>Ga0268251_10000003_pt1 | contig 497000 bp, 523 predicted proteins | sample AgamicAsMae_FD_200527 | JGI IMG/M metagenome (GOLD analysis project Ga0268251, IMG submission 200527) | Agave microbial communities from Guanajuato, Mexico - As.Ma.e (v2) (version 2) | ecosystem: Host-associated > Plants > Phyllosphere > Phylloplane/Leaf | place: Guanajuato, Mexico... | reverse complement strand
TCTTCGGCACGAGCGCGCGGCCGACGTAGAGCACCTGGTCGTACTGGTCGCGAAAGAGGTAGACGCCGGGCGTCGTCGGCGCGCCGAACGCGAGCGAGCGCTTGAGGTAGATGCGACGCGTGCGCGTCGAGGCGAGCTCGCACAGGTCGGCGACGCTCGTCGCGCCGCGCTCCTGCGCCAGCCCGATCAGCGCGAGGAGGATCTCCGCGGTGGCGGTCGCGTCGGGCAGCGCGCGGTGGCACGGCCGCACGCTCGTGCCGAAGAAGTGCGCGAGCGACCCGAGGCTCGCGCGCGCGACGCGGCCCTCGAGCACGCGGCGCGCGAGCGAGACGGTGTCGACGACCGGGCCTGCGAGCCGCCGTCCGGTCAGCCGCTCGGTCTCGCGGTCGAGGAAGGCGAGGTCGAAGCGCGCGTTGTGGGCGACGAGGACGGCGTCGCCCGCGAAGGCGAGGAAGCGCCGCACCGCCTCGGCGGCGGGCGGCGCGCGCCGCAGCTCGCGGTCTCGGAGCCCGGTGAGCGACGCGACCGCGCGCCCGAGCGTCATCCCGGGATTGGCGAGCGTCTGGAAGGTCTCGGCGAGCTCGAGCTCCCGCACGCGCACCGCGCCGATCTCGCAGATGCGGCACGTGCCCGGCCGCAGCCCCGTCGTCTCGAGGTCGACGACGACGTAGGTCGCGCGCTCGAGGGGCAGGTCGTGGCCCGGAGGAGTGGCGAGCCGGACGGAGTCGCCGCTCCAGGCCAGGCGCGCATCGGCCGCCACTGCATCCTCCAGGAGGCTGCGCGCCATCCCGGCGGGAACGTGGCGGAGCGCGAAGAGCCGCCGCGCGGCCTCCTCGGCATACACCGGCCCCCGCCGCTCCTCGACGAGCTCCACGAGCCGGTCCGCGGCGTCGAGCCGCAGCTGCATGCCGCCTTACAGTACGCGAACAAACGTTCGAGTGCAAGACTGCGGACTGTGCTCGAGCTCTGCCTCGCCGACGTCGAGCCCGTCCGCGCGGAGCCCGACGAGGCCGCGGAGCGCGTCACCGAGCTCCTCCGCGGAGACGTCGTGCGCGTGGAGGGGCGCCGCCACGGCTGGGCGCGGATCGTCACCGCCTACGACTACCCCGGCTGGGTGCGGGAAAAGGCGCTCGCGCGGCGGGACGGCGATCCGGTCGCCGAGGCTCGGGCCTACCTCGGCGCGCCGTACCTCTGGGGCGGCATGACCGAGCGCGGCATCGACTGCTCCGGCCTCGTCCACATGGCCTACCGGCGGCTCGGCTTCCTCGTCCCGCGCGATGCCGACCAGCAGGAGGCGGCGGGCACGCCCGTCGCTGCCGCCGAGCTGCGGCCGGGCGACCTCGTCACGTACGGGGACGAGCGGGAGACGACGCACATCGCCTTCTGGCTCGGCGCCGGCCGCATCCTCCACGCGACGGAGCGGGACGGAGTCGACGGCGTTCTCGAGGAGCCCGAGCCGGACGACCTGCGCGCGAAAAGACGTGCACTCGTGCGCTTCCGGCCCTAACAACGGCTACCGGTCGTCGTCGCACCGAATACGGGGTGCCCGGTAACATCGACCCCCCGGAGGCGCTTAGCCTCGACGCGTGGTGGGAATGTCCAGATCGGGAGGTATCGAGTGAGACGGAGCCAACGGTGGACGTGGCTGCTGAGCGTCGCGGCGCTCGTGGCCGGGTTCGCCCTCCTCGCCGCTGCTTGTGGCGGCAAGAGCAAGAGCGGCAGTGAGAAACCAAGTTCGAGCGGAGGGGGCAAGAACCAGCCGTTCGCCAACTTCCGCATCGCCTACGACACCGGCACCGACTACCTCGACCCCGGCCTGTCGTACACCGTCGAGGGCTGGTCGATCATGTGGAACGTCTACCTGCCCCTCATCGGCTACAAGCACGTCAACGGCCCTGACGGCGCGACCATCGTCCCGTACCTGGCGAAGGCGCTGCCGAAGATCTCGTCCGACGGCAAGAACTACACGATGACGCTGCGCAAGGGACTCAAGTACTCCGACGGCACGCCTGTGAAGGCGAGCGACTTCCGCGCCACGATCGAGCGCAACTTCAAGATCGACTCGCCGGGCGTCGGCTTCTTCTCGAACATCGTCGGCGCCGACGCCTTCTCGAAGACGAAGAAGGGTCACATCACCGGGATCACGGCGAACGACACGAGCGGCCAGATCACGATCAAGCTGACCCAGCCGCAGGGCGACTTCCAGAACATCCTGGCGACGACGTTCGCGGCGCCGCTGCCCGCTTCGACGCCGGCGAAGGACCAGTCGCCGAATCCGGCCCCGTCGACGGGGCCGTACATGATCCAGAGCTACAAGGCGAACAAGCTGGCCGTCGTCGTCCGCAACCCGCAGTGGAAGTCGAACAAGGGCACGGGCATCTCCGAGGTCCCGAACGGGAACCCGGACAAGATGACGATCGACATCATCGGCGACCCCGGCGTGGCGCTGACCCGGACGCTGAAGGGCCAGGACGACTACGACTTCCAGCAGCCGCCGCCCGACCGGCTCGGGACCTTGCAGTCGAAGTACTCGAACCAGGTCAAGGTCTACACGCCGGCGAACACGTACTACTACTTCATGAACAACCGCGTGAAGCCGTTCAACGACGTGCGCGTGCGGCAGGCGGTGAACTACGCCATCAACCGCCAGGCGCTCGTCCGCGTCTACGGCGGCCTCGCGAACCCGACCGAGAACATCCTCCCGCCGACGTATCCGCAGTACAAGAAGCACACCCTCTACCCGTACAACCTGGCGAAGGCGAAGAAGCTGATCCAGCAGGCAGGCGTGAAGGGCATGTCGGTCACGGTCTGGAACCACGACCGCGGCCAGGATCCGAAGGCGACCGAGTACCTGACGTCGGTCCTGAACTCGCTCGGCTTCAAGGCCAAGGACAAGATCATCAACTCGTCCGTCTACTGGACGACGATCGGCAACCAGTCGACGAAGGCGCAGATCGGATTCGCCGACTGGTTCCAGGACTACCCGCACCCGCTGGACTGGTTCGACGTGCTCCTGAACGGAGACCGGATCACTGACACGCACAACAACAACTACTCGAACTTCGACGACAAGGCGGTGAACACGAAGATCGCCGCCCTGAAGAAGCAAGCGAAGCTCACCTCGTCGGTGAACTCCCAGTGGGCGGCGCTCGACAAGCAGGCCATGCAGAAGGCGGCCTGGGCGCCGTTCATCAACCGGCAGTTCGTCGACACGTTCAACTCGAGCATCGACTTGAGCTGCTACGTCAATCACGTCCTCTACCAGTTCGACTTCGCGACGATCTGCAAGAAGTGAGCTAGCCGCAGTCTCGGGGGAGGGCGTCCTCTGGCGCCCTCCCCCGACGTCCAAGGGGAAGCTTGGCCCAGCCGGCGACCGAAACCGAATTCACGCTCGACACCGCGGCAGAGCTAGCCGCCGAGGAGTCGGGTGCGGTCATCCGCGGCCGGAGCCCGTGGTACCTGGCCTGGCGGCGCCTCCGGCGGAACTACGTCGCCTTCGCCTTCCTCGGCCTGTTCATCCTCATCGTCGCCGCGTGCATCGCGGCCCCGCTCTACGCGCATCACGTCGCGCACTCAGACCAGAACAGCGAGCACGTCGTCGGCACGATCACCGTGCACGGGAAGAAGCTCGACATCGTCTCCCAGGGCGGGGTGCTCAACGGGAAGCTCGTGGCCTCGACTCCCATCGGGCCGCAGGGGTTCGCCGCGGGCGGGAAGTACATCCTCGGCGCCGACCAGCTCGGCCGCGACATCGCCGTCCGGCTCCTCTACGGCGGCCGGACGTCGCTCTTCGTCGGCATTGTCTCGTCGCTGATCTGCGTCGCGGTGGCGACGTTCCTCGCCCTCCTGGCGGGCTTCTACGGCGGCTGGCTCGACTTCGTGATCACGCGCTTCTTCGACCTCTTCTACGCGTTCCCGGTCATCCTGCTCGGGATCGCGCTCGGCGCGGCGCTCGCCATCAACGGCATCCACTGGGGCCCGATCAAGGTGAACTCGGGGAACATCATGATCCCGACGCTCGTGATCTCGTATGTCCTGATCCCGTACGTGGGTAGGCCGTTGCGCGGGCAGGTGCTGTCGCTGCGGCAGAAGGAGTTCATCGAGGCCGCGGTCGCGCAGGGCGCCGGTCCGCTTCGGATCATGTTCACGGAGCTCCTGCCGAACATCGCCTCCTCGATCCTCGTCTTCTTCACGCTGATCATCGCCAACAACATCGTCCTCGAGGCGGCGCTGTCGTTCCTCGGCGCGGGCGTGCAGCCGCCGACGCCGTCGTGGGGAACGCTGATCTCCGACGGCCAGGGCCTGATCGTCACCCGGCCGTGGTTCGCGGTCGTGCCGGGCCTCGCGATCGTGCTCACCGTGCTGGCGCTGAACGTCTTCGGCGACGGCCTCCGTGACGCGCTCGACCCGCGGGCGAAGGTGAAGATCGAGCACTGATGGCCGCCTTCCTGATCAGACGGACGATCGGCGCGATCCTCGTGATGCTCGCGGTCACGTTCATCGTCTTCCTGATCTTCATCATCGTCCCGGGCGGCGGGAAGCTCGGCACCGCGCAGCGCATCGCCGGCAAGAACGCAACGCCGCAGAACGTCCTGAACATCGAGAAGAGATGGGGCTTCGACAAGCCCTTCTACGTCCAGTACTACCGGATGGTCAAGCGGATGTTCACGAACAACCTCGTCTCCTACACCTCGCAGCAGCCCGTGCTGAGCCAGATCAAGCAGGGGATGCCGGCGACGTTCTCGCTCACGATCGGCGCGGCGGTGATCTGGGTCTTCTTCGGCATCCTCGTGGGGGTGATCTCGGCCGTCACGGCCGGGAGGCTGTCCGATCGCCTCATCACGATCCTGGCCCTGGTCGGGATCTCGATGCCGGTCTTCTGGCTCGGTCTCGTGATGCGCTACCTCCTCGCCGAGAAGAACTCCGTCTTCCCAGACGGCGAGTACTACCCGCTGACCGCGAACCCGCTCCAGTGGGCGTACCACCTGATCCTGCCCTGGCTCGTCCTCGCCGTCCTCTTCATCGGCTTCTACGGCCGCGTGCTCCGCGGCAACATCCTCGACACGATCAACGAGGACTACGTGCGCACCGCGAAGGCGAAAGGCCTGGGGGCGAAGCGGGTGCTCGTCAAGCACGTCCTCCGGAACTCGCTCATCCCGATCGTCACGCTGTTCGGCCTCGACTTCGCCGGCGTCCTCGGCGGCGGGGCGATCCTCACCGAGACCGTGTTCGACCTGCACGGCGTCGGCCAGTACGCGGCGCAGTCGATCAACAACTTCGACCTGCCCCCGATCATGGGCGTCACGATGTACGGCGCGTTCTTCATCGTCGTCTTCAGCGTGCTCGTGGACATCTTCTACGCCTTCCTCGACCCGCGCATTCGGCCCACCTAGATGGCCGAGCGGCTGCTCGAGGTCAGAGACCTCAACGTCCACTTCAACACCGAGGACGGCGTCGTGCGCGCCGTCGACGGGGTGTCGTTCGAGCTCGAGCGCGGCAAGGTGCTCGGCATCGTCGGCGAGTCGGGCTCGGGCAAGAGTGTCACGGCCATGACCCTCATGGGCTTGACCCGCGACGTGAACACGCGCTTCCAGGGCGAGGTCCTCTACAAGGGCCGCGACCTCCTGAAGCTGCCCGAGACGGCCATGCAGGACTTTCGCGGCAACGAGATGGGGATGATCTTCCAGGACCCGATGACGTCGCTGAACCCGGTCTACCGGATCGGCGACCAGATCGTCGAGGCGATCCGGACGCACGAGGACGTCGACAAGGCCCAGGCGAAGCGGCGCGCGGTCGACCTCCTGCGGCAGGTCGGCATCCCACGTCCCGAGGCTCGCGTCGACGACTATCCGCACCAGTTCTCGGGCGGGATGCGCCAGCGCGCGATGATCGCGATGGCGCTCTCCTGCAACCCGGACGTCCTGATCGCCGACGAGCCGACGACGGCGCTCGACGTGACCATCCAGGCGCAGATCCTGGAGCTGATCGACCGGCTGAAGGACGACTTCAACTCGGCCGTCATCCTGATCACCCACGACCTGGGCGTCGTCGCCGACGTCGCGGACGAGATCATCGTCATGTACGCCGGCCGCGTGGTCGAGCGGGGCGGGAAGCGCCAGGTCTTCTACGACCCGCAGATGCCGTACACCTGGGGCCTCCTCGGCTCGATCCCGCGCCTCGACCGGCCGAAGCCGAAGCGCCTCGCGTCGATCACCGGCGCGCCGCCGTCGCTTATCAACCAGCCGCGCGGCTGCAAGTTCCGGCCGAGGTGCCCGCACGCCTTCGGCAAGTGCGTGGAGGAGCCCGACCTCGCGAACCGGGTCGAGGAGCCGGGCCACGTCGATCGCTGCTGGCTCTCGGTGGAGGAGAAGCGCGCCGTCCGCGACCGGACGATCCGAGGCGAGGAAGAGGAGGCTGCGTGAGCTCGAACGGCGGCGCCCCGCTCGTCGAGGCGCGCAGCCTGAAGAAGTACTTCCCGATCAAGAAGGGCGTCCTGAGCCGCGAGGTCGGGCGCGTACACGCTGTCGACGACGTCACCTTCGCCGTCAGCGAGGGCGAGACGCTCGGGCTCGTCGGCGAGTCGGGCTGTGGAAAGTCGACCCTCGGCCGGACGATCGTGCGCCTCCTGCCGCCGACTGCCGGTGAGGTCGTCTTCCAGGGGAGCCCGATCGGCCATCTCGGCGCGAGGGCGCTGCGCCCGCTTCGCCGCGAGATGCAGATGATCTTCCAGGATCCGTACGCGAGCCTGAACCCGCGCAAGCGCGTCGGCTCCATCATCGGCGACCCGCTCAAGATTCACGACGTCGGCGACGGGAACGAGCGCCGGCGGCGGGTGCAGGAGCTGCTCGAGACGGTGGGCCTCTCGCCGGAGCACTACAACCGCTTCCCGCACGAGTTCTCGGGCGGCCAGCGGCAGCGAATCGGCGTCGCCCGCGCGCTCGCGCTGCGGCCGAAGCTGATCGTGGCTGACGAGCCCGTCTCCGCCCTCGATGTCTCGATCCAGGCCCAGATGATCAACCTGCTCGACGAGCTCCAGGACCAGTTCCGCCTGACGTACATCTTCATCGCGCACGACCTGGGGGTCGTCCGCCATGTCTCCGATCGCATCGCTGTGATGTACCTCGGCAAGCTCGTCGAGCTGTCGCCGGCCGAGGAGCTCTACACGCGGCCGATCATGCCGTACACGGAGGCGCTCCTCTCTGCCGTGCCGATTCCCGATCCGGACCTGTCCGAGCAGCGCGAGCGGATCGTCCTCGAGGGCGACGTCCCGAGTCCGATCGACCCGCCCTCGGGTTGCCGCTTTCACCCGCGGTGCCGGTATGCGACCGAGATCTGCCGCGACGTCGAGCCGCCGCTCACGGACTACGGGAACGGCCACCTCGCCGCCTGCCACCATCCGCTGAACGTCGACAAGGAGACGTTGGCGCAGGTGACCGCCTCGGAGAAGCACACGCCCGACTCCGCCGATGAGGAGGCGACTCCCACGGAGCCGGCGGGGAAGGAGTCGCGTCCGATCCCGAATCCCTGATTCGGGGAGATCCCGCTAAAGAGGGCGAGGGCACCGGCCGATGAGTGCCCCGTGGACGCCGCCGAGCGTAAGGAGATCCTGAGCCGTTACATCGGGCACACGCGCCGCTTCAACGAGGTCGCGGCGCGGCGCGCGAACGGCCAGCAGGAGGCCGAGGTCATCCCGTTCTCGGGCCCGCTTCGCGAGCTCGAGCAGGAGCCGACAGCACGCGAGATCGAGGTCCTCCAGCTGATCTCGGACGGTCTCGTGAACCGCGAGATCGGCCAGCGCCTCTTCCTCTCCGAGGAGACGGTGAAGTCACACGTCCGCCACCTCCTCGCGAAGCTCCAAGCGCGGTCACGCGCGCACGCGGTAGCCGTCGGCTTCCGCCGAGGCCTGATCGGCTAACGACCTACGCGGGCGCGGGGGCGCGCCGGTAGGCCGGAATCACAGTTTTCCACCGCCTGTGGAAATCACTCGACCGAGTGATGTCCCCGGCCTGTGGAAAACGGAAGCTACGCCAGCGTAACTACCACTGCCTGGTGCTTCCCGCCACGGCGGCAAGGCCAGCGATGCGGCGAAGCGATCGCACGGAGGCATCTCCTTGGTAAGGACTGACGGCACGCGCGATGTTATCCCCCTTTGGGGTGAGTTTCAAGTGGTTCGAAGCCGGTTCAGGCAACGAATCGTCGGAGATTCCGGCGGCACGTTAATCGTCCTCTGGGGAGCCGCGCTTGCCATCGCGGCGCTTCTTACGGCGGTGGTCCTAACGCTTGCCGGTTTTGGGTTTGGCCCACTGGTCCCCACTCTGGCGCTGGCTGGTATCGCGCTAGTTGCAGAAAAGCAGAGCGTGCGACTGAGTCCCAGCGTCGAGATTTCAGTCTCTTTCCTTCCGTTCATCTTGGCTGCGTCGCTCCTCGGCCCCTTGTCAGCTATGGCAGTTGGTGCGGCAAGTCTCATCGCTTTGTTCCAGGAGCCTTATGTGCGATGGCTTGTCTGGACGGGATCCCGCGTTCTCGTGTGCGGCGCCTCGGGTATGGCCGCATGGGCGGTGGGTGCGGCGCACGTTAGCTCGTTCTCACAGGCTCTAGTAGTAGTAGTAGCGGCCTCAACCACGGAGGTGGTTTGTGATGTCTTCTTGGGAGGGCTCACGGTCTCCATCCGTGGAAGTGGTTCACTACGTGGCCAGTTGAAGACGACAGTACCGGTACTCCTTCCCGCTGTGCCGCTTTACACCCCCATCGTGGCCGTGCTGGTCTATTCATATCGAGAGATTTCTCCGCTTACGGTCGCCTTCTTTGTTGTCCCTGCCTTCGCGGCTCAGCGGTTGTTCCTGCTGTATCGTCATCAGCGCGACACGACTGATAAGTTGGCTGAAGTCAATATGCGTCTCGAAAATGCCAACCTCTCCTTTGCTTCCGCGCTCGTGGCAACTCTGGATGCACGCGACAGATATACGGCTGGTCATTCAGCAGCGGTGGCTGTCTATGCACGCAGCATTGCAGCAAGAATCGGACTTTCTTCAGAAGACCAGAGGAGAGCGCATCTCTGTGGCCTTGTGCACGATATTGGTAAAGTCGGATTGCCTCCGGGGCTATTGGAGAAGCGTGGGCCACTAACGCTAGAAGAACGTAGGCAGATGGAGAAGCACGCCTCAATCGGACAGAGCATCCTACTCAACGTGGAGGACTACGCAGAGATCGCTTCCGTGGTCCGCTACCACCACGAACGGATCGATGGCGCTGGATATCCCGACGGCTTGCGAGGAGATGATATTCCGCTCCTCTCTCGAATCATCGCCGTCGCAGATGCGTACGACGCGATGACTTCTGATCGACCTTATCGGAGCGCGATGCCGCGTTGGGTGGCCCGCATGCGTCTGGCTCAAGCGTCGGGAACACAATTCGATACGGATGTCGTGGCCGCGTTCGAAGGCCTACTTGCGGCGTCCAGCACTGAGTGGTCTAGCGATAAGCAAAGCGAGCCTCTGAACGCGCATTGCGCTCACGTGCTCGGTGCGGCATAAGGCTGACTATACACATACCTCATAGCCGCTTCGGTGCGTGATCGCGCGCCCAACTTTTCGAGTATGTGTCTAACATGGACTTTGACGGTTGCTTCGCTGATGTAAAGCTCGGCAGCGATCGCCGCATTTGAAAGACCGAGAGATATAAGGTGTAAGACTTCCTCCTCCCGAGGCGACAGGGTGGCTTGTGTAGTGCACGATTGCTCAGCCGCTTGAGTTAGAGGGACGCGAACGCCGAGTCGAGCGGCGAAACCGGCATCGTTAGCAAGGGTAAGAGTATGCTCCACCAGTCTGCGGTATCTCGGCAGAGCCACGCACTCGCGTAGAAGGGGTGGATGGCCCCGGTAAGCAGCAACAAAAGCGTCGAGATGTTGTGTCGTGGCTACGTGCTCCAGGAAAGAGACGATGAGTTCACGGCCATCTCCGCTTTCGAGACCTACGATTGCTTCGGCTGCCTTGGCCGACGTCTCGGTCTCTAGAGCTCGAGACGACGAGCGTGCGAGCTTGACCGCAGCCAGTGCGGCCTCTGCTGCGCCGGCGCAAGCCAAGGCCAATGCATGGACGGCGAGGTACTCACCACGCATCGGTGGAGGGACCGCGTGTGGCCCTCGCTCATCCGTCATCTCGATGGCGTCGTGGACGCTACCTCGAGCGAGGGCTACGCGAGCCCCGGCGACCCGTGCGTTTGCAATACTGTGCGCGTCGTCGAGATCTTCCGCCTCCTCGATCAGGCGCGCGACAGCTAGAGATGCATCGTCGAGCATTGCACGGCCGAAAAGGGCGAAGGCCTCCATCGCTGTAAAGTAAGGAAGAGTAAAGATGAGGCCAAACTGGACAGCCGCATGTTTTGCTTCCTTCGCCGCTGCCAAGGCGTCCTCATAACGAGCCGTGAGCATCAGGCATTGCGCGTAGACACCAAAGAACCCACAGATGACATGCGGATTAGAGGCGATTTTTATGAGCGGATAGGTCTCTATCAACTTGTCGAGCGATGCATACAGTGACGAGCAGTCAAGACAAGTCGTCCGAAAATAGCCATTTGCAATGCGAACTAGATCATCAGGTGTTTGATCCTCATCGATCGATTCGAGTTCGGCCAGAATCGCTTCGCATCCGAACGCCTCGGAATGATGAGTCGAAGTGAAGCGACCCCAAAGCGCATCGCGAAGTTCGCTTGCGCTTGATGCTGCCGCCTGTGCACTCTCATAGTATTTGAGTGCGGAGGCATAGTCATCTACAAGGTGGGACGCTAAACCTGCAAGCGCGAGAAGCCTAAAACGATTCGGATCATACTCGGATATATTTCGACTGGCGCGCCTCGAGAAGAAGACAGCCTTTCTCACATCTCCCATTCGAAGAGCACACTCGGCTTCTGCGACATCTATCATCGGCCCGCACACGTGAAAGCGCCGCGCAAACTCCAACCATTGTGCAACTGTAGCCACGCGGCCTTCGCGGAGAAGATGGTCAAGGCCGACCTGTAGAAGTCGTGGCAAGCGGTCGCTTGCGGTGCGCTCGCGTATCAGCGTGAAAGCATGATCCCATTGTTCCGCGGAGATAAGGGAATCCACTATCCGCTGTGTGAGTTGATGGAGTTCCCGATCAACGAGGAGAGTTGTCTTAGTCAAGAGAAATTCTCGTAACAGCGGATGTAACGTATAGGCATGGCCACCTTCGTGCGTTAAGAAGCCGGCATTAGCACCTTCCTCAAGAACGAGCGAGGGATCTTGCTCGAGAGCTTCTTGCGCGAGCCCACGCGTGAGAATGGGTAGGAGTGCGAGCTTTACCAGGGCTCTGCGAAGGTCTGCGGGCGCTGCGTCGAAAAGTTCTTGGGCGAAAAATGTATGAAGTGCCTCAGCTACCGCAGCTGGTGGACGGACAGCGGTAGAGGTTCGAGCCGCCAATCCGATCAGCGCCGGCCAACCATCGATTTCAGATGCCCAACTCGGGATCTGATTATGATCATTTTGCGGCAATATTTGCTCCACCTCTGCCCGAGTCATCGCAAGATCGGCCTGGTTGAGCTTCAGAAGATCGCCGTAGATGAAATGCTTCGCTGACATCCACGATGGATCCCGACGACTTGCAAGCAGTAGCCGAAGAGGCGTCTGCTCTATCAGAGATCCAACGAACCGGTCGGGGGAGACGGAGTCAACCACAGAGTGGTAGTCATCGATTACGAGAACCGCGTCGGCGGGCCACCCGTGAAGACGCTCGCCCAGCAGTCGCGCGAGAGCAGACGGATCAACCTCACGTGTGTCCTGCGCGCGAAGATGCATCCGCAGCGTTTGTCCCGCGTCAGGGACGATCTCCTCTGCCACGCGGGAGAGGTCGGCCGCTAAAGCTGCGACGTCCGTGGCTGAGGTGCTGGCTTGGTACCAGGCCGTCGGGCCCGCGCGCTCCTCACACCACTCGCGGGCGAGGGTCGTCTTCCCGTAGCCCGCTGGCGCCACAAGAAGGATGATTCGAGCGGTCGTTTCGTCCAGCAGCCTCGTCAGGCGGGGCCGCTTGATGATGTGGCGTTGCGCTCCGACGAGTTCGACGATCGATTCGCTGATGGCGTTCCCCCTGAAGCGGAGCCAGAGTCCGCTGCCGCAAGACTAGCGTCGCTTGCCGTAGGTGACCAAGCGTCACAGACGGACATGTCCGGCGCTACCAGGACTTCCCGCGCCCGCAGAAGCTTCTCCGCGGGCGCGGGTGCCGTCAGTCCCCCCGGCCTCGTCGGGTCGGGCCGAGGCTCTTGGAGAGGGGATCCACGCCGGTCAGGAGTCGATACGCGACGGGGATCTGGCGCCGGCGGGATACGCCGAGCTTCTGGCGCAGGACGTCGGAATGCGCCTTCACGGTACGCGGAGAGATGCCCAGCTGGTCCGCGATCTCCTCGTTCGAGAGCCCTTGCGCGATGAGCTCGACGACCTGCCGCTGGCGATCCGTCAGCGCCGGTGCTCGCTTCGTCAGCGCCTCGTACATGCCGCGGAGCTAACCACCTGCTGCACGCGGGCAACATTCATCGAAAGGCGTATTCGGGTGGTGTATTCGCGCGGGCTAGCGGACGACCCGCTCGCGGGCGGCGACGAAGCTCGCCTGGTGTCCGCGCCGGTTCGCCTCCTCGAGCTCGTCGTCCGAAAGTGCGCCGATTCGCCGCAGGAGCTCGAGCTCGTCCCGGAGGTGCGTACGCATCATCTCAGGGCCGTCCGTGGCGATCGTGAAGCCGACTCCGCGCTCGACGAAGCTGCGTAGCGTGTCGCGAAGGGCGTCCTTTCCGGCCAGCGCCTTCGTGAGCAGGTTCGAGGTCGGGCAGATCTCGAGGACGATCCCGGCCCCCGCGAGGTCGTCCATCAGCGCCTCATCGGCCGCAGCCAGGATGCCGTGGCCGATCCGGTCGGGCCGAAGCGCGTCCACGACCTCGCGGATCTCCTCGCGCCCGACGTCGCCGCCTTCCTCCCCGACGTGGATCGTCACGCCGAGGCCGGCGGCGCGCGCCTCGTCCACCATCGGCGCGATCTGCCGGTAGTCGTAGCGCCCGCCGCCCGGCCGCGGACCTGCGATGTCGACGCCCACGACGCCACGCGGCGCCCAGCGGATCGCCTTCTCCACGATGATCATGTTCTGCTCCGGCGTGAAGGTGCGGTCCATCATCAGGATCAGGCCGGCGCGCACCTGGGGGTACTCGAGGCTCGCGCGGTCGAGGCCGCGCACGGCTGCGAGGATGATGTGGTCGAGGTCGCGCTCGCCGCCGCGGTTTCGCTTCATCGGGTTGAAGCGGAGCTCGAGCGTCGTGATCCCCTGCGAGCGGTAGGCGCCGCCGATCGCGCCGTGCACCGACCGCTCCACGGCGAGCGGGCTCGACTGGATCAGTTCCGTCCAGTGATAGATCGCATCGAGCGCGTCCAGATCCGGGACGCCGCGCGGGTCGCTGACGGTGACGAGGCGGTCGAACTCCCAGTAGTCCTTCACGGGAAGCGCGATCCCCTGCTCGTGCGCGAGCGTCCACAGGATGTCGGAGGAGACCGAGCCGCCGAGGTGCGTGTGCAGCTCCGCAAGACCGTTCTGCATCGAGCGAGTCTAGGCTGCACCGATGGAGCCATCGCGGGGAACGTTCTCGATCGTCGCGTTCGACCCGGAGAACGGCGACGTCGGCGTGGCCGTCCAGTCCAAGTACTTCGCCGTCGGCGCGGTCGTGCCATGGGCCCGTGCGGGCGTCGGTGCCGTGGCGACGCAGGCCGCGGGGCGCGCGGCCTACGGCCCGGAGATCCTCGACCTGCTCGCCCGCGGACTCGAGCCGGCGGCGGCGATCGAGCACGCCCTCGCAGACGACGACCGGCGCGAGACGCGACAGCTCGGCGTCGTCGACGCACACGGACGGGCAGCCGCGTTCACCGGGAGCGAGTGCAACGAATGGGCCGGTCACGCGACCGGCTCCGGCTACGCGGCGCAGGGGAACATCCTGGCCGGCGAGGCCGTGGTCGCCGAGATGGCGCATGCGTTCGAGACCACGAGCGGCGCCCTCGCCGAGCGCCTCGTCGCCGCGCTCGAGGCGGCGCAGGCTGCGGGCGGCGACCGGCGCGGCCAGCAGTCGGCGGCGCTCGTGGTCGAGCGGCCGGGCGGCGTTCCCGAGAGCCGCGAGGGGATCGACCGCATCGTCGACCTGCGTGTGGACGACCACGAGGAGCCGATCCGGGAGCTGCGCAGGCTGCTCGAACTCCACACCCGCATGGCGCTCGTCCTCGAGACCACGGGGCTGTACGAGCGGCGGGAATGGGGCGCCGCGATCGCCGCCACGCAAGCTTCGCTCGAGCGCTTCCCCGACGACCCGCTGCTGCTCTACAACCTCGCCTGCTACGAGAGCCTCGACGGACGGCGCGACGACGCGCTTGCCCACCTCGGGCGGGCGCTGTCCGCCGACCCCGCGATGCGCGAGACAGCGCGTGCCGACTCCGACTTCGCCGCGATCGCAGACGAGCCGCAGTTCCAAGCACTGGTCGGTGCATGAACGAGCGGCACATCGTCGCGCTCGGCGGAGGCGGGTTCTCGGACGGCCAGGATGCCGGGATCGACGGCTTCGTGCTCGGCCTCGCGGAGCGAGCGCGCCCGCGGATCTGCTTCCTGCCGACGGCGAGCGCGGACTCGGCGGAGTACGTGGTCAGGTTCTACGAGGCCTTCCGTGAGCGCGCCGAGCCATCGCACCTCGAGCTCTTCGGCCGCCCGCGGCGCGACATCCGTGACTTCCTCCTCGCCCAGGACATCCTCTACGTCGGCGGCGGGAACACCGCGAACATGCTCGCGATCTGGCGCGTGCACGGTGTCGACGCCGTCCTGCGGGAGGCATGGGAGCGCGGTGTCGTCCTGGCCGGGATCAGCGCCGGCTCGATTTGCTGGTTCGAAGCGGGCGTGACCGACTCCTTCGGCGACGAGCTCGCGCCGCTTCGCTGCCTCGGCTTCCTCCCCGGCAGCAACTGCCCCCACTACGACAGCGAGTCGCAGCGCCGGCCGACGTACCGCCGGCTCGTCGACGCCCGCGAGCTGCCGCCGGGACTCGCCGCGGAGGACGGCGTCGGGCTCCACTTCGTCGGGACCGAGCTCACGGAGGCGATCTCGGCGCGGCCCGATGCTCGTGCGTTCCGCGTCCAGCCGAGCGCCGAGGAGGCGCTCCCGGTGCGGCGCCTCGGCTGAATATCCTGGCGCGCGATGAAGGTCGGCATCGTCGTCCCGTACTCCTGGTCGTTCTGGGGCGCGGTCGTCGAGCACGCCGAGCTCCAGGCCGACGCGCTCCAGCGGCTCGGCGTCGAGACGCGGACGATCATCGGCCACGACCCGCCGGGCCGGTTCACGAGTGCGCTCCACCCGCGCCACGGCCGCCACGGCCGTCCGCCCGCGGACGTCGTGCCCGTCGGCCGGTCGGTGATCGTCCCGGCGAACGGCACGCTGCCGAACATCGTCCTCAGCCCGCCCTCGGTGCTGCGGATCAAGCAGGCGCTCGAGCGGGAGTGCTTCGACGTCCTCCACCTCCACGAGCCGATGACACCCGCGATCTGCGTGGCGGTCCTCGCGCTCGCGCAGACGCCGATGGTTGCAACTTTCCACGCCTCGGGGAATCTCGGCTGGATGCGGATCGCAACGCGCACCTGGGGCTTCCTTGCCGACCGGCTCGACCACCGGATCGCGGTCTCCGAGCCGGCGCGGGAGTCGCAGCGGCGCTGGCTGCCGGGCGACTACGAGATCGTCCCGAACGGCGTCCTGATCCCGTCCGAGGCAGAGGTGGGCGGCCGCGAGCACCGGATCGTCTTCGCCGGCCGGCAGGAACCGCGGAAGGGCCTTCAGATCCTGCTGCGCGCGTGGCCGGAGATCCGCGGCCGGACGGGCGCACGGTTGCGCATCGTCGGGGCCGATCCCCTCGCCGTTCGGCTCCTGCTCACGCGCGAGCGCGTGTCCGAAGAGGGCATCGACGTCCTCGGCTTCCTCGACCAAGACGCCTTCACGGCGGAGCTGCTCGCCGCGAAGACGCTCGTCGCGCCGTCGCTCGGCGGCGAGAGCTTCGGGATGGTGCTGACGCGCGCCTTCGCCTGCGCGACGCCGGTCGTCGCGTCCGACATCGCCGGGTACAGGGATGTCATGTCTCCGGAGGCCGGCGTCCTCGTCCCGTCCGGCGACCCGGCCGCGCTGATCCGCGCCGTCGTCGAGCTCCTGGAGGACGAGCCCCGGCGGCGGGCGCTCGGCGCCGCCGCCCGCGAGCTCGCGCGCGAGCGGTACTCGTGGGACGACATCGCGAGGCGCCTCGTCGGGATCTACGAGCTCGTGACCGGCCGGGCGCGGGCGGAGGTAACGGCGTGAAACTGCGCCCGCCCAGGAATCCGTGGATCCGCGCGCTGCTCGTGCTGCCTGTGGCGGCCGGCATCGGCGCGCTCCTCTGGTGGCGCGGGCCGAGCTGGGGCGCGGTCGGCGACGCCTTCACGATCGTCCGCTGGCAGTGGGTACTGGTTGCGATCGGGTTCAACCTCGTGTCGGTGCTCGCGCGCTCGCTCGCGTGGCGGACGGTGATCCGCCAGGCGATGCCCCCGCCGGTGCCGGGCTTCCTGCTCGTCTTCTCCGCCTTCTCCGTCGGCCTCTTCGCGAACGCGGTCCTTCCGGGACGAATCGGCGAGCTCGCGCGCGTGGCGGTCCTGAACCGCAAGGTCGCCGCACGCGCGGCCTGGGCGACGCTCATCGGCACCGTCCTCGCACACCGCATCTTCGACCTGGTGCCGGTCGTCTTCCTGATCGTCTACGTCGTCCTGACGGCCAAGATCCCGAGCTGGGCGACGACGAGCCTCACCGTCTTCGTCGTTGTCGGCGCGCTCCTCTTCGGGCTGGCGCTGGCAGTCGCGCGCCGCCATCAGCGCGGGGTACCGATCGACCTGGGGCCCGTGCGCCGGATCTTTGCGATGGCGCGTCAGGGGCTCGGGGTGATGCGCACGCCGCTCGCGGCCCTCGTCGCGATCGCGTTTCAGTGCGTGGGCTGGCTGTGTCAGCTCCTGGCCGTCTACACGGCCATGCGGGCCTTCGACATCCACGCGCCGCTGCCCGCGGCCGGGCTCGTCCTCGTGCTGATGAACGTCGCGACGATCTTTCCGCTCTGGCCCGGGAACGTCGGTCTCCTCCAGGCGGCCATCGCGCTGCCGCTCCTCCACTACGGCGTCTCGTCGCCGCGCGGGATCGCGTACGGGATCGGCCTCCAGGCGATCGAGGCCTCGGTCGGCGTCGGCTTCGGCCTCCTCTTCCTGGCGCGCGAGGGGCTCTCGTACACGATGCTCAAGGTCATGCCGGACGCGACGCAGGTCGAGATGCCCGAGCCCGAGGCGATGGAGGAGCGGGCGGGAGCCGACGATGCGCGTGCTCGCGTGCCCGGCTAGCCTCAAGGGCGTCCTCACCGCGGTGGAGGCTGCGGCCGCGCTCGGCCGCGGCGCGCGGCGCGTCGCGGGGATCGACGTTGTCGAGTCGCCGGTGGCCGACGGAGGCGACGGGACGCTCGAGGTGCTCGCCCTCGCGCGCGGCGGTGTCTGGCACGGGGCTGACGTGCACGACGGGTTCGGCCGACCGCGGCGTGCGCGCTGGCTCGAGCTCGAGGACGGGCGCGCGGTCGTCGAGGCGGCGGAGGCGATCCCGCTCGATCCTGGACGGCTCGATCCGTTCGCAGCGTCGAGCCGTGGGCTCGGCGAGCTGGTCGCGGCGGTCGGGAGCCCGCGAGAGCTCGTCGTCTGCCTCGGTGGGACCGCGAACGTCGACGGCGGCCGTGGCTTCAGGGAGGTCGTCCGGGAGCTCCCGGCGCCGACGCGTGTCGCCTGCGACGTGCGGTCGCCGCTCCTCGACGCGGCGCGCGTGTTCGGTCCGCAGAAGGGTGCGTCGCCGGCTGCGGTGGAGGCGCTCGAAGCGCGGCTGCTCGCGCTGACGGAGCTTGCGCCCTACGCCTCGTTGCCGGGTGCGGGCGCGGCCGGAGGCCTCGGCGCGGCACTTGTCTCGCTCGGTGCGGAGCTCGTCGCCGGCGCGCAGCTCGTCCTCGGGGAGATCGGCTTCGATCCCCGTGGCTTCGACCTCGTCGTCACCGGCGAGGGAGCCGTCGATCGGACGACCGGCGAGGGAAAGGCGCCCGGGGAGGTTGCGCGGCGGTGCGCGGAGGCCGGGGTTCGCTGCGTCGTCTTCGGCGGCCGCGTCGCGGCGCCGGTCGAGGGAGCGGAGACGGTGGAGCTGAGCGGCGATCCGGCTCGGGCCGCGGACGATCTCGCCGCGCTCGGCGAGACGCTGGCGCGGTCGCTCTCGCCCTAGGCCGGCTCTCGCTGCGCTCTGTCCTGAGTCGCGGCGCGGGCGAGCTCCTCGATGCGGCCCTGCGCACGGTCGAGTCTCGCCAGGCAGAAGCGGTAGAGCTCCTCGCCGCGCTCCCAGAGCCGGATCGCCTCGTCGAGGCTCGCCTCGCCGCTCTCGAGCCGCTCGACGATCGCGTCGAGCTCCCGCTGCGCGCTCTCGAAGGTCGGCTCGTCGGTCATTCGACGCGGGCTCCGAACTCGCCTTCGGCGACCTCGACCCGGAGCGGCTGACCGGAGCGAACGGCGGCCGGCGAGCGGACGATCCCGGTGTCCGTCCGCACGATTGCGTACCCTCGGCTAAGTGTCGCCCTTGGAGACAACGCGCGCAGCCGGGCCGCGCTCTGTGCGAGCGCCGCCCGTTTCCGCTCGACGGCGAGCGACGGCGCGCCGCGGAGCCGGTCGTGGACGAGCGCGAGGCGGTCGCGCTCGCGGCCGAGCGTCCGTTGCGCGGCACGGCCGAGCCGGCCGCGGTTGCGGTCGAGCTGCTCGAGGAGCTCGCCCAGGTCAGGGACGACGAGGCGACCCGCGGCGGTCGGCGTCGAGGCGCGGATGTCGGCGGCGAGATCGCAGAGCGGCGTGTCCTGCTCGTGCCCCACCGCTGACACAACCGGAACCGGCGAGGATGCAATCGCGCGGACGAGACGCTCGTCGCTGAACGGAAGCAGGTCCTCGAAGCTGCCGCCCCCGCGCGCGATGACGATCACGTCCACGTCGGGGCGCGCGGCGAGGGCGCGGAGGGCCTCCACGATCGCGGCGGCCGCGCGAGGTCCCTGCACGTACGTCTCGGCCACGACGACGTGCGCGGGCGGGAAGCGCGCGGTCAGCGTCGAGACGACGTCCCGCTTGGCCGCGGCGTCGTTCCCGGTCACGAGCCCGACGGTCCGCGGGAAGCGCGGCAGCGGACGCTTGCGCTCGGGTGCGAAGAGGCCTTCGGCGGCGAGCTTCCGCTTCAGGCGCTCGAGGGCGGCAAGGTGGTCGCCGAGCCCGAAGCGCTCGATCGAGAGCGCGCGCAGCCGGAAGTCGCCGCGGGCCTCGTAAAGCTCCGGGCGTCCGAAGACGTGCACGCGCTCGCCGTCGGCGAGGTCGAGCCGAAGGGCCTCGAAGCGCCCGCGTGGCATCGTCACGGGCAGGCAGGCGCCATCGGACGGATCCTTGAGGGTGAAGAACACGCTTTGCCAGCCGGTGTGGCGCCGAAGCTCGGTCACCTCCCCCTCGATCCAGAGCGTCGGCAAGCGGGCGAGCCAGTCCGCAACGCCGCGGTTGAAGGCCGCGACGGTGTAGACCTTTCGGTCGCCGTACTCGATCGGCGCGATCTTCACGCTGCCGATGGTACGTCGCGAGGGGCGTTATTAGAGGAGGATCTCGGCCGCCGTCTGCGGCTCGCAGCCTTGCGCGATGAGCTCGACCGCGCGATGCAGGTCGGCCTCGCTTCCGGCCAGGCGCTCGGCGAGCGGGAGCGGATAGCCGGCCTCCATGAGGACGTGCAGGCGCCAGCCTTCGACCTTCGCCCGCTCGCTGCGCTCGATCTCGGCTGTCTCGACCCTGTCGCTCATGGCGCCTCCGTTCGCCTTCCCTAGGACGAACCCTGCCGTGCGAAAGTTGGTGCGGTTCCGCCACGCCCTCATGCCGCGACCCGCGCTATCCGGCGCCCGCGCCGAGGCGCTCGCGTGACCGGGCGAGCAGCTCGTCGACGCGGCGGGAGAGCTCGGAGAGCCGTGTCTCGAGCGTCGCGCGCTCCGAGTCGGTCTCGGCGACGAGAGCTTGAAGGCGCCGGCGAAGCTCCGATTCCATGTCGCCGAGCCGCCGCTCCAGGCTTTCCACGAACTCCTCCCGGCGGCGCTCGAGTCCCTCGGCGACCCCGCTCAGCCGCTTCTCGAGGCGTTGGGCGCCGGCGTCCCCGACGTGGGAGAGCCGCTCCGCGAGCACACGGTCGGCCTCGCGCCCGTAGGCCTGGATGCCGCGGTCGAGCTCTCGCGCAAGCCGGCGCGCCGCATCCTCGCGCGAGGCCTTGATCGCGTCGGCGAACTGCTGGGCAGCGGCGTCGGCGTAGCCGGCGGCGCTTCGGGCGACGGTTCGCTCGAGCTGCTCCACCTGCCTCCGCTCGACGTCCGCGAAGCCGGCCTGGATCCTCCGCGACGCCTCGGCCTCCTCGCGCTCGATCTGCTCGCGGAGGGCACGCTCACGGCGGCGGAGACGGTCGTTGAGCTCGTGTAGTGCCCGCCGCCGCTCGCTCTGGGTGCTCTCGAGCTCGGTGCTCGCCGCCGCGGCGGTCTCCTCCGCAGCGCGCGCGAGCTCTTCGCGAAGCCGCGTCACGGTGGCGCGCAGCTCCTCGGCCTCGCCCTCCACGCGCTCCGCCTCGCGGCGCATCCGCGTCTCGACCTCGCCGAGCATCTGCTTCTGACGCTCGGCGAGGCGGGCGATCTGCACCGCCAGCCCCTGCTGCGCGCGCTCGAGGTCCTCGCTCCACCCGGCGAGGCGCCGCTCGACGCGCCGCTGGGTCTCGGCGAGCGCCTCGCTGAGGTGGGCGGCCGCCTCTTCTTCCCGGTCGGCCACCTCCTGCCGGCGCGTCTCCGCGATGCGACGCTCTTCCTCGAGCAGGACCGAGGTCGACTCGGCTCGTGCGCGCGCGAGCACGCGCTCGAGCTCGGCGGCGTGCCCCTCGGCCTCGGCCCGGACGAGCTCGCGCAGCTGCCGCTCCGCCCGGCTCGTCTCCTCGTCGATCCGGCGGACGCGGGCGAGCGCCTGTCGCACGCGCGTCAGCCCGGCCTCGATTGCCGCGGCGGCGGTGAGCCCGGCGGCGGCGATCGCAACCCTGCCGGACGGATTGAGGGCGAACGTCACCCAGGCTGCGGTTGCGGCGAGCCCGAGGAGGCTCGCGAGGACCGCCAGCCCTCGCGCGGCGATCACGCCGCGCACCACGGCGGCGAGCGAGGCGCCGACCACGACCACCGCCGCCGCGAACCCCGCCTGGACGATCGTCACGCGATCCACGGCGCCAATCGTATGGCCCTAGGACGCGTGTAGCACGACGAGCGCGACCGCGAGGGAGACAACGGCTGCCGCGAGTGCCTTCAATGCCGCCTCGGGAGCGCGCGTGAGCGACTCGGCGTCGAGCCGCTCCTCGTGATCGTCGCGGTAGACGATCGTGCCCGAGACCGAAGTCGTGCGCCGCCGTACCGTCCGCACCTGCGTCGACAGCAGCCGCTGGGCCAGGCTGAGGAGCGTCGCGAACACCGCGGCCACGACGGCCTCCGGCCGGATCCGACCTGCGACCGCGAAGTAGCCGGTGAGGAGCGGAAAGCCGCCCCAGTCGAGCGCGAACCACACGTCGCCATGGAAGCGGCCGCCGAAGAGCTCGAGGTTGTAGGCGACGACGATGAACCCGCCCGCGCCCACGAAGACGAGCAGCCACGGCTCGCGCGCGATCGCGCCGCCGATCCCGATTGCGACTGCGCCGGCGATCGAGACCGCAGCGAGCACGATTAGCGTGCCGCCGCCGATGCTGGTGCCGAGCGGGCGCCCGTTCAGCTCGTCGAGCGCGTGCGCGCCGATCCCGACCGCGAGGAAGAACGCGGTGAGAGCGAGGGCCAGGCGCGCGTAGCCGAGGTGCGGCGCGAGCCCGGCGCCGATCGCTACGTACGAGAGGTGCCACAGCGTGTACGGCGGGTGGAGAAGCGTCACGTAGTCGCGCCACCCGCCCGGCGAGAGCGCATAGAACGCGGGGCGGGCCGAGCTCGTCACGCGCGGCGGCCCCAGGTCACGACGCCGCCCCCAAGGGTGAGGCGCTGCATCCGCACGTCGTCGATGCCTGCCTCGCGCCACAGCTCGAGCAGGCGCTCCGGCGGATGCTCCTCCCGGAAGCGGCGGATGCTCGGGCCGAGGAACCGCCCCACCTCGCCCCAGCCGGACGAGATCGTGCTGCCGGCGAGCGGCAGGCCGACGCGGACGTACACCTCCCAGGGGCCGCGCCAGAGTCCTTCCGGCACGCCGAACTCGAGCGAGGCGATCGAGCCGCCAGGCCGGACGACGCGGGCGAGCTCGCGCAGCGTCCGTCCCGGCTCGTCGACGTAGCGGAGAAGGTAGGTGAACGTCAGGCCGTCGAAGGACGCGTCCTCGAAGGGCAGTGCGTCGGCGGTTCCCTCGACGAGCTCGATGCGCCCGCCGAGGCCGGCCGCGGATACGCGCCGCCGCGCCTCGGCCAGCATCTCCGGGCTCTGGTCGAGCCCGACGACGGAGCAGCCGGTCCGCCGGACGAGCTCGATCGCGACGGCTGCGGTTCCGGTCGCGACGTCGAGGACGGTGTCGTCAGGGCTGGCGCGGACGCGGGAGACGAGGAAGCGCCGCCACCGCGGATCCTGGCCGAGGGAAAGCAGGGCGCTCCAGCGGTCGTACGTCGCGCCGAGCGGCGCGAACAGCCGCCGGGCGTGGAGGTTCCGAGCGGACAGGGCCTCGGCCAATTGAGTCAGTCTAAGCTGGCCGGATGGGCCTTCGGGAGGAGCTCGGGCGGGTTGCGGAGCTAGCGCGGCACTTCGCGGCACCGGGCGAGACCCTGGCGGGGATTCTCGCCGCCGAGCCCGAGCCGAGCGCGCGTGTCTACCTCTGCGCGTTCGTGGACGAGACGGGCATGCGGAGCTGGGTGGCGCTCGACGCCGAGGGGGAGGCGATCACGAGCCGGGCGGCCGTGCGCGAAGCCGTCTCGATCGCGGCGCTGTGCGAGCTCGCCGAGGAGACCGCCGCGGGGGGTGACCTGGAGCGGCTGCGCTCGGATCTCGCCACGGTCCGGCTGACCGAGAGTCCGCCGGGGATCGAGGAGGCAGAGGAGGCGGCGCTCGAGCTCGAGCGTGTGCTCGGGGTGCCGCCGCGGCTCGCGACGCCGGGCTACCTCGACGCGGTGGGTGCGGCCACGGTCCGGCTCGAGCAGACGCTCGGGGAGGGGAGCGCCTCGCCGTTCGCGAATGCGCTCAAGCAAGGCCTCGTGGCCGTCGACGAGCTGGCGGCCGAGGTGGAGGGCCGGTACAAGCTCGAGCTCACGTAAGCGCGACGAACTCCACGGCGCGCATCGGACGCCGAGCGGGAGCGTGTCGCGGTAGCGCTCCGCGCGGACTGCGCCGCGGGCGTGCCGCCCGGCGCGAAGGCGAAGCTCTCGCCGGAAGGCACCGGCAGCTAAGGTGTCGGCGTGGAAGGTGGATTCGGATTCCCGCTGGGGGGCGATCCCGAGGATCTGATGCGCGGCCTCCGCGAGTTCGCGGAGCAGCAGGCGGAGTCGGTGCAGGAGGCGCAGCGGGAGCAGTTCGCGACCCTGACGCTGAACACCGCCGTCGAGCTGACCGCAGCGGCGCTCGGACAGGTCCGGGTCGACGGTGGCTCGGACGAGCAGGCGATCGCTCTTCGTGACGCGATGCGCGTGCTCTTTCCCGAGGCGGTGGCGCTCGTGAGCGCCGCGCGCCAGGGCTTCATGCGCGAGCACTCCTAGCTCCGGCCACGCATACGGCGTCGGGAGACGCGTCCCGCCGGGACGGGAGGGGGTCTGACCCCGGATCCACGGCGGGCGTGGCCGTCGGGGACAGGAGTGCTGGGACTAGAATCGCGCGGCTCGTGGCCATTCTTGACCGCGCGATCGTCCGTTTGCTGCCGGCGGTCCCACAACCCGTCGTGGAGCGGCTCGCGCAGCGCTACATCGCCGGCCCCGAGCTGAAGGACGCGCGCGAGACCGTCCGCCGTCTGAACCGCGAGGGGAAGATGGCGACGATCGACGTCCTCGGCGAGGAGATCACGAGCGAGGCCGATGCCGCCGCGATCGTGCGCGCCTACCAGGACGTCTTCGCCGACATCGAGCACTGCGGCCTCGACTCGAACGTGAGCGTCAAGCTGACCGCGCTCGGGCTCAAGCTCGACTACGACCTCTGCCGCGAGAACCTCGAGAGCGTCGTCCGGGACGCCGCGGCGCGCGTCAACTTCGTCCGGATCGACATGGAGGACTCGAGCTGCACCGACGACACGCTGCGGCTCTACCGCGAGCTGCGCGAGGCCGGCCACGACAACCTCGGCGTCGTGCTCCAGGCCTACCTGCGCCGCACAGTCGACGACATCCACGGCCTCGCCGACCTGACGCCGAACGTGCGGCTCTGCAAGGGGATCTACGTCGAGCCGCCGGAGATCGCCTTCCGCGACTTCGAGGCCGTCCGTGCCAACTTCGTCAACGCGCTCCGGGAGCTCCTGGACGCCGGCGCCTACGTCGGGATCGCCACGCACGACGAGTGGCTCGTCGACGAAGGGCGCCGGATGGTCTCGGAGCGGCGCCTCGGGACGAGCGAGTACGAGTTCCAGATGCTCCTCGGCGTGCGCGAGGATCTCGGACGGCGGCTCGTCGCCGACGGTCACCGGCTCCGCATCTACGTCCCGTTCGGCCGCCACTGGTACGCGTACTCGCTGCGCCGGCTCCAGGAGAACCCGAAGATCGCGGGCTATATCGCGGCCGACACGCTCGCGCGCGTCATTCCGTTCCGCAACAACGGGCGCTAGAGGTCGGGCTTCCGCGCGACGAGGAGGAGCTCGCCCGGCACCCGCCGCGCCTGCGGCAGCAGGGCGCTCTCGACCGGCAGCTCCTCGAGGCTCTCGACGCCGAGGCCCCCCGCGGCGAGCGCGGTGACGACTTGGCCGAGGCCGGCCGCGCGCGGCGAGAAGTAGTCGTCGCGCCAGCGGAGGGTGTCGTCGAGGCAGGCGAGGATCGGGTGCTCGTCGTGGACGATCGCCTTGCCGCCGCCTCGCAACGCCGCGGCGATGCCGGCCGCCCAGGCTTCCAGCGCCGAGCCGATTCCGGTGTAGACGACGTCGAACCGGCCGCGGCGGAGCTCGACCGGGAGTTGGTTGACGTCGCCCTGGACGAACGCGACCGCCGGGGCCCGCTCGCGCGCCGCGGCCACGGCCTCGGCGGACTCGTCCACTCCGGTCACGAGCGCGCCGAGCCCGGCCAGCTCCGCAGTGGCCTCGCCGGTCCCACAGCCGAGGTGGAGGACGTGCTTGCCGGCCAGGTCCGGCAGGTGCCGCTCCACGACCTCCGGCAGCCGCGCCGGTGCCGTGCCGCTCCGCGGCCGGTGCACCTCGTCCCAGACGCGGCGGTTGAGGTCGGTCGGCTCCATCAGGCGAGGAGCGAGAAGCCGCCGTCGACGACGAGCGTGTGGCCGCACACCATCGCGGCGTCCGCCGAGGCGAGGTACGCGACCGCGCCGGCCATGTCCTCCGGCTCGACCAGCCGGCCGGCGGGAGTTCGCTCGAGTCCCTCTCGAATCATCGTCTCCCGGTTCGGGAAGTGCTGAAGCGCTCCTGTCTCGACGACGCCCGCCGACACCGCGTTCACCCGGATCCCGCGCGGCGCGAGCTCAACGGCGAGGTAGCGCACGAGCGACTCGAGCGCCGCCTTCGAGGTACCGACCAGGACGTAGTTCTCGAGCACGCGCGTCGAGCCGAGGCTCGAGATGGCGACGATCGAGCTCCCGGCGGGCATGTCCGGCGCCGCCGCGCGCGCCAGCGAGAGGAAGGCACGCGCGTTCGCGGACAGCGTCCAGTCCCAGTGCTTGTCCTCGGTCTCGAGCGCCGTGCGGATGACGCCGGTGGCCGCGTTGTGGACGACGACGTCGAAGGGGCCATGGGATGCCAGCTCCGCGACGACCCGTTCGGACGCAACGTTCCCGCGCACGAGCACCGGCTCCGCGCCCGCCTCGCGCACCGCGTCGGCCGCCTCCTCGGCGGCGCGATCGTTGCGCATGTAGCCGAGGACGAGCCGCTCGGCGCCGTCGCACGCGAAGCGGAGAGCGATGGCACGGCCGATCCCTCGCGTCCCGCCGGTGACGAGGACCTTCAAGCCTTGCGGCCAGGCAGCGGGTCGGACGCGGGCGCTGCACTCGGCAGCTGCTCCCAGCCCGGCCGCGCGCGCGACTCCGGCGGACTGTCCTCGGCCTTCGAGGACGCGTGGCCGAGGCGGTCGAGGAGCTCCATCTGCTCCTCGCCGTAGCGGCGCACCGGGTCGTTCTCCGTGAGGTCCATGATCAGCTCGCGCACGCGCGCGCGAAGCTGGTAGGCGAAGTGCGGCGTCGCCGGCCCGACGAGCTCGTCGATCGCCTCCTTCGTCGGCTCCGCCACGGATCGCAGCCTATCCCGAATCGGTCCGCAGGCGCCGCTTGCGGTGCCTGCCGTCAGGACGTGCAGGCTTCGCCTGCGCGTCCGTCTGAAATGGCCGGTCGCCCAGGCGGGTCTTGCGTTCCCTACGGACCACGATGGGTAGGGTCGAGCCATGAGGCACGTGACGCGTGCGGATCTCATGCTGCTCGTGACCGTCCTCCTTTGGGGCTTCAACGTCACGGTCACGAAGTACGTCCTCGAGCATGCCTTCCAGCCCCTCGCGTACTCCGCCGTCCGCTACGGCGGCGCGGCGCTTCTCTTCTGCGGCGTGACCTACGCGATCGAGCGGACGCTGCGGGTGCGGCGGCGCGACCTGCCCCTGCTGCTCCTCGCCGCGGGGCTCGGCGTTTGGCTGAACCAGCTCTCGTTCATGTACGCCGTGAAGCTGACCACGGCGACGACGGTCGGCCTCGTCCTCGGCACGATCCCGATCTTCACCGCGCTGATCGCGCGCGCGTTCGGAATCGAGCGGCTGTCGCGGCGCTTCTGGGCGGCGAGCGCGGTCTCGTTCGGCGGCGTCGCGCTCGTTGCGGCGGGCTCGGGCGGTGGGCTCTCCGGCGACCTCGCGGGCGACCTGCTCGCGATCGCGACCTCGGCGACGTGGGCCGCGTACTCCGTGGCGATCGCACCGCTCATGCGGCGGTACTCGCCCTACCAGATCAGCGCGTTCGTGCTCGTCGCCGGCTGGATCGGCCTCGCAGCGACGGCCGGGACGCAGCTCGGCTCGCAGGACTGGGGCGCGGTGCCGACCCTCGGGTGGCTCGGCCTCGCCTTCGCCGTTCTCGGCCCGCTCGTTCTGACGAACGTCCTCTGGTTCAAGGCGATCGACGAGGTGGGGCCGTCGCGGGCGACGCTCGTCTCGAACCTCCAGCCGTTCGTCGCGGCGATCTTCGCGCTCGCGATCCTCTCGGAGCGGATCACGCTGCTCCAGATCCTGGGCGGGGTGGCGATCGGCGTCGGCATCCTCCTGAGCCGCGAAGGGCGGCGGCCGCGACCAGTGGAGGTCGTCGAGGAGGAGCGGGTGCCGGCGACGAAGGCGGCGGCACGATGAGCTCGCGCGTGCGGGCGTGGCTCGCCTCGAAGCCGGAGGGCTACCGGTTCACGAAAGGCCGGATCCTCGCCATCTACTCGGGGCTGATGGTCACGCTCCTCCTCGCCGCGCTCGACCAGACGATCGTGGCGACCGCGCTGCCGCGGATCGTCGGCGACCTCGGCGGGCTCTCGAGCTACTCGTGGGTCTTCACCGCATACATGCTCGCGACCACCGTCACCGTGCCGCTGTACGGGAAGCTCGGCGACGTCTACGGACGGCGGCCGCTGTTCTTCGTCTCGATCGGGCTCTTCCTCGTCGGCTCGGCGCTCTGCGGCGCGGCGTGGGGGATGCCGGAGCTGATCGTCTTTCGCGCCCTCCAGGGCTTCGGCGCGGGCGGGCTCTTCCCGCTCTCGCTCGCGGTGGTCGGGAGCATCATCCCGCCGCGCGACCGCGGCCGCTACCAGGGCCTGATCGGCGGCGTCTTCGCCGCGGCGTCGATCGCCGGCCCGGCTGTCGGCGGCTTCCTCGTCGACAACGCGAGCTGGCGCTGGGTCTTTTACGTGAACCTGCCCGTCGGCGGGCTCGCGCTCGTCGTCATCTACCTGACGATGCCGAAGCGGGCGGCGCCCCGTCGGGAGCACTCGATCGACTGGCCGGGCGCGGCGGCGCTCGCGGCCGGCACGACGGGGCTCCTGCTCGGCCTCGTCTGGGGCGGGCGCCAGTACGCGTGGAGCTCGGCTCACGTCGTCGGCGCGCTCGCCGGCGCCGCGGTCGCGCTCGTGCTCTTCGCCTGGATCGAACGCCGAGCGCGCGAGCCGATCCTGCCTTTCGACCTGCTGCGCAACCAGACGGTCTGGGCGAGCATCCTCTGCGTCGCGCTCGTCGGCATGGCGATGTTCGGGACGATCGCCTTCGTGCCGCTCTTCGTGCAGGGCGTGATCGGCACCTCGGCGACCTCCTCGGGCGTCGTCCTCACGCCGCTCATGCTCGGCGCGGTCGCGACGAGCATCGTCTCGGGGCAGATCGTCGCGCGGGTCGGCCGCTACCGGCCGAACACGATCGTCGGGCCGATCGTGCTCGGGATCGGGATGCTCCTGCTCTCGCGCATGGGGCCGTCGACGACGAACGGCGTCGCGGCGCGGAACATGGTGGTCGCCGGGATCGGGCTCGGCGCGATGATGCAGATGTTCGTCCTTTCGGTGCAGAACTCGGTGCCGGTCCGGCAGATGGGCTCGGCGACCGCGCTGACGCAGTTCGCGCGCTCGATCGGCGCGACGCTCGGCGTGACACTGATGGGCGTGATAGTGAACCAGGGCCTGCCGCGCGCCGCCCGGGGGCACGAGCAGCTCTCGCACCGCCTGCCGCCGCGCCTACGCGCGGAGCTCGCGAACGCGCTTCACCCCGCCTTCCTGGCCGCGGCGGTCGTGTGCGGCCTCGTCCTTGTCGCGTCTCTGCTCTGGATCCGGGAGGTGCCGCTCCGCCGAGGCTTCGAGGACGTGGCCGTCGGGGACGAGGCTTCTCCTCAGCCGGGAACCCGCGTGGCGGCTCGTTGACGTGACGGAGCGGCTTGGATACCTCCAGCTCTGCGCAGACCGGCGCTACCACCGGAAGACGATGCAGGCGTTCGAGCGTGCGACGGGGCTCCGACCGGACGAGTATTGGATCGAGGCGCGTGCGGGCGGTGCGGCGTCGTGGAACGACACGACAAGGGCCTCGAGGCTCGCATCCCGCGAGGGAGCAACGCACATGGGCTGGGCGGGCCACGGCGACTCGTGCGGCGGCTTCCCCGGGGAGTCGAACCACGAGCTCCGGCGAAAGCTCGAGCGAGCGGCGCGGAAGCGGATGAGCGACTTCCCTCGCGCGACCCACTACCTGCTCTTCGGCGAAGGCGGCGACGTCGAGGTGATCCAGCTCTGAGCGGAAGTAAGATCCGATCGTGAGCTCGCCGGACTTCATGCCGCTTCTCGGCTGGGATCACGTCGAGCTCTGGGTCGGGAACGCGAAGCAGGCGGCCTACTTCTACGAGCGCGGGTTCGGCTTCACAACGACGGCCTACGCAGGCCCCGAGACCGGGGTGCGCGACCGGGCGTCGTACGTGCTCGAGCAGGGCGACGTCCGCTTCGTTCTCACGAGCCCGCTCCGCGAGGACCACGAGATCTCACGCCACGTCTGCCGGCACGGCGACGGCGTGAAGGACGTCGCGCTCGCCGTCCCGGACGCCGCCGAGGCCTACCGGCAAGCCGTGCAGCGAGGCGCGCGCGGCGTCGTCGAGCCGCACTGGCGCGAGGACGAGCACGGCCGCATCGAGATCTCCGCGATCGGGATCTACGGCGACACGGTGCACTCCTTCGTGAACCGCTCCGAGTACCGCGGCCCGTTCGCACCCGGCTACGTCTCGCGCTCCGAGAACGGCCGCCACGCGCCCGGGGTCGGCCTCCAGGCGATCGACCACGTCGTCGGCAACGTCGAGCTCGGCCGGATGGACGAGTGGGTTGGCTTCTACGAGCGCGTGATGGGCTTCAAGGAGATGATCCACTTCTCCGACGAGGACATCTCCACCGAGTACTCCGCTCTCATGTCGAAGGTCATGTTCGGCGGCGAGGGGAAGATCAAGTTCCCGCTCAACGAGCCCGCCGAGGGTCGGCGGAAGAGCCAGATCGAGGAGTACCTCGACTTCTACGGCGGGCCCGGCGTCCAGCACGTCGCGCTCGCGACGTCGAACATCGTCGAGACGGTCGAGGCGCTGAAGGAGCGCGGCGTCCTCTTCCTCGAGACGCCCGAGGTGTACTACGAGGACGTCGGCGACCGCGTCGGCGAGATCGATGAGTCCTACGACGACCTGCGGCGGCTGCGCATCCTCGCCGACCGCGACGACGACGGCTACCTGCTCCAGATCTTCACGAAGACCGCCCAGGACCGGCCGACGCTCTTCTTCGAGGTGATCGAGCGTCACGGCGCCCGCGGCTTCGGGGACGGGAACTTCAAGGCGCTCTTCGAAGCGATCGAGCGCGAGCAGGCGCTGCGCGGCAATCTGTAGCTCTACGGAAGTTCGAAAAGCCTGAGCTCCGGCTCTTCTGGAGCCTCATCAAGCGCCTTGGCTGTCTCGAGAGCTTGCTCTGCAGTGCCGTGAGCATCGCCTTCGAGTGCAGCGCGTGCTCTTTCAAGCGGAAAAACGGGAGCTTCACGGAGCCTGACGCGCCTTCGCTGATCATCGGTTTCCCAAAACTTGACGATCTCGATGTTCCGCTTCCTCGGCTCCATGAAGAGCCCGAAATCGAGGGTATACGCCTCGTATCGCCCCGGCCTACCTGACGCGGCGGATGTATTTGGCTCGACTACATGGATCAGCTTGCAGTCCATCAACTGGCGGATCAGCTCATGCGCGTCAGGATATTCTTGGGCCTCATCTTCAGAGATGAGAAAGGCAGTTTTGCGCTTCTCGACTAGGCAGAAGTCGACGAGCTCAGCAAATAGCGCTTCCAGCGCCTCGACACTCTCACCGCCGTCGCGCCGTAGCTCAGGAAGCTTCGTCTCTTGAACGAGGGCTGCAGCTGCACGTCGGAGGTCCGTTGGCGTGATGCGGCGACGCCCCCGGATGCGTCGCGCTCGCTCGAGCCCTCCCACGAAGATCGTCAGATAGTCGCGCGGAACGCCCCCGGATAGAAGGGCGAGATCCTTACGCGCTTCATCACTCATGATTCCAGGCGCGTCCTCGATACGAACTTCTTTGCCCATGAGCCGCAGCATCTCCTCGAGGTATCCGCGCGTCTGGTCAATGTCTTCGAGAGTTTGGTCGAGGTCGAGCGCATCGACGTCCTGCTGGGCTTGAACGCCGGTGTGGACAGGGCCCGCCCGAAGGAGATTCGACCGGTGCTTGATGGTCCCGACCTTGAAGTACAGATCCGTGTCGCGGAGGAGTCGATGCACGTAGTCAATGACATCAGGCTGAACTCGCCGGTCGATCAGGTAGAAATCATCGATGATTAGTACTCCAAATGGTGCGTTGCTCTTTTCAAACTCGTCCTGGATAACTGCCTTGTAATCCGGGAGTCGACTGTCGATGGTTTGAATCTTTCGTTCGTCGTACTCACGGACCAGCTCCCGGCGGGATGCCGCCGCTGAGTCCCGAGAGCGGGTAGCCCCAACGTACGGCGCGTCGATGCGTCCTTCGCGCCGACGTTCCTCCCTGGCCTCGTCTTCGCTCGTTGCTCGAGCACGCGCCTCGGCAGGTTGCTCAAGCATCTGCCGGAGTTCAGCGATGACTGCGCTCGTTTGAGTCCCACCTCGGAACACGCGACGAATGCGGTTCCAGATCGTTCTTGATGGAAGATTCTCAAAGATCGCGAGTAGGAGCCGCAAAAGAACATCTGGGTAATCGAGCGCCTTGACAGAGTCGGCATTGACATAGATGGTGTGAACCCGGTCCTTTGGTGCCTCTTCTCGTCTAAAGAACAGCAGCAGCGTGGACTTGCCGGAGCCGCGTCGACCAAACACGAGTTGGTGTTGATCTAGCGAGACTCGCCCTAGGTTTCCGCCGATATCGACATAGATTGGTGTCATGTTCGCCCGAACGCGGAAGCTGCGGCGGATAAGCTTCTCGAGGTCGCGCAGCCGACGGTCTTCAAGCTCGGGCTGAGGCATGAGCCGAGCTTACCCCGCCGTGTGAGCACTCCTGCCGGGCCGATTGACCTCTAGCCACGGAGGACTAGCCCCGGATCGCCCGAACGAGGGCTGGCCTTCCGTACCTCCATCCGCCGATGGCGGGTTAGAACCTCGTTGCGGTCCCGCCGGTCCCTCACCTATCTCACGTTCGCCATCGCGCTCGCCACGGTGGGCGGGTTCGCGGTCGTCGCCCACCGGACCGGGACGACGGTGCTGCACGCCGCGACGACGCCGGACTGGCTCCTCCTCGCCGGCGCCTTCGCGATCTCGGCGGGCGTGCAGCCGCTCCGGGCCTGGGCCTGGTCGTCGACGCTTCGTGAGCCGGTCGGCTTCCGCGCCGTCTACACCGCGAGCGCCGTCGGGTCGTTCCTTGACACCGTGCTCCCGGGACGGCTCGGCGAGGGCTCGAAGGTCGCCGTCCTGAAGATCTCCTCCGGAAAGCACTGGCCGGGGCTGCCGCGCGCGGGCGGAAGCCTCCTCTGCGCGCACCTCGTCGAGATGATCGCCTTCGCGCTGGTAGGCGCCGTCTCCGCGTTCTTCCTGCCGCTTCCGAGCTGGGCGCGCTGGACCGTCGTCGGCGGACTCGCCGCGGCCTCGGCCGGAATCGCGCTCGCCGGCCTCGTGCACCGGCGGCTCGGGCGACGCCTTCCGCAAGCCGTCGACCGCTTCCTCGGCGCCGCGGCCGCGCCGCCGCGCGTGCTCGCGCTCGCCCTCGGGATCCTGCTCACGACGTGGATCGCCCGGGGCGCCGGCGTCTACCTCCTTCTGCACGCCCTCCATCTCGACGTGAGCGTGCGGGCGGCGCTCCTCTACATGCTCGTCACCGGGCTCGCGAACACGGCGCCGCTCCTGCCCGGGAACGCAGGCATCTACCAGGGCGCCGCGCTCGGCGCGCTCGCGCTCGTCCACGAGGCCGGGGCGCATGCGGTCGCGGTGAGCGTGCTCGCGCCCGTCGTCGTCAGCGTCGCGGCCGGGGCGGCCGCGCTCGTCGGCCTCGCGCTGTACGGCCGGCGCTTCGTCGACCTCTCGCGGGCGGCGCTACAGTTCGGCGCCTGAGCGCCGGCTACATCCAAGCGCCGGCCCGCCAGGCCGCCTCCCTCCGAGAGACCGCGCACCGGCCGTGGCCGCTGCCTCCCGGCTCCTGGCGAATGGGCCAGACCTGGGAGAACCTGCTCTTCGCGCACTGGCGCGTCGACGCAGACGCGCTCCGCCGCCTTCTTCCGGACGCGGTGCGCTTGCAGACGCACGACGGCGCGGCGTGGCTCGGCATCACGCCGTTTCGCGTCAGCGCGCTCCGCCTGCGCGGGACGCTGCCGCTGCCGGGCATGTCGAGCTTCCTCGAGCTGAACGTGCGCACCTACGTCACCGCGGGCGGCAAGCCGGGGATCTGGTTCTTCAGCCTCGACGCGTCGAGCCGGCTCGCGGTCGAGGCGGCGCGGCGGACGTACAAGCTGCCGTACTTCCAGGCCCGGATCGGCGCGACGCGCCAGGACGAGTGGATCGAGTACGAGTCGGCGCGGGTCGGGAACGGCGGCGGGCCGCACGTCTTCAGCGCGAGGTACCGGCCGAGCGGCGAGGTGTTCAACGCGGAGCCGGGGTCGCTCGAGGAGTTCCTCACGGAGCGCTACTGCCTCTACGCCGTCGACGAGCGCGGGCGCCTGCACCGCGCCGAGATCCACCATCCGCCGTGGCCGCTCCAGCCCGCGGAGGCGGCGGTCGAGCTCAACACGATGGCTCCCGGTGACCTGTCGCTCCCGGCCGAGGGGCCGGTCCTTCACTTCGCGCGCGTCCAGGACGTCGTCATCTGGCCGCTTCGGCGCGTTCCTGAAGCGTGAGCCCGCAACGGCGGACGGCGCTCGTGTCCGTCGCGGCTGCCGCGGCGCTCATCGCCCTCAAGCTGGCGACAGGGCTGGCGACGCACAGCCTCGGCCTGATCTCGGAGGCTGCGCACTCCGGCACGGATCTCGTGGCCGCGCTGCTCACGTTCTTCGCCGTCGGCGTGGCCGCGCGGCCGGCCGACACGGGCCATGCGTACGGGCACGGCAAGGCGGAGCACCTCGCCGCTCTTGCCGAGGGGGCGATCCTCGTGCTCGCGAGCCTCGTGATCGCGGAGCGGTCGATCGAACGGCTCGTCGGCTCGACGCCCGGCCGGGTGCACGCCGCCTGGTACGCGCTCGCGGTGATCGGCGTCGTGCTGGTGGTGGACCTGACCCGGACGGCCGTGTCCGTGCGCGCCGCGCGGCGGTACGGCAGCGCGGCGCTCTCGTCGAACGCGCTCCACTTCGCCTCCGACTTCGCGGGCTCCGCCGCTGTCCTCGTCGGACTTGTGCTCGTACGCGCCGGCCATCCGCGGGCCGATGCGGCCGCGGCGCTCTTCGTCGCGGTACTCGTCCTCGTCGCGGCCGGACGGCTGATGCGGCGAAACGTCGACGTGCTCATGGACCGGGCGCCGGCGGAGGCCCAGGAGGCGGCGCGGGCGGCGATCGCCGGGCTCCGGCCGTCGGTCGAGCTGCGGCGGCTCCGGATGCGGCAGGCCGCCGGGCGGCACTTCGCCGACGTCGTGATCGGGGTCTCGCCCGGGGCGGCCATCGAGCAGGGCCACGCGGCGGCCGACGCGGTGGAGGACGCGGTGCAGCAGGCGCTGCCGGAAAGCGACGTCGTCGTGCACGTCGAGCCGCTGCCCGGCGACGACGCAATCCGCGAGCGCGCCCAGGCCGCGGCGATGCGCGTCCCTCGCGTGCGCGAGATCCACAACGTGAGCGTGCTCCAGGTCGGGCCGGAGACGGAGGTGTCGCTGCACCTGAAGCTTCCGGGGGAGCTGTCGCTCGAGGAGGCGCACGAGATCGCGACGGAAGTGGAACGGGCAATCCACGACTCGGTGGACGAGGTCACGGCCGTGCAGACGCACCTGGAGCCTTTGGCGGAGCCGGGGCCGGGGCGTGCGGCGCCGCCGACGGACACGGCCGGAGACGCCGAGGCCGTGCGGCGGATCGTCCGGGACGCCACGGGTGCCGCGCCGCGCGCGCTGCGCTTTCTCCAGACGGACGAAGGGCTGGTGGCGTTCCTGACTCTCGGCCTCGATCCGGGAAGCGCGCTCTCGGACGCGCACGCGCACGCGAGCCGGATCGAGGAGGCGATCCGGCGCGAGCGGCCAGAGATCGCCGACGTGATCGTGCACACAGAACCGTGAGACTCGGCGCCAAGTCGGCACACGCGGCGCGTGGCGTGGCGGCTACCGTGATCCATCCCCGTGGGTGGGTGGGGGTTTGGGATGGGATCGCCCCGGCGCGCCCGACCGCGCCCCGCGAGCGCACGTGAGGCTCTGCATGTTCAGCCCGAAGGGGCACCACCTCGAGCGCGGCTGGCCGGGCATCGTCGAGGGCGACGTCGTCGTCCAGCTCGCGGCGCAGACGCTCCAGTCGTTCTTCACCGGCGGCGGCAAGGCCCGCAGACACGCGGAGTACCCGCTCGAGGAGGTCGACCTGCGGCCGCCCGTCCTGCACCCGCCCTCCGTCCGCGACTTCTACGCCTTCGAGCAGCACGTCGGCACCGCCCGCGCCGCGCGCGGCCTCGATGTGCCGCCCGAGTGGTACGAGCAGCCCGTCTTCTACTTCTCGAACCCGGCGGCGATCTTCGGGCCCGAGGACGAGATCCCGTACCCGGAGGGCACGCGGGAGCTCGACTACGAGCTCGAGGTGGCGGCGATCGTCGGCGCCGACGGCGCGATCGCCGGCTTCACCGTCATGAACGACTGGTCGGCGCGCGACCTCCAGCGCGCCGAGATGCGGGTCGGCCTCGGCCCCGCCAAGGGGAAGGACTTCGCGACGAGCCTCGGCCCGTTCGTCGTCACGCGCGACGAGTTCGACGGCTCGCGCGCCACGATGGTCGCGCGCGTGAACGGGGAGGAGCGCTCACGCGGCGAGCTCGCCGACATGTACCACTCGTGGGAAGCGATCCTCGCCCACGCTGCGCGGAACACCCGCCTTCTCGCGGGGGACGTCCTCGGCTCGGGAACTGTCGGCACCGGCTGCATCCTCGAGCTCGGCGACGGCCGCTGGCTTCGGCCCGGCGACGTCGTCGAGCTCGAGGTCGAAGGGATCGGCGTGCTGCGGAACCGAATCGCCTGAGGCGCGTCAGCCTCGCGCTGCCCGTTCGGCCATTGCGATGCATATGCCCAGGGCGGCCCATTCGGCGATCTTCTCCACACTCCCTTTCTTCAGCAGCAGTGGAAGCAGTGGCAAGTCCGCGCCCGGGTCGCCGAAAGCGCGACCAATCGCGCGGGCGAGCAGCCAGAGGGCCATCGAACACCCGACCCCGTAGGCGGCGCCGGCGGTCGTCGGGTGGCGTGGCAGGAGCGGCCGGACGATCCCGAAGCCGAGACCGAAGACGGCGCCCGTTCCAGCTGCGGTGCTGAGACGAACGCCACGCGGTATCGGAGGCTCATTCGGCAGGCGCGAGTCGAGAAGCGCCACCGCGAAGATGCCCGCGCCCGCGGCTGTGCCGGCGGCGACGCGCTTCGCCCAGCCCATGCCGCCGGGGAGGCTACAGCGCGGCGGTATCCTCCGTCCATGCCCTTCTATCAGCGCCTAGGCGACCTCCCGCGCAAGCGGCACGTCCAGTTCCGCGACAACGGCTCGCTCCTCACCGAAGAGGTCATGGGCCTCGAGGGTTTCGCCGGGAACGAGTCGATCCTCTACCACCTCACCTCGCCGTGCCGCATCCGCGAGCTCGGCGACTTCGAGCCGATCGAGCGCGACGAGTGGGTGCCCGATGCGCACGCGCACCGGCACTTCACGACGATGGGCATCGAGCCCGAGGGCGACGCAGTCACCGGCCGCCGCCTACTGATGTGGAACGGCGACGTCGAGATCTCGCTCTGCCGGCCCGACGAGCCGATGGAGGGCTTCTTCCGGAACGGCGAGGGCGACGAGGTCGTCTTCGTCCACGAGGGCTCGGGCACGCTGGAGACGATCTTCGGCGACGTCTCCTACCGAGAGGGCGACTACGTCGTCATCCCGCGCGGCACGACCTACTGCTTCGTGCCGGAGGGGCCGCAGCGCTACCTCGTGTTCGAGTCGCCGGGCCTGATCGAGATCCCGCGCCGCTACCGCAACGAGTACGGGCAGCTGCTCGAGCACGCGCCGTACTACCACCGCGACATCCACCCGCCGACCGAGCTCCGGACGCACCGCGAGCGTGGCGAGTTCCAGGTCAAGGTGCGCGTGCGGGGCGGCTACCAGACCTACGTCCTCGACTACCACCCCTTCGACGTCGTGGGCTGGGACGGCTACGTCTACCCGTGGACGTTCAACATCAACGACTTCGAGCCGATCACCGGGCGGATCCACATGCCGCCGCCCTCCCACCAGACCTTCCAGGGCCAGAACTTCGTCATCTGCTCGTTCTGCCCGCGCAAGCTGGACTTCGACCCGATGGCGATCCCGATCCCGTACCACCACTCGAATCTGAACTCCGAGGAGATGATCTACTACGTCTCCGGCAACTTCGGCTCGCGACGGGGGATCGAGGTCGGGTCGGTGACGCTGCACCCCTCGGGAATCCCGCACGGGCCGCACCCGGGCCTGGCGGAGAAGTCGATCGGCCAGACCGAGACGCATGAGCTCGCTGTCATGTGCGACACGTTCCATCCCCTCCGGCTGACGAAGCTCGCGCAGGAGCTCGACGACGGCAAGTACGCGTACTCGTGGTCGGAGCCGGCCGAGCCGGCGCAGGACGCGGACGCCGACCCCGCCGGCGTCACGTCCCACTTCTGAGTTTTCGCGTTAGCGGTTCAGCCTGAAGAAGTCGCTTGCCGGCCCGAAGAGGCCCGTCAGCGCGGAGAAGACCGCGGTGCTCGGCGCCGTGTCGGTGGACGGGAGCTGCCGGGAGATCTTGAACGCGCTGCACGCCTGGAGGTCGCTGATCGCGGAGCCGCCCGTGCTCGTGGTCGGGAACAGGGCCGAGCCCTTGTTCACGAAGATCCACGTCCCCTGGAGGGCATCTGCCGTCGCCGCGGTGAGGCAGACGTCGTAAGCGGCGAGGATGTTGATGTCGGCGGTGAGTGTCTTGACCTGCTTCTGGAGCGCGGTGACCTTCTTGCTGAGGGCGTTGAACTGCGCGAGGGTCGGGCTCTTCTTCGCCGGTGCCGACTTCGCGCCTGCCGGTCCCGCCGCGGCGAACGCGAGGATCGCGGTCGCGGCGACGAAGACGATGATCCTCTTCACCTGTCCTCCCATGGGTCGTGGTGCCTGCGGGGTAGCGTGCCCGTTCGTGGCGGTGTTGAAGCTCCCTGAACCTTACGACTTCGCGGTGTCGACGGAGCGGTTCCGCGCTTTCGGGCCCGACCTCGCCAACCTGTGGGACGGCGAGGCGCTGCTGCGGGCGGTCGACGGGCGGGAGGTGCGGATCGCGCCCGCGCCGGGCGGCGTCGACGTGGAGCCGCTCGACGCCGAGACCGAGCCCGTCGTCCGCAAGCTGCTCGGCGCGGAGCTCGACCTCGTCGGGTTCTCCCGCTTCGCCGCCGAGGCCGATCCGGTGCTCGCGCGGCTCGCCGTCGCGCTCGCCGGCTTCAGGCCGCCGCTCGCGCCCGATCCGTTCGAGGCGCTCGTCGGCTCGATCACCGCGCAGCAGGTGTCGATGTTCGCGGCGTTCGCGATCCGGAGTCGGCTGATCGAGCGCTTCGGCGTCCGGGTCGGGCGGGCCTACGCCTTCCCGGCGCGCGAGCGGCTGGCCGCGGCGGAGCCGGAGGAGCTCCTCGCGGTCGGCTTCTCGCGGCGCAAGGCCGAGTACACACTTGCGCTCGCGCGAAGCGACCTCGACTTCGCCGGCCTGGCGCAGCTTCCGGAGGGGGAGATTCGCGCCCGGCTCACGGCCCTCCCGGGGATCGGTGAGTGGACGGCGGACTGGTTCCTCGCCCGCCACCTCGCGTGGCCGCGGGCCTGGCCGGCCGGCGACCTCGCTCTGCGCAAGGCGGTCTCTGTCTTCTACCGGCACGGCGAGGCGATGACGACGCCCGAGGTGCGCGCGTTCGGCACGCGTTTCGATCCGTTCCAGAACTTGAGCGCGCACTACCTGCTGACCGGGATGCGGACGGCCGCCGCGTGACCGTCCGCGAGGCCACCCGCGCCGAGCATGCGGCCGTCATGGAGCTCCTCCAGGCCTACATGGACGAGCTCTGGCAGCGGCCGTTCCCGCCCGGGCCGCTCGATCCCGGGACGCTGACGGGCAAGCTCGTCCTCGTCGCCGAGGAGGACGGGCAGGTCGCCGGCGCCGCGTTCGGAGATGTGGCCGTTCCGGACCGGCCCGCCCACCTCAACTTCGTCTACGTGTGGCCCGGCCGGCGCGGCGAGGGGATCGGGCGCGAGCTCGTCCGCGCCTTCGTCGCGGCCGCGGCGGCCGCGGGCGCCGCGCACGTCGTCCTCGACGTGGACACGACGAACCAGACCGCGCACGCCCTGTGGCGCCGGCTCGGCTTCGTCGAGTTCGCGCGCCGGCTCGTCGCGCCGCTGCCCGCTCTGGCGGAGCGGCTCGAGCCGCGCGCCGGCGCGACCTTCGGCTCGGCGCACGTCCAGACCGACGACCTCGGTCGCGTCGAGCAAGCCATGCGGACCTTCGTGCCGAGGCTGGGCCGCTCGGCCGGGACGGCGATCGTCCCGCCGCGGAGCGGGTGGATCGGCGTCTTCGACGAGCTGTGCGGGCGCGAGCCGGAGCTCCTCCGCCGCCTCGCGCGCGAGCTCTCGGACCGCTTCGGCGTCGCGATCGCGATCGGCGTCGAGGCGGGTCAGGTCGTGCGCTACGTCATCTTCGACCGCGGGCGGATGGTCGACGAGTACCTCTCGGTGCCTGACTTCCACGGGCCGCTCCCGCCCGGCGACGTGATCGCGCTCGGCGCGAACCCGACCTTGCTCGCGCGGCTGACCGGCGCCGACCCGGCGCGCGTGCGCGCGTTCGCCCGGACCGGCGCCTCGCCCGCCGAGCTGCCGCCTGCGGAGGAGCTCGTCGGGCAGATCGGCGAGCTGCTCGGTCTCTCCGGTGCGGAGCTCGCCTACGAGCAGGCGGTCGAGCTGCCCGGGGTGCTTAGGATCGAACGATGACCGTCCTCTTCCTGCACGCGCTCCCGCTCGACGAGCGGATGTGGGAGCCGCAGCGCGCCGCGTTCCCCGATGCGGTCGCGCCGCGCCTCTACGGCCGCGGGGCGAGCATGGAGGGCTGGGCGCGGAGCATCCTCGACGAGGTGGACGGTGATGTCGTCGCCGTCGGCGCGTCGATGGGCGGCTACTGCGCGCTCGAGGTCGTGGCCCAGGCGCCGGAACGTGTGCGCGGCCTCGTGCTCGTCGGCGCGCGGGTCGAGGCCGATTCGGCGGAGCGGCGCGAGGGGCGCGCCCGGACGCTCGAGCTCATCCGGTCGGGCGGCGCCGAGGCGCTGTGGGAGGACATGCGCCCGAAGCTCTTCCCGCCCGGCGAGACCGAGGCGGTGGCCTTCGCCCGCGGGCTTGCGCTCGAGCAGCGGCCCGAGGAGCTCGCCGCCGCCGTGGAAGCGATCCGCGACCGGCGCGACTCGACGGAGGTCGTCGCGCGCTTCGAGCGGCCCGTGCTGTTCACGGCGGGCCGCGAGGATCCATTCGTCTCGCCGGAGGAGGCGCCGCCTTCCGTGGAGGCGCGCGCCTTCGACACCGGCCACCTGCCGAGCCTCGAGCGACCGGAGGAGTTCAACACCGTCTTGGCGGAGTTCCTGGCGCGTGTCTGAGCTGCCGGCCGTCGTCGACGTGGAGTGGCTTCGCGGGCGCCTGAGTGAGCCCGATCTCGTCGTCGGCGACGTCCGCGGGCCGAACGCGCACGCGCGCGGGCACATCCCCGGCTCGCGGCCGCTCGTCCTCGGCTCGCCGCCGCCGATGAGCGACCCGGAGACGGTGCAGGCGCTCGCCTCGGAGGTCGGCCTGCGGCTGCGCCGGCACGGGATCACCGGCGAGGAGCGGCTCGTACTCTACGACCGCGGCGACGGCGTGGGCGCGATGCCCTCCGCGCAGCTCGCGGAGCTCGCGGGTCATCCGCGCGTTGCCGTGCTGGTCGGCGGCGTGGCGGCATGGGGCGAGGAGCTCGAGCTGGGACCGGCCGAGCTCCAGCCGGTGAAGACGACGTTCGAGCCGCGCCTCGAGGCGCTCCCGACGCGCGACGAGCTGGCGCGCCGCCTCGACGACTCGAGCCTGGTGCTCCTGGACGTGCGCACGGAGGACGAGTTCACCGGCCGCGGCGGCTATCCGTGCGACCCGCGGCAGGGTCACATCCCGGGCGCGCGGCGGGTGGGGGTGGAGGAGCTCTTCGGCGCGCCCGGCCGGCCGCGGCCCGCGGAGGAGGTGCGGGCGCTCGTCGACCTCCCGCAGGACGCCGACGTCGTCGCGTACTGCCACTCGGGCTCGCGCTCGGCGCGCGCGACCCTGGCGCTCCGCGCCGCCGGCTACGGGGCGCGGAACTACGCCGGCTCGTGGCACGAGTGGTCGCGCCACCCCGAGCTGCCGCTCGAGCGCTAGGTCTACTACCCCCTCTAGCGTCCGCGCAGATCCGTCGGCGGCGTAGGTTCCTCCGGGCGCGGCAGCTCAACGAACAAGGCGGGTCGAGGGCGTCGCGGTGGTCCGATCGGGACGAGCGCCGATTCCGGCGGCGGTTGTGGTGGCGTCTCGCGTAGATCCGACGGCGTCCGTTGCCCAAGCCGGCGGCGAATGAACGACGTCAAGCCCGCGGTCGTCTACGCCGCGAGCCGCAGGCGCTCGACGGCGCCGAGGAAGCCCGCGCAGAGCTCGTGGCCGAGGGAGTTCCACTCCTCGATCCGCTGGTGCGTCTCGCGGCGGAGCGCCTCGCGGTCGAAGTCGACCTCCTCGGGCTCCTCGAGCCACTGCTCCACCATTGCGAGCGTCACCTCGGGGTGGAACTGCACGCCCCAGGCGAGGTCGCCGAGGCGGAAGGCCTGGCTGCACGCCGGGCTCCGCGCGAGCTCGACGGCGCCCTCCGGGACGTCGAAGGCGTAGTAGTGCCATTGGAGCGCCTGGAAGCGGCGCGGCAGGCGGGCGAAGAGCGGATCCGCCGCCGCTGCCGCCGTCAGCTCGACCTCATGCCAGCCGATCTCGGGCTCCCGCGCCCGGCCGACCCAGGCCCCCGCGGCATGCGCGACGAGCTGCCCGCCGAGGCAGACGCCGAGCACCGGGGTTCCGGAGTCGAGGAACCGGCGCAGGAGCTCCTTCTCCCCGCGCAGCCACGGGTGCGTCTCCTCCTCGTCGGCGTGCATCGAGCCGCCGAACACGATCGCCGCGTCGTAGTCCTGGAGCGGCCGCGAGGGCGACGGGCGCCGCGCGACCGACCACTCCTCGAGCTCGTGCCCGCCGGCCGCGATCGGATCGGCGAAGACGCCCGAGCGGACCTCGTCGCCGTGCACGACCGCGAGCACCTTCATATTCGTCACTCTACCGAGCGACCGGCTCGAGCCCACCGGAAGCCGGCACGCCGGCCTCGTCGAGCAGGCCGCGCAGCTCGTAGGCGTTGTAGGCCGCCTGCGCGACGCGCTGGAGCTCGCCTCCCGGCCGCGGCGAGCTCGAGTTGTTGTTGAAGAACGCGAACGCCTGCTCGGCCTCGCCGGCGAGCTCGCGCAGCGGCTCCACCCACTCCCCGAGCTCCTCGCGCGGGTACAGGTAGTCGAACCGCTCCGCCGCGCTGCCGCCGCGCTTGTTCCAGGTCTCCGCGTTCCGGCCGTGGAGGCGGACGTAGGCGATCGGGCTCGTGAGCGCGAGCACCGTCGGCACGACGTTCTTCGCGCCCTCGATCCGCGGCGCGTCGACGATCACGTGCGCGGCGCCGAGCCCTTCGAGGAACGAGAGCGTCTCCGTGCGGGCGTCGTCCTCGAGCCAGCTCACGTGCCGGAACTCGACGAGCATCTCGTCCCCGTCGAGCTGATCGCGCGCCCACGCGAGGTAGTCGAGCGACGCCTCCTTGCGGACGACATACGGCGGCAGCTGGAAGAGGATGCCGCCGAGCTTCCCTGCCTCCCGCAGCGGTTCGAGCGCGCGCCGGAAGCGGTCGAAGACCTCGGCGCGGAACTCCCGCGAGGGCCGCTCGACCCGTCCCTTGTCGTCGGTGGGCGCGTCGCCGCGGAGGTCGGGCGGCAGCTGCTCGAGCTTCGTCGGGTGGCGCGTCATCAGCGCGAACGCCTTTACGTGCATGACGAAGCCGTCGGGCGTCCGCTCCGCCCAGCGCCTGACCATCTCCTCCACCGGCAGCCGGTAGAACGTGGAGTCGACCTCGACGGTGTCGAAGCGCTTCGCGTAGTAGGAGAGCCGCTCCCCGGCCGGCAAGCCCCTCGGATAGAAGTACTTGGAGAGGGACTCGTCGGCCCAGGAGCAGGTTCCGATGCGGATGGGGGTCAACGCCTCTTGGGGACCACCTTCACGATCGCGCTCTGTGCCGTGAAGCCGTTCGCGGTAGCGCTGGCGCACGGGATGTTCGGCACGCCGCCGGTGCACGTCGCGGTGCGGGTGGCCACGGTCACCCTCGCGCGGAAGTAGGTCGTCTTGCGGACCGTCTTCCGGAGCGAGAAGGCGCCGCCGGCCCGCGTCGTCGCCGAGCCCGCCGCCTTGAGCTTCGTGCGCGAGGAGCCGGAGAGGAGCGCGACCCTCACCCCGGCGAGGCCGGCGCGGTTCAGCCGGAGCGCGCCCGAGAGCGTGGCGGTCCTCTTCTTCACCTTCGCCTTCAAGGTGAGCTGCGCCGGGAGCTGGACGAACGCGCGCGCCTGCACGGTGCCGGCCGCGTTGGGCGTCCCGGCGCCGACCGTGTACGGGGTGGTCACGGCCGTCCAGCCGTAGCTCCCGTTCTGGCTCGGGAGTGCGAAGGCGTTGCTCAGGTGGAGCGTCGCGCTGACGAGCTTCGCTCCCAGCATGGCGCCGCCGGACGACGGCGGGATGTACGGCGAAGGCAGGCAGAACTGGAGCTTGAACTTCCCGAGCGGCGCCTCCCCCTCGGAGGTCACGGTGTCGACGTAGCCCGGCACGGCGAGCTCGGTGCCCGCGGCCTGGAGCCGGAGGAGCCAGACGGCCTCGTGCGATCCGGGGGAACACGGGTTGGCGACGTACTTCGCCGGATCGTCCGCCTGGATGACGCCTTTGAGCGGCAGCGGCTGCGTCGGCGAGATGGCGAACGCGATGATGCTCGCGTCGATCGTCCCGAGCTGCGTGCCGGCGGCGACGCCGAGCGTGCCCGTGTAGCCCTGGGGCACGTAGATCGTCACCTTCGCGGTCGCGTCGTCGGCCTGGTCGAACGAGATCGTGAGATCCGTCGCCCCGCCGCCCGCGAGCGTGAGCGGTGTGTGCGTGATCGCGAGATGCGGCGTGTAGGCCGCGAGCGCGCTGCCGGTGAACGCGAGCGTGAGCGCAGCCGCGGTTGCAACAAGAACGGTCTTCATGTCGTCCTCCGGTGAAGGGGTTTCACGAGATCGTCTTCCGCAGAACGGGGAGCGTGACCGAGATCCGGCCCAGGTGCACGCGCGAGCCGTCGCGCACGCCGAGCAGGTAGAGCGCGTTCGCGGGATTCTGCGCGGTCGAGGTCGCCGCCAGGGTGAGCCGCAGGCGCGAGCCGACCGGGATGGTGACCACCTGGTCGAGGAGGCGGATCGAGACCCGGCGCGGCTTCGCCTGCGGCCGGAGCGGGATCCCGCCCTCGCTGACGATCGTCTCGCTGCCGCCGCTCGTGGCGGTCAGCACCGCGACGAGGTGGTGGAACGGCTTCCTGCCCGAGACCGTCGTCGTCACGACCGGCGTGCCGATCGTCTCCAGCCGGCGGCGCGGGAGCGCGAAGGTGCGCTGCACGCGCCCCGAGGCCGTCAGCCACGCGCCCTTCGTCGAGCGCAGCACGAGCTTGCGCGGGCTCGGGAACGACGGGAACTGCACGCTGCCCGTGAACGGGCTCTTCGCGATCTCGACGCGCGGCTGCATGTCGATGCCGTTCGGCTCCCCCTTCAGGAAGCGGTCGAACCACTTCCGCAGCTCCAGGCTCATCGGGACGAGGTCGGGCGCGGTCGAGAAGTCGGACGGCGCGTGGCCGAAGTCGCCCAGGTAGAGCCGCTTCGGCCCGGCGAGCTCGGCGAACGCGCGCCGCGCCTGGTCGACGTCGAAGAGGAAGTCGCGCCGCCCCTGGAGGATCAGCGTCGGGGTGGTGAAGCCGCCGAGGCGGCCGGCGACGGAGCGCGCGGAGGTGAGCGGCCGGAGCGACGGCAGGTCGACGCCGTTGATCGCCTGCTGCTCGCGGCTCAGGATCTCCGGGTCGGTGCGGCTCGGCGGCACGAGCGAGGCGAGCTGCGCGAGGACGCCCGACTTCGGGAGGTTCTGCGGGAAGAGCGCCGAGTAGAGGTCGACCCATGCCGCCTCGGGAGCGATCGCCGCCCACGGCACCTTGCCGATCACCGCCGAGTTCCAGATCGCGCCGCCGCCGAGCGACACCCCGAACGCGCCGATCCTCCCCGCCCCGATGTCGGGCCGGGCGGCGAGGAAGTCGTAGGCGGCGCGCGCGTCCGCGATCGTGTTCGGCCCGTCGAGGTCCCAGAGGCCGCCTGACGCGCCGTGGCCGCGGGCGTCGAAGGCGAGGACGACGTAGCCCTGGTCGGCGAAGAACTGGCGCGCGAGCGGGTCCACCGAGGCGCGGGTGCCGCCGAGCCCGTGGAACATGACGACGGCCGGGAAGCCGCCCGCGGGCGGCGCGCCCGTCGGCTCGTAGAGCGTTGCGGCGAGCGGCGTGCCGCCGCCGCCCGAGATCGTCAGGTCGGTGACGGTGAAGGTCGCGGCGTGCGCGCCGGCCGCGAGGACCACGGCCCCGGCGGGCGCGACGATCAGCGCGGCGAGACGGCGTCGCACGACGGGGAGGATTCTAGAATCGCTCCCGTGGATCCGCGGCCGGTGGGCGTCTTCGACTCGGGCGTGGGCGGCCTCACCGTCCTGCACGAGTGCCTCGTGACGATGGGTCACGAGGACTTCGTCTACCTCGGCGACCACGCGCGGCTGCCGTACGGGCCGCGGCCGCTGGCCGAGATCCGCCGCTACGCGCTCGAGATCGGCGGCTTCCTCGAGACGCAGGGCGTGAAGCTCGTGCTCGTCGCGTGCAACGCCGCCACCTCGGCCGCGCTCCCGCAGCTCCAGGAGGAGCTGCGCGTGCCGGTCGTCGGCGTGATCGCGCCGGAGGCGCACGCGGCCGTGCAGGCGACGCGCAACCGGCGGGTCGGCTTGATGGCGACGCAGGCGACCGTCTCGGCGCGCCGCTACGAGGAGCTCGTGCACGCCCTCGACGCGAGCGTCGAGCTCGTCCCGGTCGCGTGCCCACGGCTCGTGCCGCTGATCGAGAGCGACGATCCGTTCGGCGCCGAGACGACGGATGCCGTCCGCGGGTACGCCGAGCCGCTGAAGGCGGCGGAGGTCGACACCGTCGTCCTCGGCTGCACCCACTACCCGATCGTCCGGCCGATCTTCCAGCGCGTCTTCGGCCGCGGCGTCACCCTCGTCTTCAGCGCCGAGGAGACGGCGCGCGAGGTCGCCGAGACGCTGGCGCGGAAGGGAATCGAGAACGACCCGTCTCGCGAGGGCACGTACCGCTTCCTCACCACCGGCGACCCCGCCGCGTTCCGGACGATGGGGGCGCGCTTCCTCCAGCTTCCGATCGCGGAGGTCGAGCCCGTCAGCCTGGACGAGCTTCGCTCGGCCGCCGCATGAGCCGCGCCGACGGCCGTCGTCCCGACCAGCTGAGGCCGCTCGAGCTCCGGCCGGACTTCCTCGAGCAGCCGCACGGGTCGGTGCTCTTCGCGCAGGGCCGCACGAAGGTGCTCTGCACGGCGTCGATCCAGGACGGCGTTCCGCGCTGGCTGTACGGGAAGGGGCGCGGCTGGCTCACCGCCGAGTACTCGCTCCTCCCCGCCTCGACGGGCGAGCGAACCGAGCGGGAGGCCTCGCGCGGGAAGCAGGGTGGACGCACCGTCGAGATCCAGCGGCTGATCGGCCGCGCCGTGCGGGCGGTGACGGACTTCGAGGCGCTCGGCGAGCGGACGCTCTGGGTCGACTGCGACGTCCTCCAAGCGGACGGCGGCACGCGCTGCGCCGCGATCTCCGGCGCGTTCGTCGCCGCGCACCTCGCGCTCGACCGCTTCGGCCTGAGCCGCGCGCTCACCGGTTCGGTGGCCGCGGTCTCGGTCGGGATCGTCGAGGGGCAGACGCTCCTCGACCTCGACTACTCGGAAGACTCGACCGCCGAGGTCGACATGAACGTCGTCGTCACCGGCGACGGCGAGCTCGTCGAGGTGCAGGCGACGGCGGAGCGGACCGCGTTCCCGCGGGAGGCGCTCGACGAGATGCTCGACCTCGCGGAGGGCGGCATCGCTCAGATCCGCGACGCCCAGCAGGACGCGCTCGGTGCGTAGCCTCCCGACGCTCGACTGGTGGGAGGTCTTCCTCAGGCTCGCGCTCGCGGCCGCCCTGGGGGCCGCGATCGGGCTCGAGCGCGAGCTCCGGGAGCGCGAGGCCGGGCTGCGGACGCACCTGCTCGTCTCGCTCGGCTCGGCGCTCTTCACGATCGTCTCGGCGTACGGCTTCCACGCGTTCCTGAACTCGGGAGCGAACGTCGTCCGCGCCGACCCGACGAGGATCGCGGCCCAGATCGTGACCGGAATCGGCTTCCTCGGCGCGGGCGCGATCATCCGGCAGGGCCTGTCGGTGCGCGGCCTCACGACCGCGGCGACGCTCTGGGTCGTGGCCGCGATCGGCCTCGCGGCGGGCGCGGGCTACTACAGCGGCGCAGTGATCGCGACCGTGCTCGTCCTCCTGAGCCTGTGGCCGCTCCGCATCGTCGCCTACCGGATCTTCCTGCACTACCGGCCGGAGCGCGAGCGCCTGCTCGTCGATCTCGCGCCGGGGAGTTCCCCGGCTCCCGTCCTCGTCGCCGTCGAGGAGGCCGGCGGGCAGATCGAGTCGCTCTCGGTGCTGGGCGACGACGAGCGGCGCAGCGTCGCGATCGACGTCGACCTTCCGGCGGAGGCCCGGCTCGCGACGGCGAGCGCCGTCTCCGAGCTCGAGGGCGTGCTCGGGATCCGCTGGGGCCAGTGAAGGCGCTCCTCGCGTCGTCGAACCCGCACAAGGCGGAGGAGCTGGCGCGCTCGCTTCCGGGCTGGGAGATCGGCGTGCTCGGAGTCGAGCTGCCGCCCGAGACCGGGTCGACCTACTACGAGAACGCGCGCGCGAAGGCGGAGTTCGGGCACGGCGTGCGCGGCGACGCGTGGATCCTCGGCGAAGACTCGGGGGTCGAGGTCGTGGGCCTCGGCGGCCGGCCCGGGATCCACTCGGCGCGGTGGGCGGCGGAGCCGGTCCCGGCGCTCCTGGCGGAGCTCCGCGGAGTGGACGGCGAGGGCCGACGAGCGCGCTACGTGTGCGAGCTGGTGTGCCTGTCGCCCGACGGCTCCGAGCTGCGCGGCACGGGCACGCTCGAGGGCCGCATCGCCGAGGAGCCGCGCGGCGACGAGGGCTTCGGCTACGACCCGATCTTCGTCCCGGACGGCGAGAAGCTGACGGTGGCCGAGCTCGGCAACCAATGGAAGGCTGAGCACTCGCACCGCGCCCGCGCGGCACGCGCGCTCGCCGAGGCGGTCGCAGAGGCCTAGGCCAGCCCGGGCACGTCCTCCACGGTCGCGGACGCGGCCGCCTCGCGGCGCCGGGCAAACCACCAGTTCACCTCGGCGCCGAAGACGATCACGTTCGCCATCACGTACAGCCAGACGAGCAGGATTGCCGTGCCGCCGAAGGTGTGCAGCGTCGGGTTCAGCTTGGTGAAGCGGACGTAGACCGGCAGCGCCTGGAACGTCGCCTCCAGCACGATCGTGCCGAAGACCGACCCGGGCAGCACGTCCTGGACGGACACGGCCGCGTTGGTGAGGAAGTAGTAGACGGAGAGCAGGAAGGCGAAGACGCCGAGGGTCGAGATCGCCACCGAGAGCGTGTACGCGGTGACGGCGTTCCCGAGCACGCCAGGCGCCCGCTCGTGGAGGTAGTTCGCGCCGATCGAGCCCACGAGCAGCGCGACGAAGAGCGTCACGAGCGAGCCGACCATGAGCAGGAGCGCGATTCCCTTTCCGCGCAGGAACGAGCGGTTCGGCCGTCCGTAGACGATGTTGAAGGCCGATTCGAGCACGCTGAAGAACGAGAGCGAGGTCCAGAGGAGCGCCGCGCCGCCGATGATCCCGAGCGTCGCCGCGTTCCGACGCACGGAGTTCACGAGGTTCACGATCCGGACGATCGGCACTCCCGGCAGCGCGTGCCTGATCTGGCGCACGAGGAAAGTGGACTCGTCCGCTCGCCCGGTCAGGCCCAGAAGGGACAGGGCGAGGAAGGTCAGAGGGACGAACGAGAGCAGCGCGAAGTAGGCCACCATCGCGGCGAGGTGCGTGCCGCGATCGGCGAAGAACTTCTGCGCGAGAGTGCGCTTCCGGACGCGCACGGGCCGGAGTATGGCCTGTGTTAGCGTCAGCCCCGCGATGGACGCGGCCCAGGCGCTCGCCGATCTGACCGAGATCTCGTCGCAGATCGAGTCCGCCGCGCTCTTCGGCGAGGACGGCGCCCTCGGCGCCTCGACCTTCGCGGACGAGGGCCGCGCGCAGGCGTTCGTGCACGCGGCGCGCGAGCTCCTCGACGCGGCCGCGGGACTCCGCAGCTCCGCCTCGCCGAACCAGGTCGAGGTCGCGACGGCCGAGGGCAGCGTCTTCGTCGTCCGCGACGACGGCCGCTTGATCGCCGCGACGACGACGCCCGAGCCGACCGTCGGGCTAGTCTTCTACGACCTGAAGAGCTGCCTGCGCGCGGCCGGCGCCCGCGAGGAAGAGCCGGAGCCTGCGCCGAAGCCGAAGCGCCGCGCACCCAAGGAGGACGGCGACGGTGCGTAGGCTGCTCGGCCTGGGAGCGCTGATCGGCTTCGCGCTCGCCGTCGCGTCCTTCGTCCGCCGCGGCGCCGGCCGCCGGCGCGAGCGCGTCGATCTCTACTACGACGACGGCTCGATGGTCTCGCTCCCGGACGGCTCGCCCGAGTCCGAGCGGCTGCTCGCGCTCGGCCGGGACGCGCTCCGCGCCGCCCGCGCGTGACTCACGCCGAGCTCGCCGCCGCGCTTCGCGAGCACGCCTACCTCGAAGGCGATTTCGTCCTCCGCTCGGGACGCCGGTCGCGCTACTACCTGGACAAGTACCGCTTCGAGACGCGGCCCGACCTCCTCGCGGAGCTCGGCCGCCGGATCGCCGGCGCGGTGCAGGAGCACGAGCCCGACGCGACGCTCCTCGCCGCTCCCGAGCTCGGCGCCGTCACCCTCGCCGCGGCGGCGTCGCTCGCCTCGGGGCTTTCCTTCGTGATCGTGCGCGACGAGGCGAAGAGCTACGGGACGCAGAACCGGCTCGAGGGGGTCTTCGAACCGGGCTCGCCGACCTGTCTCGTCGAGGACGTCGTCACCTCCGGCGGTGCTGCCGTGGGCGCCGTGGAGGCCCTGCGCGAAGCGGGCCTTCACTGCCGGACGGCGGTCTGCGTGGTCGACCGCGAGGAGGGCGGCGTGGACGCGCTCGCGCGCCACGCGGTACGGCTGCGGCCGCTCTTTCGCGTCTCCGAGCTCGTCGAGGCAACGCTTGTCCCCGCAAATCCGCATGGTTGAGCGGGTCCCGCCCGCCTGCTAGGGTCTTGCGCCGGTTGTTCAGGCACGACGACGGGAGGAGTGGCTTGTGACTAAGCAGGAGTTCGTAGACAAGATCGCGTCGAAGACGGACCTGTCCAGGCGAGACGCCGCCAAAGCGGTCGATGCCTTTCTGGACACGATCACCGAGTCTCTGCAGGGCGGGCAGGAGGTCGCGTTCACCGGGTTCGGCAAGTTCTCGACGCAGCGGCGCGCGGCACGTCAGGGCGTGAACCCGCGCAACCCGAGCGAGAAAGTGAACATTCCGGCGGCGACGGTGCCGCGCTTCTCGGCCGGCAGCCAGCTCAAGTCGGCTGTCCGTGGGAGCGGCGGCGGGTACGCCGCTTAGTAGCAGGGTTCTCGCCCTCCTCCGTTTCGCCGAGGGCCGCGGCGAGCGCGGCCCTCGGCTATCCGCGAGCGCTCGACCGGTCGGTTCCGACGGCTGCGCGGGCGCAGCCCGCGCAGCCTGATGGCGGCACCGCAAGCGGTGCCTTGCGCCCTCCTCCGTTTCGCCGAGGGCCGCGCTTAGGACGCGGCCCGCGGCCTATCCGCGCGGCGCTGTAGCGTACGGCGCCGGATGACACACGAGCTCCAGGCCGAGCAGGCGGTTGCGACCGCGCGCTTCGGCGACCGCGTCGCAGAGGCGGTCGAGCGGAAGCGGAGCCAGCTCCTCGTCGGGCTCGATCCGCAGCCCGACCTCCTCCCGGTCGAGCTTCGCGGCGACGCGCACCTGGGACGCGAGCATGCGGCGCAGGCGTTCGTGCGCTTCTGCCGCGGACTCGTGGACGCGGTCGCGCCGTACGTCGTGGGGGTGAAGCCGCAGCTCGCGTTCTTCGAGACCCTCGGCGCCGACGGCATGCGCGCCTTCGAGGAGGTCTGCGCCTACGCGCGCACGGCCGAGCTGCTCGTGGTCGCCGACGGGAAGCGCGGCGACGTCAGCTCGACCGCTCGCGCCTACGCCGCCGCCTACCTCGAAGGACACGACGAGCGCCCGCCGCTCGCCGATGCGCTCACCGTCAACCCGTACCTCGGCCGCGACGCGGTCGAGCCGTTCCTCGCCTCCTGCCGCCGTGGCGGAGGCGGGATCTTCTGCGTGCTCAAGACCTCGAACGCAGGCAGCGGCGAGATCCAGGACCTCGTGCTCTCGGACGGCCGCCCGCTCTGGCACGAGGTCGCGCGCCTCGTCCGGGAGTGGGGCGAAGACGTCGTCGGCGAGCACGGCCTGTCGAGCGTGGGCGCCGTCGTCGGCGCCACGCACCCACGGGCGATCGGCGAGGCCCGCCGCGCGCTGCCGCAGGCGATCCTGCTCCTGCCGGGACTCGGTGCGCAGGGCGCGACGCCGGCCGACGTCGCGCGCGCCTTCGCGAGCGGCCCGGCGAGCGCGCTCGTGAACGTCTCCCGCTCCGTGATCTACGCCTACCGAGCTGTGGGCGGCGACTGGCGGAGCGCCGCGGGCGCCGAGGCCGCACGGGTGCGCCGGGACGTCTGGGCCGTCGCCGGCTGGTAGGCCGTGCGGCCTCCCCGCCGCGCCGAGATTGCGCGCTACCTGGCTCCGGCGGCCTTCCTGCTCGCGATCACGGTCGCCGTCCTCCTCGTCCGCGCCGGCCTCGAAGGGGGCGGGACGACCACCACTCAGACGACGCGGGCGAGGCAGCCCCAGCCGATCGCGACCCGCTCGACGACGACGCGCCCGAAGCCGAAGCCGGCGACGAGACGCTTCTACACGATTCAATCGGGGGACACCCTCGACACCGTGGCCGCGAAGTTCGGCACGACGACCGAGAAGCTGCTCGCGCTCAACCCGACCATCGACCCGCACGCCCTCAGCATCGGCCAGAAGATCCGGATTGCCTGACGCGGTCTCGATCGAGCGAGTCGACAGAGAGACCTTGTTGGCGGAGCTCGTGAGCCAGGCCGTCGACGTCTGGGCGAACGCGCACGGGCTCGGCCGCGGGAGCGCGACGCGTCGCGAATTCGGCGGTGACCGCGTCCCGCGCCACGCGGCCCGCGACGGCTTCGTCTTCCTGGGCGCCTTCGGTCCTGCCGGGCGCCTCGTCGGCTTCGTCTACGGGTACACCGGCGCACCGGGCCAGTGGTGGTACGACCGCGTCGCGGACGCGCTCGGCTCGGCGCAGCGGGCGGAATGGCTCGAGCGGCCGCACTTCGAGCTGACCGAGCTCGCGGTCGACCCCGCCTACCAGGAGAGCGGCATCGGCACGCGCCTGCACGACGCCCTCCTCGAGCGCCTGCCGCACGAGCGCGCGCTCCTCTCGGCGCTCGCCGACAACGGGCGCGTGATCCGCTTCTACGAGCATCGCGGCTGGCACGTCCTCCTGCCACGGCTGCGCTTCGAGCCGGGCCGGCCGCTCTTCGCGATTCTCGGCAAGGAGCTCCGTCAGTAGTCTGAAAAGCGTGCGGGCCTGGTTCGCCGTCGCCGCAGTCGCTCTTCTGGCCGCCCCGTCGGCGTTCGCCGGGCCTCCACCGGTCGCAGCCCGCGCGTACGTCGTCGAGAACGGCGCGACCGGCGAGGTGCTCGCAGCCCGCGCGCCCGCGGAGCGGCTCCCGATGGCGAGCATCACGAAGCTGATGACCGTGCTCGTGACGCTCGAGCACGAGCCGCTGTCGCACGTCGTCACCGTCGCGCCGGGTGCGGCCTCGGTCGGCGAGTCCAGCATCGACCTGCGGGCCGGCGAGCGGCTGACGGTGCGCGACCTCCTCGAGGCCGCGCTGATCCAGAGCGCGAACGACGCCGCCGACGCGCTCGCCTACGACGTCGGTCGCGGCAACGTGGGCAGGTTCGTGGCGATGATGAACGCCCGCGCGCGCCGGCTCGGCCTCCGCGATACCCACTTCACGCGACCCGACGGCCTGGACGCGCCCGGCCACTACTCGAGCGCGCGCGACCTGACGCTGCTCGCGCGCGTCGTCATGCACCAGGCGGCCGTGCGCCGGATCGTCCGCGAGCGGACGGCGACGATCCCCGGCCGCGTCCTGCACACCTGGAACGACCTGCTCGGCACCTTCCCCGGCCTGTACGGGGTCAAGACCGGCCACACCGCCGCCGCGGGCTGGTGTGAGGTCGGCGCCGTGCGGGGACGCGGCTTCTCGATCTACGCGACGGTGCTCGGCAGCCCCACGCGCGCGCAGCGGAATGCCGACCTCGCGGCGCTGCTCCGCTACGGCCTCTCGCGCTACCGGACGGTCGCAGTCGTCCAGCCGGGACGGGTCTACGCCCGCGTCGGCGTCGGCTACGGACGCACGCCGCTCGCCCTCGTGCCGGAGGGGCGGCTCGTCCGCGCGGTGCGCGTCGACCGGCCGCTGACCCAGCGGGTCGTGGCCGCGACGGCCGTGCGCCTCCCGGTCCGGAAGGGCCAGGTGCTCGGCGAGGTGCGGACGTTCGAGGGCCGGAAGCTCCTCGGGACCCGGGCGCTCGTCGCGTCGCGATCGGTCGCTCCGCCCGGCGTCGTGGGCCGCATCCGCTGGTACGCCGGCCGCACGGTCCACCACTTCGTCGGGTTCTTCACGTGACCCTCCCGGCGGCATCTGGCGGCCTTCGGCGCCCGATCGGACGGCGCCATGCAGCGTCCTCGATCGCCCCCGTGCTGGTAGCACGAGGGCTCCCTGCGTCCTTGCCTGGCTTGCCGCTCGGGCCCCGAAGACTCACCAATGCCACCGGGAGGATCACGTGATCGTCACCGTGACGCTGAACGCCGCGCTCGACCGGACGGTGACCGTCCCGAACTTCCAGCGCGGCCACCGGCACCGCGCGAGCCAGGGCCTCACGCTCGCGGGCGGGAAGGGGATCAACATCGCGCGGGCGCTGAAGCGGCTCGGATCGCCGGTCGTCGCGGCGGGCCTCGCCGGCGGGCGCACCGGCACGCGCATCGTCGAGGAGCTCACCGCCGAGGCGATCCTCAACGACTTCGTCCGGATCGCGGACGAGTCGCGGACGACGACGGCGGTCGTCGACCCGACCTCCAGCTCCTACACGGAGATCGTCGAGTGGGGTCCGCACGTCGAGCCGGAGGAGCTCGAGATGCTGATGGAGAAGCTCCACTACCTCGCGAACGGCGCCGAGGCGGTCATCTTCGCGGGCTCGCTCCCGCGCGGCGTGCAGGACGGCTTCTACGCCGAGGCGATCCGCGACCTCAAGCGGCGGAACGTGCAGAGCGTCCTCGACTCGGACGGCCAGCCGCTCCGCCTCGGGACGGAGGCCGAGCCCTTCCTCGTCACGCCGAACCAGCCGGAAGCGGAGGGACTGGTCGGGCAGGAGTTCTCGGACGACGACGACTTCCTGATGGCGCTCGACGCGATCGCCGAGATGGGCGCCCAGAACGTGCTCATCACGCACGAGGCGGGCTGTGTCGGCCGTTTCCGCGAGGATCGACGGGTGCGCCGCTTCCGCGCCCTCGCGCCGCGGCTGGAGGCACTCTCGGCGGTGGGCTCCGGCGACACGCTCCTCGCCGGCTTCATCGCCGCCCGCGTCGCCGGAAGCTCGACCGAGGACTCGCTCCGGAACGCGGTCGCCGCCGGCGCGGTCTCGACGCTCGAGGTCGGGGCCGGCCGCTTCGAACCGCGCGAGCTGGGCCGGATCGCCGCCGAGGTGCGGGTCGAGGAGCTCGAGCCCGCGACGTTCGGGCGCTGACGAGTCTGCTATACCGACCGTCGTGAGTCGGCTCGCTGGTGTCTTGGCAATCGCTCTCGCGGGTGGCCTCGTCGCCGCCGCGCCGTCCGTGGCCAAGAAGCCCAAGCCGAAGCCACGTCTGATCCACTACACGGGCAAGGCGACCGGCGGCCTGACCTGGCAGGAGCACCGCGTGAGCCAGGACGCGAACGCGACGCCGAGCGTCGTCGTCGACCAGAACGGCGAGGACAAGGGCGTCTTCAAGTTCGCCTTCACCGTCGACCGCAAGACGGGCAAGGTGACCGGGCGCGGCAAGGGGAGCTACACGAGCGCGACGTGGCACCTCGTCGTCACCGACTCCGCCGGCACGTTCACGTGCGACGTCCCGATCCAGACCAACACCTACGTCGTCAAGGTGACGGGCAAGGCTGTCGGGAGGCGGATCAGGCTCGCGCTCCGCCTGCCGACCGCGCAGGACACGAACGACGACACGCCGTGCGGCGACTACACCGCGTACAGCACGCCGGGGAACAGCCTCGACTATGCACTGAGGTTGGCCGGCGCGCGCGCGCTGAACGTCTCGAAGGCGCGTCCCGCGCCGGTCTCGCTCTCCAAGACCTCGACGACCACGTTCGTGGACGAGGAGGCGAATCCCGTCGTGAACGTGGACGCGACCGAGACCTACGCCTGGTCGATCACGATCCGTAGGCGCTGACCGGTCGTTTCGTCCTTCTGGTCGGGTGCGCCCTTCCTCCTGGCGGGCTCGACGACCGCGGCAACCCGCGAGACGATCTCGTGTACAGCCGGCACTACGGAACGAAGCGGAGCGCCGTCTGGATCGCCGACGGCGACGGCCGCCGTCAGCACCGCCTCGCGCGCGGAAACTACGGGCTCGCCTCGCCTCGAGGCGCCGTCGTGGCCGTCGCTCGCCGCAGGAACGACCTCTACCTCGTGCGAAGCAACGGCTCGGGCGAGCGCCTGCTCGCACGGGATGCGAGGCCCTACCTCTGGGCGCCGAACGGGCGGACGCTGTTGATCTACCGGGGGCCCGTCGTTCTACAGCCTCGACGTCCGGAGCGGAAGAACGAGGTTGCTCGTGCGGGACGGCTACGACGCGAGCATCTCGCCGGAGAGCCGTGCCGTCGTGTGCTCGACCGGCGGCTGCGCCGAGCCGAGCGACCTGCGCGTCGTCGGGCTCGACGGGAGCGGACGGCGGCAGCTCACGCATGACGGCCGCAGCGGATTCCCGCTCTGGGGGCCGAGGCACATCACGTTCTCGCGCGTCCCGCCAAGCTGCATCTCGCCGTCGGTCTGGCGTATGCGACCGGACGGCTCGCGACTGCGACCCGTTCTCGCGGCCGTGCCGTCGCGGTTCAAGGCCCCCGGCTACTACGGCTTCCGCCCGCTCGGCTGGTTCGCCGACCGGAAGCACCTCGTGCTCGGCCTGAGCTCCGAGTGGGGGAACGAGGCGGTCGTCCTCCATGTGCCGAGCGGCCGCTTGCGCTGGCAGCACAGGTACGTGGACGACGTCGCGGCCGACGGTGCGCTCGTCGGCACGCAGGGCGGAGCTGAAGGGCCGTACTCGATCATCGTCTTTCACGCGTCGGGAGGTCGTTCCCGGCTCGTCGCCCACGGCGACGTCTGCTGCGCGGACTGGAATCGCTAGCCGAGGCCGTTGTTAGGCTGTCCCATGGACGTCGAGTCGAGAGCCGCCGAGCCCTATGACGTCGAGATCGAGCGCCTGCGGGCGCTCGACGACAAGTTCGGCAAGGAGGGGCTCACCTTCGACGACGTCCTCCTCCGGCCGGCCGAGTCGCACGTCCTCCCGAACGACGTCTCGACGGCGACGCGGCTGACGCCCGGGATCGAGCTCGCGATCCCGATCGTCTCCGCCGCGATGGACACCGTCACCGAGGCGCGGCTCGCGATCGCGCTCGCCCGCGAGGGCGGGATCGGGATCGTGCACCGCAACCTGTCGATCGCCGACCAGGTCGCGGAGGTCGACAAGGTCAAGCGCTCCGAGTCCGGGATGATCGTCGAGCCGGTCACGCTGCCGCCGGACGCGCCCGTCGCGGACGCCCTCGAGCTGATGGAGCGCTACCACATCTCGGGCGTGCCGGTCACCGACGACGAGCGCCTGGTCGGGATCCTCACGAACCGCGACCTCCGCTTCCACCGCGACGCGCGGCAGCCGGTCTCGGCGCTGATGACGAGCCGCAACCTCGTGACGGCGCCGGTGGGGACGACGCTCGAGGAGGCGAGCGCGATTCTGGCGCAGCACAAGATCGAGAAGCTCCCGGTCGTGGACGCCGACGGCCGCCTGCGCGGGCTCATCACGGTGAAGGACATCCAGAAGCGGATCGAGTACCCGCACGCGACGAAGGACGAGCAGGGACGGCTTCGCGTCGGCGCCGCGGTCGGCGTCGGTACGGATGCGATGGAGCGCGCCGAGGCGCTCGTCGCGGCCGACGTGGACGTCCTCGTCGTGGACGTGGCGCACGGACACCACGAGAACGGCGCCGCGATGGTGCGCCGGGTGAAGGAGCTTCTGGATCTCGAGGTGGTAGCCGGCAACGTGGCCACCGCGGAAGGCGCGGAGGCGCTCGCCGACGCGGGCGCCGACGCGGTGAAGTGTGGCGTAGGCCCCGGGTCGATCTGCACCACCCGGGTCGTCGCAGGCGTCGGAGTCCCGCAGATCACCGCCGTCTACGACTGCGCGCGGGTGACGCGCGCGCGTGGCGTGCCGCTGATCGCCGACGGCGGCATGCAGCTCTCCGGCGACGTCGCCAAGGCGCTGGCCGCGGGCGCGGACGCCGTCATGCTCGGCTCGCCGCTCGCCGGCGTCGAGGAGAGCCCCGGCGAGGTGATCCTCCAGCAGGGCCAGCGCTTCAAGGCGTACCGCGGGATGGGCTCGCTCGGTGCGATGAAGGCGCGCGGGTTCTCGAAGGACCGCTACTTCCAGGGCGACGTAGAGGACGTGGAGAAGCTCGTCCCCGAGGGGATCGAGGGGCAGGTGCCGTACAAGGGGCCGCTGCGCGGCGTCCTCTACCAGCTCGTCGGCGGCCTCCGGCAGGCGATGGGCTACTGCGGCGCGGCCACGATCGAGGAGCTCAAGGACGCACGCTTCGTACGCATCACCGGTGCGGGCCTGCGCGAGAGCCACCCGCACGACGTCACGATCACGAAGGAGGCGCCGAATTACCGGCGCTGACGCCGAGGTCGTCGCGCTTCCCGAGCCGCCGCCCGAGGAGCGCCCCGTCCTCGTCGTCGACCTCGGCGGCCAGTACTCGCAGCTGATCGCGCGCCGCGTCCGCGAGGCGCGCGTGTACTCCGAGCTCGTCCCGCACACCGTCACGCCGGGCGCCGTGTGCGCCCGCCGCCCGCACGCGCTCGTCCTCTCGGGCGGTCCGGCGTCGGTGTACGCCGACGGGGCGCCGCACGTCGATCCGAGGATCTTCGAGCTCGGCGTGCCGACGCTCGGCATCTGCTACGGCATGCAGCTCATGGCGCAGGAGCTCGGCGGCCGCGTCGACCGCACGGGCGTCTCCGAGTTCGGCAAGACGGAGCTCAGGGCGGAGGAGGGCGCGCTCTTCGCGGGCCTCCCCGACGAGCAGACCGTCTGGATGAGCCACCGCGACTCCGTCGTCGCCCCGCCCGAGGGCGCGCGGGTCGTCGCCGGCTCGCCGTCGACGCCGATCGCCGCCTTCGAGGATCCGCGCCGGAAGCTCTACGGCGTCCAGTTCCACCCCGAGGTCGTGCACACGCCGCACGGCCAAGATCTGCTGAAGAACTTCCTCTACGAGGTGGCCGCCGCGCCGCCTGCCTGGACGCCCGCGGCGGTGATCGAGGAGCAGGTCGAGCGAATTCGCGCGCAGGTCGGCCGCGAGCGCGTGCTGTGCGCGCTCTCGGGCGGGGTCGACTCGGCCGTCGCGGCGCTCCTCGTCTACAAGGCAGTCGGCGACCGGCTCACCTGCGTCTTCGTCGACCACGGCCTGCTGCGCGCCGACGAGGCGGCGCAGGTGGTCGAGACGTTCGGCGGGCACTTCCACGTTCCGCTCGTCCACGTCCAGGCACAGGAGCGTTTCCTCGCGCGCCTCGAGGGCGTCGACGACCCCGAGGAGAAGCGCAAGCGCATCGGCGAGGAGTTCATCCGCGTCTTCGAGGAAGAGGCGACGAAGCTCGGCGACACCCGCTTCCTCGTCCAGGGCACGCTCTACTCGGACGTGATCGAGTCGGGCGGGGCCGAGGACGGCGTGGCGGCGACGATCAAGTCCCACCACAACGTGGGCGGCCTGCCAGCCGACATGCGCATGGAGCTCGTCGAGCCGCTGCGTCTCCTCTTCAAGGACGAGGTGCGGCGGGTGGGCGAGGAGCTCGGGCTCCCCGAGCGAATGGTGTGGCGCCAGCCGTTCCCGGGCCCCGGCCTCGCGATCCGCATCATCGGCGAGGTGACGCGGGAACGGCTGGAAATCCTGCGCACCGCCGACGCGATCCTCCAGGAGGAGATTCGCCGCGCCGGCCTGTACCGCGACCTGTGGCAGTCGTTCGCCGTGCTGCCCGCGATCCGCTCCGTCGGCGTGCAGGGCGACGAGCGCACGTACGCCTACCCGATCGTCATCCGCGCGGTGACGAGCGAGGACGCGATGACCGCCGACTGGGCCCGCCTCCCGTACGACCTGCTGGAGACGATCTCGAGCCGGATCATCAACGAGATCCCGGGCGTCAACCGCGTTGCGCTCGACGTCTCGTCGAAGCCGCCTTCGACGATCGAGTGGGAGTAAGGCGCCGACTCGGCGGCGCCGACCATCAGGACGTGCGGGCTTCGCCCGTGCGTCCGTCTGAAACGACCGGTCGAAGCCGCTATCTGGCGATCGAGTGGGAGTAAGGCGCCGGTCCGTTCGGAGTCCCGATGGTCGGGTCTGGGAGGTGCGCCTCTGCCGCTACCGCCTGCCGCCCAGGCCCGAGTTGGAAGATGACAAGCCACTCGACGCGCTCGGCGCGCTGGCGCGGCTCGCTCGGCCCGCCTGGGAGGCAACCATCGGGCACCGCCCCTGGGTCGAGGCGAGCGCGGAGGACCCGCCTGTGACGATGGTCTGGCGGGCGACGGGCCGTCGCTCCGCGCAAACAGCGCTCGACGAGATCGCGGATGCGCTCGAGCGCGGCGAGCCGCGACCGCAGCCGTTCTGGGCGCACTGGACGGGTTACGATCGGGGCGGAATCCGACTTGCTCGGAAGTCGAGCTGATGCCGCAGATCCGCCTCGACCACGTCGTCATTGCGGTCTCCGACTGGGAACGGTCGGACGCCTTCTACCGCGACGTCCTCGGCGCCGAGCTCGTCGAGCTCGACAAGAGCCGCTACGCGTACCGGTTCGGCACGCAGCAGCTGAACGTCCACGGGCCGGGCTCGGAGCCCTACCCGGTCGCGCGTGAGCGCGTGCGGCCGGGGAACAGCGACCTCTGCTTCGTCTGGCCCGGCCGGATCGAAGACGCCGTCGAGCACCTCCGCCGCCACGGTGTCGAGGTCGAGGAAGGCCCGGTGCCGCGGCGCGGCGCGCAGGGCGACGGGACGAGCGTGTACTTCCGCGATCCCGACGGCTCGCTGCTCGAGCTGATCGTCTACGCCTGAACCGCGGCCGGCCGCGCCTGGCGCCGCGCCGCGCGCCGGAGCAACGGTGAGCGCGAGGCGTAGAGCTTGATCGTGAGCCCGCTCACCCCGGTCGTGAGGATCGCCATCGCGAAGAAGATCGCGTAGAGCTCCGGCGAGAAGATGCCCGCGTCGCGGCCGATGTTGAGCACGATCAGCTCCGTGAGCCCGCGCGTGTTCCGGAGGATGGCGAGCGCCCGGAACTCCTCTCCGTCGAGCCGCAGCGTGCGCGCAGCGAAGGCGCTCGCGAGCACCTTCGTCGCGACGGCGAGGGCGACGACGACCACGACGCCAGTTGCGAGCCGCGCCTGGGCGAGGTCGGCGAAGTCGACGCTCAGGCCGGTCCAGACGACGTAGATCGAGACGAGTGCCCGCAGCACGCTGCGCCGGTCGTCCGTGCGGTCCCGCGCCTCGTCGTCGCCGCGCGGCTTCCAGACGAACGCGCCCAGCACGAAGGCGGCGATGATCGTGCTGCCGCCGAGGCCGTTCGCGGCCGCCGCGGCGAGTGCGACGACGCCGAGTGGTCCGGCCATGGTGTGCCCCAGCGCCCAGGCGCGCCACCTGGACGGCACGACTCGTGGGACGAGCACGAGCGCCACGAGGAAGGCCGACGCCCCGATCGCCGTCGCGAGGCTCTGCTTGCCGGAGACCGCGACGCCGATCGCGACGATGCCGAAGGCGACGAAGTCGTCCACCACCGCGAGCGACATCGCGATCCCGCCCGGCTGGGTGTCCCTGAGGTGGAGCTCGTCGAGGATCCGCCCGAGGACGGGGACGGCCGTGACGAGCAGCGCCCCGGTCGTGAAGAGGACGAACGACACGCCGCTCACGCCGGCCGGGACGTACTCGGAGAGCAGGAGATAGGCGAGACCGGCGCCGGCGCCTGCGAGTGCGGCGCCTCCTGCGGCGGCCAGGGCGGTCGCGCGGCTCCGCCGGACGACGTAGCGCACATCCGTCTCCGCCGCGAACTCCCCGACGTAGAGGAGGACGACGAGGAGGGCGCAGAGCTCGAGCGCCGGCTCCACCTCGGGGTGGATCAGCGCATGCGCGGTGGGCGGCGACACTCGGCCGAGCAACGTGGCGCCGAGGAGCGGCCCTACCGCCATCTCGCCGACGACGGCCGGGAGCGAGAGGCGCATCGCGATCCGTCCGCAGACGGCCGCGGCAACGAGAATGACACCGACTGCGAGAAGGAACTCGGTCGCCACCGTTACTTCACATCCTGAAGTTTTGCGTTCTTCCGTCAAAACAAAACGCGCCAAGCGCTTCGTCGCGCGGCTCGGCGAGGCCCGGATCGGCACGACCTACAACCAGTACGCCGACTCGCCGCTCCGCCGCCGGCGGCTCGCGGAGTACCTGGAGGCGCGGCTCGACGCGCCGCTCCTGCTCGTGGGCGAGGCGGCCGGCTACCGCGGCGCCCGCGTCAGTGGTCTGCCCTTCACCTCCGAGCGGCAGCTCACCGGCCGCGGCCCGGCGGAGGCGACGGCGACGATCGTCCACCGCGTCCTCGAGCGCCTCGGGCTCGTCGAGGACGTCCTGCTCTGGAACGCCGTGCCGACGCATCCGGGCACCTCCACATCGAACCGGCCGCCGACGCGCGCCGAGGTCGCCGCGGCCGAGCCCTTCCTGGTCGAGCTCGCGCGTGGGCGGCGGGTGGTCGCCGTGGGCCGGCTCGCCGCCGCGTTCACCGGAGCGCCGTACGTCCGCCACCCTTCGCACGGGGGAGCAACCGCGTTCGAGGAGGGGCTGGGCGCATTGACGCGCGCAGGGATGCCTGTCAGGGTGAGCGCATGGCGCGCCTCCGAATGGCAACGGCGCTCGCAGCCGTCCTTTCCCTTGCCGGGTTCGCAGGTACCGCGCGTGCCGACAACGCCTCCGACGCGCGGGCCGTCGCGGATCGCTTCATGGCCGCCCTGATCGCCGGCGACTCGAAGACCGCGTGCAGTCTCTTCAGCCCACGGGCGCTCGCAGCGCTCGGCGGCCCCGACTGCCCGAACCGCTTCACGTCGGCCGGCCCGAGCGACGCCGACATCGACGCGCTCGACACGCTCCTATCGGCCTTCAAGGCCGCGCGCCGGAGCTCGGCGCGGCGCCACGGCGACTTCGTCCGCAAGGGCTTCACCGTGAGGCAGCTCGCCCGCGACATGCAGCGGATCGACGGCGAGCTCACCGTGAAGGTCGGGAAGGGCCCGCTCGCGGCGAAGGGCCAGCTGGCGACGACGGCCGTGGTCGACACCCGCACCACCGCGCGGCGTGTGGTGATCTACGTGGAGGGCGACAGCGGCGCCGTCTACCGCGCGACCGGAACCGCCTTCGACGATCCTACGGTGCGGAAGGTGGCGGACGGGACGCCGGAAGCCCCGAAGCCGCCGTCCGCTCCGCCCACCTACACGATCGACTCCGTCGCGGTCGCCTCCGACGGCAAGGCCGTCGTGAGCATCACCGTCACCGACCCGACCGCATCGCCGTCCTCGTCGCCGTTCTACCTCCTGCTTGTCCCGTCCGATCGCGGCTACCTCGTCGACGACATCCTCCTGCCGCTCATCGCGCTCGTCGGCGAAGGCCCGTAGACGGCGCCCGCTTGCGGTAGACTTCGCCGCCGGCGCACGCCACGTGCGCCGTTTTTTCCGCATGAAGACCTACAACGCAAAGCCCGGCGAGGTCGAGCGCCGCTGGTACGTCGTCGATGCCGACGGCCAGACGCTCGGCCGGCTCGCGACCCGTATCGCGGACGTCCTGCGCGGCAAGGACAAGGCGCAGTACACGCCCCACGTCGACACCGGCGACTTCGTCGTCGTCGTGAACGCCGAGAAGGTGGTCGTCACCGGCAACAAGCTCGACCAGAAGCGTTACTACCGCCACTCGGGGTACCCAGGTGGTCTGCGCAGTCGGACGCTCCGCGAGCAGCTCGAGCGCCGGCCGACCGAGGTCATCCGCAAGGCCGTGAAGGGCATGCTCCCGAGGAACCGGCTCGCGCGCCAGCAGATCAACAAGCTCAAGATCTACGCCGGCCCGGAGCACCCGCACGAGGCGCAGGCGCCGCAGCCGCTCGAGGTGGGCCGTTGATGGCCGAGCGCGCGCAGTATCTCGGCACCGGGAAGCGGAAGACGTCGGTCGCGCGGGTCATCCTGCGGCCCGGCGACGGCGCGACCTGGTTCAACGGGCGCACGATCGAGGACTACTTCCCGCGCGCCGCGCACCGCGTCCTCGCGCTCGCCCCGCTCAAGGTGGCCGGTGCCGAGGGGACGTACGACATCCGTGTCCGCGTCCACGGCGGCGGCCCGAGCGGCCAGGCCGGCGCCGTCCGGCACGGCATCGCGCGCGCTCTCGTCGAGGCCGACCCGAACCTGCGCGTGCCGCTCAAGCGCGCCGGCTTCCTGACGCGCGACGCGCGGATCGTCGAGCGCAAGAAGGCCGGCCTCCACAAGGCCCGCCGCGCGCCACAGTTCAGCAAGCGCTAGACATGGATCCCGGCCGCTCGACCGGTCACTTCCCGGCGCCGGCGCTGCAAGCGGCGCCGCTAAGCGTTAGATAATCGCGCGGGTGGCTTCCCTAAGCTCACGCGCCGTGGCGCGGCGCTACTTCGGCACGGACGGCGTGCGTGGCATCGTCGGCGACGTGCTCACGGCCGACCTCGTCGAGCGGCTCGGCCGGGCCGCGACGCTCTGGTCGGGCCGCGGGCGGGTCTTCGTCGGCCGCGACACGCGCGCCTCGGGCCCGGAGCTCGAGGAGGCCTTCGCCGCCGGAGTCGTCTCCGCCGGCGGCAGCGCGATCCTCGCGGGTGTCCTGCCGACCCCGGCCGTTGCGCTGCTCGCGCTCGACCTCGGCGTCGTCATCTCCGCCTCGCACAACCCGCCCGAGTTCAACGGCGTTAAGTTCTTCGACCGCGACGGCCAGAAGCTGACCGACGAAGCCGAGGAGGAGATCGAGGCGCTCCTCGACGCGCCGCCGACGGGCGGCGGCGAGCTCGACCGGATTGCCGTCGCGACCGAGAGCTACCTGGAGCACGTGGTCGAGCGGTTCGGCTCCGACCTGACCGGCTTTCGCATCGGCGTCGACTGCGCGAACGGCGCCTACTCGGGCCTGGCTCCGAGGGCCTTCGAGGAGCTGGGCGCGGAGGTGGTCACCGTCGGCGACGAGCCGAACGGCCACAACATCAACCTCCGTTGCGGCGCGACGGACCTCAGAACCTTGCAACAGACCGTTGCAAGGTCGGGTTTGGACCTCGGCGTCGCCTTCGATGGGGACGGCGACCGGATGCTGGCCGTCGACGGGGACGGGAACGCCGTCGACGGCGACCAGATCGTCGCGATCCTCGCGCTCCACCTGGGCGTGGACACCGTCGCGGTGACGACGATGACGAACCTCGGCTTCCACCGCCTGATGGCCGAGCACGACATTCGCGTCGTGACGACCGACGTCGGCGACCGCTACGTCCTCGAGGCGCTGCGCCGCGAGGGCGCCGTCCTCGGCGGCGAGCAGTCGGGCCACATCATCTACCTGCGCGACCACGTCACCGGCGACGGGCTCGCCTCCGCTTTGCTCCTGTGCCGCGCGCTCGAGGGCCGTACGCTCGCCGAGGCCGCAGCCGTGATGCCGAAGTACCCGCAGGTGAAGGAGAACTTCCCCGCGCGCGGGCGCAAGCCGAGCGAGGAGCTCCTGCGCGAGGTCGACCGCGTGAACGCCGAGCTCGAAGGTCGCGGCCGCGTGCTCGTCCGCCGCTCGGGCACGGAGTCGCTGATCCGCGTCCTCGCCGAGGCCGAGACGCAGGCAGAGGCCGAGGAGCTCTCTGCTAGGATCCGCGCTCTCGTACGACGAGAGCTCGGCTGAGTCGCCCCGACGCAGGGGCGGCGGGGAGGCCGGGCTCTGTGCGTTTAAAGGGACTTGAGGGCTTTTCCGAAAAGGAGGGCTTCAGGTGTGCGGAATCATCGGATACGTGGGGCCGCGGGCCTGCAAGGCGCTCCTGCTGGACGGGCTCGAGCGGCTGGAGTACCGTGGCTACGACTCCGCGGGGATCGTGCTCCGCGAGGACGCGGGCCTCGACTACGTCCGCGCGGTCGGCAATCTCAGCTTCCTGAAGGAGGCGGCGGGCCGGAACGGCTCCGTCGCGACCACCGGCCTCGGCCATACGCGCTGGGCCACGCACGGCCGCGTCGCGGAGCAGAACGCGCACCCGCTGACGGGCTGCGAGCCGGGCCGCATCGCCGTCGTCCTGAACGGGATCGTGGAGAACTTCCGCGAGCTGAAGGAGTCGCTCGCCGCCGACGGCCACGCCTTCAGCTCGGAGACCGACGCGGAAGTCGTCGTCCACCTCGTCGAGCGGCACTACGAGGGCGATCTCACCCAGGCCGTCGCCGCCGCCTACCGCGAGCTCGAGGGCCACTACGCCTTCGTCCTCATCCACCACGACCACCCGGGCCTGCTGGTCGGCGCGCGGCAACAGTGCCCGCTCGTCGTCGGCCTCGGCGAGGGCGAGAACTTCCTCGCGTCGAACCTCGCCGCGTTCCTGCGCGAGACGCGCGACGTCCAGTTCCCCGACGACGGCGAGGTCGTCGCGATCACCCCGCAGGGCGTGCGCTACGTCTCGGTCGACGGCCAAGACGCGCCGGCCCACGACACCGTGCGCGTCGACTGGGACGACGAGGGCGCCGAGAAGGGCGGCTACGAGACGTTCATGCTGAAGGAGATCTACGAGCAGCCTGAGGGCGTCGCGGAGACGATCGGCGACCGGGTCAGGCACGGCCGCCTCCAGCTCGACGAGATCGGGCTCTCGGACGACGAGCTCCGCAATCTGCGCCGCATCGTCATCCTCGCCTGCGGCACCGCGTACCACTCCGGGGTCGTCGGCCGGTACGTCATCGAGGAGTGGGCGCGCCTGCCGGTCGAGCCGGACATCGCGAGTGAGTGGCGCTACCGCAACCCGGTCATCGACCCGCAGACGCTCGTCGTCGGCGTCTCCCAGTCGGGCGAGACGCGCGACACGATTCAGGCGATGAAGCTCGCCCGCGACCTCGGCGCGCGGACGCTCGCGATCACCAACATGATGGGCACGCAGATCACGCGCGAGGTCGACGCCGTCCTGTACACGCGCACCGGGCTCGAGATGGCCGTCGCCTCCTCGAAGACCTTCACCGCGCAGGTGGCGCTCTTCTACCTCCTCGCGCTCAAGCTGGCGCAGGTGCGGGAGACGCTGCCGCCGGAGGAGATCCGCTCGCTCCTCGACGAGGTGCACGCGCTCCCGGAGAAGATCGAGGCCTTCCTCGACGGCGACCACCCGATCGACGAGATCGCGCGCCGCGTCCACGACAAGCAGTTCTTCCTCTACCTCGGCCGGCACGTCGGCCTACCGGTGTGCCTCGAGGGCGCGCTGAAGCTGAAGGAGATCTCGTACATCCCGACCGACGCCTACTCGGCGGGCGAGATGAAGCACGGGCCGATCGCGCTCCTCGACGACGCGACGCCGGTCGTCTGCGTCGCGACCGACTCGCACGTCTACGACAAGGTCGTCTCCAACATCCAGGAGACCCGCGCGCGCGGCGCGCACGTGATCGCGGTCGCGACCGACGGGAACGAGGACATCCAGCACCACGCCGACGACGTGATCTACGTGCCGCGCACGCACCCGCTGCTGCAGGCCGCGCTCGCGATCGTGCCGCTCCAGCTGCTGGCCTACCGGATCGCCCGCCTCCGCGGCCTGAACATCGACCAGCCGCGGAACCTCGCGAAAACCGTAACCGTCGAGTAGTTGCGGAACCTCCGCGGCGGTGGCAGCGTATAGCCGCGGATGAAGGGAACTCGCGCCGCGCTCCTGCTGATCGTCCTCGCCGCGTTCCTCGCCGTCGCGGGCGGCGGGGCGGCGAAGGAGCCGGCGAAGACGCCGTTCCTGGGGCTCGTCTACATCAGCCAGGACTCGGAGAAGCTCGTCCGGCTCAACCCGCTGACGCTCGGCCGGCGGGCCGGGCGCTCGCTCGAGCTTGGCAGCCACACAGGCGCCTGGAGCTACTCGCCCGACCGGTCGCAGCTCGTGCTCGCGGATAACTCGATCTCCGGCACGATCATGCTCGTCGACACGCGCGCGATGCACCGCATCGCGATCGTCGACACCGGCAGCGGGAACGCGCTGGTCGGCGCCAGCTTCTGGCCGGACGCGCGGCATCTCTACTTGGTGCGGACGGCGCTGACGCGGAGAGCGGATGGTGGCTTCGAGCGTCAGCCGACCGACCTCGTCGCCCTCGACCCGGTTTCCCGTGCTGTGCTCGGCTCGCGGTCGCTCGACGGCTGGGTCTATGGCTGGGCCCACGCCGACGGCGTGCTCGTGCTGCTCCTCGGGCCGGAAAACGGCATCGGCCCCGCCCGGCTCGCGGTCGTCGGCGCCGACGGCTCGGTGCGGACGATCGCGCTCGACGGCGTTCAGGTCGGAGCCGAGAGGTTCGATCCGGCCACCCAGACGTCGATCGAGCACTACGCGCAGCCGGGCCTCGCCGTCGCGCCCGACGGGAGCGAGGCCTTCGTCGCCTCGCCGAAAGGGATCGCCGCCGTCGATCTCCGGACGCTCGCGGCCTCGTACCACGGCATCGTACGCGGCGACCGCCGTCTCCAGAAGGGCGCTCCCGAGGGGAGCACGCGGACCGTGCGGTGGGTGCAGCCCCGCGTTCTCGCCGTCAGCGGGCACGACGACCATTCGACGGTCGACAGCGAAGGCCGGATCCGCACCGACTTCCGGCCCGTCGGCGTCGAGCTGGTGAGCACGAAGGACTGGACGGCGAAGATGGTCGACCGCGGCGGCCAGGGCGTCTCGATCGGCGCCGACGCGATGCTCGTGACCCCGTGGACGTGGGACTCGAAGCGCCAGGAGTACCTCGGCAACGGCGCGACGATCTACGGCCTCGACGGCACGAAGCGCGGGCACGTGCTCGGCAAGCGCCAGGTCTACGGGATCGTCGTCGGTCGGCGCGCGTTCGTCTCCGGGGACGGGTCGTCCTACTCGATCGTCTCCACCAAGACCGGGAAGGTCCTGCGCACGGTCCGACACTCGCCGCCCTACCCGCTCGTCGGAGCGGCGCTGGATTCCTCCTACTAGACCGCGAGCTCCACCGCGCGCTCGAGATCGGCCGCCCGTGCCGGCTCCGGCGACGGGAACGGCCACCGGTGCTCGAGCCGGTCGACCCACACCGCGCGCAGCCCGGCCGCCTGCGCGCCGAGCACGTCCCAGCCGTGCGCCGCGACGAGCGTCACCCGCTCCGGCGGGAGCTCGAGCAGCTCGACGACGCGCCGGTACGGCGCCGGGTGCGGCTTGTACGCGCGCACCTCCTCGACGCTGACGACGTGCCAGACCCGGTCGGCGAGGCCCGCCCGTTCGAGGAGGGCTTGCGTCTGCTCCGCGCCGCCGTTCGTCAGGACGGCCCAGGCGGCGCCTGCCTCCTCGAGCCGCTTCACTGCCGGGCGGGCATCCGGATACGGCGGGAGCCGCTGGAAGAGCGGCAGCACCTCGTCGGGATCGAGCTCGACGCCGAACCGGGCCGCCGTCGTGGCCAGCGCGGTCTCAGCCAGCTCGGCGAACGGGACGAAGTCGCCGGTCAGCGTGACGGCGGCCGCCGAGTGGAGCAGCCGCTCGCACCAGGCATCGGGGGTGCCCTCGGGCGCGCCGAGCTCCTCGAGCCGGTCCGCAAGCGGGCGGAGCTGGAACAGCGTGCCGAGCGCGTCGAAGACGACCGCCTCGCTCACGGGACATCTTGGGTCCCGCCGCGGAACTGGATCCGGCGCACGCTCAGGCCGCGCAGGTCGTCCGGGAGGGTCGGCGAGACGCGCAGCTCGCCGTCGACGGCGTCGAGGCCGAGGAGCGTCCGCAGCGCGAGGAGCGGCGCCGCGGCCGACCAAGCCTGCGGCGTCCTCGCGCCCGGATAGGGCACCGGCACCTCCGCGGCGTCGCGCTCGAAGCCGGCGAAGACCTCCGGCAGCCGGTGCGAGAAGCGGTGCGCCGCCTCGAGGAGCGCGTGTGCGACCTGGGTCGCCTCCTCGCGGAAGCCGTAGCGGCGCATCCCTTCCGCGACGAGCGCCGTGTCGTGCGGCCAGACCGTGCCGTTGTGGTAGCGGAGCGGGCTGTACGGTCGCTCGCGTGCCGGCATCGTCCGGATCCCCCAGCCGCTGAACATGTCCTTGCCGAGCAGGCGGCGGACCAGGATCTCCGCGCGGTCGGGCGGCACGATCCCGCTCCAGAGCAGGTGGCCGATGTTCGACGTGAGCGTGTCGACGGGGCGCTTCTCGCCGTCGAGCGCGAGCGCGTAGAAGCGCCGCCGGCCGAGCCAGAAGACCTCGTCGAAGCGCTGCCGAAGCGTCGAGGCGTCGCGCTCCAGCCGCTCGGCGAGCGCGGTGTCGTCCCAGACCTCGCGCGCCAGACGTGCCGTCCGCAGGCGGGCGTCGTAGGCGTAGCCCTGGATCTCGCACGTCGCGATCGGCGGCTCCGCGGCCGTGCCGTCCGGGAACAGGATGGAGTCGGAGGAGTCCTTCCAGCACAGGTTGGTGAGCCCTCCGACGAGCGGCTGCGGTACTCGAGGAAGCCGTCGCCGTCGATGTCGGCCGGCCCCTCGAGCCACGAGACGGCCGCCCGCGCGGCGCCCTCGAGCCTGCGCACCAGCACGGTGTCGCCCGTCCAGCGCTCGTACTCGTCGAGCAGGATCAGGAAGAGAAGCGTCGAGTCGTGCGAGCCGTAGTACGGGCTATGCGGCGTAATCCCGCTCCGCGCGAGGATCCCGCGGCGGAGCTCGTGCATGATCTTGCCCGGCTCGGCGTCGCGGAAGTCGTCGTACGCGGTGGCCTGGAGGTCGGCGAGCTCCTGGAGCGTCGCCTCGGCGAGCGTGGGCTGGAAGGGCAGCGCGAAGTACGAGGTGACGAGCGGGTCGCGGCCGAAGGCGGTCATGAACCACGGCAGGCCACCGGCCGGCATCGCGTGTCCGACCCCCTTCGTCGGGCGAATGCGGAGCGCGGCGAGGTCGAGGAGGCTCTGCCGGTAGGTCTGCACGAGCGGCTCGGCGGTGCACTCGACATAGGGCGAGCTCGCAAGCCACTCGGGAAGCGCGATCGGCAGGCGCGGCTCCGCCTTGCGGAACGACTCGCAGCGCAGAAGCGCGGGCCGCTCGCGTCCGTCCACGACCGGGATGACGTCGACGCACGTCTTCCACTCCTCGTGCGGGCCGAGGTGGAGGTCGAAGACCGCGCGCCCCTCCTCGAGCTTCACGTCGCGGCGGCTGAACCGGATGATCGTCTCGCGCCGGTAGCCGTTCCGCTGGTGCCAGATCGTGGCACCGGCGCCGTCGACCTCCTGGCCGGTCTTGCCCGCGCCGCTCTCGCCCTGCTGCGCCTCGAGGATGTCCGCGAAGTCGGCGCCGAAGTGGAGCTCGAGCTTGACGTCGACCCGCTCGGCGAGGTGGTTCCTCACCATCACGTCTTCGTGCACGCCGTCGGTGACGAAGCGGTCGCGCCGGACGGTCACCCCCGGCTGCTCGCCCGGCAGTGCGCAGACCACGCGGGCGGAGTAGTGGTCGACGGGCCGGCTCGCCAGGCAGTCGAGCGGCTGCTCGTTTAGGCGGAGCTGCCAGCGCGAAAGGTGGCGCACGTCCTCGAAGAAGTAGCCCTTCGCCTCGCGCGCGTCGACGTCGCCCGTGGCGTCGGTGTAGAAGAACGTGCAGCCGTCGAGGGTGATCAGGCCGTCCATCGGGCGCTCGTTATCTCCGAAGCCACTCCTTAATCCGCAGTAGCGTGCCGACCGTGGTCTGGCACGAGCTCTGGCAGGCGCTCTCGTTCGCGTTCGGGATGTTCTGGGAGATCCTCTGGGCGCTGATCCTCGGCTTCGCGCTCTCGGGCGTCGTGCAGGCGGTCGTGTCGAAGCAGGAGATGCGGCGCCTGCTCCCGGACGACTCGCCGCGCTCGCTCGCGGTCGCGACCGGGCTCGGCGCCGCGTCGTCGTCGTGCTCGTACGCCGCCGTCGCGCTCGCGCGCTCGCTCTTCCGCCGCGGCGCCGACTTCACCGCGGCGACGGCCTTCCAGTTCGCCTCGACGAACCTCGTCGCCGAGCTCGGCATCGTGATGGCACTCGTCCTCGGCTGGCAGTTCACGCTCGGCGAGTTCGTCGGCGGGCCGCTGATGATCGTCCTGCTGGCGCTCGTGTTCCGCCTCTTCCTCCGGCGCCGGCTGGTCGAGGAGGCGCGCGCGCAGGCCGAGCAAGGTGTCCTCGGGCGGATGGAAGGCCACGCCGAGATGGACATGTCCATCCACCGGAAGGGTTCGCTGTGGCAGCGCCTGCGCTCGCCCGAGGGCTTCACGGCGACCGCGAACTACTTCGTCATGGACTGGGCCGCGATCTGGGTCGACGTCGTCGGCGGCCTGCTCATCGCGGGTGCGCTCGCGGCCTGGGTGCCGGAGCACTTCTGGCAGTCCCTGTTCCTCGACGCCCATCCGACCGTCGCGAAGTTCTGGGGGCCGGTCGTCGGGCCGGCGGTCGCGATCCTGAGCTTCGTCTGCTCGATCGGAAACGTGCCGCTGGCGGCGATCCTCTGGAACGGCGGGATCAGCTTCGGCGGCGTCCTCGCGTTCATCTTCGCCGACCTGATCGTGCTGCCGATCCTCGACATCTACCGCCGGTACTACGGCTGGCGGATGGCCGCGTTCCTTCTCGGGAGCTTCTACGCGACGATGGTCGTCGCCGGCCTCGTGGTGGAGTTCGTCTTCCAGGGCCTCGGCCTGACCCGCGACGAGCGGAACGCGAAGGTGGTCGAGGCAAGCGTGCACTGGAACTACACGACGGTGCTGAACCTGGTCTTCCTCGCGCTGGGAGCCGGACTGCTCTGGCGCTTCGTCCGCACCGGCGGGCTGCCGATGCTGCGGCTGATGAACGAGCCGATCGAAGGCCATGAGCACGGCCACGCGCACGGCTGAGCTCGCAGTCAGGCGACGCTGATCAGATCCGCGACCTCGCGGGCGATCGAGAGCTCGAGGCCGGCGGCGGCCAGCGTCAACGGGCCGCCGAAGGGCGCCGAGCCCCGCACTTCGACTCGCTCGCCGGGCAGCAACCGCAGCTCCGCGAGATAGCGCAGCAGATCCGCGTCGGCGTCAGGGACGCGCCGGATCACTGCCGCCTCTCCGGGCGCGAGGCTGGAAAGCCGTCGAAGCTCGAGGTGTTCGAGCTCGAGATTGCCGTCGGGGATCGGATGGCCGTGCGGGTCGTGGGTCGGAAAGCCGAGCGACTCGTCGATCCGGGCCTCGAGCTCCTCGGAGAGGCGGTGCTCGAGCCGGTCCGCCTCGTCGTGGACCTCGTCGATGCCGAGACCGAGGGACTCCGCGAGGTACTGCTCGAGCAGCCGGTGGTGGCGGACGACCTCCACGGCCGCCTTCTCTCCGGCCGGGGTGAGCACCGCTCCGCGATAGCGCTCGTGCTCGACGAGGCCGAGAGCGGCCAGCCTCGTGAGCATCGACGTCACCGAGGGAGGCGCGACGCCGCGGCGCTTGGCAAGGACGGAGGTCGTCGCGCGACTGCCCTCGGCTTGCAGGCTGTAGATCTCCTTGAGGTAGTCCTCGAGCGCCTCGCTGAGCTTGGCTTCGGCTTCCATTGGACCTAAACTATAGTTTAGGCGTGGCTAAGATCAGCCGCCGCAGATTGCTCGCGGGCGCGGCTCCCGTCGTGGCGGCGGCTCCGTTCGCGCGGCTCGCGTTGGGCGGCGGCGAAGGCCCCGAGCAGACGGCGACGCACGCCGGCCACGATCACGCGATGCTCGGCCATGCGGCGATGATCGGCGCCGAGGTGCCGGCGCCGGGCGGCCCGCACGACCTAGACGCCTTGCTGCACCCGCCGCCGGCCCAACCTCGCCGCCCGGGACGCGTTCGTGAGTACACGCTGGCGGCGGTCGATCGGGAGATCGAGGTCGCGCAGGGAGTGACCTTCCAGGCCTGGACGTACAACGGCAGCGCCCCTGGTCCCGTCATCCGCGCCACCGAGGACGACCTGCTGCGCGTGAACTTCACGAACGCGGGCTCGCACCCGCACACGATCCACTTCCACGGCATCCACCCGGCGAACATGGACGGCGTCTTCGAGATCGTCCAGCCGGGCTCCTCGTTCACGTACGAGTTCCCCGCGCGGCCGTACGGGATGCACCTCTACCACTGCCACGCCACGCCGCTGAAGAAGCACATCGCCAAGGGGCTGTACGGCGCGTTCATCATCGACCCGCCCAAGCCGCCCCCGCCGGCGCAGGAGCTCGTCATGGTGCTGAACGGCTACGACACCGACGGCGACGGCGCGAACAACTTCTACACCGTCAACGGGCTCGCCTTCTACTACGCGAAGTACCCGATCAAGGTGCGCCGCTCGCGGACGGTGCGCATCTACCTCGCCAACCTGACCGAGTTCGACCTGCTCAACTCGTTCCACCTGCACGGCGACTTCTTCCGCTACTACCCGACCGGATCCTCCGACCACTACGAGTACACCGACACCGTCGTGCTGACGCAGGGCCAGCGGGGCATCCTGGAGATCGACTTCAGCAATACCGGCCGCTTCATGTTCCACGCGCACCAGTCGGAGTTCACCGAGCTGGGGTGGATGGGCTTCTTCGACGTGGTCGACTGATGACGGCGCGCCCGGCCGCCGCCGATCGCGCGACCGTCGCCCGCTGGCGCCTCCGGGCGCTGCTCCCGATTCTCCTCCTCGTCGGGGCGGTCTCGCTCTTCGCCGCCGGTGGGAGCTCGCTGCTCGATCTCGTGGGCAAGCGTGTCCCGCAGCTCGACGAGTTCGACATCCGCCGGGTCGAGTTCCGGCCCGGCGAGATCCGCGTCCGCGTCACCAACCCGCAGCGGGGAAAGCTGGAGATCGGCACGGTGACCGTCGACGACGCGATCGTCCCCTTCCACCTCGAGGGGCCGAAGGCCGTGCCGCGGCTGCGCTCCAGCACGATCGTCGTCGCCTACGACTGGACGGAGGGCGACCCGATCACGGTCGGCGTGACGAGCTCGAGCGGGATCGAGACGACGAAGGAGATCCCCGCCGCGCTCGAGACGCCGACGGCGTCGACGCGAAGCGTCCTCGGGTACGGGATCATCGGCCTGCTCGTCGGGCTGGTGCCGGTCGCGCTCGGCCTGCTCTGGCTGCCCTCCCTGCGCCGGGCGGCCCCGAGCTGGCTCGCGGCCTTCATGGCGCTCACAGCGGGACTGCTGACCTTTCTCGCACTCGACGCCCTCGCCGAGGCGCTGCAGCTACAGGCGGTGCTGCCGAGCGCGCTCGGCGGAGCCGGCCTCGTCCTGCTCGGGGTCAGCGCCAGCTTCCTCGCGCTGACCTTCCTCTCGCAACGCTCCGCCGGCCGTGCGCGCGGAAGCAGTCAGGCCGTGCTCGGCGGCCTCGCGCTCGCGACGCTCGTCGCGGTCGGGATCGGCCTCCACAACCTGGGCGAGGGTCTCGCGATCGGCTCGTCGCTCGCCCTCGGGGAGCTCTCGCTCGGAACGTTCCTGATCGTCGGATTCATGGTCCACAACGTCACCGAAGGGCTCGCGATCGCGGCGCCGATGGCAGAGGGGAGCCGAGTCGGCCTTGGACGGCTCGGCGCGCTCGCCGCGATCGCCGGCGCGCCCGCGATCGTCGGCGCCTGGATCGGCGGCTTCGTCACGAGCGACTTCCTCAGCGTCGTCTTCTTCGCCGCGGCGGCAGGAGCCGCGCTCGAAGTCGTCGTCGAGGTCGCGCGCTATTTGCGCCGGAGCGCCCCGGGCGGCATCGGCTCGGCGCACGTGCTCGGCGGCTTCTTCGCCGGCATCGTGGTCATGTACGCGACGGGCCTCCTCGCCGGCTAGCTCGGCGTCCCCGAGTCTCGCCCGCTGCGGTTCAAGGTCGACGCCGCAGCCGCTTCGTCTCGCCGCGGCGGCGCTTCTCTTCGAGGCGCCGCTCCCGCGCGGCGGCGGTCGGCTTCGTCGGCACGCGCCGGCGCCGCACCCGCAGCCCTTCGCGGAGCCGCTCGGCGAGCCGTTCCAGTGCAAGCTCGCGGTTCCGGAGCTGGCTCCGCTCGTCCTGGGCGACGGCTCGCACGACCGGGCCGAGGCGCGAGATCACGCGCCGCTTCTGCGCCGGCGAGAGTGTCGCCGAGGCCTCGACGTCGAAGACGGCCTCGACGCGCGTCTCCGACTTCTGCGCGTGCTGGCCGCCGGGGCCGCTCGAGCGGGAGACGCGGAGCTCGATCTCCTCGAGCGGGATCGCGACGGAGCGCGTCACCGAAATAGACTCGCTCGCCATGGCGGCAATTCTCCTCGACATCGACGGCGTGCTGATGGTGTCGGGGGAGCCGATCGCCGGGGCCCCCGCCGCGGTGCGGCAGCTGCGTGAGGACGGGCACCGGCTCCGCTTCGTCACCAACAACACGACGCGCGCCCGCGCCACGCTGGCCGAGGAGCTGCGCGAGATCGGCGTCGACCTGGACGACGGCGAGCTCCAGACGACCGCCGTCGCGGCCGCGCACGCCCTCGCCGGCAAGCGCGTCCTCGCGTTGACCATGCACGCCGTGGTCGACGACCTCCACGGGATCGAACTCGTCGGCGAGGACGCGCAGGCGGTGCTGATCGGCGGCGCGGACGAGACGCTCGAAACGAACGTGGTCTTCAGCTACACGAACCTCGCCCGCGCCTTCCACGAGCTCGAGGCGGGTGCCGAGCTCTTCTGCCTGCACAAGAACCGCTGGTGGCAGACGCGGCGCGGACCGCTCCTCGACGCGGGCGCCTTCGTCGCGGGGCTCGAGTACGCGGCCGACATCGAGGCCACCGTGCTCGGCAAGCCGAGCCCCGCCTACTTCGCCGCGGCGGTCGAGGCCCTGGACGCCGACCCCGAGATGACGTGGATGGTCGGCGACGACATCGAGTCCGACATCGCGGGCGCGCAGCGCTTCGGCCTGCGGACGGTGCTCGTCCGCACCGGCAAGTTCCGGCCCGACACGGTCGAGCGCGGAAGCGTCATGCCCGAAGGGATCGTGTCTTCCGTGGCCCAGCTTCCGGCCTGGCTCGAGCAGAACGCGTGAGGGTCGGGCTCGACCTGATCGAGATCGCGAGGATCCGGCGGGCGCTCGAGCGCTACCCGGGCTTCCGCGACCGCTGCTTCACGCCGGCCGAGCAGGCCTACTGCGACTCGCGCCCGAACCCGGCGGAGAGCTATGCCGGCCGCTTCGCAGGCAAGGAAGCGGTCGGGAAGGCGCTCGGGATCGGCGTCCGCTTCACGTGGAAGGAGATCGAGATCGCCGGGCGGCCGAAGCCGGGCGTACGCCTCTCGGGGCGAACGCGGGAATGGGCCGAGCGGACGAGTGCCGGCGCGATCGACCTGTCGATGACGCACTCGCGCGAGCTCGCCGCCGCGATCTGCGTCGTCTCTGATGCTTGAGCCGCTCTACACCGCGGAGGAGATGCGCGCGGCCGAGGCCGGGCACGACGTCGACGCGATGATGGAGCGCGCCGGCCGGGCTGTCGCGGAGACGATCCTCGAGCGGTACCCGTCGGCGCGGACGATCGCCTGCGTCTGCGGCGGCGGCGCGAACGGCGGCGACGGGCGCATCGCCGCGCGCATCCTCCGCGAGGCCGGCCGCGACGCGCGCGAGGAGCTGGTCGACGGCGCCGACGTCGTGGTCGACGCGCTCTTCGGGACCGGGTTCCACGGCGAGCCCCGGCCCGAGGCCGCGGCGCTCGTCGAGCGCATGAACGGCGCCGGCGCGCCGCTCGTCTCGGTCGACGTCCCCTCCGGCGTGGACGCGTCCACGGGGGAGGTGGCCGGGGCGGCGGTGCGGGCCGAGCTCACGGTGACGATGCACGCGCCGAAGGTCGGACTCGCCGTCGCGCCGGGGCGCTTCCACGCGGGCGAGGTCGTCGCCGCGGATATCGGGATCGAGCACGGCGAGACGCGGCACCGGCTCGTCACGGAGGAGATCCTCGAGCACGTGCCGCGCCGGCAGGAGGGCGACAACAAGTACACCGCGGGCGCCGTGCTCGTCGTGGGCGGCGCGCCCGGGCTCACCGGCGCCGCGTGCCTCGCCGCCGAGGCGGCGTTCCGGGCGGACGCGGGCTATGTCGCGGTCGCCGTGCCGGAGGCGTCGCTGCCGGTGCTCGAGCTGCGGCTGCTCGAGGCGGTCAAGCGGCCGCTCGGTGACATCGACGAGGTCTTGCCGCGCATGCGCGCGCTCGCGCTCGGGCCGGGGCTCGGCCGCGGCGAAGAGGAGCGCGCGCTCGTCCGCCGGCTGCTGGAGGAGACGTCGCTCCCCGCGGTCGTCGACGCCGACGGCCTGCACGAGCTCGAGCCGTTCGAGCGGGACGCCGCGACGGTGCTGACGCCACACGAGGGTGAGCTGGCGCGGCTGCTCGGCGAGGAGTCGAAGTGGGTCGCCGCCCACCGGCTCGAGGCGCTCCGCCGCGCAGTCGAGCGCTTCGGCTGCGTCGTGCTCCTGAAGGGCGCGGACACGCTCGTCGGCGCGCCCGGCGAGGGCGTGCTCGTGCGCTCGGCCAATGCGCCGGGTCTCGCGACAGCCGGGACCGGCGACGTGCTGACCGGCATCGTCGCCGCCTTCCTCGCGAAGGGCATGGAGGCCCGGCTCGCCGCGGCGGCGGCAACGACGGCGCAGGCTCGGGCGGCGCTTCTCGCGCCGCAGCAAGCCGGCCTGGTGGCGAGCGACGTCGTGGCGCACCTGCCGGCCGCGCTTGCCTGACTTCTGCGCGTTGTCGGCGCTCTCTCGGCTCAGAGTGACGCCCCGGTATGCCGTGAGAATGGAGTACGAACAGCGACCGAAGTCACATCGAGCTGTCGCGCCGAGCGGTTCGCGACCTGCAGTCGATTCCGCGTGACGACTCCAGCGCGTCGTTCTTCCACGTCTGAACGGGCTCGCCACCATCCCCTTGCCCGCAACCTGGATGTGGCTCCGATCCGCGGGCATGCTCCGTGGCTTCGCCTGCGGGCGGGAGACTTTCGAATCCTGTTTCGCCGGTTGACCGGCGCGGAGCTGGATCTGCTCGTGCTGCGGCGAGGTGCGGTCGAGGGCGACACCGGCTTCTTGATCGGGCGCATCGTCGACCGTTCCGAGCTCGAGCGGGCCGTCTGTACGCTCGAGCTGATCGACCCCTAGCTTTGCGCAGCCGGCTTTGGGCGGCTCTTCGTGTCCTCTGCTTCGAGCTCTGCGAGGGTCTGTTCCAATGGTTGGCTTTCGCCGGCTTCGAGCTCCCGAGTGGCGTCCCGTAAGCTCGCGGCGAGGTCGGGCGCGTGAGCGAGGATGAAGTCCTCCAGGTCTCCTGCCTCGACCGCGATGAGAGCAGCGACAGGCTTGCCGTGCCGCGTGAGCACGAGCGGCCGCCCGGTCGCCTCCACCCGCTCGACGTACCGGCTCACGTTGCGTGCGAACTCGCGGATGCCCGTCATTTGGAGGAGTGTACACACGTTTGTACGTACAAGAATCGCGCGTGGCTGAGTTTGCCGTCGTCACCGGCGCGTTCTCCTACACCGGCAGCTTCATCGCGCGGCGGCTCCTCGACGACGGCGTCGGCGTCCGGACGCTGACGCGGCGGGACGACCCGACGAGCCCGTTGCACGGCAAGATCGAGACCGCGCCGCTCCAGTTCGCCGATCGCGCCGCGCTCGTCCAGAGCCTGCGCGGCGCGCGCTGCCTCTACAACACCTACTGGGTGCGCTTCGAGCGGGGCCGGACGACCTTCGACCGTGCGGTCCGGAACAGCGCCCTCCTCTTCGAGGCGGCCGCGGAGGCGGGAGTGGAGCGAATCGTGCACGTGAGCGTGACGAATCCGTCCGAGGACTCGCCGCTGCCCTACTTCCGGGGCAAGGCGCGGGTCGAGCGTGCGCTCGCCGCCGCTGGGCCGGCGTACGCGATCGTGCGGCCGACGCTCGTCTTCGGGCCCCGCGACATCCTCGTGAACAACATCGCGTGGATCCTCCGCCGCTTTCCGGTCTTCGTCGTGCCGGGCGACGGGCGCGGGCACGTGCAGCCGGTGTCCGCCGAGGACGTGGCCGAGATCTCCGTCACCGCCGCGGCGGTGACGGTCGACGCCGCCGGGCCGGAGGAGTACACGTTCGCCGAGCTCGTGCGGCTCGTCGGGGCGGCGATCGGCTGCCGCCGACCGCTCGTCCACGCGCCGCGGCGGGTCGCCCTCGCGCTCGGCGCCGTCGTCGGCGCCTCGCGGCGCGACGTCATCCTGACGCGCGACGAGCTCGAGGGCCTGCAGGCGAGCCTGCTCGTCTCGCACGAACCGCCGCTCGGCCGCGACAGCTTCCGCGAGTGGCTGGAGCGAAACGGGTCGAGCCTCGGCCGCGCGTACGTGTCCGAGCTGGCGCGAAACTTCCGCTCGTATGCACCGCTCTGAGCTCATCGTCGACCTGGGCGCGATCCGCCGCAACGCGGCCACGCTCCTGCGCGCGCTCGGCGGCGCCGAGCTCTGGGCGGTCGTCAAGGCGAATGGCTACGGGCACGGCGCGCTCGTCGCGGCGCGCGCTGCGCTCGACGGAGGTGCGACCGCGCTCTGCGTCGCGACCGTTCCGGAGGCGCTCGCGCTCCGGCGCGAGCTCGCCGAGGTACGGATCATCGTCCTCGGGCCGCACGCGACCTGGGAGGCGGCGCAGGCGCGGGAGGCGCGGCTCGAACTGACGATCGCCGACCGCGAGATCCCGCCCGGCGTGCCGGTGCACCTCAAGCTCGACACCGGGATGGGCCGCTACGGGCTCGCCGAGCTCCCCGAGCCGCCGGTCGACGTCGTCGGCCTCCTGACCCATCTGGCCACAGCCGATTCGGACCCCGACTTCGCCGCCCTCCAGCTCGAGCGCTTCCGCACCGCGACCGAACCCTATGCGCACCTGACCCGCCACGCCGCCAACAGCGCCGCAACCCTCCGGCTCCCGGAGGCGCGCTTCGACGCGGCGCGCTGCGGGATCGCGCTCTACGGCCTGTCGCCGTTCGGCGCCGATCCGGCGGCCGACGGCCTGGAGCCCGCGCTCGGCTGGCGGAGCCACCTCGCCCAGGTCAAGCGGCTCGAGCCGGGCGAGAGCACCGGCTACGGGCGGCGCTTCGTCGCGCAGGCGCCGACCTGGATCGGGCTCGTGCCGGTCGGCTACGGAGACGGGTTCCGGCGGGACATGACCGGAACGGAGGTGCGCGTGGGCGGCGAGCGGCGGCGCGTCGTCGGCACCGTCTCGATGGACTCGTTCGCGGTCGAGCTCGACCGCGAGCTTCCGGCCGGCACGCCGGTCGATCTGCTCGGCCACGGCGTCCTCGCCGAGGATCACGCCCGCGTCGCCGGCACGATCAACTACGAGATCGTGTGCGGCGTGTCGAGCGATCCGACCCGCGCGCGCCGTACGGTGGTCGAATGACGGAGCTCGCGCAGGAGATCCTGGCCGGCGAGGAGGCGTGGGTGGTCGGCGGCGCGCTCCGCGACGAGCTGCTCGGCCGGCCGGTCGTCGATGTCGACATCGCGGTGCGCCGGCCGGAGGAGGCCGCGCGCGCCTACGCCCGCCGCTCGGGCGGAGCGCCCTTCCCGCTCTCCGAGCAGCACGGCGCGTGGCGGGTCGTGCTCGAGGACGGCCGCACCCTCGACTTCACGCCGCTCCGCGGGACGATCGAGGGTGACCTCGCGACGCGCGACTTCACCGTCAATGCGCTCGCGCGGCCGCTCGCGGGCGGCGAGATCGTCGACCCGAGCGGCGGCCTGGAGGACGTCGACCTGCGCAGCCTGCGCGCGGTCACCGAGACGATCTTCGAGGACGACCCGCTCCGCCTGCTGCGCGCCGTTCGCCTCGAGGACGAGCTCGGCTTCCGGCTCGCGCCGCTGACGGAGGAGCTCGTCCGCGCGCACGCCCAGCTCGCCGGCCGGCCGGCGGGCGAGCGGATCGTCGCCGAGCTGGAGCGGCTCTCCGCGGACGGGTTCCGGCGCCTCGAGGCGCTCGGCCTGCTCGCGCCGCTCGGCGGCTCGCTCGAGCGCGGGGGGCTCCTGGAGGCCTTCGACTCGCCGGACTTCCGCCTCGCCGTCGTCTTCGGGCCGGAGCTCCGGCGCTACCCGATCTCGAACGAGCGGAAGCGCTTGCTGCGCGCGCTGCTCCGGGCGGAGCGGCCGCCCGACCGCTCGGCCCGCACGATTCATCGCTTCCGCCGCGCCACCGAGCCATGGGCGCTCGAGGCCCTCGCGTTCGTCGGCGCGTCCGAGCTCGCTCCGGAGGTGGAGGCGGCGCGCGAGAGCGACCCGGACGAGCCGCTCCTGCGCGGCGACGAGCTCGGCCTTCCGCCCGGGCCGGAGATCGGCCGGCTCCTCGCGGCGGTCGAGGAGGAGCGCGCCGCAGGGCTCCTCTCGACGCGCGAGGAGGCGCTCGAGTTCGTCCGCCGCTCCGTTAGCGGGGCGTAAAGCCGTCCAACCAGCCGCGTCCGGCCTCGTTGGAATGGGCAGGGGTGATGCACGTGCAATCGAGAAGCAAGCTCATGCTCGCGGCCGCCGCGGGTGCCGCGGCGATGGCGGTGGCCTCGGCCGTCGGCATCGCCGGCGCCTCGACGACGGCCGATCCGCCGACGGTCCGCTCCCTGCCGGCCGTCACCGGCGAGGCCGTGGTCGGCCGGACTTTGACCGCGGCGAACGGAACCTGGGGCGGCACGGAGCCGCTCACGTTCACCTACCAGTGGCGGCGCTGCGGGCGGGCGGGGAGCAACTGCGCCAACATCGCCCGGGCGACGGCGCAGACGTACGTCCTCGTCCCCGCCGACCGGGGCCACCGGATGCGCGTCCGCGTGACCGCGACCAACAGCGTCGGGTCGCGTTCGGCGGTCTCGCCGCCGAGTGCGATCGTGCGGGCGCCGGCGAGCTCGCCGCCGCCCGGGCCGGCCGGCCAGGTCAAGCTCGCGGACGGGAAGATCTCGATTCCGGTGACGAGCGTCTCGTCGCCGCAGCGGCTGATCGTCTCCGGCGTGGAGTTTCAGCCGTCCGTCGTCCGCTCGCGCGACCCGTTCACGGCGCGCTTCCGCGTCACCGACACGCGCGGCTTCGTCGTCCGCAGTGCGCTCGTGTACATGATCGGGCTCCCGTACGGGCGGATCGCGAACGTGCCGGAGCAGGCGAGCGGGACGGACGGATGGGTCGCCTTCCAGGTACAGCCGACGGCGCGGCTCCCACTGGTGAACGGCGGCGCGCTCGTCGTGTTCGTCCGCGCACGGAAGCCGGGCGAGAACCTGCTGGCCGGCGTCTCGACGAGGCGCCTCGTCCAGGTTCGGCTCGGCGCGCCCTAAAGCTCGTCGGGGGAGAGGAGCGGCGGGGTTCCCCAGGATCCCGCCGCTCCATGACAATGGCGGCGTGGCCACGCATGACGACGCCGTCCGGACGCGCTTCCGCGAGACCGCGGCTGCCGTCGCGGCGCACTCGGCGCGGCAGGTCGAGCGGGTGCGAGAGGAGCTGCGGGAGTTCCTGCCGCTGACCGGTGAGGAGCGCGCGCTCGACTCGGGCGCCGGGGCCGGCGTCCTCGCGCTCGCGCTCGCCCCCCTCGTGCGGGAGGTGGTGGGCGTCGACCTCGTGCCGGAGCTCCTGGCCTCGGCCCGCGCGGCCGCGCCTGCGAACGTGACCTTCGTGGAGGGCGACGCGACCGCGCTCCCATTCGCCGACGCGTCCTTCGACCTGGCCGGAAGCCGCCGGACGCTGCACCACATCGCGCGGCCGGAGCTCGCCGTCGCCGAGCTCGCTCGCGTGACCCGGCCGGGCGGGCGGATCTTCGTCGACGACCAGATCGCGCCCGTCGACCCGCTCGCCGCGCTCGCGCTCGACCGCTTCGAGCGGGCGCGCGACCCGTCGCACACGCGGACGCTCCCGGACATCGACCTGCGCCACCTCTTCGAGGCGAACGGGCTCGTCGTCGAGGCCACCCGCTTCCAGACCCACCGCCGCGAGCTCGGCTCCTACCTCGATCTCGCCGGCTGCCGAGGCGAGGACGCCGAACGGGTGCGCGCCCTGAGCCCCGGCGGCCCGGACGCCTACGTCGCCGAGACCGCCTGGTATCTGCTCCGCAAGCCGCGCTAGAGGCGGTTTCGAATGATTCCAGCGTGTCGACTGGTCGATTGAGACGGACGCGCGGGAAACCCGCGCGTCCTGACGGCGGCGTCGCAAGCAACGCCTCGGTGGCTAGGCTTGCGCGATGCGCGTCGACGTCTTCTACTGCCCCGTCTGAGACGGCTACGACGAACGGGCCGCGAGTCTCGTGGCCGAGCTCAACGCCGAGGGCTTCGACGCCGAGGCCGCTCCGGGCGCGAAGGGGCAGTTCGACGTGAGCGCCGACGGGCGGCTCGTGTTCTCGAAGTACGAGACTTGCCGCTTCCCGGAGCCCGGTGAAGTTCTGACGGCGCTACGTCGCTAAGACGCCGTCTCGTCCAGATGCGCGAAGGTCGCGCGGAGCGCCTCGCGCTCGCCCGCGAGGCTCGTGAACGACTTCGCGAGCCGCCGCTCGCCCTCCTCGGTCAGCCGCAGGTGGGCAACGCGGCCGTCGACCGAGGACGTCTGGCGCTCGACGAGGCCGACCTCCTCGGCGCGGCGGACGAGCTCGGTCACGGTGCTCTGGGCGAGCTGGAGCCGGTCCGCGAGCTCGGTCACCGTCGACTGCTCCGACCCCTCGGGCGCGCCCTTGATCATCAGCAGCAGCAGGTAGCGCTGCGGCGTCAGTCCGGACGAGCGGGCGATGCGCTCGCTCCGGCGCAGGAACCGCCGGAGCGCAGAGCGGAACTCCGCGCCGCGCATCGCAGCCTCGGCGGTCAGGCGCTCGCCGTCCATCGCCCGATACTAGTGCGATTCGCGCTTCTGATAGGCAGATTTTGGCGCCAGCCGCCGGACGAGGCCGGGCGCGAGCGCCTGCACCACGGGGAAGAGGCGGTACCACGCGGGCACGTACGTCTCGCTCGGGCCGCGGTCGAGCACGCGCAGGACGTGCCGCGCCACGTCCTCCGGCTCGATCACGGTGCGGCGGAAGAGCGGGCTCGAGAGGGCCGTCCGCTGCGGGAAGCCCTCCGTCTCGACGAAGCCCGGGCTCACGGTGTGGACGCGTATTCCGCGCGGGGCGAGCTCGGCGGCGACCGCACGCGAGAAGGCGAGCTGCGCGTGCTTCGAGGCCGAGTACGGGCCGGAAGGTGCGAACGCGACGCCGCCCGCGACCGAGACGACGTTCACGACGTCGGCGCGGCCCGCGGCCTCGAGGGCGGGGAGGAAGGCGCGCAGGCACCAGACGCCGCTCAGGTAGTTCGTGCGCACGAGCTGCTCGAGGCGCTCCGGCTCGATGTCGAGGAAGCTCCGCCGGCCGGGGATGCCCGCGTTGCAGACGAGGACGTGGAGCCGCGGGTGCCGCTCGCGCACTGCCGCCGCCATGCGCTCGACCGCTTCCCGGTCGGAGACGTCGCAGACCTCGTGCTCGCCGTCGATTGCCTCGGCGAGCGCGCGGAGCCTGTCCTCGCGGCGGGCGACGAGCACGCAGCGGTCGCCGCGCCCGGCCAGCGCCCTGGCAATCGCGGCGCCGATCCCGCTCGAGGCGCCGGTGACGACGGCGACGCGGCGCTCGGCGCTCAGCGGCAGACGCGGACGCGCTCGCGCGCGCTCACGCCCCTCGCAACCGCGCGGAGGACGTGCGCGCCGCGCTTCGCCTTGCCGGCCTTCCACGTCGCGACGAAGAGGCCGGCCTCTCCTGTGCGGTCGGTGGCGAGCCGCCGCTTCCCGTCGTAGAACCGCACCGCTGCGATCTTCTTCGGCGCGCTCGCGGCGACGATCAGGCTCACCGTCCCCTTGACGCAGCCCCCGGACGGATTCGGCGCGAGCCACGTCACCGCGGGTCGCGCGGCGGCGGCGATGCGCACGGACTTGAACGCCGTGTTCGGCAGGATCTCCGACCCCGAGGTGTTCACGTTCTTCGTCTCCTGGAAGTCGGAGGCCTCGAGCATCGCGGCCGTCCGGCCGGTCAGCTTCGGCGCGGCGGCCGGGAGCGGGAAGAGCGCGAGCCCGCTCGTCGGGTCGTACGCGGCCGCGCCGACGAGCACGCGCTTGTAGCCGATCACGAGCGAGAGCGGGTCGACGCCGGAGGCGGCGTCGACGACGCGCGCGGCGAGGGTCGGCCGGCCGGTCGAGACGCGCGTCGTCAGGAGCTTCACCGTCGGCGGCTTGACGTCGTTCACCCACGAGCGGAGCGTGTACCGCCCCGGCAGCGGCTCGCCGCTGAAGAGGTCGCGCGCCGAGTCGACGGCGACGTAGTAGTCCTTCGGGCTCGGGAACTGCGCGCCGGCGGCCTCGACGTCGAGGCGGTAGTCGAACATCAGCCCGTTCGCGTTCACCGGCGTGCCCGCGTACCCCTGGACGGTGTTCTCGTCCTTCGCGCCGAGGAAGAACGGGTCGATCACCGAGCGCGCGCTCTGGAGGATCACCGAGACGCCGATGTTCGCGACCTTTCGGTCGAGGTGCGTGACATAGAGCTGCTCCGCGCCCGTCTCGGCCTGGGTCGGCCCGGCGAGGTAGTTCGGCGCGGGGCCGAAGGGCGCGTCCGGGAAGCGGTAGAGGTCGACGCGCGAAGGCCCGCTCCGCGTGTCGCCGGTCTGGAGCGTCTTCAGCGGCTTCGCCGTCGCGGCCGCGAGGCCCGGTCGGGTGGCCAGGAAGAGGTAGGGGATGCGCCGCGTCTGCGTGCCGTTCCGGAGGACGACGAAGCCGTAGTCGTCACCCTTCGCCGCGTCCGCCGAGGCCTTGACGGTGACCGTGAAGTCGGTCTGCCCGCCGGCCGCGACGGGCACCGTCCCCGGCACGTCGACCGAGGCTCCGGCGCTCGACGACTGCGGCGCGACCGAGACGACCCACGTGCCGGCGCCGCCGCCCGCGTCGCTGAGGTGGACGATCTGGCTCCGCGTCTGCGCGCCGCCGTTCACGTCGAGGTCGCCGAAAGAGAGCGACGCGGGGTCGGTGAAGACGAGGGGGGCCGCTGCGCGCGGCAGATTCACCAGCCCACCGCCCTCGAGGAGCACCGGCGCCTCGTGCGTCTGGGCGGTGTCCTGCCAGGCCGGCCCTGCGGTGGAGACGAGCGCCGACTTCACCTGCTGCGCCGTCCAGGTCGGGTGCAGCTCGACGAGGAGTGCAGCCGAGCCGGCGACGTGCGGCGTGGCCATGCTCGTCCCGTCGAAGACGGCGAACGGCGAGCCGGCGAACTCGGGCAGCGTCGAGGAGAGGATCTGCCCGCCCGGCGCGGACACGTCCGGCTTCAGCAGGTGGCCGAAGTCGGTCGGGCCGGCGGAGGAGAAGCTCGTCATGACGTCGCCGCGGCCGTTCTCGACGTCGAGCGGGTCGTTCCCGAGCCGGACGGGTGCGCGCCCGCCGGTGGTCGCCAGGTACTCGCGGAGCCGCGCGCCGTCGAGGTCGGAGATCATCCCGGCCGGGACCGAGAGGCGGAGCGGGATCGGGTTCGGGTTTCCGGGCCGGTTGTCGACGAGCACCATCCCGATCGCGCCGGCCGCCCTCGCGCGGTCCGCTTTCGACGCGAAGGTGCACAGGCCGCGCGAGACGAGGACGATCGCGCCGGTGAGCGAGCTCGAGGGCAGCGGCTGCACCGGGCCGTTCGGGTTCTCGGGCGGCCCGCAGAGGTGCCGCTCGACGGGCTGTCCGCCCGCGCCGACGATCGAGCCGACGTTCACGAGCGTCTGGTCGCTTACCGACCAGGCCGCCGGAGTCGAGGCCTTCGCGATCGGGATCTGCTTCAGGATCGCGGGCGCGCCCGGCGCCGTCACCGAGAGCGCCGGCGCGAAGATGTGCGTGTTCGTCACGGCCGCGACCGTGATCGCCGCGGGAGCCGTGCCGGGAGAGCCGACGCTGCCGAGGCCGAAGTCGTCGCGGTCGTTCCCGGCTGCGATCACCGGCACGACGCCGGCCGCGGCCGTGTTGCGCGCCATCTCGATCGTGGCGTCCGTGGCCGGATCGGACTCGGGGCCGCCGCCGGAGAAGTTGATCACGTTCATGCCGTCGGCGACCGCCGACTCGAAGGCGGCCACGATCTCCGGTGTGTTCACGACGTTCCCGATCGGGGTCGGGACCGTAAAGACGCGGTAGTTGCCGATCCACGCGCGCGGCGCGACGCCGCTCAGGCCGCTGACCGGCGGGTGGTCGGCGCCGGCGGGCGCGTTCGTGCCCTCGTCGCCCGCGGCGATCCCGGCCACGTGCGTCCCGTGGAACGACTCCTGCCGGTCGAGCGGGAGCCGCCCCCGCGCGCCCGAGCCTGGTCCGGGGAAGGCGCGCGCGACGATCACCTTCGGCGTCGTGAAGGCCGGGTCACCCTTCGGGAAGCCGGGTGGATACGCGAAGCCGGCCGGATTGAAGAACGGGTTCGTCTGGTCGACGCCGTCGTCGACGACGCCGATCTTGACCCCCTGGCCGCGGGCGCCGGTGGCCGCGTGGAGCGCGTCGGCGCCGATCAGCGACGGGCTGCGGTCGAGGCTCAGCGTGTAGCGCATGCTCGGGTAGGCCTTCCGCACGAAGCCGAGGGCCGTGAGCCGCGGCAGCCGGCGCACCGGGAGCGAGACGGTGACGCCGTCGAGGACGATCCGGAAGCGGCGCGAGATCGTCACGTCGGGAATCGCGCGGCGGAGGCGGGCGATCGCGGCGCGCTGGGCGGCGTCGACGCGGGCGAGGTAGGCGCGCGAGGAGGAACTCGCGGCGTCCAGGCGCCGGCCGGCGAAGGCGGAGGGGCTGCGCCCGAATGCGGCGGCGAGCGGCGGCAGCTTCAGCGTGACGATCACGCGCACGCGGCCGGAGGCATGGCCGCGCGGGACGTGGACGACCCCGGCGCGGAGTCGCGGCAGCCCGTGGCGGTCGACCGGGACGAGCTGGGCGGCGGCCGGGGCGGCGGCCAGGAGCGCCGCTGCGAGCGCGAGGAAGGCGATGCGGCGGCGCAAGGACGACAGTCTAGACTCGCCCGGTGGCTGGAGCCTTCGAGGGAAAGCGGGGCCTCGTGCTGGGCGTGGCGAACCGGCGCTCGATCGCGTGGGCGATCGCCAAGCGCCTCGCCGACGAGGGCGCGAGGCTCGCCTTCACCTTCCAGGGCGAGCGGATCGAGAGCGGCGTGCGGCAGCTCGCGGAGAGCGTGTCGAGCCCGCTCGTGACCGCGTGCGACGTGCGCTCCGACGAGGACGTCGCTCGCGTCGTCGCCGAGGCGGCCGAGACGTTCGACGGGCAGCTCGACGTGCTAGTCCACTCGGTGGCGTTCGCCGCAGCCGAGGATCTCGAGGGCCGCTTCACCGACACGCCCCGCGATCGCTTCTGGATGGCGCTCGACGTCAGCGCCTACTCACTCGTCGCCGCCGCGCGGGCCGTCGAGCCGCTGATGGAGGCCGCGGGCGGCGGCTCGATCCTGACCATGACGTACCTCGGCGGCGAGCGCGCGGTGCCGCACTACAACGTGATGGGCGTGGCGAAGGCGGCGCTCGACGCGTCGGTGCGCTACCTCGCGTGGGACCTCGGCGCGAAGAACATCCGCGTGAACGCCGTCTCGGCCGGCCCGGTGCGGACGCTGGCGGCGCGCTCGATCGCCGGCTTCCCGACGATGGAGGCGATCGTCGAGGAGCGCTCACCGCTGCATCGCCACATCGAGGCGGACGACGTGGGGGCCGCGGCCGCATTCCTGCTCTCGGACGCGGCCCGCAACGTGACCGGGACGACGCTCTACGTCGACTCGGGTTACCACGCGATGGGCATGTAAGCGCGACTCGGATTTGCCACCCCGCAAACCTGCTTCGTAACCCATAAGATCGCGTCCGTGCCTTCCGACGAGAAAGGGCACGAGACGATCACCTCGCCGTCCGGCATGTGGATCAACAAGCGCGGCGTCGCCGCCCTCGGCTTCCCGTTCGCCCACACGTATACGGAGACCGAAGCCGGGTGGGAGGTCGCGGCCGCCGAGCCGGGTGAGCTCGTGCTGCGCTTCCTCGACGGCGCAACCCAGCTGGTGCCGCTGAGCGCGGGAGACCGGCTGATCGCAGGGGCCGACGACGTCTACGTTGCCGCCCAGGGAGCCCCGCAGCCGGGCGGAGGGGGCAGCAAGGGCGACGACATCGATCGCAGCAAGAGCAGCTGATGGCGCTTCAGGACCAGCTGAAGGCGCTCGCGGACGCCTTCAAGATCGGGATCGAGACTCCGCCCGGCCTCGGCACCCCCGCCGCAGTGCGCATCACGCCTCCCGGAGACTTGAATCTACTGGATGCGGTCGGCGCGACGCTCAAGCTGACGTGGCTCACGAAGGACGTCGTCTTCAAGACGGCTACGACCGAGCAGGCGCTGACGCAGGCGCCCCCGAGCCTGCCCACGATCGACAACTTGCTCAAGGGCGGGCAGACGTACATCGCGCCGCCGGGGGTGCCCGCGCTGACGGGCGTACCGGGGATGATCGGCCAGCTGGTCGGCGAGCTTCCCACTCAGATCACGACGACGATCCCCGTGCGCTTCTCCGTCAAGTGGAAGGTGACCGATCTCCAAGGGAGGGCCGTGACCTCGAAGGCGATCGAGGAGTCGGTTGCCCGCGGCGTCTTCGCGCTCGCTCCCGACATCGTCGACGACACCGGCGCGCCGCAGGCACCCGCGGGTCGTCGGATCACGGCCGAGATCACGGTGTCCGCGACGGCCCCGGCCGGCGCGCCGGCGCTGAGCGACGAGAAGCGGACGCTGTCGGTCGACGTGACCGTTCCGACGCTGCGCGTTCCGACGTTTCTCCTGCTCATGAACCACGTCAGCTTCGATCTTGGAACCCACGGCGGGGTGGAGCCCTGCGCGCTGGTGCTCGTCCCGCCGGCGCTGCCCTATCGCGACGTCACGTCGCTGCTCGCCGTCGTCAACCCACTTGCGCAGGCACTGACGACGATCGCCCCGTTCTTTCCGACACTGCCGCGCGTCGGCGACGTCGTGGCCGAGGCCGCGCGCCTCAACCGGCTCGTCTCCCTCCTGAACGTCATGCAGTCGCCGATTCCCACGCTCCATCCGGTGGTGTGGGCGAGCGATTCGGAGACGGACTTGAGCCGGATCGTCTTCTACGTCGTGTTCCTCTGGCGGCAGACCGCCGAAGACAGCCTCGGCTCGCTGATCTACGTGGGCTTGTCGGGGCGAACGGCGCGCTTCTACAACGCGCGCGACTTCGATACCTCCGAGGGAGCCTTCAACTTGAACATCCCGACGACCGCGCTCTCCGTCGTGATCGATTCGCTCTCCGGCGACCCGCCGGCCACGGATCCGTCCGGAGCCGCCACTCGGCACGGTACTCGGACGCCGGGCACCTTCAACGACCGGATCTCGTCGTTCCAGCTGATCCCGTGAGCTCGCTCGTCGTTCGCGTGCCCGAGTGCCTCTGCGAGGTGGCGCGCGTGCGAGTTCGGGTCGGTGATCGCAGCGGTCCGGCGAACGTGCCGTTCGGTGTCTCCGCGGGCTCGGCGGTCGTCGCAGTCGATGTCTCCGTCGCGCGCGATGGATTCTGGGCGGAGGGAAGCGTCGAGGTGCCTGTCGACCTGCCCGCGGGCGGCGCCGTCGAGATTGCGCCTCTGCTCGCGCCCTCGCGCTCGTCGTCGCTTCGGCCGGGGCCGAACGAATGACGCGCTAGCGTCGGGGTCGTGGACGGCGACGCAGATCTCGCGGCAATCGGAATGCTCATCGCCGAGCCGGCGCGGGCGCGGATGCTCGCTGCGCTCGGCGACGGCCGCGCGCTGCCGGCGAGCGCCCTCGCGGCCGAGGCCGGCGTCGCTCCCTCGACGGCGAGCGCGCACCTCGCGCGGCTCGTCGAGGGCGGCTTCCTCTGCGCCGAGAGCAACGGTCGGCGCCGCTACTTCCGGTTGCGCGGGCCGGAGGTCGCGGAGGCGCTCGAGGCGCTCGCCCGCGTCGCGCCGCGCGAGCCGGTCCGCTCGCTGGGTCAGGCGACCCGCATCGAGGCGCTCCGGGCCGCGCGCACCTGCTACGACCACTTCGCGGGCCGACTCGGTACTGCGCTGATGGACGCCCTACTCGCGCGCGGCCTCGTCGCCGATGAACACGTCACCGACCTTGGGATCGAGAGGCTGGGCGGGCTCGGGATCGACCTCGACGCGGTTCCCGGCCGCCGCGCGCGCTTCCGCTCCTGCCTCGACTGGAGCGAGCGCCGCCCGCACGCGGCCGGGAAGCTCGGCGCCGCGCTCGCCGCGCACGCGTTCGAGTTCGGCTGGGTGGAGCGGCTCGACGGAAGCCGGGCGCTTCGCGTCACACCCGCCGGCGAGACGGGCTTCGCCGACGCGTTCGGGCTCCGTTACCGAAGCTCGTAGATCGTTACCTCGCCGTCGCGGGCGAGGCGCGGGAACGACCGCAGACGCCGCGCGCCGGGCGGCGTGCACGAAGTCCCCTGCACTCGCCGGTAGCGGAAGAGCGCGCGGTGGACGGCGACGTAGCGGACGCCGAGCCGCCGCAGCGTCGCGAGTTGCGCGCCGTCGAGCCGGCCGCAGTTCAGCGGCAGGAGCGTCCTCAGGAGGTCGTACGCCGCCCGCGGCGCCACCGTCGAGTAGCCGCCCGGCCGCTCGCGCAGCGCCTGCATGTCGTAGTACTGGTAGACGCTTCCGTAGTGGAGGTCCGGCATGAAGACCGGCAGCTCGAGGAGTCGACCCGGCGGGGCGGCTCGCAACGCGGCGTAGGCGCCGTTCCCCTCGTCCGCCGCCGACGCGTCGTAGACGTGGACGTGCAGGTCGACGAGGAGGAGCGCGATCGCCAGCGCGGCCACGACCGCACGCCGCGAGCGCGCGACCGCGAACGCGACGAGCGCCGCGATGCAGAGGCACGCGACCGGCAGCAGCCGCTCCGGCACTCGCGGATAATGGAGCGGCGGCAGCGCATGCCAGAGCGGCGAGTAGAGCGGGGTGTGCGTCCCGAGCGCGAGCAGGATCGGGACGACGGCGCCGAGGGCCAGCACGAGCGCGAGCCCACGCCGCGCCCGCCAGAGAAGCGCGAGGCCGATCACGGCCAGCACCGGCGTCGCCCAGCCGAGGAAGACGAACTGCTCCGCCTGGTCACCCTTGTGCCGGCTGAGGAAGTCACCCCAGTGGGCGGCGTACTGCGACACGGCGTGCAGCGACCGGCCACCCTTGAGGTGCGAGCGGTCGATCGTCGTGACCTTGACGAGGAAGCCGGCTGCGACCGCCGCGGCCACGGTCGCTTCCACGGCGACGATCGTCCGGAAGTCGCGGCGCCGGACGAGGGCGTAGGCGCAGACGAACGGCACGGCCCCGAGCGCGAGGTGGACCTGGCCGGAGAGGGGGATCGACGCCGTCGCTGCGACGGCCAGCACGAGCCGCCGCCGCTCGAGCGCCCAGAGCGCGAGCGGAAGCAGGATCGAGATCGGCCCGAGGAGGTGTCCGGTGCTCTGGGCGACGCGGTAGGGCGCGATCGCGAACGCGAGCCCGCCGGCGAGCGCGGCTCCGCGCGGCAGGCCGAGCTCCCGCAGCCACAGGCAGGCGAGCCCGCCCGCAGCGAGGTAGGTCAGAAGCAGGAAGGCATTCCAGGCGCGGACGTGTCCTAAAGCGGCGTCGAGCGGCCAGAACGGCACGCCGAACGGCCAGCCGGCGAAGTTGATCGTCGGGCTCGCCTCGGGCCGGAAGCTGTACGGATCGCGCCACGGCGCCCGCCCGTGCTCGACCTGGTGTCCCGGCAGCCAGAGGTGGTAGAGCGTCTGGAGGTGGTCGCCCGGGGCCGCTTCTCCGTGGCCGGGCGCGCCGCCGGCCATGAAGCTCGACCCGGAATGCCGGACCGCGGGCCAGGTGGCGGCGATGCCGGCCGCGAGGTAGAGCGCGCAGGCGAGCGCTACGAAGCCCGCGCGGCCTGAAGCAGCTCGTCGAAGTCGGGCACCTCGTCGTTCGCGTAGCGCCATGCGCGGCGGACCGTACCGCCCGGATCGACGAGGAACGCCGTCCGCTCCGCCACGTCCCGGAGGCCGCGGAAGTCCTGGGTGACGTCGAAGCCGTGCACCGCCTCCGCGTTCCAGTCCGAGAGGAGCGGGAAGTTCAGGTCGAGGGCCTGGGTCCAGGCGATGTGCGTCCACGCCGAGTCGCGCGAGATCCCGTACGGGTGGACGCCGGCCTCGGCAAACTGCTCGCTCCTGTCACGCAGGAGCTCCATCTCGTTCGTTCAGGTCGACGACCAGTCGAAGAGGTAGAAGAAGAGGAGGATGGGCACCTCGGCGGCGAGCTCGCCGATCGGCATCGGCTCGCGCGGAGCCAGCCAGACCGTGGCCTCGGGGACCTTGTCGCCTGCCGACAGCATTCGCCAGAGCCTACTGCGCTAACCGAAGGAGCGCCCGTGCGTAGGGGCGGGCCGCGATCGGCGTCAGCGGGCCGGGCGGAAGCTCGACGACGAAGGAGACTTCGGGCGGGTCGAGGTGGTTCTGCCAGTTGGACGCCGTCCCGCTCGGCCACGTGAGCGCGCGGAAGGGCGCCCCCGCGAGGTGCGCGTAGCGGCGTGCCGCCGGAATGCTCGGCCCCCACGCGCGGACGAGTGCCTGCGGCTGATGGAACCACAACGTCAGGTCAGGGCGCAGCCGCAGGATCAGCCGGCGCGCGATCCGTGTCTCCGGCTCGGAGAACGGCCGCGGCCCCGACCACTGGAGGCTGCCGCGATGCCCGATCCGCTCCCACATCGCGGCGAAGTTCCGGTTCAGGTCCACTCCCCGCGCGTTCTGCCGCGTATGGGCCGCGTAGCCGTCCGGGTTGAGGTTCGGCACGAGCCAGAGGTCGACGTTCCGCGGCTGCGTACGCGCGAGCAGCTGCACGACGGCGACTCCGGCGCACTCGGTGCCGTGGATGCAGCCGACGACGAGCACCTTCCGCGGGCTCGACGGCTTGCCGCGCTCGAGCGCGACGATGGGGGTCCCGCGGACGGAGCGGCCGAGGAGGACCGTGCCGGGCGGGTGCGCCGTGGTAGCGCCGACGACCGCCGCTAGGACGAGGTGCAGCACCAGCCGCCGATGCTAGGGAACGCACCGCCTCCGAACTGGCGCGCGATCCCGGACACGGCGCGGATGCGGCGGCCGTGGACGAAGAGGAACTGGTCGGCGTCGGGCCACGTCACGAGCAGCCAGCGCCCGTTCGGCGACCACGCGATCTGGCCGATCCGGCCGGTGACGCGGAAGAGCCGCCGCGGCGTCGCGTTCAGCCGGTCGGCGGTCAGTGCAAGCACCTCGCCGCCGCGCACGAGCGCGAGCTCGTGGCTTCCCGGGCGGAACGCCGCGTCGGTGACCCTCTGCATGAACCGGACGCCCAGCGGCCGCGCCCGCCGGCCGTCGAACGCGACGAGCTTGTCGCGGGTCACGAGCAGGAGCCGCCGGCCGTCGTCCGACCACCGCAGCGCGCGGGGGCGGGCGAACGGCGCCGAGCGCCAGGCGAGCGAGCAGCGGTCGGCGTCGAGCAAGTAGACCCGGCCTTTGGCGTCGACGTAGGCGAGCACGTGCGGCAGCCCGGGAGGCCGCCACTCCGGCGCGACCGGCGCGGCCGCCGGCTCGCCGCAGAGGTCGACGTCGCCGGTGCCGTCGCCGGCGACCATGTGCAACCGGCTGCCGCTCAGGTAGGCGACCCGCGTGTCGACGTGGCTCCCGCCCCAGCGCGCGAAGCGGACGCGCCGCCGCGGCAGCGTCCAGTGCACGTCGCCCTTCGGGCTGACGGCGACGACCTCCGCGGGCCGCTCCGCGACCACGTACTTCCCGTGCGGCGACCACGACGCCTCGCGGTAGTCGCCGAGGCGGCGGCGCGAGCCGTTCGCCTGGACGATCCACGGCCCGTGCGGCGAGTTGACGAGCAGCCGGCCGCCGGACGGGAGCGAGAAGAGCTCGGGCGCGGCGCGCTTCTCGCCGGCGACCGTCTTCCGCAGCGACCCGAGGACGGCGCGGCCCGGCGGGCTCGCGGCGGCCGCGACGACGGCGGCGGCGGCCGCGAGCGCGAGCGCGGGCTTGACGTAGTGGTGCCGCTCCGGGGTCGGCTCGCGCTCGGCGAACGCGGCGCGGACGACCGCGTGGCTCCGCCGCCGCGCCTCCTCCTGCTCGGGGATCGGGAGCTCGCGAAGGAGGTCGCGGAGCTTCATCGCAGCTCCTCCCCGATCGCCTGGCGGAGCGCGTCGAGCCCGCGCCGCAGGCGCGAGTTCACCGTCCCGCGCGGCAGCTCGAGCAGCTCGGCGATCTCGCCGGGCGTGTAGTCGAGCAGGTGCCGGAGGACGATCACGGCGCGGTGCTCGGGCGACAGCGCGGCGAGGCCGCCGGCGAGCGCGCGAGCGTCCGAGTCCCCTGCGCCCGCGCGCTCGCGGACGGCCGCCGCGCGCTCGATCGTGCCGTCGTCGGAGATCTCGGCGCGGAGCGTGCGGGCGCGCGCCCAGTCGATGGCGCGGTTGACGACGATCCGGTGCAGCCATGGCCCGAACGGCCGCCGGCGGTCGAAGCGGTCGAGCGCTCGCAACGCGGCGAGGAAGGCCTCCTGGGCGATGTCCTCGGCGGCCGCGGCGTCGTGGACGACGAGGTAGGCCGCGCGGTAGGCGAGCGGCCAGTGGTGGCGAAAGAGCGCCTCGACGTCCGCGGCGCGGCCGGCCCGAGCGCCTCGGACCCAGGCACGCTCGTGCCGGCTTGCCCCCGGCATGCGCCGACTATACGAGCGGATTGGGACGCCCGGTCCATCGCGGCGACTACGGACGTGGACCAGTTCGAGGTCCGCGGACCTCGCTCCGCGTGCAGGCGTAGTACACGACGTGAGAACGATGTTCGTGGTCGCTGTCGCGCTGGCGCTGGCTACGAGCGCCGGCGCCGGCCCGGGGATCCGAAACACCATCATGGGCTCGCCCGGGCCGGACACCCTACTCGGGACGAAGCTGCCGGACCTCATCGTCGGAGGCCGCGGCCACGACGAGCTCTACGGCGGCCGGGGCGGCGACGTGCTGCACGCTGGAACCGGCAAAGATCACCTCTACGGCGGCGACGGCAGCGACATCCTCGTCGGCGGGCCGCCCGACGACCCGTGGCCGGTCGATCCGCCGTTTCGCCGCGAGCGCCTGCTGGGCGGCGCCGGCAACGATTTCCTCGTCACGCACATCGGGGGCGCCGTGGTCTTGGGCGGGAATGGGAACGACACGGTCGACGTCCGCGATCGCCTCACGCGCTGCCATGTCCCGAGGGCGTCGCGGATGCTCGCGAGTGGCGGCCCACTGTGCGCGCAGTGGCTGTTCGCGGGTCGCGGCGACGACATCATTCGCGCTCGCGACGGCAACCTCGACATGATCAGCTGCGGAGGCGGGGACGATGTCGTCGCAGGCGCCGACGCGATCGACGAGGTGCTGGACCGCTGCGAGCGCGTCAGGCGCTAGTGCGCCGCGACCGGCACCGCCGCGACCTCCGTCGCGTCCGCGATCTCGCTCACGACCTCGACGATGTCGCGGTTCGCGTTGAAGATCCGCAGCTGGCGGTCGGAGCCGTTCCCGCGCGAGAGGATCTCCCGGACGCCCGCGAGCTCGCGGTCGGAGCCGAGCTCGCGCGCGTGCGGCTCGAGCTCCTTCAGCGTTCGGCGCACGAGCTGCGCCACGGACACCCTGTTCCGCCGCCCGGTCGCGAGGTCCATCACCGGCGCCTCGAGGCCGTAGCGCGCCGCGAGCCACTTGTTCTCGGTGGTGAGGATGCGGTGGTAGGACGGGATGTCCTCGCCGCGCTCGTGGCGCTCGCAGAAGTGCTTCACGAGCGCCTGGCAGTACGCGGTCAGCGCCACGGCCTCCTCGACGCGGGTGACGGCGTCGCAGATCCGGATCTCGACCGTCCCGAGGCGCGGATGCAGGCGGATGTCCCACCAGATGTGCGTGTAGTCCGCGATGCAGCCGGTCTTCTCGAGCTGCCCGACCACCTCCGCGTACTCCGCGTAGCTCGCGAACCGGGGCGGCGGCCCCGAGCGCGGGAACGCGGCGAAGACCATCTGGCGGCTCGACGCGAGCCCCGTCGGCTCACCGCGCCAGAAGGGCGAGTTCGCCGACAGCGCGAGGAGCATCGGCACGTGCACGAGCAGGCCGTTCACGACCTGGATCGCCTTCTCCGGATCGTCGACGGCGACGTGCACGTGCATGCCGAAGATGAGCTCGCGCCGCGCGACGTACTGCATCTGGTCGACGAGGTTCCGGTAGCGGTCGCGCGCCGTGATCCGCTGCCGCTCGAAGAGCGAGAACGGATGTGTGCCCGCCGAGCCGACACGCATCCCGCGCTCGCGGGCGAGGTCGCAGACGTAGCCGCGGAGCTTCCGGAGCTCGCTCTCGACGTCGGCCGCGCTGTGGCAGACCGGGGTCGCGATCTCGAGCACCGACTGCATCAGCTCCGGGTTGATGCGCGACTCCAGCTCGTGGCCGCTCGTCGCCGCGAGCACCGTGTCGACGTGCTGGACGAGGTCGAAGGTCTCGCCGTCGAGGAGCATGTACTCCTCCTCCACGCCCAGCGTGTACGGGTCGCTCTTGCCGAACGCATGGTCGAGCACGCTCCCGCCGGCTGCGAAGCTCTTCCCGGTGATCGAGGCGGGATAGATCTGCTTCACGCCTGAAGTATTCCCTCGACCTCGATTTCCACCAACCAGCGTGGGTCGATCAGCTCGGTGACGATGCCGGTGCAGGCGGGCTTCGTCTCGCGAAAGACCTCTCCGTGGGCGCGCATGACGTCGTCCATCACGTTGCGGTCGGTGACGAAGATCCGTGTCCGGACGACGTCCGCCGCGGTCGCACCCGCCTCCTCGAGCGCGGCCGAGACGATCTCCAGGCACCGGCGCGCCTGACCGTACGCGTCGGCCGGCGGGTCGGCGTCGCCGGGCATGACCGGCGCGGTGCCGCTCACGAAGACGCGGTCGCCCGCGACGACGGCGCGCGAGTACCCGTACCGCTCCTCCCACACGGAGCCCGAGGAGATCGTGCGCCGCTCCATCGCCCTAGTATCGCGCCGCGTGAAAGCCCTTTCGCAGGTCGAGAGCTGGGAGGTCGGCACCGTGGCGGTGGCGGTCGTCGGGCCGGAGGGCGTGCGGGCGCGGGTCGGGCCGCATGACCGGGCGCTGCCGTGGGCCTCGGTGACGAAGCTCGCGACCGCGCTCGCCGTCCTCGTCGCCGCCGAGGAGGGCGCCGTCGACCTCGACGCGCCGGCGGGGCCGCCGGGGGCGACGATCCGCCATCTGCTCGCGCACGCCTCGGGGCTTCCTCCCGACGGGCGGACGCCGATCGCGAAGCCGGGGGAGCGGCGGATCTACTCGAACGCCGGCTTCGAGGTGCTCGCCGAGAGCGTCGCGGAGGCCGCGGAGATGCCGTTCGAGGAGTACCTCCGGCTCGCAGTCTTCGAGCCGCTCGGCCTCGGCGCCGCGCTCCACGGCTCGCCGGCGACTGGAATCGAGGGCTCGCTCGACGACCTCGCCGCGCTCGGCCGCGACCTCCTCGAGCCGGGCCTCGTCGCGCCCGAGACGCTGCGCGAGGCGACGACCGTCGCTTTCGCGGGCCTCGTCGGCGTCCTGCCGGGCTTCGGCCGCATGGCGCCGAACGACTGGGGCCTCGGCTTCGAGCTCCGCGACGCCAAAACGCCGCACTGGACGGGCACACGGAACTCGCCGGCGACGTTCGGCCACTTCGGCCGCAGCGGCACGTTCCTGTGGGTCGATCCCCAGGCCGGGCTCGCGCTCGCATGCCTCACCGACCGCGACTTCGGCGACTGGGCCAAAGACGCGTGGCCGCGCCTCTCGGACGCGGTGCTCGGCTACTCCGAGTAGAGCGGCCGCACGAACTCGTCGAAGGTCGCCCGGTCGCAGCTTGCGACCACGGCCGGCGTCAGTGCGCGCACCGACGCCGTGCGTGGGACGTTCATCGCGAGCGCGACCTCCCCGAACGTGTCGCCGGGACGCAGGAGGCCGCGCGGGCCGAGGCTCTTCTGAGTCGTCGCGAGCACGCCCGAGAGGACGACGTAGAAGCGGTCGCCGTCCTCGCCCTCCTCGACGACGGCCGCGCCCGAGGGCACCTCCTCGCGCACCATCTGGCGCGCGAGCCTCGCGAGCGTCTCGCCCGGCAGGCTCGACAGGAGGCCGATGCGCGAGAGCTCGTGGGCGGTCGCGGAGCTGGCGCGCGGGCTCACGCCTCGTCGTCCTCCTCGCCGTCGCGACGAGGCGGGTCGTGGTGCTCGGCCCCCCGCATCGCCTCCTCGTCCTGATGCCGCTCCGTGTCGGCCAGCTCTTCTTCCTCCTCGCTGGGCTCCGGATGCTCAGTCATGTCACTCCTCCAAGGCACCGCTTGCGGTGCCGCTTCAGGACGGGCAGGTTTCCCGCCCGTCCGTCTGGACCGACCGGTCGACACAAAAGGGTGCGATCGCATCGGCTATAGGGTCACCTGATTGTGGCGATTCTCGACGGGTGGCGGATCTGCCCTCGGTGCGGCGCGAAGCTCGCGCACGCCGACGGCCGCGTCGACTGCGCCGCGTGCGGCTTCGTCATGTACGCGAACCCGGCGCCGACCGCGTGCGCGCTCCTCGTCGACGACCGGGGCCGGCTCCTGCTCGGGCGGCGCGCGCACGAGCCGTACCGGGGGCGATGGGACATCCCCGGCGGCTTCCTCGAGGAGCACGAGCATCCGCTCGACTGCCTGCGGCGCGAGCTCCGCGAGGAAACGGGCCTCGACGTCGAGCCGGGCGAGTTCGTCGGCGCCTGGATGGACCGCTACGGGCCCGGCGAGGACGAGCCGGCGACGCTGAACCTCTACTGGGCGGCCCGCGTCACCGGCGGCGAGGCCGAGGCTGCGGACGACGTCTCGGAGCTGCGCTGGTTCGAGCCCGACGAGCTACCCGGGCCGGAGGAGCTCGCCTTCCGCACCGTCGTCGACGTCCTCGCGGCCTTTCGAGCCGACGCACTGGATGTCCCGGCGGATCGACCGGTCGTTGCAGACGGATGAGCAGGCAGAGCCTGCACATCCTGATTACGGCGCCGCAAGCGGCGCCTCCGCCGGAACCAGCAGCCGTAGGGCGCGCGGCTCGACGCGCAGCTCCACCGGCGGCCGCAGCCGGACCGGCTCGCCGTCGATCGCGACGTCGAGGCTCGGCGCGTCGGCCTCGATCCTGAACCGCGCCGCGCGTCGCTCCTCCCAGGAGCGCGGCAGCAGCCCGCGCGCGATGCCGAGGTGGAGGATGCCGCCGTCGATCCGCGGCCGGCTGCCGAGGTCGAGCGGGTGCAGGCGGTAGACGTTGTTCCCGACCACGACGATCCGCGCGGTCACGGGCTCGCCGTCGATGCGCAGGCGCACGTGCCCGCCGCGGACGACTCTGCGGAGCAAAGCGCGGAGGCGGCTCCCGACCCGGTCCTCCTCGGCGACGAGCGCCGCGTAGAGCCCGAACGAGACCGTGTTCAGGAAGACGCGGCCGTCGCCGAGTCGCCCGACGTCGACCCGCCGCTCCTCCCCCTCGAAGGCATCGAGCGCGCCGAGCGGGTCGTCTCGGTCGATCCCGGCGTCCCACGCGAAGTGGTTGTAGGTGCCGAAGGGGACGCAGACGAACGGGAGGTCGCGCTCGAGGGCGACCGCGGCGACCGGGCCGAGCGACCCGTCTCCGCCGGCCACGCCCAGGGCGGACGCGTCCGCAGCGGCCCGCGCAAGCTCCCCCGGATCCTCGCCGTCACGCAGCACGTGTGTGCGTACCCCGCGCGCCTCGGCGGTCGAGACGAGCTCCTCCGCGGAGGGCTCGTCATCGCCTGAGCGAGGGTTGACGATCAAGAACCCGGACATGGCTCGCGAACGCTAATGACCGAAATAGGTCCGGGCGAACCCAAATTTGAGCCGATCGGCCTATGGCGTCCGTCCGGGCGGGTGCCGATCATCACGGCCATGAGCGAGCGCGGTCTCCACTACATCGAGGACGATCTCTCCGAGACCTGGCTCGAGGATTGGGCGGGCGCCGGCGTGGCCGAGATCGAGGCCTACCTCACGAAGCACGCCGAGTTCCTCACCTTCCTCGAGTCCCAAGACTCGTAGATCCCTCGCCGCGCCGCGCCGCGAGATCGCGTAGATTTCCGCGGCGGTGAACCTCAGTTACCTGTGGAAGGGCCTGCCGGGCCACCCGATCCATCCGCCGCTCACGGACGCGACGATCGGTATCTACACCTTCGCGACGATCGCGGCCCTCGCGGACGTGACCGGGATCAGCAACAACGCGGCCACGCATGGCTGGTGGCTCGCCCTCCTGGCCGCCCTGATCGTGACCGTGCCGACCGCCCTCACGGGCCTCTTCGACTGGCTCACGATCGAGTGGGGGAGCGAGCTCTGGAAGACGGCGACGCTGCACCTGACGGCGATGGTCTCGGCCACCGTCTTCTTCGGGCTCGCGGCGATCTTCGGCCACGACAGCTTCAAGACCGGGAACGTGAGCGCCGGCTCGTTCGTGCTCACCCTCGTCGGCTTCGGCCTGCTGACCCTCGGCGGCTGGCTCGGCGGCACAGTCGTCTTCGTGCACGGGATGCGAGTGCTGAACCTCGTGCGCGAGCCGGCCGAGCGCGCGGTCTCGCCCGTGCCGAAGCCCGAAAAAGAAGCCGCTGAAGGCTCCTAGCTAGCTCTCGTCAGCGAGCCCGAGGGCCCGCTCGAGCGCGCCCTTCGGCATCGCGCCGACCGCAGCCTCGGCCGGCTCACCGTCCCGGAAGATGATCATCGCGGGGATCGACATGATCCCGTAGCGGCGAGCGAGCTCCTGCTCCTCGTCGATGTTCACCTTGACGAGCTTCAGGTCGCCGTTCCGCTCTTCGACGATCTTCTCGAGGATCGGCGAGACGGCGTGGCACGGCCCGCACCACTCGGCCCAGAAGTCCACGAGAACCGGCGTCTCGCTCTCGAGCACTTCCTGGTCGAAGGTCGCTTCGGTAGCGGCTGTGGGCATGTCTCACTCAGTCCTTTCGTCGTTCGAGATCGTGTCGTACCCGCAGGAGAACGCCGCGAACCTCCTCGTTCTTCCCCCTCGCTAGGATCGACCGCGTGTCGGACGAAGCCTTCACCCCGCTCCCGCCGGTTCCGGACCACCCTGCGCTCGAACACGAGGTGCTCGGCTGGTGGGACGAGGAGCGCGTCTTCGACCGCCTCCGCGAGCAGAACCGCGGCAACCCGCGCTGGAGCTTCGTCGACGGGCCGATCACGGCCAACAACCCGATGGGCGTCCACCACGCGTGGGGCCGCGCGCTGAAGGACGTCTTCCAGCGCTACAAGGCACTGCGCGGCTTCGACGAGCGCTACCAGAACGGCTTCGACTGCCAGGGCCTCTGGGTCGAGGTCGAGGTCGAGAAGGAGCTCGGCCTGAACTCGAAGCGCGATATCGAGGACTACGGCCTCGCCGAGTTCGCGGAGCGCTGCAAGGAGCGGGTCACCAGATACGTGGGCGTCATGACCGAGCAGTCGAGGCGGCTCGGCCAGTGGATGGACTGGGGCAACGACTACCTGACCTTCTCGGACACGAACATCGAGTACATCTGGCGCTTCCTCGCCGAGACGCACCGGCGCGGCTGGCTCTACAAGGGCCACCGCTCGACGCAGTGGTGCCCCCGCTGCGGCACCTCGCTCTCGCAGCACGAGCAGTCGGGCGAGGAGAACCACCGTGAGCTCGAGCACCCGTCGCTCTACGTGCGCTTCCCGCTCAGAGGACGCGACGGCGAGTCGCTCGTCATCTGGACGACGACGCCCTGGACGCTGCCCGCGAACGTCGCCGCCGCGGTCAAGCCCGATGCCGAGTACGGCCTCGCCGACGGCGGCTGGAGGCTCGTCACCGACGGCGACTACCAGCGAGTGGTGAAGGGCGAGGAGCTCGTCGGGCTCGAGTACGAAGGTCCGTTCGACGACCTGCCGGCGCAGGCGGGTGTGCGGCATCGTGTCATCCCGTGGGACGAGGTCGCGCTCGACGAGGGCACGGGGATCGTCCACATCGCGCCCGGAGCCGGCGCGGAGGACTTCGAGCTCTCGCGCGTCCACGACCTGCCCGTCCTCGCGCCGATCGACGAGTCGGGCCGCTTCGTGCCCGGTTACGGCGCCTTCGAGGGGAAGAGCACCGACGAGGCGGCCGGGCCGATCGTCGAGGCGCTGCGCGAGCGCGGCCTGCTGATCCAGGCGGGCACGATCGTCCACCGCTACCCCACCTGCTGGCGCTGCAAGACGCCGCTCGTCTTCCGGGTCGTCGACGACTGGTTCATCCGCTGCGACGAGCTACGGCAGCCGCTCCTCGACGCGAACCAGGAGGTCGAGTGGACGCCGCCCCAGTACCGGAAGCGGATGGACGACTGGCTCCGCAACATGGGCGACTGGAACATCTCCCGCAAGCGCTACTTCGGCCTGCCGCTCCCCTTCTACCCTTGCGCCTGCGGGCACCTGAACGTGGTCGGCTCGCGCGCGGAGCTCGAGGAGCGCGCCGCGCGCGGGCTCGTGCAGCTCCAGGAGCTGCACCGGCCGTGGATCGACGAGGTGCCGGTCCGCTGCGAGGAGTGCGGTGAAGAGGCACGCCGGATCCCGGAGGTCGGTGACGCCTGGCTCGACGCCGGGATCGTCCCGCTCTCGACGCTCGGCTGGCAGAACCCGGAGTGGGTCGAGCACGGCTACGCCACCGGCGCGGCGAAGGGGCTCACCGGCGCCGACCTCCCCGACCACGCGTACTGGGAGCAGTGGTTCCCGGCCGAATGGGTCTCGGAGAGCCGCGAGCAGATCCGGCTCTGGTTCTACTCGATCTCGTTCATGTCGATGACGCTCGTCGGTCGGCTGCCGTACCGGGCGGTGCTCACGTACGAGCGCGTTCTCGACGAGACGGGCCGCGGGATGCACAAGTCGACCGGGAATGCGATCGAGGCGAACGAGGCCTTCGAGCGCATGGGCGCCGACATCGTCCGCTGGCTCTTCTGCGCGCAGCACCCCGCGCAGAACATCAACTTCGGCTACGGCCCGGCGAACGACGTCAAGCGACGGCTGCTGACGCTCTGGAACTCGGCCCGGTTCTTCGTCGACTACGCCAACGTGGCGGGGTTCCGGCCCGCGGTGGACGCGGCGCCGTCATCCCATCCGCTCGACCGCTGGCTGCTCGCGCGGACGCGCCGGCTCGTCGCCGAGGCGACCGATGCATACGAGCGCTTCTGGACTCCGGCGGTGGTGACGGCCTTCGAGGCCTACGTCGACGACCTCTCGAACTGGTACATCCGCCGGTCGCGGCGGCGCTTCTGGGACGGCGACGAGGCGGCGCTCCGGACGCTGTGGCACGCGCTCGTCACCGCGCTGCGCATCGTCTCGCCGGTGATGCCGTTCCTCGCCGACCATCTCTGGCGGGTGCTGCGCGCCGAGGATGCGCCCGCGTCGGTCTTCCTGGCCGGGTGGCCGGAGGCGGCCTCCGAGCCGGGCGAGGACGAGCTGCTGGCCGAGGTCGGGGAGGTGCGGCGCGTGGTCGAGCTCGGCCGCCAGGCGCGCGGCGACGCCGGGATCAAGCTGCGGCAGCCGCTCGCGCGCATGGTCGTCTTCGGCGCGCCTCGCGCCGCGGCGCACCGCGAGGAGATCGCCGAGGAGCTGCGGGTGAAGGAGGTCGAGTTCGAGGCCGGCGGCCAGACGCGGGTGCGCTTCAAGCCGAACTTGCGCGTGCTCGGCCCCCGGCTCGGCACGCGCCTGCCCGAGATCCGGCGCGCGCTCGAGGAGGACCGCTACGAGGTCGACGGCGACCGGATCCGGGTCGACGGCGAGGTGCTCGGCCCCGACGACGTCCTCCAGGAGCGGCTGCCGGTCCGCGAGGGCTGGGTCGTCGCCGCGGATGGCGACGTGAGCGTCGAGCTCGACCCGACCCTCGATCCGGAGCTGGAGCTCGAGGCCCGGGTCCTCGATTTGATCCACGCGCTGAACGGCATGCGCAAGGACGCGGGCCTGGAGCTGACCGACCGTATCCGCGTACGCCTGCCGCAGTCGCAGGCCGAGCTCCTCCGCCACGAGGAGTGGATCAAGGACGAGGTGCTGGCCGTCGAGCTCGAGACCGACGGCATCTCCGAGCCGCAGATCGAGAAGGTCTAGCCGACGATCGGGACGTGCCTGCAGGCGCAGCTCGTCAACTTCCCAGCGTCCGGGCGGAAGATGCTGGCGAAGATCATCCTCGACCCCAACTTCCGCGGCGTGATCACCGCCCAACAGGTCAACGAGCTCGCGGCCGCGATCCCGACCAGCGTCGACGACCTCCTGCTCCTGCTCGTCCCGTTCGCGCAGTGCTACGCGATTCCCCCTGTGTCGGACTACCCGGTCGGCGCGATCGCGCAGGGCCAGACCGGGGCCGCCTACTTCGGCGCCAACATGGAGTACCAGGGCACCGCGCTCAGCTTCACCGTCCACGGAGAGCAGTCGGCGACCACGAACGCCTGGCTGAACGGCGAGCAGGGGCTGACGTCGATCGCCATCAGCGCCGCGCCTTGCGGGTACTGCCGGCAGTTCCTGTACGAGATTACGACCGCGGCGACGCTCGAGGTGCTGCTCGTCGGCCAGCCGCCCGAGCAGCTCACCGACCTGATCCCTCAGGCATTCGGCCCCGGCGACCTCGGCGTCACTGCGGCGCTGATGAGCCCGGCGAACAACGGGCTGCGGCTCGATCCGCCTCCGACCGACCCGGTCGTGCAGGCCGCGCTCGCCGCCGCCAACGCGAGCTATGCGCCCTACTCGAAGGGATACGCGGGCGTCGCGATCTCCACGGCGAGCGGCGCGACCTACACCGGCAGATACGCGGAGAACGCGGCGTTCAACCCGAGCATGTCGCCGCTCGAGTCCGCCCTCACGATGTGGTCGCTCGGCGGCAATACGAACGACGCCATCACGAAGGCCGTTCTCGTCGAGGCGCCGTCGCCGGCCGATCAGGCCGACGTGACGGCGGAGGTGCTGTCGACGGTGTCGAACGCCCAGCTGCAGGTGTACAAAGCCATACCGCCGGCCTGAGCGGCATGCGTCACAATGCGCGTCGACGAGAGGAGGCGCCGGTGGGCGAGTGCGCCGCGTGCGGAGGGCGGGTCGAGGAGTCGTTTCGCTTCTGTCCCTGGTGTGCCGCGCCGCAGCGGCTGAAGCTCGTCGAGTTCTTCCGCGGCCTTGCCGTCACGGAGCGGGATCGCGGCAAGGCGCTGCGCGTCTCGCGCTACCTCGGCGGCCCGAAGCGCCACGTCCGCTTCAGCGTCTGGAGTGGCGAGGGCGTCGCGGAGGCCGCGGTGTCGATCGACGAGGAGGAGGCGCGCCGGCTTCGGCGGTTCCTCGCCGCGCCCGGCGCGCCGGCTAGGACGCAGGTCCGAGCTCGGTTTCTATCGACCCGTCGTTTCAGACGGACGTGCGGGGAACCCGCACGTCCTGATGGCGGCGCTGCAAGCGGCGCCTAGGCGGCGGGCGTCTCGGCGCGCCGCAGCTCGACGGGGAGCTTGAAGACGACGTCCTCGTAGACGGACGCGACGTCCTCGATCTCACCGACGCCGCGCCGCCGGAACCAGTCGCAGACGCGCGTCACGAGGCTCTCCGGCGCGGACGCCCCGGACGTCAGGCCAACCGTCTCGACGCCGTCCAGCCAGGCCGCGTCGATCTCGGTCTCGTCCTCGATCAGGTACGCCTCGACCCCGGCCGCGCGCGCGACCTCGACGAGGCGGTTCGAGTTCGAGCTGTTCGCCGAGCCGATCACGAGCAGGAGGTCGATCTCGGCGAGCATCTGCTTCACCGCCCCTTGGCGGTTCGAGGTCGCGTAGCAGATGTCTTCCCGGCGCGGCGCGCGCATGTGCGGGAAGCGCCGCCGCAGCGTCGAGACGATCTCCGCGGTCTCGTCGACCGAAAGCGTCGTCTGCGTGATGTACGCGACGTCCTGGCCGTCGGGGAGGTCGAGCGCCTCCGCGTCCTCGACCGACTCGACGAGCGTGATCGCCTCCGGCGCCTCGCCCATCGTGCCCTCGACCTCCTCGTGGCCGGCATGGCCGATGAGGATGATGGCGCAGCCGTCGGCGGCGTAGCGGCGCGCCTGCACGTGCACCTTTGTGACGAGCGGGCACGTCGCGTCGATCGTGTTCAGCCGACGCTCCCGCGCCCGCCGGTGCACCGCGGGCTCGACCCCGTGGGCGGAGAGAACGAGTGTGGCCCCTTCGGGCGCCTCTCGCTCGTCTGCGACGAAGATCGCGCCGCGCGTCTCGAGATCGCGGACGACGTGGGCGTTGTGGACGATCTGCCGCCGCACGTACACCGGCGGCCCGTAGAGCCGAAGCGCTCGCTCGACCGTCTCGACGGCCCGCTCGACCCCGGCGCAGTATCCACGGGGCGAGGCGAGGAGGACGCGCTTCACCAAACCGGCGGCCATCGTAGCCACCGTTCCCGTGCGGGACCTAAAGGAATCGTTAGCGCGAGGTCAGGATCTGAATCTACTGAGAGAGCCCGCCGCTCGGGGGGTCGGTGCGGCGGGCCCTCTCAGAGTGCTTGCCGCGGCCAGCAAAGGCCAGGTTCGCGCGCCGCGGCTCGCATCGCCCAGTGGCGCAGACGCTATAGCCGCGCGCGGTCCCTGCCAATAGGCCGTACGGCCTATCTTTGCAACCAAGAAAAACCTGCCGAGTCTGACGGCGTCCGCGATGGAGTCCGGCGCGTCGACCGGTCGTTTCAGACGGACGCGCGGGCAAAGCCCGCACGTCTGATGGTCGGCGCCGCAAGCGGCGCCTCGCGTGGGACCCGGTCTGCTCCCTATCATCAGACGGCCCAGTGGACACCGGAACGAAGTCCCTGCTCTTCAACGCGGTGCCGCTGCTCGTCCTGGCGGCGCTGTACCTCGTCGTGGGCCTTGCGCTCGTGCCCGGCCTGTGGCGCGACCGCCGCCGGCTGAGCATCCTCGACGTCGCGCTGTGTGCACTCTTCCCCTGCATCGCCGTCCCCGCGGCCGTCTTCGGGACGCTCGTGCTACACGACGAGCGGCCGCTCGGCGGCGAGCTGTGGTCGTCCTTCGTGGCGACGCTCGTCGCCTTCGTCCCCCCGCTCTTGCTCGTCGCGCGCTGGCGCGAGCGGGCGCTCGTCGCGACGGCCCAGCGGGCGCGCGAGGCCGAGGCGCGGACGACGATCCGCGATCGGGAGCTCGAGGCCGTCTCGGCCCTCTCGACCGCGCTCGCCCGGACACAGGACGCCGAGGCGGCGGCCGGGCTGCTGCTCCGCCACGTCCTCGAGCTCGTCGGCGTCGAGTTCGCCGCCCTCGCGCTCGTCGACGAGGACTTGACCGAGGCGGTCGGTCTCCTCGCGCTCGCTCCGGAGGGCGAGGTCGAGTGGTGGCGTGACGTGCGGCTCGACCTCGCGAACGAGCCGTCCGGGATCGCGAGCGCCGTCTTCGACGCGGCGCCTTTCTCGATCTACGACGTCGAGGGCTCGACGCGCGTCAGCCCGAGGCTCGCCGAAGCCGTGGGCGCGAAGAGCGGCGTGTGGGTGCCGCTCATCTCGGAGGAGCGCGTGCTCGGTGTCCTCGTGGCGGCGACGACCGGCGAGCGCCGCGCGTTCACGTCCGAGGAGATCACGCTCATGCAGGCGCTCGCGGGCGACGCGGCGCTCGCCTTCGAGCGGACGCAGTCGGTCGCGGCGCTCCAGCAGGCGCTCGAGCGCGAGCGGCTCGTGTCACGCGTCGGCATGCGCGTGCGGTCGGAGGTCGACGTCCATGCGCTCCTCCAGGTCGCCGTCTCGGAGATCGGCGGCGCGCTCGGCGTCGACCGCTGCTTCGTGCGCCTGGGCGAGCCGGGTGAGCCCATGCCGGTCGCCGCCGAGTGGCTCGCGCCGGGCGCGGAGTCGATCGGCGGCCGCGCCGCCGCGCTCGCGGTCTCCAACCTCGCGCTGCGCGAGCGACGGACGGTTGCGATCGAGGACGTCGAGGCCGCGGAAGAGCTCGACGGCCCGGGGCTCGGCGGCCGCGATGCGCTGCGCGAGCTCGAGGCCCGCGCGGTTCTCGCCACGCCGATCGTGGCCTTCAACGAGGTCATCGGCGTCCTGAGCCTCCACCGCTCCCGGCCGAAGCCGTGGGGCGAGGCGGACGTGTCCGTCGTGGAGGCCGTGGCGCGCGAGGCCTCGCTCGCGCTGCACACGGCGCGCCTGCTCGAGGAGAACACGAGCCGGCTCGAGCAGCAGGCGGGCCTGCTGAGAGCCGCGCAGTCCCTCGGCAGCGAGCTCCAGCTCGACGCGGTGCTCCAGCTCCTCGTCGACCAGGTCGCGCAGCTCCTCGCCGTCGACGCGGCCGACTGCTACCTGCTCGACCCGGCCCGCGGCACGCTCAGGTGCGCGGCGGTGCACGGCCTGCCGGCCGAGCTCGTCGGCTTCGAGTTCGAGAGCGAGAAGGGCGTCGCGGGACAGGCCCTTCGCACCGGCCGGCCCGTCGTGGTCAGTGAGTACGACGAGCTCTCGGATCCGGTGCCGCACGAGGCGTACACGGGCTTCTCGCAGGCGATGGTGGCGCCGATGCGGTGGTCCGGAGAGACGCTCGGGGTGCTCGGGGTCGGAGCCCGCGGCGAGGAGCGCGAGTTCGTCCAGTCGGACGCCGATCTGCTCGAGGCCTTCGCCGGGCTCGCGTCGCTCGCGCTCCGCAACGCCGAGAGCTTCGCCGAGCGGACGCGCCAGGCCCGCATCCAGCTCGGCTTCTACCGGATCGCGGCCATCCTCGGTCACTCGCTCTCGCTCGGCGAGACGTACGACGCGGTCGCCCAGGCGGCGAGCGAGGCGCTCGGCGGCGCGTTCGCGGCCGTCCTCCTGCCGTACGCGAAGCGGCTCGAGCTCATGGGCGCGCACGACCTGCCCGAAGCCTTTGCCGACGCCTTCCGGAGCGGACTCGCGAGTGCGACCGACGCGCTCGTCGACGCCGCGCGGGACGGCCGCGTGCTCGCCGCATCGGCGCTCGCCGACGACGACCGCTTCGGCGAGGAGTGGAGCGCGCTCGCGGGCCGCTGCGCCTGCGGCTCGATGCTCGCCGTGCCGTTCGAGCGGGCGCGCGGCGAGGCCGACGGGCTCGTGCTCGTCCTCTTCTCCGAGGGACGGGCCTTCGCAGACGAGGACCTCGAGCTCGCGCGCAACCTGGCGGGGGCGGCGCGCGGCGCGCTCGAGCGGGCGGAGCTCTTCGAGGCGGAGCGCTCGGCGCGGGCGCTGTCGCAGCAGCTCGCGCGCACGGGCGGCCTGCTCGCGACCGAGCTCGATCCGGCCGCGGTGCTCGACGAGGTCGTCCAGCAGGCGCCGCAGCTCGTCGGCGCCGAGGCGTGCACGATCAGCGTCCTCGAGGAGGACGAGCTCGTCGTCACGGCGGCCGAGGGGACGGCTGCGGAAGGAGCGCTCGGAGCCCGGTCGCCGACGACCGGCCCGCTCGCGGGCGACGTCGTCCAGTCGCGCGCGCCGGTCGCGGTCGAGAGCGCGGTCGACGAGCCGCGGCTCGCGCGCGCCGATCCCGTGATCGCGGCCGGCTGCGCCTCGTACCTCGGCGTGCCGCTCGTCGGCCCGGAGGGCGCGCTGCACGGCGTCCTGTCCGTCTACGGCGAGCGCCCGCGGACCTGGCGGCCGGAGGAGGTGGAGGCGCTGCGCGCGCTCGCGGGGAACACCTCCGCCGCGCTCTCGAATGCGGAGCTCTACCAGCGGGTCGCGCTCGAGAAGGAGCGGAGCTTCGCGATCCTCGCCAACATCGCCGACGGCATCGTCGCCGTCGACCGCGAAGGCCACGTCGTCCTGTGGAACCACGCCGCCGAGCAGATCACGGGCGTGCCGCAGGAGGAGGCGCTCGGGCACCCGCCCGAGGAGGTGCTCGGCCGGGAGCTCGAGTCGGGCGGCGAGACGCCCTCCGGCGACCGGCTCGTCCCGATCGTCCGCGGCGGCCAGGAGGCGTGGCTGTCGGTGACGGAGGCCGTCATGCGCGACCCGGCCGGGCTCGTCGCCGGCCGGATCTTCGCGTTCCGCGACATCTCCGCCGACCGCGCGGTCGAGCAGATGAAGTCCGAGTTCGTCTCCGCCGTCTCGCACGAGCTCCGGACCCCGCTCACGTCGATCTACGGCTTCGCCGAGACGCTCCTCCGCCAGGACGTCCTCTTCGGCGAGGAGGAGCGACGCACGTTCCTGCACTACATCGCCTCGGAGTCCGAGCGCCTGACACGGATCGTCGACGCGCTCCTCAACGTCGCTCGGGTCGACACCGGCGATCTCCAGGTCGTCCTCGCGCCGACCGACGTCGCCGTGCTCGTCGCCGAGGCGGTGGCGGCGGTGCAGGAGACCTCGCCCGGCGAGCACAGCTTCGTCGTCGACGTGCCCGACGACGGGCTGCCCGCCGCGGCCGATCCGGAGAAGCTGCGCCAGATCCTCGCGGTGCTCCTCGACAACGCGGTCCGCTACTCGCCGGCCGGCGGCACGGTCACCGTCTCCGCACGGCGGAAGGCGGACAAGGTCGCGCTCGAGGTGGTCGACGAAGGGATTGGGATCCCGGCTGCCGAACAGGAGCGGATCTTCAGGAAGTTCTATCGCGCCGAGGGCTCGACGCGCGACGGCGGCGCGGGCGGCACCGGCCTCGGCCTCTTCATCGCACAAGGCCTCGTCCAGGCGATGGGCGGACGCATCACCGTCGCCTCCGTCGAGGGTGAGGGGTCCATTTTCTCGTTCGAGCTGCCGCTCGCGCGTTTGCGGGTGGCCAGCGCGGTGGAATGACACCGTACGCCGGGTACAGCGGCAGCGCCGGTGACCACAGATGACGAAGGTGCTCGTGATCGACGACGAGGCCCCGATCCGGCTTCTCTGCCGGGTCAACCTCGAGGCCGAGGGCATGGAGGTCCTCGAGGCGGCCGACGGTCCGACGGGCCTCGCCCAGGCACGCACGGAGGGCCCCGACGTGATCCTCCTCGACGTGATGATGCCCCGGCTCGACGGCTGGCGGGTCGCCGAGGAGCTCCTGCTCGACCAGGAGACGCAACGCATCCCGATCGTCTTCCTCACCGCGCGGGCCGAGTTCCGCGACCGCGCCCGCGGCCTCGACATCGGCGGCGTCGACTACGTCACGAAGCCGTTCAACCCGCTCGAGCTGGCGCCGCTCGTCGAGGACGTCCTCGCCCGGGTGGAGCGCGGCGAGCGCGAGCAGCTCCGGCACGAGAAGCTCGCCGAGCTCCGCGTCCTCATGGAAGAGGACTGACCTCCGCCCCGGTGGAGGAGCCTCCTGCGACTCGACCGGTCATTGCAGACGGACGCGCCGGCGGAGCCGGCACGTCCTGACGGCGGCACCGCAAGCGGTGCCGCTAGCGCCCCGCGAAGTCGGCGGTGATGACGGTCGCGCCGGTTCGCCCCACGAACACCCCGACCGCGGCGCCGACGCCGACCAACCGGAAGCCGGGCCGCAGGAGGTTCGCGCGGTGCTCGGGGCTCGCGAGCCACTCCTGCACCACCGTCTTCGCGGCGCTGTAGGGGCCGGTCCCCCAGGCAAGGTTCTCGCCGACGGTCCTCGCGTGCACGTGGAAGCCGCTCATGCGCCGGTTGAAGGCGCCGTGGCCGAAGTAGCCGCGCCGGATCATGTCGGCCGAGTGCGCCCGAGCGGCGGAATGGAGCTTGCCGTCGAAGCGAAGCGGACGCAGGCCCGCGGCGACCCGAACCTGGTTCATGGCATTGAGCATTCCGGCCTCGGAGGCCCGCGAGAACTGGGCGGCCGAACTCCCGGAAACTACCCAAAGCGCAACGAGAACTGCCGCGCACAGCGCGGCAACCTGCGTGGGCGAGCGCATTGGCGGGCACTCTGAGGGGCCGATAGGCCGTTCGGCATCCCCCAAAAGGGGGATATCGGGGTAGAGATTGCTGCTTATCGCGAACTTTGGGCGAGCGCAATTGCACCCAAAACCAGTCCTCCTCCCAGAAGCTGGAAGAGTCCGAGCGACTCTCCAAGCCAGAGAAAGGCGACCAGCGTGGCGGCCGGCGGCTCCAGCATCGCGGCGATTCCGGCCCGTGTGGCGGAGACGTGGCGGAGGGCGGCGACGACCAGCGCGAAGGGCACGATCGCTCCGAGCACGACCAGCCACGCGACGAGCGCCCAGACCGGGAGATGCAGCGACGCGAGGTGGCCGTGGAGCGACGTCGTACGCGCGACGACGCCGGCGGGGAAGCTCCACCAGGGCTGAACCGCGGCCCAGAAGAGGGAGGCGAATAGGAAGCCGTAACACGAAAGCGAGATGGGGTCGCGCGTTGCGACGGCGTGTTCAGCGACAAGGATGTACAGCGCGTAGGACAGCGCGGCCGCGAAACAGGCCGCAACCCCGAGCTCGTCGAGCACGATCCCACTCCAGATCTCGGCCACGAGTGCCAGGCCGGAGAGCGCCAGCGCGAGCGCGACCCAGATCCGGCGGCGAACCTCCTCGTGCCCAACGAACCGCGCCCAGAGCGCGACGAGGAGCGGCGCGAGGTACTGGAGGAGGAGCGCGATCCCGATCGCGAGCCGGTGGATGGCGACGAAGTAGAACCACTGCACGAACGCCAGGCCGCAGACGCCGAAGAAGACGAGCAGCGGGACCTCGCGTACCTGGAGCCGGAGCGCCCTTCGGTTCGTGGCCGCCAGCACGAGCGCAAAGCCGAGGAACGCTCCGGTCGAGCGCACCTGCGTCAGCCGCGCGGACGAGAGCCCGGCGTCCTGGATCACCTTCGAGACGGCTCCGTTGATCGCGAAGAGCGTCGAGGCAAGGAAGATCATCCCGTAGCCGAGCAGCGGGCGGCGGTCACGCGGACGCGCGCCCGCCGGCAGGATCGGCTCGACCACCCTGCGAACCTACAGGGCTAGACTGGCCGTCACGGGACGTGGCGCAGCCTGGTAGCGCGCCTGCTTTGGGAGCAGGAGGCCGGCGGTTCGAATCCGCCCGTCCCGACCTCCATCTAGAACTGCCGCGGCCTTTGCGTCATCCTGGTCAAGTGACCTTGTGTCGGCGCGCAGTCTGACCCTCGTCGTCGCTCTTGCGCTGGCGGCGCAGGCGGCCGCCAAGCCTGCTCTTGCGGTCACGTATCCGACGACCCCTGTCTCGGTCGACGAGCTCGCTCACGACACGTCGGCGCCGCTGGCGGCGTCACCGGCCGCGGCGGACGGCTGGCCCCTCCTTCCGTCGCTTCCCGGAACCGGAGGAGGCACGTTGCTCGGGCCGATCCAGAGCTTCGAGGGCGTGTCGAACGCCGACAACGGCCCAGATCCCGTCCTCCCGCCGGACGCCGAGGGGGACGTCGGCCGGTCGGCCTACGTCCAGTGGGCGAACACGTCTCTCGCGGTCTACAACAAGCACGGACTGCGGCTCTTCGGCCCGTTGGCCGGCAGCGAGCTCTGGAGGGGGTTCGGCGAGGGCCCGTCGGATCCGCCGGCGGCACGACTCTGCGAGTCGACGAACAGAGGCGATCCCGTCGTCCTCTACGACCAGCTCGCCGACCGCTGGCTCCTCAGCCAGTTCGCTTGGCGCTCGAGCGGTCGCGCCAAGGAGCCTCCTTTCGTCCAGTGCTTCGCGATCTCGGCGACTCCCGATCCTCTCGGGCCGTACCACCGCTACGCCTTTCAGGTCCCGGACGACTTCTTAAACGACTATGCGAAGGTCGGTCTGTGGCCGACGGCGTACGTCGTGACGGACATCGCAACGCAGCCGTCGAACGAGAAAGCCATCGGCAGCGGGGTCTTCGCGCTGGAGCGCAGTCAGATGCTGCAGGGTGAGTCGGCCCGCGCCGTCTACGTGATGATGCTGCGCGCGCCGCCGCTCTTGCCGGGCGATCTGGACGGCGGCGCTGCGCCGCCGGCCGGCGGCACTCCACGGGCACTCGGCCCGCCCCTCCTCGTCGGCGTCGATGACGACGCGGTCGGGGCCCCGCGAGACGCGCTCGAGCTCTGGCGGTTCGCCCCGAACTTCGCCGCCCCGGAGCAATCGAGCGTTACCGGGCCCCAACTCCTTGGGACGGAGCCGTTCTCGAACCCCTGCGGAACCGCCTCCTGCATCAGCGTTAGGCAGCCGGGAACGGGTCTGCAGCTCGACTCCCTCTCGGACCGCCTGATGTTCAGGGCGGAGGTGCGGCGTCTTCCCGGTTTCGACGCCGTGGCACTCACGCACACGGTGAAAGCGGACGACTCAGGGCGAGCCGGGCTCCGGTGGTACGAGCTCGTCTCGACGGACGGCACGTATGCGATCGCTCGGCAAGGGACCTACGCGCCGACCAGCGACCTCGACGATCGCTGGCTCGGCAGTATCGCGATCGACCGGGCCGGGAATCTTGGGCTGGGATTCTCCCTGGCAGGGCCCTATCTCCACCCATCCATCGGCTACACCGGAATCTCCGCGAGCGCAGGGACGGCCGACACCGGCGACGCCCGGCTCGTGGTCGGCGGACGCGTCCAGTCAGGGGTGGACCGGTGGGGCGACTACTCGAGCCTGACGGTCGACCCCGTCGACGGCTGCACGTTCTGGCTCACGAACGAGTACTACGCACTCGACGCTCCGTCCGGCGACAGCTGGCGGACCCGCATCGGCTCGTTCCGCTTTCCCGGCTGCGGAGCGCAGCCGACCATCGCCGGGATTCCCGCCGATCGACCGCCGCAGGAGGGCGATCTCCTCTCCGCCCAGCCGCCCAGGCCGGCTCTCCCGGGCCTGGTCTTCGGGTACAGGTGGCGCCGTTGTGCCGCGGATGCCGCCGCGGGCGCGTGTGCGGATGTTGCGAGCGGCCCCACGTACCGACTGGCGGCGGCTGACGTCGATTCTCGGATCAGGCTCGTCGTCTCCACGTCGTCGTCTGGAACGACTTCTGCTCTCTCGACCGCGACCGCAGTGGTGAGGCCGCAGCCTCCGCCGCCGAACGCTGCCGTGGATCTGCTGCTCAGCCCCGTCGGCGTCGTCGCTCCGGCGCGGCCCGGCGGGAACACCACGCTCGTGCTGCACGTGGCGAACGGCAGTCGCGTCACCGCCACGGGCGTTCACGTCGTGCTTGTTCCCTCGGCGGGTCTTCAGATCTCCGCGAGTGCCGATCGTGGTCCAGGTTGCGCGGAAGGGATGACTGTCGACTGTGACCTCGACTACCTCCCCGCCGGCCGCACCGCCACCGTCACCGTGCTCGGGACTGCGGGTGAGCGAGGTCACTTTCTGATCAAGGCCACTGCCTCCGCGGCTCAACGCGATCCGAGACCGGCCTCGAACGTGGCGTCGGCGACGGCGACGTATGCCGCCGCGCCGGTGCTGATTTCACTCGGCGCCGCCGGGCTGGAGGCGCGGGCCAACGTTGTGGTCGTCTCCGCTCGGGTCTCGAGCGACGAAGCGGCAACGCTCGCAGTCGAGGTCGAGTCGCTTGGCGGCGGCTCGCTCCGGCTGCTCGCCGGGAGCTCGGTCGCGGGGACATCGCTCGCGCACCGGGGACCCGTCGCCTACGGTCGCATCTCCGCCCCCGGCAGCTTTGGACTGCGGCTGCGCCTGAGAAAGGCGGCGGTGGTGCGAGGGCGGGCCTACCGGATCGTCGTCCGTGCCACGGACGCCGACGGGCTCCGAAGTGCCGATGTGCTTCAGCTCCGCCGTTGAGTCGCTCTTGACCTCGGTAAAACATCGTCTTACCCTGGCGGAGAGGGAAATGCGTTGCAGACGCGGCTCGTAATTTTGGCCGCTGGGATGCTCTTCCTGGCCGGCGTTCCGGCGGCGCTCCCCAAAGGCCAACAGCAGCTCTTCGACGGCGTCGTCGTCTTCAGCTCCGAGCGCGACGGCAACCGCGAGCTCTACTACATGGCCCTCGACGGCGGCGGCCAGACCCGCCTGACGAACAGCCAGAGGGCCGAGGCCTCGCCCGCCTGGTCGGTGAAGGACGAGATCGCCTTCGCCGCCGAAAAAGGCACGGACGGGAGTTGGGACATCTACCGCATGCGCTCGGACGGGACGGGAGTCTTCGACGTGACGAACAACTCGGCGGACGACGTTCGCCCTGTTTGGTCGCCGGATGGGGATCGGCTCGCGTTCACGAGCACCCGCGACGGCGATTCGGAGATCTACACGATCAAACGTGACGGGACGGGGCTCGAGAAGATCACCGACAACAAGGTCGCGGACTCCGACCCCGCCTGGTCGCCTGGCGGCACGAAGATCGCCTTCGACCGATTCCAGGATGAGAACTACGACCTGTGGGTTGCGAACAGCGACGGCGGCGGCGAGACGCAGCTCACGCATACGCCGTCGACCAACGAGTTCGACCCGAGCTGGTCACCGGACGGCACGAGCATCGCGTTCACGCGCCTGACCGGGACGAACTACGACATCTGGAAGATGCCTGTTTCGGGCGGCAGCGGGTCGCACCTGACCACGAACCCCGCCGAGGACACCAAACCCTCCTGGTCGCCGCAGGGCGACGTGATCACCTTCGTCAGCCGCCGCCTCGGCCAATACGAGATCTACGCCATGCGGTCGGACGGCTCGAACCAGGTCGACATCTCGCTGAGCACGATCGCGAGCGACGTCGATCCCGCCTGGCAGCCGCTGCTCGGGGCACCTCACGCGCCGCAGTCCCTCCCGCCGAAGACCGCGAACGTCGTCGATCCCTTTATGCGTCGCTGCGCCTATATCCGCCAGCTGAACGGTCGCCACCTCATCTTGGGCACGGACCGTCCCAACAAGGTGCACGGCACGAAGGGCTCCGACGTGATCTGTACCGGCGGCGGTGACGACGTCATCAAAGATCGTGGCGGCAACGACCTCATCGATCCCGGCAAAGGGCGTGACAAGGTCAACGGCGGTCCTGGGAACGATCGGATGTTCTCCGTCGACGGCCGGCAGGACATGATCGTTGGTGGCAAGGGGGGAGCCACCGTCGAGCACTTCGACCGCGGTAAGGACGTCTTCAGCGGTGGAGCGAAGCCGGATCCCAATGGCGGCTAGAACGCCACCGCCTCCGACCGCCGACGTCGAGGCGAAGGACGGCGTGCAGGCGCCCGCAAATGGGCGGGACGAGCATCGGCGCCTCCCAGGGTGGGCGATCGGCGCCGTGGGCGCGTTCGTCACCACCGTTGCAGCGGCGATAGGGCTGATCTGGGCGATCAACCCGGGGTGGAAGCCCGATCCGGGCGAGAAGCAGTTGGCGGAAGCGACGATCATCGCGATCGACAGGGGAGTCCCGAGCGGGGACTTTGCTGATCGCATCGGGATCGGGAAGGCGCGCATCGACCGCTGCTTGCCCGGCAACGTCTACTACGTCCGGCAAAACCTCCAGGGGTTCAAGGATCGCGACACGTCGCTCGTGTACCGGCGCTTCGTCAGGCAGGGAAAAGGGCTGCGCGAAGAGCCCTCGGAGAGCCTTAAGACGCCACATAGCCGGACGGACGACCAGCAGGTCAATGCGGTCTGGGTGGAATGGCCGTACCGAAAGGTTGCATTCTTCGTGCGGTTCCAGATCTGGCGTAAGAAGACGATGCTCGCCGTGGTCGACAGCCCGCGGTTCATGGTGAATCAGGTCAAGTTCAACGACTTCGTCACGAACTGCGTCAACCAGAAGTAGCGCGCCTCCACGTAGGCTCGCCTCGTGCGCGTCTGGGACTGCAACTGGATGCAGCTCGAGGAGAACCTCGCGCGCGACGACCGGATCGTGCTCCCGCTCGGCTCGACGGAGCAGCACGCCTACCTCTCGCTCGGCACCGACTCGATCCTCGCCGAGCGCGTGTCGGTGGAGGCCGCCGAGCCGCTCGGCGTGCCGGTGCTGCCGGTGCTCGCCTATGGGCTGACGCCGTACTTCGGCGCCTATCCAGGGAGCCCGACACTGCGCGTCGAGACCTTCCTCGCCGTCCTCCGCGACCTGCTCGACTCGCTCCACGGACAAGGCTTCAGACGGATCCTGCTCGTGAACGGGCACGGCGGCAACGCGCCGGGCGGCGCGCTCGCGGCGGAGTGGATGGCGGCGAACCCGGGCGCGCAGGCGCTCTTTCACAGCTGGTGGAACGCGCCGAAGACGTGGGCGGCGGTGCAGAGCGTCGACCCGGAGTCCGGCCACGCGTCCTGGCTCGAGAGCTTCCCCTGGACACGGCTTGAGGGCGTCGAGGTGCCGCGCGAGCGCAAGCCGATGGTCGACCTCGCGCGGCTCCGAGCGGAAGACCCGCCCGGCGTTCGGCGCCTGCTCGGCGACGGCTCCTACGGCGGCGTCTACAGCCGCTCGGACGACGACTGGCGGCGCGTCTGGCAGACCGGGGTGGAGGAGGTTCGCGAGGTCCTCGAGCACGGCTGGCGCTGACCGATGCTCGCCTTCGTGCTCGCGGCGGCCTCCGCCGTCCTCTTCGGCGCGATGGCGGTTGCGATCCGCGCCTCCTTCCGGCCCGGCTCCGACCCGGAGGCCGTGTCGCTTGCGACCACGGCCGGCGCGCTCGTCGCCTGCCTCGTGCTCGCGGCGCCCTTCCTCGGCGGGCTGACCTGGCACGGCGTTTGGCCGTTCCTCGTCGCGGGCCTGGTCGCGCCCGGCCTCTCCCAGGTGCTCTTCGTGCGCGCGATCGAGGCCGTCGGCGCGTCGCGCACGGCAATCCTCGTCGGCGTCTCGCCCCTCCTGTCGGCGCTCTTCGCGATCTCGCTGCTCGGGGAGCCGGTCCGTGCGGGCCTCGTGCTCGGGACGTTGGCGATCGTCGGCGGCGCGGTCGCGCTCGTCTCTACGCGGTCGGCCGCGGCGCGCCTGACCGCGGCGGGCGCGACGGCCGGCGTCCTCGCCGCGTCGCTGATCTCGACCCGCGACAACTTCGTCCGCTGGGCGGACACCGGGAACGACGTCTCCGGCGTCGTCGCCGCGACGGGCTGCCTCGTCTCGGCGACGGCGCTCATCGCCGCCCTCCTCCTCGTCCGCCGGCGGCCGCTCTTCCCGTCGTCGCTTCGGCCCGCCGCGCGGCCGCTCGCGGCGGCGGCGCTCCTCTTCGGCCTCGCCTACGGCGCGGTCTTCGTGGCCTTCGACCACGGCCGCGTCACGGTCGTCGCGCCGCTCTATGCGACCGAGTCGTTGTGGGCCGTCGTCTGGTCGGCGCTCCTCCTCAAGCGCGCCGAAGGCGTCGGGCCGAGGCTCGTCCTCGCGGCCGTGCTCATGGTGGCCGGAGGCGTCCTCATCGGCGTGTCGCGGTAGCTCGCCGGAGATCCAGCACAGGTTCTTCGTCACGCAGGAAGCGCAGGAAGAAGAACGCGAAGGCGGCGAAGAAGACGACGGCCTGCTCCGAGGCCATCGTGATCCCCGCGAGCTGCTGGTCGGTCGTGGCGGAGAGACCCCACAGGCGCTCCGGCGCGTGCTGGTACACGTCGTAGAGCGGCCGCGGGAGGAGGGCGAGCAGCAGGCCGAGCGGGCTCGCGAGGACGAAGGCGACGAAGAGGTAGACCGCCTTCGCGGCCGAGGTCAGCACCCTGGGCACGTCCTGGAGCACGGTCCACCAGACGAGGCAGCCCGCGAGGAGGTAGCTCACGTGCTCCACGTGGAGGAGCGATCCCGGGTGGCGCAGGGCGGTGTCGTAGGGCCACGGCAGGTGCCAGGCGAAGTAGACCGCGAGCCAGACGGGCAGCGCGACGAACGGGCTGGTCAGAAAGCGGGCGGCCGCCGACCGCGTGAGCCGGGCCGCGAGCGCGGGGGCAAGGCCGGCCACGAGGAGCGCCGGCGCCCACTCCGCGAGCACGACGTTCTGGAGCAGGTGCATCGTGAGCAGGTACCGGAGCGCGAGCGACTGAACCGGCGTCGCGAAGACGGCCAGGATCAGGAGCTCGCCGGCGACGAAGGCCGCGAGGCGCGGGCGGGATGGGGGGAACCGCCGCAGCGCCGCGAGGTACGCGACCGCGAGGACGGGCACGAGCACGAGCGCCTCGGCATTCCACTCCCAGGCGTACGGCTCCACGGCCTTACGCTAGCCGGGCTAGCCGGGTTCAGCCTGACGGCAGCGCATCCCAGAGCACGAGCCGGACTCGCGCGCCGTCGGCGTAGACGAGGCCCGTGTCGAAGAAGCGCGGCAGTGCCCCGGGGCCGACGACCCTGTCGGCGCCGTCACTCAGCCGCAAGAGGTGCACTTGCCCGTTGAAGGCATAGGCCGCGAGCCCGCGCGCGACGCCGCCGAGCGTGAGCGGCGCGGGTGAGAAGCAGCTCGGGTCCCCGAAGAGGTCGCAGTCGTGCCCAGCCGGCTGCCCCGGCAGAGGCCACGTCGCCCGCAAGACGCCGGTGGTCGCGTCGTAGACACGGAGCTCGCCCCCGGCGGCGAGGACGAGATCCGATCCGCTGAGCTGAGCGGCGAGCGTCGGCACCGGGAGCGACATCAGCACGGCGCCGTCCGCGGACAGGATGCGCGTCTCGTTCTGGCCGCTGACCACGATCCGGCCCGCGTCGACGTCGAGGGGCGTGTACGGCCCGGGGCTGGAGGAGAGGACCGGGCAGGGGCAGCCGGCAGGCTCGACCCGCTCGACCGCCTGCTGATCGACGACCGCGTTCCCGCTTCCGGAATGCAGTTTCCACGCGCTCCTGACGAGGAGCGAGCCGGCGCCGACGGTTGTTCCGACCCCTTCGACGGGCGGACTGCCGAGGCAGCCGGAGCCGGCCCCGAGGTCGAAAGCCGGCGAGCCGACCGTCGCCGCGCGCGCGGTCCACCGGAAGCAGAGCCCCCAGCCCTTCTCCAGCCAGGCCATGCGCTCGCCCGCGAGCCCCAGCGAGTAGACGTGTCCGCGGCTGAAGGGCGCGCGGCACTCGCCGGGTGTCTCGATCGGATCGATGGTTCCCGAGGCCGCTCTCCAGGCGTAGACACCGCCGCAGGCGACGAAGGCGGCGCGCCCGCCGTCGGCGACGAGCTCCTGAACCGGCCCGCCGGCGAAGACGCCGCTCGGAACCTCCGCCGCTCGGTAGCGCACGCTCGGCGGAGCCGTGGTCCAGGCTGCGGCGACGATCTGACCGCCGTACGGGTTCGCGGCCGAGATGACCGTAACGATCCGCCCGCCCGGCGTCACCGTATGCACGTCCCCGGTGACGATCGCGTCGCCGTTCGAGCTCTCGCTGCCCTGGACGTAGAGCAGGCGGCGGTCGTTGGGCGACCACGCGAGGTCGTGCCCTTGCACACGCAGCGTACGCACGTGGAGCGTGCGCATCGTGAGGATGCGGATCCCCGCGCCGACGGCAAAGGCGAGGAAGCGCCCGTCGCGCGAGAACGTGAGCTCGAGCGGCGTCTTCGGGAACGGCTGCGCCTGGTCGACGCGGTAGACCAGCCGCGTGCGGCGGTTCGCGATCGAGACGAGGAAGACGCCCTTCTGGGTGCCGTACGCGATGCGCCGGCCGTCCGGCGCCCACGCGAAGGACGAGGGCTTCGCAGGCACGAGGACGCGCTCGTGGCCTCGGCGCCGCAGGACGATGCCCTCGTTGCGCACGAAGGCCAGCGTCTTGCCGTCCGGCGCCCAGTGCAGCTGGCTCGCGACCCGCGGGTCGACGACCCGGTCGGCGCCCGTCGTCGTGAGGACGTGGACGCCGTCCGCAGCCGACTACGCAAGCCGGCGCGAGTCGGGCGCCCACGCTGCGTCGCCGGCGGTTCCGATCGCGCGGGCGCCGGTACCGTCGGCGCGCGCCAGCCACAACGTCGCCGGGGCCCACTCGACGCCGCCGGTCCGGTAGGCGAGCCAACGGCCGTCCGGCGAGGGGAGCGGCTTCGTGAACCCGCAGGCCGCGGCCCAGTGGCACGGCGCGGCCGGACGGTCGAACGTCACCTGCCCGAGGGGCGAGCGGCCGGATGGATCGGCGGCGAAGATCTCCGTCGGGCCGGTCCAGTCGCTCGCGTAGACGATCCGCGGCGCCGGCGCAGCGTGCGCGGGCGGCGCGAGCGTCGCGGCGACGAGGACCCCGATCGCGAACGCACCTCCGAAGCGCACGGCTCCTCCGATCGTCGACCGGCTCAGGCTACGCCGTGGCTGTTAGTGGCCGGTGAGGCCGGTGGAAACGTTTCGTGAGCAGCGTGGAGAGCGGGCGACGGGAATCGAACCCGTATAACTAGCTTGGAAGGCTAGGGCTCTACCATTGAGCTACGCCCGCGCGCCTCGCCAACGATAGCTTCGGTGAGGGCGCGCTGAAGGCGCGCCCTCACCGAGTGCCTCTCCCCTAGCGCTGCGCGTACACGTCGTCCTCGGCCTTGCCGCTTCGGCCGATCGCCGGGATCGACAGGTCGCGGCGCATGTCCGTCCACGTGAGGTGGGCGCGGCCGAGCGTGTCGTACGCGAGGCCGATGTAGTCGCCGATGAAGGTCGCGCACGTCGGGCAGTCCGGCGCTCCCGCTCGGAACCACACCGAGTGGTTCGCGTCCGAGACGGCGTTGGAGACCGTCTGGAAGCTCCACGACACGCCGTCGTTCGTCGACTCGGCGAGCCGCGTGACGTAGAGGCCGGTGCCGACCTCCTCCTGGTAGGTGACGCCGACGGTGCCGCCGCGGGCGGCGACCCACGGGAACCACTTGTCGCTCGCTCCGGAGGTCACGCGGATCGGCGCGCTCCACGTGGCGCCCGCGTCGCTCGACACGGACATGAACACGTTCGTCCGCGTGACCGGAGTGGCCACGTCGTGGGCGCCGTCGCGGTTGTCCGTCCACACGGCGTAGGCCTTGCCGGTTACCGGGTCGACGTTCAGGTTGCCCCAGCTGCCGGTGCGGAACTGGAAGCCGGTCTGCGTGGCCCGGCCGTCGACGTTCGCCGGGTAGTCGGTGAACTTGATGCCCTCGATGCCGCCATCCTCGAGATCCTCGACGTGCACCGGCGCCGACCAGTGGACGCCGCCGTCGTGCGAGGTGACGGTCATGATCTGGTCCTCGAACTCGTCCGGCACTTCCCACGCCGCCGAGTTCTGCTGGTTCATGAAGCCGACGACGACGTCGCCGTTCGGGAGCACCGCCGGGTACGAGAAGAAGCTCTCGTCACACGCCCCCGGCGCCCCGGCCGGGCCCTGGTTCGCGGTGCAGTAGAGCGGGTTCGAGCCGGAGATCACGCGCGGGCGGGTCCACGTCTTGCCGGCGTTGTCGGAGAACGACAGCACGATCGGCGAGCGCAGGAACGCGCCTTTGCTGAACTCGAGCTGGTCCCAGCTCAGGTACAGCCGGCCGTAGTGCGGCGACGACGGGTTGTTGTCCGCGACGAGCCACTCCTTGTCGAGGAATACGCCGTTCGCGGACGGGCTGATCGCCGCGTGGCCGACGGCGACCGTCACGGGTGACCTCCACGTCAAGCCTCCGTCGAACGAGGTCGAGACCGAGACGTTGATGTGCCCGAAGAACGGGCCGCTCTGACCTGCGGCCGCGCTCAGCTGCGCCATGTGCGCGGTGCCGAACTTGCGGTTGAACGCAGGCGCCGGATCGCCGTTGCCGCTCGACGCGCCGTTCCCCATCGGGATCTGGCCGTCGACCCACGTGTGGCCGCCGTCGAATGACGTGTAGAAGCCCGTCGGCACCCGCGCCTGGATCGTCGCGCCCGTCAGCGTGATGAAGTAGTCGTTCGAGCCGGCCAGCAGGTGATCCGGATTCGCCGGGTCGGTGACGATCGGCGTCTCGTTGTCCGGCGAGATCAGGTTGTCGCAGTTCAGCATGATGTTCGCCGCCGGATTGCCGGACGACGTGCAGGTCTGCTTCGGCAGCGCTCCGCCTCCGACCCCGCCAGCGCCCGCAAGCAGGTGCGACAGCGAGCCCGACAGGTGGCCGAACTCGTCCTTCTCGAAGGCCGGCTCACCCGCACCGGCCAGGCTCGGCAGGACCAAGCCCACCAACACAAGGCTCGCGGCAGCGAGCCACCAACGCTTTCGCCCCATCCTCTCCTCCTTCTTACGACGCGGAAGAGGATCGTAACTCGAAGATCAAGGTTTCTCTACTGGAGCTCGACGCGCTCGATCGTCGCCGCCTCGCGCGGCTTGTCCCGCGCGTCCCGCGGGAGCTCCGCGATCCGGTCGACGACGTCCATCCCGGCCGTGACGCGACCGAAGACCGTGTGCTTGCCGTCGAGCCACGGGCACGCGTCGGCGGTGACGATGAAGAACTGACTGCCGTTCGTGTTGGGGCCTGCGTTCGCCATCGCGAGCGCGCCGCGCTCGACCTTGTGGTCGTTGATCTCGTCCTCGAAGGTGTAGCCCGGACCGCCGGTGCCGGTGCCCGTCGGGTCGCCGCCCTGGATCATGAAGTCCGGGATCACGCGGTGGAAGATCACGCCGTCGTAGAAGCCCTTCTGCGCGAGCTCCTCGAAGTTCTGCACCGTCCTCGGCGCGTCGTCGGGAAAGAGCTCGAGCTCGATCGCGCCGTGGTTCGTGTGCAGGGTGGCCACTAGGACGGCAGCCTATCCGCGAGCGGCTCGATCGCCGCTGCCGTGGGTTCGAGCTCGCCCGACTCGAGGCCCGCGACGATCGCGCGCGCGAGCTGCCGGGCCTCGTGGTCCTGTTCGGGCTCGAGGATCGTGTTCACCGCCGCGGCCACGCGCCCGTCGAAGGCGATCTCGACGTCGACGGTCTCGAGCTCGCGGCGCGGGATGTACGGGTCGTCGGGGACGCCGACGCGGACGAGCGCCTCGCGGCCGTCCGGCAGCGTCGCGGTCAGCTCGACTGGTTCGCCGCGGAGGCTCATCCGCCGAGCCTATACCCGCGTGGGCCTGCGGCTAACGGCCGTTTATGCTCGCGCCGTTGATCGAGCGGATCGTCACCTTTCCGGCGCGCACCATCTTCATGGTCGTCGGGATCGTGCTCGCTGTCGCGGTCGTGCTCGAGGTGCTGTGGATCTCGCGGCATGTGCTCTCGTGGATCCTGATCTCCGTCTTCCTCGCGCTCGCGCTGAACCCGGCGGTGGAGTGGCTCCAGCGCCACCGGGTCCGCCGCCGCGGCGCCGCCGTCGGGATCACCTACGTCGGCGTCGCGCTCGCGGTGGTCGGCCTCGGTGCCCTCTTCATCCCGACGCTCGTCGACCAGGTGAACTCGTTCGTCGACAAGACCCCCGACTACGTCGACGACCTCACGAGCGGGCGCGGGAAGCTCGGCTTCCTGGAGACGAAGTACCACGTCGTCGAGAAGGTCCGTGAGCAGGTGCAGGAGGGCGGCGCGAGCCGGATCCTCGGCCTCTCCGGGACGGCCCTCGCCGTGACGAAGGGTGTCCTCAACGCCGTGGTCGGCACGGTGACGATCATCTTCCTGACCTTCTTCATGCTCCTCGAAGGCCCGCGCTGGACGGAGCGGATCTACGGGCTCCTGCCGCTGGAGTCGCAGCCCCGCTGGCGGCGCGTCGGCTACGACATCTATCGCACCGTCGGCGGCTACGTCACCGGCAACCTGCTGATCAGCCTGATCGCCGGGATCTCCTCGACGATCGTCCTGCTCATCATGGGCGTGCCCTATGCCGTAGCGCTCGGACTGATCGTCGCGTTCCTCGACCTGATCCCTCTCGCGGGCGCGACGCTCGCCGCGATCATCGTCGGCGCGGTCGCGTTCATCCACAGCCTCGTCGCCGGGATCGTCGTGATCGTCTTCTTCGTCGTATACCAGCAGGTCGAGAACCACCTGCTCCAGCCGATCGTCTACGGGCGGACGGTGCAGCTCTCGCCGCTCGCGGTGCTCGTCGCGGTGCTGCTCGGCGCCGAGCTCGCCGGCGTCCTCGGCGCGCTCGGGGCGATTCCCGTCGCCGGTGCGATCCAGGTCGTCATCGCAGACTGGAACCGCAACCGCGTCGAGCGGCTCGTCGCGCGCTCGAGCCAGCCGGATCTCACGACGTAGCACGCCATAGCCGGGAAGTTCCCTCGAACGAGGGAACGGACGAGAGTCGGCGCGCCGATCTCGTACCCATGGTTCGCCGGATCGTGGGGCCTGCTATCGCCGCCATCCTGCTCGCGTCGGCGGTCGCCGCTCCCGCCGGTGCGCGCAGCGGACGCCAGGCTCGTCCTGCAGGCCCCGCCCGGACCGCGACCGCGTTGCGAGCGCTCGAGTCCCGGGTCCTCGTCGACATCAACCGCGTCCGCGCCCAGCACGGCCTCGCCCCGCTTCGCCTTTCGTCGAGGCTGAACGCCGCTGCGTCGCAGCACTCGCGCGAGATGGCCCGCGTCGGCTACTTCAGCCACAGCTCGGCGGACGGCGGCGCGTTCTGGCGCCGCATCGCGCGCTTCTACACGTCGAACGGCTACAGCTCGTGGTCGGTGGGCGAGAACCTCCTCTGGTCGTCGCCCGACGTCGACGCGCCCGGCGCGATCAAGATGTGGATGGGAAGCCCGGAGCACCGCGCGAACCTCCTGAACCGCTCGTGGCGCGAGGTCGGCCTCTCGGCCGTCCACTCGGACTCGGCGCCCGGCACCTACCACGGCCTCGGCGTCACGATCGTGACCGCCGACTTCGGCGCGCGCCAGAAGTAGCCAGACGCGCAGCGGGCTACATTTGGGGCCGCGCGCCCGTAGCTCAGTGGACAGAGCGACGGCCTTCTAAGCCGTTGGTCGGAGGTTCGAATCCTCCCGGGCGCACTAGCCCGTGAAGCTTCCGACGTAGATCGTCACGAGCGAGCCGGCCGGTGCGCGCGTCCCTGACGCCGGGTCCTCGTCGATCACGATGCCGTCTTCGTTCTCGTCGGTCGTCGGCTCCTCGACGACGGAGACCTGGAAGCCTGCCGCTTCCAGATCGGCGCGCGCGGTGGCCTCATCCTCGCCGGTCACGTCGGGAACCGCCTTCGCCGGCTGGGGGTTCGAGCCCACCGACACGTTGATCCGCACGACCCCGCCCCGGCGCAAGGTCGTTCCGGGCGCAGGGCGCTGCGCGACCACCGTGCCGGCCGTCTTCGACGACGCGACATACGCCGTCCGTACGCGGAAGCCGGCGGCGTGGAGCCGGCGCTGAGCCGCGGTCTGCGAGAGCCCGATGACGCGCGGCACCTTGGCGGTCGCCGCCGTCGTGCTCGTCCTCGTCCCCCCGGTCGTCGCGCCCGTGGTCGTCGTCGCGGCCGGCGCGCCCTGCGACACGTTGATCCGCACGCGCGAGCCCTTCGCCGCCTTCGAGGCCGACTGCGGGTTCTGGGCGACGACGAACCCGCGCGGCTGGGTCGACGGGACGCTGAAGACGGCCGCGTGGAAGCCAGCGCTGCGCAGGCGCGCGATCGCGTCGTCACGCCTGCGCCCGACGACGTTCGGCACCGAGACGCGCTGCGGTCCCCTCGACACCGTCAGCGCGACCGTCGAGCCCTTCTTCACCGCCGTTCCCGCCGCCGGCCGCTCCGCCGTCACGCGCCCCGGCGGCGCCGAGGCGAAGACGACGCGCTGGTTCGAACCGAGCCCGGTCGCCTCGAGCTTCTTCACCGCCGTCGCAACCGGAAGCCCGACGACGTTCGGCACGGCGAGCTTCGGCTTGCCGGCCGAGAGCGTGAGCGCGACCGTTCCGCCCTGCGACAGCCGTGCGCCACCGTCCGGCGCCTGCGCGACGACCACGCCCTTCTTGCTCGAGCTCGGCGCGAAGCGGATCTGCGCGTTGAAGCCGGCCTGGGTTACGCGTCTCACCGCGACCGCCTTCGGCAGGCTCACGACGGTCGGCACGGTTCGCGTCGCCGCCACGGTCACCGTGCGCTTCTTGTCGTCGTCGCGCGTCGTGAAGAGGAGCCACGCCGCCAAGCCGCCGAGGACGACGATCGCGAGCGCGAGGAGCCACGGCCAGAGGTGCCGGTCGGGTGGGGGCTCCGGCGCGTAGGGATCTGGCGGCGGGACGTCCGGAGGCGCGACCGGAGGCGCGTCAGGAGGTCGGGGTGGAGGCCCTGGTTCCACCCGTGCGAGATACCCGTCGAGTGCGTTTACAAGCGCGGGCGGCGCGGAAGCCCAGGAGGAAAGCGAGCAAGGAGGATCGATGGCGAACGAGCTCAAGGGCAAGCGCGTCGCGATCGTCGCGACGGACATGGTCGAACAGGTCGAGCTCCTCGAGCCGCGCAAGGCTCTGGACGAGGCCGGCGCGACGACCGACGTGATCTCGATCGAGCACGGCACGATCCAGGGCTTCAACCACTACGACAAGGGCGAGGAGATCCCGGTCGACCGGACGATCGAGGAGGCGAGCGCCGGCGAGTACGATGCGCTCCTGCTCCCCGGCGGCGTGGGCAATCCGGACGTGCTGCGGATGGACGAGAACGTCGTCTCTTTCGTTCGCGACTTCTTCGAGCAGGGCAAGCCGGTGGCGGCGATCTGCCATGGGCCGTGGACGCTCGTCGAGGCCGGCGTCGTGCGTGGCCGCAAGCTCACCTCGTGGCCGAGCGTGCAGACGGACATCCGAAACGCGGGCGGCAACTGGGTCGACGAGGAGGTCGTCGTCGACCAGGGCCTCGTCACGAGCCGCAAGCCGGACGACATCCCGGCGTTCAACGCGAAGATGATCGAGGAGTTCGCCGAGGGCAAGCACGCCGAGCAGCGCGAGAAGACGCTGCACGCGGAGGCGACTCCGTCGTAGGACGCGCAGCGATCCTCGACGTCGACGGGACGCTCGTCGACGCCTCGTATCACCACGCGCTCGCGTGGTATCGCGCCTTCCGGGAGCACGACGTCGTGCTCCCGGTCTGGCGCCTGCACCGGCACGTGGGGATGGGCGGCGACAAGTACGTCGCCGCCGTCGCCGGCGAGGAGGTCGAGGAGCGGCTCGGCGACGAGCTCCGCGGCCGCTGGGAGGAGCTCTTCGACGCGCTGATCGGCGAGGTCGCGCCGCTCGAGGGCGCGCACGACCTCATCGCCGACCTGAAGGAGCGCGGCCGGACCGTCGTGCTCGCGAGCTCCTCGATCCAGCGGCACCTCGACCACTTCATCGACCTCCTCGACGCGCGCGAGCTCCTCGACGGTTGGACGACGAAGGACGACGTCGAGGCGACGAAGCCGGAGCCGGACCTCGTCAAGGCCGCGCTCGAGAAGGCGGGCACGGGCGACGCGACGATGCTCGGCGACACGCCGTGGGACGTCGAGGCTGCGCGCAAGGCCGGCCTCAAGACGGTCTGCCTCGTCACCGGCGGCTTCTCGGAGCAGGAGCTGCGCGACGCGGGCGCCGTCGCGGTCTTCGAGTCGGTGGAGGAGCTGCGCGGGCGGCTCGACGATTTCTTCTAGGGGTGGCGGAGGGGACTCGAACCCCCGACCACCGGGACCACAACCCGGGGCTCTACCAACTGAGCTACCGCCACCGCGGCGGCGACAGAATAGCCGCGCGTTGCGCGTCCTAGCCTCCCGCCGCCTGCCCGGCCCCGCGTGGGACGAGCTCGACGACGTCGAGATCCTCGACGCGCCGCCCGCCGAGCCACGCCCCGATGTCGAGGCCCTCGTCGTCGTCGCCGAGACCGTCGACGACCGGCGACTCGACCTGCTGCCGAGCCTCCGGATCGTCGCCAACTACGGCGTCGGCTACGACGGCGTCGACATCGAGGCGTGCGCCCGGCGGGGCGTCGCGGTGACGAACACCCCGGGCGTGCTGGACGCGGCGACGGCCGACCTCGCGTTCGGGCTGCTGCTCGCCGCGCGGCGGCGGATCGTCGAGGGCGATCGCTACGTCCGCGAGGGGAAGTGGGGAAGCGACTGGGCGGAGGCCGTCCTGCTCGGCGACGAGGTCTCCGGCGCGACGCTAGGGGTCGTCGGCCTCGGCCGGATCGGCAGCGCCGTCGCCCGGCGAGCGCGGGCCTTCGACATGCGGGTGCTGTACACGCGGCGAAGTCCCGACGAGGAAAGCAGGCCGCTCGACGCGCTGCTCGCCGAGGCCGACGTCGTGAGCCTGCACGTGCCGCTGACGGAGGAGACGAGCGGGCTCATCGACGCGCGGCGGCTCGGCCTGATGCGGGACGGCACGTGCTTGGTGAACACCGCGCGCGGCGCGATCGTCGACGAGGAGGCTTTGGTGCGCGAGCTCGTAAGCGGCCGCCTGCGCGCGGGCCTCGACGTCTTTGCCCACGAGCCGTCGGTGCCGCGCGAGCTCCTCGACCTGCCGAACGTCGTCCTGACCCCCCACATCGGCAGCGGCACGGGCGCGACGCGCGAGGCGATGACGCGCGTCCTCGTCGACAACCTGCTCGCGGCTCGCGACGGCCGTGCGCTCCCGAATCGCGTCTACCCTTAGCCGGCGGGGCCCCGTAGCTCAGCGGATAGAGCGGCAGACTTCGAATCTGCGTGCGGAGGTTCGACTCCTCCCGGGGCCACTCCGCCGCGAAGTCCGGCTCCGCTGGCGCGGAGCCATGACGACTTCGCGGCGATCGTCCTCACCTTCGGCGTCTTTTGAGCCGCGCCCGCCATGTCGGGCGCGGCGGCGGCTTGGGCTACGTTTTGCGGCCATGCCGACCCGGGAAGCCGCTTGCCACTACGGACAGCTTCGTCTGGAGGTCACGGGCGATCCCTTTGCGGTGTCGATTTGCAACTGCCTGGCCTGCCAGCGCCGGACGGGCAGCGCGTTCGGGATGCAGGCTGGGTTCAAGTCGGAGCAAGTGCAGGTCGTAGGTCGCTTCAGCGACTACGTGCGCATCTCGGACGAGGCGGACAGGAAGGAGCACGTCTTCCACTTCTGCCCCGACTGCGGCTCGCAGGTCTTCGGCACCGAGCCGACGGAGCCGGATCTCGTCGTCGTCTCGGTCGGCTCGTTCGCCGATCCGTCCTTCCCGCCGCCGACCGAGTCGGGCTACGACTCTCGCCGCCATCCGTGGGTGGGGCTGCCGGATTCGATTCACACGTATGCACCGGAGCTGTGGTGGGACACAGCGCGGCCGCTCTACGAGGCCGGCAAGTACGCGGAGGCGGCGGACCGGGGCCGCGAGCTGATCGAGGCTCGCCCGGATCAGCCGTACCTCTATTACAACACCGCGTGCTGCGAGAGCCTCGCGGGACGGTCGGCCGATGCGGTCGAGCACCTCGGCCGGGCGATCGAGATGTGGGAGGGCTGTCGCGAGATGGCGAAGGAGGACTTGGACTTCGATCCGATCCGCGGCGAGCCGGCGTTCCAGGAACTGCTCGGCCGCTGAGCCTCAGAGGACGAGCCGGAGGTACCTGAAGCCAGGCGCCAGCCGTTCCCCGGCGAAAGGCGAGGAGGTCGCCGAGGGCGCATCGCGCGTCGCTCCTGGGCCGGCTGCCTAAACTCGATTCATGACGACGCTCGCTCCGGCCGAAGTCGAGGTCGAGCAGCCGCGCGGCGCCGACGAGGTCGAGCACGACCGGCCGTGGATCGTCATCGTCTGGAACGACCCGATCAACCTCATGTCCTACGTCACGCTCGTGTTCCAGAAGCTCTTCGGCTACGACCTCGCGAAGGCGACCAAGCTCATGCTCCAGGTGCACAACGAGGGCAAGGCGGTCGTCTCGAGCGGCACGCGCGAGAAGGCCGAGTACGACGTCGCGCGCCTCCACGCGCACGGGCTCTGGGCGACTATGCGGCCGGACTGATGTTCGAGCGGCGGCGCATCGAGCGCACCGGCAAGGGCGACATCCGCCTGCGGCTGCCGCGCGACGAGCGCGCGCTCCTGCGCAGCCTCCCGGGTCAGCTCCGCCGGCTGCTCGTCGAGGCGCCCGACGACCCGAGCCTCGAGCGGCTCTTCCCGCCCGCGTACGACGACGCCGAGGACGAGGCCGAGTACCGCCGGCTCATGGGCGATGAGCTGCTCGAAGGCCGCCGGCGTGCGCTCCGCGTGATCGGGGAGACGCTCGACCAGGACCGACTGACGAAGGAGCAGGCGGAGGCGTGGCTGACGGCGCTGAACGACCTCCGGCTCGTGCTCGGAACGCGTCTCGGCGTGACCGACGACATGCTTCTCGAACGACTGCGGCCTGACGATCCGAACGCGCTCGAGGTCTCGCTCTACGCCTACCTGTCGTGGCTCCAGGAGCAGCTCGTCGAGGCGCTCGCGTACGACTTCCGGACCTGACTTGACACGGAGGGGCGGACGTGTCAGAGTCGCCTCGTCAGGTCCTGCGGGCTCTCGGGTTCGCAGGACTTGACGTTTTAGAGGAGCCGTGCGGCTCGGAGCCGCCGGGCGAGCGCTTCGCGGAGCGTCGGCGCGGGCGCCTCGCTCAGCTCCGGCTCATCGGGGACGATCTCGCCGCTCTCCTCCTCGTCTCGCGCGTGCCAGAGGTCGACGTGCAGGTGCTCGATCTCCTCGATCAGGAGCAGGATGGCCTTGGCCGCCGCGCGGAGCTCGCTCCGCTCGTCGCGCAGCAGACCCTCCGCCCAGCTTTGCAGCGTTTCGATCTTCTGCTCGTCGAGGCGCTCGTCCACGGGCTCAACCGAGCTTAAGCGCCGCGGGCGAGCCTGTCACGCTTTGCCCGTAGGGGATGCTGTCCGGTTCCTCAACAGGAATATCTTTTGCCCATTTGGGAAGTAGGCCATGCGGAAACGGGCAAGCGGATTGGGAGGTTGGCCGGTGGGCGCTGTGGTCCTGGGCTTCGTCGCGGTGATCGTGTTCGTCATCGCCCTCGCGTGGCTCGCGATCGTGAGTCGACCGAAGTGATGCAGTCGTGGCGGCCCGGAATCGGACCGGCAGCCTCCTGACCGGCGGACCGCGGTCGCGTCCGCCAGCGCAAGCGGGCGGACCGAACGTGAACAGGGGTTGCACCACCCGCCGCAGAGGCGGCGGCTGCAAGGGCGAGCTCGGCGACCCGACGGTGCTTCAAGACCTGTTCCTCCGTGGCCGTTCGCGCGGCTGTTCCGGCCGCTCGCGGCTCCCGTTCGGACGTTGCCTAGTGAAGCTGAGGCTGTTGAAGTACGTAACCCCTGCGGCCTCGCATCGCTCAGCACTCCTGTTTGACAGATCGCCGAAAGGGGATTATTGATCCCAGAGAGCCATCTGGCCGAAGAGGGCCCCAGGTCGACGGCCGAGAGTGACCTGAGGAGGGCCCATATGCCGATGCGCTCGTCCGGCTTCACGCCTGACGAACATTCCGACACCGAGGCCGGCGCCGCGAGCGAGCCGAAGCGGGTCGGAGTCGTCCACGAGCACGATCTCCTGCGCCGCGGCATCGCGGGCTGCCTGGCCGAGGATCCGGCTCTGGTCGTGGTCTTCGCGGTCGCCGACGGGCCGCCCGACGAGGCCGTCGACGTTGCCGTCGTCTCGTCGCGCGCTCTCGCGGCGACGTCGTTCGACGTGCCGGTCGTGCTCTTCCGCGACACCGCCGCGCAGGGTCCGGTGATCCAGCGCGAGACGGTGTTCGCGACGCTGTCCCTGCCGCAGCTGACCGCCGAGCAGCTCGTGGCTTCCGTGCGTGCGGCCGCGGTCCGCCTCCGTGTGAGCGAGCAGGACGTCCGGCGCTCGGTGGGTCCGCTCGACGAGCGGCGGCTCGAGGTCCTGCGGCTGCTCGCCGCCGGCGAGACGACGAAGTCGATCTCGGCGAAGCTCGCCTACTCGGAGCGGACGATCAAGACGGTCATCCGCGACCTCGAGACGGAGCTCAGCGCGCGGAGCCGCGCGCACGTTGTCGCCGAGGCGATGCGGCAGGGCCTGATTACCTGAGGCGCCGCCTCGGCGGCGCCGACTATGGGCGTAGCATCGCCAGAGTGGAGCCCGAAGCCGTCGTCGCGCGTCTCTGGGCGGGGCGCGACGCACGGCTCGAGCCGCTCGGCGGCGGCATCACGAACCGGAACTTCAAGGTCACCGTCGACGGCGAGAGCTTCGTCCTGCGGATCGGCGGCAAGGACACCGAGCTCCTCGGGATCGACCGCCACGCCGAGCACGAAGCTTCCCGGATCGCCGCTGCGCTCGGCCTGGCGCCCGAGGTCGTGGGCTTCGTCGAGCCCGAGGGCTACCTCGTCACGCGCTTCGTCGAGGGCAAGGTCGGGCGGGTGGACGTCGAGCAGGTCGGCGGCGCGCTCGCGCGCCTCCACGCCGGGCCGGCGTTCCCGGCCCGCTTCGACAGCTTCCGCGTCGTCGAGGTCTACCGTGCGACCGCGCTCGAACGGGGCGTCAGGGTTCCCGCCGCATACGACCGGGCCAAGGAGGTCGCCGAAGCGATCGAGCGGCGACGCGCCGCCGTTCACCCGCGCCCGTGTCACGACGACCTCCTGAACGCGAACTTCATCGACGACGGCGACCGCTCCTGGATCGTCGACTGGGAGTACGCCGGCATGGGCGACCCGTTCTTCGACCTCGGCAACTTCGCCGTCAACCACGAGCTCGACGACGAGGGCGAGCGCCGGCTCCTCCGCGCGTACGGCAGTGAGGATGCGGACGCACTCACGCTCATGCGCTTCATGTCCGACTTCCGCGAGGCCATGTGGGGCGTCGTCCAGCAGGCGATCTCGGAGCTCGACTTCGACTTCGCCGAGTACGCCGACCGCCACTTCGAGCGGCTCGAGCGGACGGCGGCCGACCCGCGCTTCCGCGCCGCCGCGGGAACGACGTGAGCCGCGCTACTCGGCGGCCTGCGCGACCAGGCGCTCGAGCTCGGCGAAGGCGAGGCGCCACGTCTCGCGGCGGGTCGGGTCGAGCCCGAGGCTCGCGAGCTGGTCGAGCGGCGGCTGTGAGGCGCCGTGGCACAAGAACTCGACGAAGCGCTCACCCAGGTCCTCGCGGCGTGCGTGGAGCGCGAGCGCGAGCAGCTGGGAGAAGACGTACGAGTAGACGTAGAAGCGCGCCTCGACGAACTGCGGGATGGCCATCCACGCGTGCCCGTACTCCGCCGGGAGATCGAGGGCCTCGCCGTAGTACGCCTCGTGCGCGGCGAGCCAGAGCTCGGCGAGGCGGTCGGCTGTCAGGGGCTCGCCGCCGGCGCGCGCCTCGTACGCCGTCGTCTCGAAGCGGTAGAAGGCGGCCGCGTGGAAGACGGCGCGGAGGGAGCTCTCGAGGTTCGCGGCCACGAGCGCGCGCCGGGCTGCGGGATCCGGCTCACGCGCGACGAGATGGTCCGCGACGAGGAGCTCCGTGAACGTAGCGGCGATCTCGGCGAGCGCGGGCGGCGCTTCGTACGCGAGTGCGTCCTGCGCTGTCCCCGCGAGTGCGTAGTGGATGCCGTGGCCGAGCTCGTGCGCGAGCCGGCGCACGTCGTCGGCCTTCTGCGTGTAGCTCACGAGGACGTACGATGGCCGGCCGGGCCCGAGCGGGAGGCAGAACGCGTTGCCGCTCCTCCCGGGGCGCGGGTCGGCGTCGATCCGCCCCTCGTCGAAGAAGGCACGGGTGAGGTCGCCGAGCTCGGGAGCGAGCTCTTCGAAGGCGAGCTCGATCGTCGCCCGCGCCTCGCCGAAGGGGATCTCCTCGGCGGCGCCGAGCGGCGCGTGCTCGTCGTAGATCGCGAGCCGCGGAACGCCGAGCAGCTCCGCCTTGCGCCCGTACCAGCGCCGGACGAGGCCGACGTGCTCCTCCAGCTCGGCGAGCATCGTGTCGACCCCCTCGGCCGGGAGCTCGTTGTCGAGATCCCGCTCGGCGCGCGGACTGCGGTAGCCGCGCAGCTCGTCGACCGCGAGCCGGTCGGCGACGACGGTGTCGAAGCAGTGGGCGACCACATCGGCCCGGCGCTCGAGCGCGTCGTGGAGCTCGCGGAGAGCCGTGCGGCGCAGGGCTCGGTCGGGATGGCGGAGGTAGGAGAGCGCCTCGTAGACGGCGACCCGCCGGCCCTCGAGCTCGAGCTCGACCGTCCACACGACCTGCTCGTAGAGCGCGAGCCAGGCCTCGAACGCGCCCGCCTCGCGCGCCGCAAGTGCGCGCTCCTCCGCCTCCGAGAGGACGTGGGGCGTGAACCTACGGATCGAGCGAAGCAGGTGGGCCGCGCCGGCGAGCGGCGGCGAGGCGCAGAGCTCCTCGACGCGTGACTCCGGAAGCGCGAGCCACTCGAGCTCGAAGAAACGGAGCAGCTCCTCGGCTCGGGCGGCGATCGCCTCGGCTTTCGCATCGGCGGCCCGCTCAGCGGCCCCGTCGACGTTCACGGCCACGCTTAGCCGGGCCGCGCCCGTGAGGTAGACGAGCAAGCTTTGGATGCGTGCCAGCTCGGCGAGCGCCCCGGCCAGCTCCTCCGGGCCGAGTGAGGCGATGCGGCCCCGGTAGCGCGCGCTGAACCGGTGGCATGCGGCCTCGACCTCGGCCTCGGCATCGCCGTCGCGGCCGGCCATTGAACTGAGATCCCACTGGATGGGCTCCACTCCCATCGAGACTGACTGACTAATAGTCATTGGTTGTACAGTACTACCCCATTGCCGTCGAGCTCGGGGGAAGGGGGTGTCCGCATGATCGTCAAGACTCGCCGCACCAGCACGGCAGGCCGCGCCGCAGTCGCCTAGGTCGTCCGCTGCTGAAGACACAGCCACGATGGAGGCGCGCGGCACGAGTGCGCCTCCATCGCTTTTCCACCGAGGAGGCATTTGGATGAGCGAGGTTCGACCGAGGCGTAAGGCCGCATTCCCCTCATACGTCATCGACGACACGATCTACGTCCAGGGCTGCGGCGAGCTGGTGGAGATCGAGGACCCGACCGGCGACGTGCGGCGACTGTTCGACCTCCTCGACGGCACGCGGACCAGCGACGAAGTCGCCGACGAGGTCGCCTCCGGCGGGAACGGCCTCTCCCGGGGCGACGTCCTCGAGGCGATCGCCGAGCTCGACCGCCGCAGCCTGCTCGAGGACGCCGCGCGGGACCGGCTCGACGACGAGTACGCGCTCGAGCGCTGGTCGCGGAACCTCGGCTTCTTCGAGACGTACGCCACGCTCGGGACGAGCAAGCACGAGCTCCAGCAGCGTCTCCAGGACGCCCGCGTCGGCCTGCTCGGCCTCGGCGGCGTCGGCACGCACGCGTCGCTCGACCTCGCCGCGATGGGCGTCGGCGACCTGCGGATCGTCGACTACGACCGAGTCGAACTCTCGAATCTGAACCGGCAGATCCTCTACACGGAGGCCGACATGGGCCGCCGCAAGGTCGAGCTCGCCGAGGCGCGGATCCGTGCGTTCAACTCGCGGATGAAGCTCGACGTCGTCGAGCTCCGGATCGGCTCCGCGGACGACGTCGCCGAGCTCGTGCACGACCGCGACGTCGTCATCGGCGCGATCGACCGGCCGAAGATGCACGCGGCCGTGTGGCTGAACGAGGGCTGCGTCCGGTCCGGCGTCCCGCTCATCACCGGCGGGATCGACACCCAGCGGTCGATGTTCTACACCGTTCTCCCGGGCGAGTCCGGCTGTGTCGAGTGCTGGCGCCGAAGCGCCGAGGCGAGCGACCCGGTCGGCTCGGCGATCTCGGCGCAGATGACCGAGATTGAGGGACGGCAGGTCGAGGGCGAGCGATTCGGTCAAGACTTCGCTGCCTTCGATCCCCTGGTCGTGGTACACACTGGCTGCATGCTCTCCGAGGTCGTGCGCATCGTCACGGGGATCGCGCCTCCGATCGCCATGGACAAGCTGCTCGAGATCCGGTTCGACGACTTCCGGCTCTGCGAGGCCGAGCGGTGGGAGAGGCAGCCGGACTGCCCGATCTGCGGGCACGTCTCCGTAGCGCGCGAACGACCTCCGTCGCTCGTGGGCGCGCGCGGGTGAGGCGCCCGGGGGGAGACGCCGGCTCCGGCACGACGAATTACGTCCTCCTCCTCGGCGCGTTCACGGTCTCCACCGTCGGCGACTGGCTCTACAAGCTCGCGCTGCCGCTCCTCGTCCTGCAAATGACCGGCTCGGCGCTCGGGACGGCCGCCGTCTACGCGCTCGAGTACGCGCCGTACGTCGTCTTCTCGCTCGTCGGCGGCGTCACGGCCGACCGCTTCGACCGGCGCCGGCTGATGGTGACGAGCGACCTCCTCTCGGCGCTCCTCGTTGGCCTGCTCGCGGCCCTCGTCTGGACCGGCACGCAGCAGGTGTGGATGGTCTTCCTCGGCGCCGTCCTCCTCGGCGCCGTCCGGCCCTTCTACCACCCGGCCTTCCAGGCGCTCATCCCTCGTCTGTTGCCCGACGCGGAGCTGCCCCGCGCGAACGCGCGCGTGCAGATGGTCGAGAGCCTGCTCGGCTTCATGGGGCCCGTCCTGGGCGCGTCGGTCGTCGTCGCTCTCGGGATCACGTCCTCGCTCTTCCTCGACACGGTGTCGTTCGTGCTCTCGGCCTCGGCGGTCGCCGGGATCCGCATCCCGCGCGTCGTCGTCGCGAAGGTGAAGACGCGGATCCTGGACGACCTCCGCGCCGGCTACGCCTACCTGAAGCGCGACCGCGTGATCCTCTCCGGCTCGGTCGTGATGGCGTTCTCGAACGTCGGGCTCTACATGGTCGAGGCGAACTTCTTCTTCTACCTCGTCGGCCTGCGGCACATGGGCGCCCTGGCGGTCGGCGTCGTGCTCGGCGCGGCGGGTGTCGGCTCGGTGGTCGGGGCCGCGGTCGCGCCGCGGATCGTCGCCCGCGTCCGCGCCGGACCGCTCGTCATCGGCTCGCTCACGGGGGCCGGGCTCGCGACGGCGCTCCTCGTCCCGGCGAGGAGCCTGGCCGCGATCGCGGTGGCCTGGGGCGTGGTCGGCGTCTTCACGATGCTCGTTGTCGTGACCTGGTTCACGCTGCGGCAGCGGACGATCCCGAGCGAGCTCTTCGGGCGCGTCGTCGGCTTCAGCCGCATGCTCGCGTTCGTCACCATTCCGCCCGCGTCGATCGCGGGCGGCGCCCTGCTCGGCCTCACCCACAGCCTGGCGGCTCTCGCCGCGGTCGCCGCGGCCGTCCAGGTCGGCGTGGCGCTGATCGGCTGGCTCACCGCGCTCAGGACGGCGGGCGAGCCGGCGGTCCAGGTGGGAGCCCAGGAGCCCGCGGCAACGCGCGGTTGACGCCCTTCTTCATCGCGGCCGTCGGCGACGTCTTCGTCGACCGGGCCGAGCCTGCCGAAGCGCTGAGCGGGATCGCGCCGCTTCTCGAGGCCGCCGATGTGACGTTCGCCAACTTCGAGGGCGTCCTCACCGACCGGCATCCGCCCGTTCCGGGCGCCGGCGACGCCTCGGTCGCGGCCAAGGCGCAAGCCGCGCCGCTCCGCGTCTTCGACGTGCTGTCGCTCGCGAACAACCACGCGCTCGACGCGGGGCACGGCGGGCTCGTCGACACGATCGAGGCGCTCGAGGGCACGGGCGCCGCCGTCGTCGGTGCCGGCCCGACGCTCGCCGCCGCGTCGCGGCCGGTCGTCGTGGGGCGCGTCGCGTTCGTCGCGGCGACTGCGGTCTTCCCGATGGGCGCCGAGGCGCAGGCGGAGGTGCCCGGCACCGCGCCGCTCAGGGTCGAGGACTACTACGCGGCGCCCTTTCCCGGCATGTACACGCCCGGCGTGCCGCCACAGGTCGTGTCCGCCGTCGACGAGGAGGACTGGAATCGGCTCGCCGCGGCGGTGGACGAAGCGCGCACCGCCGCCGACGTCGTGGTCGCGAGCGTGCACTGGGGCGACCACACGCGGCCCTGGGTGCTGACGGACGCCGAGCGGACGTACGCGCAGCTTCTCGTCGAGGCCGGGGCCGACGTCGTGCTCGGCCATCACCAGCACCTCCCGCGGGGCGCCGAGCTCCTCGACGGCAAGCCCGTCTTCTACGGCCTCGGCCACGCCGTCTTCGACCAGCCGCGCCTCGGAGACGAGTTCCGCCGGCGGGGGATCGACCTCGAGTCGATGGACGACGACGAGCGGGCGGCTGCCTTCGGCGAGTGGAGCGTCTACCCGCGCCGCGCGAGCCCGAGCTTCCCGTTCCATCCGCTCTACCGCCGCAGCGTCGCCGCCGTCGTCGAGCTCGACGGCGCCGAGCTCGTACGGGCCGGAGTCGCGCCGCTCCTCCTCGGCGAGAACGGGATCGCGCGGCCCCTCCGGCGCGGCGACCCCGGCTGGGCGGAGGCGCTCGAGTTCCTCGCGCGGTGCCAATCCGAGGGAGGTCTCGCTACCGAGCTTCGTGACACCGGCTGGGTGCACGGTGGTTGCGACCTGCTCGAACTCGCCACCGCTTAGGCTCGCACCATGCGCGACCGGGCTCGGGCCGTGGTCGTCGGCGGCGGCGTCGGCGGCTGCGCGATCCTCTACTGGCTGGCGCGGCTCGGTTGGAGCGACGTCCTCCTCGTCGAGCGCGCCGACCTGACGAGCGGCTCGACCTTCCACTCCGCCGGCCTCGTCGGCCAGCTTCGCGGCTCGCTCAGCCTGACGAAGATGATGATGAGCTCGGTCGAGCTCTACCGCGAGCTCGGCGAGGAGGTCGGCCTCGAGACCGGCTGGCGCGAGGTCGGGTCGCTCCGGCTCGCGTCGTCGCAGGAACGCATGGAGGAGCTCGCGCGCCAGGCCGGGTGGGCGAAGACGTTCGGCCTTCCGCTCGAGCTCCTCTCGGCGGAGGAGGCGCAGGGCCTCTTCCCTCCGATGTCGACCGACGGCGTCCTGGGCGCCGCGTACCTCCCGACCGACGGCTACGTCGACCCGAGCCAGCTCACGTTCGCACTCGCGGAGGGCGCGCGACGGCGCGGCGCCGAGATCGCCACCAACACGCGCGTGACGGGCATCCGGGTCGAACGGAACCGCGTCACCGCCGTCGAGACCGACCAGGGCGAGATCGAGGCGGAGCTGGTCGTGAACGCGGGCGGGATGTTCGCGGGCGAGATCGGCGCGCTCGCGGGCGTCGTCGTCCCGATCGTCCCGATGGCGCACGAGTACCTGATCACGCGGCCGGCCGGCGTCCCGCTCGACGTGCCGACGATGCGCGACCCGTCGCTCCTCGTCTACTTCCGCGGCGAGTCGGGCGGGCTCGTCATGGGTGGCTACGAGCGGCACCCCGCGCCGTGGGGCCTCGACGGCATTCCGGCCGACTTCAACGGCCGGCTGCTCGAGGAGGACTGGCCGCGCTTCGAGGAGCTGATGGAGAACGCGCTCGTCCGGGTGCCGTCGCTCGGCGACATGGAGGTCGTCCGCCTCGTGAACGGCCCGGAGGCGTTCACACCCGACGGCGAGTTCGTGCTGGGTCCGACCGACGTGCGCGGCTTCTGGGTCGCGGCGGGGTTCTGCGCCCACGGGCTCGCGGGCGCGGGCGGCATGGGCAAGCTCGTCGCCGAGTGGCTCGTCGAGGGCGTACCGAGCCTCGACGTCTGGGAGATGGACTCGCGCCGCTTCGGCCGCCACTATGCGAGCCGCGACTACACGCTCGCCCGGTCGCTCGAGGTCTACTCGACCTACTACGACGTGAAGTACCCGGGGCACGAGCGGCAAGCCGGGCGGCCGCTTCGCGTCTCGCCGACGTATGAGCGCCTGGACGAGCTCGGCGCCGCCTGGGGCGAGAAGTCGGGCTGGGAGCGCCCGAACTGGTTCGAGTCCAACGCCTCGTGCGGGGACGAGTCGCTGCGCCCGCGCGGCTGGGCGGGCCGGCTCTGGTCGCCGGCGATCGGAGCGGAGCACGTCGCGTGCCGCGAGGCGGCCGCCGTCTTCGACGAGACGTCCTTCGCGAAGATCGAGGTCGCGGGGCCGGGGTCGGCCGCCTTTCTCGAGCGGCTCTGCGACAACCGCGTCGCCCGCGACGTCGGCGCGATCACGTACACGCAGATGCTGAACCGGCGCGGCGGCGTCGAGTGCGACTTCACCGTGACGCGGCTAGCCGAGGAGCGCTTCCGCATCGTGACCGGGACGGCGTTCGGGCAGCACGACCTCGCATGGATCCGCTCGCACGCGCCCGAGGACGGCTCCGTGTCCGTGGAGGACGTGACCTCGAAGCTCGCCTGCCTCGGCCTCTGGGGGCCTCGCGCGCGCGAGATCCTCCAGCCGCTGACGACGACGCCGCTGGACTTTCCGTACATGCGCGCGCGCGACCTCGCGGTCGGGCCGGTGCCGTGCACGGCGCTTCGCGTCACGTACGTCGGCGAGCTGGGCTGGGAGCTCTACTGCCCTATGGAGTTCGCGCTTCGACTCTGGGACGAGCTCTGGACGGCGGGCCGCGAGCACGGCCTCCTCGCGGGCGGCTACCGCGCGATCGACTCGCTTCGCCTCGAGAAGGGCTACCGCGTCTGGGGCGCCGACGTCACTCCCGACGAGACGCCGTACGAGGCCGGGCTCGGTTTCGCCGTCAAGCTCGACAAGGGCGATTTCGTCGGGCGCGAGGCGCTGCTCGGCGTGCGGGAGCGCGAGCGGCGGCTCTGCTGCCTCGTGCTCGCCGACCGGCGGTCGGTCGCGCTCGGCTCGGAGCCGGTGCGGGTCGAGGGCAAGATCGTCGGCCGCGTCACGAGCGGCGGGTACGGCTACACCGTCGAGCGCTCGATCGCGTACGCCTACCTCCCAGCTGCGGCGGCGGAGGTGGGCACCGCGGTCGAGGTCGAGATCTTCGGCGAGTGGGTCCCGGGTGAGGTGGCGCGGGAGCCGCTCTTCGATCCCGAGGGAGAGCGGATCAGGGCCTGATCGGAGGGGCGCCGCCGCAACGACACCCCTCCGTCGCGTCCCCCCACCTGTGAATCGTGACTCGGCCGCCGGACACGTCGCCGAGGTCGGCGCCGGCGTCCAGACCTGAGGACGAACCGGTTCGGCGCGCCGTCATGGCGTCGATCCGGAACGGGTACAGGGCGCCGGCGCCGTCGGACAGGCACGCGCACACTTTTGCGCAGCATGACTACGAAAGTCAATGATCAGTCGGGCGTCACGTAGGCCGCCGTGAGCCCGCCGTCGACGACGAACGTCGCCCCGTTCACGTACGAGGACTCGTCGGAGGCGAGGAAAAGTGCGGCGCTCGCGATCTCGCGCGGCGTCGCGAGTCGGCCCATCGGCAGGTGGACGCGGCGGCGCTCGAAAGCCGCCGGATCCTCCTCGAAGAGCCGGAGCAGCATCGGCGTCTCGACCGGGCCTGGGCAAAGCGCGTTCACGCGGATCCCGCGGCGCGCGAACTCGACCGCGAGCTCGCGCGACAGCGACAGGACGGCGCCCTTCGAGGCGGTGTACGAGATCTGCGAGGTGGCCGCGCCGACGAGCGCGACGAAGGAGGCGACGTTGATCACCGAGCCGCCGCCGCGCTCGAGCAGGTGCGGGATGCCGTGCTTGCAGCACAGGAAGACGCCTTTCGCGTTCACGTCCTGCACGCGCGACCACGCCTCCGCGGACGTGTCGAGGATCGACGCGTCCTCGGCGGGCATGACCCCAGCGTTGTTGTAGAGGACGTCGACGCCGCCGTAGCGGTCGGCGACGGCGCGGTAGAGGGCATGGACGCTCTCCGAGTCGGCGACGTCCACCTCGTGGAAGAAAGCGTCGCGGCACTCGGTGGCGGTCGCCTCGCCCTGCTCGCGGGCGACGTCGGCGACGCAGACCTGCGCGCCCTCGTCCGAGAAGAGGAGCGCCGCCTCGCGGCCGATGCCGCCGGCCGCGCCGGTGATGACGGCCACCTTGCCCTCGAGCCGGCCGCTCACGCGGTCTCCATGAATTCCCACGTCACAGCCCAGCGGCGCAGACGGCCGAGCCAGCAGAGCCGGCACGGCCTGAAAGCGGCATCGCAAGCGACGCCGCTCACGCGGTCTCCATGAATTCCCACGTCACAGGCCAGCGGCGCAGACGGCCGAGCCAGCGAAGGGAATCGGTCGTGCCGGCAAAGCCGTCACGACCTCTGGGTCGGCGTCGCAAGACGACGCCTCCGCGGCACGGCCTGAAAGCGGCATCGCAAGCGACGCCGCTCACGTGGCAACGAAGACGTTCTTGACCTCGGAGTAGCCCTCGAGCGCGTGCATCCCGAGCTCGCGGCCGAACCCCGACTGCTTGAAGCCGCCGAACGGCGTCTGCACCCGGACGGACGTGTTCGCGTTGATGGAGAGGACGCCCGTCTCGAGGGCGCGGGCGACCCGGAGCGCCCGCGCGCCGTTCTCGGTCCAGATCGACCCCGAGAGGCCGTACGGCGTGTCGTTCGCGATCCGGATCGCGTCGGCCTCGTCCTCGAACGGGATGACCGCGGCGACAGGGCCGAAGACCTCCTCCCGCGCGACGCGGTCGTCGTTCGAGGCCTCGACGATCGTGCAGGGGAACCAGAAGCCGGGGCCGGACGGCGTCTCGCCGCGGAACGCGGTCTCGCCGTCGACGAACGACGCGACACGTTCGCGGTGGCCGGCCGAGATGAGCGGGCCCATCTCGGTGCTCGGCTCCTCGGGGTCGCCGACGCGGAGCCGACCCGTCGCGTCGACGAGCTCGTCCAGGAAGCGGTCGTAGACCGATCGCTCCACGAGGATGCGCGAGCGCGCGCAGCAGTCCTGGCCTGCGTTGCCGAAGACCGCGGCCGGTGCGGCGGCGGCGGCGCGCTCGAGGTCGGCGTCGGCGAAGACGACGTTCGCGGACTTCCCGCCGAGCTCGAGCGTGACGCGCTTGATCGTGGCCGCCGCGCCCTCCATCACGGAGCGGCCGACCTCGGTCGAGCCCGTGAAGCCGATCTTCGCCACGTCCGGGTGCCCGACGAGCCGGCGGCCGACGACGCTCCCGGGGCCGGTGACGACGTTGACGACGCCTTCGGGAAGGCCTGCTTCGAGCGCGAGCTCGCCGAGGCGGACGGCGGTGAGCGGCGTCAGCTCGGCCGGCTTCAGGACGACGGTGTTCCCGCAGGCGAGCGCGGGGCCGAGCTTCCACGAGGAGATCGCGATCGGAAAGTTCCACGGGACGATCAGGCCGACCACGCCGAGCGGCTCCGGGAAGGTCAGGTCGACGCCGCCCGCGACCGGAATCGTCTCGCCGAAGTGCTTGTCGACCGCGCCGGCGTAGAAGTGGAAGACGTCGGCGACCATCGCGACCTCGCCGCGCGAGTCGGCGATCGGCTTGCCGACGTTGCGGGTCTCGAGGCGTGCGAGCTCCTCGCCGTGCTCCTCGACGAGCACGGCAAGGCGGCGGAGGAGCCGCGCGCGGTCTCCGGGCGTGACGGCGCGCCAGGCCGGGCAGGCGGCGCGCGCCGCGGCGACCGCCGCGTCGGTCTCATCGACGCCGGCCGGCTCGAGCTCGGCGATCGTCTCCTCGGTGGCGGGGTTCACGACGGCCAGGGCCACGGCCGCATTCAACCCTTTTCGCGGAACGCACGGGCCTCCGCCACGAGCGCTTCGAAGAGCGCTGCGTCCTCGCCCTCCTCGGGGTGCCAGAGCACCCCGAGCGCGAAGCGCTTCGACGGGTCTTCGACTGCTTCGAGCGTGCCGTCGTCCGCCCACGCCGCCTCGCGCAGGTCGGCGCCGACCCGCCCGAAGCCCTGGTGGTGGTGGGACTGGACGGGAGCACGGTCGCCGACGAGGCCGCCGAGCCGGCTCTTGGGGTCGACGCGCACGCCGTGCGCGGAGAAGACGCCCGGCGTCTCGCGGTGCTTCTCGTCGCCGACGACCTCCGGCAGGTGCTGGACGAGGTCGCCGCCGCGCGCGACGTTCAGGAGCTGCGATCCCCGGCACACGGCCAGCACCGGCATGTCCCGTGCCAGCGCACCTTCCAACAGCGCGAGCTCGGCGCGGTCGCGCTCCGGCCGGACACCGCTGGTCGCCGCGTGCGGCTCCGCGCCGTAGGACGCCGGGTCGACGTCGTTGCCGCCGGAGAGGATCAGGCCGTCGAGCGCGGCGAGCGTCTCCTCGACGCCGTCCTCGTGGGGCGGCACGAGGAGCGCGCGTCCGCCGGCTCGCTCGACGGCGCGCACGTAGGCGAACGGGATCAGCGCCGCGGATGCCCGCCAGTGTGACCAGCTCGCCTCTTCCACGTAGGTGGTGATTCCTATGACCGGTCTAGCCACGCTCGAACAATCGCTCCCGTTCGTAGCACGTCACGACCTCGTCGAAGAGCCGCTGCTCCGTGCGCGCGTAGTTGAGGTAGTGGTCGACGACCTGGTCGCCGAGCGCCGCCCGCGCGACCGAGCCCGCCTCGAGCGCCGCGATCGCCTCGCGCAGCGTCGACGGGAAGCGCTCCGCGTCCGACACGTAGGCGTTCCCTTCCAGCGGCGGCGGCAGCTCGAGCTCGCGCTCGATCCCGTGCAGGCCTGCGGCGATCAAGGCGGCAAACGCCAGATAGGGATTGACGTCGCCGCCGGGGATCCGCGTCTCGACGCGCAGGCCCGCCCCCTCGCCGACCACGCGGAAGCCGCAGGTCCGGTTGTCGTGCCCCCAGGCGAGCGTCGTCGGCGCCCACGACCCCGCGGCGTAGCGCTTGTACGAGTTGATCGTCGGCGCGAGGAAGATCGCGAGCTCGCGCGCGCACGCGATCTGGCCTGCGAGCCAGCGCTCGAACACCGACGGATCCGCCGCGAAGACGCTCGAGCCGTCGCGCCAGAGGCTCGAGTGGATGTGGCACGAGTTGCCGATCCACGTGTGGTCGGGCTTCGCCATGAAGGTGATCGAGCAGCCGTTCAGGTGCGCGATCTCCTTCGCGCCGTTCTTGTAGATCACGTGGTTGTCGGCCATCGTCAGGGCATCGGCGAAGCGGAAGTTGACCTCCTGCTGGCCGGGCCACGCCTCGCCCTTCGAGCTCTCGACGCGGATGCCGGCCGCGTGCATGCCGTTCCGGAGCTGGCGCAGCAAAGGCTCGTCGAAGCTCGTCGCGAGGATGTGGTAGTCGAGGATGTAGGGCACCGACGGCGTCAGGTCGCGGTAGTGCTTCGCGTGCGCCTCGGCGTAGGTCTCCTTGAGCAGGAAGAACTCGAGCTCGGAGCCCACCATCGGCGTATAGCCGAGCGCCTCGGCGCGCTCGACCTGCGCGCGCAGCACCTGGCGCGGCGAGGGCGAGACCGGCGAGCCGTCGAGCCAGTTCACGTCGCAGAGAACCAAAGCCGTCCCCTCGAGCCACGGGATCCGGCGCAGCGTGGGGAGGTCGGGCGCGAGCGCGAAGTCCCCGTAGCCGCGCTCCCAGCTCGCGATCTCGTACCCGGGCACGGGGTCCATGTCCATCTCGAGCGCGAGCAGGTAATTGCACCCCTCGACGCCGTGCTCCGCGCTGTCGTCGAGGAAGTGCTCGGCGTGGACGCGCTTGCCGAGCAGCCGACCCTGCATGTCGGTGAACGCGACGACGACGGTGTCGATCGCGCCCCGCTCGACGTCGGCCCGCAGCTCCTCGAGGCTCAGCACCGGCCAATCCTCTCCGAAACCGGCGGCCTTGACATCTCCTCCGCGCGCGGGAGTAAATGCGCCAACCTCAAGGAGGGCGGATGAGCACGACTGCGGAGCGTCCCGACTACCACGACGACCGGCAGCAGCTGCACCGGCTGGGCTACGCCCAGGAGCTCTTCCGGTCGATGGGCGGGTTCTCGAACTTCGCCATCTCGTTCACGATCATCTCGATCCTCGCCGGCTGCCTGACGTCGTACGCGATCGCGTTCAACCAGGGCGGGCCGGTGGCGATCACCTGGGGCTGGCTGATCGTCGGCCTCTTCTGCACGATCGTGGCGCTCGCGATGGGCGAGATCGCATCGACGTACCCGACCGCCGGCGGGCTCTATTACTGGGCCTCGAAGCTCGGCTCGCCCGGCTGGGGCTGGTTCACGGGCTGGTTCAACCTCGTCGGCCAGATCGCCGTCACCGCCTCGATCGGCTACGGCTGCGCGTTCTTCTCGACGGCGCTCCTCAACCTGCTCTTCGACTACCCGAACTCGTTCGGCTGGATCTTCTTCCTCTACGGGCTGATCCTGCTCGGAGCCGGGCTGATCAACATGTTCAAGGTGCCCATCACGGCGGCGCTGAACAGCTTCTCGGCCTGGTGGCACATGGTCGGCGTGCTGGTCGTCGTCGGGGTCCTGATCTTCGTTCCGGACCACCACCGGTCGGTGGGGTACGTCTTCGGTCAGACGATCAACAACAGCGGCTTCAGCGGCTCGAGCTGGACGCACGGGGTCTTCATCTACGTCTTCCTCACCGGCCTGCTGATGGCGCAGTACACGATCACCGGCTTCGACGCCTCGGCGCACATGAGCGAGGAGACCCGTCGCGCCTCGATCGGTGCGGCATGGGGAATCGTCTCGTCGGTCGTCGTCTCCGTCCTGTTCGGGTTCATTCTCCTCGTCGCCGTGACCTTCGCGGTGCCGAACGACAAGGACGCCGCCGGGGCCGGCCTCTTCGTCGTCCAGTACATCTGGGAGACCTCGATGGGCAGGCGATGGGCCGAGTTCCTGCTCTTCATCGCGGCGATCGCGCAGTGCTTCTGCACGATCGCCTCCGTCACGTCGGCGTCCCGGATGATGTTCGCCTTCTCGCGCGACCGGGCGGTGCCCGGGCACCAGATCTGGCGGCGGGTCTCCAAAGCCGACCGCGTGCCGATCTTCACCGTCTGGGCGATCTGCGTGCTTGCCTTCCTGCTCGAGATCCCGACGCTCTTCTGGGGCTACACGGGCTACGTCGTCTCGACGTCGGTGGCGGTGATCGGGCTCTACATCGCCTTCGTCCTGCCGATCATCCTCCGCCTCCGTGCCGGCGAGCGCTTCGAGCGCGGCGCGTGGCACCTGGGGCGGCACTACCGCTGGATCGACACGATCGCGATCGCGTGGATCTTCTTCATCTCGATCGTCTTCCTGCTGCCGTTCGCGTACGTCGGCATCCCGTGGAACACGGGCTTCGACTGGAACTTCCTCAACTACACGCCCATCACCGTCGGCACCGCGCTGCTCCTCTTCGGCGGCTGGTGGCTGCTGTCGGCGAACCGCTGGTTCACGGGGCCGATCCGGCAGGGAACGGACGAGGAGCTGGAGCGGATCGAGGCGCAGTACGGAGGCACTCCAGCGCGGCCGGCCGCGCCCGCGGTGGAGTAGCCGCTAGCTCTCTGCGTCGGGCTCGAGCGGCTCGTCCGCGAGCTGCTCTCCGAGCTGCTCGCGCTCCTCGCTCTCGTCCGCGCGCGTTTCGTGGAACTTCGACTCGTCGCTCTCGCGGCTCTCGCGCTCGCGGTCTTCCTGCGTCGCCATGCGGGGCTCCTTCCCGGGCGTCTCTATCCTTGAACCGCCCCGCGCGGGCGTGGCGGAACTGGTAGACGCGACGGGTTTAGGTCCCGTTGGGCCGCGAGGCCCCTGGAGGTTCGAGTCCTCTCGCCCGCATACGAGCTCTTCGATCCGCGCCGCCGCGCGCTCGAGCGCCGGCTCGTCGAAAAGGTAGGGCGTCGCGTTCCGCAGCTCGTGGACCGGCCCGTCGAGCTCGTCGGAGCCGCCGGCCGCGTTCAGCGCGTAGCGGAGCGGAATCTCGTGGCAGACGACGAGGATGCGCTCCTCGGGCCGGGCCAGCAGCGCCCGGAGCCCGCGCGCGTAGCGGCGCGCCGCGTCGTCGAGGCTCTCGCCGCCGGGGAACGCGTCCGCCCGTGTGTGGACGCGCTTCCACGCGCGGTAGTCGTCGATCGACCGCCCTTCGAGGTCGCCGACGTCGATGTCGTCGAGGAGCGGCTCGACCGCCGTGGGCACGTCGCGCCCGGCCAGGGCGATCGCGGCCGTGTCGCTGGTGCGGCCGAAGCGCGTGTGGATGCAGAAGTCGAGCGGCACGTTCGCGACCTGGATCCCGAGCTGCCGGGCCTCCTCGCGCCCGTCGTCCGTGAGCGGCACGTCCACGGACGGGTCGCCGTTGACGCGCCGCTCGACGTTCAGCGTCGAGTGGGCGTGTCGGGCGATCACGTACAGCCGCACCGGCCGAGGCTACGTGACGGAGCCCCGAAGGGGTCTGCTTGAATGGCTCCGATGGAGACGCAGGTCGAGGAGCTCGCGGACAACCGCGTGCGGCTCCAGGTCGAGGTGGGGAGCGACGACGTGCGTCACGCCGTCGAGCACGCCGCCTCCGACCTGGCCGAGTCGATGAAGATCCCGGGCTTCCGCAAGGGGCGGGTGCCCATGCCCGTGCTTCTGGCCCGCGTCGGCCGCGACCGTCTCTACGCCGAGGCGGTCGAGAGCCACATCGGCGGCTGGTTCCGCGCCGCGGCGGCGCGTTCGCGCATCCGCCCGGTCGAGCAGCCCGAGTTCGGCTACGACCCGCCCTCCTCGGCAGACGAGAGCTTCCGCTTCACCGCGACGGTCGCCGTACAGCCGAAGCCGGAGCTTCCGGACTGGAGCGAGCTCGAGGTGCCCTACGCCGAGCCCGAGGTTCCCGCCGAGCTCGTGGAGCAGGAGCTCGAGGCCCTGCGGAGCTCGGTTGCCGAGCTCGTCCCGGTCGAGGACCGGCCGGTCGCCGACGACGACACGCTCGTCGTCGACCTCGTCGGCGACACGGGCGAGGCGCAGCGCGACTACGTCGTCGAGCTCGGCCAGGGCCGCCTGCTCGACGAGCTCGAAGAGGGGCTCGTCCGGATGTCGATCGGCGAGACGAAGAGGATCGAAGCCGAGCTCGCGGACGGCTCGACGACCGCGATCGAGGCGACGGTCAAGGAGATCAAGGAGAAGGTGCTCCCGCCGCTCGACGACGACCTCGCGCGTTCGACGAGCGAGTTCGAGACGCTGGCCGAGCTGCGCGAGGAGATCGAGTCTCGCCTGCGCGAGCACCTCGAGCTGGAGAGCGAGGCCGCGTTCCGGCAGGAGGTCGTGCGCGCGCTCGTCGCCGCCGCGCACGTGGAGGCCTCGGGGCCGCTCGTCGAGGCGCGGGCGCGGACGCTCCTCCAGGGCCTCGCGCTCTCGCTCGAGCGCCGGGGCATCTCGCTCGAGACCTACCTCCAGGTCACCGGCACCTCCGGCGACGACCTCGTCGAGCGCCTGCGCGCGGAGGCGAGCGAGTCGGTCGCCGGCGAGCTCGTGCTCGAGGCGGCCGCCGACAAGCTCGGCATCACGGTCTCGGACGAGGAGCTGGAGGGCGAGCTCCGAGCCCGCTACGAGGACGCCGACGAGGCGATGCCGCAGCTTCGCGAGTCGGGCCGCTGGGAGCAGGAGCGCGAGTCGGTTCGCCTCGCCCGCGCCCTCGACCACGTCGCGTCCGAGGTGAAGCGGATCCCCGCCGACCTCGCCGCCGCGCGCGAGAAGCTCTGGACCCCCGAGAAGGAACGAGACCCGCAAGCGACAACTTTGTGGACCCCGGCCAGCAAGGAGTAGGAACTGATGAGCCCACTCATTCCCATGGTGATCGAGCAGACCTCGCGCGGCGAGCGCTCGTTCGACATCTACTCGCGCCTCCTGAACGAGCGCATCGTCTTCCTCGGCACCCCGGTCGACGACCAGATCGCGAACCTGATCGTCGCCCAGCTCCTCCACCTGGAGTCCGAGGATCCCGACAAGGACATCTCGATCTACATCAACTCGCCGGGCGGCTCCGTGTACGCGGGCCTTGCGATCTACGACACGATGCAGTTCATCAAGCCCGACGTCTCGACGATCTGCGTCGGGATCGCGATGTCGATGGGCGCGCTCCTGCTCGCCGGCGGCGCGAAAGGGAAGCGGATGGCGCTGCCGAACGCAAAGATCCTGATCCACCAGGTGACCGGCGGGTTCCAGGGGCAGGGCACCGACATCGAGATCCAGGCGCGCGAGGTGATCGCGCTCAAGCGCAGGATGGAGGAGATCATCGCGGAGCACACCGACCAGCCGCTCGACCGCGTGTCGAAGGACATGGAGCGCGACTACTTCATGAGCCCGCAGGAAGCGAAGGACTACGGCATCATCGACAACGTGATCGTCCATCGGGCGGCCGCGGCCACGGCGGCGGCAGCGGCGGCGGGCTAGCCGAGCGAGCGAATCCGAGGTAGAAAGAGACAATGGCGCGGGCGAGCGACGGCAACGAGCAACTGCTCTGCAGCTTCTGCGGCAAGAGCCAGCGCCAGGTCAAGAAGCTGATCGCCGGCCCCGGCGTCTACATCTGCGACGAGTGCATCGACCTCTGTAACGAGATCATCGACGAGGAGCTCACCGCTCCGACGCAGCTCGATCTCGACAACCTGCCGCGCCCGCGCGACATCTACAGCGTCCTCAACGACTACGTCGTCTCGCAGGAGGAGGCCAAGCGGACGCTCGCCGTCGCCGTCTACAACCATTACAAGCGCGTCCAGATGGGGCAGGACGATGGCGAGGTCGAGCTCCAGAAGTCGAACATCCTGCTGCTCGGGCCGACGGGGTGTGGCAAGACGCTGCTGGCGCAGACGCTGGCGCGGATCCTGAACGTGCCGTTCGCGATCGCCGACGCGACCGCGCTGACAGAGGCGGGCTACGTCGGCGAGGACGTCGAGAACATCCTGTTGAAGCTGATCCAGGCGGCGGACTTCGACATCAAGAAGGCCGAGACCGGGATCATCTACATCGACGAGGTCGACAAGATCGCGCGCAAGGCGGACAACCCGTCGATCACGCGCGACGTGTCGGGCGAAGGCGTCCAGCAGGCGCTGCTGAAGATCCTCGAGGGGACCGTGGCCTCGGTGCCGCCGCAGGGCGGGCGCAAGCACCCCCACCAGGAGTTCCTCTCTATCGACACGACGAACATCCTCTTCATCTGCGGCGGCGCGTTCGCCGGGCTCGACCGGATCATCGCCAAGCGGATCGGCAAGAACGCCGTCGGCTTCGGCGCCGAGGTGCGCTCGAAGCACTCGATCGAGGCCTCGGAGCTCCTGACGGACGTCATGCCCGAGGATCTCTTGAACTTCGGCTTGATCCCGGAGTTCATCGGCCGGCTGCCGGTCATCTCGGCGGTCCACCAGCTGAAGCGCGAGGATCTCGTGCAGATCCTGACGGAGCCGAAGAACGCGCTCGTGAAGCAGTACCAGCGCTTCTTCGGCTACGACTCGATCGAGCTCGTCTTCACCGAGGACGCGCTGTGGGAGATCGCCGACAAGGCGCTCGAGCGCGAGACCGGCGCGCGCGGCCTGCGCTCGATCATCGAATCGGCGCTCCTCGACGTGATGTTCGAGCTGCCGTCGCGGAAGGACGTCTCCAAGTGCGTCATCACGAAGGAGACGATCTCGCGGTCGATCCGGCCGACGCTCGTGACGAGCGCGGGCGCCGTCGACGAGCCCGACGAGCTCCGCGAAGAAAGCGCCTAAAGAAGCGGTCCGCGAGCGGGTGTGGGCGGCGCTCGAGCGCGAGCGGGCGGCTCGGTTTCCCGGTGCGCGCGGGCGGATCCCGAACTTTGTCGGCGCCGAGCAGGCGGCGCGGCGGCTGGCGGAGACCGAGGAGTGGCGCGCAGCGGGAGTGCTCAAGTGCAACCCGGACGCGCCACAGCTCCCGGTGCGGCGGCTCGCGCTCGCCGAGGGCAAGGCCGTCTACATGGCGGTCCCGCGACTGCGTGAGCCGAAGCCGTTCCTCCGCCTGGCCGAGGACGCGACGATCAAGGCGCGCGACGCGCATCCCGTCGCGGTCGAGGAGCTCGAGCCCGTCGACCTCGTCGTCTGCGGCACCGTCGCTGCGAACCGCGACGGCGTGCGCGTCGGAAAGGGCGGCGGCTACTCCGACCTCGAGTTCGGCCTCCTCGTCGAGGCTGGGCTCGTCGGCGACGCGACCACGATCGCGACGACCGTCCACCCGCTCCAGCTGCTCGAGGAGGAGCTGCCGGAGACGGAGCACGACTTCCGCGTTGACCTCGTCGTCACGCCCGAGGAAACGCTCCGCACACCGGCCCGCCGCCGCCCACCCGGGATCCTCTGGAGCCACCTGAGCCCCGAGAAGATCGCCGCGATCCCCGTCCTCGCTAATCGGGCAGGATCGGGTGCATGAAGAGCCAGTCGGTCGCGAAGAGGAGCGCACGCTCGTCGCCACGACAAACGCGAGCCCGAGCCCGACGGCCGCGACGATCGCCGAGCATCCCGCCGCCGAGGAGACGAAGCAGCGCAGCTTGTAGCCGCGGGTATCGAGGACGCCGTCGGTGTAGGGCCGCGTGACGAAGAGGCCCATCGACCCTTCGTAAGATTGTCCCATGGAGCCGCTGTACGACCCGAAGGCCGTCGAGGCTCGCTGGCAGCGGACGTGGGAGGCCGAGGGCCTGTACCAGGCGCACCCCGAGAGCGCCGCCGAGACCTACGTGATCATGCATCCGCCGCCGAACATCTCAGGCTCGCTCTCGATCGGCCACGCGCTCCAGCTCTCGCTCGAGGACACGCTCGTCCGCTGGCACCGGATGCGCGGCTTCGACACGCTCTTCCAGCCCGGCTACGACCACGGTGGGATCTCGACGTGGGCGGCGATCGGACGCGAGCTGGCGAAGGAGGGAAAGACGCAGCGCGACCTCGGCCGCGAGGGCTTCGACGCATACGCCGAGGAGTGGCTCGAGCGCTACGGCGGCACGATCATGTCCCAGTTCCGGGAGCTAGGCGCCTCGCTCGACTATCGCCGCGAACGCTTCACGATGGACCCCGGCTACTACCGCGCCGTGATTCGCTGGTTCGTCCACCTCTACGAGCGCGGATGGATCTACCAGGCGAGCCGGATCGTGAACTGGTGCCCGCGCGACCGGACGGCGCTCTCCGATCTCGAGGTCGAGCATCAGGAGACCGACGACACGCTCTCGTACGTGCGCTACCCGCTCGCCGACGGGTCGGGCCACGTGACGATCGCGACCGTCCGGCCGGCGACGATCCTGGCCGACGTCGCGGTCGCGGTCCACCCTGCGGACGAGCGCTACCGCAGCCTCGTGGGCAAGGAAGCGATCGTGCCGTTCGTCGAGCGACGCGTGCCGGTCGTCGCCGACGAGCGCGTCGACCCGGAGTTCGGCACCGGCGCACTGAAGGTGACCCCGGGCCACGACCCGCTCGACTTCGAGCTCGGCCGCGACCACGACCTGCCGGAGCCGACGGTGGTCGGGCTCGACGGGCGTATGAACGAGGAGGCGGGGGAGCTCGCGGGCCTGACGCAGGAGGAGGCGGGCCAGCGGATCCTCGAGTGGGCTCGGGAGCGCGATCTTCTCGAGCGGCAGGAGCCGTACCGGCACGGCGTCGGCCACTGTCACCGCTGCAAGTCGCGGATCGAGCCGCTCGTGATGCCGCAGTGGTGGGTCGCGATGGAGGAGCTGGCGGCGCCTGCGGTCGCGGCGATCCGCGAGGGGCGCGTCCGCTTCACCCCCGAGCGCTTCGCGCGCGTCTGCCTCGACTGGCTCGAGAACGTCCGCCCCTGGTGCGTCTCGCGGCAGATCTGGTGGGGCCACCGGATTCCGGTCTGGTACTGCCCGGACGGGCACGTGACGGTCGCCGAGGAGACGCCGCCGAGCTGCGCGGAGTGCGGCTCGCAGGAGCTGCGCCAGGACGAGGACGTGCTCGACACGTGGTTCTCGTCGGCGCTGTACCCGTTCGCGACGCTCGGCTGGCCGGAGCAGACGCCGGAGCTCGACCGCTACTACCCGGGCGACGTCCTCACGACGGCGCGCGACATCATCTTCCTCTGGGTCGCCCGGATGATCTTCGCCGGGCTCGAGCTCCTCGGCGAAGACCCGTACCACGACGTCGTCATCCACTCGTACCTGCTCAACCCCGAGGGTCGGCGCATGGGGCGGACTCTCGGCACCGTGATCGACCCGGCGGAGGTGCTCGAGCCCTACGGCGCCGACGCGACGCGCTACGGACTGCTCTGGATGACCTCGAGCCAGGATCCGCGCTTCTCGTTCGGCTCGATCGAGGAGGGCCGCAGGCTCGCGATCAAGCTGTGGAACGTCTCGCGTCTGATCCTGCAGAACGCAGGCGGCGTGCGGCCCGAGCCGCGTCCGCGCGAGCTCGAGGAGCGGTGGATCCTCGCGCGGCTCGACGCGGGCCGCGCCGAGCTCGAGGAGCTGCTCGGCCGGTACGACTTCGCCGCGGGGGTCAGGCTCCTGTACCGGCTCACCTTCGACGACTTCTGCGACTGGTACGCGGAGGCGATCAAGCCCCGGCTCTATGGAAGCGACGACGTTGCGCGCGCGACGGCGCTGGCGGCGCTCGAGCGGCTGCTGAAGCTCCTCCATCCCGTGATGCCGCACGTGACGGAGGAGATCTGGTCGCAGTTCCACGACGACCGGCTGATCGTGGCGCCGTGGCCCGAGCCCGAGCCGCAGTACCTGGATGACCTGAACGCGCTCGAGCGCGCGCAGCTCGCGGCGCGGATCTACCGCCGGAGCGGCGTGCGCGTCGCGCTCGCCGGCGACTCGGCGCGCATCTTCGAGAGCGTCGTCCGGCCGCGCGCAGACGGGACTAGCGACGTGACGGCGGAGCTCGAGCGCGTCCGCAAGGAGCTCGCCCGCGCCGAGGGCAAGCTCTCGAACAAAAGCTTCACGGAGAAGGCTCCGCGTGATGTCGTCCAAGCTGAGGAAGCCAAGCGTGAGCAGTACCGCGCCGAGCTCGAAGCTCTCGGGGGTTGAGTGGAGAAGCTCGAACGCATCGACCGGTTGTTTCAGACGGGCGCGCGGGCGAAGCCCGCACGCCCTGATGTCGGCACCGCAAGCGGTGCCTCCGCGGCGGTTGAGTGGATCGAGTCGCTGAGCCCGTGGCCGGCGGACGGCTTCGGGCTCGAGCGGATGCACGCGCTCCTCGCCGAGCTCGGCGAGCCGCAGCGTCGCTACCGCGCGATCCACGTCGTCGGCTCGAACGGCAAGTCGACGGTCACGCGCACCGCGGCGGCGATGCTGCACGGCGCGGGCTTGCGCGTCGGCGCGTACACCTCGCCGCACGTCTCGGGCTGGTCGGAGCGAATCCAGGTCGATGGCGCGGACGCCGACTTCGAGGCGGCGGTCGAGCGCGTACGCGCGTCGGCCGAGCGGCTCCGCGCGACGCAGTTCGAGATCCTTACCGCGGCGGCGCTCGCCGAGTTCGCGGCGGCCGGCGTCGACGCGGCCGTCGTCGAGGCGGGCCTCGGCGGGCGGCTCGACGCGACGAACGTCCTCGACGCCGAGGTCGTCGTCCTCACGAACGTCTCGCTCGAGCACACCGACGTCCTCGGCGACACGCACGAGGCGATCGCGCGCGAGAAGCTCGCCGTCGTCGCGCCCGGCTCGGCGGTCGTCCTCGGCGACGAGTGCTGGCGCGAGGAGGCGCGCGCCGCGGGGGCAGACGTCGTCGTCCTGACCGGCCGCGCGAACGGCGCGCTCGCGCTGGCGGCGGCGGAGACGTTCCTCGGCGAGCCGGTGGAGCCGGTCTCCGACGTGTCGCTGCCCGGCCGGCTCGAGCACCGCTCGGAGCAGCCGCTCGAGATCTGGGACGGCGCGCACACCGTCGCCGGGGTCGGCTGGCTCCTCGGTCGGCTGCCGAGCCGGCACTACGTCGTCGTGGCGTCGATCCTCGTCGACAAGAACGTGGACGGCATGCTCGAGGCCCTCTCGGTGCTCGGGGACGCCTTCGTCGCCACGCGCTCGTCCAACGCGCGGGCGCTTCCGGCCGATGAGCTCGCGCGGCGCGCGGCCCGGTTCTTTCCCTCGGCAGAGGTCGTGGACGACCCGGCGGAGGCTCGTGCGCGGGGTCGAGAGCTGGCCGGACCGGAGGGCGCGCTCCTCGTCACCGGCTCGCTGTACCTGCTCGCCGACCTCTCCTGACGTACGATGCCGCGCATCAGCCTCGTCTTCGCCAGCGGGCTCGACGACTTCTTCGACTCCGGCACCTGGCAGGTGATCCGGAATCTCGCGCTGCTCCTCGTCGTCATCTTCTGGGCGGCGACCGCCTACTGGGTCTACAAGGATGCGCGCCGGCGGATCGAGGACCCGTGGCTCGTCGTGATGGCGACGCTGCTCGGGGCAGTCGTGCCGTTCATCGGGCCGCTGATCTACATGCTCTTCCGGCCGCCCGAGTACCTCGAGGACGTGCGCGAGCGCGAGCTCGAGATCAAGGCGATGGAGGAGCGGCTCGCGCGACGCGACCTGCACTGCCCAGTGTGCCGCGCCGAGGTCGATCCGTCCTTCCTCGTCTGCCCCGTCTGCACGACGCGGCTCAAGCAGTCGTGCTCGAGCTGCAAGGCCCCGCTCGAGGCGCTGTGGCAGATCTGCCCGTACTGCGCCACGCCGATCGAGCCGGCCTCCACGTTGGAGCTGCCGCCGCTGCCGGCGCCGCGCCGGGAGCGCCGCCGAGCCTCGGAGTAGCGCGTGGCCATGGAGCGGACCCTCGTCCTCGTGAAGCCGGACGCGATGCAGCGCGGGCTGGCGGGCGAGATCGTCGGGCGCCTGGAGCGGCGCGGGCTCGTGCTGCGCGGCGCCGATCTCGTGCAGGTCGACCGCGACCTCGCCGAGCGGCACTACGCCGAGCACCGCGAGAAGCCCTTCTTCGAGGAGCTCGTCGAGTTCATCACGTCGTCGCCGACGCTGGCGCTCGCCGTGGAGGGCGAGGGCGCGATCGCGACGGTGCGGGCGACGATGGGCCCGACGGATCCCGCGAACGCGGCGCCGGGCACGATCCGCGGCGATCTCGCGCTCTCGATGCCGGACAACCTCGTGCACGGCTCGGACTCGCCGGAGTCGGCGGCACGGGAGCTCGCGCTCTGGTTCCCGGACCTTGACTGACCTTCCCGAGCACGCCGTCCGGAACCGGGAGCTCTGGACGCGGTCGAACGCGGAGTACACGGACGGCAGCGCGGCGCGCGCGTGGGCTCAGGAGGAGATCACGTGGGGGATGTTCAAGGTGCCCGAGTCGGAGGTCGAGGTGCTCGGGGACGTGTCCGGGCTCGACGTGCTCGACCTCGGCTGCGGGGTGGCGTACTTCTCGGCCTGGCTCGCACGGCGCGGCGCCCGGGTCGTCGGGCTCGACGTCACGCCGGCGCAGCTCGAGACGGCGCGGCGTATGCGGGCCGATACTGGGCTGTCGTTCCGGTTGGTCGAGGCGAGCGCGGAGGACGTGCCGCTCGAGGACACGTCGTTCGACCTCGTGCTGTCGGAGTACGGCGCTTCGATCTGGTGCGATCCGGCGGCGTGGCTGCCCGAGGCGGCGCGGCTGCTGCGGACGGGCGGGCGGCTCGTCTTCTTGCGGAACTCGACGCTCGTCATCCTCTGCTCCCCCGACGAAGGGCGCGTGGAGGAGCGTCTAGCGCGGCCGCAGTTCGGCATGCGGCGGTTCGAGTGGGATGGCGGGGTCGAGTTCCACCTCGCGCACGGTGACTGGATCGCGCTCCTGCGTGAGTCGGGCTTCGACGTGGAGCGGCTGGTGGAGCTCCAGGCGCCCGCGGAGGCGACGGACCATCGCTACTACGACTTCGTCGGCGCCGAGTGGGCGCGGCGGTGGCCCGCCGAGGAGATCTGGGTCGCGCGGAAGCGGTGAGCGCTCCGCCCGCGCCGCCCCTGGTCCTCGCCTCGACGTCGCCGCAGCGGCGGGCGATCCTGGAGCAGCTCGGGCTGCCGTTCGAGGTGGTCGCGCCGCGCTACGAGGAGCACGGCGACGATCCACTCGAGCACGCGGTCGGGAAGGCGCGGTCGGTCGAGTGTGCGCCGGAGCAGCCGGTGCTCGGAGTCGACACGGTGGTCGTCTGCGACGGCTTGGTGCTGGGGAAGCCGGAGTCCCCCGCCGAGGCGGAGCGGATGCTCGAGACGCTGGCCGGTCGGACGCACGAGGTCGTGTCAGGCCTGTGCCTGCGGACACTCGGCTGGGAGGAGGCGCGGACGGAGACGACGCGGGTCGAGTTCCGGCCGCTGACGCCGCGCGACCTCGCCGCGTACGTCGCGAGTGGCGAGTGGGAGGGCCGCGCGGGCGGCTACGCGATCCAGGAGCGCGGCGCCGCCTTGGTGCGCCGGGTCGAAGGCGACTTCCTGAACGTCGTCGGCCTCCCCGTGGCGCTCCTCGTCGAGCTCCTAGCGGAGCGCTTCCCCGGCACCTACGGATTCGGCTAACCGATCCACAACTGGGGTCTGACCCCAGCCATGGCTCGTCTGGACAAGGCGGATGGGGCCTGTCTCGACGGCGTTGTGTCGCCCTCCTGAACGAACGTCGCGAAGCGAAGTCGAGCCGTATCTCGACTCGAGCCGAATGGCTCCAGGATCCGATCAGGGGTCAGGAGGTCAGGCTTCGGATCGATCCCCAGCGTCGGGCGGTAACTGCTCCACACCCACTGAGCCGGGCTCTCGCAGAGGCCCGCGCGAACCGGGTTCAGCACCACATACCTGGCGAGCTCGAGGAGGTGTGTCTCGGTCTCGACGTGGACGCTCTTGAACCGTCCCTGGAACAGGTGCCCGTCCAGCTCGTAGCGCCAGTTGAACCACATCGCATGGCGCGAGTTGATCTCCTGCATCCCTGCCGAGAGGTCTGCTTCGGGCGTCTCCAGCAACAGGTGATAGTGGTTGGGCATGAGGCAGTACGACGAGCAGAGCCAGCCGCGCCGGCGTGCCACGGACCCGGCGAGGTCGAGGAATCGATGCCGGTCATGGTCGTCGAGGAAGATGCGCTGGCGGCGGTTGCCACGAGAGGTCAGGTGATAGAGCCCGCCGGGAATCTGGAGTCGGTGCGGCCGCGGCATCGCCTCACCGTAGTTGTGGACACCCGCCGGTGGGCCCCGCGCGACGCATTCGGCACACTTTCCACCGCCCTTTGCGACAGGGCTGGGGTCAGACCCCTGGGTGGCTCGAACGGACACGTCCGCGGGCGGGACTGTCTCGGCTTTTCCCTGCGACCTAGCTAGACTCGGCCGACCCGCATGGCCTTCCTGAACTCGATCACCGGCTGGGGCGGCCGCGACATGGCCGTCGACCTCGGCACCGCGAACACGCTCGTCTACGTCCGCGGGCGCGGGATCGTCCTCAGCGAGCCCTCCGTCGTCGCGATCGACCAGCGCTCGGGCGAGGTGCACGCCGTCGGGGTCGAGGCGAAGCGGATGCTCGGCCGCACGCCGGGCTCGATCGCCGCGATTCGCCCGCTGAAGGACGGCGTGATCGCCGACTTCGACGTCACCGAGCAGATGCTCCGGCACTTCATCCAGAAGGTGCACCAGCACCGGTTCGCCCATCCGCGCGTGGTCGTGTGCGTCCCGTCCGGCGTTACGGGTGTCGAGAAGCGCGCCGTCGAGGAGGCGACCCTGAGCGCCGGGGCCCGCCAGGCCTACCTCATCGAGGAGCCGATGGCCGCCGCGATCGGCGCCGGCCTCCCCGTTGCCGAGCCGACCGGGAACATGATCGTCGACGTCGGCGGCGGCACTACCGAGGTCGCGGTGATCAGCCTAGGCGGCATCGTCGTCAGCCAGAGCCTGCGCGTCGGCGGCGACGAAATGGACGACGCGATCGTCAACCACGTGAAGCGCGAGTACAAGCTGCTCGTCGGCCAGCAGACCGCGGAGGAGATCAAGCTCGAGATCGGCTCCGCCTACGACATGCGCGAGGAGCTCCAGGCCGAGGTCCGTGGCCGCGACATGCTCACCGGCCTGCCCAAGACGGTCGTCCTCTCGTCCGAGGAGGTGCGGCAGGCACTCGACGAGCCCGTGACCCAGATCATCGAGGCGATCAAGTCGACGCTCGACAAGACTCCGCCCGAGCTCGCGGCCGACATCATGGACCGCGGCATCGTCCTCGCCGGCGGCGGCAGCCTCCTCACGAACCTCGACGAGCGGCTCCGGCACGAGACGCAGATGCCGGTGCATCTCGCGGAATCTCCGCTCACATGTGTTGCAGTCGGCTCGGGAAGAAGCCTCGAAGAGTTCGAGGCAATTCACAGAAGCGCCCGCGCAAGACGGAATAATCATCGTCGCTAGGCGCTAACCTCTAGCCTCAGCTCGTGCCCCGCACCCGCGCACCCCGCGCGCGGCTCGCGGTCCTGGGCTCTGCGGCCCAGCGCTCCGCGTCCGCGCCGCCGTACTCCCGCACGCGGAACGCCCTCACCAGGCGAGCCGTGATGGGAGTCCTGGTCCTGCTCTCGATCGCGCTCCTCACCGTGTACTTCCGGGAGTCGGCCGGCGGGCCGCTCCACCGGACACAGGGTGTCGGCGCCGCGATCCTGCGGCCCTTCGAGGTGGGCGTGGAGCGGATCGCACGGCCGTTCCGCGACGTCTACGGCTACTTCCACGACCTCGCCGTCGCGCGGTCGGAGAACGGGCGGCTGCGCGCCGAGGCCCAGCACTACCGCCAGCTCTACCTCCAGAACGCGACCGCGGCGCACGACAACGCACAGCTGCGCGCGCTCCTGAAGTACGAGCAGGGGCCGAGCTTCCCGGCCGACTACCGGCCGGTGAACACACGCGTGATCGGCGGCCCGCGGAGCCAGTTCGAGCAGCAGGTCGTCGTCGCAGCCGGCTCCAACCAGGGGATCCACCGCTACGACCCGGTCGTCACGCCCGCCGGCCTCGTCGGCGACGTCACGAAGGTCTTCTCGAACGTCGCCCGCGTCACGCTGCTCACCGACGACCAGAGCGCAGTCGGCGCGATGAACCTGCGCGGTGCGTCGGGCCTCGTCCGCCACGGCACCTCGCCGGGCGGGACGCTGATCTTCGACCAGGTGACGAAGGACCAGGTCGTCTACCGCGGCGACCGCATCCTCACGCAGGGCTCGCTCGCGGGCGGCCTGCCGTCCGTCTACCCGCGCGGCATCCCGATCGGGACGGTCACGCATGTCGGCCAGAGCGACGTCGGGCTCTACAAGGACATCCAGGTGGAGCCGTTCGTCGACTTCACGTCGCTCGAATCGGTGATCGTGCTCGTGCCGAAGGTGCAGAGCGCCCAGCTGCCCTAGCCGTGGTTGCCGACGCGGTCAAGGCAGGGGTGATCCTCTTCGTCGCCGCGCTGATCCAGGTGACGGTCTTGAACCGCCTCGAGATCCTCGGCGGCGGACCGGATCTCCTGCTGCTCGCGCTCGTCGCGGTCTCGCTCCTCCGCGGCTCGGTCTTCGGCGCCGTGGGCGGGTTCTGTGCCGGGCTCGTCGTCGACACCGCCGATCTCGGCACGCTCGGGCTGACCTCGCTCGTCCTGACCGTGGCCGGCTACTGGATCGGGCGTTACGGCGAGACGACGGGTCGTGACCGCGTCCACGCGCCGTTCGTCTCGGTCGCGGTCGTCACCGTCCTCGCCTCCTTCGGAGAGCTCCTGCTCCACTTCATGATCGGCGACCACGTGTCGGCGCGGCTCGTCCTGCTCGACGCGCTCTTCCCGTCGATCCTGCTGAACCTCGTGCTGACGGCGCCCGTCTACGCGCTCTGCCGGCGCCTGCTGCGGCCGCCCGAGCTCGCCGAGCTCGCGACGGAGGTGCGGCTCCTTGGCTAGCACGACCGCGAACGGACGCGGCGCCCCGCCCGCGGTCGCCGACCCGCCGCGCCTCGTCGGCGCCTTCCGCACGCGCGTCGCGATCCTCGGCGTCCTCGTCCTCGCCGTCTTCGGCGTCCTCCTCCTCCGCCTGTGGGCACTCCAGGTGCTCTCCGGCACGCACTACCTCCGCGCGGCGCAGAACAACCAGCTGCGGACGATCCGCGTGCAGGCGCCGCGCGGGCCGATCGTCGACGGGAACGGCCGCGTGCTGGTGACGAACGTGCCCGGGATCTCGATTCGTATCTGGCCGACCGACCTCCCGAAGGAGGGGCGCTACGACGAGCTCCGCCGGCTGGCGAAGCTCGTGCGCGTGCCGTTCCCGGAGATCGTGGCCGACATCCGCAAGCACGCGGCCGACCCGCTCGCGCCGGTGACGATCAAGGAGTCGGCGCGCGAGCCCGAGGTCGCGTACCTCTCGGAGCACAAGCAGGACTTCCGCGGCGTCGACGTCGAGCGGACGTCGCTCCGCCACTACCCGTACGGCACGCTCGCGGCGCAGGTGCTCGGCTCGGTCGGCGAGGTGACGCAGCAGCAGCTCGCCTCGAAGCGCGGCTACCACTCGGGCGACGTCGCCGGCCAGGCGGGCATCGAGGCGGAGTACGACAAGTACCTCCGCGGCGAGGCGGGAGTGATCCACCTGCGCGTCGACTCGCTCGGGCGGACGCGGAGCGCGCCCTCGCCGCCGACCGAGCCGCAGCCCGGCTACGGGATCCGCCTGACCCTCGACATCCGGCTCCAGCAGGCGGCCGAGCGAGCGCTCACGTACGGGATCGAGAGCGCGCGCCTGAACGGGCACTGGGCCGCGAACGGCGGCGCGATCGTCGCGCTCGACCCGCAGAACGGCGCCATCCTCGCGCTCGCCTCGAACCCGACCTACAACCCGGCCCTCTTCGTCGGCCGCCACCCGCGCCGCGAGCTCGCGCCGCTCCTGAACAAGAAGGCGGCCGAGCGGGCGAACACCCCCGGCTTCAACCGGGTGATCGCCGGCACCTATCCGCCCGGCTCGACCTTCAAGCCGGTCACGGCGCTCGCCGCGATGGAGGAGCATCTCGTCTCGCCGTACGACACGCTCGACTGCACCGGCCGGATCACGATTGCGAAGCAGGTCTTCAAGAACTGGGACCCGTACATCGCCGCGCCGCTCACGATGCCGGTCGCGCTCGCCCGCTCCTGCGACACCTACTTCTACCAGCTGGGCTACCGCTTCTGGAAGCTGCCGCCCGAGCGCAAGCAGCCGCTTCAGGACTGGGCGCGGCGCTTCGGCTTCGGGCGGCCGACCGGCGTCGACCTGGCCGGGGAGGCGCCGGGCCTGCTGCCGACGATCGCGTGGCGCCACGCGACGTACACGAAGAAGACCGACCCCTGCTGCTGGCGGATCGACCGGCTCTGGAAGCCGGGCGACTCGGTGCAGCTCGCGATCGGCCAGAAGGACCTCGCGGTCACGCCGATCCAGATGGCGCGCTTCTACGCGCTGATCGCGAACGGCGGCCAGCTCGTGACGCCGCACATCGCGCTCGACGTGGAGCAGGCCGGCGGCAGCGCCTCCCCGCCGATCGTCCGGCAGCCCTTCGCGCCGCCGCCGCCGCAGCGCATCCATCTCGACCCGCTGGCGCTCTCGACCGTGAAGCTCGGCCTGCTCGAGGCGACGCACGAGAGCTTCGGCACCTCGAACGCGATCTTCGGCACCTTCCCGATCCCGATCGCCGGCAAGACCGGCACGGCCGAGAAGCACGTCACGCTCCCCGGCTTCAGCGGGATGATGGACCAGTCGTGGTGGTGCGGCTACGGGCCCGCCGACAACCCGAGGATCGTCGTCTGCGCGCTGATCGAGAACGGCGGCCACGGCGGTGAGGCGGCCGCGCCCGCGGCCCTCAAGGTGTTCGAGCAGTATTTCGGCGTGAAGGCGGCCGGCCAGGGACTGGTGTACTCGGATTAGTGGCTCTCCCGGCGACATACGGCGGCGCCTGGCACTCGATCACGCTGCGCGATGCGGCGTCCTCGGTCGTGCCCGGGCTTACCAGCCCGAACACTCCCTGCGTCCTTGCCTCGCTTGGTGCTCGAGCGCCAAGCATCCACCAATGTCACCGGAAGAGCCACTGATGGTGGAGTACGTCGGCACCCGTCACCAGCGCGCTCGCGCAGCCCGCCGGGCCGCGCGCGCCGAGGAGCCGCTCCTCCGCCGGCTCGACTGGTGGCTCCTCGCCGCCGTCGCCGGCGCCGTCGCGTACGGCCTCTGGGCGATCGCCGGCATCACGCGCCACGACATCCCCGGCGACCCGAACTACTACGTCGTCCGGCAGGGCGTCTACGCCGCCGTCGGCGGGCTCGGCCTCTTGGGCGCCCTGCTCGTCGACCCGTCCTTCTACCGGCGCTACTGGCGCGTCCTCTTCGGCGGGACCGTCGGGCTCATGGTGCTCGTCATCCTCGCCGGCGCCGCGACCCGCGGCTCGAAGCGCTGGATCGACGTCGGCTTCTTCCGCTTCCAGCCCTCCGAGTTCGGGAAGCTCCTCTTCGTCCTCGCGCTCGCTGGCTTCCTCGCCGACCGCGCGCGCCGGATCGGCGAGCCGCGAACGACGCTCCTCGCGCTCGGCCTCGCGCTCGTCCCGATCTTCCTCGTCTTCGTCCAGCCGGACCTCGGCACCGCGCTCGTCTACGGCGCCGCCCTCGCCGCGATCCTCTTCGTCGCAGGGACGCCGTGGACGCACATCGCCGTCCTCGGCGTCGGCGCCGTCCTCTTCGCGACCGCCGTCTTCTGGGTCCTTCCAGCCGCGGGGATCCCTGTGCTCAAGCCCTATCAGGTGGACCGGCTCACGCAGTTCATGAACCCCACGAGCGACCCGCGCGACGCGACCTACAACATCACGCAGTCGATCACGACCGTCGGCGCGGGCGGCGTGCACGGGCGCGGCGTCTCCGGCTCGACGCAGACGAACCTCGACTACCTTCCGGAGCACAAGACCGACTTCGCGTTCGCCTCGCTGGCCGAGCAGCGAGGCTTCCTCGGCGCGGCGTTCCTGCTCTGCCTCTACCTGCTCCTCGTCTGGCGAGGCCTGCGCATCGTCACGCTCGCGCGCGACCACTTCTCGGCGCTCGTCGCGGGCGGGATCGTCGTCGCGTTCCTCTTCCAGGTCTTCGTGAACGTCGGGATGACGATGGGGATCGCGCCGATCACCGGCATTCCGCTTCCCTTCGTGAGCGTCGGCGGCTCGTCGATGATCGCGAACCTCGTCGCGATGGGCGTGCTGCTCGCGATCTACGCCCGCGGACGCGAACGGCGTTAGCGCTCGCGATGAACGTTCAGGCGGGTCGACCAGTCATTTCAGACGGACGCGCAGGCATAGCCTGCACGTCCTGGCGGCGGCACCGCAAGCGGAGCCGCTAGTGGCCTCGCTCCATCCGCTCGCGTTCTGGAACGTCGCGAAGGAGGTGCGGCTGGCGGCGAACGCCGACCGCGCGCTGGCGCTCGCCGGGGCGCCGGAGCTCGTCGGTGCGCTGAGGCGGGAGCTCGACGGCGACCCCGGCGCGCTCGTCGGGCCGGAAGCGCTCGACGGCGCGGCGGCGCTCGTCCTCGTCCTCGCCGGTCCGCCGTCCGAGGCCGACGAGGAGCTGCTGAAGAAGGCGCGCCGGGCTCGCGTCCCCGTGGTTTGCCTCGCCGCCGGGCCGGTGGAGGGTCCGATCCCGTTCGTGCTTGCCGGCGACGTGGTGCGCGCCGAACCAGGCCAGGGCTTCCCGCTCGAAGAGCTCGCCGATGTTCTGGCGCGGCGGCTCGGCGAGGCCGCGACTCCGCTCGCCGCGCGCCTGCCCGTGCTCCGCGACGCGGTCTGCGCGCACCTGGTCGAGTCGTTCGCGCGCCGGAACGCAATCACCGCGGCGGCCGTCTTCGTGCCCGGCGCCGACCTCCCGATCCTGACGCTGAACCAGGCCCGCGTCGTGCTGCGGATCGGCAATGCCTACGGCGCCGAGATCGACCGCGAGCGGCTACCGGAGCTCCTCGGCGTGCTCGGCGCCGGCCTCGGCTTCCGAGCTCTCGCGCGTGAGGCCCTCGACTTCGTCCCCGTTGCGGGCTGGGCGCTCAAGGGCGCAGTGGCATACGTGGGCACGCGTGCGGTCGGCGAGGCCGCGCGGCGCTACTTTAAGGCATCGCTTGCGGTGCCGACATCAGGACGTGCGGGCTCTGCCCGCGCGTCCGTCTGAAACGACCGGTCGACCGGCCAGTCCGGAGCGCAGGCGCTCTAGGCCGCAGCAGGCCGGAGCTTCGCGCGCCGCGTCTTGATCGCACGAAGCCGCTGACGAAGTCGCGCCCAGGCCCACGGCTCGATCTCCGTGTAGCGAAGCGCGGACTGTCCCCTCGTGGCCTCGAGGTACTCGAACCAGGCGTCCGCCTCTTCGATCAGCAGGAGCTCGTGGGCTTCGGTCATCTCCGTCATCGCGGCCACCTCCCGGTCGCTCACCGCCGCGATGGTAGGACCCCTATCGGACGGAGTCCTAACAGCCGAAAGAAGCCTCCGAGCCGGTTGCTAGGCTTGACGACGAGGCACATGCCGCAGTTTTCAGTCATCAGCAGCGCGATGGGCGCCCCAGCTCGGGTGGCGACGTCGCAGCGCGCCCATACAGAGGAGACACAGATTGCCCTGGTTCCGACGCAAGAAGCGAAAGCAAGAGGAGGAGGCGGCGGCGAGCCCGGCTCCGATCGAGGCGCCCGCTCCACCGGAGGAAGCACCTAGCGCCGAGGCGGTCGCGCCGGAAGGCGCCGCCCCGGCGAAGCCGAAGCGCCGTCGCGGGAGCCGCGGCGGCCGGGGCCGCAGCAAGCGGCCCGCAACAACCACCGAGACGGCCGAGCAGAAGGCGCCGCCCGCGCGCGCCGAGAAGGCCGAAAAGCCCAAGCAGGAGCGGCCGGAGCGCAAGCAGACGCGCACGTCACGCTCGACGTCGCGCCGCCGCACCCCGGTTCGCCGGCCGCCGCTCCCGGCCGCCAAGCGCGAGCTACTCGTCTCGGTCGACGTCGGCGAGCAGCGGGTCGCCGTCCTCGAGGACGACCGCGTCGCCGAGGTCTACCTGGAGCGGCCGGAGAAGCGCTCCATCGCAGGGAACATCTACCTCGGCACGGTCGACAACGTCCTGCCGGGAATGGAGGCCGCGTTCGTCGAGATCGGCCTCGAGAAGAACGGCTTCCTGTACGTGGACGAGATCGTCGTCCCGGAGCTCGAGGGAAAGCGGCACGGCAAGAAGATCCAGGACCTGCTCCAGCGTGGCCAGACGGTGCTCGTCCAGGCGGTGAAGGACCCGATGAAGACGAAGGGCGCCCGCCTGACGACGGAGATCTCACTCCCCGGCCGCTTCGTCGTCCTCGTCCCGAACGGCGAAGGGCTCGGCGTCTCGCGCCGGCTCGACGACGACGAGCGTGCGCGGCTCAAGGAGATCATCAAGAAGCTCGACACCGGCAAGGGCGGCGTGATCGTCCGCACGGCCGCGGAGGGCGCGTCCGCCGAGGACATCGAGCGCGACCTCGTCTTCCTGCAGCGGCTCTGGCGGGTGATCGATGCACGGGCGAAGAAGGCGAAGGCGCCGGAGCTCGTCTACCAAGAGGCCGAGCTGCCGCTTCGCGTCACGCGCGATCTCTTCGCCGGCGACTTCGAGCGTGCGCTCGTCGACGACGACCGCACGTACAAGCGCATCGTCGGCTACCTGAAGAAGACCTCGCCGCACATGGCCGAGCGGGTCGTCCGCTACAAGGAGAAGACGCCGCTCTTCGAGACGAACGGCGTCGACGCCGAGATCCGCTCCACGCTGTCCCGCCGCGTCGACTTGCCCTCCGGCGGCTACCTCGTCTTCGACTACGCGGAGGCGTTCACCGTCATCGACGTGAACACCGGCCGCTTCGTCGGCTCCCGCTCGAAGAGCTCGGGTGCGCGGCTCGAGGACACGATCACGAAGAACAACCTCGAGGCGGTGAAGGAGGTCGTGCGGCAGCTCCGGCTGCGCGACATCGGCGGGATCATCGTCATCGACTTCATCGACATGGCGAACCCGAAGAACCGCGCCACAGTCGAGGAGGCGCTCCGCACCGAGCTCGAGCGCGACCGGACGAAGACGTACGTCGTCGAGATCTCGCCGCTCGGCCTTGTCGAGATGACGCGCCAGAACGTCACCGACGGGCCGCGCGAGATCCTCACGAAGAAGTGCCCGACCTGCGGCGGCGACGGGATCGTCGTCTCGGAGACGACGGCCGCGGTCGACGTCGAGCGCCGGCTGCGCGTCCTCGCGGCGGGCTCGCGCAAGCAGGCCTACCGCGTGGAGCTGAATGCGAAGGTGGCGTCGATGCTGCTCGGCCCGGCCGCCTCGCGGCTCGTGGAGCTCGAGGCGCAGACCAAGCGCCGCTTCTTCCTCGTCCCGAAGGATGGCGTCCACACCGACCACCTGCTCGTCCTCGCCGAGGGCAAGCTCGAGGAGCTCGCGCCGAAGGCGCCGGTCGAGGAAGGCGCCCAGCTCCAGGTGCAGCTGGTGGAGGTCGGCCTCCACGACCCCTCCTCGGCGGTGGCCAAGGTCGACGGCTACGACGTCTGCGTCGCGGGCGCCTCCGGCCTCGTCGGGAAGAAGGTGAAGGCGCGAATCGAGCGCGTGCTCGACGGTGCGGCCTACGCGTCGCTTGTCGGCCGCAAGACAGCCGAGGGGCCGATCACCGCCGAGGGCGAGGCCGAGAAGCCGACCCGCAAGCCGCCGGCCCGCAAGGTCGAGGCCGTCGAGGAAACGGTGGTCGAGGGAGAGCCGGTTGCCGAGGGAGAGCCGGTTGCCGAGGCCGAGGCTCCTGCCGACGAGAAGCCGAAGAAGAAGACGCGACGAGGCTCGCGCGGCGGAAAGGGGCGCAAGAAGCAGCCAACCGTCGAGGCTCCCGCGGCCGAAGAGGTCGAGCCTGCGCCGACGGAGCCGACGATCCACGTCCCCGACCCTGGGCTCGGAGCGCAGGAAGAGCCAGAGGAGCCTGCAGCCGAGGACGGCGCCGAGGCGCCGAAGCCGAAGAAGCGCACGCGGCGCGGCTCGCGCGGTGGCCGCGGCCGGAAGAAGAAGACGCCTGCCGCGGCCGAGGCCGAGGCTTCGAGCAACGGCGAGTGGGAGTACGTGCCGATGTCGGAGTGGCTCGACGAGGTCGAGTCAGGGCCTAAGTAGCTACACTACGGCCCGCTCGCGGGCCGTCGGCCCGCTCTTTGTGACATGGACGGCTACGCGATCATCTCCGTCGGCGGCAAGCAGTACCGCGTCCACGAAGGACAGCGGCTACTCGTCGACCGGCTCGGCACCGCCGAGGGCAAGACGTTCATGCCGGACGTGCTCTTCCTCGGCGGCAACGGCAAGCCCGACCTGAGCCCGAAGGCGGGCCTCGTCACGGCGCGGGTCGTCGGCCATGTCCGCGGCAAGAAGCTCCGGATCGGCAAGTACCGGCCAAAGACCGGCTACCGGCGTCACACCGGCTTCCGCGCGAGCCTGTCGCAGATCGAGATCGAGTCGATCGGGGCCGCGAAGCGCGCAGAGCCCGCCAAGCCGAAGGCGGAGAAGCAGGACGCAACCCCGGCGGCGCCGAAGGGGCTTCCGAAGGACTACGAGGACATGACCGTGGCGCAGGTCGCGGACGCTGCGCCGGGCTGGCGCAGGCCGCAGCTGGAGGCCGCGCTCGAGTACGAGCGCGGGCATGCGAAGAGGAAGGGCGCAGTCGCCGCGCTCGAGTCGGCGCTCGCCGCGAAGGAGGAAGGCTAGATGGCGCACAAGAAGGGCCTCGGCTCGTCGCGCAACGGGCGCGACTCGAACCCGAAGATGCTCGGCGTGAAGGTCTTCGCCGGCCAGCAGGTGCGCGCCGGCTCGATCATCGTGCGCCAGCGCGGGACGCGGTTCCGCCCCGGCCCGGGCGCAGGCCTCGGCCGCGACGACACGATCTTCGCGCTGCGCGACGGTCACGTGGAGTTTCGCCGGAGCGGCGAGCGCCGCTTCGTCAGCGTCGGCGACTAGTCTCGCGCGGCGATCAGCTCGCGCGCCCGCTCGAGATCCTCGTCGTGGACGACGACGACCTCGTGCGGACCGCCCATCCCGGTCTCCCGCTCGAAGCAGTCGATCCCTTCCGCGCGTAGGAGCGCGCAGACGAGGTTGCCCTCGAATTCGTTCGGCACCAGCGTGACGCGGGCGAACATCCTTCCCTTCCAGACTACGCTCTGAACCGATGTTCCACGATCGAGCCAAGATCCGCGTCCAGGCCGGCCGCGGCGGCCACGGCGGGCTGAGCTTCCGCCGCGAGAAGCACGTCCCGAAGGGCGGGCCCGACGGTGGGGATGGAGGCCGCGGCGGCGACGTGGTCGTGGTCGCCGATCCCGATCGGCGCGACCTCTCCCGCTTCGCGCGCGAGAAGTGGTTCCAAGCCGGCCACGGCGGGCCCGGACGCGGCCGGCAGCAGCACGGCGCCGACGGGGAGGACGTCGAGCTGCGCGTCCCCGTCGGCACGCAGGTCTTCGACGAGGAAGGCCGCGTCGTCGTCGACCTGACCGCCCCCGGCGCGCGTGCTCTCGTCGCGCAGGGCGGAGTGGGCGGGCGCGGCAACCGCCGCTTCGCGACGCCGACGCGCCAGGCGCCGCGCTTCGCGGAGACCGGGCTTCCCGGCGAGGAGGCTTGGCTCGAGCTGCGGCTGAAGCTCCTCGCCGACGCGGCGCTCGTCGGGCTCCCGAACGCAGGTAAGTCGTCGCTCCTGACCCGCATCTCGAATGCGCGACCCAAGGTCGCCGACTACCCGTTCACGACGCTCGCGCCCGTGCTCGGAACCGTCGACGCGCCCGACGGCCGCCAGCTCACCGTCGCCGACGTGCCGGGCCTGATCGAGGGCGCGAGCGAGGGCGTCGGCCTCGGCCACGAGTTCCTCGCGCACCTCGAGCGCGCGCGCCTGCTCGTGCACGTGATCGACGTGGCCGCCGACGATCCCGCGAGCCAGTTCCGGACGATCGACCGCGAGCTCGCCGAGTACGGCGCCGGCCTCGAGGAGCGCCCGCAGGTCGTCGTCCTGAACAAGATCGACCTCGTGCCGGAGGTGCCCGGCTTCTCCGTCGAGGATCCGCGGATCCTGCGCGTCTTCGCGCTCTCGTGCGCCACCGGCGCCGGCGTCGAGGCGTTCCGGCGGGCGCTGTTCGAGCTCGTCCCGGCCGAGCAGCCCACGCCCCCCGCGACGACCGAGCTCGCCGACTACCTCGTCTACCGGCCGCGCGCCCGTCGCCGCCCGCCGTACCGGATCTACCGCACCGACCGCGGCTTCCGCGTCGTCGGCGAGCTGCCCGCCGAGGACGAGCTGGAGGCGGCGCTGAAGGCGGCCGGAGCGAAGCGTGGCGACGAGATCGACCTCGGCGAGGAGATCGTCGAGTACGCATGATCGGCCTGCTCGGCGGGACCTTCAACCCGCCGCACAACGGCCACGTCGCGCTCGCGCGCGCCGCCGAGGAGGAACTGGGGCTCGACGAACTCGTTGTCCTCGTGGCGGAGCGCCCCGGCCACAAGCGGGTCGGGCTTGACGCCCAGAGCCGGCTTCGCCTGGCGCGCGCGGCCTTCCCCGACCGCCGCGTCGAGCTCGACCCGCACGAGCGCACGGTCGACATGCTCCGCGACCGCCGCTTCGACGACGCCGTGTTCCTGGTCGGCGCCGACGAGTTCTGCGACTTCCTGGACTGGAAGGACCCGAACGGCGTCCTCGAGCTCGCGCCGGTCGCCGTCGGCACGCGGCCCGGCTATCCGCGCGAGCGGCTCGACCGCGTGCTCGAGCGGCTCGACCGGCCCGACCGCGTCAGCTTCTTCGAGCTCGAGCCCGTGCCGATCGCCTCCCGCGAGCTGCGTGAGCGCGTCGCGCGCGGCGAATCGATCGATGACCTGGTGCCGCCTGCCGTGGCCGCCGAGATCGAAAGGCTCGGCCTCTACCGCCGCTAGACTGGCGGCGATCGAAAGGACCTGATCCGGCTCTGACCCCACTCGAACAAGCCCGCCGCATCGCCGGCCTCGCCCAGAGCAAGCTGGCGAAGGACGTCGTCATCCTCGACATGCGGCCGGTGTGCATCTACACCGACTTCTTCGTCATCTGCAGCGGCCAGAACCCGCGGCAGGCGAAGTCGATCCACGACGAGGTGTACGGCCGCCTGAAGCGCGACCACCGCATCCTTCCGCACTCGGTCGAAGGCGCGTCGGAGGCGACGTGGATCGTCCTCGACTACCTCGACGTCGTCCTCCACGTCTTCACGCCGGAGGCGCGCGACTACTACCGGCTCGAGGACCTGTGGGGCGACGTGCCGGCGGTCGAGCTCGAAGCCGCGACGGCCTAGCGCCTGTCCCGTTCGGCCACGGCCCAGCCGGGGCCGCGGCTAGCGTCGGCTGAGTGCTGACGACCGATCAAAAGGGCGCAGTGGCCGAGCTAGCGGTCGCGCGGCACGCAGCGGCTCTCGGGATCGGTGTGTGGCACGCCTACACTTCGCGTCCAGTGCAAGTGGGCCTGTCGACACGGCGATGTTCTGGTTGTCCGCGCCTGCTCTCACAGGCGAAACCGCGACGGGCTCGTCCGGCGCCCATACGCCCTCGGCGAGATCGACGCATTCGCCGCCTATTGCTTCGACCCGACCGCTGCTACCTCTTGCCGTTCGAGCGTTTCGCGGGCCGACGCGCCATCCAGTTGCGCCTAGCTCCCTCGAAGAACAAGCAGCGCGCGAGGATCAACTGGGCTGAAGATTTCGAGTTCGCGGCTACACTGGGTCGGCTCAAAGGGGCCATAGCTCAGTTGGGAGAGCGCCAGAGTGGCACTCTGGAGGTCGCCGGTTCGAGCCCGGCTGGCTCCATCGGTTTCTCGTGATGCGCGCATGACCGCGAACGCCTGGGTGCTCGAGGTGCTGCAGGATTCGCCTCGCCGCGTACTCGAGATCGGCTGCGGTGACGGCGAGTTGGCCCTGGCGCTCGCGGCGGCCGGGAACGACGTCGTCGCGATCGATCCCGAGGCGCCGACCGGCGCGATCTTCCGGCGCATCACCCTGGAGGACTTCAGGCCGGCGGCGCGCTTCGACGCCGTCGTGGCGAGCCTCTCGCTCCACCACATCGCCGACCTCGAGGCCGCGGTCGACAGGATCGCCCCCATGCTCGTGCCGGAGGGCCGCTTCGTCGTGAGCGAGTTCGCGTGGGAGCGGCTGGACGAGCGCGCGGCGGGCTGGGCGGCCGAGCGGCTCAGAGAGGCCGACGCTTCCGCCGTGGAGGCGCAGTGGGAGCGAGAGCATCGCGACCTCCACACCGGCGGCGCCGTCCTCGCCGCGCTCGAGCGGCGCTTCGACCGGCTCCGGTTCGAATGGGTTCCGTACATCGCGCGGATGCTGCGCCGGCCGGAGGCCGAGGCGGACGAGGCGCGCGCTATCGCGGCGGGGACGCTCGATCCGGTCGGGTTCCGGTGGATCGGTCGTCAGTTGAGATCGCCTTAAGTCCAGGCTAAAGGGCCGACCGCGCGCGGCCGATGCCTTGCCGCATGAGCGCGGACAGCCGGCGCGGCCCCCGGCACTCTGTAGACCTGCCCTGGATCGACCGTTGGATCGCGGCCAACCGCGACCTGGCCGAGCTCGGGCGCTCGCACCCGATGACCGACGCGGTGATCGAGGCGGTCGACGGGCGCCGGATCCGCATCGGCGACCGCTGGCTCGCGGACTTCGCGTCCTGCAATTACCTCGGCTTCGACCTCGAGCCGGAGATCATCGCCGCCGTCCCCGACTACCTCGCGAGGTGGGGGACCCACCCGAGCTGGTCGCGCCTGCTCGGCAGCCCGGTCCTCTACGAGCAGATCGAGGAGCGCCTGACCGAGCTCCTCGGGTGCGAGGACGCGCTCGTCCTCCCGACGATCACGCTCATCCACATGTCCGTGATCCCGGTGCTCGCAGGGAGCGGGACGATCTTCCTCGAGAACCGCGCGCACAAGACGGTCTACGACGGCTGCCTGTTCGCGCAGGCGCACGGCGCGACGGTCGAGCGCTTCGCCTTCGAGGACCCCGCCGACCTCGAGCGGCTGCTTCGCAAGGCGCACCCGGCGCCGCGGCTCGTCTGCCTCGACGGGATCAACAGCATGACCGGCAACCCGCCCGACCTGCCGGCCTTCTGCCGGATCGCGCGGGAGCACGACGCCGTGCTGTACGTCGACGACGCGCACGGCTTCGGCGTCATCGGCGAGCGCGGCCCCGGCGAGTCGAGCCCGTACGGCCTGCGGGGGAACAGCATCGTGCGCCACTTCGGCGAGAGCTACGAGAACGTCGTCCTCGTCGGCGGCTTCTCGAAGGCGTACTCGTCGCTCGCCGCCTTCGTCGCGTGCCCGCCGGAGCTGAAGCGCCTGCTCAAGACCGCCGCGCCCCCGTACCTCTACTCCGGCCCGTCCCCCGTGGCCTCGCTCGCAACCGTGCTCGCCGGCTTCGACGTGAACGACACCCGCGGCGACGCCATCCGCGCCGGCCTGTGGGACAAGGCCGTCCAGGTGCTCGACTGCCTCGACCGCCTCGGCGCGCACACGCCGAACCGCTCCGGGTTCCCGCTCGTCGAGGTGCCGCTCGCCGACCACACCGAGATCGCCGAGGTCGGACAGTTCCTCTTCGACCACGGGATCTACGTGACGCTTGCGGCTTACCCGCTCGTCCCGAAGAGCGACGTCGGCTTCCGCATCCAGATCACCGCCGCGAACACACAGGCGGAGATCGACCAGCTCGTGGACGTCCTGGGGCGGCTCGCGCAGCGCTTCGAGCTGCAGCCCGCCCGCTCGACGGAGGTCGCCGCATGAGCGGCGTCGCTTGCGATGCCGCTTCCAGGCCGTGTCGGCTTTGCCGGCGCGGCCGTCTGCGCCGCTGTCCGAGTGCGCCGGAATCCGGGGTGACGGCATGAGGAACCGCGTCTGGGCGATGTACCTCGGCCTGACGGGCGCGCTGATGCTCGTCTACCTCTTCGTCCCGGCGCTCGCCGGCAACGGGCCGCTCATCAACCTGCTCGGCTTCTCGGGCGTTGTCGCGATCGTCGCCGGCATCCGGATGAACCGGCCGGGCGCGCGCACCGCCTGGTGGCTCTTCGCCGCCGGCCAGTTCCTCTTCTTCTCGGGCGACATCTACACGTACAGCTACCCGAAGCTCACCGGTGCCGAGGTGCCGTTCCCGTCCTTCGGCGACGCGCTCTACGTCGCGGTCTACCCGGTCTTGATGGCCGGGCTGCTCGTGCTCGTGCGGCGGCGGACGCCGCGGCGCGACCTGCCGGCGCTGATCGACGCGCTCATCCTCTCGGTCGGCGTCGGCCTCCTCTCCTGGGTCTTCCTCATCGCGCCGAACATCCACCTCTCGGGCCTGACCCTGCTCGCGAAGCTCGTCTCCGCCGCCTATCCGGCCGGGGACGTCCTTCTCCTCTGCGCGGCGATCCGCCTCGCCGTCGACACCGGCAAGCGCGCGCCGGCCTTCTACCTGCTCGTCGGCAGCATCGTCGCGCTGCTCGCGACCGACTCGGCCTACAACCTCGCGCTCCTGAAGGGGACCTACGACCACCAGCTGATCTACGACGTCGGCTGGATCCTCTACTACCTCCTCTGGGGAGCGGCGGCGCTCCACCCGTCGATGCGCACGCTCGAGGAGCCCTCGCAGGACCTGCGGACGCGCCTGACGAAGCTCCGCCTCGCGCTGCTTGCGGTCGCGTGTCTGATCGCGCCCGGCATCCGCATCGCCCAGCAGTTCCACGACCCCGACACCCTCGTCGTCATCATCGCTTCGGCCGCGCTCTTCCTGCTCGTCGTCTCGCGCATGGCCGGCCTCGTGCGGCAGGAGGAGCGCGCGGTGTCGCGCGAGCTCGCGCTGCGCGAGGCGGGCGCCGAGCTCGTCGCCGCCGCCAGCCGGGAGCAGGTGCACGAAGCCGCGATCTCGGCGGTCGGCGAGCTCCTCGGGCCCGAGACGCGCGCCCGCCTCGTCCTCTTCGGGGAGAACGGCGCCGGCTCGGTCGCCGCGTCGACGGAGAGCGAGGAGTGGCCCCTGACCGAGTCCGCGACCGGCTGGCTCCGCGCCGGCTCGCACACCTCACTCGCCTTCGTGCCGGGTGCCGTCCGCAGCCAGCTTCGCCTCTTCGAGGGCGAGTCGGTCCTCGTCTTCCCGCTCTCCGTTCGCGACGAGACGCGCGGCGTGCTCGCGATCTGCTCGGCAACTGCGGCTCGTCGGGATCAGGTCGACTCGCTCGAGGCGCTCGCGACGCAAGTCTCGCTCGCCGTCGAGGGCGCGTCGCTCGCCGAGGACCTCCACCGCCGTCAGAGCGAGGCGCGCTTCCGGTCGCTCGTCGCACACTCGAGCGACCTCATCACCGTCCTCGACGCCGAGGGCGTCGTCACCTACCAGAGCCCGTCGGTGGAGCGCGTGCTCGGCTACCGCGCCGACGAGGTCGAGGGCACGCGCTTCGACCGCCTGCTCGCGGAGGCCGACCGCGCCCGCCTCGGCGAGGTCATCTCGCGCGTCGGCGCGGAGCGGAGCGAGACCCGCGTCCTCGATTGCTCGCTCCAGCACCGCGACGGCGCGTGGCTCCAGTTCGAGGTCCAGCACACCGACCTGCTCCACGACGAGCACGTCCGCGGCATCGTCCTGAACAGCCGCGACGTGAGCGAGCGCAAGGCCTTCGAGGACCAGCTCGCGCACCAGGCCTTCCACGACCCGGTGACGAGCCTCGCCAACCGGGCGCTCTTCGTCGACCGCGTCGGGCACGCGCTCATGCGGGCGCAGCGCGGGACGGCCTCGGTCGGCGTCATGTTCATCGACCTGGACGACTTCAAGACCGTCAACGACAGCCTCGGCCATGCCGCCGGCGACGTCGTGCTCCAGGAGGTCGCACGGCGCCTCGCGGCCACGGTTCGACCCACCGACACCGTCGCGCGCTTCGGCGGCGACGAGTTCGCGGTGCTCCTCGACGGCGTCGAGGACTCGCCGGAGGCCGCGGACGTCGCGGAGCGGATCCTCCGCGCGCTCGAGCAGGCGGTCGAGGTCGACGGCAAGGAGGTCTTCCCCCGCGGGAGCATCGGCATCTGCCTCGCCGGCGAGGAGGCGAAGGCGGACGCCGAGGAGCTCCTGCGAAACGCGGACGTCGCGATGTACCGCGCCAAGCGCGACAGCAAGGGCGAGTACCGCGTCTTCGAGCCCACGATGCACGAGCGCGTCCTCGAGCGTCTCGAGCTCCGGTCGGAGCTCCAGCGCGCGATCGAGTCGGACCAGCTCGAGGTGCACTACCAGCCGGTCGTGCGGCTCGGGCACCGCGAGGTCTCGGGCGTCGAGGCGCTCCTGCGCTGGAACCACCCGACCCGCGGGAACATCCCGCCGCTCCAGTTCATCCCGCTCGCCGAAGAGACCGGCCTGATCATCCCGATCGGCCGCTGGGTGCTGAACGCGGCGTGCCGCGAGGGCGTCAAGCTCCAGAAGGGCTTCCCGCGCGAAAAGCCACTCCAGATCAGCGTCAACCTCTCGGTGCGGCAGCTCCAGTCCGACACGATCGTCGCCGACGTGCGCGAGGCGCTCGAGACGAGCGGGCTCCCGGCCTCGTCGCTCGTGCTCGAGATCACCGAGTCGGTGATGATGGCCGACACGGAGCTCGCCGTCGCGCGGCTGTACGCCCTGAAAGAGCTCGGGGTTCGTCTCGCGATGGACGACTTCGGCACGGGCTACTCGTCGCTCTCCTACCTCGGCCGCTTCCCGGTCGACATCCTCAAGATGGACCGTTCGTTCCTCGCGGAGGACAAGAACGAGCCGCTCGCGGCCGCGGTGATCGCGCTCGGCGAGAGCCTCTCCCTCGACGTCGTGGCCGAAGGGATCGAGTACGACGAGCAGGCCGCCGCGCTGCGTGACCTCGGCTGCGACCTCGGGCAGGGCTTCCTCTTCGCTCGGCCGATGGCGCAGGACGCGCTGCACGACTACCTCGGGGACGACGACGCGTCGCGAGCCGAGGATGCAGCATAGCCACGAGGCGCTCGACCGCCCGGGCGGCCTAGCCCGCGTCGCCACTCTCGCACCGCTTCGTCACCGGGACTTCCGCCTGCTCTGGGCCGGGATGACGATCTCGCTCCTCGGCGACGGCGTCTTCCTCGTCGCCGTCGCCTGGGAGGCCTACGTGCTCTGGAACGCGCCGGCCGCGCTCTCGATCGTCGGGATCGGGATGACCGTGCCGATGATCGCCTTCCTGCTCCCCGGCGGCGTCCTGACCGACCGGCTCGACCGGCGCCGCGTGATGCTCGGGGCAGACGGGGTGCGTGCGGCGGCCGTCGGCGCGCTCGCGGTGCTCGCCTTCGCGGGGATGCTGCGGTTCTGGGAGCTCGTCGCGCTCGTCGCCGTCTACAGCGTCGGGAGCGCGTTCTTCACGCCGGCGTTCGACGCGATCGTTCCCGACCTGCTGCCGGCGAACGATCTGGCGGCGGCCAATTCGTTGGATCAATTCGTGCGTCCCATCGCGCTGCGGTTGGCCGGGCCGGCGGTCGGCGGCTGGCTCGTGGCGATGGGCGCCGAGGCCGCGTTCGCGGTCGACGTCGTCTCGTTCCTCGTCTCGGGCGCGGCGGTGCTCGCGATGCGGCCGCCGGCGCGTGCGGGGCTGGATGCGGAGCCCGCCTTCGCCGCCCTCGTCGCGGGCTTCCGGTTCGTGCGCCACCGGGTATGGCTCTGGGGGACGCTGCTTTCGGCAGCGCTCGCCTACCTCGCCTTCATGGGCCCGACCGAGGTGCTGCTGCCCTACGTGGTGAAGAACGACCTGCACGGCTCGGCCCGCGCGCTCGGGCTCGTGTTCGCGGCGGGTGGCGTGGGCGCGGTCGGCGCCGCGCTCGCGATGGGCCAGCGCGGCCATCCGCGCCGCGACGTCACGTTCATCTACGTCGTCTGGACGCTCGCGACGCTGGCCGTGGCGGGGTACGGGCTCGCGACGGCGACCTGGCAGCTCGGGCTCGCGTGCCTGCTCTTCAATGCTCTGGAGGCCGCGGGGACCATCGTCTGGGCGACTTTGAAACAGCGCCACGTGCCGGCCTCGATGCTGGGGCGGGTCTCGAGCCTCGACTGGCTGATCTCGATCGGGCTCCTGCCGCTGTCGTTCGCGCTGACCGCGCCGATCGCGGCGGCCGTGGGCGCGCGCGCGACGCTGATCGGCGCGGCCGCAATCGGCGGCGCGATCACCCTCAGCGCCCTCTTCCTGCCCGGGATGCGCGACGTCGAGGGCGCGTTCGTGCCGCCTTCGCACCATTCGCTCCACGACAGGCATGTCGGTGGGACGGTCCCCGCGGGCCAGGTCCAAAACTGATCCAAGCCATGTCCGGACACGTGTCCGTCGCCGCAAGCGCGATGGCCGTCCCGGAGCGCCTTACATCTGCCGCGCACATGGCCCAGCCGGCCACGGCCGGGGTCTGACCCCTGCCATGACGCTTCGAGACGTGGCTGGCGGAGACGGCGGCGGCGCCTCGAGCCGCCGCCGGCTCACGTCGGGAGGAGCGCCTCGATCTCGCGCTGGACGGACAGCCGCTCGAGCGCCTGCGCCTCGATCTGGCGGACGCGCTCCCGCGTCATACCGAGAGTGCGGCCGATCTCCTCGAGCGACTTCGGATCGGGATCGCCGTCGAGCCCGTAGCGGAGCTTGAGGATGTCGCGCTCCCGCTCGGGGAGATCCTGGAGCGCGCGGTGCAGCACCTCCTGCTCGAGGCTGACGTGCACCTCCTCCTCGGGCGTCTGCTCCGAGGTCGCGATCAGCTCGCCGAGCCTCGCGCCTTCGTCCTCACCCACCGGCTTGTCGAGGCTCGCGACCGCCCGCGCCGCCTGGCGCACCTCGCGCACCTGCTTGAGCGGCAGCTTCGACGCCTTCGACACCTCCTCGTCCGTCGGCTCGCGCTCGAGTTTCGCCATGATCTCCCGCGTCGCGCGGGCGATCTTCTGCTCCCGTTCGACGATGTGCACCGGGATCCGGATCGTGCGCGACTTGTTCGCGACGCCGCGCTGGACGGCCTGGCGGATCCACCACGTCGCGTAGGTCGAGAACTTGTAGCCCCGGCGCCAGTCGAACTTCTCGACCGCGCGGATGAGGCCGATGATTCCCTCCTGGATCAGGTCGAGGAGCGACAGGCCGTGGCCCTGGTACTTCTTCGCGATCGAGACGACAAGGCGGAGGTTCGAGTTCACCATCCGGTCCTTCGCCGCCTTGTCGCCGCGCTCGATCCGCTTCGCGAGCTCGACCTCCTCCTGCGCCGTGAGCAGCGGGTAGCGGCCCGCCTCGTTGAGGAAGAGCTGGAGCGCGTCGGTCGTCTGCACGGCGAGGTCGCCGTTCACGTACGTCGAGTCGCGGGCCTCGTGGCCGCAGTCGTCGGTGAGCTCGATGCCGCGCTCGTCGAGATCCGCGTAGAGGGCCTCCAGCTGCTCGTCGTCGAGCTCGAGCTCCTGGGTCAGCTCGGTGAAGGCCGAGAGGTTGAGGCAGCCCTGCTCCTCGCCGCGCTCGATCAGGGCCCCGAGTTGCTCTTGAGTCATGCTCTGAGTTTGCCTGCCCCGGCCGGGATTGAAACGACCCAGCCTGGTTACACTCCCCGGGTGGTCTGGGAGTTCGTGTTCATGATCGTGATCCTGAAGATCCCGATCGTGTACCTCTGCCTGGTCGTGTGGTGGGCGGTGCGCGCCGAGCCCGAGCCGCTCGAGCCGGCGCTGCTCCCGGCGGAGCTGCCCGAGGATCCGTTCGGGCGCCGCGGGTGGCGCTTCCGTCCCGACCGGCCGCGCCGCCGCGGGCCGCGCGGCGGCCCTGCGCGCTCCTACACCCGCACCGCGCGCGCGGCGCTCACCCGCGCCGAGGCGCGCCGGTGAGCGTTTCTCCCGCGCCGGTCGAGCGCGACCGGCCGGCGGACGCCGTCGCCGGCTTCCTCGCCGCGGCCGCGATCTTCATCAGCCTCATGGGGCTCGCGTACCGACCCGTGCGGCTCGTGCCCGTGGCGATCCTCCTCGGCCTCGTCGCGACCGGGATCGGCGGCCGGAACGCGCGGCTCGCCCAGCTCGCGGTCGCCGTCGGCGCGGCCTGCTTCGCCGTCGGAATGGCGTTCGCAGTCCTGACCGGCCACCCTCTGTACTGAGGGTCCGGTTGCTACAACAAGACTCGTGCTCGAGACCGACGTCGACGGGCTGAACGCCGGCTACGCGCGGCTCCTGCTCGAGGAGTACCTCGAGAATCCCGCCGCGGTCCCGAGCGAGTGGCGCGCTCTCTTCGAGAGCGGCGCCAGCGAGCTCGTGGCGACGCATCCGGGGCTCGCGCGCCTGCTGGAGACGCTCGGCGACGGCAACGGGCACGTCGCAGTTGCGCCCGCGCCGGTCGCCGCACCTCCCGACGAGACGCTGCTCGGAGCCGTCGCCGCCGGGATGGCGCTCGTGAAGGCCTACCGCATGCACGGCCACCTCGCGGCGCGCCTCGATCCGCTCGGCTCGGAGCCGCCGGGCGACCCGGCGCTCGAGCCGGAGCGGCTCGTCCCCAGGCTGACGCCCGAGCTCCAGCGGCAGGTGCCCGCGCGCCTCCTCCGCACCTACGTCGGCGGCGAGACGATGGCCGACGCGCTGCCGCGGCTCCAGGAGACGTACTGCGGCACGAGTGCGTACGAGCTCGAGCACATCTCCGACCACGAGGAGCGTGTGTGGCTGCGGCAGGCGATCGAGTCTGGCCGCTACCGCACGCCGCTCACCGGCGACGAGAAGCGCCGGCTGCTCGGCCGCCTGACGGAGGTCGAGGGCTTCGAGCGCTTCCTCCGCCGCGCGTTCCTCGGCCAGAAGCAGTTCTCGATCGAGGGCCTCGACGTCATGGTGCCGATGCTCGACGAGACTGTCGAGCTCGCGGCCGAGGCGGGCGCGCACGAGGTCGTGATCGGCATGGCGCACCGCGGGCGGCTCAGCGTCCTCGCGCACACGCTCGGGCGGCCGTACGAGACGATCCTGCGCGAGTTCGAGGGCGAGCGGACGATCGAGGCGGTCACCGCCGACCCCGAGGGCGGCACCGGCGACGTGAAGTACCACCTCGGCGCCGAGGGGACGCGCTCCACCACCGCGGGCGAGGTGACCGTCACGCTGGCGGCGAACCCTAGCCACCTCGAGGCCGTCGACCCCGTCGTCGAGGGCCGGACGCGCGCCGAGCAGACCGACCGCGGCACGCGCGCCGGCCTGCACGACCCGCGCGTGGCGATGCCGGTCCTGATCCACGGCGACGCGGCCTTCCCGGCCCAGGGCATCGTCCCCGAGACGCTCAACCTCGCGCGGCTCGCCGGCTACTCGACCGGCGGCACGCTCCACCTGATCGCGAACAACCAGGTCGGCTTCACGACCGACCCGGTCGAGGGCCGCTCGACGCGCTACTCGAGCGACCTCGCGAAGGGCTTCGACGTGCCGATCATCCACGTGAACGCCGACGACCCGGAGGCGGCGATCGCCGCGATCCGCCTCGCGATGGCCTTCCGCCGGCGGTTCTCGAGCGACGTCGTCGTCGACCTCGTCGGCTACCGCCGCCACGGCCACAACGAGCAGGACGAGGCCGCGTACACGCAGCCGCTGATGGCGGAGAAGATCGCCCGCCATCCGAGCGTGCGCGAGCTCTTCGCGGCGCGGCTCGCCGAGGAGGGCGTGGTGAGCGCGGAGGAGTCCGACGGGCTGCTCCAACAGGTCGAGACGAAGCTCCGCGCGGCGCACGAGGGCCTGCGCTCCGCGCTCGGCGGGCAGGCGGTGCGCGAGGGGCACATCCCGCGCTCGTCGGGGACGCAGGTCGTGACCGCGGTCGCCGAGGAGCGCCTGCGCGCGCTGAACGCGGAGCTCCTGGCCGTGCCCGACGGCTTCACCGTCCACCCGAAGCTCGCGAAGCAGCTCGAGCGGCGCGTCGCCGCGCTCGACCAGGGGGCGATCGACTGGGGCCAGGCCGAGGCGCTCGCCTTTGCCTCGCTCCTCGTCGAGGGGATCCCGGTCCGGCTCACGGGCCAGGACACCGAGCGCGGCACGTTCTCGCACCGCCACATCGCGCTCCACGACGCGCGGACGGGCGAGGTCTACAAGCCGATCCAGCACCTGCGCGAGGCGTCCGCGTCGTTCGAGGTGCACAACTCGCCGCTCTCCGAGCTCGCGGCCGTCGGCTTCGAGTACGGCTACTCGATCGCCGCGCCCGAGGCGCTCGTGCTCTGGGAGGCCCAGTTCGGCGACTTCGTGAACGGCGCCCAGATCATCGTCGACCAGTTCATGGTCTCGGGCCTGTCGAAGTGGCGGCAGACCTCACGGCTGACACTCCTGCTCCCGCACGGCTACGAGGGGAACGGGCCGGAGCACTCGAGCGGCCGGCTCGAACGCTTCCTCCAGCTCGCGGCGCAGGAGAACATCCGCATCGCGAACGTGACGACCGCGGCGCAGTTCTTCCACCTGCTGCGGCGGCAGGCGCTCGACCCGGCCGCGCGGCCGCTCGTCGTGATGACCCCGAAGGGGCTGCTCCGGCTGCGCCGGGCCGCGTCGTCGCGCGAGGAGCTCTCGCAAGGGGCGTTCCGGCCGATCCTCGACGACCCGCAAGCGCCAGGCTACCGGGTGCGGCGGCTCGTCCTCTGCTCGGGGAAGATCTACTACGACATCGTCGGTCACGAGGCGCGGGCCGAGGCGGAGGACGTCGCCGTCGCGCGTCTCGAGCAGCTCTACCCGTTCCCGGTCAAGGCGGCGTCCGAGCTCCTGCGCGCGTACCCGGCGCTCGAGGAGGTCGTCTGGGCCCAGGAGGAGCCGCAGAACATGGGCGCCTGGCGGGCGATCCGCCACCGGCTCGAGGAGGCGCTGCCGGAGTCGATGCCGCTCGACTACGCCGGCCGCCCGTGGCGCGCGAGCCCGAGCGAGGGCTATCCGACCGCGCACCTGCGCGAGCAGGACCGGATCGTCCGGGAAGCGCTCGGCGCCTAGCGCGGCCCTCGCCGCCGTCGCTGGATCAGCTGCGAGGCGACCCGCGGCCCGTGCTTGCGGGTGGCGGCGATGATCTGCTTGCGCTGGCGCTTCGGGATCCGGCGCCAGATGTCGTAGGCCGTCAGCGCGATGCCGACGGGGCCGGCGCGGCGGCTGAGCAGACGCAGCGGGCGAGGCACGGCCGCATCGTAGCTACCGACCCTTCCCCTTGCCGTTGTTCTCGTTCTTGTCCTTGCTCTGGCCGGGCGGCGTGTGGTCGGCCGGCGGCGACGAGGAGGCGGGAGGGTTGGCAGGCGGCGGACCGGGAGGTGCAGGAGAAGGTGGAGGAACCGGAGGTGTAGGTGTAGGCGGCGGGCCCGTGTCCTTGTTCTGGCCCGGGGGTCCCGTGTGCGTGTGGTTGGCGTCGCCGAGCCCCTTCCCCGGCTTGGTGGCGGGTGCCTGCGCGGGAGCCGCGGGCGTCGCCGGCGTCGGCTTCGGCTTCGGCTTCGGGCGGGCCGGCGCAGGAGCCCGCGGCGGGGCAGCCGTGGTCTCCTCGCGGCTGGGCGCGGGGCTCGGCGAGGCAGGAGCGGGCGTGGTGGTGGTCGGCGGCGCCGGAGCAGGGCCCGGGGCAGGTGCCGGGGCAGGTGCAGGCACGGGCGCGGGCGACGGAGCCGAGATCGGCTCCGGCGCAACGCGCGGCGCGGCGCGGCCGCGGGAAGGTGCGACCGGCGTCCGCACCGCGACGAGCTGCGCGGAAAGCGAGTGCCGGGGGATCGAGGCGGGCCGGGGCGCCGCGCGCTCGCTCGGAGCCGGCAGCTCCGTCGCCTGCACGACGGTGTGCGCGACGACCGGCGGCGCGGCCACCCGCACGGCGTGGTCTCCGAGATGGCCGACCAGGGTTCCGGGCAGGCCCATCGCCGCGGTGATGGCACCGAGCCCTGCCGCTACCGCTACGAGCCGCGACCAGCCTCCCCTCATGCTCGAGCCCCCTTCTGCCGAACAACCACGTAGTGATCTCATCGGCAGTGGGGGCCGGAACTTGAAGGACAACGAGTGACCAGTTTCAGGCTGAAGCTGGTCGTCTACTTCCTCCTCCTCTCGCTCCTGCCGCTGGCCGCCGCCTTCTCGGGCTTCGCGGCCGTGGCGAAGCGGAGCGAGACGAGGCTGGTCGACGCGCGGCTCCAGGCCGGGCTCCGCGCCGCGCTCGCCGCCTACGAGGAGCGGCTCTCGGCCGCAGACGCCTCGGCGCGTGCGCTCGCGCGCAGTCCCTCGTTCCAACGAGCCCTCGCGGCGCACGACACGCAGGCTCTCGAGCGGGCGGTGAAGAGCTCCGCCGGCATCGTCGTCGAGGCCCGCGGCGGGTACCGGGTCGGAAGGGAGCCCGCGCTCGCGGCCGAGCGGCGCGCCGACGTCGTCGGCCGGAAGGGCCTGCTCGGCAGCGTCGTCGCGTGGGTGCCGCTCGGCTCGCAGTTCCTGCAGCAGCTGCGCACGCGCTCGGGCCTCAAGCCGAGCGACGCGATCGTCCTCCTCCGGCACGGGCGGATCGTGGCCGGGCCGCCGAGCCTCCGCGGAAGCGTGACGGTGCCGCCCGGGATAATGCGCACCGTCTCGATCGGCCACGTCCGCTACCGCGCGCTCGTCGCCGGCGGCCTGCGGGAGAGCCCGTCTTCGACCTTCGCCGTCCTGAGCCTCCAGTCGAAGATCGACGCCGCGTCGGACGCGATCGAGCACCGCCTGCTCGTTGCGCTCATCGCGCTGCTCGGGCTCGTTGCCGTCGTCGCCTACTTCGAGGGCCGGACGATCGTCCGCACCGTCTCGGAGCTCTCGGCGGCCGCGCGCGCCTTCGCCCGCGGACGGCTGGGCGAGCGCGTGCGCGTCCGCGGCCGCGACGAGCTCGCTGTGCTCGGCCGGGCCTTCAACGACATGGCCGCGGAGCTCGAGTCCCGGCTCGCGGAGCTCGAGGCCGAGCGCGCCAGGCTTCGAGACGCGTTCTCCCGCTTCGGGGAGGCCCTGGCCGCGACGCACGACCCGAGCCAGCTCCTGCGGGTGATCGTCGAGACCGCGGTCGAGGCGACGGGCGCGGCGGGCGGCACGATCGTCGGTCCGAGCGGAGAGGTGGCGCGCATCGGCTCGCCCGAGCCGTATCACGAGCTGCTCGAGCTGCCGCTCACCGCCGGCCGCACGAGCTTCGGCACGTTGTCGGTCTTCGGCGACCACTTCGACGAGGAGGAGCGCATGACCGCGGTGAGCCTCGCGGCGCACGCGGTGGTCGCGCTCGACAACGAGCGTCTGCACCGGATCGTCGAGCGCCAGGCGCTCGCGGACGGCCTGACCGGCCTCGCCAACCGGCGCCATGCCGAGGAGGTGCTCGCAACCGAGGTCTCCCGGGCGGAGCGCTTCGGCGGGCCGGTCGCGCTCGTGGTCGCCGACCTCGACGACTTCAAGGACGTGAACGACCGCCACGGTCACCCGACGGGGGACATCGCGCTGCGCGAGTTCGCCGAGGTGCTGCGCGAGACGGTCCGCGACGTCGACCTCGTCTCGCGCTGGGGCGGCGAGGAGTTCCTGCTCGTCCTGCCGGGCACCGACGGCGACGGCGCCGCGCAGCTTGCCGGGCGCGTGCGGCGGACGCTCCGCGACCGCGTCCTCGTCGGCCCCGACGGCTCGCCGATCGTCCTCACCTCGAGCTTCGGCGTCTCGTCGTTCCCCGAGGCCTCCTCGCCGGACGAGCTCGTGTTCCAGGCCGACCGTGCCCTCTACGAGGCGAAGCGGAAGGGCAAGGACCGGGTCGAGCGGGCGTCCCGCGCGGTCGCACCGTCGTAGTCGTTCGGTAGATAAACCTTTACAATCCGCCGAACCCCCCGGAGCCACCGACCTCAGGAGCAAGCGAATGCCGGTTGAGACCGACTCCCTGTTCACGCGCGCGATCCAGGATCACCTCGAGCTGAAGGAGCGGAACGCCCGCCTCGAGGCGTCGATGCCGATCGGCCGGTACAAGGACGACGACCCCTTCCACAACCATCCGCTCTTCAAGACGGAGGAGCAGGCCCGCCTGGAGGAGACGATGGACGGCGAGGAGCCCGTGCCCGTGGAGGCGCACGTCGCCGCCTGGCCCGGCGAGGAGACGGTGGAGCACGTTGTCGGCTCCGAGCTCGACAGCGGCCTTTGGAGCCGCTCGCGCGACTTCGACTGGGGCGATTAGTAGCCGCGGAAGGTGCTGCGCACTTTCCGCGGGGTTCGAGCTAGTACCTCGCTTCGCTCGTAGGAATCACGGGCTTTGCCCGTTCAACAAAGGCGGAACGACCCTTAGGTCCTCCACGAACGCGGCGTACTCGGCCTGGCGCGAGGCGTCGTCGCGCTGGCGGAGGATCGACGACGGGTGCACCGTCGCGAGCACGTAGGACGCGAGCGGTGATTCGACGAGCTCGCCGCGCTGCCGGCTGACGCGGAAGTCGCGGCCGATCAGCGCCTGCGCCGCGGTGGCGCCGAGGCAGACGACGACCTCCGGCCCCACGACCTCGAGCTCGGCGTCGAGCCACGGCCGGCATGCGGCCATCTCGGCCCAGTTCGGCTTCTGGTGGATGCGCCGCTTGCCGCGCGGCTGCCACTTGAAGTGCTTGACGACGTTCGTGACGTACGCCTGCCGCCGGTCGATGCCGGCCTCCTCGAGCGCCTGGTCGAGGAGGCGACCAGCCGGGCCGACGAACGGCTTGCCGGCGAGGTCCTCCTGGTCGCCCGGCTGCTCGCCGACGAGCATCACGCCGGCGGCCCGCGCGCCCTCGCCGAAGACGGTCTGCGTCGCGTTCTCCCACAGGTGGCAGCCGCGGCATTCCGTCGCCGCCTCGCGCAGCCGCGGGAGGCTCGGAGACTCGGGCACGTAGGCCGCGGCCGACTCGGTCTCGCCTCCCGCCCGCATGCCTTCGATATGACTCGCGACAGGGTGCGGCAAACCCCCTCCATCGGGGGATTCCCGGGGCCGAGACGGAGGAGATGCTTCGGTCATAGGCTCGGAAGAAGAGCCCTGCGAGCGCGTGTTTCCACCATGAGCGAGTCTGCGGCCACCCACGACGACAACGCCGGTGTGACCCCGGTCCGGCTCCGGGCGGTCGCCGATGCCGAGACCGGCGCCGGCGAGAGCCTCCTCGACTCCTACCGGAGGCTCGCGGACGTCTTCCACGACATCCTGGCCGAGCAGAGCCTCGACACGCTGCTCGAGCGGATCGCGGACACGCTCGGCGAGCTCGTCCCCTACGACACCATCACGATCTACGAGGCCGACGTGCAGCCGGGCGAGCTCGTGCCGGTGCTGGCCCGTGACAAGTGGGCGGACATGATCCTGGACGCGCGCATCCCGATCGGGGTCGGGATCACGGGCTGGGCGGCGCAGCATCGCGAGGCCGTGCTCGTTAACCAGGCCCACCTCGACCCGCGAATGAAGCCCGTTCCGGGGACGCCGCCCGACGAGGCCGAGGCGCTGATGTGCGTCCCGCTCATCGCGCGCGGCGCGATCAAGGGCACGCTGAACCTGTACCGCCTCGGCGAGAGCGCCTGCTTCAGCGAGGTCGAGTTCGAGGTCGCGAAGCGCTTCGGTGACGCCGCGGCGCTCGCGGTCGACAACGCGCAGATCCGCGCGCGGCTCGAGCACCAGGCGCAGACCGACTCCCTGACCGGCCTCTATAACCACCGCGCCTTCCACGACCGTCTTCGCGAGGAGCTCCAGCGCGCCAGCCGTTCGCACGACTCGGTCGCGCTGCTCATGCTCGACATCGACGACTTCAAGCGCGTGAACGACGTATACGGGCACGGGACGGGCGACGAGGTCCTGCGGAACCTCGCCGCGACGCTGCGCGCCGCCGTCCGCGGCTCGGACGTCGTCTGCCGGCTCGGCGGCGAGGAGTTCGGCGTCATCCTCCCCGGTTGCGACGAGGCGCTCGCGCTCGGCTCCGCGGAGCGAATCACCGACGCCCTCTCGACGTTCGAGGTCGAGGCGGCGGGGCGCATCACCATCTCCGTCGGCCTCGCCTACGGGCCGCAGCACGCGATGAACCCGCGCGAGCTCGTCGCCTGCGCGGAGACGGCGATGATGACGGCGAAGGCGCGCGGCAAGAACCAGATCGTCGTCTTCGGCAGCGAGCCCGCCGAGCGCCCGGACGGCCCCTCGGCCACACGCGACGTCCGCTCGATCGCGCACCTGAAGATGCTCCAGAGCCTGAGCGGCAAGCTGAACCGCCTGAACGACGTGCGCGAGATCGGGATGGTGATTGCGAACGAGCTCCGCTCGCTGATCGACTACCACAACTGCCGCGTCTTCCTGGTCGACGGGGAGGACGTCGTCCCGGTCGCCTTCCGCGGCGACCTCGCGACGAGCGCGAAGACGACGATGGACGTCCTCTCGTGCAAGCTCGGGGAGGGCATCACGGGTCACTGCGCCGAGATCGGGGAGTCGCTTTTGATCGGCGACGCGGCGCACCACGCATACGCGCGCCAGGTGCCCGGGACGGACGTGATCGAGGAGTCGCAGATCAACGTGCCCCTGCGCTACGGCTCGCGCGTGATCGGCGTCGTCGGGATCTCGAAGCTCGGCCTGAACCAGTTCGACGAGGACGACGTGCGCCTGCTCGAGGTGCTCGCCGGCCAGGCCTCGGTCGCGCTCGAGAACGCGCGCCTGTACGAGGCGGAGCGGCGCGAGGCCGAGAGCGCGAAGGCGCTGCTCGAGTTCGGGCGCGAGCTCGCCGGGGCCCAGGGCCTCGCCGAGATCCTCGACCGCGTCGTCTCGCTCTCGGCGGCGATCCTCGGCACGACGCGGACCTCGGTCTGGCTCCAGGATCCCGCGACGGGCGAGCTCGTCCCGCGAGCGCTCGCCGGCTACAGGGAGGAGGAGCGGCCGCGTGTGCTCGCGTGGCGGTTCCCGCGCGAGGTCGCCGAGCGCGCCCTCGCACCGAAGGAGCCGTTCGCGTTCGACTCCTCCGAGCTCGAGCGCTTCGGCGGCGGCAAGGCGCTCGTGAAGGGCCAGTACGTCGTCGCGCCCTTCACGGCCGACAGCGGCCGGCTGGGCTGCATCGTCGTCGCCGTGCCCGAATCGGCGGGCGACTTCTCCGACCGCGAGCTGCGGCTGCTCGCCGGGATCGCCTACCAGGCGAAGCTCGCGATCACGAACGCGGGGAACTTCGAGAGTCTCGAGGGCACGTTCTTCTCCACCGTCGAGGCGCTCGCGAACGCGCTCGAGGCGAACGACGAGTACACCTCGGAGCACGCGCGCTGGATCCGCGACATGGCGATGGAGGTCGGCCAGGCCCTCGGGCTCGACCCGCCGGCGCTCAAGCGGCTCGAGCTCGGCGCCCTCTTCCACGACATCGGCAAGATCGGCGTCCCCTCGACGATCCTCTCCAAGCCGGGCCGTCTCACCGCCGAGGAGCGGGCGCTGATGCAGACGCATCCGGAGCTCGGCGAGCGGATCATCGCGCCGATCGAGCGGCTCGAGGACGTGCGCCCGATCGTCCGCTCCTGCCACGAGCACTGGGACGGCTCGGGCTATCCCGACGGGAAGCGCGGCGAGGAGATCCCGCTCGAGGCGCGCATCATCCTCGTCTGCGACGCCTTCCATGCGATGACGACCGACCGCCCGTACCGGAAGCGGCTTTCCACCGCTGAGGCGCTTCGCCGCCTACGCCAAGGGGCCGGGTCGCAGTTCGACCCCCGCGTCGTCGAGGTCTACCTGCGGGTCCTCGACGATAGGGCAGCTCAGGGCCGCGCTGCCTGAGCTCGATCGCATCGACCGGTCGTTTCAGACGGACGCGCAGACGAAGCCTGCACGTCCTGATAGCGGCATCGCGAGCGATGCCTTTTGGCCGCCTGAATTAGGCTTCGTGTGATGGAGGACGCTCGCCTCGACGCCTATGCGCGGTTGATCGTCCGGGTGGGGGTGAACCTCCAGCCGGGCCAGGACGTCCAGATCAGCGGCTGGATCGAGCACGCGCCGCTCGCGCGCGCCCTCGCGCGTACCGCGTACGAGGCCGGCGCCCGCTACGTCGACGTCCTGTACCAGGACAACCACATCCGCAAGGCGCTCGTCGAGCTCGGCCCCGACGAGTCCCTCGCCTGGACGCCGCCGTACTGGATGACGCGTCTGGAGGACATCGTCGAGCGGCGCGGCGCCCGAATCGCGATCACGGGCGAGGCCGAGCCTGCGCTCCTCGCCGGGCTCGACCAGCGCCGTGTGGGGGCGGCCCGGATGACGGAGTACAACGACCTCATGCTCCGCGCAGTCACCGAGCGGCGGGTCTCCTGGGTGGTCGCGGCGTACCCGAACGAGGGCTGGGCGGAGACCGTCTTCGGCGAGCCGGACGTCGAGCGCCTGTGGGATGCGGTCGCGCTCGCGGTGCGCCTCGACGACCCCGATCCGGTCGGCGCCTGGCGACGGCACGTCGACCGCCTCACGGAGCGGGCGCACCTCCTCACGGAGCGCCGGTTCGACGCGATCCGCTTCCACGGCGACGGGACGGACTTCACGGTCGGGCTGCTCGCAGGCTCGCTCTGGGAGTCGGCGGAGACGGAGACGGAGTGGGGCCTGCGGCACGTGCCGAACCTCCCGACCGAGGAGGTCTTCACGAGCCCGGACCCGCGGCGGGCCGACGGTGTCGTCCGCGCGACGCGGCCGCTCGGCCTCCCGGGGACGATCGTCCGCGACCTGGAGCTTCGCTTCCGCGACGGGAAGGTCGTCGAGGTGCGCGCGTCGCACGGCGAGGACGCGGTGCGCGCGCAGCTCCAGGCCGACGAGGGCGCGAGCCGCCTCGGGGAGGTCGCGCTCGTCGACGGCTCGTCGGCGGTCGGCCGCACCGGGATCACCTTCCTGAACACGCTCTTCGACGAGAACGCCGCCTCGCACGTCGCCTACGGGACGGGCTTCCCCGACCTGGTCGAGGGCGCGGAGGCCGTCAACACCTCGACGGTGCACACCGACGTGATGATCGGCGGCTGCGAGCTCGAGGTGGACGGCATCGAGCGGCGCGGGGGACATGTCCCGATCTTGCGCGGCGACGAGTGGGTGCTTGCCTGAGGGCAGTTGAATCTGCCGGATTTCCGGCGCTTTTTCGTCACACTTCGGAGCATGGAGCGGTGCGCGAGGGTGCCATCATGGTCCGAGGCAATGCCGAGGACGTGAAGGATCCTGGGCCCGGACGGCAAGAGCACGAGGCGGAGCCGATCGGCTTCCGCGCCTCCGGTGAGCACTTCAACGAGTACCTGCAAAAGGAAACGGCCCCGGATCCCGAGGCCGTCTCCTTGGAGAGTAACGTGGGCTGCGGCCCCCCACGTCGAACCTCACCATGGTCGACCCCGAGGGCTCGCGCATGCCCCCAAAGGGGGAAGTGAAGCGGCGAAGTGAACCACCCTAAGGGGGAGGAATCAAGGCCGCTCTCCCGACCAGACTCGGAAGGTCAACTGGCAGTGGGACCGATGCGGCGGGACCCCACCACATGACAACCCAAGAGGCGGGACCGTTGCGGCGGGTCTCGCCTCTCTCTTTTTGCGCTAGACCGGCAGTGCGAAGGCGGCGTCCGGGTCGAGGTCGAGGGTCTCGTCTGCCTGCTCGATCAGCACGCCGTCGTGGGTTGCGCAGACGACCGCGGTTCCGCGCTCGTGGGCGGCGCGCGCGAGGAGGACGCTCGCCGAGCGCGCGTTCTCCTCGTCGAGGCGGGCCGTGGGCTCGTCGACGAGGAGGAGCTCCGCCCGCGTCGCAAGGGCGCGGGCGAGCGCGACACGCTGCCGCTCGCCGGCCGAGAGCCGCGCCGCCGGGACGTCGAGATCGGGCGCCAGACCGACCTCGGCGAGCGCCTCCCGGGCGTCGCCGTTCGTTCCGCGGAGGTACAACCCGAGCTCGACGTTCTCGCGCGCGCTCAGGTAGGGGACGAGGCCCGGCTCCTGCGTCACGAGCGCGATGTGGCCGCGTCGGAGCCCGGCGAGCTGGATGCGCGTCAGGGCACCCAGTGACGTGTCTGCGAACGTCACGTCGCCGGCGGAAGGCCGCTCGAGGCCCGCGAGGAGGTGGAGGAGCGTCGTCTTGCCGCTTCCGGAGCGGCCGACGACGGCGCTCAGGGCGCCGGCCTGGAAGCCGCGGGAGAGGCCGTCGAGCACGATCCGCGTGCCGTAGCGCTTCTCGACGGCGTCGACCGCGGCGACGACGGGGCCCGAGGAGGGAGCTGCGGCGACTCGCTCCGCGTCCTCGCCCGGCGTGCCGTCGACCGGTCGAAGCACGAGCCTCCCGCCCTCCGTCGCGACCGTGACCAGGCTCGGATGGCCGGCCTGTGCGAGCGCGGAGTCGGGCAGGCGGGCCCAGCCGTGCGTGACCGCCAATGCCGGCTCGTGCCCCGGTCGCGCCTGGGCGACGACTCGGCCGTCGCGGACGTAGACGAGCCGGTCGGCGATCGAGGCCGCGTGCGCGTCGTGGCTCACGATCAGTGCCGTCGCGCCGGATCCGCGTACGAGCTCGCCGAGGAGCCGGTAAACGGTCGCGGCGTTCTCGGAGTCGAGCTCCCCGGCGGGCTCGTCCGCGAGCAGCAACCCGGGCCGGTGCGCGACGGCGGCGCAGACCGCGACGCGTTGCTGCTCCCCGCCCGAGAGCGAGCCCGGCCGGTCGTCGGCTCGGTCGGCGAGCCCGACCCGTTCGAGCAGGTGCTCGGCTGCGCGCCCGGCCTCGCGGGGGTCGTGCCCGAGCAGCTCGAGCTGGAGCGCGACCGTCTGGCGGCAGGTCAGATCGGCCGAGAGGGCGCGTGCGTAGTGCTGGTCGAGCAGCCCGAGATTGCGCGCGCGGAACGCGTCGTCGACGTCGCGCAGCTCGGTCCCGAGCACGCTGCCGCCGCCCGCGGAGAGCCGCTCGAGGCCCGACAGCACGCGGAGCAACGTCGTCTTGCCGGACCCGCTCGGTCCGAGCATGACGACGATCTCGCCCGGCTCGACTGTGAGGTTCAGCCCCTGCAGGGCGACGCTGCCGCCGGCCGCGGACTCGTAGATGCGAAAGGCGTCCCGGACCTCGATCACTCGAGGCTCCAGACGGCGCGCTCCGGCGAGTCACCGCGAAAGGTGCGCCGGGCCGTGAGCTCGACGATCAGCGCCACCACGAGGACGAGGGCGCCGAGGCCTGCCACCGCCGCGGCCCACGCAGGCTCCAGGCGCAGCGGTGGCCGCGGGTTGTCGGCGGCTGCCGAGACGCGAACGAGCGTGACGACGAGCCGCGAGAGCAGGAGCCCCAGGAGCACGCCGCCGACCGCGCCGAGCGCGACCAGGATCGCGGTGCGGAGCCGGAACTGCCTGCGCAGCGTGTCCGGCGAGACGCCTTGCGCCTCGAGGTCGAAAAGCTCCCCGCGCTCGTCCCGCAGCTCGCTGACGAGCGCGAGCCAGAGTCCGATTGCCGCCAGAGCGAGCGCCACGATCGCCGCGACGCCCAGCGTGAGCTCGAGCCCGCGCGCGAGCGGATCGGCCGCGAGGGTGTGCTCGATCTCCCGTCGCGATGCGACGTCGAGCACCGCGAACGGCGGGCGGCGGAGCTCCCGCTCCGCCTGCGGCGGGGCGGAGAGCCAGAGCTCGCCTGGCGTACCGGTCCCGGGCAGGCGGGCGTCGAGTGCGGTGGCGAGCCGGCTCTCGTCGGCGATCACGAAGCCCTCGCCTTGCTGGTCGGCATTGGGGAAGCGCGCCGCCACGCCGACGATCCGGGCGGGCAGTCGCTGGTCTTGGAGGTCGAGCGTGATCGCGCCCCCTGGCCCGGCCCCGCTCGCGATGTCGGGGCTGACGACGACTCGGAGCGGGTGCGTGTCGGTCGGCTGGGGGAGGCGGAGGAGGATCGTCTGGCCTTCGTTGAACGCGTAAGAGAGGCGGCCGTCCGCGAGTCGGCCGCCGCCGCTCGTGACCCAGCCGCTCCAGTGCGTGAGGATTCGCCGCCCTGCGCGGAGCGGGCTGAGCTCCAGCGAGCCGGTAGGTGCGCCTGCGGCGCCGGCCTCCGCGTCGCGGTGGAAGTAGCCGAACCGCTCGGCGCTCGCGAGCGAGACCTCGAGGCCGATCACCTCGCGCGTTCCATGCGGCAGCCGCGCGGTCAGCGTCGCTGCGCCGGCGCCGCGCTCGCTGAGCCGCACTACCCTGATCCGGCCCCTCGAGTCGGCGACGGCGAGCCTCACGCCGACGGGAGCCCCGCGGACGCGCACCCGCAGCGAGACGGCGGCACCGTTCGCCGGCAACGCTCGCAGCCGCGCCGGGCCGTCGGCGCCGATCCTCTCGGCCAGCTCGGCCGGCGAGAGGCGCGAGAAGTCGGAGCGCCAGTGCAGCTTCGCGAGCGCCTCCGCCGGCACGCCGAGCAGGACGGGATTGAGCACGCTCGTCCCGGATCCGGGCACGGTCGCGGTCCGGCGCAGCACTGGGTAGGGCCTCCCGATCGCCCGGTAGCGGGAGAGCGGCGCCGCGTCCAGCGGCCGGACGAGCTGGGAGCCCTCGCTCAGGACGTAGTCGAGCGGCACCGCGAAGGCCGCCTCGTCCCGTGCGCTCCGCTCCAGTGTCGCGCGATAGCCGGCCGCGAACAGCGCAAGGCCGACGCTGACGAGCAGGAACGCGGCCGTCGCGATCGTGCGCGAAGGCGCGCGGGCGAGCGCGAGCAGAGCCAGGCGGAGTGCGCTCGGACCGCGCCGCGCGGCCCGCTCGGCGGCGCGCATGAGCGGAGCGATCAAACGTCCCGCGGCGACGGCGGCAACGAAGGCGACGAGTCCGGGGAGCAAGAGCAGGAGCGTCGTGTCGCCGCCGGTGGCGAGCGTGTCGGCGTCGAGGCCGCCCCGGGCGAGCCCGACGCCGACCGCGACCGCGGCCCCGAACGCTGCGACGTCGAGCAGGCGTAGACCGCTCCGCGCGCTCGTCCGCACGCGTCCCGCGACCAGCACGGCGGCCGTCCCGGCGACCCAGGCGAGCAGGACGAGCACGACGCCGAGCGGCGAGCCGAGTGAGTGACCGAGGACGGCCCCGCTCGGGAGCCCGGCCCGCGCCGCGACGACCGCGACGAGCGCGGCGCCGGCGGCGACGCCGACCAGCCCTCCGGCCACGCTCATCGCGGAGACCTCTGCGCCCACGGCAAGCCACAGCTGCGGTCGTCTCGCGCCCCGCTCGAGCAACCGGCGCCGCTCGGCTGCGAGGCCGCGGCGGAGGCCGATCGCGCATACGAGCGCGAAGCCGAGCAGCAGCGTGCTGACCTCGCCGCCGATCAGCACCATCCGCTGCGCCGTGATGCGGCCCTTCGCGCGCGCGTCCGTCAATGCGGTGTCCGGGCCGCTCAGCGCGTAGGCGTCCGTGTAGCGGCCAAGGTCGGCCTGCGCGCGCGACTCGCGGCGGAGCAGCTGCGGGATCTGCCAGACGTGCAGCCGGCGCGGGTCGAGCGGCGCGATCCAGCTGTACGAGCGGTAGATGCCCTCGAAGGCGGGGAGCCGGTCGAAGGCCGCCGAGCCGGAAGCGATCAGCGTCGTCGCACGCTGGCCGTTCAGCTGGGGCGTCGGCTGGAGGAAGTCGCCGTAGAGCGCGCGCTCGCGGAGCTCGCCGGTTCCGACCCGGACGAGGTGGATTCCCTCTTGATCCCAGCTCGCGCGTCCGCCGGTGCCGAGCTCGAGCACCTCGCAGCGGGCGGGGACGCACCTGCGCGGAGTGCGGCCTGTGCGCAGGCGCGCGAGGGCGCCAAGCCGATCCAGGCTCGCGAGCTGGACGAGATCGCCCCCGACGCGGAGCTCTCGGAAGAACATCGCGCGGAGCGGCCGGCGCGCGGTGAGCGAGGCGAGCGTGCCGCGGATCGTCCGGTCGGCCTGGGCGTAGCTCTGGCCCGGCGCAAGGCCGAACGCGTCCACGCGAAAGCTCTGCTGCGAGGCGGGAAGCACGGCCACCGCCCGCTGAACGGCGCGGTCGCGGGCGATCAGGCTGCCGCCCTCGACGCCGACGAGCATCGCGATCGAGGCGGCGATCCCGGCGGCGACGAGAATCGCGCGACCTGCGTGCCCGCGCAGCCGCGCCGCGGCGACGACGAGCGGGGCCCGGGCCCGCCAGCGCAGGCGCCGTCGTTGGGCCTGCGTGCGCCGCGACACGACGGCCTCGCTCACGCGCGGGCCCTCCGGCTCCGGTACGCACGCGTCTTCAGGCGGTTGCCGCAGAGTTGCATCGAGCACCAGCTCGCGGCGCGGTTCTTGGAGTAGTCGTAGAAGGCCCACTTGCAGTTGCGGCAGGCCTTGAGCCGGGGCCAGGTTCCCTCGAGCATCGCCCCGAACGCCACGGCCACGACGCGCGCGAGCGGATCGTCGGCGCCGAAGACGACGTGGCCGCCGTCGTCCAGCTCGAGCCGGAGCCCGGCCGCCACGCGATTGACCACGGCGACCGCGCCGCCGTCGAGCGGAGCGCCGTTGTTGGCGCGCAGCAGCATACGCAGCGCCTCCCGGAGCTCGTGCGCCCGCTCGACGTCGACCTCACTCTCCTCGCAGCCGAGGAAGTCGGCGAGCTCGGCGGGCGTGCCGATCCACTCGCGGCCGTGCTCGTGGTCGACCGTGTTCACGAACCGCTGCACGAGCCGGAGCGGCTCCGGCGCAGCCTTCGGGACGTCGTACCGCGGCACGACACCAGCATATCTAGTTAGCTGGTGTCGAAGCGTCGCCTCCGTACAGCCCCTCGATCCAGGGCCGGAACTCGGGCGGCGCGTCCCAATAGGGTACGGGCCGTCCGTCGACGAGGACGTGGCGCACGTCGGGCTTGCCGCCGTTCTCGACCCGCTCCGCGTCCGCCTCGCACGCCGCGACGCGCCTGGAGTCCCACTCGACTTCGCGCGCGGCCGGCCCGTGGCGGGCGTCGAAGAAGCAGGGCCGACGGGCCGGCGCGGGCTCCTCGCCGCGGAGGAGCGCTGCGGCCCGCGCCAGCTCGGCTCTGCCGCGGACGAGCGTCGACGCGACGAGCCGGAGATCCTCGGGTGACCGGGCACGGTCGCAGCCGAGCTCGGCCCGTTGGTACGCCGCGAGCGCCGCGCGGTAGGCGTCCGCCGCGGCCGGGCTCGTCGCCGCCGGCTCCAGCTCGCGCACGTCGGCCGCGAAGGAGGCGAGATCGTCCCGGGCCGCGCGCCGCACCGCTCGGAGGACGGACCCTTTTCCCCGCAAGCTGCGTATGAAGCGAGCGTACCGGCGGTCGCCGGACGGACGTGGTACAACCCGGTTCCGGGCACCAGGCGAATCGAGTCGAGCTGAGCTCTTTCGACGACAGCACCAAGGGAGCGGGCCGCCGCGTGATCGCGCCCGCGGGCCGCGAGCGGCGCACCGTGCGCCTGCCCCGGTCGCTCCCGCGCGTGCGCCCGGTGGCCGAGCCGATCTCCTCGGCGCACGCGGGCTTCTTCGGCGGCGGCGGCTTCTATCTCCGGGTCGGCATCCTCGCCGCCGTCACGCTCTCGATCTTCGGTCTCCTGGCTCTCCGGCTGTGGTCGCTCCAGGTCCTCCAGGGCCCCCGCTACGCGCACCAGGCGGCGCGGCAGACGTTCCGCTACGTCGACCTGCCGGCCCCGCGCGGGCCGATCCTCGACGTCAAGGGGAAGCTGCTCGTCGGCACCGAGGGCCAGCTCGTCCTGACCGCCGACGTGGACACGCTCGGCAAGATCGACGCGCACGGCCGCTGGCACGCGAGCCCGCGTGGCCGCGCGCTCCTCCGTCGCGTCGCTCGCCTGACGGGAGCGTCGACGGGTCTGCTCGTCCGCCGCGTCGGCCGGAGCGTCGTCCGGTCGCCATACGCGCCCGCGGTCGTGGTGCCGCACCTCTCGCGGATGCTCTCGCAGTTCCTCAACGAGCGCGCGCGTGCGTTCCCGGGCCTGCACGTCGTCTCGCTCCCCTCGCGCGAGTACCCGCAGGGCGCCTTCGGGACGGAGTTCCTGGGGCTGAACGGCGAGGTCACCGAGGACGAGCTCAAGGCGCGCCGCTACCCGCACGCAAAGCCGGGCGAGGTGGTTGGCCAGTCGGGTGTCGAGGCCACCTACGACCGCTGGCTGAACGGCGGCCTGCAGCGAAACCGCGTCGCCGTCGACTCGCTCGGCCGCGCCGTCGGCCCGCTCCGCGCCCTTAGTGAGCCCGGGCCCCGCCGCGGCCTTCAGCTCACGATCGACGCTCACCTCCAGCGCGCGGCCGAGCAGGCGATCAAGGACGGGATCAACTTCGCCCACAAGGCCGGGCACTACGAGGCGAGCGCGGGCGCGGCGGTCGTGATGAATCCGCACACCGGCGGGGTGCTCGCGCTCGCGAGCTATCCGGGCTACAACCAGGTCGCAGCCGCCCAGGACCCGGACTACCTCGCGCAGCTCCTGGACAGTGACGACGCCCTCCTCGACCGCGCGACGCAGGGCATCTACCCGACCGGCTCGACGTTCAAGCCGATCGTCGCCGAGGCGGCGCTCGCGACCGGGCTCATCTCGCCGTACACGACGCTCCCGTGCACGCCGACCTACACGGTCGGGAACATCGTCTTCAACAACGTCGACCCCGGCGTGTTCGCGTCCATGAGCCTGCCCGAGGCGTTGACCGTCTCGTGCGACACCTGGTTCTACCGGGTCGGCTACATGTTCGACCAGCGCCGCGTGGCGACCGGCGCGCTCGACATGCAGCGCTGGGCCCGCCTGCTCGGGATCGGTCACACGACCGGCATCGACCTGCCGGCCGAGGCGGGCGGCGCCGTCCCCGACCCGAAGAACATCAAGCGCCTCCAGCCGAGCGAGCCGGTGTGGTACCCGGGCCAGTCGGTGAACCTCTCGATCGGCCAGGGCCTGCTCCAGGTCACGCCGCTCCAGCTCGCCGTCGCCTACAGCGCGCTCGCAAACGGCGGCACGGTCGTCCGGCCGCACGTGGCGCGCGCGCTCCTCACGCCGCGCGGCGACGTGGCGAAGCTGCTCCGCTTCCCGCCTCGGCGGCACCTGCACCTGACCGGCCTCTCGGCGATCCGCGAGGGCCTGTACAACGCCGCGAACGCGCCGAACGGCACGTCGTTTTCCGTCTTCGGCGGTGCCGGGTTCCCGATCAAGGTGGTCGGCAAGACGGGCACCGCGCAGGCGCCGGGGGGCGAGGACCACTCGTGGTACGCGTCCTGGGCGCCGGCCGGGAACCCGAAGGTCGTCGTCGTCGTCCTGATCGAGCACGGCGGCTTCGGCGCCGAGGCGGCCGCGCCCGCCGCGCGCGAGATCTACTCGGCGTACTTCCACCTACCGACCAAGAAGCACTGAGCCGCCGCGCGGCCCCGAGCGGCCCGGTCGTCTTCGACTGCGATGGCCTCCTGCTCGACACCGAGCGCCTCTGGACGCGCGCCGAGACGGCGCTCTTCACCCGCTACGGGCGGCCGTTCGGCCGCGCCGAGAAGGCGGAGCTCCTCGGGACGTCGTGGGAGACGAGCGGGCGGATCCTCGAGCGCCTCCTCGACCGGCCGGGCGAGGCCGAGGCGCTCGGCCACGAGCTCGACGAGCTTGTCTTCCACGAGCTCCGCGACGGCGTCGAGCCCCGGCCTGGGGCGCGCGAGCTGGTCGAGGCGCTCACCGGACGGCGCCGCCTCGGCATCGCGTCGAACTCGCCGCGGGCGTGGGTGGAGGCGGTGCTGGCGTCGGCCGGCCTTGCGGCGCCCTTCGAGGTCGTCGTCACCTCCGAGGAAGTAGCCGAGCCGAAGCCGGCGCCGGACGTCTACCTGCGCGCGGCCGAGCTCCTCGACAGCCCGCCGGGCGACACGGTCGCGCTCGAGGACTCGCCGCCCGGCGCCGCCGCCGCCCGCGCGGCCGGGATGTACGTCATCGGCGTCCCGTACATGGCGGACCTGCCGCTCGAGGCTGACCTCGTCGCAGCCTCGCTCGCCGACGACGCGGTCAGGAGCGCGCTGCTAGGGCCAGACAGGGCCCGCTAGCGGCTGCCGTCGCGGGTGCGGCAGGCGGTGGTAGATCGGGATCCCGGCCACCGCCGCCATCATCCTGTACTCGCGGCGCAGGATCCGCATCGTCGTGAGCGACGAAGGGTCGATCGCGGTCGCCGCCTGCGCCGCGACGACGAGCGCGGGCTTGCGCTGGGCCAGCATCTTCTCGGCGGCTGGGAAGGCCCCCGGGATCGCCTGGACGTTCCGCCGCCAGAGGTACGGGAACGCGGGCGGCCGGTCCGCGAGGTAGTAGACGTCGGCCGCCGCCCAGACGACGAAGATCTTCTCGTGGGGCCGTGTGTGCAGCTTCACGTACGCGGAGACGGCCTTGTCCGACCGGAGGTGCGGATCCTTGGGCCAGATCGCCTCCGCCTGTGCCACGCCGCTCGCGAACCAGAGCGGCGCCGCGAAGGCGAGGGCGGCCGCCGCGGTCGCAGCGCAAGCGCCCCACGCGATCTCGCGCCGCGCCTCGACGAGCGCCGCGACCGCCACGCCGCCGAGCACGGCGAGCGGGGGCACGAGCTGGAGGTAGTAGTGCGCGTGGAAGTTCCCGCCCGCGATGACGCCGACCACCGCGGCACCGAGCCAGAGCCGGACGAGCCGCGGTGCCCGCCACCAGCCCAGGACGGCGAGCGCGGCGAGCGGCGCGAGCGCCTTCCCGGCCGCCGGGAGCGAGGCGGTGAGCAGGTGCCAGCGATGGATCGGCGAGCCGGTGAAGATCGAGTCGCCGTCGCCGCGGTAGGCGACCACCGCGTACCACCACTCGCCGACCTGCGCCGCGCTCGCCGCGCAGTAGGCGATCGGCACCGCGGCCCCGGCGAGGAGGAGCGCGACCGGCCGCCAGGCGCGGCGGCGCTGCTCCAGGACGAGGAGCGCGATCGCGGCGAGCCCGGCGTCGAAGGCCGACTGCCGGATCATGAGCGCGCAGCCGGTCAGGAGACCCGCGACGACGAGCCAGGGCGCGCGCCGGCTCCGCAGGTAGGCGCAGAAGGCGACGAGCGACAGGAGCGCCGGCACCGAGCTCAGGAGCTCGCCCGAGAGTGTGAACGATTCGATGAACGGGGAGGAGCCCGCGGTTGCGACTAGCAGCCCCGCGGACAATGCAGTTATCCTCCCGCCCAGCCGAAGGGCGAGCAGCATCGTTGCCAGCAGGGTCATGGCAGCAACGGCGGCCGCCGCCGCCCGTAGTCCCTCAGTTGAGCCCAAACCGAGATCGGAGATCCCGCGATAGATCAACATGAGGCCTTGCGGGCGGTCGACCCAGGCGCCGCGGTAGAGCGTGTTGGACCGCTCCCACAGCCGGGCCACCTCGGCGTACCCCCCCTCGTCCGACGTGAGAGGAGCGCTCAGGAATGGGACACGGACCGCGACGGCCAGGCCGACGGCGGCGAGCGCGCCGAGCGCTGGGGCCCACCGCGCCCCGATCTCGACCGCCGGACGGCGATCGCGGCTGCGGGGGCGCTCGCGGTCGCGCTCACCTGCGCGGTCGCGCTCTTCGGCCTCGGCCTGACGCCCGACCGCTATCTCGTCGTCCTGCTGGCGCCGGCGCTCGTCCTGCGGCGGGCGAGGAGGTTCGCGCTCGATTTCGTCCCCTTCGCTCTGTTGATCATCCTGTACGCGGAGTCTCGCGGAATTGCGCACCTCGTGCATCCGCATCCCTTCTACCTCCCGCAGCTCGACGCTGAACGTTTCCTCTTCGGCGGCAACGTGCCGTCCGTCGACCTCCAGCACTGGCTGTGGCACGGCTCGGCGCGCTGGTACGACCACGCCCTCGTCGAGGTGACGAAGCTCCACTTCATCGTGCCGCCGCTCCTCGCCTTCGCCCTCTGGGTCAAGCGCCGCGCGCTCTTCTACCGCTTCGCCGCCTCCATGCTCGTCCTCTCCTACGCCGGCGCGGTCACCTTCCTGCTCTACCCGTCCGCGCCACCCTGGGCGGCCGCGCAGACCGGGCTCATCGACCCGATCGACAAGCTCCCGATCCCGCACGGCGCCGCCGCCGCGTCATCGCTCCCCTCGACGATGAGCTCGTTCTCGATCACGCGTCTCGTCGTGAAGAACCCGTACGCGGCCATTCCGTCGCTGCACGGCGGCTACGCGTTCCTCGTCTTCCTCTTCGTGGCGATGCTGCTCTGGAAGACCCGCTGGCGGTGGCTGATCCCCGTGCTCGCGCTGTACCCGCTCGTCCAGTGCTTCGCAGTTATCTACACCGCGAACCACTACGTCGTCGACCTGCTGATCGGCTTCCTCTACGCGACGCTGTCCATCCTCGGCGTGCGCTGGTTCTGGCGCCGCCGCGGCTGGCCTGAATAACGGGCACAATTCTCCGCGTGAGGAGAGGGGTCTTCGTCGTCGTGTTGCTGGCCGCGGTCGCGGCGGCGCCTGCACAGGCCGCCTACCGGCTGAAGCCGGCGGAGCGGCGCGCGATCGATGCGACGCTCGATCGCTTCGTGACCTCTGCCGTCCAGCGCAAGAACCTCGCCGCGTCGTACGACCTCGTCACGCCCGCTATGCGCACCGGGATCAGCCGCCGCGCGTGGGCGCACGGCGAGACGAACGTCATGGCCTACCCCGCCCGCGGAACCCGCTTCCACGGCTGGACGGTCGACCTCGCGCAGCCCGGCTACGCGATGGTCGACCTCATCCTCCAGCCCCGCCGCGGCGCGCGCGTCGGCCCGATGATCTTCACCCTCGAGCTGCGCCGGGTGCACGGGCGGTGGCTCGTCGCGTCGTTCATCCCAAGCGCGAGCTTCGCCGGCGCGAGGCAAACCGGGAGCATGAAGGCCTTCGGCGACTATAGCCCGCTCGCGTCGACGAACCCGAAGCCGAAGCACGCGAACCGGCTCTTCCTGATCGGCCCGGCGCTCGTCGTGCTCCTGATCGTCGCCTTCCCAGCGGGGATCGTCCTGCGCGGCTGGTGCCGCAACCGGCGCGCTGAGCGCGAGTTCGGCAAGCCACTGCCGCGCAGCCTCCCGCCGCTGCCGCCGCGGCCCTGATCCCGCTCGAGGTCAGAACCGAGCGTCTCCTCCTGCGCCAGTGGCGGCCCGAGGACGTCGACGCGCTCGCGGAGATCTACGAGCAGCCCGGCTACCTCGAGCACATGCCGGCGCACTCGCGCGACGAGATCCGCTGCCAGGTCGAGCGCTTCCAGCGCGGCTGGGCCGAGGACGGCGTGAGCCAGTGGGCGGCCGTCGACCCGGAGTCCGGGCAGCTGATCGGCCGGCTCGGAATGATGCGCCACCACGACTGGCCGCTCGAGCCGTCGCCCGTCGAGGTGGGGTGGGTGCTGGACGAACGCTGGTGGGGCCGCGGCCTCGCGACCGAGGCCGGCCGGGTCTCGATGGAGCTCTGGCGGGAGCACCTCCCCGACCAGCGGCTGATCTCGATCACCGCGCCCGAGAACCGCCGCTCCCGCGCCGTGATGGAGCGTCTCGGCCTGACGTACCGCGGCGCCACGCACTGGCACGGCTACGACGTGATCTGGTACGCCGTCGATCGTTAGCTGCCGGTCTTCCTCACCCGCTCGAGCACCGAGACCTCGTCCAGGCTCTGGCCTGCGCCGAGCGCGACGCACAGCAGCGGCGACTCCGCCACCGAGACTGCGAGGTGCGTCTCGCGCGCGATCCGCTCGTCGATCCCGCGCAGGAGCGCGCCGCCGCCGACGAGCACGACGCCGCGGTCGCCGAGGTCGGCGGCGAGCTCGGGCGGCGTCCGCTCGAGCATGTTCACGAGCGCCTCCACGACCTGCGTGACGGGCCGGGCGATCGCCTCGCGGATCTCGCGCGCGTTCAGGGTGAGCCGCCGCAGCAGGCCCGTCGTGAGGTCGCGGCCGGCGGCCTCGGTCGTGCGGTCGATCTCGTCGTCCATCGGCCACGCGGAGCCGATGTCGAGCTTCACGCGCTCGGCCTGCTGCTGGCCGATCAGGAGCTTGTGGTGCTGCTGGACGTGCCGGACGATCGCGTCGTCGAGCTCGTAGCCGCCCACGCGCAGCGACTCGGACACGGCCATCCCGCCCAGGGCGATGACGGCCATCTCGCTCGTGCCGCCGCCGATGTCGACGATGAGGTTCCCGTACGCCTCGGAGACGGGCAGGCCGGCGCCGATCGCCCCGGCCATCGGCTCCTCGATCAGGTACGCGCGCCGCGCGCCGGCCGCGAGTGTCGCCTCCTCGACCGCTCGCCGCTCGACCTCGGTGATCCCGCTCGGGACGCAGACGATGACGCGCGGCGCCGAGCGCCGGTCGGCCGCCTTGCGGATGAAGTAGCGCAGCATCTCCTCCGTGATCTCGAAGTCGGCGATCACGCCGTGCCGCAGCGGCCGCGTGGCGCGGATCGAGGCCGGCGTGCGCCCGATCATCCGCCGCGCGCTCTCGCCGATCGCCTGCACGACGCCCGTCTCCTCGTCTATCGCGACCACCGACGGCTCGAAGACCACGATCCCTTCGCCGCGCTTGTAGACGACGGTGTTCGCGGTCCCGAGGTCGACCGCGAGGTCGTGCCGGCCGCCGAGGGGGTTACGAAGCTTTGCGAACACCTTTGGACGTTAGCCTCCCGCCTCACGGTTCGGTCCCGCCGACGAGATCGAAGAGCTGACCGACGGCCGCTGTCGGTGGCGGCCGGTTCGGCACCACCTCGGCATCACGTCCTTCGGCGTCAATTGCGTAGACGGGACGCAGCGTCAAGGCGCAAGTGGAGCGTACCGGGATCGAACCGGTGACCTCCGGCTTGCAAACCCACCCGATAGCCCGACTCCACCTGACACCGACCTACAGAATCGGCATGACTGAGCTTGAATCCGCCTTCTCGTCGAACGTCATCTGACAGAGTTCGAGGCGGCCCGCTCGCACGGCGCTCGCACGGCCGCTGCCTAAATGGGCAACGAGTTCTTCGTTGGGCCACCGAGGCGCGGCTGCCGGTCAAACGCCACGCCTCACCTGCCTCGAGAACCCGACTCGCTCTTCGGGCGCCCCGCCGCTGGCCCAGAACCGTTGCCAGCGTGCCCTCGGCCCAGTTGATCGTCACCTCCGGCTCTTGGGCCTTCCAGTCGAGGCTCCGCATGGTTGCGCGAGTCGCGCAGCGACCTTTGCTGCCCGTTTGCTGCCCGCCAAAGATCCTTCGCTATCGCTGGCGGCCGTAGCCGACGGCGAGCGGCAACCTTCAGCCTGGGACGATGTCGGTGCCTCTACCGACAGCTGGCTCGGCGGCGTGTTCAACAACCTCGATTGCGGAGGTGCTCTCTCACAGGCGGCGCGTGAGGTCCGCGGCGATCATCGCGTTCCGACCTCGACGATCCGGTTCTCGGGCTGGTAGCGGACGCGCCAGCGCTCGTTTCGCGCAGGCCGCCCGGGCCGGTAGACGCGGCGGCCGTAGTCGATCGTGAAGCCGGCCGAGCCGGCCTCCTGGACGACGCGCCGCGAGCCGTACGGCAGCCCCGGGTTGTGCTCGACGACCGTCGTCTGCTGGACGAAGGCGAACGGCTTACCGGACCACGCCTCGATGCGGCGCCCGAGCGGCTCCGAGTAGAACCGCACGGTGATCCCGGTCGAGCCGACCGCGAGCCGCATCTGGAGCGGCGCCTCCCAGTCGTTGTCGAAGACGAGCTCGGGGCCGCCCCACGAGATCGTCGCCTCCCGCCCCGGCGGGTAGCGCGAGATGTAGAACGAGTGCGGCGTGTGGGCGACCAGGTCGAGTCCGGCGAAGAACGCGGCGTTGTAGAGCGTCGTCGCGACCTGGCTGGTCCCGCCGCCGACCGAGTCGACGAGCCGGCCGCCGGCGATCATCGGCGCCGGCACGAACCCGCGCGCCCGCGTCCGCCGCCCGAGCGCGCGGTTCATCGAGAACCGGCCACCGGGTGGGAGCGTCCGCCCGTCGAGCAGCTGCGCCGCCCGCCGGATGTTCACGACCCGCGGCTGGCAGCACGGGAAGCGCGTCGTGAACGAGCCGACGACGAGCGGCCGCGCCGAAGCATGCGCGGGCACGAGCGCAACGCCCGCGGCGAAGACCGCGACCGCCGTCCAGCTCCTCACGCCGCGTGCGCATTGCCACCCACTGCAACCACGGGATGCCATAGAGGCTCCATCGTTTGTTGTCGGAGGAGGCTTCGACGACGGCGCGCCGTGCCGAGTCCGCCGAGGCGTTGCGCGCCTCCTGTAGGGCTCCGTCGCACGCAGTGAGGGCCTAGACGAACCGCTTGATGAAGTCGAGCGCCGTCTGGGCGACCTCGCGCCAACCGTGGTCGATCGTGAGCGAGTGGCCTCGGTTCGGGATCTTCACGATCTCCGTCACTGCGGCGTTGCGCCTTTGTTGCTTGTAGGCGGCGTTCGCGATCGCCCACGGCACCGTGTGGTCTCTCTCGCCCTCGATGATGAGCAGGGGCCCGCGCTCGGGGTTCTTCGTGTTCACCTTCGCCTCGGTCCGCGGGTTGAGGTTTGCGTTGCCCATCTGGACGAGAGAGACACCCGAGCCGGCCACGTGGTACGTGTCGTAGAGCTCCTTCGCCTCCTTCTCGTCCAGCGCGTTCGCCCAGCCGTACTTGAACTGGTCGAATGTGAGCGTGACCGCGCGGCCGCGCGTGAGCGGGTTGACGAGGAACGGGCCGATTCCCCTGAGCACCGAGGCCGGCAGAGGCAGAACGCCGCGGAAGACTCCGGGATCGATCGCCACGGTGGCCGCCGAGAGGCCCCGGCCCGCGAGCATCTGCGCCAGCAAGCCCCCGGTCGAGTGCCCCATCACCGCTGGCTTCTTGTCCAGCGCATTGATGACCTCGGTGGTGTGATCGGCGACCTGGCTCAAGGTCTTCTTTGCGACGACCTCGGGCTCCGCCCGGGCCTCCTCAACCGTCGCCGGGTCGTCCGGCCAGTCCGGCGTCAGCGGCGCGTAGCCGGCCTGCTCGAAGAACTCTGCCCAGTTGTCCCAGCTGCTCGGCAACAGCCAGAGCCCGTGGATGAAGACGACCGGAGTCTGGCCGGAGGCGTTGGCCGCCTCGATCTCCCGGTTCTCACGTTCGGAAATCGACGACGCACGCGCGACCCGCTCGCGCTCCCGCTGGGTGATCGACGTCGGGACAGTCGTGCTCATCTCGTCCTCCTTGTTGTCTCGGCGGCCGGCTCGACGACGTCGGCGTGGACGCTGTGTGTGGGTTCGGATTGGAGCGGGTTTGTGGTGGAGCAAGGCTCGCGCGGCGGCAGACCGCTCGAATCCGCCGACACGCCGGTCCAGTCGCTGGTCGTGGGCGGAATAGGGCTGGGTCCGAGCCGAGGCAGGCGCGCTGCGCCCGCTACCAGGTCGTCGGCGGGCACCCTCGGCGTTTCGTCGTCGCGGAGCAGTGAGCCCGTCGGCGCGACGGGGGGCGCCGAGCCGGTCGAGCCCTCGGTTGGCGAGCGCGAGGTCAGTACGTCGAGAAGGACTCACCGAAGACGAGCGTCGCCACGCCAGCCACGGGGAGGATCAGGTCGCAGACAGTGAAGACGTTGCCGCGGAGGACGCTCGCGTGAGAGCGGCTGGATCCTCTACGCCTGGCCGCCGCGCGAGCGCCGAGCCGCCGCCGGGGCTCGGTCTGGAGACCCGCCCCTCCGGTAGGCGACCGCGGACGCCATCGCGACGCCTGTGCTGCCTAGACGGCCGCCAGCGAGACGCGCACGACCGGCTCGGCAAGCGATCGCACTGCGAGGCTGTTCGCGAAGGAAGCGGCCAAGGTCGCGACCACGGCCTCCGCGCGTCTCGACACGGTGACCGTCAGGGTAATGTCGGCCAGGCTTGATGGGGCCTCGTGCGTCGGCCACGTCGCGGAGACGCTCACCTCGTGAGGCAGCCCGCGCGCGCGAAGGAATCTCTGCGCAGACCACGCGAAGTCCGAGGCAATGGAAGCGATGAAGAGGTCATCGGGAGTTGGGGCGAGCCGCGGATCCGTCGGGTCGGCCAGCTCGAGCATGTGGCCATGGATGCTTGCCTGGAAGCCGTCTCCACGTCTCGTTGGAATGATGAGAGCGCATGGCTGGTAGGACCGGCGTCAGGTTCGCGGCTGGAGGGGGTCTGTACGGATCGAAGCGGCCGATCCTCGATCCGTTCCAGCCCCCGGGCGGTCCCTGAATGTGAGGTGAGGTCGGAGATGCCGTCGGCGAGATCGTTGTCGGACACTTCGGTGCCGTCCGTAGTTGTGGTCTTGCTCATTACTTGTGTGCCCTTGGGAAGGCAGATTCGTGCGTGACCGGCGACAGAGCGGCCGCAGCCGGTGGACTGGCGCCACTTTCTTGCCAGCGGCGACTGATCGCTCGCCCGAGCATGTACGGCACGACGACGATCGCCCACGCGAGCGCCGGCAGCACGACGAGCGCGACGATCATGAGCGCGATCAGCCCCAGCCACGGGAGCGACAAGATGACGATCGCCGCAACGACGACGAGCGGCAGCCATTTATAGAAGTACGTCACCATGATCGTTCCTCCCGGATCGGCGTGGTTCGTTGGTCACGATGCAAGGATCGCGCCGCGGAGCGGCACTCGAATCCGCCGAGGCGCTAGCGCGGGTGGCTAGCCGTGGCGCAGCGGTTCGGCCGCCGCCCTTAGCGGTCAAGCGTGGGTAGTGGCCGCCTGCTCTCCAAGAGCCTAAAGAGGAGCCCGGCGCCTATGCCGGGTCGTCGTGGAGAAGAGCGCAATAGCCGCAGGCGACGAAGGCGAGCAGGCTCACGGCGCCGACGCCGTGCGCCCAGCCGGCATCGGCGACGGTGAGCAGGCCGATGCCGGCGATCAGCGATGCCGCCGCCAGCCGCGCACTGCGCGCGGTGGTCGTTCGGAGGGATTGGTGTGCCGCGGCCGCGAGGCGTTCCTGGCCCGTAAGCCGCCTCGCGAGCGTGAGCCGGAAGAGGAGGGCGAGCGACGGGAAGAGGAGGACGGCGCCGCCGAGGACGGCAACGACGACGGCGATCTGAGTGCTGTAGCCAGCGGCCGCCTGCTTGATCGTGAGGTCGGCGAGGAAGCGCGGTTGCTGCGCCAGCGCCCAGCCCGCGACGGTGGTCGCGACGGCGAGCGCTGCGCTGTAGCAGGCGGGCGCATACCGGCGCCGCCAGACCAGCGCGAGCGTCGCTACGCCCGCCAGGAATGAGACGATCAGGGCGTGGACGCCGCTTCCCTGTGTGAGGTAGGTGAAGAGCGGGTGGGCGTCGATACGGAGGACGACGACCCCGGCGAGCGCGACCACGCCGGCCGCAACGCCCGCGCCGAGCGCCCGTCGTCGGAATCGCTCGGCCAGCTCCGGATGGCGGTCGCGGACGGCAGCGTCGCTGAGGAAGACGGCGGCCAGGTAGGCGGCGCTGGCGACGGCGAGCGCCCCGATGGCCAAGGAGGTTGGGTTGAGCCAGCTCGAGGCAAGGCTGCCGCCTGGGTTGCCGACGCGGACGCGCGCGGACGCGATGCCGCCGACGACGGTGCCGAGCGCAAAAGGGGTCAGCACCGAGGACAGCGCGAACACCATGTCGACCCGGCGCCGCTCGCGAGGCGTGGCCGTGCCGGCGCGGAGGGCGTACGCGCCCCGTCGCAGGACGATCCCGATCCCGGCGAGGAAGAGCGGGATCGAGAACGTCGAGGCGATCGAGCCGAACGCGGCGGGGTAGGCGGTCCAGACGACGGTGAGCACGAAGATGAGCCAGACATGGTTCGCCTCCCAGACCGGCGCCATCGCTTGGTGGGAGTGCTCGTGGATCTTTCTGGCCTGCTCCCCCCGGCCGGCCACGAGTTGCCAGAAGCCGGCGCCGAAGTCGGCACCGCCAAGGACGGCGTAGAGAGCAAGCCCGACGACAGCGAAGGCAAGCGGCAGGTCGTACACGTGCATCAGGCGGCCTCCGCCGCCCGCGCCTGCGGCGCCGAGCCGCGCTCGAGCGGCATGCGGCTGAGGCGGCCGAGCACCCAGGCGACGCCAATCGCGAGCGCCAGGTAGACGGCGGCGAGCGTTCCGTAGCCGACCGGGATGCCCCCGGCCCCGGTGACGGCTTGCGAGGTCCGCATCACCCGGTACACGACCCAGGGCTGGCGTCCGACCTCGGTCACGATCCAGCCCGCAATCAGCGCGACGACGGACAGCGGCCCAGCTGCGACCAGGGCGCGGTAGAACCAGGTCGACTCCGGCAGCCGCTTCCGGCGGATGCGAACGATCAGGACGACCACCGCCAGGATCGCGAGCAGCGTGCCGATCCCGACCATTGCCTGGAAGGCGAAGCGGACGACGTTCACCGGCGGTCGCTCGGCTGGCGCGACCCCGTCGAGCCCTTGCACCCTCGCGTTGGGACTGTGGAAGGCGAGCAGCGAGAGCAGCCGCGGGAGCGGGATTCCGTATTCGACGTGACCGTGGCTGTACCAGCCGAGCAGGTGCACGGGCGCCCGCTCGTCGTGGGGGCGAGGCCCTCGAAGGCCGCGAGCTTCGTCGGTTGTTCGGCGGCAACCGTGCGTCCGTTCCAGTCGCCGACGAAGACCTGCGCGATCGACGCGAGCGCCGCGCCCGCGAGCGCCAGCGTCAGCGCCGTCCGCTCGTAGCGCCCGATGCGCCGAACCGCCTCCATCACCACGGGAGTGGCAAACCCGGCGCGCCGGGCGCGCGTACCTGCGTCATGCAAGGAGGGTCACGCAGCCCGGTGGCCGTCGCATCGGCCATGTGGCCAGCGAGTAGCTAGGAGGGCTTGGCGGAGCATCCTTGTGCCGCTCGGAGCGCGCTGCTCGTCCCGATGCGGGTCCTCGGTCGCGCCCGTAGCCTCCGGCTACGAACGCTTCCTGCGTCCTTGCCTCGGAACGAGCATCACGCTCCGTTCGACGAAGGAGGTTCCGCCAAGCCCTCAGCTAGTCCGTCTGGCCGCTCGTCAAGGCCATGCGGCTGGCTGGGATGCGGGCGAGCTGGTTCCGCGACGTGATGTCGAGTTTCTGGAAGACCTTGCGCAGGTGATACTGCACGGTTCGGGGGCTGATGAAGAGTTGGGCTCCGATCTCGGGGTTGGAGAGGCCCTCCTGGGCGAGGCGGGCGACCTGTGCCTCTTGCGGTGTGAGGTAGTCGCGCGCTTCGTCGGTGCGCTTGCGAGCGGTCTCCGCGGTGGCAAGGAGCTCGTGGAGGGCTCGCTCGGCGAACGCCTCGGCGGCGATGCGGCTGAACGTGTCGTGGGCTGCCCGAAGTTGCCCGCGCGCGTCCATGCGACGGTTTTCCCGACGCAGCCACTCCCCGTAGACGAGCTGAGCTCGGGCGAGATGAACCGCCGTTCGGCTGCGGCCTAGGAGCTCGATCGCCTCGTGGTAGAGGCTTTCGGCCTGGTCCCCCTCGCTCAGAAGTGCAGCCGACCTCGCCCGAATCCCAAGCGTCCAGTCGGTGCCGCTAGTGCGTGCCCGTTCCTCGATATGACCCAGAGCGTCTGATGCGATTCCGCCGGCGTTGGCACGCGCGCCCGCCTCGACCAGCTCTATAAGGGCCCAGGCGAATAAGCCCAGATCCTCGTGCACGCACGCCCGCTCCGCGGCGGCAAGGCCGTCCTGGTAGCGGCCAAGACCGTTGTACAGGACTGCCCGCGCGTAGTCTGCGAGGGCACTCGCCTGACGCTGGCCCTCCGAGGGCGCGTCCTCGATCATGGCGGCGATCAGCTCCGACGCTCGCGATTCTTGGCCTCTCCAGGCAGCGAGCAGCAGCGAGGTTACGAGCATGGGCGCGTACGCGGCCGCCTCGTGTATCGCGCTTGCCTCTGAGATCAGCGGCGACGAGGAAGATTCGTAGCGACGACTGTCCGTCGACCCGTTGGGTGGGGCCGTAGGCAGTTCTCCGGCACCCGGCGTGTACGCGACGTGGTCGCCGGTCGGGAGGCCGTGGATCACGATGACCAACTGCCGGGCGGGAAGGTCCTTGTAATCGAGACGGAGCTCAGTCGGGGTCTCGGAGGCGATGTGGATGCTGCTCATCGTGCGCCTCCTCTCGCGTGCGTTTCAGACGCGTGCGCGTCGAGCCCGTCATTCACGTGGGCGAGCTCTCGGTAGGGCCGCGGCGAGATCTTGCTGGCTGCCATGATGGCTCCTCCGTTCGTGATGGAGCGCACCATCCCAGCGGGCAAGCCCCGCGTCTTTGCGGCCAGCTAGCGAATCGGTGGCCTGCCAGCGGGCCAATTCGAGGTAAGGCTAGCTTCATTGCGACAGGCGGCTGCTTCGGCAAGGCTGGGCGTGTGACTCTGCGCTGCCTGATCGTTGACGACAGCGAGGCGTTCCTGACCGCGGCTTCGCGTCTGCTCTCAGCACAGGGGCTCGAGGTGGTGGGACGCGCCTTGTCGGCGGCGGAGGCGCTGCGGCTGGCGCGCGAGCTCGAGCCGGACGTCGCGCTCGTCGACGTTCAGCTCGGCGACGAGGACGGCCTCGAGGTGGCGCGACAATTAGCCGCGAGCGCTCACCGGACTCCGGTCATCCTCATCTCCAGCCACGCAGGGGACGAGCTGGAAGAGCTGGTCGACGACAGCCCAGCTGTCGGCTTCGTGCCGAAGTCGGCGCTCGGTGCCGACGCGATTGGGACGTTGCTCGGTTACCGCGACTCGAGGTAGGTCACGACGGCGAGCACGCGCCGGTGGTCGTCCTCGGTCGTCGGAAGGTGAAGCTTGATCAGGATGCTGCGCACGTGCTTCTCGACCGCGCCTTCCGTGATGTACAGCCGATGGGCGATGCCGTTGTTGGAGCGGCCTTCCGCCATGAGCGCGAGCACTTCGCGCTCCCTCGGCGTGAGCTCGGCCAGAGGGTCGTCGCGCCGGGCTGCGCCGACCAGTTCCCTGACGAGCGAGGCGTCGAGAACCGAGCCACCGCGCATGATCCGTTCGACCGCGTCGAGGAAGTCGGCGGCCTTCATGACGCTGCTCTTGAGCAGGTAGCCGATCCGTTCGCCCTCCTCGAGCAGGTCGAGGGCCGTCTCCACCTCGACATGGGCGGAGAGGAGGAGAATTCCTATGTCCGGAAACTCGTTCCGGACGGCACGCGCCGCGTCGAGCCCTTCGGTCGTGTGGCTCGGCGGCATGCGGATATCGATCACGGCCAGGTCTGGGCTCTGCTCCCGCGCCAGGTCCGCCAAAGCGACCGCATCCCCGGCCTGGCCCACGACTTCGTATCCGGCGCCACCCAGCAGGCTCGCGATTCCTTCGCGCAAGAGAACGTCGTCATCGGCCAAGATCACACGTCGAGCTGCCACGTCGGCTTGAGCTTACGCCGGGTTCGGTTCGCTGTCTGCGACCCTCACGGTAGGGTGTGAGGACGGTCGCCTGTGACGCTCGGAACCCCCCACAGGGTCGCGAGGGGCGAGGGCTTGCGCGCCTACTTGGACGCGGCGCTCGACTGCGTCATCCTGGCTGACGCCTCGGGCCGCGTGGTTGAGTTCAACCCGGCGGCCGAGCGCACTTTCGGTTACACGCGTGACGAGGCACTGGGCCGTACGCTGGCCGAGCTGATCGTGCCGCCGTCGCTGCGCGAGCTTCACGGCGAAGGCTTCGCACGCTTCGTGGAGACGCGCGAGAAGCGACTGTTCGGACGCCGGCTGGAACTGACCGGGATGCGTGCAGACGGAACCGAGCTCCCCGTTGAGCTCGCGCTCAGTCAGGTCAGCGACCAGCGTTGTTGGTTTGCGGTGCGGTGCGCGACCTGACCGACGCCAAGCGGGCAGAACGCCGTCTGCGCAGGCTCGCGGACGAGCAAGAGGCGCTGCGGCGGGTCGCCACGCTGGTAGCAGACGAAGCGGCAGGGGATGTGATCTTCGCGTCGGTGGCCGAGGAGATCGCTCGGATCCTCACGGCCGACCGGTGCGCCATAGGGCGGTTCGAAGCCGACGACTCCATGACCGTGGTCGCCTATTGGAGCAACGAAGAGCCGAAGCTTCCCGCCGGCACGCGGATCGATTTGCAGGGCGACGGCGTCACGGCGGCGGTGCGCGAGTCCCGTCGTCCGATCCTCATCGACGACCACGAAGCCTTCTCCGGCCCGCTCATCGACTACGCACGCACCCTCGGCGCGCTGCCCCGCACGACCGTGGCCGCGCCGATCTTCGTCGAGGGCCGCGTCTGGGGAACGATCTTCGCGAGCACGATGGCGGTCGAGATCGCCGAGGGCACCGAGTCGCGCGTGGTGGACTTCGCCGAGCTCGTGGCAACCGCCATCGCGAACACCGAGGCGCGACGGGAGCTGGAACGAGTCGCAGCCGAGCAGCTGGCACTGCGGAAGGCAGCCATGCTGGTCGCCTCCGGCGCTTCCCCGGCCGACGTGTTTGCCGCGATCACGACGTCGGCCGCCGAGCTCTTCGAGGTGCCCTTCGCCAGCCTCCTCCGCTACGGGCCCGACGAGACGGCGACGATGATCGCCGGCTGCGCCGCCTGTAGCGGGTTCGTGGGCCAAACGTGGACCGTCCCGGACGACGATCCGGGAATCCTCAGGAAGGTGGTCGATTCGCGTCGCCCGGCGCGAATCGACGACCACAGCGGCGTCCACGGGCCGCTGGGCGAAGCGGCAAGCTCGCTCGGCATCGGTTCCGTCGTCGGAGTGCCGGTGATCGTCGACGGCTCGGTATGGGGCGTCCTGGCCGTTGGCGCCGCGCAGGACGGGCCGCCGCTCCCCGCAGACGCGAGCGACCGGCTGGACGGATTTACCGGGCTCGTGACGACGACGCTCCTCAACGCGGAGACACGCGACAGCCTCCGTCTTCTCGCCGACGAACAGGCGGCGCTTCGGCGGGTGGCGACGCTCGTAGCGGTCGGAGTCGAGCCCACCGAGTTCTTCTCGGCCGTGAGCAACGAGATCGCGGGGTTGTTCGCGGCTGACTGGGCTGCGGTTGGGCGCTACGAGCCGGACGGCTCGGGGGCAGTGCTCGTCGGTGCGAGCGAGGACCTGCCCGGTATCCCGGTCGGGACGCGCTCCGGCCTCGACGAGGGAATCGTCGCAGGCGAGATCTACCGCACCGGTCGCCCTGCTCGGAACGACGACGTCGGGGCCGCCCGTGCGGGTGCGGACCCGACACGCCGGTTTCTCGCGCTCGGCTTCGTCTCCACGGTCGGGGCGCCGATCGTCGTCGAGGGTGAGCTCTGGGGCTACGTCGCCGCCTCGAGCTCGCACTCGAGCCTGGCGCCGAACACCGAGAAGCGCATCGAGAGCTTCGGTGAGCTGGTGGCGACTGCGATCGCGAACGCAGAGACTCGCGCCGAGCTTGCTGCATCAGAGGCGCGCGCCCGCGCACTCGCAAACGAACAGGCGGCGCTTCGGCGGGTGGCGACGCTCGTCGCGCAAGGCGCGAGCTCAGACGAGCTGTTTTTTGCCGTCGCCCACGAGGTGGCCGGCATCGTCGACATTCCCGTCGTCGGCGTGAACCGTTACGAGGCGGACGGCACCTTCACGATCCTCGGCATCGTCGGGGAGACCAGCTTGACGGTCCGCAGTCGCTGGCCGGTGGAGGAGGAGGGGGTCGCCGGGATGATCCGCACCACCGGTCGCCCGGTTCGCAAGGACGACTACTCGAAGATGCCGGGTCCGCTCGGTGCGGCGATCCGGAAAGACCTGCTGCTCTCGACTCTCGGCGTGCCGATCGTGGTCGAAGGCAGCATCTGGGGCTTCATGATCGCCGCCGCCAAGCCAGGCAGACTCATCCCCGCCGACACGGAGGAGCGGCTCGCCCGCTTTACCGAGCTGGTCGCGACGGCCGTCTCGAATGCCACCACACGCTCGGAGCTGATCGCCTCGCGGGCACGAATCGTCGCCGCCGGCGACGAGGCAAAGCGCCGGATCGAGCGCAACCTCCACGACGGGACGCAGCAGCGACTCATCGCGCTCGGCCTCGACGTGCAGACAGTGCGCGACAGCATTCCCGCAGACTGGCAAGAGGCGCACTCGGGCCTCGAGCGGGTCAGGCACGAGCTCGAGGCCGTGGTCGAGGACGTGCGCGAGCTCTCGCACGGCCTGCATCCGGCGCTGCTCTCGCAGGCGGGGCTGGGGCCATCTCTGCGGGCGTTGGCTCGAAAGTGCCCGATCCCGGTTGAATTGGACGTCAGCGTCGGCAAGCGTCCGTCGGAGTCGACGGAGACCGCCGTCTACTACGTGGTCTCGGAAGCGCTCGCGAATGTCGTCAAGCACGCGCATGCCTCCGAGATCTCGGTCGCGCTGACGACCTCCGACAGTGGCGTTCGGGCGACGATCGTCGACGATGGCGTCGGTGGCGCCGAAGCGAGCGCGGGATCCGGGCTCGTCGGGTTGATCGACCGGGTCGAGGCGCTCGGGGGAAGGTTCACGCTCGACAGCCCGCCCGGCCATGGAACGAGGATCTCGATCGAGATGCCGCTCACCGCCGGCCCAATCGACGGTGTCGCGCGAGTGCCGCCCGGAAGGCCGGCCGCGTCGGGCGACGGTCCTTCGCCGCGGGCGGAGATCTCCAAAGCAATGGACGAGGCGTTGCACGCGGCGATCACGGCGAGCCCGGATGCCCTCTACATCGTCGACGCGCAGGGGAGGATCAGGTTCTTGAATCCCGCCGCGGTTCGAACTCTGGGCTACGAGGACGAGCGGCAGCTGCTCGGCCGCCCGAGCCACGACACGATCCACTACTTGCGGCATGACGGAACCCCGTTCCCGGCGGCCGAGTGCCCACTGCTGCGTCCGCGCCTCAACGGCGAGACGGTGCACGTCGAGAAAGACTGGTTCGTGCGCCAGGACGGATCGCTGGTGGCTGTCTCGTACTCGTCGGCTCCGGTGGCTCTGCCGGATGGCCGCGGTGCCGTCGTCTCGTTCCGCGAAGCGGCTCGGCAAGGCCCCGCCTAAGCAACTCCGATCGGCTCGGGCCTAGGCCGGTCCGCCGACTGGCTACTCGCCTGGCGTGTCGGCGGATTCGAGGGCATTGCGGCGGCGCGATCCTCGCTGCGAACCACCGGCCCGCCAGAAGGCGAGTCGAATCAGCGAATGGAAGGGGACGAGATGAAGATCGTCGTCATCGGCGGCACGGGCCTTGTCGGGTCGAAGCTCGTCGAGAAGCTGCGCACGGCCGGGCACGATCCGCTCGCGGCCGCGCCGGACACCGGCATCGACACCATCACCGGCGAGGGACTGGCCGAGGCGCTCGAGGGAGCCCAGGTCGTCGTCGACGTGTCGAACGCCGTCATGGACGACGCCGCGGTCATGGACTTCTTCCAGACATCGTCGCGGAACCTCCTCGCGGCGGAGGCGGCCGCGGGCGTCAGCCACCACGTCCTGCTGTCGGTCGTCGGCGCCGACCGGCTCCCGGAGAGCGGCTACCTTCGCGCCAAGGTCGCCCAGGAGGACACGGTGAAAGCGGGGACGGTGCCGTACACCATCGTCCGCGCGTCGCAGTTCTTCGAGTTCATCGGCCGCCTCGCAGATTCGAGCTTCACCGGCGACGCGGTCCACCTGGCGCCCGTCTTCGTCCAGCCGGAGTCGGCCGACGACGTCGCCGCAACACTGGCGGACATCGCGGTGAACGAACCCGCGAACGGGATCGTCGAGCTCGGCGGCCCCGAACAGTTCCGGCTCGACGAGCTCGCGCGCCGCGTTCTGGAGGCCAAGAAGGACGAGCGCCTCGTCGAGGCCGACGTCCACGCGCGCTACTTCGGCGCGGAGCTCGACGAGCACTCCCTCACCCCCGACAGCAACGCACGCATCGCCCCGACGCGTCTCGAGGACTGGCTCAGCCAGTCCGTGGCGCGGTAGAGGACCCGGCGATCAGCAGCGGTGCCCGCGGCCGTCTGACCCCATACAACGACCACGAAGGAGTTGAAGATGACCATCGCCACCAAGACAGCGGTAGTGCTCGAGCCGGCCTCGCAGGAGTTCGTCGACGCGACTTCCAAGCCGCCGTTTTTCTGAAAGGGAACTCCTGCCGAGGCGCGCAAGGTGCTCGCCGACGTGCAGGCGGCACCGATCGAGAAGCTGCCGGTCGACGAGCGCTGGATCACCGTCCCTGCCGAGGTCGGGGAGGTGCGGGTGCGCATCGTGACGCCGCCGGGCGTCACAGGAACGCTGCCGGCGATCCTCTACATGCACGGGGGCGGCTGGGTGCTCGGGAACGCCCAAACGCACGACCGGCTCGTCCGCGAGCTCGCGGTCGGCACCGGCGCCGCAGTCGTGTTCGTCGAGTACGACCGCTCCCCGGAAGCCCACTATCCCGTCGCGATCGAGCAGGGCTACGCCACCGCACAGTGGATCGTGCGCGAGGGCGCCGCCAACGGGCTCGACCCGGAGCGGATGGCCGTCGCCGGCGAGTCGGTCGGAGGCTGCATGACGGCAGCGCTCGCGCTCATGGCCGAGGAGCGCGGCGACGTCCGCTTCGTGCAGCAGTCGATGTGGTACCCGGTCACCGACGCCGCGATGGACAGCGAGTCGTACGAGCAGTTCGCGGACGGCTACTTCCTCACTGCGGACGGAATGGCGTGGTTCTGGGACGCCTACCTGCCCGACCGCGAGCGGCGGTGGGAGCCGTACGCATCTCCGCTTCGTGCGAGCGACGAGCAGCTCGCCGGCCTACCGCCGGCGTTCGTGATCGTCGACGAGGCCGACGTGCCCCGCGACGAAGGCGAGGCCTACGCGGCGCGACTGCGGGCTGCTGGCGTTCCGGTCACGACCGTCCGCTACGACGGCATCACGCACGACTTCATGATGCTCAACCCGCTCAGCGCAACCTACGCCACGCGCGCCGCCGTGGCACAGGCGATCTCGATCCTGCGGGACGCATTGCATGGCGCCTGAGGTAGGACGAAACGCGCCGCGCCTCCGCCCGAGGCGCGGCGCACTACCCGCCGCCTCCGGTCTCTACCGGCGGACGCTCCATGCCGCTGGAAGGCTGATCGGAAGCGCAGAGGCGGAAGCACGTCATCTTCACGCGGTCGAGCAGGAGGGCGAGGCGGCGGCGACTCCGTTCATCCCATCCTCGGGCTCTTCCTCTTCTTCCTCCTGCTCTTCCTTGTGATAGTCGGTCTCGCGTTCGCCGCCTACTATCTCGCCTAGCTCGTCTCGCAGCCAGCTTCAGGCTGCGCTGCCCCGATGGCCGGCGCAATTCGATCGCCAGCCATCCCGCGACTCTGTGGCCCTCGCCGGCTGGATCGACAAGCCAAGGACTGGTGCGCCGGCCTAGCGTGTCGGCGGATTCGAGACCGCCCCCGCCGCCTGACACTCGTCGTGACACCTACTCCGACAAGGGGGCTTTCGATGTTCAATCAGAAATGGACGCGGGCTCGCAGGCGGGCTCTCCCGATGGCGCCGGTCGTGGCCCTTGTGGTGCTCCTCTCGCTCGGCTTAGGCGGACCTGCGGGCGCCAACGCGCACGTTGACGCAGGCCCGCGGCCGACGATCGTGCTCGTGCACGGCGACTGGGCCGACGCATCGTCGTGGAGCAGCGTCATCGAGCGCCTGCAGCGCAGGGGCTTCAACGTCGTTGCTCCGCCCAACCTGCTGCGCGGACCGGACGCCGACGCGCCGTACCTCGCCAGCTACCTGCAATCGATCTCGGGCCCGATCGTGCTCGTCGCGCACTCCTACGGCGGGTTCGTCACCACGAACGCCGCCACGGGCAACCCGAACGTCAAGGCACTTGTCTACGTCGACAGCTTCATGCCCGACGAAGGCGAGACCGGCGCGGCCATCCTCGCAGGCTCAGGTACGTGCGTCGACGAGAGCGCCTTCAGCGTTGTGCCGTACGACGGAGGCGTCGATCTGTACCTGCGCTGGGAGGCGAACCCACCCTACCCAGGCTTCAGGGATTGTTTCGCGAACGGCCTCGGGCCAAAGAAGGCCGCCGTCCTTTTCGCCGAGCAGCGCCCAGGCGCCCTCGCCGAGTTTGGTGAGCCCAACGGGCCTCCGGCGTGGAGGACGATCCCGTCCTGGTCGCTCATCGGGACGCTGGACCACGTGATCCCGCCCGCGCTGCAGGAGAAGATGTCCAGCCGAGCAGGCGCGCACATCTCCAGGGTCAGGGCGGGCCACCTGACGCCCATCACACGTCCGGCTGAGGTCATCAAGGTGATCCTCTCCGCGGTCGACGCGACGACCTGACGATGCGCGGACACCTCACAGACACCCGCAATGGGTTTTCGGTGGTCTGCCGGTCTCTATGGCCGCTGCCGAACGGTGGGCCGCCGACTTGTCGGGGCCTGCGTATGCGATCGACGATGAGACCGCCATCAAGGTCGTCGACGGCACGGTCGAAGTCGTCTCCGAGGGGCACTGGAAGCTGTTTACCCGCAGTGCGGTAGCAACCGAATCGGGCCACTAGGCTTGCGGCATGAAGATCTTCAATCTCAACGCAGACGAGTGGGATCGCACGGAAGAGCGCGAGGGCTGGCGCTTCAAGGACGCCTGGGTCGGCGCGCACACCGACGCCGAGCTGATCGGTGCGAGCATGTACGAGGTCGAGCCGGGTAACAAGCAGGGGCCATTTCACACCCACCACGCGAACGAGGAATGGGCGATCGTCCTCCGCGGCGAGCCGACGCTGCGCACGCACGAGGGCGAGCAGCAGCTGCGCCAGGGCGACGTCGTCGCGTTCCCGCGCGGCAAGGAGGGCGCGCACCAAATCCGCAACGACACGGACGCGCCCGTCCGCGTCCTCATGCTCTCCACGCTGATCGCGCCGGACATCGTCGAGTACCTCGACACCGGCAAGATCAGCGGGCAAGATCAGCGCGCGGAGCGTCGCCGGCGAGCAGATCATCTTCGCTCGCCCGGGGCCCGAGCTCGAATATTGGGAGGACGAGGACTAGCTAGGAGACAACGTCCGCTCGCCTGAGCCAGCGTTCCGGAATGACGCCAGAAGGCCTAGCCGAGACGGAGTCGCGCCCTCACGCGCTCCGCGAGCACCAGGTACTGCCGGTAGCGGTGGTGCCGGTGATGTGCCGGGTCGGCAAGAACAGAGTCGGGTGGGCGCTGGATGAAACGCGGCGGACCAAGCACCTCCCCTTTCGTGAACTGCTCGCGTGTGAGGTCAACTTCGATCCCGGAGGGAAGTCGGTTCCACATGTGCGCCATGATCCGCTGGCCGTCAAGGAACACGTCCGCCGCGGCCAGTTCACCACCGATGAGATCATTGACGACGAGGCAGGTCACATCGCAATGCCCCTGGGCGGGGTTGTCCTCCGACCAGCCGTCGTCCGGATCAACGGTGTCGGGCCCCCAGCTCCGTCGAATCGCCTCTTCGAGCTGAGCAAGCGTGTACACGATGCGCCGACTCTAGCGACCGCTGGTTTTCCGCCATCGACCGGTCGGTGCGAGCTGCTCGGTTGGGCCAGCGTGTTCTCGCCTGAGTCCTTCGCTCGTCAGACGTAGTGAAGCGAGTGCGATAGAGCCAAAGTCAAGGCGGCTGGCTGGTCCGAAGTATTGGCGCACGTTTTGCGCGTGCAGCATGCGGAGCGTCCAGTGCTCAGGTGAGCGGTAGCGGCGGACTCGACCCCGCGACCTCCGGCGTGTAAGGCCGGCGCCGCTACTCGACGTCACCCGCCTACGGCGGACAACCGCCCCGACTCGACCTCACTCGACTGGGCTCGACAGCCATTTGAGGGTCCGCTCGCACCGCGCTCGCACACCTGTTGCCGGTGCTGGAACCGCGCCCAGAGAAGTCCTGCAAATGGGATTTTCAGGAGATGGAGCGTGCGGGATTCGAACCCGCGGCCTCCGACTTGCAAACCCACCCGATAGCCCGACTCCACCTGACACCGACCTACAGAATCGGCATGACTGAGCCTAAATCCGCCCTCTCGTCGAACGTCATCTGACAGAGTTCGAGGCGGTCCGCTCGCACGGTGCTCGCACGGCCGCTCCCTAAATGGGCAACGAGTTCTTCGTTGTGGGCCACCGAGGCGCTGTTGCCGGTCACCGCTACGCCTCACCTGCCTCGAGAACCCGACTCGCCCTTCGCGCGCCTGGCCGCTGGCCCAGAACCCGTTGCCAGCGTGCCCTCGGTCCAGTTGATCGTCACCTCCGGCGCCGAGCGCGCGGCGCAGGGCTTTGGGGCTCTACCTCTCCCAGAGGCGGGAGGCTCAGTCGCGTGTAGGTACGTCGTAGTCGATCATCGAGGTCGGCAACGGGCTCATTTGAGCGAACGATGCTCGGACGAACCGAGCGAGTCTCATCCCGAGACTGGGTGTGTCACGCTGCACGGCGTCGCCGTCTCGGAGGCCGTGTATTTCCTCGCCGAGGACGGAGAGCAGGTGTTGCGCAGCACCAAGTTCGACCTCCACGGGACGGCGACGACTTTCAAGAAGCCCTCGCCCAATTCGTCGGGGTTGCGAGCGACTACCTCGGCTACGTCGCTGAGGAAGCGGCGGCGGGCGACGCGACGGAGTACGAACTTCGCCAGGGAGTGCTGCTCGGAAGGCGGCTCAGTGACGGCTATGAGGCCGGAACTCGAGGAGCTCCGGCAGGCAGAGCCATCGCCGCAGCCCCTCCGAGCGGTGCGGCCCCGCCACCGTCCGGCGGAGGCGTGGATTCCTCGGCAAGGGGGCCGCCGTCGTCGAGCCGCGCTTAACGCGGTAACCCGCTGAGGCGAGCAGGCCGCAGGCGGCGGTCGCGTTGCGCGCCTGAATGCTTGTGCCCTCGGTTGTCGGAGTGGAGCTGTCGGTGCTGGCGGAGATCGCTGGTGGCGATCGAGCGCTGTGGCCGGCGCACGTGAAGCGCGGGTTGCGTAGATCTCTCTTGGGCGTTCGTCCGCACGTCGTGGTAGGAGGACAGGTGGTACGCGAACGACAGCGACCTGACGTCGCGGTTGCGGAAGAGCGGGCGGATGTCCTGTGCGAATGTGATCTCGTCTGCCATTCGATCGTCGTCTGGCGCTATGACGGCCATTTCGCCGGAACGACGAGCACCGGCCGCTGGGCGTGCTGGATGACGTGGTTCGACACGCTCCCGAGGTACGCTCGCACGCCGGCGAGGCCGCGCGCGCCGAGGACGATCAGGTCGACCTCGAGCTCGTCGGCGGTCGCGAGGATCGTGTCGGCGACGTGCTCCTTGTCGGCGACCGAGATCCCGCGCGCGTCGTAGCCGTGCTCGCGGGCGGCACGCGCGCCCTGCTCGGCCAGCAGCTCCGCCTGCTTCTCTGTCTGCTCGTCCAGCTCGGTGACATCGAGGGGGACGGCGAACCAGTCGCCGAAGCGCTCGGCCCGCAGCGCCTGCAGCGTGAGCGGCTCCCACACGCACAGCACGACCGCTTCGACGGTGTGCGGGTCGACGATCGCGGCAACGGCGGCCAGCGCAGCGTCGGCGCTTTTGGAGCCGTCGTAGGCGAACAGGACGTTCATCGATCATTCCTTCCCTTCGCGATCGGCTTTGACGGACCAGATCAGCAGATCGTCGACTCGCAGCTTGCTGAGCGGATAGCCGCGCCTCGCGGCGCCTGCCCGCGGGTGACGTCACCGCCTGTGAAGGGAGCGGCGACGAAAGGAGTGGGTCGCGGGCCGCGTCGCACACGCACGGAGGGCGGCATCGTGGAGGCGCTGGCAGCGGCTCTCACGCGGGAGACAAGAACTCCGTCACGAGCGCGGCGAACTGGCGCGGGTACTGGAAGAGGAACCCGTGGGCGGCGTCGGGATAGATCCGCAGCCGGGCGTTCGGCAGTTGGTCGGCCAGGATCTGCGAGTTGATCGTCGGGATCATCATGTCGTTGTCGCCGTTCGCGACGAGGGTGGGCGCGGTGATTCCGGCGAGTCGGTTGAGCTGGGTCGGGTCGGGGATGCCCCATTCGACGATCGCGTCGTACTGGGCGCGGGTGACCTGCGGGCCGTTCGGCTTGTCACGGCCGTCCGTCCGGCCGAGGGCGCGTTGGATGTACTCGCGGCCGAGCGCGCGGCTGGTCTCGGTCGCCTCGAAGAAGATGTGCAGCAACTCGTCGATGCCGTTGTCCGGGTTGTTCGCGATGCGCTCGATGTCGACGATCCAGCCGTGCATCTGCCGGCCGCCGCGCGGGCCCGTTCCGGCTAGGACGATGCGGCGAACCATGCGCCGCCGGAGCAACGTGAGCTCTTGCGCGACCATGCCGCCGAGCGAGTAACCAAGCCGGTCGATTCGGTCGATCTCCAGTTCGTCGAGGAAGGCGATCGCGTCGCGTGCCATCTCGGTCACGGTGACGGGCACGTCGCCGGAGGAGAGGCCTACGCCGGTGTTGTCGAGGAGGATCACCTCGCGATGCGCGGCGATGCTGTCGACGAGCAGGGGGTCCCAGTTGTCGAGGTTGCCGCGGAAATGCTGGAGGAAGAGCAGAGGCGGGCAGCCGTCGTCGCTCCGACCGGAGCGTCGGTACGCGTATGTGATGCCGTTAGACGCATCGACGGTCGAAATCGGATTGGTCAGCTGCGAGAGCTCGGGCGGCTTGCGTATCAGTGGTCATCAAGTGCCTCCTCGTCATCCGATTCGTCGCTGGAAGCATTCTTTTGCATGCCCGGCGCCAAGCATCGACCAGACCAGGGAGGATCGCGCCCGTGGATATCCCGGGTCACGCCCCCTGGTCGTGCCGGTACCGGAGGGCGGCGCACGGCCGGGGGCATGACCAGTGGCTTCCACGGGTGCGACCAGTCCGAGTGCTGCGTAGCGTGGAAGGCGTCAGCCAACAACGGAGGCTCGCAATGGCAACCACGAATGGCACAGACGGCGGCCGCATCCCGCTGATCCTGATCCACGGCGCCTGGCTCTCGGCCCGCAGCCTGGAGAACTTTGCGGACTACTTCGAAAAGCACGGTTACGCCGTCTCTGCTCCGGAGTGGCCCCGCAAGCACGGCGACGTCGAGGAGCTGCGGGCAAACGGGGACGAGGTGGCGGGACTCGGCCTGGACGAGATCGTCGACCACTACGAGGCGCTGATCCGCGCGCTCGACCAGCCGCCCGTCCTGATCGGCCACTCTTTCGGGGGTCTGATCGTCGAGCTCCTGCTCGATCGCGGCCTCGGTCGGGCGGGGGTCGCAATCAGCCCGGCACCGCCGAAGGGCATTCTCGTGCTGCCCTTCTCCTCCCTCAAGGCGGCTTCGCCGGCGCTCGGGCATCCGTCGAAGTGGCATGGCGTCGTGACCCTGACGCCGGAGGAGTTCACGTACGGCTTCGTGAACACGTTCACGCCGGAGGACGCCGCCGCGGCGTACGAGCGCTACGCCGTTCCCGAGACCGGGCAGATCTTCTACGAGGCCGGCTTCGCCAACTTCCGTATGAACCCGCCTACCGAGGTCGACTTCGAGAACGGCGAGCGCGCGCCGCTCCTCATTGTCGGCGCGACCGAGGATCACACCGTCCCGGCCTCGCTCGCCGAGAAGCAGTACAAGAAGTACGAGCGCTCGTCGGCGCAGACCGACTACGTCGAGTTCGAGGGCCGGCCGCACCTGCTCATGGCCGCCGAAGGCTGGGAGGAGGTCGCTGCCTCGATCGAGAGCTGGGTCGACAGCGTGCTCGGCGCGACGGCGAAGACATAACGGCGCGGCCCTCCCGCGCCGGTCAGCGTGTTCCGACCTCGACGATCCGGTTCTCGGGCTGGTAGCGGACGCGCCAGCGCCCGTTCCGGGCCAGTCGCCCGTACCGGTAGACGCGGCGGCCGTAGTCGATCGTGAAGCCGGCCGGCCCGGCCTCCTGGACGACCCGCGTCGAACCGTGGGGCAGCCCGGGGTTGTGCACGATGACGGTCGTCGGCTGGACGTAGGCGAAGGGCTTGCCCGACCAGGCCTCGATGCGACGCCCGAGCGGCTCGGAGTAGAAGCGCACGGTGATCGCGGTCGAGCCGGCCGCGAGCCGCATCTGGAGCGGTGCGGGCCAGTCGTTGTCGAATACGAGCTCCGGCCCGCCCCAGGAGATGGTCGCCTCCCGCCCGGGGGGGTAGCGGGAGATGTAGAAGGAGTGCGGGGTGTGCGCGACCAGGTCGAGGCCGGCGAAGAAGGCAGCGTTGTAGAGCGTGGTCGCGACCTGGCTGATCCCGCCGCCGACCGAGTCGACGAGCCGGTCGCCCGCGATCGTCGGCGCGGGCACGAACCCGCGCGCACGCGTCCTTCGCCCGAGCGCGCGGTTCATCGAGAACCGGCGGCCGGGCTGGAGCGTCCACCGGTCGAGCAGCTGCGCGGCGCGCCGGATGTTCACGACCCGCGGCTGGCAGCAGGGGAAGCGCGTCGTGAACGAGCCGACCAGCGTCGGCCTTGCCGAAGCGTGCGCGGGAACGAGCGCAGCGCCTACGGCGAAGACCGCAACAGCAATCCAGCTCCTCACGGCTCCACCTCCTGCTCGGCCCCTCTCGACGCGTCTGTGATCAGTCGGGCGCCGCGCCCGTGGGTCGCGAAGCTGAACGACCAGCGGATGAGGACGAGCAGCCGATTCTGGAAGCCGATCAGGTAGAAGAGGTGGACGGTCAGCCAGGTCGCCCAGGCGAGAAAGCCGCTCAGCCGGATGCCTTTGATGTCGGCGACTGCCGCTGCTCGCCCGATCGTGGCCAGGTTGCCCTTGTCGCGGTAGCGGAAGGCGCCGTGCCGGCGCCTTCGTAGCCGCGCGCGGACGACGCCGGCCGCGTACCGGCCTTGCTGCATCGCGACGGGAGCGAGACCCGGGAGCACGACAGCCTCGCCGTCGGCGTCACGTACGCGGACCATGTCGCCGATCGCGAACACCTCCGGGTGTCCGGGAAGGGTCAGATCGGACTCGACGGTGACGCGGCCGGCAGGGTCACGCTCGGTTGCCCCCAGCTCCGCGAGCCTCTCGGCGAGGCCGGACGCGGTGACGCCGGCAGCCCAGACGACGGCGCGGCTGGCGATTCGCTCCGGACCACCGTTCCCATCGTCGAGTGTCACGCCGGCCGGGTCGATCCCGATTACCGCGCGGCCTGTGAGGACGGTGACGCCGAGGCGCTCGAGCGATCGCTCCGCTTTCGCCGACAGCGAAGGCACGAAGCTCGTCAGGACACGATCGGCGGCCTCGACGAGGAGAATGCGGGCGCGGCGGGGATCGATGGCGCGGAAGTCGCGCCGCAGCGTGTCCCGCGCGAGCTCGGCCATCTGGCCGGCCATCTCGACGCCGGTGGGGCCGGCGCCGACGACGACGAACGTGAGCCACGCTTCCCGTGCGTCCGCGTCCGCCTCGGCTTCGGCAGCCTCGAAGGCAGCGAGAAGGCGAGTGCGAACGTCGAGTGCGCTCTCGAGCGACTTGACCTCGGCCGCGTGCATGCGCCATTCCTCGTGGCCGAAGTACGAGTAGTTCGAGCCCCCGGCGACGATCAGCGTGTCGTAACCGAGCCGTTCCGGCGCAGGCACCGGCGAGACAGAGCGCAGGTGCAGCTCGCGCGCGTCGAGGTCGAAGTCGGCGACCTCGGCCAGAAGGACGCGGACGTTGCGGTTCCGCTTGAAGATTGCACGGAGCGGATAGGCGACCTCGCCGGGCGAGAGCGCTCCGGTCGCGACCTGGTAGGTGAGCGGCTGGAAGAGATGGAAGTTGCGGCGGTCGACGAGCGTGACCTCGACCGGCGCACGCCGCAGCTTCAAGACCGCCTGGAGACCGCCGAAGCCTCCGCCGACGACGACGACGTGGTGTGCATCCGTCGAACGGCCGGGTCTTCTCCCTGGTAGGTGTCCCACGCTAGACGAAGGCTTGCAGGGCGCGGGCTCCGGCGAGGCCGATCCAGATGCGCGTGTCGTCTCTGACGATCGTCACGAGGGCTGCTTCGCAGTGCGGGCAGCGCATCACGATTCCGGCGCCTCGAAAGACGTGAGTTGCGCCGACCGGCTCGGTTGCGTCACAGGCGGCGCAGGTCGCCATTGCGGTCGTCATCTCGACGGCGAACACCTCCTGGAGGAGGCCGGCGATCGCGTTGCCGTCCAGCATTAGTGCGTCCATCTCAGCCTCCCGTCGGTCCGAAGCGCTCGGTCTTGACGCGTTGCGGGTCGTGCCCGAGCTGAACGAGCGTCTCGGCGACTGCCTCGACGAACGGCGTCGAGCCGCAGACGTAGACGTGCGGGCGCTCGACCGGGCTCGGGCCGATTTCGGCCAGCATGTCGGCGTCGACGCGGCGCGCGTAACCCGTCCAGCCGCGCGGTTGCGACCGCGTCAGCGTGTGGACGACGCGAAGGCCGTCCCCTTCCAGTCGCTCGAGCTCCTCGCGGTAGATGACGTCGTCCCAGCTGCGCGACGAGAAGAGGAGGCGCGTGTGTATCCGGCTATCGGCCATGGCGCGCGCACGAATCATCGCCATCAGCGGCGCCACGCCCGTGCCGCCGGCGACGAGGAGGAGCGGCCCGCCCTGCAACGGCTCCCAGACGAAGTAGCCGCCGACGGGTCCGCGAAGCTCGATCTCGTCGCCCGGCCGGAGCTCGTCCGTCAGGTAGGGCGAGACCTCGCCGTCTTCCAGGCGCTCGACCGTCAGCTCGAGGCGCGTCCCATCCGGCGGCGAAGCGATCGAGTAGCTGCGCTGGGCCTGGTAGCCGTCCTCGGCGGTCAGGCGCACGTCGACGTGCTGCCCGGCGCGATGGCCCGGCCAGCCGGCGACGTCGAAGGCGATCGTCTTGACGCGCGGCGTCTCGACGACGGCGTCGACGACGGCCGCGACCCGCCAGCGCAGCCGCTCCAAGAGGGCGCTCACGCTTCGACGAGCTGCTGGCCACCGTCGATGTCGAAGGTCGCGCCCGTGATCGCGGTGTTCGTCATGAGGTGCACGGCGAGGGCGGCGACGTCTGCCGGGCGGACTACGCGTCGGATCGGCAGCATCGTGCGGAGCTGTTCACGTCGCGCGTCCAGTCGGTCGCGGAGGATCTGCGCCGCCATCGGCGTGTCGACGAACCCGGCGGCGATCAGGTTCACGCGGATCGGGGCGAGCTCGAGCGCGAGGTACTTCGTGAGAGCGGGAAGCGCGGCGATGATCGGCCCGACGAGCGCGAGGCCGGTGACGGGGCGTCGGCCGCCGGCGCCGCCGATGAAGACCAGGGTTCCGCCGGGGCGAACCGTGCCCATCGCGTTCCGAGCGACCTGGAGCGGCAGCCAGAGGTGCGCGTCGGCATCACGACGGGCCTCTTCGAGGTCGAACTCCGCGAGCGGCGCGTAGTAGGGACCGGGCCCCGTGACCAGCACGTGGTCGATCGGCGTCGACAGCTCGTCGAAGAACCTCTCGAGCCGGTCGAAGTCCGTGGCGTCGAAGGCCGCGATGCTCGCCCTGAGCTCGAGGCCGACGGTCTGCAGACGATCCGCGTCACGCGCGGTGAGGATCACGTCGGCGCCTTCGGCGCGAGCCCGGCGGGCCGTCTCCCGCCCGATGCCCGAGGTGCCGCCGATCACCAACACCCTCTGCCCGGCGAGCTCCGGCTCCCGGCTCATAGGTCTCGCTCGGGCATCTCGGCGACGACTATCCCGCTTCGGCCCTAGCGTCGCACCAGGGAAACCCCCTGGTCGGTCCCCCTGTCCCGCTCCACCGTCCTCTACGCGCTCATTGCGAACGGGCCGTCCTCGGGCATGGCCATTCGAAGCTGCTTCCGCGAGCTGATCCCGAGCTTGGTGAAGACCTTGCGCAGGTGCCATTCGACGGTGCGCGCGCTGATGAAGAGCTGGGCGCCGATCTCGGGGTTCGAGAGGCCGTCACGGGCGAGGCGCGCGATGTGGGCTTCTTGCGGCGTCAGCTCGTCTCGGGCTTCGACACTGCGCTTGTGTACGGTTGCGCCTGTCGCCAGTAGCTCCTGGCGAGCGCGCTCCGCAAAAGCCTCCATCCCCATCGCCGCCAACATGTCGTGCGCGACGTTCAACTCCTTGCGTGCATCCACCCGGCGGTTCGCGCGTCGCAGCCACTCTCCATGGAGAAGGTAGGTACGCGCGAGCTCGGCACGCACGCGGGTTCGGCGGAGATGTCCGATCGCCTCGCCGAATGCGGCCTCGGCGACGTCGCCTTCGCTCATCAGGGCCCGTGAGCGTGCCTCGATTCCGAGCGCCCAGTCGGCTCCGCTGGCCTGCGCCTTTCTGGTCAGCCGACTCATGGCGTCCGTCGCCAGATCGAAGTTTCCGGTTCGGATAGCCGGTTCGACCAGCTCGCTCAGGCCCCAGTTCTCGCCGACGACTTCCTGATATTCGCTGGCGGAGCGTGCGGCGGCGAGTGCCTCTTCGTACCGGCCCAAGCCGTTGGAAAGCACCGCTCGCGCGTACTCACAGATGGCGAGCCCGATCCCCTCGCCGCGGGAGCGGGCCTCGCGAATCGTGGTCTGGATCAGCTCTCTCTCCTCGCGTGCTCGGCCCCGCCACGCGGCGAGGATCAGCGCGCCGTACGGCGCCGAGCCGATCCCCGTCGCCTCCTCGACGGACCGTGTCTCTGCGACGGTCGAGGCGGCGGTGGAGAGCTCCCCGCAGAGCACGAGGATCGGTGTGCGTGCACTCAGTGCGAGCGCGAGCTCGCTGAGCGTGCCCGTCTCCCGGGCGATGCGAGCGTTGTGCTGCGACAGGAGGTACGCGCCCTCGTCGTCCCAGATCTCGAGGGCCACGACACCGCCCTGCCACAACCAGCGCAGCCTCTCCTCGGGCGAGATCTTGCCGCCGACGAGCTTCTGCACCGCCGCCCGGCACAGCGGAATGCTCGCGTCGTAGTCGTCGGTAAGAGCGACCAACGCGTCCAACAGCAGGTCCGCGGCCGTCGGCTCGCGGTCTGATCGGCGCGGCGCGGCGCGCGCGGCCCGAGCCACGTCGGGCACTCCGACGTGCTCGTTGAGCCGGCCCCCGAACAAGGCTGCGGCGAAGGCGTCGAGGTACGTCTCTCGTGCGAGGCCGACGTCGAGTGGCTCGAGCCGTTCGGCGGCTGCGAGCAAGAGCGGCGTGGCTTCGTTCCCTCGGTTGGTCGCGAACGCCAGTTGCGCTTGCAGCAAGTCGATCCGCGCGCGTTGCAGTCCTTCGAGCTGTCCCTCCCGCGCGAGCTTGAGCAGGGTGCGCGCCGTGTCGAACGCCCCCGCCTGCGCGTTGGCGAAGGCTGCATCGAGCGCCCGGTGCATCCGCCGCGTCGGGTCGGGCGTCAGCTCGGCTGCGCGGGTGAGAAACGCTGCGGCGGCAGCGAGGCCGGCCCGAGACTGTGCGCGGCCGGCGGAGCGTTCGAGCTCGGCGGCGACCTCCTCGTCGGAGCCGGGGGTCGCCTGCGCGCGGTGCCAGGCGTGCCGGTCGGGGTCGGTCTCGGCGTCGGTCGCTTCGGCCAGGGAGCGATGGATGCGGTGGCGGTCGTCGGCGGCAGCCGATCGGTACGAGGCGGATCGGACGAGTGGGTGGGCGAACTCGACGCGCCCACCTAGCTTGAGCAGCCCGGCGTCCACCGCAGGGGCGGCCGCAGCCATGTCGAGGCCAAGGCGCTCGGCGGCACGGTGCAGCAGCACGGGGTCGCCCAGGGGCTCCGCGGCCGCGGCGAGGACGAGCAGCTGCGTGTCAGAGGGGAGCTGGAGTAGGCGACGGGCGTAGCTCTCCTCGATCTTGGTTCCTATGGGGTGACTGCCGGGAAGACCGAACCCCCCGGCGAGCTTCCCCGTGTGCCAGCTGCGCGGCAACTCGAGGAGCGCGAGCGGATTGCCGTGACTCTCGACGACGATCTGGTCGCAAACCGCGGCATCGATGGGGCCGTGGACGTTGTCCAGCAGCAGTCGGCGTGCATCGCTGTCGCCGAGCCCTCGGATGGAGAGCTCAGGGAGTCCGGCGAGGGCTTCGTCGCCCATGCCCGTACGCGCTGCGCAGACGAGCGCCACCCGCTCGGCGAAGAGGCGGCGGCCGACGAACCCGACGATCTGCGCGGAAGCGCTGTCGAGCCACTGCGCGTCGTCGACGATGCAGACGAGCGGCCGCCGTTCGGCGATCTCGGCGAAGAGGGTCAGTGTGGCGAGCGCCACCAGGAACCGGTCCGGCGCGGGGCCGGCGCTGAGCCCGAAGACCGTCGAGAGCGCGTCGCGCTGCGGGGCAGGTAGGCGCTCGAGGTGCTCCAGCATCGGTGCGCAGAGCTGGTGCAGGCCGCTGTAGGCGAGCTCCATCTCGGATTGGACGCCGACAGCAGTCGCGACCCGCCAGTCGGCGACGCGGCCCGCGAGGTAGCGCAACAACGCGCTCTTGCCGATGCCCGGCTCCCCGCGCAGGACGATCGTCCCGCTCCGGCCGGCGAGCGCATCCGCCAAGAGCCGGTCGAGCGCCTCGCACTCGCTCCGGCGTCCGAGGAGAGTCCGGTCCGCCATTGATGTGCCCCCTGCTCGCGGCTGCCGCCGCGTCACCTGGTGTTCGACGCTCGAACGTGGAACCTAGCAACTACCTGGACGTTCAGCTAGCAGCCCGTTCTACCCCGATCAGCGTTGCCCGCGGTACCCCGCGAAGCCTCTACCGAAGTTAATCTAGGCCTGTGGGGGAGAAAGGCGCGGAACGGACTAGGGACGCCGACCGAACGCGCGAGGCGATCCTGGCGGCAGCCGAGGATTCGTTTGCGCGACTGGGATTCGAGCGGGCAAGCCTGCAGGAGATCGCCGAGGCCGCGAGCGTCGCCCGCAGCACGCCGGCCTATTTCTTCGGAAGCAAGAAAGCTCTCTACGACGCCGTCCTCGCGCGGGCGACCGCGCGCGCTCAGGACGCCATGGCGCGCGCCTATGCGAACGGCGACGGGGTGGAATCGCCGGAGGATGCCGTCGCCTCGTACGCCAGCGCCTTCATCGACTTCCTCGGCTCAGATTCGCGCTTCCTTCGCCTCGTCCAACGCGAGGCCCTCGGCGACGGAAGTCGCGTCGCGGAGTTCTTCGGCCGCGCTGTGGAAGACGCTGTCGCCGCGTTGGGCCCGGCGGCCGAGAGAGCGGGGGTCGCACCGGAGCGTCTGATCCTCGACGTCACCGCGCTCTGCTGGTACCCATTCGCGCACGAGCACACCGTCATGCCGGCGCTCGGCCTCGCGGCGCGCGACCCGGCCTTTCTCGACGAGCAGAAACGGCATATCGGCGACGTCGTGCGAGCGATGCTGGGTCAGTCGCCCGAGTAGCGCTGCTCCTGCCAGGGGTCGCCGTAGTTGTGGTAGCCGTAGGTCTCCCAGAAGCCGGGCTCGTCGTGCGTCTGCAGACGTAGCCCGCGCACCCACTTCGCGCTCTTCCAGAAGTACAGGTGCGGGACGAGCAGGCGCGCCGGGCCGCCGTGCTCGGGGTCGAGCGGCTCGCCGTCGTAGGCGAAGGCGACCCAGGCCTTGCCGCCGGTGACGTCCTCGAGCGGCAGGTTCGTCGTGTAGCCGCCGTCACACCAGGCGACGACGTACTCCGCGGCGCTCTCGACTCCCTCCAAGAGCGTGTCGACCGAGACGCCACGCCAGACCGTGTCCAGCTTCGACCACTTGGTCACGCAATGGATGTCGCGCGTGACCTCCTCGCTCGGCAGCGCGCGGAACTCCTCCCACGTCCACCGCCGTGGCTCGTCGAGCGCGCCCACGATCGAGAAGTCCCATTGCTCGAGCGGCGTGTGCGGCGTCGGCCCCGCGGAGAGCACGGGGAAATCGTTCGTCACGTACTGACCGGGCGGGATGCGGGCGGGATCGACGCCGGCGGCGCGGCGGCCGCGGAACCCACGGGAGACGAATGACATCGTGTCCTCCTTCGTACGCTATTCGCGCTTTGCCTCTTCTTCGGCGGTCCGCTCGGCCGTCGGGATCGCCTCGAGCCGTTCGTCCGGGATCGGGCGGCCGCTCTCGACCGAGAGCCCATACGTGCCCGCCGCGAGCCGTTGCTCGGCGCGCTCGACGGCTGCGAGCTCCCGGCGCAGGTCGTCTGCCAGGCCTTCGTCGAGCTCGTCCTGGTAGAGCTCGGCCGCGAGGTTCCCCGCGGAGTCGACGTAGTCGTCCGGCTCCGAGGTGTCGACGTGCCCGAGCCGCGCGAGGACCCGCTCGATGCGCGCTCGCTCGGCGCTCAGGAGCTGACGTGCGCGATCCGGATCCATCAGCCGAACGTGAAGCAGTACGCCTCGGCGCCCGGCTCGAGAAAGGTGACCTCGAAGGTGGCGTCGGTGACGCCGTTGCGGCGGCGGACGAGCTGGTAGAGACGCTGCTGGACGACCTTGCCGTTCCCGTCCTCGTCGACGTCGACCCCGTGGTCGTGGCCGGGAGGTCGTCCGTCCACGAGCACACGGAACGGCACGGACTCTCCTCTGGCGCGAGGGCCCATGACGAGATTGACGTCGCGCGCGTGGAAGCGGAACGCGAGCCGTCCGTCCGCCTGGTTCGAGAGGGCTGCGTTTCTTCCGATCGTCCAGTCCCCGACGAGCGTCCACTGGTTGAGCCGCAACGAGTCCGGCTCGCCGTCGGCGCGATAGCCCTGGGCTTGGTCGGAGCCGAGGTAGGTTTCCGGGGACTCCAGGTTCTCCCAGTCGGCCTGCACCTCGAACCCCTCCAGGGCGGGAGAGACCAGGCCCTCTTCGATGCCCAGGAGCATCTGGACGACCCGTTCGCACTCGTCGTACATGCCCTCGCCGAACTGGTGGTGGCGGATCCGCCCCTCCCCATCGGCGATGTACACCGCAGGCCAGTAGTGGTTGGCGAACGCGCGCCAGACCTCGTAGTCGGGATCGAGCGCGACCGGCCACTCGACGGCCATGTCCTCCACGGCCCAGCGGACGTTGTCGGCGTCGCGCTCGAACGGGAACTCCGGCGTGTGGACGCCGACCACGACCAGCCCCCGGTCCGCGTACTTCTCCGCCCACGCGCGGACGTAGCCGAGCGTACGCAGCCAGTTGATGCACGTATACGTCCAGAAGTCGACCAGCACGACCTTCCCGCGCAGGCCCTCCGCCGTGAGCGGCTCCGAGTTGAGCCAGCCGCTCGCCCCCTCGAAACCGGGCAGGCGCCCCTCGACCGGAAGCTCACCCGCCTCCGCATGGCGCCGCAGGCCGAACAGGCTCACGTTCGCCACGGCAAGCGGCGCAGCTCCTGGGCGAGAGCGCGGACTCCGGATTCGCCGAAGCGGCGCGCCCACAAGCCGAGCCACTCCTCGTCGTCGAGGAAGAACTTCCAGTCGCTGACGACTCCGTGCCTCACGAACAGAAACGGCACGGGCGACTGGAACGGCCGGAAGCTCGAGTTGTAGATCGCGGTCGCCTCGTTGCCCTCGTAGAACGGCCCGAAGATGATTCCGTCCGCGGCATACGACGGAATCGCGAGCTGCCGTTGGACCTCGGCGAAGACGCCTGCCGCCCGATCCGCCGAGAGGTCGGTGAAGACGACGACGATCACCTTGTACGTCGCGTCGTCGCCCTCGTTGGGTTGCGTGCCGAGGAACAGGCTCTTGTACTCGCTCATGAGCTCGACGACGTCTTGTGCGTCACGGTCAGCGACGTGCTCCGGAGTGAGCCAGAGGACCTGGCGTTCCAGGGACTCCGGCACGAAGGGGCACACGGGCCCGGCGCGGCCCAGATCCTCGTGAGGCCTGAGCACGAAGCTCTCGATCCAGTCTGCGACGGCCTGAAGCGCTTCTCGATCGCGCTCGGGGAGCTGGGCGTCGACGAGCTCCTCGAGGAGGAAGAGATCGGTGGTCTGTGTCGGCAAGGAACCTCCTCTCAGCGCAGCGAGCTGAATGCAGCGCGTACCTCGGCGGCGAAGAGCTCGGGCTCTTCCCACGCGGCGAAGTGCCCGCCCTTGTCGGCCTTGTTGAAGTAGACGAGGTTGGGGTACGAATCCTCGACCCAGCTGCGCGGGGCCTGGAAGATCTCGCCGGGGAACGTGGTGAAGGCGGTCGGGACCGAGACCTCCGGAGGAGCCTGGCCGGCCGCGTGTGCTTGCGCCTGAGCTTGTCCGAGCTCCCAGTACCACCGGGCCGCCGAGGCCCCGGTGCCGGTCAGCCAGTAGAGCGTGATGTTGTCGAGGATGTGGTCGACGGTGAGCCCACCCGTGGGCGTCCCCTCGACGGCGGCGCGGGAGATCTTGTAGTAGCTGTCCGTGTCGTGGTCGAGCAGCCAGGCCGCGAGCGCGACGGGTGAGTCGAGCAGGGCGTAGCCGATCGTCTGCGGCCGGGTCGACTGCTCCAGGAAGTAGCCGAAGCCGCTCGTCGTGAACGTCTTGATCGCCTCGAGCGCCGCGCGTTCCTCCTCCGTGTTCCCCGGCGGCGGGGTGGGGGCGCCCAGCGTGGTCACGAGCAGGTTCATGTGGATGCCGAGCAGCCCCTCGGGCGCCTGCCGTCCCATCACGTCGGTGACGATGGCGCCCAGGTCGCCGCCCTGGGCGACGTAGCGGTCGTAGCCGAGGCGGCTCATCAGCTCGGCCCAGGCGCGCGCGGTGCGGCCGGCCTCCCAGCCGACGTCGGTCGGCTCGCTCGAGAAGCCGTAGCCGGGCAGGGACGGCAGCACGAGGTGGAAGGCGTTCTCCGCCTTCCCGCCGTGCGCGGTCGGGTCGGTCAGCGGGCCTACGGTCTCGAGCAGCTCGACGACCGAGCCGGGCCAGCCGTGCGTCATGATCAGCGGCAACGCGTCCTCGTGCGCCGAGCGCACGTGGATGAAGTGGATCTCGACGCCCTCGATCTCGGTCGTGAACTGCGGCAAGGCGTTCAGCCTCGCCTCGGCCCTGCCCCAGTCGTAGTCGATCTCCCAGTAGCGCGCGAGCTCCTGAAGCGCCTCCAGCTGGACGCCCTGCGAGCGATCGGAAACGAGCTCCTTGCTGGGCCAGCGCGTCGCGGCGATGCGCCGGCGGAGCTCCGTCAGCTCGCCCTCGGGAACGTCGACGTGGAACGGCCGGATCGAGGTCTCGACTGTGGTCATGACGTGCTCCTTTCAGCGCAGCGACCTGAACGCCGCGCGCAGCTCGTTCGTGAAGAGCTCCGGCTCCTCCCAGGCGGCGAAGTGGCCGCCTCGGTCGACCTCGTTGAAGTAGACGAGGTTGGGGTAGGCCCGCTCGGCCCAGCTTCGCGGGGCCTGGTACTGCTCGCTGGGAAAGACGCTCACGGCCACCGGGATGGAGACGCCCTTCGCGTTGAAGAAGCCGCCCTTGTACTCCCAGTAGAGCCGGGACGCGGAGACTCCCGTGTTGGTCAGCCAGTAGAGCGTGATGTTGTCGAGGATCTCGTCGCGCGTCAGCTCGCCCCTGTCGCTCGCCGTCCGCTCCAGGGCGGCGACGACCGCGGCGGCCGGCTGGCCGTCGGCGTCGTTGTGGTCGAGCAGCCAGGCGGCCAGGCCGACGGGTGAGTCCGCGATGCCGTACAAGGTCTGCGGTCGGGCCGCCATGTACCGCGCGTACTCGACCTGCCCGTACGTCCTGAGCAGCTGCTCGTAGGCGCGTCGTTCCTCAGCCGAGAGATCGGCCGGCGGGGGCTCGCCCGCCTGCGAAGCCCTGTCGACGTCGGCGGGAACGGTGGCCGGCATGTTCGTGTGGATGGCGAGCAAGCCCTCCGGCGCCAGCAGGCCCATCTGGTCGACGACGAACGCACCCCAGTCGCCGCCCTGGGCGACGTAGCGGCTGTAGCCGAGGCGCGTCATCAGCTCCGCCCATGCCCGCCCCATCCGCTCCGGGCCCCAGCCGGTGCTCGTCGGCTTGCCCGAGAACCCGTAGCCGGGCATCGACGGAATCACGACGTCGAAAGCGTCCGCTGCGCTCGCGCCATGTGCCGTCGGGTTGGTCAGCCGATCGACGATCTTCAGCTGCTCGACGATCGAGCCGGGCCAGCCGTGGTTGACGACGAGCGGCAAGGCGTCCTCGTGCTGCGAGCGGACGTGGATGAAGTGGATGTCGAGCCCGTCGATCTCCGTGATGAACTGCGGCAGGGCGTTGAGGCTCGCCTCGCACCTGCGCCAGTCGTAGTCGGTCATCCAGTAGCGCGCGAGCTTCTGCATCGTCGCGAGCGGCACGCCCTGGGAGTGATCCGGAACGGTCTCCTTCTCGGGCCACTGGGTGGCCGCGATGCGGCGGCGAAGGTCCTCCAGGGCCTCGTCCGGGACGTCGACGTGGAAGGGGCGGATCTCCGTGGCGCTCTCGAGGGTGCTGCTCATGACGACCTCCCGTTGCGCAGTGGCCTGAACGCCGCCCGGACCTCGGCCGTGAAGAGCTCCGGCTCCTGCCAGGCGGCGAAGTGGTTGCCCTTGTCGACCTCGTTGAAGTAGATGAGATTGGGGTAGGCCTGCTCGGTCCAGCTCCTCGGCGCCTGGTAGAGCTCTCGAGGGAAGACGCTTACGGCGGCGGGAACGCGGACGCCCTTGACGTCGAAGAAGCCGACCTGGTTCTCCCAGTAGAGACGAGCCGAGGAGATCCCGGTGTTCGTCAGCCAGGTGAGCGTGATGTTGTCGAGCACCTCGTCGCGCGTCAGACCGTCCACCGGCTCTCCGTCGACGAACGCCCGGGCGATGTCCTCGTAGCTGCGCGCGTCGTGGTCGAGCATCCACGCCGCGAGCGCGATCGGCGAGTCGGCGAGCCCGTACAACGTCTGCGGGCGCAACCCCATCTCGAGGGCGTAGCCGATGCCCTTCGTGTAGAGGAAGCTCAGCTGCTCGTAGGCACGTTCTTCGTCGGCTGAGAGTCCGGAGGGCCGCGGGTCGCCGGCCCCGAGGACGTTCGACGAGAGCGCCTTCGAGACCTCGGGTGGAACGGCTCCCGGCATGTTGGAGTGGATGCCGAGCAGCTCGGGAGGCGCCTGTGCGCCCATCTCGTCGGTGATGATCGCGCCCCAGTCGCCCCCCTGGGCCACGAACCCCGTGTAGCCCAGGCGCTTCATCAGCACGACCCACGCGCGCGCGATGCGGGCAGGGTCCCAGCCGGTGGTGGTCGGCTTGCCCGAGAGCCCGTAGCCCGGGATCGACGGGATCACGAGGTGGAAAGCATCTTCAGCCTCGCCGCCGTGAGCCGTCGGATCGGTGAGCGGGCCGACGACGTTCAGCATCTCGACGATCGAGCCGGGCCAGCCGTGCGTGATGATCAGCGGCAACGCGTCCTCGTGCGCCGAGCGGACGTAGATGAAGTGGATGTCGACGCCGTCGAGCTCGATGAGGAACTGCGGCAGCGCGTTCAGCCGCTCCTCGACCCTCCCGAAGTCGTACTCGGTGGCCCAGTAGCGGGCGAGCGCTTCGACCGTCGCGAGCTGCACGCCCTGCGACTGATCTGCGACGGTCTCCCTGTCGGGCCAGCGCGTCGCCTGCACGCGCCTGCGGAGGTCGTCGATCTCCTCTTGCGCGACCTCCATGCGGAAGGGCCGGATCGCGGCGCTCTGGACGCCCGCGGCCGTCGCCTCGTTCGACGCCGAAACAGCCATAGCGCCTCCTAGCGCTCGTTCGACACAACGCTCGACAGCGTCGCGCTTGCGCGGCACGGTCGCGCCAGTGGAACCCCCTGGCCGATCCACTGGCCCTCGCTCGGAGCGGATCTCGACCGCGGCTCGCCGCGAGACCAGTGAGTCGACCAGGGCATACGACGGAGGCGACGGCTCCACCGACGCGCGACGCTCCTCCAGCCATGGTCCAGGTCGGCGGCTACATCACGCGGAGCGAGGCAGAGCTCGCCCAGGCGGTGCTCGCCGCGGCGGGAATCCAGTCCGTGATCACCGCCGACGACGCCGGCGGCGCCTACCCGTTCGACCTCACCGGCGGCGCGCGTCTCCTCGTCGACGACGCGGACGCCGAAGACGCGGCGGCGCTCCTGTCCGAGCATCGGGAGGCTCGATGAGCGGAGACCTCACGCTCGGTCGCCTCGGCGGCGTCCAGATCCGGATCAACTGGAGCTTGCTCGTCGTCTTCGTGCTGATCGTCTGGTCGCTGGCGGCGACGGTGTTCCCGTCGCAGAACCCGGAGCTCTCGGACGGTGTTCACCTGGCCATGGGCGTCGTCGCCGCGCTGCTGTTCTTCGTCTCCGTCCTTCTCCACGAGCTCGGACATGCCTGGCAGGCGCGCCGCGACGGGATCGAGATCGAGGGCATCACGCTGTGGCTCTTCGGCGGCGTGGCCCAGTTCAAAGGTGGCTTCCCGAGCCCCGGCGCCGAGTTTCGAGTTGCGATCGCAGGCCCGCTCGTAACGCTCGTGCTCGGCGCGGGCTTCGTGGCGGTCGCGATCGCACCGCTTCCGAGCGCCGTCGACGGCGTCTCGGCCTGGCTCGGCTACATCAACCTGTCCCTGCTCGTCTTCAACCTGATCCCGGCGCTGCCGCTCGACGGCGGCCGCGTGCTTCGCGCCGGGCTCTGGCGGGCGAGAGGCGATCTCGGCTGGGCGACGCGAATCGCGGCCGACGTCGGCAGGGGCTTCGGCTACCTGTTCATCGCGCTCGGCGTCGCGATGTTCATCTTCCAGGGCTCGTTCGGCGGGGCGTGGCTCGCGTTCGTCGGCTGGTTTCTGCTCCAGGCCGCCACCGCCGAGGCACGCTACGTCGCGACCGAGCAGGCCCTTGCAGGCCTCCAGGTCGCCGACCTGATGGTGCGGAATCCCGTCACGGTCGATCCCGACCTCACCGTCGGCCGCTTCATGGACGAGGTGGCGCGGTCTCGCCGGTTCACGACGTATCCCGTCGTCGACCGGAGCGGCCGTCCGCTCGGACTCCTCGCTTTCGGCTCCGTCGCCGCCATCCCGCGCTCGGAGTGGGACGGGCGGCGCGTGCGGGAGTCGATGATCCCGCTCGACCGCGTTCCGCAGCTCGTCGAGGGCACGCGCGCCGTCGACGCTCTGGCCGACCTGTCGTCGAGGCCGGACGCGAACCGGGGCCTCGTCGTCGACGACGGCCACCTCGCGGGCCTCCTCTCGATCACGGATCTCGCCCGGGCGCTCGAGGCCCGTCGCCCGCCCCGGCCGGTGCGCGCATGACGCCGCCGGCGCGCATCGCGGTCGTCTACTACAGCGCGACGGGCAACGTCCACCGGCTCGCCCACGCGCTCGGCGAGGGCGCCGGGGGCGAGGGCGCGGAGGTGCGCGTGCGTCACGTCGAGGAGCTCTTCTCCGAGCAGCTGATCTCCCAGAGCCAGTACTGGGGCAGGCACCGCTCGGAGGTCGAGGACGAGCCGGTCGCGAGCCCCGCCGACCTCGAGTGGGCGGACGGCGTTGCCTTCGGGACCCCGACCCGCTTCGGCAACGTGGCGGCGCAGCTCAAGCAGTTCATGGACCAGGCTGGAGGCCTCTGGCAGGAAGGGAGGCTCGCCGACAAGGTCGCCACGGCCTTCACCTCCGCGATGACGCCGCACGGCGGCCAGGAGTCGACGATCCTCGCCCTCAACAACACCCTCTACCACTGGGGCATGGTGATCGTCCCGCTCGGCTACACCGTGGCGGAGGTCTTCGCCGCCGGCGGCAATCCATACGGAACCTCGTACACGAGCGGCCGCCGCGTCGACGGCCCGGACGAGAATGCGCTCGCGGTCGCGCGGCACCAGGGCCGCCGCCTCGCCCGCTACGCCGCGGTCGTCGCGGCCGCCCGCGAGGAGGGCGCGTTCCGCGTCGAGCGGCCCAGCCCCGAGCGCTTCCCTGCCGCTGCGCGCACTGCCGTTGGGCAGTAGGCGAGCGCGATTCCGGGACCTAAGATCGGCGCCGCCGTGGCCCGACGAGAGGAGCCCACGTGAGCCCACAGCGGCCGGTGCGCAGTGCCCGAGTGCCTCACAGCGGCGTCCGCCGCGGAGTAGTTAGCCGCCGTCTGGGCGAAATCGGGTCCTCCGCACGAGTGCGAAGGTCTCGCGAGGCCCCCGGTTGACCCGGAACTTACTCCGTGCGCGAGCGCGTACGCGCCGTTTTCGCGCCACCCGCTGCCGAAGTCCTCAGGAGGGCCACGGCAGACAGGCGCCGTGAGTAGACCTCATTCGACTGGGCTGGACAGCCATCGGCCGGTCCGCTCGCACCGCGCTCGCACCGCTGTTGCCGATGGTGCAAACGGATCCGAGGAAAGTCCTGCAAGTGAGCTTTTCCGGAGATGGAGCGTGCGGGATTCGAACCCGCGGCCTCCGACTTGCAAAGCCGGCGCTCTCCCAGCTGAGCTAACGCCCCGAGGGCGAAAGTCTAGATGCCGCCGAAGCGCTCCCGGCCCAGGGGGAGAGAGTGTGTGGGCGGGAGCGCCTCGGATCCTGCTAGGCGGCGGTTCTCTCCAGCCGCTCCTCGGCGCGGGCGCGCGCGACGATGCGGTCGCGATCGCCGAAGCGGAGCGTCGCGCGGGTCTGCCGGTGCTCGGCCCAGAGCGCCTCGAGGCGCCCGTCGAGGGCCTTGATCTCGGCGACGACCTGCGGGTCGTAGGCCTCGGACAACAGGTGCCACAGGTCGTGGCGTTCCTCGTTCACACGCTCGATGTCGGCGTGGATCTCGTCGATCGTTCTCATGTTGCTTCTCAACGATTGGCTCCACCCACGAATTCCTCATAGCGGGCTTGCAGAACTCGTCCGCTCGACCGGTCGTTTCAGACGGACGCACGGGCAAAGCCCGAGCATCCTGAGGACGGCACCGCATGCGGTGCCTCAGTCGTAGCCGAGCTCCGCCAGCCGATCCTCGTCGAGCCCGAAGTAGTGCCCCAGCTCGTGGAGGACGGTGATCCGTATCTCGCGTTCCAGCTCGGCGGGGTCGGAAAACGTCTCCTCGAGCGGCCGGCGGTAGATCGTGACAGTATGCGGGCCGTAGTCGCCGCTGTCGTAGAGCCCGAAGAGGTCCGGGTCGGCCGGGTTCTCCTCCTCCACGACGACGGCGACGTTCTCGAGGCCGCCAGCGAGCTCGGGCGGGAGCGAGTCGAGTGCCCGGCGGACGTGCTCGTCGAAGCTCACGGATAAGACGGCCGCAGGGGCGGCCGCTTCGCGAGCGCCCTGATCGTCAGCACGCCGAACACGAAGCCCCCGACGTGGGCGAAGAACGCGACGCCGCCGCCTCCCTGCGGCTGCACTATCCCGAAGCCCCCTTCGACGAGCTGGAAGAGAAACCAGATGCCGAGGAACCAGAGCGCCGGGATCTCGCGGATGAGGAAGAAGAAGCCGAGCGTGATCGCGGTCACCACCGTGGCGCGCGGGAGCAGGACGAGGTAGGCGCCGAGGACGCCGGCGATCGCGCCGCTCGCGCCGATGTTCGGCACGCTCGCGCCGTCGGCACCCGCCCACTGCAGGGTCACGAACGTCTGGAGTGACGTCGCCGCGATCCCGGCCGCGAGGTAGAAGAGGAGGAAGCGCACACGGCCCATCGCGTCCTCGACGTTGTTCCCGAAGATCCAGAGGAACAGCATGTTCCCGATGATGTGGATCCAGCTCCCGTGCATGAACATCGAGCTGAAGACCATCTCGACGAGGGACTTGTGGTGCGCCGCGAAGGTGTTCGTGCACGGTCCGTCGACGGCGCACGGGTAGTAGCCGTAGCGGGCCACGTCCAGGTTCACGGAGGTGCCCGTGATCTCCCACAGCCAGACGAGCGTGCACGCGACGATGATCCCGACGGTGAGGACGGGGAACCGCCTCGTCGGGACGTTGTCCTTGAGCGGGATCACCGCATGACGAGCGCCATGAGGGCCTTGACCGAGTGCATCTTGTTCTCGGACTGGTCCCAGACGGCCGACTGCGGCCCGTACAGCACGTCCTCCGTGATCTCCTCGCCGTAGTGGGCGGGCAGGCAGTGGAGGACGATCGCGTCCTCACCGGCCAGACGCACGAGCTCGGCGTCGATGCCGTAGCCGGCCAGGTCGCGGAGGCGCCGTTCGCGCTCCTCGTCTTGGCCCATGCTCGTCCAGACGTCGGTGTAGAGGACGTCCGCGCCGCGGGCCGCCTCGCGCGGGTCCTCGATGAGCTCGATGTCTCCGCCGGCCTCGCGCGCGAGCTCCACCACGCGCTCCTCGGGCTCGTATCCGGCCGGCGTCGCCGCGACGAAGACCGCCCCCAGCTTCGCGCAGGCGACCATCAGCGACGCGCACACGTTGTTGCCGTCGCCGAGGTAGGCCACGCGGAGGCCTTCGAGGCGCCCGAGCCGCTCGCGGATCGTCATCACGTCGGCGAGCGCCTGGCACGGGTGGGAGGCGTCCGTCAGGCCGTTGATCACCGGGATGGAGGCGTGCCGCGCCAGCTCCTCGACGTCGTCCTGCGCGTAGGTGCGGATCATGAGCCCGTCGAGGTAGCGCGACAGCACGGTGGCGGTGTCGCGCAGGGTCTCGCCGCGGCCGAGCTGGAGGTCGCTCGTGGAGAGGTACAGGCCGAATCCGCCGAGCTGGGCGATGCCGACCTCGAAGGAGACGCGCGTCCGCGTGGAGGGCTTCTGGAAGATCATCCCGAACGCGCGGCCCGAGAGGAGATGGTGCTCCTCGCGGCGCTGCTGGAGCTCCTTGAGCTCCTCGGCGAGGTCGAGGACCGTCTCGAGCTCGTCGCGCGACCAGTCGGCGACGCGCGTGAAGTGGCGGCCTTTCAGCGTCTCGGAGACGTCGATCATGGCCGCGGCATCCTATCCGTCGAGTGACTTGACAAGCAGCCACTGAGGTTTTATCCTGCCCGACGGATCAAGTACGACAGAGGAGGTGAAACGAATGGCTACTCTCGTCCGCTTCCGCGAGCCCTTCCGGGAGATCGCGGCGCTTCAGAACGAGATGACCCGGCTGATGGGCGGCGTGCTCGAGGGCAACGGCCGCACGAACCAGGCTTGGGCTCCCGCCGTCGACGTGTGGGAGACCGACAGGGAGATCGTCTACGCGTTCGACCTGCCCGGCATCCCGGAGGACAAGATCGCGGTCGAGCTCGAGGACAACGCGCTGACCGTGAGCGGCGAGCGTGAGCGCTCCGAGGAGGTCTCGGGCGAGCGCTTCTACCGCTTCGAGCGCCGGTTCGGCTCGTTCACTCGCACGATCGGCCTGCCGCAGGGCACCGACGAGGGCTCGATCAAGGCCGCCTACAAGGACGGCGTGCTCGAGATCCACGTGCCGAAGCCCGAGGAGCCGAAGCCGCGCCGGATCCAGATCGGCGGCGGCTCGCAGGCCACGATCGAGGGTTCGACAAGCGAGGAGAAGTAAGTCCCACCCATCGAGGGTCATCTCGCAGAGGGCGGCCGGTGAGCCGCCCTCGTCGTTTCTCGACATCATTCCGCGCGTGGAGCTCGAGGTCGTCGAGGGCGACATCACCAGGCTCGAGGTCGACGCGATCGCGAACGCCGCGAACGACCGGCGTCTGGATGGGCGCCGGCGTCGCGGGCGCGATCAAGCGCAGGGGCGGCGAGGAGATCGAGCGCGAGGCGGTGGCGAAAGGGCCGATCCCGGTCGGCGAGGCGGTCGCCACCGGAGCCGGCTCGCTCCCGGCGCGCTGGGTGGTGCACGGCGCGGTGATGAGCGAGGACCTGCGCACGAACGGACATCTCGTCCGGCGCACGACCGCGAGCTGCCTGCGCGTCGCCGACGAGCTCGGCGCCTCGTCGCTCGCGCTGCCGGCTTTCGGCACCGGCGTCGGCGGCTTCCCGCTCGACGAGTGCGCGCGTTTGATGGTGGACGAAGCGCTCCGCTTCGAGGCGGCGTCGCTTCGGCGCGTCGTCTTCGCCGTCTTCGGCGACGAGGCGCGGCGCGCCTTCGAGGCGGCGCTCAGCGGGTGATGCGCGTGCCGCCGCCCTCGCCGAGGGCGGCCGGGGAGGTGATCAACGCCTCGCCGCCGGTCGCGCGCACGAACGAGACGGCGGCCTCGACCTTGGGCCGCATCGAGCCTTCCGGAAGGTCCGGCAAGAGCGCCTCCGCCGCGTCGGCTTCCAAAGCGTCGATCGCCTCCTGGCCGGGGCCGCCGAAGTCGCGGTAGACGGCGTCCGCGGCGGTCAGGATCACGAGCCGCTCGGCGCCGAGCGCGGTGGCGAGGAGCGCGGAAGCGCGATCCTTGTCGATCACCGCGTCGATCCCGCGTAGCTGGCCGTCGCGCGCCACGACCGGGATCCCGCCGCCGCCGCAGGCGACCGCCAGCACCCCGGCGTCGAGGAGCGTGCGGATGGGTACGAGCTCGACGATCTCGCGCGGCTGCGGCGAGGGGACGACGCGGCGATGGCCGCGGCCCGCGTCGGCGACGATCCGCCAGCCGCGGTCGCGCTCGAGCTCCTCCGCCTGGGCCTGCGAGTAGAAGGGGCCGATTGGCTTCGTCGGCTCGCCGAAGGCCGGGTCGTCCTCGTCCACGCGCACGTGCGTGACGACGCAGGCGACCGGCCGGTCGGCGAGCCCGCGTAGCTCGGCGGCGATCAGCGCGCCGATCTCGGCCTGGGTCTGCGCGACGGCGAGCCAGAGCGGAAGCGGCGGCGCCTCGTCGGCGGCACGCTCCTGCCGGAGAAGCTCGTTTCCGACCTGCGGGCCGTTCCCGTGCGTGACGACCACACGCGGCTCCTCGAGCAGCGCCGCCACCTCGGGCAGCGCGCGGCGGAGGTTCGCGAGCTGCTCGGCCGCGGTGCCGCGCTCGTTCTCGCGCATGAGCGCGTTCCCGCCCAGCGCGACGACGAGCGTCATCCCACAGGCGTCGGCGACTCTACGAGGCCGTACTCGGCGAGCACGTCGGCGAGGGTCGGCTCGCCGATCTCCTCCAGGCGGTACGTGACCCGCAGCGCGGGCTTGTCGAGCTCGATCACGCGGCGCAGGTCGATCGGCGTGCCGATGAGCACGAGGTCGGCGTCGGAGCGCGCGATCGTCTCGCGCAGCTCCTCCATCTGCCGCCGTCCGTAGCCCATCGCAGGCAGGAGCTCGCCCACGTGGGGATACGCCTCGAAGGTGTCGGCGATCGAGCCGACGGCGAAGGGGCGCGGGTCGACGAGCTCGGCGGCGCCGTTCACCTTCGCGGCGAGCACCGCCGCCCCGTAGGTCATCTCGCCGTGCGTGAGCGTGGGCCCGTCCTCGACCGCGAGGACGCGCTTGCCCGCGATCGAGCCCGCGTCGCCCTCGACGTGGAACGGCGAGGCCGCGAGGACGACCTTCGCGTCCTCGCTATACGTGCGGATCGAGGTGAGCACCGCGTCGACGCCCTCCTGCGACGCGCTGTCGACCTTGTTCACGACGCAGACGTCGGCCATGCGGAGGTTCGTCTCGCCCGGGTGGTAGCGGAGCTCGTGGCCCGGCCGGTGCGGATCCACGACGACGAGGTGCAGGTTCGGCTTGATGAACGGCGTGTCGTTGTTGCCGCCGTCCCAGAGGATCACGTCGGCCTCCTGCTCGGCCCGTTCGAGGATGGCGGCATAGTCGATCCCGGCGAAGACGAGGTTGCCCTCGGCGAGGTGCGGCTCGTACTCCTCCCGCTCCTCGATCGTGGCCTCCGCCTCGTCGAGATCCTCGTAGTGCTCGAAGCGCTGCACTCCCTGCGCGGCGAGGTCGCCGTACGGCATCGGGTGCCGCAGGACGGCGACGCGCTTGCCGGCCTCGCGCAGCAGCGCCGCGACGCGGCGTGTCGTCTGACTCTTGCCCGAGCCTGTGCGGACGGCGCAGACCGCGACGACGGGCTTCGTGGAGGCGAGCATCGTCTGGCGCGGCGAGAGCAAGCGGTACGACGCACCGGCCGCGAGCGCGCGCGAGGCGAGGTGCATGACGTGCTCGTGCGTCACGTCGGAGTAGGCGAAGACGACCTCGTCGACCGCGTGGCGCGCGATTGCGCGCTCGAGGTCGGCCTCGGGCCAGATCGGAATGCCGTCCGGATAGAGCTCGCCCGCCAGCTCGGGCGGGTACACGCGCCCGTCGATGTTGGGGATCTGCGTCGCCGTGAAGCCGACGACCTGGAACTCCTCGCGGCCGCGGTAGACGACGTTGAAGTTGTGGAAGTCGCGGCCGGCCGCGCCCGCGATGAGCACTCGAATCCTGTTCATGAATAGAGCTTATGCAGTTGTGAGGATGGCGGCTACCGCGGACCCTTCGAGGCGGCGAGGAAGACTGCGAGCTCGTGGAGCCGCTGCGGGCCGAGGTTGCCGTACTTCGGCATGACTCGGTTGCCGAACTTCTCCGGATCGGTGACGTAGCGCTCGAAGAACCGGATGCCCTGCCGCCCTTTTCCGATCGTGGTGAGGTCGCCGGCATCGAGGTTCTCCGAGCCACGGCGAAGGTAGCTGTGACAGGCCAGGCAGCCGCTCGTCGCGAAGATCCTGGCTCCGGCGACGGCGTGGGGATCGTCGACGAAACGCTCGGCCCGGGCCCAGCGCGCGACCTCAGATGTGACGGCGCTCGTCGTGACCGCCTTCGTGCGCCCGTGGTGGCAGCCGGCGGCGACGAGCGCGATCGCGGCGAGGAGGACGGTGCGCGCGGCCGTTACGAGAGCGTCTCGCGGATGATCTCCGCGACCGACTCCATCTCGACCGAGGCGCCGGTCACCTCGCGGAGCATCTCGTCCGCCGTCATCCGCTGGCCCTCGCCCCACAGCTCGCGCAGGAGCGAGCCGGCGGCTCGGTCCGCAAACCAGGTCCGGCCGAACTTCTCGCGCAGGAAGGTGCGCATCTGCGCCTCGAAGGCCCACGAGCGCAGGTAGGCCGTGACGTAGAAGCCCGCATCGAGGTCGGAGAGGTAGTCGACGGGGCTGGGCTCGATCTTCAAGGCGTCACCGAGCAGCTCGACGTAGCGCGACGAGAGCTGCGTCACGTCGTCGGCGGCGTGGAACTCCCGCTCGTACAGGAGCTTCGCGCAGTAGCGACGGACGAAGTAGAGGAGGCCCGTGGCGCCCTCGACGGCGAAGTCGTTCGGCCGCGGGAAGTCGAGGCGGCGCGTGAGCCAGGCGGGCTCGTCGGTCAGGTGCTGGAGGAGCATCGCCCAGCCTTCGGTGACGGCGTTGTCGCCGAGCCGGCGGTCCTCGACGGCGAGGTCGGGGGAGGTGTTCGCGAAGTGCTCCGTGTGGCCCGCCTCGTGGAAGAGCGCGCGCCAGTCGTCCGGGCCGCCGATCGGCTGGATGACGAGCATGACGCGCTCCGGGACCTCGATCGGCGCGCAGAAGGCGCGCGGCGTCTTGCGGGGCCGCTCCTCGATGTCGAGGTGGACGTTCTTTTGGGAGCGGAGGTCGATGCCGAGGTCGGAGAGCGTGGCCTCGAGCGCGGGCAGCATCAGCTCCTTCGGGAAGGCGGAATCCCAGGTCGCGGCCCGGAAGAGGCGCGGCACGTCCCACCGCTTGGCCTCGGCGAGGCCGACGCCGACGCGGTCGCGGAACAGCCGGTCGGCGGACTCCTCGTAGAGCCGCTCCGTGGAGTCGAGGAGCGCCTGGCACTGCTCGGCGAGGTCGTCGATGTCGAAGCCGAACTTACGGTAGAGGTCGAGGTAGGTCGGCGCGCCGAGCTCACGGACGGCGCGTTGCTCGATCTCGACCGCGTCCAGGTAGATCGAGTTGAGCTGCTCCTCGACGATCGCGATGCGGACGCGCTCGAGGCGCTCGCGCCGGTCCCGGTCGGGCTCGTTCGCGAGCGTGGGCCTGATCATCCGGTAGGGGATCGTCTCGCCCTCGAACGGCACCTCGAGCTCGGCCTCGAGCATCGCGGCGCGCTCGGCGTGCTCGCGGGTCAGCGCGCCGAGGTAGCCCTCGCAGGCGAAGCGCCAGAGCTCGCGGACGCCCCGGCCGCCGTTCACGGCGAGCCCGATCGACTGGGCCTTCTCGAGCTTGGTCAGGTCGGCGTGGCGCTCGTAGATCGGCGCCAGCTCGAACGCCTCCTTGAGCCCCGCGTAGTGGAGGTAGTACTCCTCGTCGAGTTCGGCGATGAAGCGGTCGGCCTGCTCGCGATACGCGTCGAGCTCGCGCTCGGAAGGGGGAGCAGGCGGCATTGTTCCGTAGGATACCGCCATGCGTGAGATCGCCCTGCGGACGGAGCGGAAGACGCAGCTCGTCGAGATCACGGACAAAGTGCAGGAGGCGCTGGGGGAGGTGAACGGGGCCGCGGCGGCGCTCGTCTACGTGCCGCACACGACGGCGGGCGTGACGATCAACGAGGACGCCGACCCCGTGCTCGCGCAGGACATCGAGACCGCGATGGAGCGGATCGTCTCCGAGGGTTGGGGCGAGCACCACGACGCGGACGGGCCGAACGCGCCCTCGCACATCCGCGCCTCGCTGATCAGCCCGCAGGTGCTCGTGCCGCTCGACGACGGCCGGCTCGCGCTCGGGCGCTGGCAGGGGATCTTCTTCTGCGAGTTCGACGGGCCTCGCGAGCGGAAGGTGTACGTCACGCCGCTGCGCTAGCCGCCGGCCCGGATCGCCGGCTCGGCGGTGTGTGGGTTCCGGCGCCGAATCGGCGCAGACGCGTAGCACGTTGGCCGCTATCGTCAGGTTCCCCGGGGCGGGTGGGGGTTAGGGACGGGACCGCCCCGGCGCTACGCTCCCTCCCTCGTGGGTGCGCCGGTCGCCAAGGATCAGGAGCTCGAGCTGCGCGTGGACTCGCTCGCCTACGGCGGGAACGGCGTCGCGCGCCTGAACGGCTTCGTCGTCTTCGTCCGCCGCGGCCTCCCCGGCGACCGCGTGCGAGCGCGTGTGACGAAGGTGAAGCGAAACCATGCCGAGGCGCTCGCGACCGAGGTGCTCGAGCCGAGCCCGGAGCGCGTCGACGCGCCCTGCTCGCACTACCCGGCCTGCGGCGGCTGCCGCTTCCAGGACCTGGCCTATGAGGCCCAGATCGCCGCCAAGGAGGCGCAGGTCGCCGACGCGCTCCGGCGAATCGGCGGTATCGCCGCGCCGCCGCTCGAGCCGATCCTGCCCGCGGTCGAGCGCTTCCACTACCGCAACAAGCTCGAGTACTCGTTCACGCCCGGCCCGCAGGGGCCGATCATCGGCTTCCACAAGGCGGGGCGCTGGGACGAGGTGCTCGACGTGGAGCGCTGCTGGCTCACGACCGACCTCGGGAACGCGATTCGCGAGGCGGTCCGGGCGTGGGCGCGCGAGGAGGACCTGCCCGCTTACGACCAAGCCGAGGGGACGGGGTACTTGCGCCACCTCGTCGTCCGCGAGGGTCGCAACACCGGCCAGGCGCTCGTCGAGCTCGTGACCGCTCCGGACGAGCGCTTCGAGCGCGGCTACCTCGTCGAGGTGCTCCGGCGCTTCCCGGAGGTGCGCTCGATCCACTGGGCCGTGAACGACACGCCCGCCGAGGTGACCAACCTGCCGACGACGCTGCTCTTCGGGGACGAGGCGATCGAGGAGGAGCTCCTCGGCCTCCGCTTCCGCGTGCGCCCGAACGCGTTCCTCCAGACCAACACGGCCATGGCCGAGCGGCTCTACGAGCTCGCGCTCGACGCGGCCGGGCTCACCGGCGACGATACCGTCTACGACCTCTACTGTGGGATCGGCACGATCGGGCTCGTCATGGCCTCGCAGGCCCTGACCGTCTGGGGCGTGGAGGTCTCGGAGGAGTCGGTCGCCTGCGCGCTCGAGAACGCGGAGCTGAACGGGATCGGCAACGCCGCCTTCTTCGCGGGGAACGTCGGCGAGTCGCTCGAGGAGCTGCGCGAGCGCGCGGGCGCGCCGGACGTCGTCGTCGTCGACCCGCCGCGCGCAGGCCTCGCCGGGAAGGCGCTCAAGCGCGTCGGCGAGGCGGGCGCGCCGCGGCTCGTCTACGTCTCCTGCAATCCGACCACGCTCGCAGGCGATCTGAAGCGGCTCGCCGCGGACTACGGCTACCGGCTCGAGCGCGCCCGCCCGGTGGACATGTTCCCGCACACGCCGCACGTCGAGACCGTCGCCCTCCTCACCCGCTCGTGAGCCTCTACGACGCCGTCGCCCCGCTGCCGCTCGAGGTCGAGAGCTACGAGCTCGAGCGGCTCGAGCAGCCTGTGTCGAGCGGGTTCACCCGGGTGACGACGGTGATCCACCTTCGCGGCGCCGGCGAGGAGGGCGTGGGGGAGGACGTGACCTACGACGCCGCGCAGCACCCGCCGCCTGTTGACCTGCCACTCGCCGGCGGGCACACGCTCGACTCCTTATCCGCGGTGCTCGAGCCGCACGGGTTCAGCGACCACCGACGCTGGGGGTTCGAGAGCGCCGCCCTCGACCTCGCGCTACGGCAGGCCGGCCGCTCGCTCGCCGATGCCGCAGGGCGGGAGCCGCGGCCGGTGCGCTTCGTCGTCTCGAAGCGGTTCGACTCGATCGACGTGCTGCGAAGGCTGCTCGACCGCTATCCGGGCACGCGCTTCAAGCTCGACCCGACGAGCGACTGGAATGACGAGCTCGTCGCAGAGCTCGCCGAGCTGGCGGGCGTCGACACCGTCGACCTCAAGGGCGCCTACCACGGCACGATGGTCGACCTGCCGCCCGACCCAATGCTCTACGAGCGCGTTGCGCGCGCCTTCCCCGAGGCGTGGATCGAGGACCCGGCGCTGACCGACGAGACGGAGCCCGTGCTCGCGCCCTACCGCGACCGGATCACGTGGGACGCGCCCATCCACTCGGTCGCCGACGTCCTCTCGCTCCCGTTCGAGCCGAAGACGCTCAACGTCAAGCCCTCGCGCTTCGGCGCCGTCCGCGAGCTCTTCGCCTTCTACGACCACTGCGCCGAGCACGGCATCAGGCTCTACGGCGGCGGTCAGTTCGAGCTCGGCCCGGGCCGGGGGCAGGTGCAGTACCTCGCCTCAGTCTTCTGTCCCGACGCGCCGAACGACGTCGCGCCGAGCGGCTACAACGCGATCGAGCCCGCCGACGGCCTGCCGGTCAGTCCGCTGGAGCCGACTCCTGCTCCGACCGGGTTCTGCTGGCTCTGAGCTCGCGCCAGAGTAAGTCCCCATTCGCGAGGAGGAAGGCGATCGACAGGAGCGGGGTGGCCGGTAGCGCGCGGTCCGTCCACGCCGCGAGTGCCGTCGTCACGCCGAAGGAGAGCGCCATCAGCACGAAGGTGGCGCCGACGCGGAGCCGGAACCGCGCCGCGGCGGCGAGGAAGAGCGCGAAGAAGAGGAGGTCGGGGAGCCCGAGGCTCGCGACGCCGGACTCGCCCGGGATCGGGAACGCGAACGAGAGTGCGGACACGCCCTTCGGGTGCTCGAGGATCCGGCTCGTCGGGCCCCAGAAGACGGAATAGGCATCCACCCACGGGATCAGGGCGGCGATCAGGGCGACCCAGGTCGCGTTCTCGAAGATGGCGAGGAAGAGGAAAGCCGCCGCGGTGGCCGCCCCGAGCTTCGCGAAGCTCGCCGGCTCGACGGCATCCGCCGACTGGAAGGCCGCCGCGACGGCCGCGAACGCCAGCCCTAACAAGGCGAGCTGCGGCACCGGCGCGCGCCAGAAGGGCAGGACGGCGTAGACCAGCCCGAACACGGCCGGAACGAGGAGGACACCGAGGAAGGCGACGTCCCACCACGTCGACACGTTCGGCCACCAGTCGGACGTGGCGTAGTAGACGGCGAGCGCAGCGGCGAGCGCGCCGAAGACGGCTGCCCGCCGGCGATTCAGTACGGTGGCAGCTCGGCCCACCAGGGCCCGAGCGCCTTGAACGCGTTCCAGAACCGCGTCTTCGCCGGCTGCTCGTCGAGCGACTCGTCGATGTCCGGAACGGCGAGCGCCTGGATCGTCGGCGTCCACCGCTGGAGCCCCTCACCCTCGGGATCGACGTCGTCGGCCAGCGGGAACCCGAGCGCGTTGAGGAACGCGACGGCGCGCTCGCCCATCGCGACGACGAGCTTCGGCCCGACGATGTGAAGCTCGCGGAGCAGGAACCGCCGCGACTCGTCCTCGTCGCCGTCGGCGAACTTGAGGCAGTTCGTGCCGTAGATCGCCATCGGGTCGACGCGCAGCCGCTGGAGCGACTTGAGGATCGCCTGGCCGGCGCGGCCGTAGAACGCGACTCCCTCCTGGACCTCGGACGGCTGCGGCGCCGGCTTCAGCAGGAAGACGTCGGCGAGCGGGTGCCCCGAGCCGAGCACCGGCACGCGCGCACCGCCCGCCGCGCGGGCGATCTCGTCGCCGAGCTCGTTGATCTCGAGAATGGCCTTTTGCAGGTATTTCTCGTAGATCTCGTCGGTGGGAACGGCACACACGGCGGCTCTTTCCAGGTTCTCGGCTAGCGCACTCTTTCCTTGGCCTGCGCGACCCACTTCAGCGACTGGAGGTAGACGAGCGACTTCGGGCGGCGGAGCACCTGGGCGCTCCGCAGGCTGACCAGGAACTCCTCGGGGCCGTCGAAGGCGCGCATGCGCAGGACGCCGGTGCCGAGGCCCTGGAGCACGTGCGCGTCCGAGCCCGCGCCCATCGTCAGGTTGTACTTCGTCGCGAAGCGGAGCGCCTCGTCGTTGTAGGCGTCGAAGAGGAGCCGCGCGTTGTACACCTCGAAGACATCGATGTCGGCGAGGTGCCGGTGCAGCGTCGGCGCGTCGGGGATCGCGTGCAGCCGGTCGAACGGGTGCGGGAGGTACACGAGCCCGCCCTGAGCGCGGATCGCCGCGATCGTGTCCGCAAAGGACATGCCGCGCGGGATCTCCTCCGAGAGGAAGAGGCCGATCACCTCACCCTGGCCGTCGGTCTTGACCTCCTCGCCGGGGACGACGACGAGGTCGCGCCCGCGGGCCAGCTCGACCGCCTCGAGCGCGCCGCCGAGGGAATTGTGGTCGGTGACGGCGATCGCGCCCAGCTCTTCGAGCTCCGCGTGGTCGAGGAGCTCGCCCACCTCGACGCGGCAGTCGTGCGACCAGCTCGTATGCGTGTGCAGGTCGCAGAGGATCCACTCGCGGTCGGCGAGCGGATCGGCCGCGCGGCGCGGCCGGCGCCGGCGGGCGAGACGGCCGTAGAGCGCGTCGAGCTCGGCCGCGACGTCGTCGAAGCTCTGCGCCTGCGCTCCCGCGCGGTGCTTCGCGACGGTCCGGGCGCGGTACTCGTCGTCCTCGGCGAGCCGGGCGAGCTCGGCTGCGGCGAGCTCCGGCTGCTCCCGCATCCCGGGTGGCGCGGCGATCGCCGCGCCGGCCGCCGCCGCCTCGAGCGGCACGCGCTGGAGCCCGGTGAGGGCGGGGACGACGATGCTCGCCTCGCCGAAGATGGGTGCGCGCGCTCGACCGTCCCGCGCCGTGCGCACGTGGATGCGCTCGCGGAGCGAAGCCGGGCGGTAGGGGCGGCCGGCGAGCGGCTTCGTCCGGAGGAGGATCAGCTCCCAATCCTCGGCTTCGCGGAGCGCGCGGATCGCGGCGCGGGCGAGCGGCCGCTCTGCCGGCCGCCATTCGAGCACCGCCAGGCGCCGTTTCTCGCCGGGGCGGAACAGGTCGAGGTCGACGCCCGGGGAGACGACCGTGTAGTCGCCCGGAAAGCGCGTGGCGGCCGCCTCGGCTGTCTCCTCGCTCGTCGCGACGAGGGCGTCGACCCGGGCGAGGAGGCGCTCGCGCTGGCTGCGGCCCGGTGGGTACCCGAGCCGCTCCGGCGAGAGGAACGTCGCGACGGCGAGCGCCTGGGCGTCGCGAAGGGCGAGGTACGACAGGCTGGGCAGGCCCGGCTCGAAGCCGTGGACGACGTCGTAGCGGCCGGCGGCGAGCGCGAGCGAGAGGTTGGCGCGAACGCCGACCGGCACGCCGACCCGGCTGCGGCGGGAGACGCGCACGGCCGGGCCGAGCGCGATCACCTCGGCGTCGGCCCCGTTGAGGAGGGCGCGCCGGCCCGCCAGGAGGTCGGCCGCGCGCGTCGAGGGCGCGAGGACCGTGACGTGGTGCCCGAGCCGGCGGAGCCCGGCGGCGACGCCGGCCACGTGCTCGTTCACGTCGTGCGGCTGAGACCACGCGAACGGCGAGACGAGGCACACGCGGAGGCTCATCTGCGAGCGAGTCTAGCCCTCGCCGAGCCGAAAGAGCGGGCTCCGGTCACGCGCGCGGCGGCCGCGACCCCCGGCGCCGCGGGGGTGACGAGGTCGACACGAAACCGGCACAGACGCGTGTGCCGCCACTCGATACGCTCGCAGCGGGGAGGAGGCTGGGCGCGCCTTCAAAGAAGCCGCCCCGAGCCGAAGCCGGTCAGCGCAGCGCCTGCAGCGGATCGACGGCCGCCCCGCGGAGCCGAACCTCGAAGTGGAGGTGCGGCCCGGTCGCGTCGCCCGTCGAGCCGACGCGGCCCACGTGCGCGCCTCCGCCGACGCGTTCCCCGACCCGCACGGACACCCGCGACAGGTGCGCGTACATGGTGCGCACGCCGTCGCCGTGGGCGATCGTGACGAGCAGGCCCCAGCCCCCGGCGCGGTACCCCGCCCACACGACGTGGCCGGGCGCCGCGGCGACCACCGGCGCGCCCGCCGCCGCGGCGACGTCGATCCCGGAGTGGAATCCGTAGCCGCGCGGGCCGAACGTGCTCCCGAGCGGCCCCCGCAGCGGCCACGCCAGCGCGATCGGCGGCCGTGGGAGCGGCGCGCGCAGCGCGGCGAACGTGCCCGCGCCGGCGACGCCGTCGGGTCGAAGCCCGGCGAACCGCTGGAACCGGCGGAGCGCTCCCGCGGTCCGCCGCCCGACGCGGCCGTCGAACGGCCCGGACGGAAAGCCGTGCCAGGCGAGGAGGAACTGGAGCTCCGCGACGTCCCACCCTGAGGAGCGACGCGCGAGCAGGCGGCTCCCCAGCGTGTGCCGGCCGTAGCGGCCGAGCGCGGCGCGCGTGCGCGGGCCGGCGATTCCGTCGACCGGCAGCTGCACGCGGCGCTGGAACGCGCGCACCGCCGCCGCGGTCGAGGGGCCGGCGAGGCCGTCGATCGTCCCGGCGTAGAGGTTGCGCGCGCTGAGCGCGACCTGGAGCGCGGCCACCGGGGACGTCCCCGCGCCGGCCGCCGTGCCCGGGCAGGTCGCGAACAGCGCAGCGACGAGAGACGACCATGCCCATCGCCGCAGGCGCATGCCGGCCATATCGGCGCGACCGCCCCGCGGGCTAGAGGCCCGACGGCTCCTCAACGCGCCGCTGGCGCAGCAGGAAGGGCTCGAGCCGGTCGACGAGCGGCGTGAGCAGGTACGCAAGCACCCCGAGAATGCCGAGGACGAGCATCAGCCGCGCTCCGGCGCTGCCCGTCACGCTTCCTGTATCCCCGTGCTCCGGCGCCAGCGACCAGATCTTGATGAGCGCAAGCGCGTCCAGCCCGAGGGCGCAGACGACTGTCGCGACGACGAGGACGAACGCGCCTCGCGACCGCGGCCGAGCGACGAGCTTGAGCGTCGCCACCACGAGCGTCGAGAGAAGCGCGACGAGCGACGTCGCGACCAGCTTGCCGAGCAGGTCGCCGTGGCGGAACCAGCCCTGGATCCACCAGATGCCGACGGCGATGACCGCGAACGCAACAGGGGCGACGAGCGCGGCGATCCAGCCGATCGGATCGACGAGCCGTCGCTCGAGGAGCCGGATCGCGGCGGTCGCGCACGCGCCGCACAGGAACCCGGCGACGAGGGTCAGGAGGATCTGCCAGTCGGGCCTCGTGAAGAACCCGCCGCGGCTGACGACGCTCACGATCCCGGTCGCCGCCGCGAGGACGAGCGCGGCAGCCGCGATCGCCGCCGCCGCGCCCGCCCTCGTCCGGTCGAACCCCTGGCTCGGCACGCTCAGGTCGTGGTCTTCGCCTTCGCCGGCGCCGCCGTCCGCTTGTTCTGCTTGATGAAGCGCTCGACGGCGTCGTAGGCCTCGTCGTCCGGGATCTGCTTCGGCGGGGACTTCATGAGGTACGCGCTCGGCCCTTCGAGCGCGCCCGAGATCCCGTTGTTCAGCGCGAGCTTCGCCAGCCGGACGGCGTCGATGACGATCCCGGCCGAGTTCGGCGAGTCCCACACCTCCAGCTTGAGCTCCAGGTTCAGCGGCACGTCGCCGAAGGACGAGCCCTCCATGCGGATGTAGGCCCACTTGCGGTCGGTCAGCCACGGCACGTAGTCGGACGGCCCGACATGAACGTTCTGCGCGCCGAGGTCGTAGTCGAGCATCGACGTAACGGCGTTCGTCTTCGAGATCTTCTTCGACTCCAGCCGCTCCCGCTCGAGCATGTTGAGGAAGTCGGAGTTGCCGCCCACGTTCAGCTGCATCGTCTTGTCGAGCCGTACCCCGCGCTCGCGGAAGAGGCTTGTGAGGACGCGGTGCGTGATCGTGGCGCCGACCTGCGACTTGATGTCGTCGCCGACGATCGGCAGGCCGCGCTCCTCGAAACGCCGCTGCCAGTACGGCTCGCGGGCGATGAACTGCGGGATGCAGTTCACCATCGCGCAGCCGGCGTCGAGGATCTGCTCCGCGTACCACTTCGTGGCCGACTCGGAGCCGACGGGCAGGTAGTTGACGACGACGTCGGTCTTCGTCTCGCGGAGGATGCCGACGACGTCGTCGGTCTCGCCGGGCACCTTCTGCACGACCTGCGAGAGGTACTTGCCGAGCCCGTCGTGGGTCATGCCGCGGGAGACCGTGACGCCGGTCCGTGGGACGTCGGCGAACCGGTAGGTGTCGTTCGGCTTCGCCCAGATCGCCTCGGCCAGGTCCTTGCCGACCTTGTCCGTCGTGACGTCGAAGGCGGCGGTGAACTCGATGTCACGAACGTGATAGCCGCCGAGGTCGACGTGCATGAGACCGGGCACGAACGTGTCCGGGTCGGCGTCCTTGTAGTACTCGACGCCCTGGAGGAGCGAGTTGGCGCAGTTCCCGACGCCGATGATCGCGACGCGGACACGATCCTCCGCGCGTGGGGCTTTTCCGTTGCTCGAGGTCATGGTGTCCTTTCCGAGTCGCTCGGAGAGCGTCTCGACGATGAGATCGTTGACGGTGCGCTTGCGCTCTGTGGCGCGGGCGCTCAACTTCTGCTTCAGCTCCGGCGGCATACGCAGGAGCACCGCGCCTCCTTCGCCGCGCGAGGCGCCGGCTCGGCCGGTGGGCTCGAACGGCACCGCGAAGCGGGAGGCGAGAAGGCCCACGGCGACGTCGTTCAGATTGCTGCCGCGCCGAGCGACCTCGTCGGCGAGGCGCTGCTTGAGCCCGCGCGGCATCCGCACGAGAACATTCTTGCGGGCTCCTGCTAGCACCGAAGTGCTAGCACCATAGCACAGATGCTATGGACGTGCGCCGCGAAGTTGCGTGCGGACGCTCCAGACGCGCTGGCCGACCGTGAACCACGCGGTTGCGGTCAGCGCCCCGATCGCCCAGACGAGCGCGCCCCAGGGAGCGAAGACGAGGCCGACGGTGATGACGACCACACGCTCCGCGCGGCTCCCGATCCCGACGTCACCGCGCAGCCCCAGCGCCTCCGCGCGGGCGCGGGTGTAGCTGACGAGGAAGGAGCCCGCGACGGCGGCGAACGCGAGGCCCACCCCGACGAGGTCGTGGTGGCGCGCGAAGACGAGGGCGATCGCGCCGAGGACGACACCCTCGCTGACGCGGTCGGTCGTCGAGTCGAGGAAGGCGCCGAACGGCGTTCCCTTCCCACTCGTCCGCGCGAGGGCGCCGTCGAGGATGTCGAGCACCGAGCCAACGACGAAGATGCCGGCGCCGAGCCAGTAGAAGAGGAGCTCGTCCCGGTTCTCGAAGAAGACGAGGACGGCGGCCGCGATGCAGAGCGCGACGCCGCAGGCGGTGAGCGCGTCCGGGGTGATCCGAGTGCGCGCGAGCCCGAGCATGGAGCGGCTGGCGAGCCGCCGCGCGCCGACCGTGTAGCCGCGCTTGACACTCGCGGCCTTGCTCACGGGCTCCTCGGCACCGCTTGCGGTGCCGTCTTCAGGACGGGCAGGCTTCGCCTGCGCGTCCGTCTGCACCGACCGGTCGAACCGCCTGAAGTCCGCCACACGGCATGAGCCTTCAGGCGAGCCTGGGGAAGAGCCGCAGGAGCCGGCGGCTCTGGAGGAGCGCGAGGGCGAGCAGCGCGACCGCGACGCCCGCGACAACGTCGAGCCAGAAGTGGTTGGCGGTCGCCATCACGCAGAACCAGACCCAGAGCGGCCACAGCGCCCACAGGAGTCGTAGCCACTTCCGCCGCGTCACGGAGATCAACATCACGCCGACGATGAGCGCGTCCGCGGCGTGCAGGCTCGGCATCGCCGCGTACGGATTGGCCGCCACCTGGATGAAGCCGCTGCCGTGGTTCAGGGAGTTCATGCTCCCGAGCGTGTCGATGAAGCCGAGCGACTGGAACATGCGCGGCGGCGCCGTCGGGAGCAGGGCGTAGCCGATCAGACCGAGCACGTTCGCGAAGAGGATCCAGTTCCGGAACCGCTTGAACGACTCGTGCCGGCGCAGGTAGACGTAGAGCAGCGCGAGGCCTAGGACCGCGAACTCGGAGAGCCAGTAGGTCAGCGACGCGAGCCGGTTGAGGAACGCCGAGGACTCGGCGAGGTTCTGGAGGGTCAGCTCGTAGACGTGGTGCGTGATCCCCTGCTCGACGCCGAGCACCCACCAGCCGTTGTCGAACGCCTTCGCGGGGTTGCGGTCGGCGAGCCCGCGCACGAACTGGTAGGCGAGCAGGAAGCCGAACCAGATCGAAAGCTGGAGGCCGAAGTCCGCCCAACCACGCGGGAGATACCGGCGACCGACTGCAGCGACGGCGGTCACGGGGCTCTTCCGGCCATGTCGGTTCCCAACGAGGTCCAGACGAACGTCATTCCGAGGGGCGGCATCGGCATCGGGGGATTTTGACCGATTTCGCGGACGGTCTCCAAAACCTCCTCCTACTAGCCCCCGATCTGCGACATCGATCTGCTTGCCCGAACGAAGCCGGAGTCCGAGATCCGGTGCTTGAGCTCCTTGTGGCGGACGGCGAAGCGGAGGTGCCGCTCGAGCTCCTCGTCGGAGGCACCGGCGCGAAGCGGCCCCTTCAGATCCCACTCGCGCCGTGAGAAGAGACAGGTTCGAAGCTGGCCGTCCGCCGTCAGGCGGATCCGGTCGCAGGCCGAGCAGAACGGCTCGGAAACTGGGTTGACGAAGCCGATCTCGCCCGCTCCGTCGGCGAAGCGGAAGCGGCGGGCGGTCGACGACGGCGGCGCAGGCAGCTCGACGAGCGGCCAGCGCTCCTCGATCAAGGCCCGGATCTCGGCGCCTGTCAGCACGCGGTCCTCGCGCCAGACCTCGTCGGCGTCGAGCGGCATGAACTCGATGAACCGGACGACGTACGGCTTGCGGCGCGCGAGCTCGGCGAGCGCGGGCACCTCCTCCTCGGTGAAGCCCTTGAGCGCAACGCAATTGACCTTGATCGGCCGCAGCTCGGGGTAGCGCTCGGCCTCCTCGAGCCCGCGCAGGACCTGGTCGAGCGCGTCGCGGCGGGTGAGCTCGGTGAAGCGGACGTGGCTCAGCGAGTCGAGCGAGACGTTGATCCGCTTCAGGCCCGCCGCGACGAGTGGGCCGGCGAGCCGGTCGAGCAGGACGCCGTTCGTCGTCAGCGAGAGGTCCTCGACCCCCGGGACCGCGGCGAGCATGCGCACGAGCTCGGGCAGATCACGCCGGACGAGCGGCTCGCCGCCGGTCAGCCGCACCTCGCGCACGCCCATCCGTGCGAGGACGCGTACGAGCCGCTCGATCTCCTCGAAGCTCAGGACCTCGCGCTTCGGCAGCCATTCGAGCCCCTCCGCGGGCATGCAGTACGTGCAGCGAAAGTTGCACTTGTCCGTGACGGACACGCGCAGGCTCTCGATCGCCCGGCCCCACGAGTCGACGAGCGGCTCCACGCGAAAAGGGTAACCGAGCTTCGAACCGGGCAGACCAACCTTCGAGCCGGTGAAAGGAGGAGCGCGGTGAGCGAGCACGAGCAGGACGACGGACGCAACGAGACCCAGCGGCGCATGGACGAGGAGGGCGCCGCCTCCGATCGTCCCGTCGACGTCGAGTGGGAGGAGACCGAGGCGTCGCCGCACGAGGGCGAGGAGGGCCAGGAGCCGGCGTAGCCAAGCCACAGTAACTTGACATGCGTGGGCTTAGATTTTATCCTGCCGAAGGTCATAAATCGCTTGGGAGGAACCACGCATGGCAAAGACGATCGGAATCGACCTGGGCACGACGAACTCGTGCATGGCCGTCCTCGAGGGCGGCGAGCCCACGGTCATCCCGAACGCGGAGGGCGGCCGCACCACGCCGTCAGTCGTCGCGTTCACGAAGGACGACCAGCGGCTCGTCGGCGCTCCGGCACGGCGGCAGCAGGTCACGAACCCCCAGAGCACGGTCTTCTCGATCAAGCGCTTCATGGGGCGCAAGTGGGACGAGGTCTCGGAAGAGATGACGATCGTCCCCTACGAGGTCGTGAAGGGGCAGAACGGAGACGCGCGCGTGAAGGCCGGCGGCAAGGAGTACGCACCGCCGGAGATCAGCGCGATGATCCTCCAGAAGCTGAAGGCCGACGCCGAGGCCTACCTCGGTGAGCCGGTGACCGACGCGGTCGTCACCGTCCCGGCCTACTTCAACAACGCACAGCGCGAGGCGACGAAGGACGCCGGGAAGATCGCCGGCCTCAACGTGCTGCGCATCATCAACGAGCCGACCGCGGCCTCGCTTGCCTACGGGCTCGAGAAGGAGTCCGACCAGACGATTCTCGTCTTCGACCTCGGCGGCGGCACGTTCGACGTGTCGATCCTCGAGCTCGGCGAGGGCGTCTTCGAGGTGAAGGCCACGAACGGCGACAACCACCTCGGCGGCGACAACTTCGACAAGGCGATCGTCGACTGGATGGTCGCCGAGTTCAAGAAGGCGCAGGGCGTCGACCTGTCGCAGGATCCGATGGCCCTCCAGCGCCTGTACGAGGCGGCCGAGAAGGCGAAGATCGAGCTCTCGTCGACGATGACGACGCAGATCAACCTGCCGTTCATCACGGCGACGCAGGAGGGCCCGAAGCACCTCGATCTCCAGCTCACGCGCGCGAAGCTGAACGAGCTGACCGCCGACCTCCTCGCCCGCACCGTCGGCCCGACCGAGCAGTGCCTGAAGGACGCCGGTCTCGACAAGTCGAAGATCGACCACGTCGTCCTCGTCGGCGGCATGACCCGCATGCCGGCGGTCGTCGACAAGGTCAAGGAGCTGATCGGCAAGGAGCCGCACAAGGGCGTCAACCCGGACGAGGTCGTCGCCGTCGGCGCGGCCATCCAGGGCGGCGTGCTCAAGGGAGAGGTCAAGGACATCCTGCTCCTCGACGTCACCCCGCTCTCGCTGGGCATCGAGACAAAGGGCGGCGTGTTCACGAGGCTCATCGAGCGCAACACGACGATCCCGACGAAGAAGTCGGAGGTCTTTACGACCGCCGACGACAACCAGCCCTCCGTCGAGGTGCACGTGGCGCAGGGCGAGTCGGAGATGGTGGCCTTCAACAAGACGCTCGGCAAGTTCCAGCTCGTCGGCATCCCGCCGGCGCCGCGGGGCATGCCGCAGGTCGAGGTCACGTTCGACATCGACGCGAACGGGATCATCAACGTCTCGGCGAAGGACCTCGGCACGGGCAACCAGCAGCAGATCCGGATCGAGGGCGGCTCGGGCCTCAAGGAGGAGGAGGTCGCACAGATGATCCGCGACGCCGAGGCGCACGCGGACGAGGCGCACCGGCTGCGCGAGCTCGCCGACGCGAAGAACCACGCGGAGACGCTCGCGTACCAGACCGAGCGCAGCCTGAAGGAGCACCGCGACTCGCTCCCGGAGGCCGATGCCTCCACGATCGAGGGGCGGATCATGGAGCTCCGGCAGGTGCTCGACGGCTCCGACGTTGCCGAGATCCGCGCCAAGACGGAGGCGCTCCAGGAGGCCTCCCACAAGCTCGCCGAGGCGGTGTACGCGTCGGCTTCGGCCCAGCAGCAGACCGCTGCGGCGGGCGGGAACGGCACCACCGCCTCGGACGAAGAGGTGGTCGAGGAAGGTGACTACGAAGTGATCGACGAGGAGGAGGGCGCGACGCGGTCGTGACCGACGAGCCGATTACCCAGCAGGACGAGGAGGGCGTCGAGCAGGACGAGCTCGGCGCCCTCCAGGCCGAGCGCGACGAGCTCTTCGACCGGCTCCAGCGCCTCGCGGCGGAGTTCGACAACTTCCGCAAGCGGGCGGCGCGCGAGCAGGGAGAGGTGCTGAAGCGGGCGAACGAGCGGCTCGTGAAGGAGCTCTTGCCCGTGCTCGACGACCTCGGCCGCGCGCTCGACGCCGCGGAGGAGCACCAGGAGGCGCAGCTCGAGGAAGGCGTCCGGCTCGTGCACCGCTCCCTCGCGTCGCTGCTCGAGCGGGAGGGTCTGGCCGAGATCGAGACCGACGGGAAGTTCGACCCGCACGTGCACGAGGCGCTTCTGACGCAGCCGTCCGAGCTCGAAGAGGGCTCGGTCCTCGAGGTGATCCAGAAGGGCTACCGGCTCGGCGACCGCGTGCTGCGGCCGGCGCGTGTCGTCGTGTCGGCGGCGCTGCCCGCGCCACCGGAGGAGGCGGCGTGACGAACCCGTACGAGACCCTCGGCGTTGCGAAGAACGCCTCCGCGGACGAGATCAAGAAGGCCTACCGGAAGCTCGCCCGTCAATACCACCCGGACCGGAACCCGGGCGATGCCGCCGCGGAGGAGCGCTTCAAGGAGGTGCAGACCGCGTACGACCTGCTCTCGGATTCGGAGAAGCGCAAGCAGTACGACACCTTCGGCGCGAACGGCGCCCCAGGCGGGTTCGGTGGCGGCGCCAACTTCAACTTCGACATCGGCGACCTCGGCGACCTCTTCGGCGGGATCTTCGGCGGCCGCCGCGGCGGCCGCACCCAGCGGCAGGCGATGCGCGGCGCCGACATCGAGGCGATCGTCAACCTGTCCTTCGAGGACTCGCTCCAGGGCATCGAGACGAAGATCCCGGTCGAGGTGGACGCGCCCTGCCGCGAGTGCGGCGGCTCGGGCGCGCAGCCGGGGACGGCGCCGGTCATCTGCCCGGAGTGCAACGGCCGCGGCGTGAAGGTGGAGAGCCAGGGCCTGTTCGGGCTCTCGCAGCCGTGCCCGCGCTGCCGCGGCAACGGCACGGTGATCGAGAAGCCGTGCCCGACCTGCCACGGCACCGGCCGGCAGCGGCGGACGAAGCGCTACACGGTTCGCATCCCGGCCGGGGTGAAGGACGGGACGCGAATCCGGCTCAAGGGCAAGGGCGAGCCGGGCGCGAACGGCGGCCCATCGGGCGACCTGAACGTCGTGACGCGCGTCGCCGAGTCGCCGCTCTACGAGCGCCGCGGCGACGACCTCGTCGTGAACGTCCCCGTCACCTACGCAGAGGCGGCGCTCGGCGCGAAGGTGGACGTGCCGACGCCGGAAGGGCCGGTGTCGCTGAAGGTGCCGGCCGGCTCCGAGGACGGGAAGCTGCTCCGGATCCGCGGCCGCGGAGCGCCGAAGCTCGGCGGCTCCGGCCGCGGGGACGTCCTCGCCCGCGTCCGCATCTCGGTGCCGAAGAAGCTGACGAAGCGCGAGCGCGAGGCGCTCGAAGAGCTCCAGAAGGCGCAGCCCGGAAACCCGCGGGAGAGGCTGTTCTCGTGAGGGCGACGCTGCACGACGAGCTGATGCGCGAGGCTGGCTTCGAGAGCGACTACTACGCCGAGCACGCGCGGCGCCGCGAGCAGAGGCGCCTGAAGCTGCGGGCCGACCTCCTGCGCGCCACACGCGCGGCCGCCGTCGTCGCCGTGCTCTTCGGCGCCGCCGTGTGGTTCGTCGACGCCTTTGGCGCGTCAGTCGGCGTGGCTCGCGCGCCCCTCCGGGTCGGCGAGGTCGCCCTCGTAGTCGGCTTGGCCGCCGATTTCCTCCTGGACAGGATGCGTGGCGAGGGCGAGCCCTCAGGCTTGCTCAGGAGGGTCTTCTGGCGATGCGGCCGCGTTGTCGTGTGGGCTGGTAGACGAGTCGCGCACCGGCGCGAGACCAAGGCATGACGAGGGCGACGCTGCACGACGAGCTGATGCGCGAGGCCGGCTTCGAGACGGACTACCACCGCGACCTCGAGCTGCGGCGCGAACGGAGGCGCCGCGCGCGAGCCTGGACGCTGGCGCATGCGCTGCTCATCGGCCTTCTCATCGCTGGTCTGATCGAGCTCTGGGGGCACTACCTTCCCGGCCTTCCAAGACCACTAGTCGTGACGGCGATCGTCGTCCTCGGCATCGCCCAGGTCCTTGGCTGGCTGAAGGCGCTCGAGGAGGCGATGTACGACTGATGGACGGCCACGATCGCCCTCGCTACATGATCTCGATCGCGGCCGAGCTCGTCGGCATGCACCCGCAGACGCTCCGCATCTACGAGCAGAAGGGGCTCGTGCGGCCGAAGCGCACCCCCGGGAACACGCGGCTCTACTCGGAGCGCGACCTGGAGCGGCTACGGCTCATCCAGGGCCTCACGACGGAGCTCGGGCTCAACCTCGCCGGCGTCGAGGCCGTCCTCGCGCTGCGCGACGAGGTGGAGCGGCTCCAGCGGCGCATTGCCCGGATCGAACGTGAATTTCAGGAGGAGGTCGCCAAGGTGCACAGGCAGTACCGCCGCGACCTCGTCCTCTACACCGAGCAGACAACGAACTTGCCGGTACCGACGAGGAGATAGATGGACTTCAACAAGCTGACGATCAAGTCTCAGGAGGCGGTTGCGGCGGCGCTCGAGCGGGCGCGCCGCGACGGCAATCCCGAGGTCTACCCCGAGCACCTGCTCGTCGCGCTGCTCGACCAGGAGCTGCCGCGCCAGCTGGTGCCCGACGCCGCCTCGCTCCGCGCGCAGGCCGACGCGACCCTCGCGCAGCGGCCGCGGATCGAGGGTGCGACGCAGCAGCCGCGGGTGTCGGCGGCGCTCGACCGCGTGCTCGACCGCGCCGCGGACGAGGCCCGGCGGATGGAGGACGACTACGTCTCGTCCGAGCACCTGCTGCTCGCGCTCGACGTCGTCCCGCGCGACGAGCTGCTCGCGAAGATCAAGGAGGTCCGCGGCGGCCAGCGCGTCACGTCGCAGGATCCCGAGGGCACGTACCAGGCGCTCGAGAGGTTCGGGCGCGACCTGACCGCCGCCGCGGAGAGCGGCAAGCTCGACCCGGTGATCGGCCGCGACGAGGAGATCCGGCGCGTGATCCAGGTGCTCTCGCGGCGGACGAAGAACAACCCGGTGCTGATCGGCGACCCGGGCGTGGGGAAGACGGCGATCGCCGAGGGCCTCGCGCAGCGGATCGTCGCCGGCGACGTCCCCGAGGGGCTGAAGGGCAAGCGCGTCTGGGCGCTCGACATCGGCGCGCTGCTCGCCGGCTCGAAGTACCGCGGCGAGTTCGAGGAGCGGCTGAAGGCCGTCCTCGAGGAGATCAAGAACTCGGAGGGCGAGATCGTCCTCTTCATCGACGAGCTGCACACGATCGTGGGAGCGGGCGCGGCCGAGGGCGCCGTCGACGCGGCGAACATGCTGAAGCCGATGCTCGCGCGCGGCGAGCTTCGTGCCGTCGGCGCGACGACGCTCGACGAGTACCGCAAGCACGTCGAGAAGGACGCCGCGCTCGAGCGGCGCTTCCAGCCGATCTACGTCGGCCAGCCGTCGGTCTCGGACACGATCGCGATCCTGCGCGGCCTGAAGGAGCGCTACGAGGCGCATCACGGCGTGCGGATCCGCGACGCCGCGCTCGTGGCGGCCGCGGTGCTCTCGGACAGGTACATCGCGGACCGGTTCCTGCCGGACAAGGCGATCGACCTCGTCGATGAGTCCGCCTCGCGCCTGCGGATGGAGATCGACTCCTCGCCCGTCGAGCTCGACGAGGCCGAGCGGCGTGTTCGCCAGCTCGAGATCGAGCTCGCCGCGATGGCGAAGGAGTCGAACGAGGTGCGCGCGCCCGTCGAGCGCGAGCTCGCCGACGCGAAGGAGCGGCGCGACGGGCTGGCCGCGGTCTGGGCCGAGGAGAAGGCGCAGCTCGACCGCGTGAAGGAGATCACGAAGCAGATCGACGAGCTGCGGATGGAGGCCGAGCGCGCGGAGCGAAGCGGCGACCTCGCGCGTGTGGCGGAGATCCGCTACGGCCGGCTGCCCGAGCTCGAAGCCGAGCTCTCGAGCCGCGAGGAGCCGGAGACGCGACTCGTCAAGGAGGAGGTCGACGAGGACGACGTCGCGGCGGTCGTCGCACGGTGGACGGGCATCCCGGTCGACCGGCTGCTCGAAGGCGAGACCGAGAAGCTCATCCACATGGAGGAGCGGCTGCACGAGCGCGTCGTGGGCCAGGACGAGGCCGTCTCGGCCGTGGCCAATGCGCTGCGCCGCGCGCGGTCGGGCCTCCAGGACCCGAACCGGCCGATCGGCTCGTTCGTCTTCCTCGGGCCGACGGGCGTTGGCAAGACGGAGCTCGCGCGGGCGCTTGCGGAGTTCATGTTCGACGACGAGCGGGCCATGGTGCGGCTCGACATGTCCGAGTACATGGAGAAGCACACGGTCTCGCGCCTGATCGGCGCGCCGCCCGGCTACGTCGGCTACGACGAGGGCGGCCAGCTCACGGAGGCGGTGCGGCGGCGGCCGTACTCGGTCGTCCTGCTGGACGAGATCGAGAAGGCGCACCACGACGTCTTCAACGTGCTGCTTCAGCTCCTCGACGACGGACGGCTCACCGACGGACAGGGCCGCACGGTCGACTTCCGCAACACGGTGCTGATCATGACCTCGAACGTGCGCTCCGCGGACGAGATGCGCGAGCGCTTCCGGCCCGAGTTCCTGAACCGGATCGACGAGATCGTCGTCTTCGAGCAGCTCACGCGGGAGCAGCTCGCGGACATCGTCGAGCTTCAGCTCGGGCGGCTGCGGGCGCGGCTCGCGGAGCGGCGGATCGACATCGAGCTGACGCCGGCTGCGAAGGAGCTGCTGGCGGAAGCGGGGTGGGATCCGGCGTACGGCGCACGTCCGCTGAAGCGTGCCCTGCAGCGGCTGGTGGAGAACCCGCTCGCCGCGGCGCTCCTCGAGGGCCGCTTCGGCGAGGGCGACACGATCCTGGCCGACGCCCGCGACGGCGAGCTCGCCTTCGAGCGAGCCGCCGTCGCGGAGCCGGCTGCAGCTGCCTAAACCACCAGCGCGGCCATGTCTCAGGCGGCCTAGTACAGGGGTCTGACCCCACTCGTGGCCCGAACTGCGGGGTCCGAAATGGCGACGAGGCTGGTTACAACGCCACGACATGTGGCGAATCGCACGCAAAGACACAGAACGGCCCGTCTCGGGCGGACGTGGCCGGGGTCAGACCCCGGGGTGTCCTGAAGGGCCAGGAAAACTGGCTGTCGGGTCGGGTAGCTTGCCGCCATGGCCGGAACCGCGCAGCGTCCGAAGCGCTCGAACCGCGAGCTGCCGCCGCCGCTTCCGCCCGAGACGCGGACGGTGGGGCAGCTCGTCGCCGAGACTGTGCGCTTTTACGGCAATCGCTTCTGGCCCTCGCTCGCGCTCGGAATCCCGCCCGCGATCCTCGTCGTCGCTGCGGCGCCGCTCACGCGGATCGAACGGCTCGTCCTCGTCGTGACGGCCGGCTCGCTGCTCGTCACCGCCTCCTACGTCGCCGCCTGCGCGCTCGTCGCGGGCCGCCGGCCGGGCTCGCTCCCGCTCGCCTTCGTGATCGGCGTCCTCGTCTTCGCGCCGGTGCCGGTGCTCGCCACCGCCTTCATCCTCCCCGGGCTCGCCTGGCTCGCCCTTTTCGGCCTCGCCGTGCCGGCGGTGCTGCTCGAGGAGCGTGGCTTCCGGGACGCCTTCCGCCGCGGGATCGAGCTCGCCCGCGCCGACTACGTCCACGCGCTCGGCTCACTCGCGACGCTCGTGATCGTCGTCTTCCTCTGCCAGGGCGTCCTCTTCTTCCTCCTCCGCGGCACGGGCGAGGCGGCGATCGCCGTGGCGGGCTTCCTCGCGAGCCTCGTCATCTCGCCCGTCCTCTTCCTCGGCAGTGCCCTCCTGTACGCCGACCAGGCGGCGCGCGTGCGATCATCGAAGCGCGATGACGCTCTACCACGACGGAAGCCGGCGCCTCCAGGACCGGTTCGACACCCGTCGTCTCGCTGACCGGATCGACGAGCGGCTCGTCCGCGACACGATCGACGACGACGACCGCGCCTTCATCGAGGCACGGGACATGTTCTTCATCGCCACGGCCGACGAGGAGGGCCGGCCGCAGTGCTCGTACAAGGGCGGCGACCCGGGCTTCGTGCGCGTCCTCGACGAGCGGACGATCGCCTTCCCCGGCTACGACGGCAACGGCATGTACCTGACCTTCGGGAACGCGCTCGTGAACCCGCACGTCGGCCTCCTCTTCATCGACTTCGAGGGCCGCAAGCGGCTACGGCTGAACGGTGTCGCGTCGATCGACGAGCGCGACGAGCTCCTGGCCGAGTACCCGGAGGCGCAGTTCGTCGTCCGCGTGCGGGCGACCGAGGTCTTCCCGAATTGCCCGCGCTACATCCACGAGTACCGGCTGGTGGAGCGGTCGCGCTTCGTGCCGAAGGCGGAGTGCCGGACGCCCGTGCCGAAGTGGAAGCGCGCCGACTGGTCGCACGACGTGCTCCCGGAGGGTGACCCGGCGGCGGATCCCGACGCCGAGGTCGTGCACCGGGGTTAGCCGTTGTAGTCGAAGGGCGCCGCGTAGCCGCAGTTCCCCTGGTAGTCGAACTGCAGGCCGCCGTCATCGACATGGATGTGCTCCGCGACGAGCTCCTCGCCGGCCTGCTCGTGGCCGGGGATGACGCAGGTGACGGTGGCGAGATCCTCGAAGCGGCCGCGGATGCGCACGCTGAGTGCGTCGCGGACGCGGAACCACTGGCGCCGCGGCGTGTGGTCGAGCTCGATCTGCGCCGGGCGGACGGCCAGCACGATGCTTCGCTTCCAGGCCCACGGGAAGTGGTCGATCTGCGTCCCGGCGACGTGGCCCAGGAAGATGCGCTCGAGCGCCGCGCGCTGCTCGTCGTCGCCCCGCTCGTCGAGGTAGAGCACGATGCTCCACGGCGAGCCCTCCTCGTCGTCTGAGTAGCGCGACGCGAGCGCGACGTTGAGCCCCGAGACGTCGGTGCCGTCGAGGTGGCCCTCCCGGATCACCCAGGACAGCACGCCGAGGCAGATGCCGTACGTCGACCGGCCGCCGGGACGCCCGTTGATCCGCCGGCACGGGCAGATCGGGTCGCAGTTGCAGGACTCGACGTACGTCCCCGCCACGCGCCAGCTCATGTGACCGCGACCACGAGGCCGCCCACCACGAGCGCCGCCGCGATGACGCGGGGCAGGCGGTCGCCGAGCGGCAGGACCTTCTCGGCGAAGACGAGCGCGGCGACGAGCGCCGCCCAGACCAGGCTCATCAGGCCGAGCACGAACAGCACGAGCATGAGGCCGAAGCAGCAGCCGACGCAGTAGGCGCCGTGCTCCGTCCCCATCCGCAGCGCTCCCAGGCGGCCCGGCCGCCAGCGGCCGAGGACGAAGTGGAGCGGCGACCGGCACTGGCGCAGGCACACCGACTTGAGCGGCGTCAGCTCATAGAGGCCCGCCGCGGCGAGCGCCGCACCGGCGACGAATCGGCTGCCGGGCCTCAGCGCGCCGTACACCGCATAGGCGACCAGGCCGTAGCCGGTCCATGCGACGAGGTAGCCGGCGAGGAAGAACGCCGTGCCGGCCCGGGGACGACGGGCGAGATCCGCGTACGCAAGCGCCATCGGCCCGACGGACGGCAGCATCATCGCCGCCGTCATCGTCACCCACAGCCCGAGGTACCACGCGAGCGGGCCGAGATCCATCCCCGGGCCCGCGTCCATCCCGCGCATCCATTCGATCGTCGCGGCCCACGCCAGGAGCGAGGCGGCGAGGAGCGCCCCGGCGGTGCGGACGGCGGGGTTCACGGCGCCGACGCTACACGAGTCCGTCGGCCTCGCACTCGCGCAGGTAGCCCTCGAAGAGCCGGCGGTGCCCCTCCTCGTCGCGGAGGATGTCGATCACCATGTCCTGCGTGACCCAGTCCATGCCGTCCGTCGCCTCGATGATCCGGTTGTAGTGCTCGATCGCGCCGGTCTCGGCTTCGATCACGCCTCGGATCACGTGGACGATGTCGGTCTGGCTGTCCGGCGGCTGGAGGTAGCTCTGCTCGGCGTGGAACTCGACGGAGCCGGGGACGACGCCGTAGAGCTCCTTGATCCGCTGCGCGAACTGCTGCGCATGCCCGAGCTCCTCCTGGATGTCCTCCTCCAGCGACTCCCTGATCTCCTGCGCCCGAAGGCCGTCCGGATTGACGGAGTTCGCGATGTAGCTCATCACCGTCTCGATCTCCATCCAGTACGCCTTCTCCAGCAGGCCGATGATCTCCGCGCGCTTCTCGCGGTTCTCGTCGGCGAGGATTCCCTGTGCGGTCGAGCGAACGGCCATCTCTTCCTCCTCTTCGTGTCGTTCGGGCCGATGCCCCTCCCCGCGAACCGGAAACCAGCGGATTACACTCGCGCCTCCCGACCGCGCGAGGAGCCGCCATGCCGACCTACATCCTGCTCACGACGCTGACCGCCCAGGGCGTGCAGACGCTGCGCTCGAACCCCGATCGCCTGCGCGAAGTGAACCGCGACGTCGAGGAGCTCGGCGCCAAGGTGCTGCACCAGTGGGCGACGCTCGGCCCGTTCGACTTCGTGAACGTCGTCGACGCCCCGGACGACGCGACGATCGCGCGCGTCTCGGTGGCGCTCGGCGCCCGCGGCAGCGCGAAGCTCCAGACGATGGCCGCGCTCGAGATCGACGACTTCCTCAACTCGCTCAGCTAGACCTCTTCGTCGCCCTCGGCGTCGAGGCGCACGGCGTACAGGTCGAAGTCGATGTCGAGCGGCACGCCCTCGAGCTTGGCGAGGAGCTCTCGGCGCAACGTGAAGCCCGTCTGAGCCGACGGCAACGCCCAGCCGATGAAGAGGTCGACGGACCCGGGCGGGAGCGACGCGAGCTCCTCCCGCATCGCCGCGACCGTCTCGCCGGCCCATTCGAGCTGGGCTTCGAGAGTGCTGCCGTCCGGGAGAGGTGACTCGAGGAGCCACAGCGTCTCTTCCCGGACCCGACTGTGCGGATTCCGCTGGCTCATTCGCCTCCCGCTCTCGAACGCCTCCGTCGGGTTGCGGCCGAGGCGTTCGGTGATCTCCTGCGTCGTCATCGTCGCGCTCCGTACTCGCAGCGTCGCCCGTGTCCACTCCGTCACGTCTGTCTCACCTCTCACCGGCTCAACCGTAAACTCGCGCCGGTGCCGCCCGCGCTCGCCGTCAGCGGACTCGCGAAGCGCTACGGCGCGGTCGAGGCGCTCGCCGGTGTCGACCTCGAGGTCGCGGAAGGCGAGCTCGTCGGCCTGCTCGGGCCCAACGGCGCCGGCAAGTCGACGCTGACGAAGATCGCCTGCGGCCTCGTCCGCCCGTCGGCGGGGCAGGCGACGATCTGCGGCGCACCCGCCGGCTCGGCGCCCGCCCGCGCCGCGCTCGGCTACCTCGCGGAGCTCTTCCGCTTCCCGGGCTGGTACAGCGCCGACGAGGTGCTCGAGCTCCATCAGCGGCTCGCGGGCTCGACCGGGGGCGTGGAAGAGCGGACGCGCCTGCTCGAGCTCGTCGCGCTCGCCGACGCGCGCAAGCGACGGGTCGAGGCGATGTCGAAGGGCATGCAGCAGCGCCTCGGCGTGGCGCAGGCGCTCGTGGGCGGTCCGCGGCTCCTCCTCCTCGACGAGCCGACGAGCGCACTCGATCCGGTCGGCCGGCGGACGGTGCGCGAGCTGCTCGAGCAGCTCCGCGGCCGGGGGGTCGGCGTCCTCCTCAACTCGCACCTGCTGAGCGAGATCGAGCTCGTCTGCGACCGCGTGGTCATCCTCCTGGCAGGCCGGGTCGTCGCCGCGGGGACGCCGTCCGAGCTCGCGCGCGCGCGCGGTGTAGAGGTCGAGACCGACGAGGGCACGCGCGTCTACGAGTCGGCCGGGCGGGAGGACGCGCCGCGGATCGTCGCGGAGCTCGTGGCGGGCGGGCGCCGCGTCTACGGCGTCCGCGTGCTCACCTCGACCCTCGAGGAGGTCTACCTCGACGCCGTGGGCGGCGAGACTTCGTGACCGGCGTCGGGACGATCGTCCGCTACGGGCTCGAGGAGGCGCTGCGGCGGAAGGTCTTCGTCGTCGTCCTGCTCCTGACGCTCGCCTTCCTCGGCCTCTACGCGCTCGCGAACCACTACGCGTTCGAGAACCTCGAAGGCGTTGCGCCCCCGGTCGGGATCGACGCCCGCACTTTCGCGGGCGCGTTCATCTTCGGGCTCGCGATGTTCGCGACGCTCTTCCTCGGCGTCGTCCTCGCGGTCTTCCTCACCCTCGGCGTCGTACGCGGCGACGCGGAGCGCGGTCTCCTCCAGCCGCTCGTCGTCCGTCCGCTCGGCCGCTCGACGCTCCTCCTCGCGCGGTTCCTCGGCGCCGTCGGCGTCACCGGGCCGTACGTGCTCGCCGTCTACTTCGCGTCGATGCTCATCACCGGGCTCACCGGCCACTGGTGGCCCGACCGGATCATCCGTCCGGGGATCGAGCTCGTGGCCGCGGTCGCGCTCATCGCCGCCCTGTCGCTCCTCGGCTCGGTCTTCCTCTCCTCGACAGCGAACGGGATCGCGATCTTCATGGTCTTCGGCGCCGGCCTCGTCGCCGGCCTGCTCGGGACGATCGGCCACGCGCTCGCCTCGCACACGCTCGAGCGGGCGGCGAGGATCGCCGCGTACGTCGTCCCCGTGGAGGCGCTCTACCAAGACGCGCTCCAAGGGATCACGGCCGACCAGCAGGGGCTCACGAAGTTCGTCCTCCAACTCGGCCCGTTCGGCGGGGCGTACACCGGCGGGGTCGGGCCGCGCCTGTGGGCTGCCGTCTACCTGTGTCTCGTCGCGGTAGCCGCCGTCGTCGGGTTCTCGCGCCGGGATCTCTAGTTCCGCACCGCGCTCAAGACCGCGTCCCAAGCCAGCTCGGAGGCGACGACGCCGAGGCCGATGCTGTCGAGGGCCGGGTTCTCGACCTCGCCCGTCGAGACCGCGTAGAGCACGTCGCCGTCGACGAGCGCGTGGAACGGCTGGATCGCGCGCGCGAGCGACGCGTGCACCTGCCGGCCGAGCTGCTGGAGCACGCGCCGGTCGAGGGCCTGGTTCGTCACGACGACGGTGAGGGTCGTGTTCCCCGGGGCGGGATGAATCGGCCGCCCGGCCGCGACGCGTTCCTCCACGCCCTCGACGAGCGCCCGCCGCGCACCGGTCCCTGTGTCGAGGTGGCCGCGGACGACCTGTCCGCCGCGGTCGAAGACGGCGCCGACGGCGTTCACGACCGTGAAGACGGCGACGCGCGTCGGCCCGAGCTGCCGGAACGCGCCTCCCTGCCCGCCGGGCTCGAGCTCGCCGAGCCCGAACGTCTTCCCGACCGTCGCGGAGCGCCCTGCGCCGCGCCGGCCGAGCGGGAACGACCCTTCGCGCGCGGCGCGGAAGGCGGCCCGGCCGAGCTCCTTGTCGGGGTAGATCGAGTTCGGGCGTCCGTAGTCGAAGATGATCGCGCCGGAGACGGTGGCGATGTCCAGCCAGCCGACGGCGTACTCGCGGGCCGCGAAGAGCTCCGCAGCGACGCCGGTCGCCGCCTCGAGCCCGTAGAGCGAGCCGCCCGCGAGGCAGATCGCCGAGACCCACTCGTGCCCGCCGATCGTCCCCGGCGAGCCGCCGCGCACGTCGGTCGCGCACGTTGCGCCGTCGACGAAGTGGAAGACGGTGCAGCCGGTCGGGCCTTCGTCGTACTCGGCGACGCCGATGCGCAGGCCGGGAAAGTCGAGGTCGAGCGCGGGGCCCTCGAAGTCGGTACGTGGAACGAGCGATGCGTTGTCGTTCGAGAGGCGCATCAGGCGGCCGCCACTTCGGCGGCGAGGGCGGCGTTCGCGACGACGAGGTCGCGGTTCGCGCGCAGCGTCGCGCCGCCGCTCCGCCCGTGGAGAAAGGACAGGACGAACGGGGTCACGTCCTGTCCGGTCACGGCTCGCTCGGCCGCGCGCGCCAACGCCTCCTCGATCAGCGGCTCGACGTCGTCGAGGCTCTCGTCGGGCGGACGCGCGAGGAGGAGCCCGGCGCCGCCGAGCTCCCAGTGGGCGCGCGCGATTGCAGCCGCTTCGGCGGCGCTCTCCACCCGCGCCGAGACCGGCGGCCCGCCGCGCGCCGCGTAGAAAAGCGGCAGCTCGGGGGTGCGGAAGCCGAGCACCGGCACAGCGAGGGTCTCGAGCGCCTCGGCCGTCGCGGCCACGTCCAGAAGCGACTTGACCCCCGAGGAGACGACGAGCACCTGCGTCCGCGCCAGCTCCCCGATGTCGGCGGAGACGTCGAGGCGGCCGGCTTCCCAGCCGCGGTGCACGCCGCCGAGGCCGCCCGTGCCCATGAAGCGGATCCCGGCTGCGCGGCAGACCGCGAGCGTCCCGCCGACGGTGGTGGCGCCCACGGCTCCTTGGGCGGCGCACGCCGCAAGGTCGCGCGGGCCGACCTTCCGCGCGTGCCCGTCGAACCGCTCCAGCTCCTCGGTGCCGAGCCCGACTCGCACCGAGCCGTCGAGGACGCCGATCGTCGCGGGCACCGCGCCTGCCTCGCGGACGCGCCGCTCCGACTCGGCGCCCACGGCCACGCCTTCGCCGGCTGGGAAGCCGTGCGCAACAAGCGTCGTCTCGAGCGCGACGACCGGCGTCCCGTCGCGGAGCGCCGCCTCGACCTCGGGCGCGAGGACGATCACGGCATCGCCCCCAGGCGCGCGACGCAGCGCGCCGCCGTCTCGCGCGCCAGCTCCGGGCCGCCGACGAGGAACCCGGCGGCGAGAGCGTCGCCGGCGCCCGTGGAGTCGACGACCTCGCCCGCCGCGGGCGCGACCTCCTCGCCGTCGACGGCGAAGCCGCGCGCCCCCCGTTTGACGACGCGCACCGTTGCCGCCACGCCGTCGCCGAGCGCCTGCCACTCCTGCTCGTTGCCGAAGACGACGTCGGGCCGCAGCCGCTCGAGCCGCTCGCGGAAGTCGCTGCCGATCGCCGTCCACGACGAGAGGTCGAGGCTGAGGCGACCCGACCCGAGCGCCGCCGCTGTCTCCGCCGCCTCGGCGATCGGGCTCGCGAGCAGGCTGTAGCCGGCGAGGTGGAGCCAGTCGCAGTCCCCGAACCAGGCCGGATCGAGCTCGTCCGGCCGCAGGCTCGGCGCCGGCCCGCGGTCCGACGCCATCGTCCGGTCTCCGCCCGGCTCGACTAGCGAGACGACGACGCCGTTCCGCTCCGGCGCGACCGGCCCGGCGACCTCGACGCCGCGCCGCTCGAGCTCGGCGGCCGCGAGCCGGCCCGCCTCGTCGCCGCCTCGCTTGCCGACGAAGCGGCCCTCCGCGCCGAGCTCGACCGCCCACGCGGCGACGTTCGCCGCCTGCCCGCCGGCGCCGAGCCGCGTCTCCGCGCGCGCGTCCGCGCCGGGCGCGAGCGGCTCGTCGAGGCGGACGATCACGTCGAGGAGCAGGTCGCCGAGCGCGCAGATCCGCACGCCGCGGAACCTACAATCCCGTCGTGGAAGACGGCAGCAGGCGCAGCCGCCTCCGGTCGTTCGTGCTCGGCGGGCTCGTCGGCGCATCCGCCGCGCTCGCGGCCGGCCGGCGGCGCCCCCGCCGCCGGCGCCCGACGCCGATCGGCCTCGCGGCGTTCGAGGACGCGCCCTGCTACCGCGAGCTCGTCCAAGAAGAGGAGCGAGAGGCTAACCGGGCCCGAGGCGCTTGAGCGCCCGCTTCGCGGTGTCGAGGTTGACGTCCGCGTCGCCCATGTAGATCGACTGCCCCACGAGCTCGACGGCCCGCGACTCCTCGAGGAAGCGCCGCGGCGTGCGGACCGGCTCGAGGCTCCGGACGACGAGGAACGGCCCCCAGACGCGCGCCTCGAAGGCTGAGGCGGGACGCGGCATGCGGAGCGGGATGTCGAGCTTCGGCGAGAAGTTGTTCGTGTCGCTCGCGTCGAAGACCCAGACGCCGTGGCCGAGCGGCTTGGGCGCGGCGCGCAGGACGGAGAGCGCGAGCTTCGGGTCGGCGCGCGGCACGACCGTCTCCGTCAGCCCGCCGTTTCGCTCCCAGGCGCCGAGGAAAAGGGGGTCGTAACCGAAGAGGACGTCGTTCGGCCGCGCAGTCCGCGCCAGCCACGCCGAGGCCGCCGCGCGCGCTTCGACCCGCGTCGACGGCTCGCCGTCGAAGAGCAGCGGCGTCTTGTGGTCGGCCCACGCGACCTCGGCGCACAGGAGGGCGAGGAGCGCTGCGACCGGCGCAAGGCGCACACGCGGCGCCGCCCGGACGAGCGGCAGGGCGAGGAGCGTGCTGAAGAACGGCAGCGCGAAGATGAGGTGCCGCGACTCCGGCGAGGTCTGCGACCCGAGCTTCGCGACAAGGAACGCGAACGTGGGCGTGAAGAAGACGGCGCCGACGAGCAGCGCGCCGGCCGGCCGCTCGCGCGCGAGGAGCACGAGCCCGAGCGCGGCGAGCAGCAGGAGGACGACGAGCACGGGCCAGTAGCCGGCGGAGAGGTCGCCGGCCACGGTCCACAGGTACTTCAGCACGGGGATCGGGCCGCCCAGCTTGTCGCCGCCGCCGCCGAGGCCCACGTCGAACCGGCCGGCGAGCACGAAATCGCTCCGCCAGAAGGGGATTCCCGCGACGGCGACCGCGGCGAAGGCGGGGATCGCCTCGCGCAGCCGGACGCGGCGAAGCAGGACGTAGAGCCCCTGCGAGGCGAGGACGAGCGCGCCGTACGGGTGCGTCGCGATCGTCGCGAGGACGACGAGCGCCCACCAGGTCCACCGGCGGCCGCCCGCCTCGAGCGCACGCTCGAGCAGGAGGTACGAGAGCGCGCTCGTGAAGAGGAACAGGGAGTACATCCGGCCGTAGACGCCGTGGAAGAGGAGCGCCCAGCTCCCGGACGCGAGCGCCGCGGCCGCTAGCCCCGTGGCCCGTCCGCCAAGCCGCGTCCCGAGCGCGCCGATCACCGGGACGCTGGCGACGGCGAAGAGCGCGGAGAAGAGCCGCAGTCCTGTCAGGCCGCCGCCGAGGTGCGTGACGAGGAAGGCGAGCACGAAGTGGAGCGGCGCGCCGCCGCGGTGGCCGAGCACAATCCCCATCACGTCGCCGAACGAGTGCCGGCCGGTGAAGAGCGCGAGCGTCTCGTCCTCGTGCGGCGGCCACGCGTGGATCTGGACGAGCACGAAGGCCGCGACGGCCGCCGAGCAGGCGGCGACGCCGATCGCGTAGGTTCGCGCGGAGAGGTCGGCCGGAGCGGGCCGAGCCGCGACTTCGGGCCGCAGCCCTTCTCGCGTGGGCGACGGGTGGCGAGTCGGGGAGATCGTCTCGGTCATGGCCAGGCGGGGCCGGTCACGCTAACACCTCGGATGCCGCTGCTAGCCTTGTCCGGCCGTGCCCATCTACGAGTACAAATGCCCGCAAGGCCACGTTTTCGAGCTCTTCCAGCGCATGTCGGATTCGCCTCCGGCGGCCTGCGAGATCTGCGGGCAGGGTCCGGTCGAGCGGGTCCTCTACCCGGTCGCGGTCCACTTCAAAGGCTCGGGCTTCTACTCGACCGACTACGGGCGCGGCGGCCGCAAGCGCGAGGACGGCTCGAAGGACGGCGCGACGCCTTCGACGAGCGAGCCGAAGAAGGACGAGCCGAAGAAGGAAAAGGCCGCGGACGCGTCCTAGGAGCCGCGGCGAGAACCACCGTCGTGTCGACCGGTCGTTGCAGACGGACGCGCGGGCGAAGCCCGCACGTCCTGACGACGGCACCGCAAGCGGTGCCTTAGCGGCCGGACCCGATGGAGCTGTCGCCGATCACGCAGCCCGGACCGTAGGGCCCCGATCCGGGCGGAGGCGGCTGCGGCGCGGAGTCGCCCTTGACCATGTGGACGACGGCGATGTTCTCCTGCGTCGGCACGATCACCGACTGGCCGCCGATCGACGAGGCGCTCCCGCCGAGCCGGCAGTGGTACGCGCGGCTCGCGGCGGCGCGCTTGTAGACCCAGCCGAGCTGGACGAGTTGCCAGGCCGAGAGGTCGGTGGAGAGCGGCCGCATGTACTTCCCGGCCTTGAACGGCGCGGAGAGGAAGGTCGAGAAGGACGACAGCTTGTGCAGCGTCGCCTGCACGACCCGCTGCTGCCGCTCCGCCCGGGTCACGTCGCTTTCGGAGGGGTTGAGGCGGTTCTCGCGGATACGCGAGTAGATGAGGGCACGCTGGCCGTTCATGTGCTGCTTCCCCTTCTGGAAGCGCCAGCCGGGCCAGCGGTTGCAGTGCGCCTGGCTCGCGTACGGGCAGTCGAAGCGGTTCGAGAGGATGTTCGCCGGCACGTCGATCGTGATGCCGCCGACATCGTCGATCAGCTGCTTGAAGCTCCCGAAGTCGACCGTGACGACGTGGTTCACCGGAAGGCCGGTGAAGTGGCGGATCGTCCGGATCGCGAGGGCCGGCCCGCCGATCTGGAACGCGGCGTTGATCTTGCTGTCGCCGTGGCCAGGGATCGGCACGCGCAGGTCGCGCGGGATCGAGAGGTAGACGATGCGGTGGTGGCTCGGGTCGGTGCGGACGAGCATGATCGAGTCCGAGTGCTGGTCGGCCGCACGCTCGTTCGAGTTCGAGTGGTCGGTGCCGAGGAGCAGGATGTCCGTCGAATGTGAGAGCAGGAGGCCGTTCTGGGAGTCGAGGGCCGCCTTCGTGGCCGGCCGGACGCGCTTGTTCGCCGCGTCCACGCCGCCGGAGAACGAGAGGTAGCCGGCAACCGACCAGGCGACGAAGACGACGATGAGCAGGACGAGAGCGACGCCGATCCGGCGGCCCCAGCTCCAGCGCTTGCGCTCGCGGGCCGGCTTCGAGGGGCCGCGGTAGCGGCTGCGGTCGTCCGCGCCGTCGGCGCCCTCGCGAGGAGCCGGCTTCGTCTTGAGCGGCACCCCCCCGCGCACCCGGCCCCCGCGGTAGACGCGGTAGGGCTTCTCTTCGCGCGCCATCCGGCGGAGTATCGTAGCCGCGGCCCGTGGCTCCCGAACGCGTGATCGGCGTCGACCTCGGCGGCACGAAGATCCTCGCCGGGGTCGTCGATCGCGACGGAACCGTGGAGCGGCGCCGCGAGCTGCCGACGCCGCTGGCCTCGCAGGACGAGCTGCTCGGCGGCCTCGCCGAGGCGGTCGGGGACGTGCTGGAAGACGACGTGGCCGCGCTCGGCTTCGGCATCCCCTCGACGATCGACCAGCGGAGCGGGAAGGCCGTCACGTCGGTGAACATCCCGCTCGCCGACCTCGATCTCCGCGTCTGGATGCGCGAGCGCTTCGGCCTTCCGGTCGGGATCGACAACGACGCGAACGCCGCCACGCTGGCCGAGTGGGCCCACGGCGCCGGCCGCGGGACGCGCCACATGGTCATGCTCACGCTCGGCACCGGCGTCGGCGGCGGGCTGATCCTCGACGGCAAGCCCTACCGCGGCGCGATCGGCGCGGGCGCGGAGCTCGGCCACATGGTCATCGACCTCGACGGCCCGCCCTGCCAGGGCGCTTGCACCGGCCGGGGCCACCTCGAGGCGCTGGCCTCGGGTCACGCCGCGACGCTGGCCGCGCAGAAGCAGTTCGGGGCGGCGGCCGACGCCCATCGCCTCGTCCGCCTCGCGACCGAGGGTGACCGGGCCGCGGTCGCGCTTCTCGCCGAGCTCGGGCACCGTCTCGGAGCGGGCATGGTCAGCCTCGTGAACATCTTCAACCCGGAGCTGATCGTCGTGGGTGGTGGGTTCTCGGCGGCCGGCGACTTCCTCCTCGAGCCGGCGCACGAGGTCGTGGCGCGGGAGGCGCTTTCGCCCGCTCGGGAGTTCGTGCGGATCGTTCGCGCCGAGCTCGGCACCGCGGCCGGCCTCGTCGGGGCCGGGCTCGTCGCGTTCGAGGCGCTGGACGGCGCCGGCGCGGCGTGACGCTCGCCGTCTGCGCGAGTCCGATCGGCAACCTCGAGGACGTCACGCTGCGCGTGCTCCGCGAGCTCCGCGAGGCGGACGTCGTGCTCTGCGAGGACACGCGCCACACACAGATCCTCCTGCGCCGCCACGACATCCGCGCGCGCCTGGTCTCCTACCACGAGCACAACGAGGCGGCGCGAACGGCCGAGATCCTCCCACGCCTTCGGGGCGGCGAGCGGGTCGCGCTCGTGAGCGACGCCGGGTTGCCGGCGATCAGCGACCCGGGAGCCCGGTTGGTGCGGGCGGCGCTGGAGGCCGGAGTGCCGGTCACGGTTCTTCCGGGCCCGTCCGCTGTGGAGACGGCCCTCGTGGCGAGCGGCCTCGTCGGCGACCGGTATCAGTTCCTCGGTTATCTGCCTCGCGGCGGCCGCGCGCTGGAGGCGCTGTGGGAGGAGCTCGCGGCGTGGCCACATCCGGCAGTCGCCTTCGAGTCGCCGAACCGCCTGCCCGCGACACTCCGGTCGCTTGCGGCGGCGCAGCGCGAGCGCCCGGCTGCCGTCTGCCGCGAGCTGACGAAACGCTTCGAAGAAGTCGTTCGCGGGAGCGCCGCCGAGCTCGCGGAACGGTTCCGCGAGCCGCCGAAGGGCGAGATCACGCTGGTGCTCGGCGGCGTCGCCGCAGCGGCCGGTTCGGAGCAGGACGAGGCGCGCGCGGCGGCCGCCGTCCGTGAGCTCGTCGAGGCCGGCCTGCCGCGCCGGCGGGCCGCCGAGGTCGTGAGCGGCCTCACCGGCGTCTCCCGCCGCCGCCTCTACGACGCGTCTCTGTAATCATCATTGACAACAGCCGACTCCTCCGGTACGGTGGCCGGTTCGTTCACAACACTGACAACACGGAGGTGGTCATGCGCGTCCGGCTCGCCGCGCTCAGTGCGCTTCTCGTCCTGGTCGTTCCACCGGCGGCGTCGGCCTGGACGTGGCCTGTCGACGGCCCCGTGCTCCGTCCGTTCTCGTTCGGAAGCGATCCATACGCCGCCGGCCAGCACCGCGGGATCGACATCGGCGCGCCGAGCGGAACGCCCGTCCGAGCCGCCGCCGGCGGGATGGTCTCGTTCGCCGGGACGGTGCCGAATGGTGGCAAGACAGTGACGATTCAGACCTCGACCGGGTACGCCGTCACGCTCGTCCACCTCGGCTCGATCCGCGTGCTCCGTGGAACGACGGTCGAGGAGGGGGCAACCGTCGGCACCGTCGGCCCGAGCGGCGTGCCGGACATCCCGCAGCCCTACGTCTACCTCGGCATCCGGGTGGCGGCTGACGATCAGGGCTACGTCGACCCGCTGCTCTTCCTGCCGCCGCGGGCGGAGCCGCCGGCTTCGCCGGAGTCCGCGTCTGACCCGCCGTCTGCGCCGGCGGGCGAATCGTCGGGCGGCGAGGCATCCGCGCCTCCCGTCGCGGCGGAGCCGCCGCCGGCGCCGGCCGCGGACGCGGGAGCTACGGAGACCGCACCGGCCACGCAGGAGCCGGCGGGCGAGCCGGTGCCGGACGCGGCAGTCGAGCCGCCGCCGGCGACGGTTCCGGTCGCCGAGGCACCCGCTGCGCCGGCCGCTGCGGCGCCGCCGGCGGCCGAGGCTCCGGCAGCCGACGCGGCGCCGGCAGCGCCGGTGCAGGGACCGGAGGGCGGTAGGGCGATTACGGCCCTTCCCGCGGAAGCTCCGATCGCTCTCGGCGGGCGTTCGAGAGCAGGCAGCTCGTCGTCGATGGAACCTGCGCCGGCCGATTGGTCCCTCATGCCGATCGCCGCCGTCGAGCCGGTCGAGCACCGCGCGACTCCGGCCGGAGCGACGCAGCCGCAGCGGCCACAGACCGCGGCCGAGCCGTCGCCAGAGGGTGCCGTCGTCCGAACGCCCGCGCCTCACGTGAGCTTCCTGCGCCGGCGCCGGCCGGATGGAATCGGCGCGACCGCTCGTCGCGGAAGCCGTGCCGCCGCAAGCGAGGGCATGTTGCCTCGCGACGGCCTCTGGATCGCAGCAGCCCTCGTGGCCGCACTCGTGGCCGGGCTCGCCGTTCGGCACCATCGTCGGCGGCCAGGGGCAAGCCCTGCCGGCGCGGAAGCGCCTCGTATGATGGTTCTCGTTGGCGGGTCGCGAGACGAATGGGACGCTCGTCGCATCGATCGGCAGCCGGGAGTGGCTGCCGCCTTGCCGGCGCCGATCGAGCACGACGAGCGCCTCGCCGCATGACGGGACCGGCCGGCACACGCACGACCCGGCCGCCTCCGGCCCGGCCACCGCCGACGCGTGATCGACACGCACGCGCACCTCGACGGCGGCACGAACGAGGTCGCGGCGCTCGTGCGTCGCGCGAGCGATGCCGGCGTCACGCGCATCGTCGCGGTGGGTTCCGGGATCGACTCCTGCCGTGCGACGCTCCGACTGGCACACGAGTACGACGGCGTCTACGCAGCGCTCGGCATCCACCCGCACCAGGCCGGAAGCGGCGACGCGACGCGCCTCGCGGAGCTCCACGAGCTGCTCGGGGACCCCCGCGCGGTCGCGGTCGGCGAGACCGGGCTCGATTTCTACCGGGACTACGCGCCGCATGACGCCCAGCTCGAGCTCTTCGAGCAGCAGCTCGCCCTGGCGCAGGAGCTCCGGAAGCCCGTCGTCGTCCACACACGAGCAGCGGACGACGAAACGATGCGGGCGCTCGAGAGCTTCGGCGGCACGGTCGTCCTCCACTGCTTCTCGTCGCCCGGCCTCCTGGAGGCGGCGCTCGAGCGTGGCTACTACGTCTCGTTCGCCGGCAACGTCACCTTCCCCAAGGCCGCCGAGCTTCGAGCTGCCGCCGCCGCAGTGCCGGCCGACCGGATCCTGGCGGAGACCGACAGCCCGTACCTGGCACCCCAGCCGGTGCGCGGTGGCGAGAACGAGCCCGCGAACGTCGTCCACGCGCTGAGTACACTCGCCGAGGCGCGGGGCGAGGACCCGAGCGCGCTCGAAGCGCAGATCGACGCCAACGCGACCGCCGCCTTCGGGCTCCCGTGACGCGCCTCCCGGTCGTCCCTAGTCGCGAGCTCGGGCAGCACTTCCTCGTCGACGAGAACATCCTCGGCGTGATCGGCCGGCTTGCAGAGCTCGACCGCGGCGACGTCGTCCTCGAGGTAGGCCCGGGGCTCGGGATCCTGACCCGCTACCTCGCCGCGCGGGTCCGTCGCGTCCACGCCGTCGAGCTCGACCGCGCGCTCGAGCCGCACCTGACCGCCGCCCTCGAGGGTCAGGCCAACGTCGACGTCCGCTTCGGTGACGCGCTTCGGCTCGACCTCACGGCGCTCGACCCTCCGCCCACGAAGCTCGTCGCGAACCTTCCGTACAACGTCGCCACACCGATCGTCGTCGAGAGCCTCGACGGCCTGCCGAACGTCGGGCGCTGGTGCGTCATGGTGCAGCGGGAGGTCGCGGACCGGTTCCTCGCGGCCCCTGGCACGAAGGCATACGGGGCGGTATCGGTTCTCCTCCAGCTCGTCACCGACCGCGTCGGCTTCCACCCGGTGGCCCGCACCGTCTTCCGCCCGCAGCCGAACGTCGACTCCGCGCTCGTCGCGCTCCGCCGGCGCGGGCCGCTGCCCGCGAGCTACCCGGCCGTGAAGCGTCTCGTCGAGGCCGCCTTCGCGCACCGGCGCAAGACGCTGCCGAACTCGCTCCAGCTCGCCGGCCATACCGACCGCGCGCAAGCCGCAGCGGCGCTCGAGCAGCTCGGCTTCCCAGCCTCGACCCGCGCAGAGCGGCTGGCGCCGGCCGACTTCGCGGCGCTCGCAGAGCTGCTCTCGTGAGGCGTGCGCCCGCGCCCGCGAAGCTGAACCTCGCTCTGGTCGTCGGCCCGCGCGGCTCGAACGGCAAGCACGAGCTCTGCACCGTCTACCAGCGCATCGACCTGTGCGACCGCGTCGCGCTCGAGCCCGCGCCGCGCCTCGAGGTGCGCGGCTTCGCCGACGACACGCTCGTCAGAGCCGCCCTCGAGCTCCTGGGGGCGCAAGCCGGCGTCGAGCCGCGCTGGTCGGCGCGCCTGACGAAGCGCGTTCCGGTCGCGGCAGGCCTGGGCGGCGGAAGCTCCGACGCGGCGACCGCGCTCCGGCTCGCGAACGAGACGCTCCCCGAGCCGTTCGACCTGCCGCGGCTGCAGTCGCTGGCCGCCGAGCTCGGCGCCGACGTTCCGTTCTTCCTCGCGAGCGGCCCGCAGCTCGGTGAGGGCGACGGCTCGCGCCTCACGCCGCTCAACCTGCCGCAGGACTACTGGGTCGTCGTCGTGCTCTCCCACGAGGTGACGAAGGAGTCGACCGCGGCAGTGTACGAGCGCTTCGACGCCCGCAGCGGCGCCGACGGCTGGGAGGCGAGACGGGAGGAGCTCCGCGCCCGGCTCTCGCAGGTGCGCCGGCCGCGCGACCTCGCGGCGCTGCCGGCGAACGACCTCGCGAGCTCGCCGCTCGCCGAGCGCCTGCGCGAGCTCGGCGCCTTCCGCGCCGACGTGACGGGAGCCGGGCCGGCCGTCTACGGGCTCTTCCACCACCGCGCCGCCGCCGAGGCCGCGAGCCGCGAGCTGGCACCCGTCGGGGGGACATGGGTCACGTTGCCAGCGTGGTACGTTTGATCCATGGTCTTTCGCACGCAGGGCGTGCCGTCGGGGCAGCTCGTCGAGCACGGCTCGAGCCCGACCGGCCGGTGGCTCCGGGCCCGGAGGCTCCGCATCGCGGCCTGGATCGCGGTCGTCGAGGGCCTGCTCGTCCTGATCCACGCCGTACCGCGGATCCCGTCGATCATCCTCGCGGCGGCGATCATCATCTTCTACTTCGGGTTCGGGCGGCAGCTACACGCGGACTCGTTGCGGCAGGTCAGCTGGATCGCCGCGATGTCGCAGGCGCTCGTGATCCTCGTGCCCGTCCTAGCCGTGCTGATCTGGGGCGTCGCCGTGCTCGCGCTCGCCGTCCTGGCGGTCGTCGCGCTCTTCGTGCTGCTGCAAGACCGCCACTAGCGACTGGCACACTCCCAGGCACCGGTGGGGCGTAGCCAAGTGGTAAGGCAGCGGGTTTTGGTCCCGCGATCCCAGGTTCGAATCCTGGCGCCCCAGCTCTCCTCGCCCGGCGCTTTATCGTTCGCTCCGTGACCGGCCCGCGCGAAGGTGCGCCCGTCGCCGCGGTGATCATGGCGGCCGGCCTCGGCACGCGGATGCGCTCGGCGACGCCGAAGCACTTCCACCCGCTGCTCGGCCGGCGGATGGTCGACTGGGTGGTCGAGGTCGGCCGTGCGCTCGGCGCCGATCCGCTCGTCGTCGTCACCACCCCGCAGGCGGTGGAGGAGTTCGCGGGTGTGACCGCCGCCGTCCAGGACGAGCCGCGCGGTACCGGCGACGCCGTCGCCTCCGCGCGCGCCGCGCTCGAGGGCTTCGACGGCGACCTCTTTGTCCTCTCGGGCGACACGCCGCTCCTCACGGCCGAGCTGCTCGGCGCGCTCCTCGACGAGCACCGGCGGGCCGAGGCCGACGCGACGCTCCTCTCGTTCGAGCCCGACGCGCCGTTCCCGTACGGCCGCGTCGTCCGCGATCCATCGGGCGGCGTTCTGCGCGTGGTCGAGGAGTGGGACGCGACCGAGGAGGAGCGCGCGATCCGGGAGCTGAACTCGTCCACGTACGTCTTCCGCACGCCCGCGTTGTGGCGCGCGCTCGACCGGCTCGACGCGCGCAACGCGCAGGGCGAGCTCCAGCTGACCGACGCAATCGGGCACGTCGTCGACGACGGCGGCTCGGTGGCCGCGCACTGCTCCGAGGACCAGCTCGCGCCTGTCGGCGTGAACACGCGCGCCGACCTGGCAACCGCCGCCGCCGTGCTTCGCGCGCGCGTGAACGAAGCACACATGCTCGCCGGCGTCACGATCGTCGATCCAACGTCGACGTGGATCGAGGCCGACGTCGAGCTCGAGGCCGACGCGACCGTGCATCCGTTCACGGTCCTGCGAGGTCGAAGCCGCGTTGCCGAAGGCGCCGAGGTGGGGCCGCACTGTGTCGTAACCGACGCGACGGTCGGGAAGGACGCCGTCGTAGGCCCGTTCTGCTACCTCCGGCCGGGCACCGTCCTCGAGGAGGGCGCGCGGGCCGGCGCGTTCGTCGAGATCAAGAACTCGCGCCTCGGCCGCGGCGCGAAGGTGCCGCACTCCTCGTACGTCGGCGACGCCGAGATCGGCGAGGGGACGAACATCGGCGCGGGCAACATCACGGCCAACTTCCCCCACTATCCTGGCCGGGAGAAGGGCCGCACCGTCATCGGCCGCAACGTCAGGACCGGCGTCGACAATGCCTTCATTGCTCCTGTCGAGATTGGCGACGATGCTTGGGTTGCGCCGGGCGCGGTCATCACAGAGGATGTCCCCCCCGGATCCCTCGCAGGGTTCGCCCCACGCCAGGTCACCAAAGAGAACTGGGTCTATGACAAGCGCGACGACGACGCCGACTGAGGCGCGCCTGCCCGGCCTCGAGGTGGAGGTCGCGGAGCCACAGACGAAGCCGAACCACTGGCTCGAGCGGGGCAATCCGAAGCGGCTCATGGTGTTCGCCGGCCGCTCGCATCCGGAGCTCGCGCGGCGGATCACCGAGCACCTCGGCGTCGAGCTCGGCGAGATCGAGCTGCACACGTTCGGGAACGGCGAGACGTACTGCCGCTACGACGAGTCGATCCGCGGCGCCGACCTCTTCCTCGTGCAGACCGGCTGCCAGCCCGTCGACCAGAACCTGATGGAGCTCTTGTTCATGATCCAGGCGGCGAAGCTCGCGTCGGCGAAGCGGATCACCGCCGTCATCCCGTGGTTCCCGTACGCGCGCCAGGATCGGAAGGCAAAGCCCCGGGAGCCGATCTCTGCGCGGCTGCTCGCCGACATGCTCCAGCTCGCGGGCGCCGACCGCGTGCTGACGATGGACCTGCACGCCGGGCAGATCCAGGGGTTCTTCACGATCCCCGTCGACCACATGACGAGCCTGCCCCTCTTCGCGCGCCACTTCCGCGACCTCGGCCTCTTCGGCGACGGCGTCGTCTCGGTGGCGCCCGACGCCGGCCGCGCGAAGCACGCCGTGCGCTTCGCGGAGATGATCGACGCGGAGTTCGCGATCATGCACAAGACGCGGCCGAGCCACGACACGGTCGAGGTCACCGAGGTGACCGGCAAGGTGCACGACCGCGTCGCGATCATCGGCGACGACATCACGACGACCGGCGGCACGCTCATCGCCGGTGCGCAGGCGCTCAAGGACCACGGCGCGAAGGACGTCTGGGTCTTCGTGACGCACGCGCTGCTCTCCGCGGAGGGCGTGCAACGCCTGGCCGAGGCCGACCTGGCCGGGATCGTCACCACCGACACCGTCCCGATCGACCCGCTCACGAAGCCGGGCAACATGACGGTGCTCACGGTGGCGCCGCTCCTCGCCGAGACGATCACGAACGTCTTCGCCGACGACTCGGTCTCCGCGATCTTCGGCGGCGACACCCAGCTTTTCTAGCTCCGGCTAGACTTCCGCGCCGGAATGGCCGGCGAACGGATCAGGCTGGAGGTCAAGGACCGCGAGAGCCACGGCTCCGCGCAGGCGCGGCGGCTGCGGCGGGAGGGGCTCGTTCCCGGGGTCCTCTACGGGCGCGGCAAGACCCCGCACGCGTTCTGCGTCGAGCAGCGCGAGCTCCGGCGCGCGTTCAGCGGGCCGAGCGGCCTGCACGCGATCCTCGACGTCGTCCTCGACGGCCAGAAGACCCCGCACCACGCGATCCTCAAGTCGTACCAGCAGGATCCGCTCCGCGGCGGCCTCACGCACATCGACCTCCACGAGGTGCGGCTCGACCAGCCGATCCAGGCGCAGGTCTCCGTCCACCTCGTCGGCGAGCCGCGCGGCGTCACCGAGGGCGGCGTCCTCTCGCAGGTGTCGCGCGACGTACGCGTCGAGGGCCTGCCGATGGACATCCCCGAGCACCTCGAGCTCGACGTCAGCGGACTCGGCATCGGCGACACGATGCGCCTCGCCGACCTCACGCCTCCCGACGGCATCGCCTTCCTCGACGACCCGGAAGAGGTCGTCCTCGCCAACGTCACGCTCCCGACCCAGATCGTCGAGCCCGAGCCCGAAGAGGAGGAGCTCGAGGAGGGCGTCGAGGTGCCGGAGGGCGAGGAGGCTCCGGAGGGCGCTGCCGAGGCGCCGGCCGAGGCGGGTGGCGACGCCGCCGGCGAGCAGGGTACGGTCGAGGGGTAGCTCGTGCGCTTCCTGCGTCGGGGCGAGCCCGCCTCGACGCTCGACCTGCTCGTCGCGGGCCTCGGCAACCCCGGCCGCGAGTACGAGCAGACGCGGCACAACGTCGGCTGGCTCGTCGCGGACGAGCTCGCGCGGCGGCACGGCGGCTCCTTTCGCTCGAAGTTCTCCGGGCGCGTCGGAGAGGTGCGCCTCGGCGACCTGCGGCTCGCGCTCCTCAAGCCGGAGACGTACATGAACGAGTCGGGCCGCTCCGTCGGCGCGGCGGCGCGCTTCTACAAGGTGCCGCCCGAGCAGACGCTGCTCGTGCACGACGACGTCGACCTCGAGGAGGGGCGGCTCCAGGCGCGCCTCGGCGGCGGGCTCGCCGGGCACAACGGCCTGCGCTCGATCGCGCAGCACCTCGGCACGAACGACTTCCTGCGGCTCCGGATCGGCGTGGGGAGGCCGGGGCGCGGCGATCCGCGCCCCGTTGCCGACTACGTGCTCTCGCCGTTCGACCCGACCTTCGATGTCGACGCGCTCGTCGCCCGCGCCGCGGACGCCGTCGAGCAGCTCGCCGCCGAGGGGCTCGAGGCGACGCAGCGCGCCGTGAACTAAGCCGCAGCCTCGGCGTAGCGCCCGAGCACCGTCACCCAGCCGTTGCTGTACGACTCGCGGCGCGCCTCGCCGTCCTCGAGCCGCTCGAAGCCGCGGTGCTCCAGGTCGACGCGTGTCCGGTCGCCTTTCGGCGTGAAGCGCACCTCGACCTCGGTCGGCGTGCCCGTGATGTGCCACTCGAACGCCACGCGGCGCGGCGGCTCCCAGACGAGCATCCGTCCCCAGTCGTTCTCGGCACCGTCGGCCGTGCGCTCGTACAGCCGCCCGTCCGCACGGCCCTCCATGACGACCGTCTCGACTGTGTCCTTCGCGATCGAGTGCGTCGCGACCGGCCACCAGCCGCCGAGTCCCTCGGTGAAGACCCGGAACGCGTCCTCCACCGGCCGCTCGACCGTCACCGCGCGGCGAACGGGCTGAATCGTCGTCTGCGTCTCGCTCATGGCTCTCTCCCTTCGCTCTCGGCGGCGGCCTTGAAGGCCGCGAGCGCCTCGTTCCAGAAGTCGTCGAAGTAGTCGCGGATCACCGCCAGGCCGTCGGCATCGATCCGGTAGAGCCGCCGCGTGCCCTCGCGACGCTCGGTGACGAGACCGGCGTCCTTCAGCACCCGGAGGTGCTGCGACACCGCCGGCCGGCTCACCGGCAAGTCGCGGGCGATGTCGCCGACAGGCCGTGGCCCCCGGCGCAGTCGCTCGAAGACGGCCCGGCGAGTCGGGTCGGCGAGCGCTGCGAATCCATCTCCGTTAGCTATCACTTACCGTAAGCATACGCTTACCGGAGCGTGGCGTCAACGCTTAGCGTCGGGACTACACTTCGCAGCCGCGGAACCGCCCGGTTCCGCCCTTTCGTCATGGACCGTCCGATCCTTCACGCGTTCGTCCGGGAGCTCCTCGAGCACGACCGGATCCACGCCTTCGCCGAGGCGCTGCCCGCGCGTGCGCGCGTGTCGGAGCCGGCGCTCCCGCTCGTCGTCGCGGCGCTCCACGAGCGACTTGCGCGGCCGCTCGCCGTCCTCGTCCCCGAGGACGCGGACGCGCGTGACCTCGCCGAGGCGGCGGCGTGGTTCATCGGCGAGGAGCGGGTCGCCCTGCTGCCGAGCCGCGGCGTCCGCTGGGACTCCGGGCTGGAGGCGCCGCCGCACCTCGTCGGCGAGCGGGCGCGGGCACTCGACGTCCTCGCCGCCGGCGGGCTCGTCTGCGTGTCGGCGGTCTCGCTCGCCGAGGGCATGCCGCCGCCCCGCGCCCGGCCTGCGCCGATCCCGCTCTCGAATGTGGCCGGCCACGAAGACCTCGCGACCGAGCTGGCGCTCGCGGGGTACGAACGCGTGGAGCGCGTCGAGGAGCGCGGCCATTTCGCGGTGCGCGGCGACCTCATCGACGTCTTCCCGACGACCGGGCGCGAGCCCCTGCGCGTCGAGTTCTTCGGCGACGAGATCGAGAGCGTGCGCGCGTTCTCGCCCTTCACGCAGCGGACGCTGCACCCGGTCGAGGAGGCGGTCGTCTACCCAGCCGCCGAGCGCCGAGCCGATCTCTCGGAGCCGACGCTCGAGGACGAGGTCTCGGTGCCGAAGGATCTCGTGCCGCCGCTCCGGCGGCCGCCGGACTTCGTCTGGGAGGCGGACGAGGTGCGCCGGGTCTGGGAGGAGGAGGGGTACGAGCCGCAGTCGCTCGAAGGCGCGGCCGAGCTCGACCCGCTCCCGGCCGGGCAGTCGTTCGCGTTCGAGGCGCAGCGGCCGGCGCTGGCCGCGCGCGGGCTCGCCGAGGCGGAGAACGAGCTCGCCGGCTTCGTGCGGGCGGGGCAGCGCGTGGTCGTCGCGTTCCCGCACCGCGGCGAGGCGCTGCGAACCCAGAACCTGCTCCGCAAGGTCGAGGCCGGGACGCTCGACGAGCCGGTCCTGCCGCGCGAGCCGGGAGTGCAGTTCGCGATCGCCTCGGCCCGCCGCGGCTTCGTCTGGCGCGAGCTCGGGTTCGTCCTGCTCCCGGACACGCAGGTCTTCCGCCGCCGGCCTCGGCCCGCCGACGTCCGCGTCGGTCGTGCGCTCCAGTCCTTCGCCGACCTACGCACCGGCGACCATGTCGTCCACGAGGACCACGGCGTCGGCAAGCTGCTCGGCTTCGAGACGAAGACCGTCGCCGGCGTGACGCGCGACTACCTCTTCCTCGCCTTCCGCGGCGAGGACCGGCTGTACGTCCCGCACGAGCAGCTCGGCAAGGTCTCGCGCTACATCGGCGCCGACGCGAAGGCGCCCGCGCTCTCGAAGCTCGGCGGCAAGGCCTGGCAGCTGCTGAAGAACCGGGCGCGCGCGAGCGTCCGCGAGCTGGCGGGCGAGCTGCTCGCGCTCTACGCGCAGCGGCAGCGAGCGCCCGGTGTCGCGTACGACCTCACGGACGAGCTGCTCGAACGGCTGGAGGCCGACTTCCCGTATCGGGAGACACCGGACCAGCAGACGGCGATCGAGGCGGTGAAGGAGGATCTCGAGGCGCCGCGCCCCATGGACCGGCTTGTCTGCGGCGACGTCGGCTTCGGCAAGACCGAGGTCGCCGTGCGGGCGGCCTTCGCCGCTGCGGTGAACGGCAAGCAGACGCTCCTGCTCGCGCCGACGACGATCCTCGCCGAGCAGCACTGGAACACCTTCCGCGAGCGCTACCGCGACCTGCCGGTCACCGTCGAGATGGTCTCGCGCTTCCGCAAGCCGGCGGAGGCGAAGCGGATCCTCGCCGACTTCGCGGCCGGCAAGGTCGACGTCCTCGTGGGGACGCACCGGATCCTGAGCCGCGACGTGATTCCGAAGGAGCTCGGCCTGGTGATCCTCGACGAGGAGCAGCGCTTCGGCGTCGCGCAGAAGGAGCTCCTGCGCTCGCTCCGGCTCGAGGTCGACGTCCTGGCCCTTTCGGCCACGCCTATCCCGCGCACGCTGCACATGTCCCTGTCAGGCCTGCGCGACATCTCGATCATCGAGACGCCGCCGCAGGGGCGCCGACCGATCCGGACGACGGTCTCCGAGTACGACGAGGAGGTCGTGAAGCTCGCGCTCGAACGCGAGCACGCGCGCGGCGGCCAGTCCTTCTACCTCCACAACCGCGTCGAGACGATCGAGGAGGCGGCGCTGAAGCTCCAGCAGCTCTGCCCCGGTCTGCGCTTCCTCGTCGCGCACGGCCAGATGCGGGAGCGGGAGCTCGAGGAGAAGATGCACGCCTTCCTGCGCGGCGACGCGGACGTGCTCGTCTCGACGACAATCATCGAGTCCGGCCTCGACATCCCGCAGGCGAACACGCTCGTCGTCGAGCGGGCGGATGCGCTCGGCCTGGCGCAGCTGTACCAGATCCGCGGCCGGGTCGGCCGCTCGGACGTGACCGCGCACGCGTATCTCTTCTACCCGGCGGCGAGCGAGCTCTCGCCCGAGGCGCGAGCGCGGCTCGCGACCCTTGCCGACCACACCGAGCTCGGCGCCGGCTTCGCGATCGCGATGCGCGACCTCGAGATCCGTGGCGCCGGCGACCTCCTCGGCGCCGAGCAGTCGGGACACGTCGCCGCGGTGGGCTTCGAGCTCTACGTCGAGCTCCTGAACGAGGCGGTCGCGGAGCTCTCCGGCCAGCGGCGCGCGGTGGCGCGGCCGGTGCGCGTCGACGCGCGGGTGGATGCGTACGTCCCGGCCACCTACATCGCTTCCGAGGCGCTCAAGATCGACCTGCACCGGCGCCTCGCGCTCACCGAGGACGAGGACGAGCTGCGCGAGCTCGAGGCGGCGACCGAGGATCGCTTCGGCCCGCTTCCGGAGCCGGTCGAGAACCTGTTCGCGATCCAGGAGGCGAAGCTGAAGCTCGCACGGCTCGGCGCCGACTACCTCGTCTTCCGCGGCGGCCGCGCGAGCGTCGGGCCGCTCGTGCTCGGCTCGACCGAGCTGCGCGAGCTGCGGAGCCGTGTCGACACCGCGGTGTACACGAGCGCGAACCGCGAGATTACGCTTCGTAACGAAGAATTCTCCGGAGCGCTTCGGTTGGTCGATGCTATACTCGGCGCGCGCCAGGCCGCGTGACCACACCGCCGGCCGTGGCGCTTGTTTTATGAGATTCCTCCGCATCGCCGTTCCATTTCTGCTTCTGCTCACGCTTGCGGCCGCGGGCTGCGGAGGCGGAGGCAACTCCACGAAGGTGCCCGCAGACGCAGTCGCCGTCGTGAACGGCGACCCGATCTCGCGGAGCGAGTTCGACCTCGCGATGGCCCGCTCGAAGCGCGGCTACACGCAGCAGAAGCGTCCCTGGCCGAAGGCCGGGACGCAGCAGTTCCAGCAGATCCAGCAGTCGGCGCTCACCTTCCTCGTCCAGCTCCAAGAGCTGGAGCAGAAGGCAAAGGAGCTCGACGTCGAGGTCACGGACAAGCAGGTCGACGCCAAGTACTCCCAGCTCCAGAAGCAGCTCGGCGGGGCGAAGAACCTGAAGACCCAGGCGAAGGCCCAGGGTCTCACGCTCCAGGACGTGCGCGACGTCGTGATCCGGCCGCAGCTCCTCTCGGAGGGGATCTACAAGAAGGTCACGAAGGAGGCAAAGGTCTCGGACAAGGACGTCTCGGACTACTACAAGAAGAACATCAATCTCTACAAGCAGCCGGAGTCGCGCGACGTCAGGCACATCCTCGTCTCGAACCGCGCGCTGGCGAACAAGCTCTACGACAGGATCAAGGCGGGCGCGAACTTCGCAGCGCTGGCAAAGAAGTACTCCAAGGATCCCGGCTCGAAGGCGCAGGGCGGCAAGCTCACGATCGTGAAGGGCCAGACCGCGGGGCCGTTCGACCAGACCGCGTTCCTGATCGACAAGGGCCAGGTCTCGCGGCCGATCAAGACGCAGTACGGCTGGCACATCATCCAGGCGCTCTCCGACGTGAAGCCGGCGAAGACGACGCCGCTCAAGGACGTCAAGACGGCGATCAAGCAGCAGCTCCTCCAGCAGAAGCAGCGCGACGAGTGGACGAAGTGGATCAACGACACGAAGAAGGAGTACGCGAAGAAGGTCCACTACCAGGCCGGGTTCGCGCCTCCGACCACCTCCACCTCGCCTACCAGCACGGGCTGATTTGAGCCTCGAGGCGCTGGCGGAGCTTCAGCAGCTCACCGAGCGCCTGCGCCGCGACTGCCCCTGGGACCGCGCGCAGACCGCGCGGACGATCGTCCCGCACACGGTCGAGGAGGCTTACGAGGTCGCCGACGCGGCGATCTCCGGTGACGACGCGAAGCTGGCCGACGAGCTCGGCGACCTCCTCTTCCAGGTCTACTTCCTCTCGCTCCTGCTCGAGGAGCGCGGCGGCCCCGGGCTCGCGGACGTGGCGCGCGGGATCCACGAGAAGCTCGTCCGCCGTCACCCGCACGTCTTCGGCGACGCACAGGCCGACTCGGCGGGCGCGGTCAAGATCCGGTGGGAGGACATCAAGCGCTCCGACGAGGGTCGCGAAGGGATTTTCCACCACGTCCCCGAGACGCTTCCCGCGCTCCTCTACGCCCGCAAGGTGCAGCGGCGCGCGGCGGCGATCGGCTTCGAGTACCTCGACACCGACGGCACTGTCGCGGATCTCGAGGACGAGCTCCGCGAGCTGAAGGAGGCGCTCGCCGAGGCCGGGGAGATCCGGGCCGAGACCGAGCCGCCGCCGCACGTCTTCGAGGAGCTCGGGGACGTGCTCTTCGCCGCCGTCAACGTGGCGCGGCGCGTGAACGTCGATCCCGAGCTCGCCCTGCGTGCGATGACGCGGCGCTTCGTCGAGCGGGTCGAGCGCGCCGAGCGCTTCGCCGCGGAGGAGGGCAAGGTCTTCTCGGAGCTCGACCTCGGCGAGCAGGACCGCTACTTCGACCGCGCGAAGGTGGCCTTCGAGTGACGGCGATCGCCGAGGTCGGCGCGCGCCGGATCCTGGACTCGCGCGGCAATCCCACCGTCGAGGCGGAGGTGCGGCTCGAGTCGGGCGCTTCCGGCCGGGCGGCGGTCCCCTCCGGCGCCTCGACCGGCGTCCACGAGGCGCTCGAGCTCCGCGACGGCGGCGCGGAGTGGGGCGGGAAGGACGTCGGCCGCGCGGTCGAGAACGTGCGTGGTGAGATCGCGGCCGCGGTGCGCGGCCTCGACGCCGCCGACCAGGAGGGCCTCGACCGGCGGCTCGTCGAGCTGGACGGGATGCCAAACAAGGGGCGGCTGGGGGCGAATGCGATCCTCGGCGTCTCGCTCGCCGCGGCGAAGGCGGCGGCGGCCGACGCGGGGGTGTCGCTCTTCCGGCACCTCGGCGGCTCGGGGGCGCGGACGCTTCCGGTTCCGCTCCTGAACGTCGTGAACGGCGGCGCGCACGCCCAGAACTCGATCGACCTGCAGGAGTTCATGCTCGTCCCGGCCGGCGCGTCCTCCTTCTCGGAGGCGCTTCGCGTCGGCGCGGAGACCTTCCACGCGCTGCGCGGCGTCCTGCACGAGCGCGGCCTCTCGACGGGCGTCGGCGACGAGGGCGGCTTCGCGCCCGACCTGGCCTCGAGCGAGGAGGCGATCGAGGCCGTCCTCGAGGCCGCCGAGCGCGCCGGCCACCGCGACCGGGTCGCGATCGCGCTCGATCCCGCCTCGACCGAGTTCTACGAGGACGGCGTCTACCGCTTCGAGGGCCGCGAGGCCGACGGGGCCGCGATGGCCGACTTCTACGCCTCGCTCGCGGAGCGCTTCCCGCTCGTCTCGATCGAGGACGGCGTCGCCGAGGACGACTGGGACGCGTGGCGGACGCTCACGACCCGGCTCGGCGGGGAGGTCCAGCTCGTCGGCGACGACCTCTTCGTGACGAATCCGGAACGACTTCGGCGAGGGATCGAGAAGAGAGTCGCGAACGCGATCCTCGTCAAGGTGAACCAGATCGGGACGCTGACGGAGACGCTCGATACCATCCGCCTTGCGCAGTCGAGCGGCTACGGCGTCGTGATCTCGCACCGCTCCGGAGAGACCGAGGACACGACCATCGCCGACCTGGCCGTGGCGACGAACGCGGGACAGATCAAGGCCGGCGCGCCGTCGCGCACCGACCGGATCGCGAAGTACAACCAGCTGCTCCGGATCGAGGAGGAGCTGGGCGCCGACGCGCGCTTTCCGGGGTGGGAAGCGTTTCCGCGTCGCGCGTCTTCCTGAAGGCGCCGCTTGCGGTGCCGTCATCAGGATGCGCGGGTTTCCCGCGCATCCGTCTGAAATGACCGGTCGACACGCCGGAACTTTCCAGTCCCTCCTACTGGGGAGCTACCGTTCTTGAAGTGATGGCCGCCGCGACCGCGCGCCGAACGAAGATCATCGCGACGCTCGGTCCCGCCACGTCGTCGCGCGAGCGGATCACGGCGCTCGCGCACGCCGGGATGGACTGCGCGCGGCTCAACTTCTCGCACGGGACGCACGACCAGCACGCGGAGGCGCTGCGCACCGTCCGCGCCGTCCAGGAGGAGGTCGGGCGCCCGATTGCGGTGATGGCCGACCTCCAGGGGCCGAAGCTCCGCGTCGGCGATCTCACGGAGCCGGTCGTGCTCGAGCGCGGCACGCATGTCGACGTGGTGCCCGGCGACGCGGCGGTGGACGGGGAGCTTCCGGTCAGTCCGTCCGTGATCGCCGAGGTGCTCCAGCCGGGGCACGAGATCCTGATCGACGACGGGCTCGTGCGGTTGCAGGTGGAGTCCGTGAAGAGCGGCCGGGCGCATTGCGCGGTCATCGAGGGCGGCCGGGTCACGAGCCACAAGGGCGTGAACCTCCCCGGCGTGCCGGTGCCGATCCCGGCGCTCACGCGCAAGGATCTCTCCGACCTCGAGTTCGCGCTCGGACAGGAGGTCGATTTCGTCGCGCTCTCGTTCGTGCGGTCGGCGGCCGACGTGCGCGATCTGCGCGGTCTCATCGACCAGGCCGGCTCGCATGCGGGCGTGGTCGCGAAGGTCGAGAAGGCCGAGGCGGTCGAGGCGCTGGACGCGATCGTCGCCGACGCGGACGTGCTGATGGTCGCGCGCGGCGACCTCGGGGTCGAGATCGGGCCTGCCTCGGTCCCGCTGCTCCAGAAGCGAATCATCGTCCGGGCGCTCGACAACGGGAAGACCGTGATCACCGCGACGCAGATGCTCGAGTCGATGGTGCACCAGGCCGAGCCGACCCGCGCCGAGGCGAGCGACGTCGCGAACGCCGTCCTCGACGGGACTTCGGCGCTGATGCTCTCGCAGGAGACCGCGATCGGCGAGTACCCCGTCGCCGCGGTGGCATACATGGACCGGATCGCGCGCGCGGTCGAGCCGAGCCTCGACTACCGCCACCAGCTTCCCCAGGCGAGCGAGGAGCCGACGATCGGCCGTGCGATGTCGAACGCGGCCTGCGACCTCGCGGAGGCACTCGGCGCCACGGCGATCCTCGTGCCGACGTACTCGGGCAAGACCGCTTCCGCGGTCGCGCGGCTCCGGCCTCAGCGGCCTGTCATCGGCCTCACGCACCACCGCTACGCGCTCCAGCAGATGGCGCTCGAGTGGGGCGTCGTGCCGCTCGAGATCCCGGAGTGCGCCAACGTCGAGGACCTCTGGTCGCGCTCGTTGGAGGCCGTTCGATCACACGGGCTCGTGGCGCCGGGCGACCGGGTCGTGATCACCGCCGGCACGCTGGTGAACGTCCCGGGCACGACGAACGTGATCAAGGTCGAGGTCGCCTAAGCGGACGCGTCCATTCGAGGCAGGGCCCGGGGTCTGACCCCGCTGACGCGGGGTCTGACCCCGCTGACGGCCTGTTGAGCCATGTCTCGGTGTGACTTCGCGCGCGATTCCTAACATCTCGTGGCTCTGCAAGCGCGCCCACCGTCCATTCGGACCGCGCACTTCGAGCCGGGTCCGGGGTCAGACCCCTGACTGTCCGAAACGGACGGCAGGAGCGGCCGACGGAAGCGCGAAACGGCACAGTGTCGTGCGGACTCGGCGGCGACCTCGGCACTCCCTGCGCTGGCTTGCCGTGGCCGGGGTGGCGTTCCTCGCGTTCTTCTACTACCGGCCGCTGCACGCCTACTTCGACACGCGGCACGCGCTCCAGGAGCGGCGGGCGGAGGTCCGAGGGCTCCAGGCGCAGAAGCGACGGCTCGAGCGACAGCTCGCCGTCTCGACGAGCCCGGCCGCGCTCGAGCTCGAGGCGCGGCAGCTCGCGCTCGTGAAGCCCGGGGAGCGGCTCTTCATCGTGAAGGGGATCGCGGCGTGGCAGCGCAGGCACGGAGGTAGCATCCGGCGCGGTGGATGACCTCGCGCTCGTGGAGCGGCAGCTCGGTCGCCGGCCGCGGGCGTTTCGCCGGGTCGTGGTTCGCTGTCCCTACGGGCGTCCGGCCGTCACCGAGCAGGGGCCGTTCGACGAGTCGGGGACGCCCTTCCCGACGACGTACTGGCTGACGTGTCGGTACCTCGTGGCCGCGCTCGCCCGCGTCGAGGCGGCGGGCGGGGTCGAACGGTGGTCGCGGGCCGCGGCCGAGGATCCGGAGCTGAGCGTGAGCCTCGACCGCGCCCACGCAGAGCAGCGCGCGCTGCGACCGGAGCTCGACCTCGGGATCGGCGGCGCCCGGCCCGGCGCCCGCGGGCTCAAGTGCCTGCACGCCCACGCCGCGTTCGCGCTCGCCCGGCCCGGCTACGTCCTGGGAGAGCAGATCGTCAAAGACATCGAGCCGCTCTGGCCGTCCGAGGGCTGCTGCACCGCTGATCGCTAGCATCGCGCCGTGGTCGCGCTGGAGACCGCTCGGGCCGAGTGGGAGGAGGCCCACCGGCGCCTCGAGTCGTACGCGGGCGAGCCGGAGCGCTACGCCCGCCTGCTCGACCAGGTCGAGGCGGTGACCGACGAGCTTGCGAAGCGCGTCGGCCAGACGTTCACGCTCGCCGAGCTCGCCGAGGCCTACGGCAGCGTCGACCGCTGGTCGCGCGACGCCGTCGCCGAGCGCGCGCCCGCTCCGGGATGGCCGCGCACGCTGTCGGTGGTCGAGGGCGAGGCCTTCCACCGCTACCAGCGCGGCGCGGTCGACTACGAGCCGTGAGGCGGCGCCGCCTCCTATGGGCGCTGGCGGCGCTTCTCGTCGCAGCCGTCCTCTTCGGCGTCGGCGTCGCCGTCGGGGAGGCGCTGCACGACAACCCGAAGCCGGGCGGGCGCCAGACCTTCACGAACACGATCGTGGTGTCGAAATGACCAGGTTTGGGAAGATTCGGGTGGCGGCATGACCCCTCCCCGCGATCCCATCAGCCGCCGCGCGCCCACGAGCGAGCCGGACTGGCTCACCCTGGGGCAGGCGGCCAAGTACCTGGGTGTTGCCCAGAGCACGATCCGCAAGTGGTCGGACAGCGGCCGCGTCCCCGCCTTCTACACGCCGGGCGGCCACCGCCGGTACCGGCGCGGCGACCTCGACGCCTTCCTCGAGCGCTCGGGGCCCGGCCGCGGGCGCACCGGGCCGCTCGTCCTCGTCGTCGACGACGACCCCGGCGTGCGGCAGGTCGTCCGGGCGAACCTCGAGGCCGAGGGCTACTCCGTTCACGAGGCGGGGAGCGCGGACGAGGGGCTCGCCTCGCTCGAGGAGGAGCCCCCGGACCTGCTGCTCCTCGACGTGATGATGCCGGAGGTGGACGGCTGGGAGATGCTGCGCCGGGTGCAGGAGCGGTTCGGGGTCGGCGCCATTCCGGTGCTCGTGTTCAGCGGCACGATCGAGGAGCGGGCGGTCGCCGACGCGACGGCGCGCGGCGCGCGCGGCTTCCTCGGCAAGCCGTTCGACCTCCAGCAGCTGATCGACCAGGCGAAGCAGATCGCCCCGGTCTGACTGCGTTCGACCGCCATCTCGAGCGCTGGGTGGTCCACCACCGGACCGGGGGCCTCGACGACGTCTTCGTCTGGCTCTCGCGGCTCGGCACGCTCGGGCTCGTCTGGATCGCGATCGCGCTTGTGCTCTTCCTGCTTCGGCGCCGGCCGGCGCTCCTCCTTGCCGTGCTCGCCGCGGATGGGATCGCCGACGTGCTCGCACGGGCGATCAAGAACGTCGTCGACGTGCAGCGGCCGGCCTTCCGCTACGCCGAGCCGAAGGCGCTCGTGCCTGTGCCGCTCGACCACTCGTTCCCGTCCGGCCACGCGGCGACGAGCTTCGCGTGCGCGACCGTCCTCGCGCTCGCGTTTCCGCGGCTCGCCGCGCCGCTCTACCTCCTCGCCGCTGCGATCGCGTTCTCACGCGTCTACGTCGGGGTGCACTACCCGCTCGACGTGCTCGGCGGCGCGGTGCTCGGGATCGCGGTCGCTATAGCTCTTCGGAAGCTCGGATCAGCCCGGCCACGATCACCGCGAGCGCGGCGAGCAGGCTGATCCAGATCCCGATCCCGCGGCCGCTCGCCGGCAGGAACCGGTCGGGGATCGAGATGAGGCGGATGAGCACGAAGATCGTCCCGAGCGAGCCGAGCGCGATCACGACGAGGCTCTCTGGCACGGTCGCGGGCAGCTCGATCCCCGCCTCGCGGAGCGCCCAGAGCGCGAGCACGGCGAGGCCGACGAAGAAGACGAGCTTGCCGAGCGCGCCCGTGTGCCACCCGATCACGCTGAGGGTGAACGACGCGCCGCCGGACTCGGAGCCCGCATACCAGTCGGTAAACGCCGAGATCGTGAGCACGAGGCCCGAGATCAGGGTCAGGAGCTCGCCGACGGTCCAGAACCGGCCCCCGATGCGCGGCTCGAGCTCGTCTACGGCCGGCCGCGGGGGCGGCGTCGGCGAGCGCGGAAGGGGCTCGGGCGTTTGCACGGGGTGGAGTATGGAGATATCTGCAGAGAACGAGCCTAGGAAGTAGCCCAGATGAGGGTTATGCTCGGAGGGCCGCATGTCGCTTGACGCTGACGCTGTAAACGAGGGGCCGACGACCGAGTACGTGCAGTTCTGGTCGACGGGCGAGAGCGTCAAAGGGGAGTTCCACTGTGCGGAGTGCGGCTACGGGGTCGCCGTCTGCCGCGAGCTGCCCCGGTGCCCGATGTGCGGGGGCTTGTCGTGGGAGCAGGCGCCCTGGAGCCCGTTCGCGCGCGCCGACGGCGCTATCCGCCTCTAGCGGCGTCCTAAAACGCATACTCAGGGCATGACGGCGATCGAAGGGGACCGCGCTGCGGCGCTCGACGCCGTCGCCGCGGCGACCCGAGCCCTGGCCGAGGGGCCGACGCTGCGCGGCGCGCTCGCGACGATCGCCGAGGCGGCCGCCTCCGCGACCGGCTCCGAGGTCGTGGTCGCCCGCGTGCTCGAGGCCGAGACCGGACAGCTGAAGGCCCGGGCGGTTTGGGCGGCCTCCGCCGCCGTCGCCGCTGAGCTCGAGGGCTCCCGCTTCCCGGCCGCGGAGCTGCCGGCGGGCGAGGCCGACGAGGTCGCGGGGCTGCCGCCGGCCGTCGCGCGGGCGGCCGAGCAGGCGCGTCTCGGCGCGGTGCTCCAGGTTCCGGTCGTCCTCGACGGACGGCCGGTGGCGAGCCTGGAGCTCATGCGCCCCCGCCGGCGCTTCACTCCCGACGAGGGGGTGCTCGCGCGCCTGCTCGCGCACCAGGTCGGGCTCGCCGTGCGCGCCTTCGAGGGTGCCGGGCGGCACGAGCCGGCGAACGGCGGCGGCGCGCTCGAGCTCGCCGGCGAGGCGCTCGCGGCCGGGGCCGACGAGCTGCGGACGGCCGAGCAGGTGACGCGGCTCGCCGCCGAGGCGATGGGCGCCGAGGCGGCGCTTCTCTGGCGGACGAACGGCGAGGACGAGGAGCCGGCGCTCGTCGGCTCCTTCGGCGCCGGCGAAGCCGAGCCGGCGGTCGCGGCGCGCGCCCTCGAAGCCCGGCAGCCGGTCACGGTCGAGGATCTGCCGGGCGGGCGCGCATCGGCGACGATCCTGCTCGGCCAGCCGCCGGTGGGTGCGCTCCAGCTGCTCTTCGCCCGCGAGGTGCCGGCGCAGGAGGAGCTCGCCCGCCTGTCGACCTTCGGCGTGCGGGCGGCGCACGCGCTCCGCGCCGGCGAGCGGGCGCGGACGCTGGCCGAGGAGCTCGAGCGGACGCGCGCGCTTCTCGCCGTCGTGGGGCAGGCGATCGCGCAGCTCTCGCTCGCGCACACGCTGGAGACCGCCGTCGAGCGGGTGGCCGAGCTCCTCGGGGCGGAACGGCTCGCGGTCTACCTGCGCGAGGACGGACGGCTCACGGCGGCCGCCGGCCGCGGCCTCGCAGGCCCGCACGTCCGCGTGGCGGAGCGGCTGTCGGATCTCGTGCTCGGCCGGTTTCGCGGGCGCGGAATCCTCGTCGTCGCGGACGCGGCCGCCGATCCCGAGCTCGCGCCGGTGGCCGATGCGCTTGCCGAAGCCGGCATCGAGGCCGCGCTCGCGCTTCCGCTGCGCGTCCACGACGCCGTGATCGGCCTCCTCGCTGTCTATCCGCCCCGCGACCGGCCGCCGAGCGCGCACGAGACGGCGTTCCTCTCGGCCCTCGCCAGTCAGCTCGCAGTCGCGGTCCAGAACGCGCAGCTCCACGAGCAGGCGAAGCGCTTGGGCGCCGAGCTCGAGAGCGCGCTCGCCTCGGAGCGCCAGGCGGCGCGGCAGCTGCGCGCGCTGTACGAGATCTCGCGCTCCTTCGCCCAGACGCTCTCGCTGGAGACGACGCTCGAGGCGGTGGCGCGCACGGTGGTCGACCTCCTGGACGTCGACATCGCGGTCGTCCGCATGCCCGACGAGCGGCGCGAGCACCTCGTGGCGCAGGCGATCCACGTCGCCGACGGGCGACTCGACGAGGCCGTGCACGCCGTCTTCGCGCGGCCGCAGCCGCTGGCGAAGCTGCTCGGGCGCCGCCTCTTCCGGATGGGGAAGCCGCTCTGGGTGGATGCGGACACGGCGGCACGGCTCGGCTCGTCGTACGAGCTCCTCGTCCCGTTCCTCGAGCGCGGCTCGACCGCCGCCGTCGTCCCGGTCGCGACGCCCTCCGAGGTGCTCGCGACGCTGATGGTCGTCTCCCTCGACCCCGCGCGGCCGCTCGACGACGCGACGGTCGACGCGGCGCTCGGGATCGCCGGCCAGGCCGCGCTCGCGATCGACAACGCACGCCTCTACAAGCAGCAGAAGGACTTCGCGGACACGATGCAGCACTCGCTCCTGCCGCGGGTCGCGCCCGACCTCGAAGGGCTCGAGCTCGGCGCGGTCTACGAGTCGTCGGCGCGCGTCGACGTCGGCGGCGACGTCTACGACTACCTGCGCCTTCCCGACGGCCGCCTCGCCGTCGTCCTCGGCGACGTCACCGGCCACGGGATCGAGGCGACGGCGGACATGGCGATGGCGAAGTTCGTCTTCCGCTCGCTCGCGCGCGAGCATTCCGAGCCGGCGGACTTCCTCGCCTTCGCGAACGACGTCGTCGTCGGCGAGATTGCGGCCGCGAAGTTCATCACGATGGTGTACGTCGTCGTCGACGGGACGACCGGCGAGGTTGCGTGCGCGTGCGGAGGACATCCGCCGCCGCGGCTCGTGGGCGCGGACGGGAGCGTGCGGCCGCTCGCCGCGGCCGGCCTCGCCCTCGGCATCGAGCCCGGCCAGCGCTACGACGAGGTGCGGGCGCTCCTCGGCGAGGGCGAGAGCGTCGTCCTCTTCACGGACGGCGTCGTCGAGGCGCGCCGCGACGGGGAGCTCTACGGGACGGAGCGGCTCGACGATTCGCTCGCGCGCCGTGCCGGCGTGGGCGCCGAGGAGCTCGCCCGCGCCGTCGTCGACGACTGCCGCTCCTTCGCGGGCGGCGAGCTCGGCGACGACTGCGCCGTCGTCGTGATCAGGCGCCGCTATCCTCGAAAGCCGTGAGGCGCGGAGGGCTCACCGCGATCGCCCTGGCCGGCTGCCTGCTCGGCGGCGGGCTCACGGCGGTCGTCGCCACCGCGCCGGGTGCGATCGGGGCGCTCCTCGCCTCCACCTCGACGGCGACCACTGGCACCGAGCCCACCACCGGGACGCTTCCGACGACGAGCACCACGACGACGACGGCCGTCACGCGGATCGCGGCGGGCGTGACCGTGGGCGGCGTCGCGGTCGGCGGCATGACCCCCGCGGACGCGTACACGGCCGTCCGGAACGCCTTCGAGCGGCCGCTCGTCCTCCTCGTCGGCAAGCGGCGGTTCGAGGTGGCCCCGGAGAGCCTCGGCGCCGTCGCGTACGCGCTCAAGGCGATCAACCGTGCCGCCACGGCCGCGCCGGGAACCGCAGTCCGTCTCGACGTGACGGTGACCCGGCGCAAGGTGGTCGCCTATGTGGCGGGCCTCGCCGACCGGCTCGACCGGACCGTCGTCGACTCGCAGCTCTCGCTTCGCAACCTGAAGCCGTGGCTGTCGCCGTCGCGCACCGGCCTCTCGCTTCGCCAGAGGCCGGCGGTGCGCCTGATCGTGGGCGCGTTGCAAGGGAACCGCCGCGCGCCGATCCGGCTCCGCCAGATCGTCCTCGCTCCCAAGGTCACGCGCGAGAACTTCGGGCCGGTGATCGTCATCCGGCGGACCTCGAATCACCTCTACCTCTACCGCGGCATGCGCTTCCGGCGCGTCTTCGCCGTTGCGACGGGTCAGAACACGTACCCGACGCCGCTCGGTCGGTTCCAGATCGTCGTCAAGTGGCGGAACCCTTGGTGGTACCCGCCGAGCTCGCCCTGGGCCGCGGGCCAGAAGCCGATCCCGCCGGGCCCGAACAACCCGCTCGGCACGCGCTGGATGGGGCTCTCCGCGCCCGGTGTCGGCATTCACGGCACGCCCAACGACTCGTCGATCGGCTACTCCGTCTCGCACGGGTGCATCCGGATGCACATCCCCGACGCCGAGTGGCTCTTCGTGCGCGCCCGGATCGGGACGCCCGTGTACATCGTGGCGGCGTAATTGCCTCGGTCGCTGAAGCTGGGAGCTCAGGCGCTGGCGGTGGCGGCGGTGGCAGGGCTGTTCGCGCTTCTCGTCTGGCGCGTCGTCCACCAGAACCGCGACACGGTGGCGAGGAAGGTGGCGCACGGGAAGACCGTGCGGGCGCCGGCCCTGGATCTGCCGCGGCTCGACGGCCGCGGGCGCGTGTCGCTCGCCTCGCTGCGCGGAAAGGCGGTCGTCGTCAACTTCTGGGCGTCGTGGTGCAAGCCCTGCAAGCAGGAGGCGCCGGCGCTCGAGCGGAGCTGGAAGAAGCTCAGCCGCCAGGGGGTCGTCGTGCTCGGCGTCGACGTGAACGATGTCTCCGGCGACGCGCGTCACTTCGCCCGCAAGCTCGGGCTCACGTACCCGCTCGTCCACGCGCCGTCGACGACCTGGGACGACTGGGGCCTCGCGGGTGTCCCGGAGACGTTCTTCGTCGACCGGCGCGGGCGGCTCGTGGACGTCCACATCGCGGGGCCGGTCCTGCAGGGCGACAACAAGGCGCAGTTCGAGCGCGGCATCCGGCTCGCGCTCCGGTCGTGAGGCTGCTCGCGGCGGCGCTCCTCGCGCTGGCGCTCGCGGCGCCGGCGCTCGCGAGCGACGCGCACCCGACGCTCGCCGAGATGGAGGGCCAGGTCATGTGTCCCGTCTGCAAGACGACGCTCGACCAGTCGAACTCGGCGGCGGCGCAGCGGATCAAGGCGTTCATCGTCCGGCGCATCCGGGCGGGGGACACGAAGAGCGAGATCGAGGACCGGCTCGTCGACGACTTCGGGCCGGCAATCCTCGCCCAGCCGCCGAAGCGCGGATTCGACCTGTTGGCGTGGCTGCTCCCGATCGGCGGGCTGCTCGCGGGCGCCGTCGCGGTTGGTTACGCCGCCTGGCGGTGGACGAAGAGCCGCGAGCCCGAGCCGGCGCTCGCCGCCGCCGGGCCGCTCGACCCGCAGCTCGAGCGGCGGCTCGACGAGGAACTTCGCCGCTTCGACGAATGATTGGACGCATCCCGGTGGCGTTCCTGGCGGGCCTCGTCTCGTTCCTCGCGCCCTGCGTCCTCCCGCTCGTGCCGGGCTACCTGTCGGCCGTGTCCGCGGTGGACGCGGGGCGGCTCGGCGAGCGCGGCGTATCGCGGCGCGTCGTCGTCGCCAGCATTCCGTTCGTCTTCGGCTTCACGGCGGTCTTCGTGGCGCTCGGGACCGGCGTCGCGGCTGCGGGCGGGCTCCTTCCGCCCCGGTCGCAGGAGGAGATCGCAGGCTTCGTGGTCGTCGTGTTCGGTTTCGCCTTCATGGGTCTGCTGCCCTGGCCGGAGCGGCTCGTCGCGCCGAGCCTGCTGAGCGGCGCGCGGCGCAGCCGGTCGAACGTGCTGCTCGGCGGCGCCTTCGGCGTCTGCGCGGCGCCGTGCATCGGGCCGGTGCTCGCGTCGACGCTCGCCCTCGCCTCGAACACGAGCACCGTGGCGCAGGGCTCGGTGCTCCTGCTCGCCTACTCGGCCGGGCTGGCGGTGCCGTTCCTCGTCACGGGAATCGCCTTCAGCCGGGCGATGGGCGCCTTCCGGTGGCTCCGCGACCGCTACCAGGCGATCCAGATCGTGAGCGGCGCGACCCTGGTCGCGCTCGGCCTGCTCCTCTTCTACGACCGCTTCTGGTGGCTCCGCGTGGGCCTGAACCGCGCCCTCGAGGCGGTCGGCCTCTCCGGCTAGACGCTCGGCTTCGGGAGGTCGAGCGAGCCGCCGCGCACGATCTCCGCCGCCGCCCGAACCTGCTCCAGCACCGAGGCGACGTCGACGCCCTGATGGCGCGGCGCGTAAGGTCCGAGCCGCCGCGCCGCCTTCTCGAGCTGGCGCTTGCAGCCGACCCGGTTCCCGCGGCCGGCCTGGTACCAGGCGACGGCGACGTGGACGAGCCCCTGGTAGAAGTCCCGCTCCTCCGGCGGCGCCGCGCGCCACGCCAGCTCGAGCTCCTCGTGCGCGGCGAAGAACTCGCCCCGCCGGATGAGCCCTACGCCCTCCTCAAAGTGCGATCTTCACCTCGCCGTCCTCGACGCGCACCTCGTAGGTCTGAAGCTGGATCGTGCGGTCGAACTCGTTCTCGCCGGTCCGCAGGTCGTACTGCCAGCCGTGCCACGGGCAGGTCAGCACATGGTCGTCGACGCGACCCTCTCCGAGCGGGCCCTGGAGGTGGATGCAGTGGCCCTGGGTGGCGTAGAACTCGCCGTCGACGTGGGCGAGCGCGATCTCGTCGTCGCCCGCCTGCACCATCCGCACCGAGCCCGGCGGCACGTCCTCCACGCGGGCCACGGTCACGTACCGGTCGGCCATGGCCGCGAGGCTAACAAAGGGTTGTGAAACGCCCACGAGCGGCGTTACGCTGCCCGTGTGGCGACGATCCTGCTGGCAGGCGTCGACCTCTTCTTCCGGGGCAAGCTCGAAGCCCTTCTGCCCGAGCACCACCTGATCACGACCGACGGCGTCGGCACGCCCGAGCTCGTGATCTGCGACATCGCCCGGATCGAGCCGGAGGAGGTCGCGGACGCCTATCCGGACGTGCCGATCCTCGGCTTCACCAACCACACGGACACGGCCGGATTGCGCGCCGCGAAGACGGCCGGCTTCGACCAGGTGGTGGTCAAATCTGCGCTCGTGGAGCGGGGAAGGGATCTCGTCGGGGGGATGTTGGCGTCGCTAGAGTAGGCCGCCGTGACCTACATCATCGCCGAGCCCTGCATCGACATCAAAGACCGCTCCTGCGTCGACGTCTGCCCGGTCGACTGCATCCACGAGGCCGACCGGATCCTCGTCATCGACCCGGAGGAATGCATCGACTGCGGGGCCTGCGAGCCCGAGTGCCCGGTGGAGGCGATCTTCCCGGAGGACGCCCTTCCGGACAAGTGGGAGCCCTTCGTGGAGATTAATTACGCCTACGGGAAGGGTATGGACGTCGTCAACGAGCTCACGCAGAAGTACGCGGACGACCACGACGTCCAGAACCCACCGCTGGAATAGCGGCGCACCCGGAGGTCGTTAAAGCACCCCATGCACCCGAAGACGCTGGACCACGTCGCATTCTGGGTCGCCGACCGCGACCCGATCGCCGACTTCCTCACCGAGCACGTCGGCATGCACGTCATCGACCGCACCGACGCCTTCACGCTCCTCGGCTCCGATGCCCGTCGCGGCAAGCTCACGCTCTTCGCCGCCGAGGGGCCGCGCGAGCGCGGCGCCTTCGCCCACGTGGCGCTGCGCGTGAACGACCTCGAGGCGGCGCTCGAGCAGCTCCCCGAGGATCTTTCGCTCGAGCGGCCTCGGCCCGGAGAGGCGTACTTCGACGTCCGCGAGGGCATGCGCCTCGGCCTCGTCGAGGCGTCCACGGACGTCGACTACGACCTCGACCACACGGCGCTCTACTCCGCCGGTCCGCGTGAGACCGCCGAGGAGTACGAGCGGCTCGGCTTCGAGCCGGCGGAGCCCGGACCGTCGGGCGCGCCGCGCGTCGAGGTCGGGGGCGCGTACGTCGAGTTCCACGAAGGCGAGCCCGGCGATCCCGAGCGGCCGCTCCTGAACCACCTCGCGGTGCTCGTCGACTCCGCGGACGAGCACATCGAGGAGGCCCGCGAGACCGGCATCGAGATCGACAACGTCGTCGACGCCGCGAACACGTACGCCGTCTTCCTGTGGGGACCGGAGCGCGTCCGCGTGGAGTACGTCGAACACAAGCCGACCTTCTCGCTGACCTGAGAATCGCGGGCGCCGGCATGGCCGGCTTGTGCGCATCCGCACGCGCACGCGAGCTCGGCGGGTCGCCGATCGTCTACGAGAAGGGCGACCGGCCCGGCGGGTCGATGCTCGTCTCGAGCTGCGTCATCTGGCGCTACCGCACCTTCGAGGACTTCCGCGCGGAGTGCCCAGGCAGCGACGCGGCCCTCCAGCGGCTCGTCTTCGACCGACTCGATGACGGCATCGCCTGGCTCGAGTCGCTCGGCGCACCGGTGACCGAGCACGAGACGGGCAATCCGCGGACGGTCGGCAAGCGCTTCGATCCGCGCGGCCTGACGGAGGCGCTCGTCCGGGCCGCGGGCGAGATCAAGCTTGGGGAGGCGCTCCCCGAGGCCGCCGTCGAGCCGCTCGTGCTCGCGACCGGCGGGTTCCAGGGCTCGCCGGAGCTCGTCGAGCGCCACATCGGCCCGGCCGCGCCGCTCCGCCTGCGCGCAAATCGCTGGAGCGCGGGCGACGGCCTTCGCCTCGGGCTCGCGCGCGGCGCGCAGACGACGGCCGGAATGGACGAGTTCTACGGCCGGAACATGCCCGACGCGCCCTTCGACGAGGCGCAGTTCGTCCCGCTCGCGCAGCTCTACGGGCGCTTCGCGCGTGTCTTCAACGAGCGCGGCGAGGAGTTCTTCGCCGGCCGGGAGGTCTCGTGGTCGGAGACCGACCTCGTGCAGGCGACGGCGCGGCAGCCGGGCGCGCGCGCCTGGTACGTCCTCGACGAGCGGGCGCTCGAGCAGCGCGTGCGCGGGCGCACCGCCGCGGAGATGGTCGCCCTCGCGCCGACGGCGATCGACCCGGCCGAGCTGCCGTTCGCGCCGCCGCCGGGCGCGAAGGTCGCCGTCCGCGTGAAGCCCGGGATCACGCACACGATCGGCGGGCTCCGGGTGGACGAGCGGGCTCAGGTCGTTCCGGGCGTCTACGCGGCTGGAGCCGACGTGGGCGGGATCTCGACCGGCGGCTACGCGAGCGGGCTTGCAGCCGCGCTCGTCCTCGGCCGGATCGCCGCCGAGAGCGCGCTAGGAACCCTGTAGGTAGGCGCAGGGCCGGTCGTCGCCGGGGAGCGGCGACACGCCGACCTTGGTCACCCGCATCGTCTGGCCGTCGGCGTCGACCTCCGAGCCGAGGCCCGGAAGCTCGCCTTCGCGCTCCTCGATCTCGTAGCCGCTCGGCTTCCAGACGAAGAGCAGGTAGCGCCCGTTCGACACGCGCGCGATGTTAACGGCGCTCGGTGTAGGGCGGCAGGAGCACGTGGACGGTCGTGCCGCCGTCCGTGCCCTGGTCGATCGAAAGGCGTCCGTTGAGCGTCCGCGCCCGCTCGGCGATGGCGTCGAAGCTTCGCCTGCGCCGCTCACCCGGGGCGTCATCCGAGACGGCCGTGTCGAAGCCGCCGTCCGCGGTGCGCTCGACGCGGATCGAGATCCGCTTTGGAGGCCCGCGCCGGACGGCCTGGTTCAGCGCCTCGCGAATGATCTGGTAGACGCCGGCCTGGGCGTTTTCGGACAGGGCCTCGGCGGCGTCGACGTCCACGTCGATCTGGATCCTGTTCGTAAGAGCCACGCTTTCGGCGAGCGCGCGCAGCGCCGGGCTGAAGCCCTGGTCGCGGAGAACGACCGGCTCGAGGCTGAAGGAGAGCTCGCGGAGCGAGCGGATCGTCTCGCGGTGGCGCGCGAGGGCGCTCGCGGTGATGCTCTTCGCCTCCTCGAGCCGGCCCTCGTCGATCGCGGCGCCGACGGCGTCCAGCATCAGCGCGATGCCGGACAACGACTGCACGGCGCCGTCGTGGAGCTCGTTCGCGAGCCGCCGCCGCTCGTCCTGCTCGGCCGTGATGAGTTGCTCGGAGAGCCGCGCCTGCTCGGCGAGGAGGCGCGCGTTCTCGCTCGCGCGGACGGCGAAGTCGGCGAGCACGGTCGCGCGGGCGACGTCGACGCGCTGGAACGGCCGCTCGCGCTCCAGCCGCAGGACGCCAAGCTCGCGGTCGCGCGCCCGTAGCGGCACCTCGAGCCGGTGTCCATTCGAAGTGGGGTCCGGCGCCGGCTGGTCGGCAAGGGAGGCACGCGCTCCGAAGAGCCGCTCGGCTTCCGCGCGGGCCCGCTCGAGCACCTCGCCGGTCGGCGTCGCGGAGATGGCACCCATGGACTCCACGAGGAGCTCGAGGAAGTTCGGCTCTGCCACTCGCTAGTCGATTATGGCTTCGCGAAGCGCGATCGCGACCGCGTGCGTGCGGGTGTCCGCCTCGAGCTTGGCGAGGATGTGGCGGACGTGGCTCTTCACCGTCTCCTGGCTGATGAAGAGCTTCGCGGCCACGTCGGCGTTGGACATGCCGTCGGCGAGTAGCTGGAGGATCTCCCGCTCGCGCGCGGTCAGCATGTCGTCCTTGTCGCGGCCGGTCAGGAAGGCCGGCATGAGCGCCGGGTCGACGTAGCCCTCGCCGGCCGCGACCTTCTCGATCGCGCGCAGCAGCGTCTGGTGCGGCGCCTCCTTGAGGATGTAGCCCTTCGCGCCCGAGTCGAGCCCGCGGCCGAGCAGCGACCGCTCGCTGTAGGCCGTGAAGATGAGGACGGCGGTCTCCGGCAGCTTCTCGTTCAGGACCTTCGTCGCCTCGAGCCCGTCCATCCCCGGCATGCGGACGTCCATGATCACGACGTCGGGCCGGCGCCGCTCGGCGAGCGCGACCGCGCTGGCGCCGTCCGCCGCCTCGCCGATCACGCGGATGTGCGGTGCCCGCGAGAGCGAGAGGCGCAAGCCCTCGCGTACCACCTCGTGGTCGTCGACGATGAGGCAGGTGATGTCGCCGCCGCTTGCCACTTAGCGCCGGATTGTACGGCGGGCCTCGGCGGCCACCTCCGTCACACAGCGAGCGCGAGCTGCTCGGGCTCCGCGGGCGGCGCGAGCTTCACGCGGCGCCGGTCGGCGATCCCGATCTCCCTCGCCAGCTCGGCGACCCGCGCGCGCACCGGCTTCGTCTCGTCGCCGGGGAGGTAAGCCCTGCCGGCGTAGAGCTGCTCATAGCGCTCCAGCTCCTCCGGCCAGTCGCGGGCGAGGTTCTCCAGGAAGTGCTCGCGCGTCCCCGGCCGCAGGAAGAGGACGTTCGCCCACACGCCGCAAGCGCCGGCCTCTCGTGCGGCGCGGATCACCTCGGCGAGCTGCTCCGGCCGGTCGGAGATCCCCGGCAGGATCGGCGCCATCCCCACCGACGCGCGCACGCCCGCTTCCACGAGCCGGGAGAGCGCGCGGAGGCGCTGCCGCGGCGGGGCTGTCCCGGGCTCGGTGCGGCGCCAAACTTCCACGTCGAGCGTCGGCACCGAGAACGTGACGCTGACCTCGGCGCGCCGCGCCGCCTCGACGAGCACGTCGAGGTCGCGGACGATCAGCGGGCCGCGCGTGATGATCGAGAACGGGTTCCGCGCCTCCGCGAAGGCCTCGAGGCAGCCGCGCGTCAGGCGGTACCGACCCTCGGCGGGCTGATACGGGTCGGTCGCCGCGCCGACGGCGACGCCCTCGCCCGCCCACGAAGGCCGCGCGAGCTCGCGCCGGAGCACCTCGACGACGTTCGTCTTGACGCGGATCGCCTGTCCGTAGCGGTCGTCGGAGGGTCGGTCGGCGCGCCGCTCGAAGGCGCGCACGTAGCAGAACGTGCACCGATGGACGCAGCCCATGTACGGGTTGAGCGACCACTTGAAGGCCATGCCCTTGACGGCGTTCAGGGCGCTGCGGCACGGCTCTTCGCGATACTCGGCGCGCATGGGCGGAGCAGGCAGTATAGAACGGGCGTTCGGGAAAGGCGTCGCGAGGATCACGCTCCCGCTCCCGACCGGCCCACGGCACGTCCACTGCTACCTGCTCGACGGCGACGAGGGCCGGCTGCTCGTCGACGCCGGCCTCGGCCTGCCCGGCGACGAGGGCGCCTGGGACGGGCTCGAGGCTGAATCGATCGTCCTCACGCACATGCACCCCGACCACGTCGGCGGTGCGCAGAGCGCGGCCGGTGCGACCGGAGCGGCCGTCCACCAACTCGGGCTCGACTACGAGCAGTGCGTGCGCGTCTGGGGCTCCGCCGACTGGCCGGAGCGGATGGCGGGCTGGTTCCGCTTGCACGGCGTGCCGGCGCCGGTCGCCGACGAGCTGATCGAGCAGGGGCACGCCGTCGCGCCGTTCATCCGCTTCGTCCGCGAACCGAGCCTGCTCCGGGAGGGCGACCTCCTCGACGGCTGGGAAGTGCTCTGGCTGCCCGGCCACGCGGACGGGCACGTCGCGCTCCTCCGTGACGGCGTGCTCGTCTGCGGCGACGTCCTCCTCGCCGACATCTCGCCGGCGGTCGGGCTCTACCCCGAGAGCCGGCCCGACCCGCTCGCCGACTACCTGCGCACCCTCGAGCGGCTCGTCGAGCTCGATCCGCAGATCGCGTACCCGGGCCACGGCGAGCCGGTGCGCGAGCCCGCGACGCGGGCGCGCGAGCTCGCGGAGCACCACCGCCGGCGCCTCGAGCACACCCAAGCGGCCCTTGCCGGCGAGCCGCGCACAGGCTTCGAGATCTCAGTCGACCTCTTCGGAGACGAGCTCTCACCGCCGCAGCGCCGCTTTGCCGTCGCCGAGACGCTCTCGCACCTCGAGCACCTCGTCGGCCGTGGCCGGGCCGCGCGGGGGTCTACCGACGGATCGCTTGCCTATACTGCGGCGTAGTTGGAAGACGAGATCCCGCCTAGTCCCAGGGCCCCGGGGGTCGGGGCATGACTCTCCTCCTCGAGCTTGTCGCCGTCGCGGCGCTGATTCTGCTGAACGCGTTCTTCGTGGGGGCCGAGTACGGGCTCGTCACGTCGCGACGGACGCGGATCGAGGAGCTCGTGCACCAGGGGAACCGCCGTGCAGAGACGGTCCTCAGGCTGGTAAACGACCCGCCGCGCTTCATCGCCGCCATGCAGCTCGGCGTGACCCTCACGAGCCTGGGGATCGGCGCCCTCGGCGAGCACGCGCTTGCGAATGCCTTCGACCCGGTCATGGCGACGGCGCTCGCAATCGTGCTCGCCTACCTTCTGCTCACCTTCCTCCACGTCGTCGTTGGCGAGCTCGTTCCGAAGGGCGTCGCGCTGGGTCACTCCGAGGCGACGGCGCTCGTGGTTGCGGCGCCGGTGCGCGCGTTCTTCGGGCTCTTCTGGCCCCTCATCTGGATTCTCCAGCGCTCGACCAACTTCGTGCTCAGGCTGCTCGGGCTCGACCCGCCCGGCGCGGAGACGGAGGTCCACTCGGAGGCGGAGCTGAAGATGCTTCTCAACGTCTCCACCGAGCGCGGCGAGATCGAGCAGGACGAGCAGGAGATGCTCTACAAGGTCTTCGACTTCGCCGACAAGGAGGCCTCGGACGTGATGGTGCCGCGGCCCGAGGTGGTGGCCTTGACGGTCGACCTCCCGCCCGAGGAGTGCCTGCGCGCGGTGATGGAGTCGCCGTACACGCGCTACCCGGTATATCGCGAGTCGCTCGACGACATCGTCGGGATCCTCCACGTCCGCGACCTCTTCGGCGCGCTCGTCGACCGCGGCCTCGCGGCGGTCGAGGTCGAGCAACTCGTGCGGCCCGCCTACGTCGTCCCGGAGACGAAAGACCTCGCGGCGCTCCTCACGGAGTTCCGCCGCACGAACCAGCACATGGCGATCGTGATCGACGAGTACGGCGGGATGGAGGGGATCGTCACGCTCGAGGATCTGCTGGAGGAGATCGTCGGCGAGATCGAGGACGAGTTCGACCTCCCGGACGAGTCGGTCGAGCAGGTCGACGAGGACACGATCCGGATCGACGGCACGTTCCCGATCGACGACTTCAACGAGCAGTTCCGGACCGAGCTGCCCGTCGAGGACTACCACACGATGGCCGGCTTCGTCTTCGGCCAGCTGGGCCGTGCCGCGCAGGAGGGCGACGAGGTCTCGCACGACGGTATGGTCTTCCGCGTCGAGGAGGTCGAGGGCCAGCGGATCGACAAGCTCGCGGTCACTTTCGAGCGCCGCCGCGAGGAGCGCGAGCGCGGCGAGGCCGCCGCGGAGGCCGAGCAGGACGCCTAGGCCAGCGCGCGGGCCAGGGCGGCGTGCCCGCCCTGGAGCACCGGCTCGCCGTGCGAGACGAGCAGCCGCTCGACCGGCAGCTCGAGGAGCGGCCGCAGCTCGTCCCGCAGCTGCTCGAGCGTGCCCTCGAGCCAGCTCTCGGGGCAGAGGCGGACGCCGCCGCCGTCGGCGCCGAGGACGACGTCGCCGAAGACGAGCGCCCCGTGTTCGGGAAGCCGGTAGACCATCTCCTCGCCCGCCGGCGCCGCGTACGCCTCGACACCGGCCGGGAGCGGCCCGTCCGTCGCGGCGTCGTACCGCTTCGCGACCGCCTCGGCGCTCCTGCTGTGGAACGAGACCGTGATCAGGATCCGCATCGGCTTGCCCGCCCGCTCGACGTCGCGGTCGAGCGCCGCCCAGAAGCGCTCCTCGTCCTCGGGCGGAGCGAGCGGGTCGACGAGGACGACCGCGTCGGGAGCCTCGTAGTAGACGCAGCCGACCTCCTGGTCCCACCCCTCGGGTCCGCCGGAAGACGGCTGCCATTCAGGATGGAGACCGGTCCAGCGCCAGAGGCCCGACGCTACTTCCTGCACGCGCACGAGGCCGGACCCTAACGTTCCGGTGTCTCCACCCAACTTCGAAGGAGCCGAATTGACCCGAATCGTCCTCACCCTCGCCGTCGGCCTCGCCGCCGTCGTGCTCGCATCGAGCGCCACGGCCGCCGCGCCGCGCCTCGTCGCCTCGACCGGCCCGGACGGCGCCTTCCGCATCACGCTCACGAAGGGCGGCAAGAAGGTCAGGAAGCTGAAGGCCGGCAAGTACACGATCGTCGTGAAGGACGTCGCGAGGACCCACAACTTCCACCTGACGGGCCCCGGCGGCGTGAACAAGAAGACGCCGGTCAAGGGCAAGGGCACCTACACGTGGCACGTGACGCTGAAGAAGGGCACGTACCGCTACGTCTGCGACCCGCACAAGACGATCATGAAGGGGAGCTTCACGGTCACCTGAATCCGATCGCAGCGCGGTCCCGAAGGAGTGGCGTACCGCCAACGACCGGAAGGGACCAACCATGAAACGCATCGTCGCTCTCCTCGTCGCCGCCGCGCTGGCCGCGCTCGCGCTGTCCGCGCTCGGGCAGGCCGCGACGCCGCGGCTCCTCGGCGAGACCGGCCCGGGCTTCTCGATCGAGGTGACGAAGGGCGGGAAGGACGTCAAGACGCTCAAGCGCGGGACGTACAGGATCAAGGTCCAGGACAAGTCCTCGAGCCACAACTTCCACCTCTTCGGCCCCGGCCTGAACAAGAAGACCGGCGTCTCGTTCACGGGCACGCGGACGTGGACGATCAAGCTCAAGAAGGGCAAGTACACGTACCAGTGCGACCCGCATGCCGCGAGCGGCATGAAGGGCTCGTTCCGCGTTATCTGAGCTCGACTGAGGCACCGCTTGCGGTGCCGACTTCAGGGCGCGCGGGCTTTGCTCGCGCGCCCGTCTGAAACGACCGGTTGATCCGCTTGCTTCCTACGAGATCGCTATGGCCGCGATCTGGCCGTCTTGGATGAGATAGGCGGCCAGGTCGCCGGTTCGCAGCGAGAGGATCAAGTAGGGCTTCCCTTCCCAGAGGCCGATGTTCTCGACGTCGGTCTTCGAGGGACGAGGCGGCGACGACAGATGGGAGTGGAAGACGCCGAGCTCGTAGCCCTCGTCCTCGAGGAAGAAGTCGAGCGGGTCGGCGGGCTTGAGCTCGAACCGGTACGGGCTCGCGGCCTCGTTCTCGGCCGGCAGGTAGCGCTCGGCGACGCCGTCGCGGAAGGCGACGAGCCCGCACGCCTCGTTCGGGGCCTCCTCCTCGGCGTGCGCGACGAGCGCCGCCCGCACCTCCTCCGGGATCACCACCAGACGGTTCGCTCCATCGCCGTCTCGACGTCCTCGGCCGACCAGAAGTCGGCGGAGAGGTACTTCCAGCCGCCGTCGGGGAGGATGCAGACGACGACGCCCTCGTCGAGCTCCCCCGCCAGCCGGCGCGCGATGTGCACGACGGCGCCAGAGGAGACGCCGGCGAAGATGCCTTCCGCGTCGAGGACCGCCCTGAGGCCGGCCACCGACTCCTCGTTCGAGACGAGCAGCTTGCGGTCGATCTTCTCGAGGTCGAGGATCGGCGGCACGTAGCCGTCCTCGAGCGAGCGCAGGCCCATCACCGGGTCGCCGGGCAGCGGCTCGGCCGCGGCGACGACGAGATCGGGAAAGCTCTCGCGCAGGCGATCGCCGGTGCCCATCAGCGTCCCGCCCGTGCCGAGCCCGGCGACGAGGACGTCGACCTGTTCGAGCGCCTCCGCGATCTCGGCGCCGGTGCCCTCGTAGTGCGCGCGCGGATTCGCCTCGTTCCCGTACTGGAAGGGCATGAAGACCGACGGGTCGCGCTCCGCGAGCTCGAGCGCGAGGCGGACGGCGCCGTTCGAGCCCTCCGAGCCGGGAGAGAAGACGAGCTCGGCGCCGTAGAGCGCGAGCAGCCGCTTCCGCTCCTCGGTCGCGTTCTCCGGCATCACGCACGTGAGCGGGTAGCCCTTGAGCTTCGCGACGAGCGCGAGCGAGATTCCGGTGTTCCCGCTCGTCGGCTCGAGGAGCCGGCGGCCCGGCTCGAGCTCGCCGGAGGCCTCGGCGGCCTCGATCATCGCCTTCGCGACGCGGTCCTTGATCGAGCCGGTCGGGTTCTGGCCCTCGAGCTTCGCGTAGAGCCGGACGGACGGCTTCGGCGCGATCCGCGGCAGCTCGACGAGCGGCGTCCTGCCGACGAGGTCGAGGACGCTCGGCGCGGTCGCTCTAGCTTCCACCGGCCATGGCCGGTAGGAGAATCACCGTGTCGTCCGGCTCGACGGCGGTGTCGTAGCCGTCGCGCGTGCGGACGTCCTCGCCGCCGACGTAGACGTTCGCGAACTCGAGCTTGCCGTCGAGCGAGGGGAAGCGCGCCGTGAGGTCGTCGAGGAGGTCGCGCACGGTCTCGCCCTCCGCCATCACCTCGCGCTGGCCACGCGTGTCGTCACGGAGGGTGGGTGGGATCCGCACGACGCTCATGCGTGCTGCACTCCGGCGCAGAACTCGACGTAGTCGACGTACTCGGTGATCGTCGGGTGCTCGCCGCAGACCGGGCAGTCGGGGTCGCGGCGGATCGCGACCTCGTTGAGCTCGCCCGCGAGCGCGTCGAAGAGGAGCAAGCGGCCGACGAGCGGCTCGCCGATCCCGAGCAGGAGCTTCAGCGCCTCGTTCGCCTGCAGCGAGCCGATCACTCCCGGCAGGACGCCGAGCACGCCGCCCTCCGCGCAGCTCGGCGCGAGCTCGGGCGGCGGCGGCTGCGGGAAGAGGCAGCGGTAGCACGGGCCCCCATCAGCCGCAGCTCCGTCACCGTCATCGGGTCGACCGGTCAGTTCAGGCGGACGCCCACGCCAAGCGTGGACGTCCTGAAGCGCGGCGCCGCGAGCGGCGCCGCCGGGCTTGAAGACGGTCACTTGGCCCTCGAAGCGGAAGATCGAGCCGTGCACCACGGGGACGTCGTGCCACACCGACGCGTCGTTCACGAGGTACCGAGTCGGGAAGTTGTCGGCGCCGTCGACGATCACGTCCCAGCCCTCGCCGAGGATCCGGTCGACGTTCTCGGAGGTCAGCCGCTCGCGGTAGCCGACGACGTCGACGTCCGGGTTCAGGGCCTCGAGCGCGGCGCGCGCGGAGTCGACCTTCGGCGTGCCGAGGTCGGCGGTGGCGTGCAGCACTTGGCGCTGGAGGTTCGACTCGTCGACGACGTCCGCGTCGACGATCCCGAGCCGCCCGACGCCGGCGGCGGCGAGGTAGAGAGCGGCGGGCGAGCCGAGCCCGCCGGCGCCGATCAGCAGGACCTTCGACTCGAGCAGCTTGAGCTGCCCCTCCTCGCCGACCTCCGGGATGAGCAGGTGACGGCTGTAGCGGGTGCGCCGCTGCGGGTCGAGCGCGCGGTCGACCTGGGTGGGAAAGCCGTTGCGCTTCCAGTCGGTGAAGCCGCCGGCGAGCGAGGTGACGTCCTCGTAGCCGAGCTCGCCTAGCGTCCGGGCGGCGAAGGCGGAGCGCTCGCCGGCCGAGCAGTAGACGACGACCGGCTGCTCGCGGTCGGGCGCGGCCTTCTCGATCCGCGACTCGAGCGAGCCGCGCGGGATGTGGATCGCGCCGGGGATGTGCCCCTCGTCCCACTCGTCCCGGCGGCGGACGTCGACGAGGAGCGGCGGCTCGGCGGAGTCCAGGAGCTCACGCGCTGTCTGGGCGTCGACCTCGTCGATCTCCGCCTTGACGCGCCTGAGAAGCTCCCTGTAGCTCGCCATAGGTATCGAAAGTATAGCGACGCTATCGTCGAGAGCCATGAGCCCGCGGACCCGCGTCGCGCTCCTCGTCGCCGTGCTCGCGGCCGCCGCCGCGGGGGTCACCGTCGCGGCGACGGTGCTCATCTGGGGCCGCGACTCGCACGCGGCCCGGCAGGTGGGCGTGCGCCCGGGCGCGCCGCCGTTCCTCCTCGACGAGCTCGGCGTGCGGAACGACCCGGACGCGCGACGCCTGCGGCGGGCGAGCCGCCTCTACAGCCGGGGCGACCGGGCGGCCGCGGGGCGCCTGCTCGCCGGCGACGCGAGCCTCGGCGCGCGCGTGGGCGCGGCGCTCGCCCGCTGGCCGCGCGGGACGATCACGGAGCTCGACGGCCTCGCGCACGCGCGCCCGCGAAGCGCCTTCGTTCGCCTCCACCTCGGCCTCGCCCTCGCGTGGGAGCGGCGGGACTCGGAAGCCCGGCAGGCCTGGCGGGCCGCGGAGCGGGTCGGACCCGACTCGCCCTCGGCCGTGCGGGCCGAGTCGCTCCTCCATCCGGAGTTCGCGCCGGGCCGGCCCGTCTTCGTCCCGACGTTCGGGCCCGCGTCGACCCTGCACGGCTCGCCGCAGGAGGAGCTCGCCCAGCTCGCGCGGGATGCGCGACGGCTGGACTGGCGCGCGAAGGTGCTCTACGGCGTGGCGCTCCAGCGCCTCGAGCGGCCGGTCTCGGCGGAGCGGCAGTTCGCGGCCGCCGCGGCGCTCGCTCCGCGCGAGCCCGAGGCCCGGGTCGCCGCCGCGGTCGGGCTCTTCGACAAAGACCGGCCCTCGCTCGCCTTCTCCCGGCTCGGGCCCCTCTCGCGCACCTTCCCGCACGCCCAGACCGTCCGCTTTCACCTCGGGCTGCTCCTCCTCTGGATCGGACAGGTCCAAACGGCCAAGCAGGAGCTCCGTCTGGCCCATGCGCAAGGGCCGAAAACCCTTTTGGGAAGCCAGTCCGAGGCCCTTTTGGCCCGTCTGGGCCGATAGGACCTGCGAACCGAAAGATGAGCCGAACGGCCTATGGCGAAAAGGCCATGCCTTTGGCAGGCTGCCCCATCCGCGATAGCCGTCGACGCCGGATCGACGCTACAGTGAGCCGGGGTCGACGGGGGAGGGGGAACGCAGTGAGCGCAGTAGCGGAGGGGGTTCGAGCCGTCGCAGACGTGCTCGAGACGGAGGAGGCACGCGGGCTCCTCGAGGCCGCACAGCACGCGGGCACCGTCAATGCCGACGAGATCGCGCTCGCTCTGGACGAGCTCGAGCTCGAAGCCGGCCAGATCGAAGACTTCTACCACGCTCTCGACGAGCTTCAGATCGAGATCGTGACCGCCGGGCAGAGCGCTGAGGAGGTGGTCCCGGAGGAGGAGACGCGCGAGGTCTCGACCGACTCGCTCCAGCTCTTCCTGAAGGACATCGGGCGCGTCGAGCTCCTCACCGCCGCCCAGGAGGTCGAGCTCGCGAAGCGGATCGAGCGCGGCGACCACGGCGCGAAGCAGCAGATGGTGGAGGCCAACCTGCGCCTCGTCGTCTCGATCGCGAAGAAGTACCGCAACCAGGGCCTGCCGTTCCTCGATCTGATCCAGGAGGGCACGATCGGCCTCGTCCGCGCCGCGGAGAAGTTCGACTACCGCAAGGGCTTCAAGTTCTCGACCTACGCGACCTGGTGGATCCGCCAGGCGGTGGCGCGGGCGCTCGCCGACAAGGCGCGCACGATCCGCATGCCGGTGCACGTCGTCGAGAAGCTGAACAAGATCGTCCGCGCCGAGCGGAAGCTGCGCGCCGAGCTGGGCCGCGAGCCGTCCGCGCGCGAGATCGCGAAGGACCTCGACCTCGGCCCCGACGAGGTGGAGCACATCCGCCGCAGCGCGCAGACGCCCGTCTCGCTGGAGAAGCCGGTCGGCGACGAGGAGGAGTCGGAGTTCGGCCACTTCCTCACCGACGAGAGCGAGCCGCTTCCGGACGAGGCCGCGGAGGTCACCCTGCGCAAGGAGACGCTGCGGGCGATCCTCCACAGCCTCGCGCCGCGCGAGCGCGCCGTGCTCGAGCTTCGCTACGGCCTCGACGGCCAGCACCCGCGGACGCTCGACGAGGTGGGGCGGACGTTCAACGTGACCCGCGAGCGGATCAGGCAGATCGAGAACCAGAGCCTGAAGAAGCTGCGGGCTCTCGCGGACGCTCAGAAGCTTCGAGAAGTGGCATAGCCGTAGACTCGTCCTCCGTGGACGAGGCGTGGCAGGACGAGCTCGCGGAGGTCATCCGCATCCCCAGCGTGAGCGCCGAGGCGGCGCACGCCGACGACGTGCGGCGTGCGGGCGAGTGGGTCTGCGACTACGTGCGCGCCGCGGGCGGTACGGCAGAGCTCGCACCGTTTGGGGAGCGGTTCCTCGCGCTCGGCGAGCTCCGGGCCTCCTCGGGCGCGGCCGATGCGCCGGCGGTCCTCGTCTACGGCCACTTCGACGTCCAGCCGCCGGCGCCGCTCGAGCTCTGGGAGAGTGATCCGTTCGAGCTCGCGGTGCGCGACGGCTGGGCCTACGGACGCGGGATCGCCGACGACAAGGGCCAGCTGTATCTGCTTCTGAGGGCGGCCACAGAGCTTGCGCGCGAGGGGGCGCTGCCCGTGAACGTTCGGTTCGCCTGCGACGGCGAGGAGGAGATCGGCGGCCACACGATCGTCGACTTCATCGCCGTCGACGACCGGCCGGCGGACGCCTGCGTCATCTTCGACTTCGGCTTCCTGCGGCCGGGACTACCGGCCTTCTGCGTCGCGACCCGGGGGCTCGCGGCGCTCGAGATCGCCGTCACGACCGCGGAGCGTGACCTGCACTCCGGTATCTACGGCGGCGCCGCCCTGAACGCGACCCACGTCCTCGTCGACGCGCTTGCGGCGCTCTTTCCACGCGACGGCCGGCCGCCGGAGCCGCTTCGCGAAGGGATCGTCCCGCCGACCGAGGAGGAGCTCGCCGGCTGGCGGGAGCTGCCGCCGGGCGGCGACGAGCTCGCCGGGCAGGGTGCGCGGCCGCTCGACGCGCGCGCGGCGGAGGAGTTCTACCTGCGCACTCTGGCCGAGCCGTCGCTCGACGTGAACGGGATCCTCGGCGGCAAGCCGGGGGTGCGGAACACGACCATCTCGGCGCGGGCCTCGGCGGAGCTGTCGATCCGCCTCGCGCCCGGGCAGGAGGTGGCGACGATCGCCGCCGCCGCCGAGCGGATCCTGCGGGAGGCGCTGCCGGAGGGCGCGGAGCTCGAGGTGCACTCCCACGGTGTCCCACCCGGCCTGATCCGGCCCGACGAGCCGGCGGTGCAGCTCGGGCTCGACGCGTTCGAGCGCACGGTCGGCGTCCGGCCGCTCCTGATCCGCTCCGGCGGGACGCTGCCGATCGTGCCGGCGCTCCAGGCCCGCGGCACGCCGTCGATCCTCGCCGGCTTCTCGCTCCCGGAGAGCAACATCCACTCGCCAAACGAGCGGCTGCCGGTGGAGCACTTCCCGCTCGGGATCACCACCGGGCGGGAGCTCTTCGTGGCGTTGGCGAAGCTCTAGACGGGTGCGGGCTCGGACACGAGCCAGTCGCGCCCCTGCGGCGCCGCTTGCGGCGCCGCCCACAGGACGTACGGGTTTCCCGCACGTCCGTCTGCACTGACCGGTCGATCCGTCGACGGAGCTAGACGACTGGCTCGGACACGAGCCAGTCGCGCCCGAACGTTCTCATCTCGTCGATGATCGGCAGGAGCGCCTGGCCCTTGTCGGTGAGCTCGTACTCGACGCGGGGCGGCGACTCCGGGTAGCTCCGGCGCACGACGATCCCCTCGTGCTCGAGCGCGCGCAGGCGCTCGGAGAGCGTTCGGGGGCTGATGCCCGAGCACGAGTGCTCGAGCTCCGAGAAGCGGCGCGGGCCCTCCGAGAGGTCGTGGACGAGGAGCGCCGTCCACTTCGCGCCGACGATCTCCGCGCACGCGGCCACCGAGCAGGAGGTCGCCTCGTGCACAGGATTCATCGTCCGCATGTGCCGAATCTTACTCCTAGGGTCTGGCGTAAGCTCAAAGCCCGCGGCTCGACCGGTCGTTTCAGACGGACGCGCGGACGAAGCCCGCACGCCCTGACGTCGGCGCCGCAAGCGGCGCCTTAGTGACGGAACGGTCCCGGCGTTGCCTGAAGCTTCGGGATCGAGAAGCGCGCGATCGTCCCGAACCCGCCCGGCGCCGGCTTGCACGCCTGCGCCACTCCGGCGTCGCAGGCGACCGAGAGGAAGATGAACGCGTCCTCGATCGAGAAGCCGTGCTCGTCGACGAGGAGCCGCGCGGCCTCCTCCGAGACGAGCTTCAGCGCGTCGTCGTAGTCGTTCGCACTCGCGTGCGGGAGCCAGCGGTCGCCGAGCTCCGTCACCGGCCAGGTCGCCTGTTTGCCCTTCAGCAGATCGAAGCGAATCGTCGCCTCGCCCGCGATCTCGACGCCGGTGAAGCAGATCTCGCCGTCGCCCATCGAGGCGTGCATGTCGCCGACCGCGAACATCCCGCCGGGTTGGCGGACCGGGAAGAAGATGCGCGCGCCCGCGCCGTGCAGGTGGTCGTCGAGGTTGCCGCCGTGCCGGCCGGCGAGGCCGTTCGAGAGCGTGTCGCCGTCGGTGGCCACGCCGACGACGCCCACCATCGGCCGGGCGGGGAAGCTGACGCGGTCGTTCATACGCACCATCCCGTCCTCGACGCGGAAGAGCCGCGTGAGCGGCGAGCGCACCTCGTCGATCAGCTGGCCGAAGCCGGGGATGAGCGTCGCCACGCCCCACTCGATCGGCTTCACCTCGAGGATCTCGGCGACGAGCGAGTCGCCGGGCTCGGCGCCCTTCACGGCCACGGGTCCAGTGGCCCCGTTGATCCGCTCGAGATCGATCTCCGTGACGAGGTCGTCCTCGGAGCGGATCTGACCGGTGAAGCAGTCGTTCGTCTCGAAGACGACGGTGTCGCCGGGCTCGACCTCGAGCACCGGCTCGAGGTCGGGCCCGAACGCCCAGATCACCTGGTCACGGGACAGCCGGTGCTGCACTTGCGCCCTCCGGCGCCACCGTCTCGTCCTCGACGTACACGCGCTCCATGTCGCGCAGCCGGTCGGGCGCGGTCGCCCAGAGCCAGATCGTCAGGACGACGCCCGCGGCGACCCAGCCGATCGCGATCCAGTTCGCGTACTTGATCGGGTACGTGGGCGGGAACTTCACGTACTGGTAGTAGAGCGGGAAGAAGAAGAGCACCGCGCCGGCCGCCGGCAGGACGAAGTGCAGGAGCGGATTGAACTCGGCGCGCCGCTTCGTCCAGTAGTGCCAGATGCAGCCGAGGCAGATGAGGATGTAGACGATCACGACGACGATCACCGCGAGCGTCGCGATGAACGCGAAGCCGGTGAGCGGGCCCCACTTCCAGCCGAGTGCGAACGAGATGACGAGGGCGAAGGCGCTCATCCAGATGATCGCCACGTGCGGCGTCTTGAACCTGGGGTGGGTGCGGCCGAGCGGCCTCGGTGCGAGCCAGTTGCGGGCGAGCGCGTAGAAGACGCGCGTTCCGGCGTTCACGGCCGCGTTCGAGTTTGCCGCGATCGAGTTGCAGATGGCGAGGAAGACCAGGATCCAGCCGGTCGACCAGAAGACCTTGCCGAGGTTCCGCCACGGGTCGGCCCCGGTCGCCTGGCCGACGAAGCTGTCGAAGCCCGCGCCGAAGACCCAGGCGTACGCGCAGAGGACGTAGAAGAGGCCGATCGCGAGCGCGGAGCCGATGACCGCGAACGGCACGGTGCGACGCGGATTGCGCGCTTCCTCTCCGAGCGGCGCGGCGGCCTCGAAGCCGATGAAGGCGAGGATCGCGAAGACCATCCCGCGGAAGACGCCGTTCCAGCCGCCGAGCGCGTGGTCCGGGTTGAACGGAGCGAGGTTCAGGTCGCCCGTGTTCGAGAGCAGCATCCAGATCGCGAGCGCGCCGAAGACGGCGATCTCGAACGCGCCGAGGATCACGCCGGCCGTCGTCGAGATCCGGATGTCGCGGTAGGTGAGCAGGAACACGATCACGGTCATGAGCGTCGCCCAGATCCACCACTGGCCGGTGTAGTGCCAGCCCGCCTCGCTCCCCATCACCTCCCGCATCGCCCAGCCGAACTCGAGGTAGAGGAACGGCGCGACGAGCGGCTCGAAGAGGATGAAGAGCCACGCGACGATGAAGCCGGCCGGCGGCCCGAGCGAGCGCGCTGCGTAGGCGTAGAGGCCTCCCGCCGACGGCTCGAGCCGCGCGAGCTGGCCGATCGCGACGGCGGCGCACAGGCAGGCGATCAGCGCGAGCAGGACGGAGAGCGCGAGCGCCTGCTTGGAGAACGGCACCGAGATGTAGATCGAGTATGCGACTGCGGCGCCCGGCGCCATGTGCGTGATCGACTGGAACAGGACCTGCGGCAGGCCGATCGAGTGCTCGCGCAGGTGGTCGAAGGTCCGGGCCGGAACTCGTGCCGCTTCCATTCACGCCTCCTATTCACGCCTCCTCGGTCGCCTCTTCGCCCCGCCCGATGCTTTCGGATTGAAAGCGGCTGGTCAAGCGCATCTTTTGTCACAGGGGTCTGACCCCTGCGGCGCGCGAAGCTGCTTCGCTCCACGGCCGCGTGACGCTTTCGTTACAGCGGGGTCTGACCCCGGAGCGGCCGGTTTGGACTAGTCCCAGGGCGGGGGGTTGTGCACCCACCGGCCGCCGACCATCGTCGCCACGACCTGCACCTCGCGGAGCTCCTCCGGCTCGGCGCACTCGAACGGGTCACGGTCGAGGACGACCAGGTCGGCCAGGAAGCCGGGGACGAGCTTCCCGCGGCGGCGCTCGTCGCCGGCCAGCCAGGCCGGCGCCAGGATCGTCGCCTCGAGCGCCTGCTCGAGCGTGACCGTCTGCTCGGGGTGCCACGCCGGTCGGTCGTCGATCGTCCGCAGCACGCCGGCGCAGACCCCCGCCCACGGGTCGAGCTCCTCGATCGGCGCGTCGGAGCCGTTTGCGAGCAGCGCGCCGGACTCTAGGAGCGACCGGTATGCGTACGCGCCGTCCGTCTTCCCGGCCCAGAAGCGGTCGGCGAGGTCGCGGTCGGAGGGGGCATGGCTGAACTGGACGGAGGCGGCGACGCCGAGGCGCGCGAAGCGCGGCAGATCCTCGGGGGCCAGGAGCTGCGCGTGCTCGATCCGCGGCCGCAACCCACGCGGCGCCCAGACGTCACGCGTCGCCTCGAAGGCGTCGAGCGCCTCCCGGTTCGCGAGATCGCCGATCGCGTGCACGGCGACCGGCAAACCTGCCGCGGCGCCGCGCCGCACGAAGTCTTCGAGGCCCTCGCGCGAGGTGATCTGGACGCCCGAGCCGTCGAGCATCCGCGCCGTCTGCGAGCCGAGCGTCCCGTCCATGAACGCCTTCAGGTAGCCGATCCGGAGCAGCGGGTCGCCGAAGCCGCTCCGCACTCCGAGCGCGGCCAGCTCGGTGACCTGCTCCGCCGGCACCGACTGCCACACGCGCAGCGTGAGCACCCCCTCGGCGGCGAGCGTCTGCCAGAAGCGGAGCGCGCCGCGCCAGCCGTCCTTGTCGTGCACGGCCGTGACGCCTCGCCCGGCCGCGACCCGGAGCCCGTCCTGCATCGCCTCGACGGACTCCTCGTCCGACGGCGCGGCGTGGGAGTCGCGGAAGTGCCACGCGCACTCCTCGCGGAGGACGCCCGTCGGCTCGCCGCGCTCGTCCACCTCGACGACGCCGCCGGGAACCTGGAGGTTGCCGTTCGCGTGCGCGAGCGCCGCCGAGTTGAGCCAGAGCGAGTGGTAGTCCTTGGCCATCAGCGCCGTGGGCGTGTCCCCGGTGACGCGGTCGAGCGCCTCCTTCGTCGGCTCGACCGGCGGCGACCACTCGCCGCTTCGCCAGCCGAAGCCGCGGAGCCACCGGCCCGGGGACACCGACGCAGCCGCCTCCGCGACGCGCGCGACCGCCTCCTCGAGCGAGCCGGCTCCCTCGAGGCGCACCTCGCGCCGCGCGACCGCCCAGGTCGGGAAGTGCACGTGCGCGTCGTTGAAGCCGGGCAGCACGCAGCGGCCCCCGAGGTCGACCCGCTCCGGGCTCGGGAGCACCGTCTCGTGCGTCCCGACGCCGCCCGCGACGACCTCGCCCGCGATCGCGAGCGCGCGTGAGACCGGCAGGCTCGGCTCCATCGTCCGGACGACGCCGTTCTCGAGGATCACGGTCCGGAATCTACAAGCGACGCGCGCCCAGCTCCGCCCACAGCAGGTCGGGCGGGCCGAACCGTGTCGCCTCGACGCGGGCGAGGCGGTAGAGCCGGTGGAGCGAGGTCTGGTCGGTGAGCCCACGCGCGCCGCAGACCTGGATCGCGAGCCGCGTGACGGCGAGCGCCGTCTCGGCGGCGAGCGCCACCGCCTCGCCGCCGGCCTCGGCGGCTTCAGGCTCCCCGTCGTCGAGCCGGCCTGCGGCCGCGTACACGAGGAGGCGAAGCGCCTCGAGGCGCACGTACGCGTCCGCGAGGCGGAAGGCGATGCTCTGGAAGGCCTGCAGCGGCTGACCGAACTGCTGCCGCCGGCTCGCGTGCCAGGTCGCCTCGGCGTGCGCTCCCTCGGCGAGGCCGAGGAGGTAGCCGGCCTGCCGCACGCGCGCCGCTCCGAGGACGTCACTCGTCAGCGGGCACGACACCGCTGCCGTGATCCCGTCGAGCGAGAGGAGCGCGTTGCCGTCCCGGCCGAGGCGCGGCTCCTCCTGGAGCTGCCGGCGCTCGACGAGCGCGAGCGTCGGCCCGGCCGGAACGGCGTAGAGCGCGACGTCGGCCGCGGCGGCCACGACCTGCCGCGCGAGCCGTTCGCTGCCGAGGCGCTCGAAGCCGGCCGGCGCGGCGACGATGCGGCCCTCGAGGAGCGCGTCGAGGAGCGGATCGTCCCGCCCGTCCGCGGTGAGCGCGTGCACGCTCAAGGCCACGCCGGCGTACGGGTTCCCGTGGCCCAGACGGCCGAGCTCCTCGCAGACGAGGACGGAGGCGCCGAGGCCGAGGTCGAAGCCGCCGCGCTCGAGCTTCGGCGCCTCGAGCCGCAGCAGAGCCGGCCAGGCCGGCGCGCCGGCCCCGTGATCCGCCGGCTGCGTGTGGACGTCGCGCTCGGCGGGAACCGCGGCCAGGGCGTTTCGAAGCGCCCGCCGCAGCTCGAGGCGCACCTCGTCCGCGTCCGGCTCCTCCGGGACGCCCTCGCGCGTCGCGGCGGCGACGATCTGGAGCATGACCTCCGACGTGCCGGCCGAGAGCGTCAGCCCCGGCGCCTCGCGGTACGCCGCCTCGAGAAGCGGCGCGCCGGCGATCGCCGGGACCTGCGCCGCCCAGAGCGCCACCTCCTGCGCGAGCTCGCTGGAGTAGTACTTCGCCGCCGCGCTCCTCGGCTCGTCCACCACGCCGTCTGCGAGCCGCTCGAGGATGCTCCACGCGTACAGGCGGCTCGCCTCGAGGACCGCGGCGAAGCGGCCGACGCGCCGCTGCACGGCCTCGCCGGCCGCCTCGCCCGCGAGGCCGTCGACGGCCGCGGCGAGCCAGCGCTCCGCCTTGAGCGTGTAGTCGAGGCCGGTGCGCTCGATCGCGAGCGCCTGCGACACGAGCGGCCATCCGTTTCCCACCTCGCCGACCACGGCGGAGCGCGGAACGCGGACGTTGTGGAGCTCGACGCGGTGGAACTGCTCGTCCGCGAAGCTCGGGAGGACGGCGCGCCGCACGCCCTCGGCGTGCAGGTCGACGAGGAACAGCGTGATCCCGGCGAGCTTGTTCTCCTCCATCGACGTGCGGGCCGCGCACAGGCCCACGTCCGTGACGTCGCTCTTCAGGCTGAAGACCTTCGTCCCGTTGAGGAGCCAGTCGTCGCCGTCCTCTTCCGCGCTCGTGCGGAGCGAGCTGAGATCCGAGCCCGCGCCGGGCTCGGTGTAGAGGACGCTTGCGAACGTCTCTCCGCGTGCGAAGCCGGGGAGGTAGGTCGCCTTCTGCTCCGGGGTTCCCGCGAGGAGCAGGAAGAGGCCGACGATCTGGATCGTGTTCACGTGCAGCGTGTCGGGGAAGCCGGCGCGGACGAGCTCGGAGATCACGAGCGCCGCGTCGAGCAGGCTCCGGTCGCGGCCGCCGTACTCGGCCGGCCAGTTGACAGCGAGCAGGCTGAGCCGGCCGAGCTCGCGGTAGAGCGGCCGCGCGTCGGGCTCGTGCTCATCGCTCGCGTGGAACCGGGCGAGCTCCCGCTGGACGGGCTCGCTCTCGAGCGCTGCCCGCACCTCCTCGAGCAGGTCGTGCTGCGTGCCGGCCGTCGCTACCACGATCCACCTCCTGTGCTCGCGAGCGTCCTGTCGACGATGCGCCCGAGCGGCTCGGCCAGCGCGCCCGAGACGATCGCGTAGTGGTCGCCCGGGACCGTCTCGCTGTGGAAGGGCCCGGAGACGACGCGCTTCCACTCGGCCGCGACGTCGGGCGAGCGCTCGGCGTTCACGAGCGTGACCGGGCCCTCGTAGGGCCGCGGCCGGTAGGCGAGCAGGCCGAGCGCGTTCGCGTGGAAGATGCGGTAGCGCTCGCCGAGCTCCTCCCGGCTCACGCCGATCCGGGCGGCGAGCCCGTCGAAGTCGTCGGTCTCGGACGCCGCCCCGGCGAGGCCGGTGACGTCCTGGGCGAAGTAGCTGCGGAGCCGCTCCTCCGACCACGCCGGCTCGTCGTCGGTGACGTAGGCGGCGTCGAGGAGGAGCACCGGCGACGACTCGTCCTCGATTCGCGCCATCTCGTAGGCGACCAGGCCGCCGAACGACCAGCCGCCGAGGACCCACGGCCGCGGGATGCCGCTCTCCCGGAGCCGGTCGAGGTACTCCCGCGCGAGCCGCGGGACGCGCTCCTCCGGGGGCGCGTCCCCGTCGCCCGCCTCGTCGGCGAAGCCGTACACGGGCGACGGCTCGCGAAGCGCTGCGGCGAGCGGCGCGTAGCAGAAGACCGCTCCGCCCACCGGATGCACGAGCACGAGCGCGGGCGACCCGTCGCCTGCCCGCAGCGAGATCGGGCCGCCGCTGCGCTTCTGCGGCTCCGAGCGGAGCCGTCGCAGGAGCTCGAGCTTCGCAGGCGAGAGGCTCATGCCGTCTTCCCGGCCGGCAGCTCGGCGAGGATGCGCTCGGCCTCCTCCTCGGGGATCGACTCCAGGTACGCCACCAGCTCGGCGTCGTCCATCTGCCCGATCCGCTGCTGGTCGACGAGCATCGCGAGGTTGGCCGGCGTCGGCGCCCGGAAGAAGTCGGCGAGGGCGATGTCCGTCTCGAAGCGCCGACGGATCCTCGAGATGAGCTGCGCCGCCTGGAGGCTGTTCCCGCCCAGCTCGAAGAAGTTGTCGTAGATGCCGATCTTCTGGACGCCGAGGATGGGCGCGAACACGTCGTTCACGAGCGCGCGCTCCGTGTCGTTCCGCGGCGGTGCCTTCTCGCCAGCACGCCGGCCGGGCTCCGGCGGCGGCAAGGCGTCGCGGTCGACCTTGCCGCTCGCCGTCAGCGGCAGCTCCGGCAGGTCGACGAAGTACTCGGGCAGCATCGAGGCCGGCAGGTGCTCGGACAGGAACGAGCGCAGCGCGCCGCGATCAAGCTTCGTCTCCGGCACGGTGCTCACGTACGCGACGAGGTGCTTCTCGCCGTCGTCGTCCGTCCACGGCTCGGCGACCGCGTTCCGAACCTTCGGGTGGGCGACGAGCGCCGCTTCGATCTCGCCGAGCTCGATCCGCAGGCCACGGATCTTGACCTGGCGGTCGATCCTGCCCACGAACACGAGCCGCCCGTCCTGGAGCCGCTTCACGAGGTCGCCGGTGCGGTAGAGCCGCCCGCCGGGCGCGGCGCCGAACGGATCGGGGACGAACTTCTCCTCGGTCAGCTCGGGCCGGTTCAGGTAGCCGCGCGCGAGGCCGGCGCCGCCGATCACGAGCTCGCCGAGGACGCCCTTCGGCACCGGCTCGAGGTTGCGGTCGAGGACGTAGGCGACGTGGTTCGCCATCGGCAGCCCGATCGGCGGCGAGCCCACGCAGTGACCCACGCACTCCTCGTCGATCATCGTCACCGTGCACTCGGTCGGGCCGTAGCCGTTGTGGAACCGCCGGCCGGGGCTCCACCGGTTGACGAGCTCGGCGGGGAAAGCCTCGCCGCCCACGAAAACGATCCGGAGGGCCTCGAACCGCTCCGGCTCAAGGAGCGCCATCACGGGCGGCGGGAGGTCGATGACGGTGATGCCCGCGCGCTCCATCAGCTCCTGGATGCGGTCGATCGCGAGGCGCTCCTCGTCGGTCGCGAGGTAGAGCCGCGCGCCGGTGAGGAGCGCGGAGAAGAGCTCGAACACCGAGACGTCGAAGGTGATCGAGGCGAAGCCGAGTACGCGGTCCTCGGGCGTCAGCTCGAAGAGCTCCTGCACCGAGCGCACGAAGTTGACGACGTTCCGGTGCTCGATCTGGACGCCCTTCGGCTTGCCGGTCGACCCGGAGGTGTAGAGGGCGTAGGCCAGGTTCTCGGGCGCCGCCGAGGCCGGCGGGTTCGTGTCGGGCTGGGCCGCCAGCTCGTCGGCATCCGCGTCGAGGCGGACGACCGGTGCGCCCTCCGGCAGCCGCTCCGCGAGCTCGGCGCTCGTGACGACCGCGACCGGCTGCGCGTCCTCGACGATTCCCGCGAGGCGCCCCTTCGGGTGCGTCGGGTCGAGCGGCAGGTAGGCGGCGCCCGCCTTGTGGATGCCGAGGACGGTGACGACGAGGTCCTCCGTGCGCGGCAGGCAGAGCGCGACGATCGTCTCGGGGCCCGCGCCACGCTCGCGGAGGAGGTGGGCGAGCCGGTTCGCGCGCCGGTTCAGCTCCGCGTAGTCGAGCTCGCGGCCCTCGACGACGAGCGCCACCGCGTCGGGCGCGCACGCGACCTCGGCCTCGAACCAGGCCGGAACGGTCGTAGCCGGAATCTCGCGCTCCGGGCCGGCCCACCCGTGGACGAGCTCGTGCCGCTCCTCGTCGGAGAGCAGGGCGAGGCGCGAGAGCGGCTGGTCGGGGTCCTCCGTCGCCGCGTACAGCAGCTGCCCGTAGTGGGTGATCATCTGGTGGACGAACTCGGGGTCGAAGAGCTGGGTGTTGAACTCGACCCAGAGGTCGATGCAGTCGCGCGTCTCGCTCATGTTCCAGCTGATGTCGAACCGCGACGTGCCGGGGTCGAGGAACTCCTGCTCGACCTCGAGGCCGGCCAGGGAGAGCTTCTCGCCGTACGCGTTCTGCCACGAGGCTGCGATCTGGAAGAGGGGCGAGCGGGAGGGATCGCGGACCGGGTGCACCGCGTCGACGAGCGTCTCGAAGGGCAGCGCGCCGTTCGTGAACCCCTCCTGGACGACCGGCTTCAGCCGGCCGACGAGCTCGCGGAAGGTGGGGTTGCCGGACGCGTCCGCGCGCAGCACGAGCATGTTCACGAAGAAGCCGAGCAGCGGCTCGACCTCCGTCTGGGCGCGGTTGGACGTCGGCGAGCCGAGCACGAGGTCGTCCTGGCCGGAGTAGCGGTGGAGCAGGGTGAAGAAGGCCGAGATCGCGATCGTGAACGGCGTCGTGCCCTCCTGCTTGGCGAGCTCGTGCGTGCGCTCGATCAGCTCGTACGGCAGCGTGCGCGAGATGAAGGTGCCTTCGTAGGTGAGCGTGGACGGGCGCGGTCGGTCGGTCGGGAACTCGAGCACCTGGAGCCCTTCGAGCCGCTTTCGCCAGTAGTCGAGGAGCTCCTCGAGGGTCTCTCCCTGGAGCCACTCGCGCTGCCACTCCGCGTAGTCCGTGTACTGGATCGGAAGCGGTTCGAGCTCGGGCTCCCGGCCCTCGCGCGCGGCGTTGTACAGCTCGCGGACCTCCTCCACGAAGACGCCGAGCGACCAGCCGTCGAAGACGATGTGGTGGACGACGAAGGCGAAGACGTGGTCGTCGGGCGCGATCCGGAGGAGCGTCGCGCGCCAGAGCGGCCCCGTGGACAGGTCGAACGGCTGCTCGGCGATCGCCGTGGCGCGCCGGTGCGCCTCCTCCTCGTCGGCGACGTCGACCGGCTCGAGGGCGACGGGGGTCTCCGGGAGCACGATCTGCACCGGGCCGTCGTCGCCCTCCCCGAAGTACGTGCGCAGCGTGTCGTGCCGGCGGACGACGGTTGCGAGCGCCCGCTCGAGCGCGTCCCGGTCGAGCTCGCCGCGCAGGCGGAAGGCGACCGGCACGTTGTACGTCGGATTCCCGGGCGCGAGCCGGTCGAGGAACCACAGCGTCTCCTGCGAGTAGGAGAGCGGCGCCGGGCCGCTCCGCTGTCGTGGCTTCGGGCCCTCGGCCTGCTCGGGCGCGGCGAGCTCGGCCCGCAGCAGGGCCAGGAACTCGGCGCGCCGGTCTTCCGGAAGCTGCGCCAGACGGCTGGCGATGTCGGTGCTCATCCTCGACCTCCTTGTCCTGCGATCACCTGGTTCAGCAGGGCGTCGAGCTGCTCCGGCCCGAGCCCTCTCAGTACCTCCGCCTCGATGGCTGCGCCGATCTCGGCGACGCTCGCGTTGGCGAGCAGGAGCGAGACCGGGAGCTGCACGCCGCACTCCGACTTGATGTCGCCGATCACGCCGAGCGCGGCGAGCGAATGGCCGCCGAGCTCGAAGAAGCGGTCCTCGCGGCCGGCGCCGGCGGCGTCGAGGCGCCGTTCGAGCACGGAGACGACGAGCTCCTCCCAGGGCGTCTCGGGCGGGACCGCCTCCGCGCCCTCGCCGTCGAGCGTCGGCGAAGGCAGCAGCTTACGGTCGACCTTGCCGGTCGCCGTGCGCGGAAAGCGCTCGAGCGTGACGTAGCGGCGGGGGAGCATGTAGGGCGGGAGTCGCTCCGCGAGGTGGGCGTGCAGCTCCTCGGCGAGCCGGGCCTCGTCCGAGGCCGACGGCGAGGGGACGACGTAGGCGACGAGCGCGGGCGTGGCGCCGAGCGTGCGCAGCGCGACGACGGTCATCGCCACCGCCGGGTGCTCGGCGAGCGCGGTCTCGATCTCGCCGAGCTCGACGCGGAAGCCGCGGATCTTGACCTGCGTGTCGCGGCGGCCGAGGAACTGGAGCTCGCCGTGTGCGTCGAGGCGCACGAGGTCGCCCGAGTTGTAGGCACGCTCGGCCCCGCCGTCGACGTCGATCTCGGCGAAGCGCTCGCGCGTCAGCTCCTCGCGGAAGAGGTAGCCGCGCGCGATCTGGACGCCGCCCATGTAGAGCTCGCCGATCCCGCCGGCGGGGACGGGCCGGCGCGCGTCGTCGAGGACGAAGGCGCGCGCGTCGTCGATCGGCCGGCCGATCGGCGGCAGCTCGGGCCACTCCTCGGGCGGGCCGGAGAGCATGCGCGCGGTGCAGATGTGCGTCTCCGTCGGCCCGTAGTGGTTGTGCAGCATGCAGCCGGGAAGCGCGGCGAAGAACGACCGGAGCGCCGGCGTCACCTTGAGCTGCTCGCCCGCCTGGTAGACGTCGACGAGCGTGGGCGGCACCTCGCCGGTGAGCTCGGCCGCGTGGACGAGCTGCTCGAGCGCGACGTGGGGGAGGTAGAGCGTCGTGATCCGCTGCTCGCGGAGGAGCCGCAGAAGCCGCTCGGGATCCGTCCGTGACTCCTCGTCGATCATCACGACGGTGTCGCCGCCGCACCAGGTCGTGAAGAGCTCCTGCACCGAGACGTCGAAGGCGAGCGTCGTGAACTGGAGCGTCCTGCCTTCGCCGGGCGGGAGCCGGCGCGGGAAGCGGAGCTGCCACGCGACGACGTTCGCCGGCGCGCGGTGCGTCATCTCGATGCCCTTCGGCCGACCGGTCGTCCCGGACGTGTAGATGACGTAGGCGAGGTCGTCCCCGCGCACGTCTGCGGGCGGCGCGTCGGCGGGCTGCCCCGCGAGCTCCTCGCCGAGCCGGTCGAGGACGAGCACCGGAACGTCGCCCGCCGGCACGCGGTCGGCGAGCGTCGAGTGGACGAGCACCGCGACGGGCTTCGAGTCCTCGAGGATGAAGCGGATCCGCTCGGGGGGCAGCGTCGCCTCGATGGGGACGTAGCCGGCGCCGGCCTCGAGGACGGCGAGCGCGGCCACGGGCAGGTCGGCGACGCGCGGCAGGCAGAACGCGACCCGCTCGTCGCGGCCGGCGCCGTGCGCGCGCAGGAGCGCGGCGAGGCGTGTCGCCCGCGCCTGGAGCTCCGCGAACGTCAGCCGCTCGTCGCCCTCCTCGAGCGCGGGCGCGTCCGGCGTCCGCTTTACCTGGGCATGGAAGAGCGCGAGCACGCTCTCCGGAGCGGCGGGCTGGGTCGCGTCGGTCCACCGCTCGACGATCGCGACCGTCTCGCCGGGCGCGAGCAGCGTCTCGTCGGCCGGCCGGCGCTCGGGCGCGGCGAGCGCCGCCCGGAGCAGGGCGTGGAGGTGGTGGAGGAAGCGCTCGACCGTCCAGTGGTCGTACTGCTCCACGTCGTACTCGGCCGCGAGCTCGGCGTCGTCGCCGGCCAGCGTGACCGTGACCGTCACGTCGAGCTCGGCCGAGCCCGCGTCGAGCCGCTCCGTCTCGACCCGGAGGCCCGGCAGCTCCGGCGGCCGCTCGTCCTCGATCACGAGCGCGACCCGGAAGAGCGGGACACGGGAGCGCTCCGGGTCGTCGTGGAGCGCCTCGACGATCTGCGGGAGCGGGAGCGTGCCGTGCTCTCGCGCGGCCCTCGCGGCCGCGACCGCCGCGGTGACGAGCTCCCGAAACGACGCCTCCCGCGTGGGGCGGAGGTGGACGGGGATGCTCGTCCCGAAGCAGCCGACGACGTCCTCGGCGCCGGGCGGGCGGCCGTCGTAGGGCATCCCGACGACGACGTCCTCCTGGCCGGTGTACCGGCGAAGCAGCGCGCCGAGCGCGGCGAGGGAGACGGCGAGCGGGTCGCCAAGCTCACGAAGCCTTTCGCCGAGGCCCGGCTCGCAGCGCACCCGCACGACCTCGCTCCGGAAGCTCGGGCGGGGCGGGCGCGGCCGGTCGGCGGGCAGCGTGAGGTCGGGCGTGCCCGCCAAGTGCTCCCGCCACCAAGCGGCCGCGCGCTCGGCCTCGCTCGCCGGCGCCTCCTGCTCCCGGCGGACGAGATCCGCCCAGGTCACCGAGCGCTCGGCCTCCGGCTGCCGGCCGGCGTAGGCCTCGGCGAGCTCGCGGAGCACGATCGGCACCGAAGGCCGGTCGCACGCGATCTGGTGCGCGCACCAGAGGAAGACGTGGTCGTCGGCTGCTAGCCGCCAGAGGCTCGCGCGCCAGAGCGGGCCGTCGAGCGCGAACGGCCGGACGACCTCGCGCGCGGCCGCCTCGCGCGCCTCGGCCTCGCTCGAGGCCTCGAGACTTCCGAGCCCCTCGCCGCCTGCGAGCGTCGGGTGCCGCGACACGACCTGCCGGAGGGCGGCCTCGAGCGCTTCGACGTCGAGGGGACCATGGAGGCGCAGGCAGGCGTGGACGTGGTAGGCGCGCTCCGCGCCGGGCACGCCCGCGAGCAGCTGCAGGGTCTCCTGGGCGGACGAGAGCGGCGCGGCCTCCTCCAGCCTGACGGACGTCATGTCGCCTCCTCTCTTGCTTCGGTGAGCCGATGCAGCGCGTCGGTGAGGACGCGGATCCCGGTCAGGTACTCGTCGATCGCGATGTGCTCGTCGGCGGCGTGGTCCAGGCGGCTGTCGCCGGGCCCGTACGTCGCCATGGGGACGCTCCAGTGCTCGGCGAGGACGTTGATGTCCGACGTCGCGGTCTTCACCTTCAGCCGCGGCTCGCCTCCGGCGCGGCGGATCGCGCCCGTCAAGGCGCGGACGACGGCGCTGCGGCGGTCGGCGCGCGCGGCGGCGACGCGCGCGACGAGCTCGAGCTCTCCGCCCCCGCCGAGCTGCGCGAGGAGCGACAGGAGCCTCTCTGTGTCGAAGCCGACCGGCGTCCGGAAGCAGAGCTCGAGCTCCGCCTCCTCGAGGCCGCCGCGCATGGCCGTCAGGGTGACGGCGAGCCGGTCGAAGGCCGCGTGGCCGTGCCGGCGGTCGTCGCCGCGGCGATCCCAGCCCTCGACGAGCGACAGGACGTCGGACCAGAACGCGGCCGCGACCTCCGTCGCCTTCGGCGCCGGGTTCGTCGGGTGCGTCGGCGGCCGCGTGACGCGGTAGACGACGTCGACCTTGCCCTTGTAGCCGAGCGTGACGCACGACCAGCCCGAGGGCTCGCCGACGATCAGCGCGTCCGGCGGATCGAGCGTCGCGGCGAGGTGGTGCGCCCCGCGCGAGGCCGGCGTCTCCTCCTCCACCGCGCCGGCGACGACGATCGTCCCCGGTGCGTCGCGTGCCTGCGTCGCCGCCAGGACGAGCGCGGCGAGCGGTCCCTTGGCGTCTGCGGCGCCGCGGCCGTACAGCTTCCGCCCCTCCTCCCGCACGGGCACGAGGCCTGGAGCGGTGTCGAGGTGGCCGACGAGGAGCACGGTCGGCCCGCCGCCGCCGCCGGTCTCGCCGATCGCGTTTCCGGCGGCGTCGATCCTCGCGTCGAGTCCGAGCTCCGTCATCGCCTCCACCAGGAGCTCGGCGAGCGGGCGCTCCTCGTAGGGCGGCGAATGCACCTCGAGCATCCGGCGCAGAAGGTCGAGCGCGAGGTCGCGGCCGATCGAGGCTTCCACGGGCGCCGTCCTCGTCACGCCGCCGCCCCTTCCCGTTCGAGCTCGATCCGCGTGCCGCCGCCGGCGAGCGCCGCGTGCACGGGCCGCTCGCCGGCGCCGTCGGCGACGACCACCTCGGGCACGCCTTGGAGGAGCGCCTCCCGGGCCGCGACGAGCTTGAGCCCCATCCCTCCCTCGGCCCACACGGGCGGCGAGCCGGAGGGAGGCAGCGGGCACGTGTCGAGCGCCGACGACTCGTCCGCCGGGTCGCGCAGCACGCCGGGCGCGCGCGTGAGGAGGATGAGCGTCGACGCGTCGAGCGCGGCGGCGACGGCGGCGGCGGCGCGGTCGGCATCGACGTTCACGGCGCCGCCGTCGTCGGCGAGCGCGGGCGGCGAGACGACCGGCAGGAAGCCCGCGTCGAGGAGGGCGTCCAGGAGCTGCACGTTCACGCCGACGAGAAGCCCGGCGTGGCTGTCCCGGACGACGACCACGCGGCCGTCGACGAGCGCGCGCTGGGCTCCCTTCCGCCGCGCGACGAGCAGACCGCCGTCGAGACCGGTGAGGCCGACGGCGGCCACGCCCTCTCGGGCCAGGAGCTCGACGAGCCGCGGCTTCACGGCGCCCGCGAGCGCGAGCGTCAAGACGTGAAGCGTCGCGTCGTCCGTGTAGCGCGCCACCACCCCGTCCGGTGCGACCAGCTGACGCTGCGGCACGCCGAGCTTGGCCGCCAGGCGGTCGATGTCGGCCGAGCCGCCGTGCGCGAGGACGACGCGACGCCCGTCCCGGCGGAGGGCGGCGACGTCGGCGCAGACATGTCCTTCGGCGACGCCTCGCGCCCCGCCGCACTTCACGACGATCGTCTCCCGCCCGCTCATTAGACGGGGTGCAGGCCGGGGAAGCCGAGGCCGGCGCGCTCGGGCCAGCCCATGCGGACGTTGAGGCACTGGACGGCGTTGCCGGCCGCGCCCTTCACCAGGTTGTCGAGCGCCGCGACCGCGTACAGCCGCCGCGAGCCGTTGCCGAGGGCGAAGCCGACGTCGCAGAAGTTCGAGCCGGTCAGGATCTTCGGCTCGGGCTGGCGGTAGAGCCCGCGCCGCTGCTTGACGAGGCGGACGAACGGCTCGTCGCGATACTGCTCGCGGTAGGCGCTCCACAGGTCCTTCTCGGTCGCGTCCTCCAGCAGCGTCGTCGTGCAGAGCACCTGCACGCCGCGGACGGCCTCGACGCCGGTCGCCGTCATGTGCACGCGCAGGCCCGTCTGCTGCGCGATCTCGGCCTCGTGGCGATGGCCGAAGGCGAAGATCCGTAGCGCGCCGCTTCGCACCGGGTGCTGGTTCGCGCGCTCGTCGCCCGTGCCCGAGCCGCTCGAGCCGCTGCGGGCGTCCACCTCGACGTCCTCGGCGACGAGCTTCCGCGCGGCGAGCGGATGAAGCGCCAGGATGGCCGCGACGGCCGCGCAGCCGGGCACCCCGATCGCCTCGGCGCGCCGCAGCTCGTCGCGGTGGAGCTCGGGGATCCCCGGCACGAATCGCTCGACGAGGTCGGCCGCCGCGTGCGGGCCGTAGTAGCGCTCGAAGGTCTCGAGGTCGCGGATCCGGAAGTCGGCGGACAGGTCGACGACGAGCGGCGCGCGGCCGACGAGCTCCGGCAGGAGCTTCATCGACGTGCCGTGCGGCGTCGCCAGGAAGAGCACGTCGTAGCCTTCGCCGAGCTCGTCGAGCGTCGAGAACTCGAGGTCGGTGAGGCTGCGCAGGTTCGGGTGGGCGCCCTCGACGCGCCGGCCGGCGTGCCGGAGCGACGTCGCCGCGACCACGTCGACCGACGGGTGGCCGAGCAGGATGCGCAGCAGCTCTCCGCCGACGAAGCCGCTCGCGCCGACGATCGCCGCGCGGATCACACGCGCACCTGCGCAGTCAGGTGCTCGACGATCGCTCCGGCGACGTCGATGCCGGAGGCCGTGACGAACCCGCGGAACTCGACGCCCGCGTTGACCTCGAGCACGTACAGCTCGCCGTGCCGCCCCTCGAGCAGGTCGACGCCCGCGATCTCGGCGCCGGTCGCCTCGGCGGCGGCGACCGCGAGCTCGGCCACGTCGTCGTCGAGCGGGCAGGGCCGCGACCTCGCGCCGAGCGCGACGTTCGTCCGCCAGCCGTCGACCGCGAGCCGGTAGGTCGCGCCGAGCGCCTCGCCGCCGACGACGATCACGCGCACGTCGCGTCCCGGCTTGTCGATCGGCTCCTGGACGCAGAGGATCTGCGTCTGGGGTGCCGGGAGGGCGGCGCAGTACTCGAGCACTGCGGTCGCCTCGCGGGCGTCGCGCAGCAGGACGACGCGCCGGCCCCACGAGCCGTTCAGCGGCTTGAGCACGACCGGGTACCCGAGCTCCCTTGCCGCGCCCCGCACAGCCTCCGGGCCGAGCGCGAGCACGGTGCGCGGCGCCGGCAGCGCCGCCTCGCGCAGCGCGACTGCCGTCTTCCACTTGTCGCCGCAGATCCGGATCGCCTCGGAGGAGTTGACCGTTCGCACGCCGAGGTTCTCGAGCGCGAGCGCCGCGTACAGCGCGCGGGTGGCGCTGATCTCGCGCACGAGCGCCGTCTCCCACGCCGGCGAGGCGCCGTCGACGGCAGCGTGCAGCCTCCGCGGATCGACGACGACGTGCGGGATTCCCCACGCCTGGAGGGCCTTGAGGAGGAGCTTCTCCTCGAAGCGGACGCGCGAGGCGAGGACGGCGACGGCCTCCTCCATCCGCTACTCCCCCCAGTCCTCCTCGGGCTCGGGCGCGAGCGCGAGCAGGATCGGCTCCGTCGTCACGACCTCGAGCTCGCTGCGGCAGTCGGGGCACTCGACGATCTCGTTGAGCTGCACCGCCTCGGCGAAGGCAATCTCACGGTCGCACTCTGGGCAGGTCGAGGTCACGCTGACTCCTCCTTTCCTCGTGGTGGTCGTCGCATCGCGCGCCGCCGAGCTCGCGGAGCACGCACTCCGTAATGGCCCCGGCGTGGACGCCGTAGTGCCGAAGCAGGAACTCGTGGCCGCCGACTGTCTTCGCGAACGTGTCCGGGACGCCGACTCGCAGCACCCGCCGCGGCTCGAGCTCGGCGAGCGTCTCGGCCACGGTGGCGCCGAGGCCGCCGGTCCGCCAGTGGTCTTCCACGGTCACGACGAGCTGTGCGTCGGTGACCGCGTCGACCAGCGTCGCGGCGTCGAAGGGCTTGATCGTGTGGGCGTTGAGGACGGCGGCTGAGATCCCCTCGGCGCCGAGCTCCTCCGCCGCCTCGACCGCCGCGAGGACGGGGAGCGGGCCGGCCGCGACGACGACCGCGTCCTCGCCCGGCCGCAGGCACTGGAGCCGACCGACGACCGGAGGCTCGGCCTCGACAGGCGAGGTGGCCTTGCGGCCGAGACGAAGGTAGACCGGCCCTGGCAGGTCGACCGACTGCGTCACGAGCGACGCCGTCTGGGCCGCGTCCGCCGGCACCAGCACCGTCATGTTCGGCAGGGTCCGCATCACCGCGAGATCCTCGAGCGAGTGGTGGGTCGGCCCGAAGTGGCCGGCCGAGAGCCCGCTGTGCGTGGCGGCGATCCGAACGGGCAGCGCGTTGTAGGCGAGGTCGAGCTTCACCTGCTCGAGCACCCGCGTCGCCGCGAACCCCGCCATCGTGTTCACGAACGGCAGTCGGCCGCTCGCGGCGAGGCCGGCGGCCATGCCCATCAGGTTGGCCTCGGCGATCCCGATGTTCACGTACCGCTCGGCCGCGGCGCCGAAGTCGACGTCCTTGAAGAGCCCGCTGTCCGTGTCGATGCAGACGAGCCGCTCGTCGACCTCCATGAGCGAGACGAGCGCGTCGCGGAAGGCCTCACGTGTCGCGGCGGCGCCAGGCTCAGCCATCACTGCCTCCTCCCCTGAGCGCCGCCCGCGCGCGTGCGTGCATGCGCGGCGAGAGCGTCGCGTAGTGCGCCTGCACGTTGCCGGCCACCGCCGGGATGCCCTGTCCCTTGACCGTGTGCGCAAGCAGCAGGCTCGGCGAGCCGGGGCGCCACGGCGCCGAAGCGAGCGCGGGCAGGACGGCGCCGATGTCGTGGCCGTCGGCCTCGCGCACGGTCCAGCCGAAGCTCGCCCACTTCTCGGCCAGCGGCTCGAGCGGGCAGATGCTCTCGGTGCGCCCGGTCAGCTGGAGCTCGTTCCGGTCGACGACGGCGACGAGCCGGTCGAGCCCGAGCGCTGCCGCGCCGAGCGCGGCCTCCCACACCGAGCCCTCCTGCAGCTCGCCGTCGCCGAGGATCACGAACACGCGCCGGTCGCTCCGCGCGAGGCGGGCGGCGAGCGCGAAGCCGGCGCCGAGGGCGAGGCCGTGGCCGAGCGAGCCCGTCGGCAGCTCGACCCCGGGTACCGCCTTGATCGGATGCCCGGCGAGCCGGCTTCCGGCTCGCCCGTACGAGTCGAGCTCCTCGGCGGGGAAGAAGCCTCGCTCCGCCAGCGTCGCGTAGAGCGCCGCCGCGCCGTGGCCCTTGCTCAGGAGCAGGATGTCGCGCTCCGGATCGTCCGGCCGCTCCGGGTCGACCCGAAGCACGCGGAAGTAGAGGACGGTCAGGAGCTCGACGATCGACATCGACCCGCCGAGGTGCGCTCCTTCCGGACCGGCGCACATGTCGACGACGTGCTCCCGGATCCGGGTCGCCTGGGCCTCGAGGTTCACGCCGCCCTCGCCATCTGCGCGACCACGTCGAGGTTGTCCCAAACCTTCGCGAAGCCGTCCGCGCAGCGCTCGAGGAAGGCCCTCGCATCCGGGTTCAGGTGCCGGAGCTGGAGCGTCAGCGAGTCCTCGATCACCGCCTCCGTGTTCGGCCAGGGGCCCTCGGGCGGCGTCGCGAGCCGCTGGAAGACCTCCTGGCGAGGAAGCGGCGTGAGCTGGTACTGCGACATCGGCACGCCTTCCGCGCGGAGCAGCCGGCGCAGGACCTTGCGGAACGCGGCGCGGCGGATGCCCTCGAGCCCGGCGGCCTGCGGGTCGAAGCGGAAGCGGAGGATGTGCCAGACGTGCTTCGAGCCCGGCCGCGACATCGGCACCTGAAGCCCGGGAAGCTCGGCGAGCCGGTCGAGGAACGAGTGGATGTTCGCCTGGCGCCGGTTCTCGTAGTCGTCGAAGCGCTCGAGCTGCGAGGTCGCGAACGCCGCCTGGACCGGGTTCAGCTTCGCGTTCCACCCGAGCAGGTGCGAGACGTAGTCGCGCTCGCGGCCCGTCTCGATCACCTCGCCGAACTGGCGCATCATCGTCATCTGCTCGGCGAGCGCGGCGTCGTTCGTCGTGACGAGCCCGCCCTCGCCGCAGGTGGGGAGGTTCTTCGTCACCTGGAGGCTGAACGCGGCCGCGTCGCCGAGGCCGCCGACGGGGCTGCCGCGGTACGTGGCGCCGTGCGCTTGGGCGGCGTCCTCGACGACTGCGAGCCCGCGCCGGTGCGCGATCCTGAGGATCGGCTCCATGGCCGCCGCGAGCCCGTGGAGGTGGACCGGGAGGACGGCGGCGGTCCTGTCCGTGACGCGGGCTTCGACCTCTCCGGGGTCGATCGTGAACGTGTGCGGGTCGACGTCGGCGAAGACGGGCGTCGCGAGCTGGTGCAGCGGCGCGAGCCCGCTCGCGATGAAGCTGAGCGCCGGCACGATCACCTCGTCGCCGGGCCCGATCCGAAGGGCGGCGAGCGGGAGCTGGAGCGCGACGGTGCCGTTCGCGACGCCGACGCAGTGGGAGACGCCGACGCGGTTTGCCCAGCGCCGCTCGAGCTCGGGCACGGCCGTCTCGCCCTCGGCGTTCGAGACGAGCTTGCCGCTGTCGAGGACGGCGAGCACGGCCTGCCGGTCCTCCTCGGTGACGATCGGCCACTCGACGCGGCGCTCGTCGCGCGGAACGGCGGGCGCCCCGCCGAGCGCGGCGAGCTTCGCCCCCCGGGCTGCGGCCGTCGCGGACGTCACAGGCTCTCGACCGCCTGCGCCACGCGCTCGAGCGCCGTCTCGTAGCGGCGCCGCAGCCGGTTGCCGTGCCGGCGCAGCTCGGCGGCCGCCGCGGCCGGCGCGGCGAGGGCGTGCGCGCCCGTCATCCGGAGGCCGGTCCACGCGGATGCGACCTCCTGCACCGCGCGCCCCGCCTCGGCGAGCTCCGGGAACGACCAGTCGGCGCCGACCTCGCGGAGCAGCTCGCCGTGCAGGTACGTCTGCGCCTGCATCCCCCAGCCGAAGGGGTACAGCTCCTCGAGCGGCCGTCGCTCGCCCGCGAATGCCCGAGCGCTCAGGTCGTCCAGGTAACGGCGAAGACCGGCGAGTCCGCTCCAGCCTCCGGCGCCGAAGCGCGCCAGGTTCTCGGCGAGCGCCGCCTCGAGGCGCACGGGATCGAGGGGCGCGATCGGCCCCTCGATCTCGACGGAGAGGCAGCGCCGTCCGATCTCCGAGTCGCTGAAGAACGCATCCTCCGCGTCGGCGCGGTTCGGCGAGGCCCAAGCGGCGAGGAAGTCCTCCGTGGGGATCGACCCGCGAAACGCGGGCGGCTGGGCGTCGGAGACGCCGACCTCGTCCCGCTCGCGGTCGATCGCATAGACGACGACGAGATGCGCGGCATGGACGTCGCGGAAGGCCGGGCGGAACGGCAGGTGGTAGTTGTCGACGCCCGCGACCGGCAGCTCACCGTCCTCGACGCGCCGAGCGAGCTCGGCGAGCGGATCCTCGCCGGGCGCCGGGCTCCACCAGGACGAGCGGATCGGGTGGTAGGGCGCGAGACTGCGCGCCACGTCGCCCTCGAAGCGGCACGGGTAGTAGAACTCCTCCCGGCGTACGTCACCCGGCTTGAAGAGGAACTCCCAGGCGAGCCCCAGCACAGGTAGCGGCTCCACGCCCGCGCCGAGCAGGACCGTCGCGAGCGTCGACTGCAAGCAGCTCAACGGGTCGCGGTACCACTGGCGGACGTGGACCTCCGACGCGAGCGTGCTCATCGGCCGGCCTCCGGGCGCATGCGCAGCGTCAGGGCGAAGACGTGGATCGCGACGTTTCGCGGCAGCCGGATCGCCTCGAGCGTCGCGCGTCGCGTCACCGGCACGCGCTGGATCCACTGGAGCGCGCTCACCCTCGGCTGGACGTGGCGCGGGTAGTGCATGACCGGCGACTCGAACGCGACGCGCTCGCCGAACGCGGCCTCGGAGGCCCAGAAGTCGGAGATGCGGAGCGTCTCGAAGTCGACCGCGCCGTCCTCGAAATGGAGGGCGACCTCGTCCTCGGCGCGGCGCTCCGCGGCGGCGAGGAGGTAGAGCCAGTCGTAGGCGCTGGGAGGGACCTCGACGAGCTGGCCCTCGCAGCGGACGTTGTCGGGCTCGCCCGTGCCGGCCGCGGGGTAGTCGAACGAGACGCCGTCGACGACCACCGGCCCGGCGCCGGGCAGGTGCTCGGCGGCGAACGAGTTCCCCCAGACGTTGAAGGCGCCGCTCCCCGTGTCCCGCCTCGAGGTGACGCCGACGTTGTTCAGGTGCCCCGCGAGCGGCACCGGCAGATCCGCGGCGACCTGCGCTTCGGCGTTTGCGCTCGCGATCACGACTCGTCCCGTGCCTGCGGCGGGCCACTCTGACATCGATCTCTCATTGCTGTAACCACTCGATACCATTGTCGGCCGGTTTATTAACATTGAGGCTCGCCGCGAAGTGGAAAGGGAGATGGAGCCGAGACTGCTCGCCCTCTGGAGCGCGCCGAGATGCCGCTCCACGCCGTTTCTACGCATGATGGCCGAGCGTGGCGACCGCCTTGTCGTGCACGAGCCGTTCTCGCACGTTGCCGACTTCGGAGCGGCCGAGGTCGACGGGCAAGTGGTGCGATCGGAGAAGGATCTCATTGGTGCATTGCTAAAGCTGGCGGCCGAGCGGCCGGTGTTCTTCAAGGACACGACCGATTTCCATTACCCCGGGCTGCTCGCCGACCGGAAGTTCCTGCGCGAGGCCACGCACACGTTCATGATCCGCGACCCCGGCGCGGCCATCGCGTCTCACTACCGGCTCAACCCGAAGGTCGGCCGTGACGAGATCGGCTTCGCCTGGCTCTACGAGATCTACGCGGCCGTGGCCGACGCGACGGGAGCCGAGCCGGTGGTGATCGACGGCGACGATCTCGTGGCGGCGCCGGAGCCGATCGTGCAGGCGTACTGCGCGCGCGTCGGCATCGCGCACGTCCCCGAGGCGCTGCGGTGGGAGCCGAAGGTCCTGCCGGCCTGGCAGCGCACCGCCCGCTGGCACACCTCGGTGAGCGAGTCGAGCGGCTTCGAGCGGCGCGACGCGGACGGCGCGGTCGACGTCGAGGCCGATCCGCGGCTGCGCGCCTACCTCCGCTACCACCGGCCGTTCTACGAGAAGCTACGCGCGCGTTGCCTGCGGCCCTAGCCCGGCGCCGGCTCGGGCTCGGGTGACGCCTCCGAGACGTCTCGCAGCCCGGGCAGCGGCGAGAAGACGATCCAGACGACGGTGCTGAGCATGGCGACGGCGCCGACGATCAGCGCCGGCCGCAACCCGAGCAGCTGTCCTGCCGTGCCGCCGAGGAGGGCCCCCAGCGGGATGGCGCCGAAGGAGACGAAGCGGTAGCTCGCGTTCATCCGGCCGAGGAGCCGCTCCGGCGTGACGAGCTGGCGGAGGGTGATCGCCATGACGCTGGACGCCGCGGTGCCGAGGCCGTTCAGGGCGAAGGCGATCGCGAGGATGGGCAGCGTCACGACCGAGTGCGCCGGCACGAACGGAACGACGAGGAAGGCGGCGCACTCGAGGAGCACCTCGGCGAGGATCGAGCGCCCTGCGCCGAGCCACCGAGCGGCCGGCGCGGCGACGACCGAGCCGACGAGCGCGCCCGCGGCGCCGGCGGAGAGGACGAGGCCGATGCTCGACCCCGTCATCCCGAGCTTGCGGACGGCGTAGAGCACGAACAGGGTCAGGATCCACTGGTCGAAGAGGTTGTAGAACCCCGCGACCCCGGCGAAGGCGCGCAGGAACGGGTTCCGGTAGGTGATCGAGAGGCCCTCGCGGATGCGGCCGAGGCTGCCGCGCACGGCGGTGTCCGGCTCGGGCTCGGGCTTCGGCTCCTCGACGCGGATCGAGAGCAGGCTCGCCGCCGAGACCACGAACGAGATCGCGTCCACGAGTAGCGCATAGGGCGCCGTGGCGAGCTGGACGAGCAGGCCGCCGACGCTCGGGCCTCCGACCTGCGCGACCGAGTTCGACGCCTGGAGGCGGCTGTTCGCGCCGATCAGCTGCTCGCGCGTGACGACGCAGGGCACGAACGAGTACCACGAGACGTCGAAGACAACGGTCATCGCGCCGAAGACGAACACGAGCGCGACGAGGAGCTCGAACGTGAGCCCACCGGTGAGCGCGAGCGTCACGATCGTTCCCATCGCGATCGCGCGTCCGATGTCCACGCCGATGAGCAATGGGAGCCGGCGCGCGCGGTCGGCGAGAGCGCCGACCCAGAGCGTGAAGAGCAGGTAGGGAAGCCAGCGCGCCGTTCCGAGCAAGCCCATCTGCCCGGCGCCCGCGTGGAGGACGAGCACCGCGGTCAGTGGGAGCGCCAGCTCGGTGATGTACGACCCGAAGAGCGAGACCGTCTGCCCGCTCCAGAGCTTGAGAAAGTCGGTCGAGCGGCTGAGCGGCCTCTCGGTTGTGGCGACCTCTGCCGTCACGAGTCCCTTCCAGTCTCCCGCGCGGCCGCAGTTCTCTAACCTATGGCAACCGGCGTGGACGTACCACAACCCGGGCGGTAGGCTCAGGGTGTCGTGAGCGACGAAGACCTCGTCCGCCCGCATGTCGAGCCCGGCGGCCCGCTCGAGCGGATCTTCGGCGCGGAGACCGACCGCAAGGGCTGGGGCCGGGTGTCGATCAGGCTCAACACGCACCCGCTGCACCGGATGCCGCGCATCAAGCAGGCCGATCTCCTCCTCCCGAACGGCCAGAACCCGCTCCGGCTCGCGGGCGACTGCCTCGTCATCGGCGCCCTCTTCGGGACGATCGCGTACTTCCCGCTCCTGATGGTCGCGCTGACGACGACCCTCGACCTGCGCCTCTGGATCGGCGTCGCGATGGGAGCCGCCGGCGCCGCCGCGGCGCTCTACGTCTTCTTCCGGGCCTGGTGGCCCGATACGAAAGATCTCGACCGCTTCTAGACTCCCTCTTCGTGGCGTCCGACCCGCTCTCTGACGAGCAGCGCGAGATCCGCGACCTCGTGCGCACGCTCGCGCGCGAGCGGATCGCGCCTCGCGCCGCGGAGATCGACCGGACGGCCGAGTTCCCGTGGGATGTCGTCGAGCTCTTCCGCGAGCACGAGCTCTTCGGCGTCCTCTTCGAGGAGGATTACGGCGGGCTCGGCGCGAGCTCGCTGCTCAGCCTCGTCGCGATCGAGGAGATCTCGAAGGTCTGCGCGACGAGCGGCCTGATCATCGCCGTCCAGAAGCTCGGCTCGCTTGCACTTCGGCTCTCCGGCACCGACGAGCAGAAGGAGCGCTGGCTGCCGCGCCTGGCGAACGGCGAGTGGCTCGCCGCCTACGCGCTCACCGAGCCCGGCTCCGGCTCCGACTCCGCCGCGATGCGCACCGAGGCCCGGCGCGAGGGCGAGGAGTACGTCCTCAACGGCTCGAAGCGCTTCATCACGAACGCGGGCGTCGCCGAGCTGTACACCGTCTTCGCGAAGACCGATCCGACCTCCGGCCATACCGGGATCTCGGCCTTCGTCGTCGAGGCGCGGACGCCTGGCTTCGAGGTGGGGCGGATCGAGCCGAAGATGGGGATCAAGGGCTCGACGACCGGCGAGATCTTCTTCGACGACTGCCGCATCCCGGCCGACAACCTGGTCGGCGAGGAGGGCGAGGGCTTCAAGATCGCCATGAAGGTGCTCGACCGCTCGCGACCCGGGATCGCCGCGCAGGGCCTCGGACTCGCGCAGGGCGCGACCGACTACGCGCTCGAGTACGCGAAGAGCCGCGAGACGATGGGGAGGCCGATCGCCGAGCACCAGCTCGTGGGCGGGATGCTCGCCGACATGGAGACGAAGTGCGAGGCCGCGCGCGGCCTCCTCTACAAGTGCGGACAGATGATCGACGACGGCGTCGACGGGCCGGAGCTGACGAAGATCTCCGCGATGGCGAAGCTGTACTGCTCGGACGTGGCCATGGAGGTCACGACGGACGCCGTCCAGGTCCTGGGCGGCTACGGCTACATCCAGGAGTACCCCGTCGAGCGGATGATGCGCGACGCCAAGATCACGCAGATCTACGAGGGCACGAACGAGATCCAGCGCCTCGTCATCGCGCGGGAGATGGCGAAGGAGAACCGCGCGTTCCTGTTGGCGGGCGTGGCATGACCCAGGCGTATCGACCGGTCATTTCAGACGGGTGTGCGAGCACAGCTCGCACACCCTGATGCGGCGTCGCCCAGTCGACGCCTCATTGCAGGCGTCGCCTGAAGCGCGCCTGGCGCGGAGCTTCGGCGCCGCCGCGGCGGAGTACGAGCGGGTCCGGCCGGAATGGCCGCCCGCCGCGGTCGAGAGGGCGGCGGCGCTGCTCGGGCTCAGCCGGGATGCGGAGGTCGTCGACCTCGCCGCAGGAACGGGGAAGCTGACGCGGCTCCTCGCCGCGCGGTTCGAGCGCGTCGTCGCGGTCGAGCCCGACGAGCGGATGCGGGGGCTGCTCGAGGTCGAGTCGCTCGCTGGAACGGCGGAACGGATCCCGCTCCCGGACGCGTCCGCTGATGCGGTCTTCGTCGGCGACGCCTTCCACTGGTTCGACGCGCGTGTCGCGCTCGCGGAGATGGCGCGCGTGCTCCGGCCGCGCGGCGGGCTCGCGCTGCTCTGGAACGACTGGTGGGAGACCGACCCGCCGATCCCGGCGGCCGCAAGCGAGCTCCTGCGGGAGCCGTTCGAGCGCTCCGGGCGCTCGTTCCAGGCCGACGTCCAGGCGTGGCGCGGCGCCTTCGACGGCTCGCCATTCGAGCCGCCGCGGGAGGAGCGGCTCCGCGGCGAGACGACGCGGTCGGCGGAGGAGCTCGCGACGCTCTTCTGCTCGACGAGCTCGATCGCGTCGCTCGACCCGGCGGAGCGCGAGTCGCTGCGCGGCCGGCTGATCGACCTGCTCTCGGGCGAGTACCGGCTGCCGGTCGAGGTCGAACTCGTGTGGACGCGGCTCGCTGTCTGACGCGGTCGTCATCGGCTCCGGCCCGAACGGCCTCGCGGCCGCGATCACGCTCGCGCAGGCGGGGCTCGAGGTCGAGGTGCACGAGGCCGCGGACACGATCGGCGGCGGGACGCGGAGCGCCGAGCTGACGCTGCCGGGCTTCGTGCACGACCTCTGCTCGGCGGTGCATCCGCTCGGGCGCGGCTCGCCGTTCTTCCGTGCGCTCGACCTTTCGGTCGACTGGGTCGACCCGTCGGCCGCGGCCGCGCACCCGCTCGACGACGGGACGGCGGTCGTGCTCGAATACGACCTCGACGCGACCGCGGAGTCGATCGGCGGCGCGGACGGGCGCGCGTACAAGGAGCTCGTCGGCCCGCTCGTCGAGGGCTTCGAGGACGTCCTGCCCGTGGCGCTCGGCCCGTGGCCGCCGCCTCCGCGAGCGCTCGCCGCCTTGGCGCGCGCGCTCGGGCCGACCCGGCTCCAGCGGAGCTTCCGCGCCGGCCTCGCCGACGCGCGCTCGCTCGCCGAGTCGACCTTCGAGGGCGAGCGCGGGCGGGCCTTCCTGGCCGGCCACTGCGCGCACTCGATGCTGCCGCTCGAGCGGCGGCCGAGCGCGGGCTTCGGCCTGGCGCTGCTCGTGATGGGCCACGCCGCGTCGTGGGGCTTTCCGCGCGGCGGCGCGCAGAAGCTCGCCGACGCTCTCGTCGAGCGGCTCGTCGAGCTCGGCGGCGTCGCCTACCCGTCGAGCCCGGTCGACGAGCTGCCGGGCGCCGACCTCCTCCTGGCCGACGTCGTGCCGCGCGAGCTGATCCGCCTCGCCCGCGGCCGCCTGCCCGAGCGCTACGAGCGCGCGCTCCGCCGCTATCGCCACGGGCCAGGCGCGTTCAAGCTCGACTGGGCGCTCGAGGGGCCGATCCCGTGGCGGGCGGAGGAGTGCCGGCGCGCGGGCACGGTGCACCTCGGCGGCACGCTCGACGAGATCTCCGCCTCGGAGTGGGAGCCGTGGAGCGGGCGGACGAGCCCGCGGCCGTTCGTCCTGCTCGTCCAGCACACGCTCTTCGACGAGACGCGTGCGCCGCCCGGCAAGCACACGGCGTGGGCGTACTGCCATGTCCCGAACGGGTCCGTCACGGACATGACCGACGCGATCGAGGCGCAGGTCGAGCGCTTCGCGCCCGGCTTCCGGGAGCTGATCGTCGCCCGCAGCGCGCTCGGGCCGCCGCTCCTCGAGGCGAAGAACCGGAACCTCGTCGGCGGCGACCTGAACGGCGGCGCGGCCGACCTGGGGCAGCTCGTCTTCCGCCCGGTGCGGAAGGCGGTGCCCTACCGGACGCCGCTCTCCGGCGTCTACCTCTGCTCGGCGGCGACGCCGCCGGGCGGCGGCGTGCACGGGATGTGCGGCTACTCGGCCGCGCGGGTTGCGCTTCGCGACCTGCGGCGCCTATCGTCCCGGACGTGAAGCTCGTGCTCGCGGCGGCCCTCGTGGCGCTCGCGGTGGGCGCCACCACGACGGGGAACCCGGGGAACCGGATCGCCACTGCGACGTGTAACGACTCGTTGCACGTCATCGGCCAGCCGCCGCCGCCTGCCCGCACGCTCGTCCTCGGCCGGGTCCGGCTGCCGCGCCCGCAGGACGTTCTCCACTTCGGACCGCGTGTCTCCCCCGGCGCGCCCGTCTTCGTCAAGCACGGGTGGTCGGTGACCCCGGGCGCTCCCGTCGTGCTCGAGGTTCCAGGGCGGTACCGGCGCGCGGTCGGGATCGCGTTCGGGCGCGGAAGGCTGGGTGTTCCCGCTCTCCGTCTGCGGCCGTGCCCCGGCTACGCGAAGCCCTGGACGGGTTGGCCGGGCGGCTACCTCCTGTTCAAGCCCAGGTGCGTCCCGATCATCGTGCGGGCCGACGGGCGCACGACACGCGTCCGCCTGAGCATCGGCCGCCGGTGCGCAGGAACGTGAGGCTCGCGCTCGCAGTTGCTCTCGTGGCCGCCGCGTTCGGCGTCGGCGCGACGACGACGAAGAGCCTGATTCCGAGCGCGACGTGCGCCAACGCGATCGAGATCCCGGACGAGCAGCCGCCGCCCGCCGACGCGCTCGTCCTCGGCCGGGTTGAGATGCCTCGCGCCGACGAGGTGATCGAGCTCGGCCGCCCCACGTACCGAGGCGGCGCCGGCTTCGCGAAGCAGGGCTTCTCCGTCACGGCGGGCAGCCCGGTCCTGCTCGAGGTCCCGCGCCGTTACCGGCGCATCTACGGGTTCGCGGCCGGGCGCGGGCGACTGGGCTCGCCCGCACTCCGGCTGCGGCCGTGCTCGGGAGGCGCGAAGCCCTGGACGTCGTGGGCCGGCGGCTACCTCGCGTTCAAGCCGGCGTGCGTCTGGGTCCTCGTGCGGGCAGACGGCCGCACGGCGCGCGTCCCGCTGAACATCGGCCGCACGTGTGAGAGGGTCTCCGGCCATGGCGGCAATCACGGAGACGGTTGAGATCGCGCGCAGGCCGGAGGACGTCTTCGCCTACCTCGAGGACCTGAGCCGGCACAGCGAGTGGCAGACGCAGATCGAGAGCTTCGAGCTGCTCACGGAGGGGCCGACGCGCGTTGGGACTCGCGCCGTCGACACTCGCCGCGTCCCCGGCGGTCGCCGGAAGATCACCTACGAGATCACCGAGCACGACCCGCCCCGCCGAGTGGCCTTTCGTGGTCTCGACGGCCCCATCCGACCCGAAGGTGTCGTTACTCTCGAACCGCTCGACGACGGCCGGCGCTCGCGCGTGACGCTCGAGCTCGACCTCGTCGGCCACGGTTTGATGGGGAAGCTCCTCGCCCCACTTGCCCGCCGGGACGCGCGCAAGCGTGTCCCGGAGGATCAGGCACGGCTCAAAGAGCGGCTGGAGTCCGGGGCGGCCTGACTCGTTAGGGGGATCACTCGGCGCCGCGGGAGCGCCGATGTGGCTCGGAGCACAAACGACGGAGGGAGGACGCACTGAGCGTCGCCTCTCTCGAGCCGCCGCCGCCACGGGGTCGTCGTTGGCAGCCACGGGAGCTTCCTCCACGCAGGGAGGCCGCATATGTCCAGGAACCGCCTCGGCTTGGTCGCGTTCGTCGCCGCAGGAGCGATGCTGCTCGTGCCGCTGTCGAACGCCGCCAAGCCCTCCGCCGGTCCGACCCTCTCGGTCTCGTTCGAGCTCGCGACCGCGAGCGTGAGCGGGTCGAGCGTGCCGTACGGCACGCCGTTCGTCGTCTCCGGCTGCGGGTACGGAAGCACGTACACGTCGGTCGTCGTCCGCTCGCCGGAGGCACTGTCGTTCGCCGGCCAGTCGCCCGACGGCGGGTGCATCTCGTTCTCGAACTTCTCGACGAACGCACCCGGCCAGTACCGGGTGGACGCGTACCAGCAGGTTCACGGTCACTCGGCGCTCGTCGCGTCGACCACCTTCACCGTGTCCTAGATACGAGAGGGCCGGCCTGCGTGGAGGCCGGCCCTCTCGTTCTGGGGATCTCTCCCTACGGGATGTTCACGTCCGCGTTCGGATGGTCACCCGCATGCTTGTCGCTGTAGCGGGCGCCACCGAGGCCGCAGACATCGCTGTCGGAGAGCGAGCCGCCGCCGCCCGAGCCGAGCGACGTCTTCTGGACCCCGTCGACGGTGACGGAGCTCGCGTGCAGCTTGTCGTTCGTGCCCTGCTGGCAGACCACGACGATGATCCGGAACTTCCGGAGGTCGGTGAGCGTCACCGGGACGTTCTGGCCCGCGCCGACGACCACGTTCTTGTCGGCGGCCGAGTCGTAGCCCGTCGGGGTGGTCGTCTCGACGATCCAGTACTGCCCCGGAACGACGTTCGAGATCGTGCAGTCGCCGCCCGCGTCCGTGGTGCAGGTCTTGCCGGTCGCCGTGTCCTCGGCGCCGTGCGGCGGGCTCCCGCCGAGCGGCGCCGCGTCGGCGTAGAGCTCGAACACCGCACCCTGGAGGGCGTTGCCGGCGTCGTCCACCTTGTGGATCGAGACGCTGCCGCGCTGCCGGTCGTTGAACGTGCACGTGACGGTCTCGCCCGCGCCCAGGTTGATGTTCGACACGGGGCTGCCGTCGTCGCAGCTCGAGCTCGTCAGATCCCAGCCCGACGGAACGTTCTCGGCCACGCTGTACCCGCTACCGGGGGCGAGGTTCGAGAACGTCTGCGTATCGCCGTTCTTGAGGCTGAAGTTGGAGAGCCCGCCTCCGCCCGTGAACGAGAAGCTCGTCGTCGTGTCGCTCGACGGGTCGGTGATCTTCTTCACCTTGATCGTCCCGCGAGCCTTGTTCGTGAACGTACAGGTGACGGTCTCGCCCGCGCTGACGTCGATGTTCGACACCGGGCTGCCGTCGTCACACGACGAGCTGTCGAGATCCCAACCGGACGGCACGGTCTCGGCGACGCTGTAGCCGCTCCCGGGGTTGATCCCCGAGTACGTCTTCGACTCGCCGTTCTTCAGGCTGAAGCTGGTCGGGCTGAGCCCGCCTCCGGCCGTGAACGAGAAGCTCGTGTCGGTCGGATCGGGGTTCGGGTCGGTGACCTTCCTGACGACGATGTTGCCGCAGTTGTTGATGTTCACCTTCTGCGGCTTGATGAAGTCCTTCATCGTCGCCGTGCCGGAGTCGCCGGACGAGCGGCTCACCGTGTAGACGCTCCCGAGCGCCGCACAGCCGCTCAGGATGTTCGAGTCGGTGAGGTTGATTGCCGCCTCGCCGAAGCGGAACGTCCCGATCGACCGCGGCGCACCGGGGTTGATCGGATCCGTGACGGTGGCGGCGTTGAGGCTGCCGTCCGCGACCGAGCTGCTCAAGGGCTGCTTCAGACCCCAGCACGGGGCGCTGTCCTGGGAGACCTCGCAGGAGCCGGACAGGACCCAGCGTCGGAACGACAGCTGCGGGTTCCCGCCGCCCTCGAGGTCGTAGACGACGAGGATGTCGCCTGCGGAGCGGGCCGGCGTGACGTTGTTCGCGCTGCACCCGGCATGGGTGACCGGGTCGCAGGCGTTCTTGTTGAACTCGAACCCCATGTGCACCGACGCCGAGGCGTTCGACACCGGCAAGAGCTCGAAGCCGAGGTAGACGAAGTTCTTCCCGCCGGCGAACTCGTTCGCGATGTAGAAGCGGTCGAGGTCGCCCTTGGGTGGAATGCTGCCGTTGCCGACGCTCGGGACGGCGTCGTCCTGCTTCGTTCCGTTGGCGAACGAGTCGTCACCATTGCCGGGCGGCGTGTCCTGGCCCTTGGCCAGGTTCGGCGCCGTCGAGGTACACACGTTGCTCACGACGGTGTTGCACCAGTCGGTGCCCGTGTTCTTGACCAGGTTCCCGTCCGTGCTCTCGAACGTGCTCCCGGTCAGGTTCCCGCTCGAGGCGGCGACGAAGAACACCGCAAAGGTCGTCGCCGTGATCGCGAGCAGGAGAAGCCGGCCCATCGGCCGGCCTCGGAGTCGTAGGGGTCGCATTCGCTCTCCTCCGGTTAGGGCGGTGGGGCTCCGCCCCCCGCCGAACGCATCGGCCCCTGGGCCGCAGAAAGTCAGGATGGCCGATCCGCTATTTCTTCAACAGAGGCGAATCACCGATTCTTCACCTAGGTCGGATGCCGAACCGTCGTTGAAAAAGTTGGGCATTTGCACTAGAAACCCGTGCGGGGGCCCGACGAACAAGGGCGAAGGTGGGAGACGACTGCGGCGCGACGGTGCTCGTCGTGGACGACGACGACGGGCATCGCGAACTGATCTCGACGGTGCTTGGCCGAGCGGGCTTCTCGACCGTCGACGCCTCGAACGGCGAGGACGCCATGGCGGCGGCGCGGCGGCACCAGCCGCGGCTCGTCGTCCTCGACGTGCGCATGCCCGATCTCTCGGGCTACGAGGTCTGCCGCCGGCTCCGGGACGAGTTCGGCGACACCGTGTCGATCCTGTTCCTGTCCGGCGAGCGAACGGAGGGCTTCGACCGCGCGGCCGGGCTCCTCGTGGGTGCTGACGACTACCTCGTCAAGCCGTTCTCGCCCGACGAGCTCCTGGCGCGCGTGCGCGTCCGCCTTCCTGCTACGCCGGAGGAGCCGCCAATGCCGTCCGACCTGACGAAGCGCGAGCTCGAGGTACTGGCGCTGCTCACGGACGGCCTGTCACAGAAGGAGATCGCGGCGAGGCTCGTCATCAGCTCGAAGACGGTGGCTGCGCACATCCAGCACATCCTCGGCAAGCTCGGCGTGCACAGCCGCGCGCAGGCGGTCGCGCACGCGTACCGGCGCGGCCTGCTGAACGGCCACGGGCCGGATCACTAAGGCGCCGACTCGTCGGCGCCGACCGTCAGGAAGCGCGGGCTTTGCCCGTGCGTTCGTCTGCACTGACCGGTCGATCCGCGGCGGGTAGCGCGGCCGCTAGTACCCGTAGCCGCCGCTCGACTTCGTCTTCGTCTCGGTCGTCGTCGTGCCGCCGCCGGCCGACTCGCCGCCGACGACGAGCTTCGCTTCCATGCCGTTGGCGCGGTGACCGTCGATCGGGCAGTAGACCTCGTAGGTCCCGTTCTTCGAGAGGTCGACGGTGAGCTTCGCGCTCGAGCCGGGCGAGATCGTCTCCGTCTCCTCCTCGACGCCGTTGCCCTCGACCTCGAGCGCGTGGTCGGTCTGGCCGGAGTTCGTCACCTCGAACGTGACCGTCCCCGGCTTCGACACCGTGAACGAGGACGGGGTCAGCTTGTACTCCGTCTCCTTGACCTGGACCGTCTGGCCGCCGCCGCTCGCAGGAGCCGCCTTCTTCGAGCCGCCGCACCCCGCGAGGAGGACGACGAGCCCGGCGAAGAGCGCGAGCCGCTTCATGCCTGCCACTACGGGTGAACCGCCCTCGCCGGTTTGACGACCTCGAAGTCGGAGCCGTGCACGCGGGCCAGAGTATGAAGCTCGGCGTTCGACCAGCGCCGGTCGGGCGCGCCGCTCACGAACCAGCTCGAGCCGTTGTCGGCGAGCAGCATCCCGTAGCGTTTGAGCGCGACGAGGACGATGCGCGCCTGGGGCGGGAACGGCCGCGTGTCGAAGGAGGCCTTCAGGCGCAGGCGGAGGCCCATCGGCGGCAGGCGCGGGTCGGTGGAGTTGCTCGCGAAGTGCCGCGCCGGCCAGACGTACGCGCGCCGCGTCCGCGGTGCGGTGAAGCGGAGCGCGTGCCGGATCGAGCCGCGGGCGACCTCGTCGTAGCGGGCAAGGCCGGGCAGGATCGGCAGGCCGGCCGCGTCGGCCGAGGTCCACCCTGCGGGCCGGAGCCGGTTCGAGCGCAGGCTCCAGGTCGCGCCCGAGCCCGCGTGCCAGCGGCCGCCCTCTCGCCGCAGCGCGAAGAGCTCGTAGAGCCGGCACGAGCTGCGGTCGACGAGAAGCGCGTGCCGGTCGCTCCCGCCCTCGACGTGGACCCCGGTCGGGATCGGGTACGGCCCGCGGTCGCTCTCGCCGGCGTAGTCGAAGACGACGCGCGAGCGCGGCGTCGAGCGGCTCACGACGTCGTACGGGATCCCGATTGGTCCGGAGCCGAAGTCGGCGTGCAGCGGCGCGTCGCGGCCGATGGACTCGACGATCGTCGCCGAGCCGGCCGCGATCGGGAGCTTGTCGACCCGCTGGTTCCACGGGTTCGAGGCGGGAAAGACCCGGCAGCCGGCGAGGCGCGGTGGCGCGGCGGCGGTGAGGCCCACGACCGCGGCCAGCAGCGGCAGCGCCTTCACAGATCGACGGCCGGGTACCGCGCGCGCAGCTCGTCGACGAAGGCGGCCATCCGGGCGGCGAGCTCCGCGTCCGCGATCTCGAGCACGTTCTCGGCGTTCTCCTCACCCGAGTGCGAGAGGTTGAAGCTGCCGACGAAGACCGTGTCGTCGGCCACCGTCACCTTCGCGTGCATGTAGTCGTGGACGGAACCGGGCGCGTACGGCGTCGAGTGCTTCCCGGAGAAGGGCGCGCGGGTGAGCGCGGCCTGGAGCGCGGGCGTCTTCCACGAGGCGTTCCCGTTCGCCTCCCACTGGCGCAGCACGTGCTCGATCTGCGTCACGTCGACGATCCCGGCCGCGTCGACCTTGCCGTCGGAGACGACCTCGGCGAGCGTGCCGAGGATCGGCCCGGAGGTGAGCACCGGCGAGGCGATCCGGATCCGCTCCTTCGCGTGCCCAAGCGCGCCCGCGATCCGGTGCGCGAGCCGCTCGCCGCGCTTCGGCGAGAACCACGCGCGCACCTCACGGCCCTCGACGACGACGGGGTCGGGGCTCACCTTGCCCGTCTTCTCCACGTCCCTCGTCTCCCAAAGCTGCTCGAAGTCCTGCGTGAAGCGGGCGGCGAGCTCGGGCGAGTCGACGGTGACGATCGCGTTCTCCTGCCGCGACCACGAGTCCATCGTCCAGTTCGTCGAGCCCGACCAGACGGACGTGCCGTCGCGAACGACGTACTTGTGGTGCATGAGGTCGGGGACGCCGGGGATGCCGCGCGTCGGCACGTCCAGCTCGTCGATCGTGCTCGGATCGCCCTCGGGCGGCGGCGGCACGGGCGCCGGCTTGCGGTGGTCCTCGTTGAAGGCGAGCCGGACGGCCACGCCTCGTCGGGCCGCGTCCTCGAGCGCGCCGGCGACCAGCCGCTCGGGCTCGTCGGCGAGGCGGAAGTCGTAGACCGCGACGTCGAGCGTGCGCTCGGCCGCCGAGACGAAGCCGGCGAGTGCCTGCGCGATCTCGACCGGCGTCTGGCCGCCGTCGGTGAGCGTCCGGATCTCGATCAGCCGGACTGCTGCGCCTTCATGCGCGCCTTGTACGCGCGCTTCGCTTCCTGGTAGCGCTGGCGCGACTCGTTCGAGTCGACGTCACCCAGCGTCGGATGGGTGGGCAGGACCTCCTCGAGCCCCTCGAGCCGCACGCCGAAGCGCTTCGCGAGCACGGCGAGCATGCTGCGGACCTTCATGTCGCCGAAGCCGGGCAGCGCCGCGAGGCGGCGCTTGAGGTCGGCGCCGTCGGCCGCGTCCCTCCACACACGCTCCGCGCGGCCGCCGTAGTCCTCGACGACCATGGCGGCGAGGTCCTGCACGCGCTGCGCCATCGAGCCGGGGTAGCGGTGGAGCGCGGGCTTGCGCCGGAAGATCTCCTCGAGCTGGCCGGGATCGGCGCGGGCGATCGTCTCCGGATCGAGGCTGCCGAGCCGCCGCTTCAGCTCGAGCGGCGACGAGAAGGCCTTCTCGACCGAGACCTGCTGGTCGAGCGCGAACCCGATGAGGAGTGCGAGCGGATCCTGGGCGATGAGCGCGTCGGCCTCGTCGTCGCCCGTGAAGTAGAGCCGCTCGGGAGCCGCGATTGCCACGCCTGGATCCTACAGCGAGGCCGCCAGCTTCTCGGCGATGTGGCAGGCTGCGTAGCCAACCAGCCGGTCGGGTATGCGACAACCGTGGCCGATCCCTTGAAGGAGCCGAAACAGGCCGTCCAGGACGTGGTCGCGGAGGCCGACCGCGGCCGCAGCGAGCGCACGCCGTTCCTCGCGCTCTCGGGCGTGATGCTCATTGTCGGCGCCGTCGCGGCGATCGTGATCCTCGTCGCGTTTCTCGTTTACTACCTGGCGTAAGCCCACTGCGTCGGCGCTCTCTGGCGCTAAGCCCGTTTCTCGCACATGCTGAGAGCGAGGACTGCGGTCTATGCGGATGATGGCTGTTCTGGGGGTCGGTCTCGTGCTCGGTGCGGCCGGGTACGCCGACCGCACCCGTCACGTGGGTCTTGGCGGCGTCGCGCACTGCCTGAGGAGCAGCGGAGCGAAGGTCGATTCGACGCCGATGCTGCGCCAGGCGGCGCCGTGGAAGGAGCTCCTCGGGCGCCGTGGGAGCCGCGTCTACGAGATCGAGCTCGGCAGCGACCGCGGCACGCTGCTCCGTGTGGGACCCGACGTGGGCGGCGAGCAGCTGCAGACGGTGCTCGACGCGGAAGGAGCCCGCATGGCGGCGCAGTCGTCAGGACGGATCCTCGCGCTGTGGTACGGGCGTCCCGCCGCGAGCTCGGCGGCCGCGCTCAACCGCTGCCTGGCCTGAACGCGATCAGCGGTGTCTCGGCCGCTGCGTCCCGCCCTCCTCGGCCGCGGCGGCGATGGAATCCAGCGCGGCCAGCACCTCGCGTGCCCGGCCCTCGAAGAGGTTCCTCGCGGCGACGCCGCCGGTCTTGTGGACGGCATGGACGAGGCGGTCGATCGCCAGCATCTTCTCGGAATAGGTCGTCAGCCGCGGAAAACGCGAGACGTACGCCGCGAACGCCTCGCGCGCACCGGCCCCGTTCAGATCTCGGTGCTCGAAGCTGGCGTGGTACTCCCGGGCGGTGGTCGCCCAGCCGCACGTGGGGCAGATCGACGCCCGCTCGTGCGGCTGCCCGATCCACGGCACGTCGAACGTGGTTCCGCACTCGGGGCAGACGATCTTGCTGTCGGTGACGAGCAGGACGTCTTGACAGCGAGCGAGCAGCCTCCACCCGACGTCGTCCACGAGCTCGTCGTCATGCACCATCGTCGCGTCGGCCTCGTAGAGGCGCACGATCTTCGCGACGGGAAGCTTCGACGCCCAGCGAATGCGTCGGTTCATGCCGCCGAGTCTAGGGCGCCGTCGTCACGGCGAACACGCTCTGCAGCGGCGCCGTGACCTGGAGCAGCCCGGCGGCGTCGCTCCGTAGCGTCACCGGCGCCGCGATTGCGCCGCTCCCGTCCGGGTTCCAGACGTAGAGCTGGAAGGCCGCGCCGGGCGGCAGGCCGCCGATGCTGTAGGAGGCGACGGTCTGCGACGGCGCCGCGAGTGACGCGCCCGAGGTGTCGAGCCCGATCGCCGTCACCTGTCCCTTCGGGCCGGTATAGCCGGCGACGAGCTTCGTCCCCGCCGAGCCCGCGACCCCGACGACTTTCCAGCCGCGCCGCGTCGTCTGCGTGAACAGGCGCGTGAGGTTGTAGACGGGGCGGAGCGGCCAGCCCTGCGCCGGGGGGCCGATCAGCGAGTAGTCCTGCGCGCCGCGGTTGTACTTAGCGGTGTAGCCGTCCCACTTCACGACGCCGGCATAGCCGAGGCGCGTGGCGAGGACGTCGAGCCACGCCTGCTGGAAGGCGTTGATCGTCGTGTCCGGAAGGGGCGTGCCGTCTGCGTACACCCCCGGCTCAGGATAGGCGGTCCCGTTCAGTGTGCGGAGCCCGCGCGCGGAGGACTCCGTGACGTACAGCGGCCTGCGCCCGTCGGCCGGGAGCGCGTCGACGATCTGCCGCACCTGCGTCAGCCGGCGCACGATCTTCGCGGTGTCCCAGTAGTCCCAGAAGACGTGGATCGAATAAGCGTCGAGGAGGTCGCCCATGTGCGCGGCCATGTAGGCGAACCACTCGGCCTGCCTCTGCCCGAGCGGGCTGGGCGCCTCGACGAGATCGCCGCCCATGAAGCGGATCTGCTGCCGGAGCCCCGCCGCGGCGAGGTCGCGGTCGAGCGCGCGGTAGAGCGCCTCGTACTGCGGCAACGTGATCCTCGTCGAGTTCGGCTCGTTCTCGAGCGTCACCCAGCGGACGTTCGTGAGCCGTCGCTTCTGGACGAGGTCGGCGAGGACGCCGGCGAACCGGGCCATCGTGCCGGTGGGTCGCTCTCGCCGCCGCCCGCGTAGGTCACGTTCACGATCGAGCCGGCCCGCTGCGCGAGCTCCACCGTGCGGACGAACGACTGCATCAGGTCGGCGTCGCCGTACGCGTTTCGGTTGAAGAAGATGCGCACGAGCTGCGGCTGGAGCCCGACCACCTTCGCCTCCATGTCGGGCAGGTTCTGGTCGGTCACGCCGATCTCGCGGCTGATCGGCGCGTACACGTTCTGGTTCAGCTGCGCGCCGTAGCCGGCCAGGCTCGGAACGAGCACCTGCGCCGGTTGGAGCGCGACGTCGCCGGCCTCGACGGTGAGGTCGACCTGGTTGTCGGTGGTCGTGCGCTCCCGGTTCGTCGTATCGGTGACTCGTAGGACGACCGTGCTCTGACCCGCGGTGGGGACGGTAACGGTGACGGCGACGCGAACGCGGCGTCCGGCGCCGACCCGGACGGTGGCGGATCCGATCGGCGTCGTCCCCAGGAGGGCGTCGACGCGCGCGCTCGTCCCGAAGTCGCCGCCTCGCTCGGCGACCCTGACGCCGAGGATGGAGGGAGCCGCGGCGGCCACGCTCTCGGGAGCCGTGGCGCCGAAGACGAGGTCGGGCCGGAGGCGCACGAGCGCGCGGGCCGCGAGCCTGCGCCTGCCGAAGACGACGGTGAGCCGGAGCCGCTCGTGGCGCGCAAATGGTGTGAGCGTCACCGTGGCGCGGCCCTGGGGCGCGCGCACGGCGCGCAGGACGCGTTGGTCGCGCAACCGGCCCGAGCGCGAGTAGATCCTGATCCGCACCGACCGCAGGCGGCTCGGCGGCTTGCAGCCGCGGCCTGCGGCCGAGACCCTCAGCGCCACGGTAGTCGCCGCGGGGTCGCCGAGAGCGGCCGCGCGGAGCGCGAAGCGGCAGCGCGCCGCCGCGTGCGCGTCAGGCGCAAGCGTCGCCGCAGCCGACCCCACGAGCACGAGGGACGCGGCTCCGGCGAGCAGCCGCCGTCCCACCAGCCCCAGCATCCGCAAGAGCGTACCGGCGCCCGCGGCGGCCTAGGTCTCGCAGTAGCCGTGTGCTCCCGGGACGGAGGCGATGACGGCGAGCCCGATCCCCGCCGCGACGAGAACGGCTGCGGGCAGGCCGAGCAACGCGCGTCGAGCTCCGCCCGCGAGGGCCCACGAGCCGCCGGCCCCGTAGACGGCGAGCACCGGAAGCCAGCACGCCGCGGGCGTCTGTTGGCCGCAGAGCGAGCTCGAGACCGCGATCACGAGCGTCGCGAGGAACCCGATGACCGCAGCGCCCCACGCGAGGACGCCGCCGGTGAAGACACACGCCAGGCCGACCCCGAAGTGATGGTGCGGCCAGAGCTCTCGCGGGGCGGCGGCCAGCACCGCCACGGTGACGAGCCAGATCGCGAGGACGGCGATCGGCGCGCGGTCGAGGAGGAAGAGCGAGACCGGCGCCGCGAATGTGACGCCGAGCAGGAGGAGCCTGAGCACCGCCCGATACGCGCTCAATAGCATACTTGCTATATGCCATAGCCCCCGCCGAACGTCAATCCCCGACGTGAGTACGCTTGCGGCATGGCCGCGCTCGACGTCTTCAGCCCGCGCACCCGCGCCTGGTTCGAGGGGGCGTTTGCCGAGCCGACCCCCGCACAGGAGCTCGGCTGGCCGGCGATCGCCTCCGGCGAGCACACGCTGATTCAGGCGCCGACCGGCTCGGGCAAGACGCTCGCCGCCTTCCTCTACGGGATCGACCGCCTCACCGGCACACCCGGCGACGGGATTCGACTTCTTTACGTCTCGCCGCTCAAAGCGCTCAACTACGACATCGAGCGCAACCTGCGCGGCCCGCTCGCCGGGCTCGAGAGCGACCTCCGCGTCGCCGTCCGCACGGGCGACACGCCGCAGCGTGAGCGCGCCGCGATGCTCCGCGAGCCGCCCGACATCCTCATCACGACCCCCGAGTCGCTCTTCCTGCTCCTCACTTCACGCGCGCGCGAGACGCTCCGCTCCGTCGAGACGCTGATCCTCGACGAGGTGCACGCCGTCGCGGGCACGAAGCGCGGCGCGCACCTCGCGCTCTCGGTCGAGCGGCTCCAGCGGCTCACCGCGCAACCCGTCCAGCGGATCGCCCTCTCCGCGACCCAGCGCCCGCTCGAGGAGATCGGCCGCTTCGTCTCCGGCGCGCGGCCGATCCGCCTCGTCGACGCCGGCCGCGCGAAGGAGCTCGACCTGCGCGTCGTCGTGCCGCTCGAGGACATGACCGTTCCGGAGGAGGGCTCGTACAACTCGATCTGGCCCTCGATCCACCCGGAGATCCTCAAGCTCGTCGAGAGCCACCGCTCCACGATCGTCTTCGTGAACAACCGCCGCCTCGCGGAGCGGTTGGCGCTGCGGCTCAACGAGCTCGCCGACCGCGAGATCGCCCGCGCCCACCACGGCTCGCTGGCGCGCGAGCAGCGGCTCGAGGTCGAGGAGCTCCTGAAGGCCGGCGAGATTCCGTGCCTCGTCGCCACCTCGTCGCTCGAGCTCGGGATCGACATGGGCGCCGTGGACCTGGTCGTCCAGGTCGAGTCCCCGAAGTCGGTCGCGCGCGGCCTGCAGCGGATCGGCCGCGCCGGTCACGAGCTCGGCGCGGTCTCGAAGGGCCGCATCTTCCCCAAGTTCCGGGCCGACCTGCTCGAGTCGGCGGTGGTCGCCGCGCGGATGCGCGAGGGCGCGATCGAGGAGACGGTCATCCCGCGGAACCCGCTCGACGTGCTGGCGCAGCAGATCGTCGCGATCTGCGCGGAGGACGAGGTCACCGTCGACGACCTGCACGAGCTCGTCCGCGGCGCGTACCCGTTCGCCGACCTCTCGCGCGCCCAGCTCGAGAACGTCCTCGACATGCTCGCCGGCCGCTATCCCTCGGACGAGTTCGCGGAGCTGCGTCCTCGCGTGATCTGGGACCGCACGGCCGGCGTCGTCCGCGGCCGGAGCGGCGCGCGCCGGCTCGCGGTGACCAACGCAGGCACGATCCCCGACCGCGGCCTCTACGGCGTGCACCTCGTCGACGGCGGCGGCCGCGTGGGCGAGCTCGACGAAGAGATGGTCTACGAGGCGCGCGCCGGCCAGACCTTCCTCCTCGGCGCCTCGACGTGGCGGATAGAGGAGATCACGCGCGACCGCGTGCTCGTCTCCCCGGCCCCGGGTGTGCCGGGCGCGGTGCCGTTCTGGAAGGGCGAGGGCGTCGGCCGGCCGTACGAGCTCGGCGAGGCGATCGGCCGCGCGTCGCGCGAGCTCGTCGCGCTTCCGGAGGAGAAGGCGCTCGCGCGGCTCGCGCGCGACCACGCCCTCGACGAGCGCGCGGCCGGGAACCTGCTCAACTTCCTCGGCGAGCAGCAGGCCGCGACCGGCGCCGTCCCGTCGGATCGCGCCGTCGTCGTCGAGCGGTTCCGCGACGAGATCGGCGACTGGCGTGTCTGCATCCTCACGCCCTTCGGCGCCCGCGTGCACGCCCCGTGGGCGCTCGCGATCGGCGCGCGCTTGCGCGACTCGCTCGGCCTCGAGGTCAGCTCGCTCTGGTCGGACGACGGGATCGCGCTCCACCTCCCGGACGCGGACGCGCCGCCGCCGACCGACGACGTGCTCGTCGATCCGGACGAGGTGGAGGACCTCGTCGTCGCCGAGCTCGGCGGCAGCGCGCTCTTCGGCGCACGGTTCCGCGAGAACGCGGCGCGCGCGCTGCTGATCCCCCGCCGTCGGCCGGGCGAGCGGACGCCGCTGTGGCAGCAGCGCCTGAAGGCGCAGGGCCTGCTCCAGGTCGCGCGGCGCTACGGCCAGTTCCCGGTCGTGCTCGAGACGTACCGCGAGTGCCTCCAGGACGTCTTCGACCTGCCGGCGCTGAAAGGTCTCCTGCGCGGCCTGCGCACGCGCGAGCTCGACGTCGTCGACGTGGAGACGCCGACGGCCTCGCCCTACGCGGCCTCGCTCCTCTTCGACTACGTCGCGAACTACATGTACGAAGACGACACGCCTCCCGCGGAGAGGCGGGCACAGGCGCTGTCGCTCGACCGCGACCTCCTGCGCGAGCTGCTCGGCCAGGAGGAGCTCCGCGACCTCCTCGACCGGGACGCGCTCGAGGAGGTGGAGCGCGACCTCCAGCGCGCGCCGCGGACTCCGGACGAGCTGCACGATCAGCTCCGGCTGCGCGGCGACCTGCGCGCCGGCGAGTACGACGACGCGCTTGCCCGGCCGCTCCTCGACGAGCGCCGCGCGGTGCAGGTGCGGGTCGCGGGCGAGGAGCGGCTGATCGCCGCGGAGGACGCAGGCCGCTACCGCGACGCGCTCGGCGCCATGCCGCCCGGCGGGCTCCCGGAGGCGTTCCTCGAGGGCGGCCCGGAGTCGCTCGCGGAGCTCGTGCTGCGGTACGCGAAGGGCCGCGGCCCGTTCACGACGGCGCAGGCGAACGAACGCTTCGGCCGCGACGTCGAGCCGGTGCTGCGGGAGCTCGAGCGCGCCGAGAAGCTCGTCCGCGGCGAGCTCCGGCCGGGCGGGACCGAGCGCGAGTGGTGCGAGCCCGACGTGCTCCGCCGCCTGCGCCGCGCGTCGCTCGCCGCGCTGCGGAAGGAGGTCGAGCCGGTCGAGCAGGTCGCGTTCGCCCGCTTCCTGCCGCACTGGCACGGGATCGACCGCCGCGCGACGCTCCGCGAGGCGCTCGTGCCGCTCCAGGGTCTCGCGCTGCCGGTCTCGCTGTGGGAGTCGGAGGTGCTGCCGCGGCGCGTCCCCGGCTACCAGCCGGCCCAGCTCGACGCCCTCTGCGCCTCGGGCGAGGTCGTCTGGGTCGCGGCCGGGCTCGACCGCGTCGCCGTCTTCTTCCGGGAGGACGCCGCGGTGCTCGGCCGGCCGGCCGCGGCCGCGGCGCCGGAGGAGGAGGCGCACGACGCCCTCCGCGCGGCGCTCAGCGGGCGGGCCGAGTTCTGGTACGACCTCGTCGACGCGGCCGGGCTGGAGCCGGAGGTCGCGCTGCCGGCGCTCTGGGATCTCGTCTGGGCGGGCGAGGTGCGAAACGACGCGTGGACGCCGCTCCGCGCGCAGCGGCGCTACCAAGCTAGCGCTCGAGTTACACGCGCCCGCAGTCGGCGTTTTTCGCGCTCGCGCTCCGCCGCGATCACCGCCACGCAGGGCCGCTGGTCGCTCACCGAGGGCCTCTTCGCGGAGCTGCCGGACCGGCGCGCGCTCGCCGAGCTTCTGCTCGAGCGGCAGGGGATCGTGACGCGCGACGGCGTGCGCGGCGAGGGGATTCCCGGCGGCTACGGCGCGGTCTACGGCGAGCTGCGGGCGCTCGAGACGCTCGGCGTCTGCCGGCGCGGCTACTTCGTCGAGGGTCTCGGCGGTGCGCAGTTCGCGCTCCCGGGCGCGGTCGAGCGACTGCGCGACCTGCGGCCGCGCGAGGACGACGAGCTCGAGCCGCTCGTCCTCGCGGCAGCTGATCCGGCGCAGCCCTACGGCGCGGCGCTGCCGTGGCCGCGGCGGGCGGGCGCGCGGGCAGCACGGGTCGCGGGGGCGCAGGTCGTCCTGCTCGGCGGCGAGGCGGCGCTCTTCGTCGAGCGCGGCGGCCGCTCGCTCGTCCCGCTTCGGGAGCCGGAGGAGGAGTGGCTTCGGGTGGCCCTTGCCGCCCTCGTCGAGCACGTGCGCGCCGGTGGTGCGAAGCGTCTGGCGGTGGAGCGGTTCGACGGCGAGCCGGTCGGCGAGACCGACGTCATGGCGCTCCTGCTCGAGCTCGGCTTCCTGGCGGGCCCGCGCCGCGCGGTCCTTCGCCCGTAGTGCGGATCGCCCCTCTCCTCGCCGTCGCCGTGCTGGCGGCGGGCTGCGAGGATGCCGCTCAGTCGTCCGCGCGGCACGCCGTGGCGCGTGCCGCGAGCCCGACCGGACGCGTCGCGTGCACGTCCGGCCGGACGGGGCACTTCGGGAGCGGTCCGGCGGCGACGGTGTTCGTCTGCGTCGTCCACGCCGGCGACGGCTGCGACCGCTACGTCGCGCGCCGCCGCGGCGGCCGCTTCGCGGTCCGCCTCCAGGCGCGCCGCATCGATTGCACGCTGCCCGCTTCGTGAGTGTCGCTACGCCGAGAGCGCCGCGAGCCCTGTGAGCTTGGCCGCGGGGAAGTTCCGCAGCTTCCGCTTCAGCTGATCCGCAGTCATGTCCTTGCCTTTCGCCGCTAGTTGATGACGCCAATCTCAGCGTCGGTGCAGACGCCCGTTCGCGCCATCCCTCGAACGAATGCTTCCGAGGCGCCGTCGGTCCGCGAGCGTCCCGAGGACGAGGCCGAAGACGACATGGCGAAAGTTCTCCTGCGCGAAGACGCGCCGGCTCCAGAGCGGCCCGACGTCGCGCTCGCCACGGCGCGGGTGCTTTCGGTCGGAGACGATCCCGAGCGGATACAGGATGAGGTTCTCCGCGAGCGCGAGCCCGATCGCGAGCCGGCGCGGCCCGACCCGGCTCCGCCGCAGGACGGCGTCGAACACGAGCCCGAAGACCGCGCCGTTGGCGGCGTGCACCGCGTAGCCCGCCGCCTTCCAGGCACGGCCCGAGGTGACGAGCTTGCCGAGCAGCGCGATATCGCGGTAGTCGGAGCGGAAGAGCCTCGTGTCCAGCGGCTCGACGAGTCCCCACACCGTCGCCGCGGCGGCGCCGGCGGCAGCGGCGCGGACGTGTCTCTGGAGCGAGGCGGCCACGCGGGAAGCCTAGAGTGGCGGCGCTACGCTGGCCGCGTGCCCGAAGGCGATTCGCTCCACCGGGCGGCGCGGCGGCTTCAGGTGCTGGTCGGCGAGCGGCTCGAGGTCTCCTCGCCGCATCCGCGCGGCCGGCTCACGGGCGTCGCGGAGCGGCTTGACGGCCGGCGGCTCGAGTCGGTCGAGGCGGTCGGGAAGAACCTCCTGCTCCGCTTCGAGGGCGGCGTCGTCCTGCGCAGCCACCTGCGGATGACGGGGCGCTGGTGGGTTCGCCCGCGCGGCCGCCGGCAGGTCGGCCGGCCGTGGCTCGTCCTGCGCGGAGCCGAGCACGAGGCGATCCAGCTGAACGGGCCGGTGCTCGAGCTCGAGTCGCGCGCCGGCGGGGTGCGGCGGCTCGGCCCGGACATCCTCGCGGAGCCGCCGGAGATCGAGGCGATGATCGCGAACCTCCGCGCCGCGCCCGAGCAGCTCCCGCTCGGCGAGGCGCTCCAGCGCCAGCGGTTCGTGGCCGGGATCGGGAACATGTGGATGGCGGAATCGCTGTGGGAGGCGCACGTGTCGCCCTGGCGGCGCCTCGGCGACGCCGGCGACGACGATCTGCGGCGCGCACTCGCGGCCGCACACCGGCTCATGGCGGGGTCGGTGGCGGGCGAGCGAGGACGGCGCCGCGTCTATCGACGCGTCGGCCGGCCCTGCCCGCGGTGCGGGGAGGCGATCCGCTCCCGCGGCCAGGGCGACGCGAACCGCATCGCCTACTGGTGCCCGGCCTGTCAGACCTGAGGCCGCCCGTCGGAGGAGACCGCCCGCCCGCCGCGTAGTCGGCGTTCGTGACGCTGCGCGCGCCTCGACTGTACGACGCGCTCCGGCGCTTCTGCCTCGGCGCCTTCGGCCGGCTGTCGCAGGAGGTGGAGGCCGGGGCGGAGATCCCGTTTGCGTTCGAGGAGCACGGCGGCGCGCGCGGCGGGGTGCCGTTTCATGAGTACCGGCCGCTCGTCCGCGGGTTTGTCGAGGCCCGGGCCTCGCGGCTGGCGGAGGGCGAGGACGCGGCGATCGCGCTCGAGGAGCTCGCGCGCGAGCCGGCGGCGGCGATCTTCGCGCGCGCGCACGCGGGAGCAGAAGGAGGCGGAGCCGAGGCGCTGTACCGGAGCGTCGTCGTGCCGCTGCTCGTCGCGACGGCCGAGGCCTGCGGGGGCTTCGACTGGGACGACCACGCCTTCGACCGCGCGTACGCGGAGCTCGAGGCGTCGCTCTTCCGCTCCGGGCACGCTTACGCGGCCGTCGCGCCGCTCGTGGGTCTGTCGGTCGGCGCCGCGCTCGAGCTCGGCGAGGGCTTGCGCATCCGCGTCGCGGCGACCGGCGAGCCGGCCGCGCTCTGGCCGGAGGCGACGGGGCTGCTGCCGCAGGGGTTCGGGCGCGAGCCGGACCGGCTGTGCGTCCTCGAGCTCGAGCGCGACCTGCGTCGCGGCGACGCCGAGCCGCCGGACGCGCCGGGCGAGATCGCCGACGCCGTCACGGCTTTGCGGCTCGCGACCGCGGGGTGCGTCGCCGCGGGGCCCGTCTTGTTCGAGCGGCTCGACTGGCGGCCCTACGCGGTCCGGCCCGTGCTTCCGATCGCGGCGACGCGGCCCGCCGGCGAGCCGATTCGGCTCGATGCGGTGCGGGCGGCGCTCGTGCGTGACCTGTTGGAGCGGCTGGGCTCTGCGGACGACGACCCGGATCTAGGCGAGGCGATCGACCGCTGGGAGCTGTCGCTCTTCCAGGCCGACCCGTTCCGCTCGGAGCAGCTCCGCGAGTCGCTCGCGGCGCTCCTCGGCGGCGGCGACGGTCTGGCGACGGCGGCGCTCCGCGGCGCGATCCTCCTCGGGGAGTCCGGACGCGAGCGGGCGGCGCTGCTGGCGGAGCTTCGTGCGCTCGCCGCAGGCGAGACGGCGAGCAGGGTCGCGGCCGACGCGGTCCGCCGCGCGCTCGTGGAGACCGTCGTCTACGAGGACCGCGCGGGCCTCGTCACGGGTCTCGACGAGGCGCTGCTCGGTCTCCGCCCGCGGCCGGGCCGGCCGGTAGGCGGCGCCGTCCTCGCAGCACGGGCAGCCGCCGGCTGACGCCGTTCTCTCGGCACGAAATCGGCACCAACGCGACGGATTTGCCCCGGTACCGTCGAGCGCATGGACGAGGCCCGCACCGTACTCGCGAGGCTCGAGCGCATCGACGGGCTCGAGACTCGAGGAGCGCCGCCGGGGGCGCTCCTCGCCGAGATCCGAGTCCTCCTCGCGGAGGCCGAGGAATGGCTCGAGGTCGAGCCGGACGGAACACAGCGCGCCGCCGCCGCGCTGACGCGGTGCCACGCCGCCTTCGCCGCCCAGCGGGAGGTGGCGATGATGTAGCGCGATGACGACACGACTACGCGACGGAGTCCGCCGCGCGGTGCCGATCGCGATCGCCGTCTTCCCGTTCGGGGTTTCCTTCGGCTTGCTCGCGCGAAGCGTGGGTATGGGCTGGGTCGCTCCGATCGTCATGTCGGCGACGACCTTCGCCGGCTCCGCTCAGTTCGCGGCTGCGTCAATCCTCGATGCGGGCGGGACTGCGGCAGCCGCGATCCTCGCAGCGGTGCTGCTCAACGTGCGGTATGCGCCGATCAGCATCTCCGTGGGCGACCTTTTCGACGGAGCCGCGCCCAAGCGCCTGGTCCAGTCCCAGCTGATCGTGGACGAGTCCTGGGCGCTCGCGGCTCGAGGCGGAGGTCGCTTCGACCGCGACGTCCTGCTCGGGGCGGGCTTGCTCCTGTACCCATCCTGGGTTGCCGGGACGGCGCTCGGCGTCTTCGGAGCGGGCGTGCTCGGCAACCCGGCTCGGCTCGGGCTCGACGCCGCGTTCCCGGCGCTCTTCCTGGCGCTGCTCGTCCCCCAGCTCCGGGGTCGGCTTCCTCTCGCCGCGGCGCTTGCGGCGGCGGCGATCGCCTTTGCGCTCGTTCCGGTCGTGCCGCCGGGGATCCCGATCGTCGCTGCGAGTGCCGCTTGCCTCGTGGGCTGGCGGCGGCGATGAGCCGTGTGTGGATCGTGCTCGCACTCGTGGGTGCGGCGACCGTCGCGCTGAAGGCGGCCGGCCCTGTGCTGCTCGGCGGCCGCGAACTGCCTGCCCGCGTGCGCATGCTCGTCGGGCTGCTCGCCCCTGCGCTCCTGGCTGCGCTCGTCGTGACGAACACCTTGGCGTCCGGCCGGCACCTCGTCGTCGACGCGCGGCTGGCCGGTGTCGCGGCGGCGGCCGTCTCGCTCCGACTGCGGGCGCCGATCCTCGTGGCGGTCGCCGTCGCGGCCGCCGTGACGGCCGCGATCCGCGCTCTATAGTCGCCCGCGTGCCGACCGCCCAGTGGGACGAAACGCCGCGCGAGCTCTTCGAAGCAGGCCCGCTCGCCGCCTACTGGACCGATCTCGGCGGAGCCGCCGGCTCCGTCACCGTCGGCGTCAACCGGATCGAGATCCTCCCGGGCAAGCGCTCGGGACCGGTTCATACGGAGGGCGAAGAGGAGGAGATCTTCTGGGTCCTCGGCGGCTCCGGGCTGTCGTGGCAGGAAGGCCAGACGTACGAGGTCGAGCCCGGCGACTGCCTCGTCCACCGGGCGGGCGAGCACACGCACACGCTCGTCGCCGGCGAGGACGGCCTCGACGTGCTCGCCTTCGGCATGCGCGCGTACGCCGAGATGGGCTACCTCCCGCGCGCAGGCGTGATGCGGCACGGCCGGGCGACGATCGAACTCTCGCCTGACACCCGCCATCCGTGGGAGCGCGACGCCGCGGCAGGCGAGCTCGAGCTGCCGCCGCCGAGCCCGCGCCCGGATCGGATCGTCAACGTCGCGGACGTCTCGCCGCACGAACGCCGCGGGTCGACCGTCGCCTCCGAGCAGCGCGAGCTCGGCGGAACGGCGGGGTCTCAGCGCACGGGCCTGAATCACGTGAGTGTGCCGCCGGGGATGCTGAACGTCCCGCCGCACTGCCACTCGGCCGAGGAGGAGCTCTTCGTCGTTCTCGAAGGCAGCGGCAGCCTCGAGCTGGCGCCGTCCCCGCGGCAGGCCGGGTACGGTGCCGAGAAGTCGGAGCACGACGTGCGGCGAGGCACCGTCGTGTCGAGGCCCGCCGGAACCGGGATCGCGCACACGTTCCGGGCCGGTCCCGAAGGGCTGACGCTCCTCGCCTACGGCACCCGCGACCCGAACGACATCTGCTACTACCCGCGCTCCGGCAAGATCTCGTGGCGCGGCGTCGGCCTGATCGGCCGCATCGAGCACGTCGACTACTGGGACGGCGAGGACTGACCTCGATCGACCGCTCCGCTCGCGGCGGTTGCTCCTCGGGAAGCGCTCTTACTAGGAGGGCTTGGCGGAACGATTGGTGAAACGGCGGATGAGGAAGCTCCCCGTCGCTACGAACAGGCCGAGGAAGAGCCCTTTCGCTACCGCGCGAGTCCAGCCGTCATGCGAAAGGAGTGCTGAGAGCAGGCCGAAGCTGATTCCGAAGTAGAGAGGCCGAACAGCCCATGCGGAGACGGCCCGCATGGAAGTGATTGTAGGTGAGGTTACGCGGCGAGTGGTATGGCGCGCGCTCGGGCGAGCGCCTGACTGAGCCGCGCGAGCATCGTCAGGTCGGCGTGAAGCTGGACGCGCGCGAGGCCGCGTGTGCGGAGCGGTGCCAGCCCGTACTCGTGCTTCAAGCGTCCGAACTCCCGCTCGACGGCACCGCGCCCGTAGTAGAGGTCGCGCCAGCGGCGCGTCTCGCGGGGGATGAGCGGGCGCAGCCGGGACGCCTTGATCCAGACGGACTTGGGCGCGCACTCGCCGGTCGGGCAGCGCCAGTGAGTTGCGCGCCGCTTGTAGTTGGCACCGGCGAACGTCCACGTTCCGTGCTCGCACGTCGGCGCGCCGTGGTTCCCGCGCTTCACTTCGGTGGTTTGCCGGAGCGGGATGACGGGGGCCACGTCGCACTCCTCGCACTCGGCGTAGACGCGGTTGAAGTCGTAGCCCATATCCAGCGCAGCCGTCTCGGGCGCGAACCCCCGGTGGCGCAGCGTGTCGACGAGGGCGGCGACGAAAAGCGACTCGTGCTCGCGCGCCGAGCGGACCTGCCACGCGAGGGGTAGCCCGGTGCGGGCGCAAACGGCGGCGTGGACGCGGTACCCGTAGAAGCCACCGCCCTTGCGAGTCGAGACGGCGGAACGATGCCCCCAACTCGCATCGGGATCGCTGTACCGCTCGCGCTCCGGGCCGTTCTTGGAGAGGTACCGCTGGCCGTTCGCGTAGGCGGTCAGGTCGCTCGCGTCGATCGCCACGTCCGTGCCGTACTCGGGCCGCTCCTCGCGGAGCGCCGCCGCGATGGCGTCCAAGCAGTCGGCGAGCTTGTCACTGTGCTCGCGGAGCTTGCGGCAGAAGCGGTAGCACGCCCAATGCGAAGGCGTCCCGCCGAGCACGTCGGCCAGCGCTTGGTGCTCCGCGATCAGCGCTGCCACGCGCGTCCACGTTGGGATCGCGTACAGGCTCTTGACGAGGCACGCGCCGACGAGGGCGCGAGCGCCGTAGCCCTTCTGCCCCGTCCAGTTCAGCGCCTCAAGCTCGCCGCAAAGAGCGACGATCTCGGGTGAGTCGAGGAGGGCCGAAAGCTCGGAGACCGCCGAGCGCGGTGTTACCGTCCGAAGTGCCAAGCGAGGGTTCCTCTCGTTTGGTCTGGCCTCGGGAGGCTGCAACCTCGCCGGGGCCTTCTCTGTGTACAGGCCAAACTCTAAAGAGGCCGTCGGACGGACTCCGGCATGGCTCTATGCTACGTTTTACCTGCCATGCCAAGATGACACCTGAAAGGGGGTTTAACGCTTTCTGCCTGCTAATACAATACTTCCGAAAGGCCCAAAAGTGACGCCTCGGGTGACACACAAGCGGACATACGAAGAGACGCATCCCTGGCTTACGTTCACGGTCGATCTCAAGCACGCGCCAACCTCCCTCTGGCTCCTGCTCGGTGAGGCGCGGTCGAAGATCAACCACATCGCGTACTCGCCGTTGAAGCCGGAGACGGCGCGGCAGATGCACCTCGTCTTCCTGGCGAAGGGCGCGCTCGCGACGACGGCGATCGAGGGGAACACGCTTACCGAGGACGAGGTGCTCAAGCTCGTCCAGGGGAAGCTCAAGCTTCCACCGTCGCAGGAGTACCTCGCGCACGAGATCGAGAACATCGTCAACGCCTTCAACGAAATCTGCGACGAGGTGCTGGACGGCTCGACGAGGCGGCTGACGCCGGACCTCATTACGGAGTACAACGGCAAGATCCTCAAGGGGCTTGAGCTTGAGGAGGGCGTCGTGCCCGGCGAGCTTCGGAGCGGTTCGGTCATCGTCGGGCGTTACCGCGCCGCGCCGCGCGAGGACCTCGACTACCTCCTCGAACGGCTCTGCGAATGGCTCGAAGCAGAGTGGTACGAGCCGACGGATGACTGGGCGCTCCCGATGGCGATCCTCAAGGCGATCGCCGCCCACCTCTACCTCGCATGGATTCACCCCTTCGGCGACGGCAACGGGCGCACGGCGAGGCTCATGGAGCTTCGCATCCTCCTGGCCGCGGGCGTCGCCACGCCCGCCGTTCACCTCCTCAGCAACCACTACAACCTCACCCGCGCGGAGTACTACCGCCAGCTCGACCGCGCGAGCCGGACGGGCGACCCGCTCGGCTTCTTCGTCTACGCCGTCCAGGGGTTCGTGGACGGGCTGCGCGACCAACTGAACAGGATCGCCGATCAGCAGTTCGACGACCGCTGGGAGCAGTACGTGTACGAGACGTTCGGGAAGCTCCGCACAGAGACCGACCACCGCCGGCTCGACCTCGCACTCGCCCTGAGCGACCAAGAGGAGCCGGTGCCGCAGTCGGCCCTGCGGCACCTGACGCCAGAGCTTGCCGAGGCATACGCGGGCACCGTCCGCACGCTCGGGCGGGACGTGAACGCGTTAGAGAAGATGGGCTTGGTCGAGCGGGTGCGCGGCGGGTACCGGGCGCGGAGCCACATCATCCGCTCGTTCCTACCCCTCAGCGCATCGCAAGATGGAGAGGTGCTTGCGCGGCTCTAAGCACCGCCTCCTGACGACGACGACCCCGGTGGACAGCCGGGGTCGCCAGACGGATCGAGAACGCCGGAGAGCAGCGCGTCACGATCCTCTCATGCGGCTCGGACGTGCTCCGTCCGAGCCGCTCGCCACCATGCATGACAGCCTCGACGCCTTGAGTCCTGTGGACAGCAGGGGGCTGAGAGAGACGACGGAAGGAGAACCTGGATGATGGTCCAGACGCAGCCCCAAATCGTTCTGCCGCAGACGAAGCCGCCGAGGCACTATGTGTCGTTCTCAGCCGAGATCGTGCCGCAGACGACGGAGGCGTTGATCGCGACGCTCTCCAACCTCGCGAACCAGCAGGTGCCAGAGGTGCATCTTCTCCTCTCGACAGCGGGCGGGAGCGTCATGCACGGCATCACGCTCTACAACACCCTTCGCGCGATGCCGTTCGAGTTGGTGACGCACAACGTCGGGAACGTGAACTCGATCGGCAACGCCGTCTTCCTGGCGGGCACTCGGCGCTACGCGTGCCCGCAGAGCACGTTCATGTTCCACGGCGTCGGGTTCAACGTGCCGCCGGGTGGTGCGAGGTTCGAGGAGAAGCTCCTACGGGAGCGGCTCGATGGGCTCCTCGCCGATCAGAAGCGCATCGCCGACATCATGGAGAACTGCACCACGCTCCCCCGCGAGGAGATCGACAAGCTCTTCCTCGAAGCCGTCACGAAGGACGCGGACTGGGCGGTGGGGGCAGGGATTGTTGATGAGGTCCGCGACGTCGATATTGCCGACGGCCACCCCGTACTCGGACTGGTATTCCAGCGAGAGGGCGTTGTTGGCACCTAAAGCGTCCGTCATGTTGTTCAGCCTAGAGAGTCGTTCGCTACTGGTCAACCGAGACCTCCTCCTCGTCAGTTCTAGCCGACGGTTCGGCGATCGAAACCGACGATCATAAATATCGACGGCGGGGGCGAGCGTCTGCCCGCCCCCGCGTTGTGCGTCTACTTCGGGCCGATCACGTCGCCCGCCGCGAGCACGGCGGCGAGAGACGCGAGCGCGATGCAGGCGCGGATTAGACGGGCCTTCGCCATTCGCCTCACCCCCTTTCCGCGTCGAACCTTGACACTGGGGGTGGGCAACCCCTGCCTCGCGTTGCGTTGACGACGTGAGGCAAAGCCAGGAAGATGCGGCGGCAGCAATGGACGAGCCGCGCGACGAAGCCCCAGTCGAGCAAGAGTCCGTCGGCAAGCGGATCAGGCGACTACGGCTGGAACGAAAGCTCTCCCAGCGCCAGGTCACTGGCCCCGGCGTCTCGTATGCCTACGTGTCGCGGATCGAAAGCGGCCAGCGCGCCCCGTCATTGAAGGCGATCCGCACGATCGCGAAGCGGCTCGGGGTTGACCCGGAGCTTGTCGAAACCGGCGAGCTGATCCCGGCGTCGCGGCGGCGGGCGCTCAAGGTCGCCGACGCTGAACTTGCCCTCCGCGTCGGCCTCAACGCGGAGGAGGCCGAAGACGCACTCAAGCAAGCCGTCGCCGAGCGCCGCGACGACGTGAGCGGAGCGCGCGCCCTGGCCGCGCTCGGACTCCTCGCCGCCCGACGCGGGGAGACGTGGGACGCGATCGGGCTGCTTGAGGAGGCCACCGGCACCGGCTACGTGAAACCGGAACTGCGGACGGACGTGTACGAGCAACTCTCCGACCTGTACGCGGCGGTCGGCAACCCGGCGCGGGCGATCACGCTCCTTCGGGAGTGCCTCGCCGCAATCGAGGGGCGGATTGGCCCGGAGGCCGTGACGGCGGGCCTCCGCTACCGCGTCTTCCTTGCCGAGCACCTGAACACGATCGGGGAACGAACGGAGGCGCACGCGCTCCTCGCCGAAGCAACCGAGGAGGCAGACAGTCCCGCGAACGCGAGCGCCCGCCTCGTCGCCTACTGGACCGCCGCCAAGGTCGCGATGGACGAGGGCGACGCCGAATCCGCCGACGCGTACATGCAGCGGGCCGTAGCCCTTGCGGAGACGACCGACGACGCGCTCCAACTCGCGCGAGCGTCACTCGCGCGGGCGCAGATACTTCGGATCGAGGGACTGGCGGGCGAGGCCGCCCCCCATCTCGAACGCGCCGAACGGCTCCTCGGAACGGCAGGTGACGTTGAGGAACGAGGACTCGTCGCCGCCGAACAAGCCCAACGAGCCGCGATCCTCGGAAAGCCAGACGAGGCGCTTGAACGCGCCGCTCACGCCGTCGAGCTACTCGCCGACGATGCTCGACACGCCGCGACCGCCCAACACGCGCTGGCCGTCGCGCACGCCGCCGCGGGAAACGTGGACGCAGCCGAGGAAGCGTTCAAAGCCGCGCTCGCCGGGATGGAGGAGCGCCGCCGCTGGCGCGAAGCTACCCGCGTCGCTCGCGAATGGGGACAACTACTACGGCAGCAAGGCCGCGAAGCCGAGGCCCATGACGTGCTTGAGCGCGCCGTCTCCTTCACTGTCCGAGCGATCGGGGCGCAGGTAGCCGAGACAGCCGCCAAGCGGGGCACGTCCTAAAGGTGACGGCCCGGGTGACCGCCCGGGCCGTCGGAGTTAGAAGGAGAACCCCCGCGCCGATGCTTCGGCGTCGGGCGAGTCTACGGGTCCGTCCGGTCGGAGCGGCAGACTGGCACGCGCGTTGACTGAGCTTGGGAAAGTCCTGTGACCGCAGGCGGCTCAGGAGGCGTAGAGAGGAGAACCATGCCTCACACGGGGCAGAAGGCAACCGTTTCGGGCATCTACCAGAACGACTGCCACCTGCGGCGTCTCGCCCTCAGCAATGGCGATACGTGTCCGCCGTGCCCGACGTGTCACAAGAACTGCAACTGGACGCTTGTGGAGCGGGCGGAGTAGCAAAGGCGAACCGCCTTCCTGTCGCTTCGTCCTCGTAGCGAGCGACCGCTGGCGTGGCGTACCCGAGGAGCAGCCCGATGATTCGCTCTCGCTGCTCCTCGGGTACCCCGCCGTCCTTCACCGCCCACTCGTACAGGTCGAGCGCCCACCGCGCTCCCGCGTAGCCGAAGCTCCCCGTTCCGTCGCCGTGGTCGAGCACGAACGGCACGACGTTCGGCGCGGCGGCAGTCTCCACCCGAGTAGCGATCCTCAGTAGAGCTGTCGGCTCCACGAAACAGTGCCCGACGAGCGCGAGAGGACGCACCCCTCGCGCCACCTGGTAGGACTGCTCGAACAGCAACTCATCGGACGGCAGACGCACGTCCTGACACGCCCCGCTGCCTACGCTTGACGTAAAACGCGCGCGGATTTGGCGTAGCGACCTCAGTGGGTAGCCTCCGAAGCCGCATGGCTACTAGCCTTCACGCTTGCGCCAATCCCTCCTAGGAGGGTTTTACGAAACGGGAGTGCTTCGCGTCTCCATCGCCGCCCGAAACGCGGGGTTGAGGAGCTTCCCGCATGACGTGCATCGGGTCGCTTCTTCGCGGTTGAGCCATTCGCAGTCGGAATCGGCGCACATCCAGAGGAGTCCCGCGCGGAGCGCCAAGTCGTCAAGTCGCTCTCTCTCGCGCTTCGTGGCGACGGCGTAGAGACGCGTGAGCGCGTCGCGGTACTCGCCGGTTGCGAGGTAGTCGGCGGATACACCGAGCTTCGCCGCGATGACGGCCAAGGCCTTGTCCGTGGGGTTCCGAGTACCGGCTTCGATCCGCGAGACGTACGCCCACGTTGCGCCAGGGCCGGAGATCGCTCGTTGCGACAGGCCGCGCTCAAGCCGCAAGCGGCGGATACGGCTGCCGACGCTCTCCGAAGCAGCGATGTAAACAGTCTATAGCCGATACGGCTGTAGTCTGTTTCGCAGGCGGAACTACCGGCAGCGTCGAAGCGAACCGGCGTGCCGCGCCGCCGCGAAGCCGTGTCCGATCTTCCGTCCCGCCTGCAAGCGGTCATCGACGCCGACCGGCAGCTGCGCGAGACGGAGGCGGCGCATGAGCAGGCGCGCGAGCACTTCCGGCGCGCGCTGCGAGAGGCGCATGAAGCTGGCGCGACGTATGAGCAGTTGGGGAAGCTCGTCGGACTCTCGCGCCAGCGGATCGGCGTCTTGGTTCGAGACTGAGCCCGCCGTAGGCTGGTTCCCGCCGCCCTCTTGAGCAGGGCAGCGCGGTCAGTCATCGTTCCCGCCGTGGCCCATCCAATGGACGGTCCTCGGGCCAAACTCGACGCCGCAGAGGACCACTTCAAAACCCTTGACGAGCATATTGGTGCCTTCCTGCGGAGCGAGCCGTATGACGTCACCATCGAGTTCGATGACAGGGAGGGCTACCGCTTTGTCGTAGTCGCTCACGTCCATGAAACGCCGCCGCTCAAGATCAGCACGCTCATCGGGGATGTGGTCCACAACCTCGCATCCGCCCTCGACCACACCGCTTACGAACTTGCTCGTATGCGATCGGGACGCCCCGTCGAAATGACGAGCTTCCCGATCTACGCCGACATTCGCGACTACCGAAAGTTCCGGCGAAGAAGGAACTGTTGGCTCCGATGTCTCACGATCAAAGATCGGGCATACCTCCAACGGTTGCAACCGTACCGTGGAGGGGATCTCGCGTGCCTCCACCCGCTGACGACGCTCTATCTGCTCTGGAACCAAGACAAACATCGGGTCCTGCACACGACGCTGTCGTTCCTTTCGGCCGCCAGCTTCAAAATGACCGCCTTGCAGGACATAGCGTGGGTAGGCCCCTTCATGGGCCGGTTCGGACGCTTCGAAGACGGCACACGTATCGCCTACATGATGATCGGGCCAGATGGTCCAAGCCCAAAGGTGCAGGTGGAGGGCAAGTTGGAAATGTCTGTAGCGTTCGACAACGGACTGAACGTCATTGAAACACTTGCCGATGTGGGGAACTGGGTAATTATGATCGTAGAGGAGTTCGCCAAGCAGTTTCCGTGAGCGCGCCGGTCTAGACACAACGCGCTCCGTCCGATGCCCTCCGTAGAATTCGAGGGGCAATTCGAAAGTAATTAGCCCCCGCGAGACTGGCATCTCCGGGGGCGCGACCATACGAGGTGCATCTCGCATGGCAACCGGCAAGGTAGCGCGTCGCGCGGACGCGAGCGAAATATCCGCGCTCCTCGACTCCCCTGAAGTAGCTGCCCTGATCGCGGAGCTTGAAGCCCTCCGCTGGACAGGACGGCGAGGCTACGGCCCGCGCACCCTGGTAGGGGCGTGCCTCATCAAGTCCCTGTACGGCTTCACGACCTGGACGCGGGTCGCCGCGCTCATCGCCGACCATCCCGGCTTGCAGGCCGCGATCGGCGGCTGCCCGAGCGTCTTCGCCTGCTACAGGTTCGCCACCAAGCTCCGCGAGCACGCCTCTGTGCTCGCGGACTGCTTGGACAGGATCGCCGCCTCCCTGCAAGCCGAGCTTCCCGACATAGGACGAGACGTGGCAATCGACGCGACCAACCTTGAAGCGTGGGCGAACGGCCACCGCCGCCTGTCGAAGAACGGCCCGGAGCGGCTCCGCTACAGCGACCCCGATGCGTCTTGGGGGCACCGGAGCGCGATCAGCACGCGCGGCGCTGGTTCCTTCTACGGGTACAAATTGAATCTGGCCTGCTGCACTCGGACGGGGCTGCCGCTCGCCTGGCGGGTCGAGACGGCCCGCCGGAACGAATCGCTGATGCTCGCGCCGCTCCTCGACGCGCTCCACGCTCGCGGCTACCGGCCCGAGACGTGCGCGGCCGACAAGGCGTACGACTCCGACCGCTGCCACCGCGAGTGCGAGGAGCGCGGCGTGGGCCCCGTCATCCCGATGAAGGGGAAGGCCGATCAGGTCATCTGGCCCGCGACGGACAAGCCCACTCGGTTCAACCCGCGCATCCAGCGGCACACAGCGCGGTTCCGCGACCTGTACGCAGGACGCGGCGCGATCGAGCGCGAGTTCGGGAACTTGAAGCACCATTACGGCCTCGCCCCGCTGCGGGTTCGTGGCCTCGCGCGGGCCGCGCTTCACGCTGACCTTGTGATGCTCTCGCGACTCTCGCTTGCGCTCAACCGCGCCAGAGCCGCGACGGTGCCGCTCGCAGCTTAGGAGGCAGCGGCCCGAGTAGGAGCCCGGGCCGCCCGCCAGCGACAAGGAGAAGCACGCCCACCGAAGCGGCGCGGCGTCATCCTCCCAGCCACCCCGGACGTGTCCATCCGGGGAGGTCCGCATCCTTGATCGCGTAGTGCTGACTGCCGCAAGCCCGTAGGAGCGGGGGCAGCCAGCAGAAACAGCGACAAGGAGAACGCCATGAATGAGAGGTCCGACTCGACGGAAACCCCGTTGAGCGCGCGGCCCGACTACGCCGCGTTCATCGAACAACTGCACGCCGACGGGTCCAAGCCCGCATGCCCAATGTGCGGAGCGAACAACTGGCTTGGCCTTGGCGAGGCCACGGACATGAACGTCCTGGCGCTCCTCGCGCTCAGCGGAGCCGGAAGGATCGAACCTGGCGCGGGCATGTATCGCGTCGTCGGGCTCGCCTGCGCCAAGTGCCGGTTCGTCCGCCTCCACACGCTCGACGTCGGCGTCGGCTAACCCCGTTTCGTAAAAGTCACCTAGGCAGCCCCAACCTCCTCCCCGAGGCCGATCGTATCGGGGCCGAACGCACCCATGGGTGTCGAAAGCGCGCCGAGGATCCGCACCCGCCGCCGCGCGAGACGGGCCCGCGAAACCCCTGTTCATGAGCCCGGAAGGACTCTGGTAGCCTGACCCGAACCCAGGGCCCGATGGGGCTCGCCCGCCTACTTCCGCGCTCGAATCTGCGGGCGCACGCCCGAGGAGCTCGCCTGCCGACCGTCATCGCTTTCGCGAACCAGAAGGGCGGGGTGGCGAAGACGACCACGACGCTCAACCTCGCCGTCGCGTTCGCTGAGCAGGGCCTGAAGGTGCTCGCGGTCGACCTCGACCCGCAGGGCAACCTCACGATGAGCCAGGGCCTGAACCCGGACACGATCGAGCGCTCGATGTTCGACGTGCTCGTTCACCGGCTGCCGATCCAGGAGATCGTCCACAAGGTCGAGGTCGACCTGGCCGTGTCCTCGATCGACCTAGCCGGCGCGGAGCTCGCGCTCTCCAGCCTCATCGGACGCGAGCGCGCCCTCGAGAAGGCGCTCCTGCCGGTCAAGCCCGAGTACGACTACGTTCTGATCGACACGCCGCCCTCGCTTGGGCTGCTGACGATCAACGCGCTCGTCGCGTCGAACAGCGTCATCGTCCCGGTGCAGTGCGAGTACCTCTCGCTTCGCGGGCTCGTGCAGCTCGAGAACACGCTCTCGATGATCCGCGAGAACCTGAACCCGCACGTCGCGATCGGCGGGATCCTGCCGACGATGTACGACACGCGCACGCTGCACTCGCGCGAGGCGATCGAGATCCTGGAGGAGAACTTCGGCGACCTCGTCTTCAAGACCCGCATCCGTAAGACCGTGCGCTACGCGGAGGCCCCGGTGAAGGGCAGCTCCATCATCAAGTACGACCCCACCGGCCCGGCCGCGGAGGCGTACCGATCACTCGCGAAGGAGGTGCTCGATGGCGCGAAAGCGCGCGAGCATGCGTGAGGGCCCGCTCGCCGAGCTCTTCAAGGCGACCGAGGCGGCACAGCAGCAAGCGGCGCGGAAGGACGAGCCGGCCGCGGAGGCTCCGGCCAAGAGCCGCGGCGACAAAGCGGCCGCGGAGCACGCGCCCGCGCTCGAGCCCGTCGAGACGCCGGCGGAGCCCGCGCCCGAGCCGCCGCCGCGCGAGCACCCCGTCGTCCGCTACCTCGAGCCCGTTCCCGAGCCGCCGCCGCGCCTGCACCGCGCGCCGCGCGGCGACACCGCCTCCTACCTCGCCGTCATCCGCGTCGTGGGCGTCGGCGGCGCCGGCCTGAATGCGATCGACCGGATGATGGACGCCGGCATCAACCAGGTCGAGTTCGTCGCCGTGAACACGGACATCCAGCAGCTCTCCACGAGCGACGCGGCGACGAAGATTCACATCGGCCGCGAGCTGACGCACGGGCTCGGCTCCGGTGCAGACCCCGACGTCGGCCGCCGTGCCGCCGAGGAGAGTTACGACCAGATCAAGCACGCGCTCCGCGGCTCGGACATGGTCTTCGTCACCGCGGGCGAGGGCGGCGGCACCGGCTCCGGCGCGGCGCCGGTCGTCGCGCGCATCGCGCGCGAAGTCGGCGCGCTCACGGTCGGAATCGTCACGCTTCCGTTCAAGTTCGAGGGCACGCGACGCAAGCGCCAGGCCGACGACGGCGTCGAGGGGCTCCGCGCGGCCTGCGACACGACGATCGTGATCCCGAACGACCGCCTCCTCGAGGTGCTCGACCGCTCGACGTCGATGCTCGAGGCCTTCCGCATCGCCGACGACGTCCTCCGGCAGGGCGTGCAGGGCATCTGCGACCTGATCACGCTCCCCGGCCTGATCAACCTCGACTTCGCCGACGTGCGCACGATCATGAAGGACGCGGGCACGGCGCTGATGGGAATCGGCTTCTCCTCGAGCGACAACCGCGCGCGCGAGGCGGCCGAGCGGGCGCTCCGCTCGCCGCTCATCGACACCGAGATCACGGCCGCGAGGGGGATCCTGCTCTCGATCGCGGGCGGCGAGGATCTCTCGCTCCTCGACGTCAACGACGCGGCCGAGGTGATCCGCCAGGCCGCGACGGACGACACGAACATCATCTTCGGCGCGACGATCGACGAGCGCCTCGCGGGACAGGTCTGGGTGACCGTCGTCGCGACGGGACTCGGGGCGAGCCACCGCCGCCGCGTCCCGCCGGCGCGGGAAGACCGGCTCGAGCCGCCGAGCTTCTTAACCGACAGCTAGCGAGGCGCCGCTTGCGGCGCCGCCATCAGGACGGGCGGGTTTCCCGCCCGTCCGTCTGCAATGACCGGTCGATGCGAGTGAACTCGAACCCGACGGACTAGAAGACGTCGGCGCAGGAGTACGAGCGCCCGCCCGCGACCTGACGCAGTGCGCGGCGCGGGTTGACGTCGAACCGCAGCACCAGGCGCCCGCCGCGCGGTACCGCGAGCTCGACCATGCCGTCCTCGCGGCGGAGCACGCAGCCCGCCGAGGGCTGCCAGTACGGCGAGAAGCGAACCGCGAGCCGGTAGCGTCCGGGCCGGGCCAGCTCGAGGACGATCCGCGTCTGCGTCAGCTCGAGCACGCCCGCCGGGCCGGGGCCGGTGACGATCCGCTGTGCGTCGGGCACCTCGAAGATCTGGACCTGCGGGCTCCAGAACACCGGCTCGAGGCCGGAGCGCCCGCTGATCAGGAGGCGCGCCTCGCCGCGTGCGCTGTAGTCGACGGGCGCCGAGGTCAGCACGACGTAGCGCACACCGAGCTCGCGTAGCCAAGCGAGGTACGCCCCGGGGCCGAGACGGCTGTAGAGGAGCTTGTTCTGCGGAAAGTCGTCCTGCCGGAACCAGCCGCGCGCGAGTGGGATGCCGGCCCGCGGCAGGTAGACGGCGGCCCAGTGACCCTCCGTGTCGACCGCCTCGACGCGGTAGGAGGCGCCGAGGTGCCGGTGCAGGTAGCGGATCGCCGGCGTCCAGTACGACGCCCTCGCGGCCGGGTCTCCGGTTGCGTGCGCGAAGCTCGCCGCGAGCGGCGACACGTTCCAGGCGACGGCGAGCGCGAGCGCGCCGAGGCAGACGAGCCGGGGCCGCCAGTTGCGAAGCGAGAGGAGGAGCACCGCGACCGGGATCGCCGCGTAGCGGAGCCGCGCGATGTTCTCGCCCACGGCCGAAGGGACGATGAACGCTCCAAGGCACGCCGCCAGGTAGACGACGAACACGTACCTAACCCGGCGGGCCTGCTCGACCCGCCACGTCAGCGCCGCGCCGAGGAAGCAGAAGAGCCCCGCGGCGGCGAGCTCCGCGAGGGAGAACGGATAGCGCCCGCCGTCGGGAAAAGCCCGCCACAACACGACCTCGACGCCGCCCGCGAGCCCGATCACGAGCGCCGGCACGAGCAGCCGCTTCCACTGTGCGCGCCGGTCGAGCGCGATCCCGAAGAGCACGAGCGCGAGGAGCAGGAACGCGAGTGGGCTCGCCGCGAGAGTCAGGCCCGCGAGCGCCGCGAAGCGCCAGTGCGCCCGCGCCTGGAGCGCCCAGAGCGCGAGCAGCGCGAGCGCGATCCCGAGCGCGAACGGAAAGGCCGCCGAGAGGACGATCCCCGCCCACACGACAGCGAACGTCCGACTCGACCAGCGGGCGCTCGGCCCCCACTCGCGCCCGATGACGACCGCGAACGCGAGCGCCGCGGTCGCGATCGTCGCCACCGCGAGCAGCTTGATCCCGAGCAGCGCCGCGAGCGGGTAGTAGAGGACGCTGTAGGTGACGAAGCTGTACCGCCCCGCGTACCAGAAGTTGTTCCAGAGCGCGAAGCCGTGCTGGAGGAAGACGGCGCGCTGATAGGCGTGCGCGGCGGCATCGCTCCCCGGCGGCCCGAGCCACGCGAGGGCGGCCGCGAGCGCTGCGGCCGCCGCAGCCGAGAGGAGAGCTTCGCGCGCGAGAGGGGTCGTGCGAGGCACCGCCGGTACCTTACGGCTCCCGGCGGCCGCAGAACCACACCGTCAGCCGTGCCGCTTTCGGCCGAGCAAGCTTCCACCGCCGCCGTGTCCGAAACGGTCACTGCAGGGGTCAGACCCCGAGCCCGCCGTTCGGGCCACGGCCGGAAACGTCAGGTGTGACGGCGGAAGGGCGGCGATCTGCGTTCCGCCGGGAACGGTGTGTCGACCTTCCGCCCGATGGTCATGCCGCTTCGGAACGCGTCTGGGGTCTGACCCCGGCCATGGCCGCGCGAGCCGGGTAGGTGTGTCGCCGGTCGCACCAGTTCGTCGACAGACGCCGCAGCGCCCCCGCGGCTCAGACCAGATCCGTCAGCACGGTCGCGCTGAACGAGGCCACGAGGACGACGCCCGCCGCGGCCCCCGCCACGGTCAGCGCGCGGCGGCGCGTCGCGCCCGAGCCGAAGCGCGCGAGATACAGAGCGCCACCCGCGCCGACGACGATGCTGACCGCGGTCTCGATCGCCTGCAGCGCGATCCCAGTCGTCAGCGCCTTCGTCAGATCGACCCCCCGCGCCTGGAGCGCCACCGCAACGGTGCCGGTCCCGATCCCGATGTTCCCCGGCGTGAGCGGGATCACCGTTGTCAGGTCGAGCGTCGGGACGATGATCAGCGCCGCGAGCACCGGATCCGAGACACCGAGCGCCGCCGCGATCGCCGCCGTGCCGCTCACGCGTGCCACCGTCGCCGCCGCCACCCAGCCGACGATTCGCGCACCGCCGCCCGGCGACTGCCCGAGCGCACGAAACGCATCCAGGGCGTGCGCCACGTGCCGCCGCGCCTGCCGCCCGCGCGCAGACCACGCCACGACCACCGCCACACCCGCGAGCCCGCCGAGGACGAGCACCGGCCACAGCGGAAGTGCCCCCAAAGCAGCGCCCACGACCACCAGCACGGCCAGGACCAGGGCCCGCGCCGCGCCGATCGCACCGAAGACGCTCCCGGTCGTCCAGTACCGGTCGCGCCCGCCCTCGAACGAGCGCGAGAAGAGCGCGATCCGCGCGGCATCGCCGATCCGCGCCGGAAGCGCCGTGTTCACGAGCGAGCCGACGCCGTAGCAGGCGACGGCGCGCACCCGGTCGATCCGCCCGCCGCAGAGCTGGATCGCCGAGCGCCAGACCCAGGCGTTGCACAGGAGCGCGCCGAGGAACCCGGCAGCCGCCGCCCAGAGCCAGATCGGCCGCGCGTGCTCGAGCCCGCTGAACGCGCGCCGCACGTCCGAGCCGAGGAGCTGCGGCGTCGCGGCGAGGACGAGCAGCACGACGCAGACGATCCCGCCGACGACGAGGGTCCGCTTCCCACCGGGAATCGAGGAGACCCCTACGTGCCTCATCGAAGCTGCAACGCCCGAAAACCGCCCGAGGATGCGGCGTTACGCTTGCGCTAATGCGGGGCGCCATCGCTGCGGGCCATCAAGTCACGGCCGAGACCGGCGCGCGCGTTCTCGCCGAGGGAGGGAACGCCGTCGACGCCTGCGTCGCGGCCGGTTTCGCCTCCTGGGTCGCCGAGAGCACGCTCACCGGCCCCGGCGGCGGCGGCTTCATGCTCGTCCACCGCGCCCACGACCGCGGCGCGCGCCTCCTCGACTTCTTCGTCGCCGTTCCCGGTCGCGGCCTCCCGCCGCACGAGCGCGCGGAGATGGAGGAGGTCGACGTCGATTTCGACCGCGAGACGTCACAGGTCTTCCACATCGGCGCGCCCTCGACGGCCGTGCCCGGAACGGCCGCCGGCCTCGAAGCCGCCCACCGCGCCTACGGAAAGCGACCCTGGGCGGAGCTCGTCGCCCCCGCGATCGAGCTCGCGCGCGAGGGCGTCGAGCTGACCCGCCCGCAGGCCTACCTGCACGCGATCCTCGACGTCATCCTGCGCCACACCGAGGAGGGCCGCCGCATCTACCAGCGCGACGGCGAGCGCCTCGTCGCGGGCGACCGGCTCGCGATGCCCGACCTCGCGCGCACGCTGGAACAGATCGCCGAGCACGGCGCGCGCGCGCTCTACCACGGCGAGCTCGCTTGCGCGATCGCCGCCCACGTCGGCGAGCACGGCGGCGACCTCGACGAGCGCGACCTCGCCGAGTACCGGGTCATCTGGCGCCGCCCGGTCCGCGCCGCGTTCAAGGAGCACGAGTTCCTGTCGAACCCTCCGCCGAGCTCCGGCGGCGTCCTGATCGCCTACGGCCTGCGGTTGCTCGACCGGCTCGGGCTCGAAGCGCGGCCCGGGAGTGCCGAGGAGATCGCGACCCTGGCCGAGGTGATGCGCGAGCAGACGCGGGCGCGCGGCCTCGGCTTCGCGAGCGGCCTCTACCGCGGCGGCCTCGCGGGCCGGCTCCTCGCGGACGACGTGGTGGAGCAGGGTCTCGCGCGCGTGCGCGCGCGGCTCGACGGACTGGCCGAGCCCGTCGGCGCCACCGGCACGACCCAGATCTCCGTCGTCGACGCGCGCGGAAACGCCGCCTCGATGACGGCGTCCACCGGCGCCGGGTCGGGCGTGGTCGTGCCCGGAACGGGCGTGCACCTGAACAACATGCTCGGCGAGTACGACCTCGTCGCCGTCAGCGCGCGGCCCGGGATGCGGCTGACGAGCATGATGGCGCCCTCGATCGTGTTGCGCGGCGAGCTGCCGCGGCTCGTCGTCGGCAGCGCGGGCTCGGTGCGCCTCCGCGGCGCGATCCTGCAGCTCGTGAACAACGTCGTCGGCCACGGCATGGACGTGGGGGAGGCGATCGAGCGGCCGCGCATGCACCTCGAGGAGCCGCACGTCCACTGCGAGGGCGGCAACGACCCGGCCGAGGTCGACCGGCTCGAGGCGATGGGCTACGAGGTGACGCGCTGGCGGCGCCGGAACCTCTACTTCGGCGGTGCCGCGGCGGTCGAGGTGCGGGAGGACGGGACGCTCGCCGCCGCCGGCGATCCCCGGCGCGGCGGCCACGGCGTGGTGGTGGAGGCGTGACGACGATCCGGAAGGCCGAGCCCGGCGACGCGCCCGCGCTCGTCGAGCTCGGGACGGAGGTCGGCAACGAGCCGGAGGGCTGGCTCATCACCGCGAACGGCTGGCGGAGCGCCGGCGACGAGCGCCGCTACCTCCGCGCGCTCCGCCGCTACCCGCACGCCGCCGTCTACGTCGCCGAGGACGAGGGCCGCATCGTCGGCCGCCTGTCGATCGCGCGCGACCAGCACCCGGCGAGCTACCACGTCGCCGACCTCGGCCTGATGGTGGCCGCGACGCACCGCCGCCGCGGGATCGGGCGCGCGCTCCTCGACGCCGCCGTCGAGTGGTGCCGCGAGAACGGCGTCCACAAGCTCGAGCTCCACGTCTTCCCGCACAACGAGCCGGCGATCCAGCTGTACGAGGGCTACGGCTTCGAGCGCGAGGGCTACCGCCGCGCCCACTACCGCCGCGCGGGCGAGTACGTGGACGCGATCGTCATGGCGCTCGTGCTGTGACCTACTTCGTGGTGACGCGCGTGCCCGGCCCGGCGTGGGACGCGGCGCGCGGGATGCGTGAGCAGGAGCGCTGGGACGACCACGCCGCGTTCATGGATGCGCTGGCCGAGGAGGGATGGATCGTCCTGGGCGGCCCGCTCGGTGACGGTTCGAGGTTCATGCATGTCGTAGATGCGGCCGGTGTGGGCGAGGTGGAGGCGCGCTTCGAGGCCGATCCGTGGGTGCCGATGGACATGCTGCGAATCGCGAGCGTCGAGCCGTGGGAGATCCTGCTCGGCAAAAGTTCGCAACGAGCGTGAGATTTCTCTCGCGACGCCTCTTGCGTGGCCCTTGTGCGGGTGTCAGAGTGCCGCTTGCGCCGAGCACGGGACGCGAGTAGGACGAAGCTCAGCCGGTAGGCAGTACGCGGAAGCGGAAGGTCCGTCGGCCGAGTGGACGAAAGCGCACCCGGCTCGGCGAACTATTGGTCCAGCCGTCTTAGCTCGAAAAGCGGGCGAGAACGGCAATTCCTTCCGGCGGGCTGGGCGCGTTTCGGCGATGCATGCGAGTGGCGTTGTGGCTACTCAAGGCGCGCGTGACAATCCTTTTGCCGGGCGCTCGCTGCCAGCCCCAAAGCCGGTTACGTTTTTATACATGTCGAGTCGTGACGGTCCTGACACTGCCGCTCTCTTCGAGGCGGCCAACAAGCTCCGCGGCAGCGTGGAGTCGGCCGAGTACAAGCACCTCGTACTCGGGCTCATCTTCCTGAAGTACATCTCCGATTCCTTCGACCTCCGACGCGAGCAGCTCGAGGCCGAGCTGGCCGACCCCGAGAGCGCCGAGTTCATCGAGGACGCCGCCGAGCGCGCAGAGGCGATGGAGGACCGCGACGAGTACCGCGCGGCGAACGTCTTCTGGGTCCCGGAGGAGGCTCGCTGGAGCGCGCTGCTCGCCGCCGCCTCCCAGCCCGATATCGCCAGGCAGATCGACAACGCGCTGGAGCTGATCGAGAACGAGAACCCGCGGCTTCGCAACGTCCTGCCGCGGATCTATGCCCGCGCGCCCCTGTCCGGCGAGCTGATGGGATCGCTCGTCGAGACGATCTCCAAGATCGGGTTCGGCAAGGGCGCGAAGGAGGCGCGCGACGTCCTTGGCCGCGTCTACGAGTACTTCATCAAGGAGTTTGCGCGCGCCGAGGGCCATCGCGGCGGCGAGTTCTTCACGCCGCGGCCGGTAGCGCGGCTGCTGGTCGAGATGCTCGAGCCGTACGAGGGCCGCGTGCTCGACCCCGCCTGCGGCTCGTGCGGGCTCTTCGTCCAGTCGGCGAGCTTCGTGGAGGCCCACGGCGGCAATCCCCAGCAGATCTCGATCTACGGGCAGGAGCGAAACCAGGCGACGTGGCGCATCGGGCTCATGAACCTCGCCATCCACGGCCTCGCAGGCGAGATCCGCTACACGGAGGGAGGCTCGCTCCTCGACGACGCCTTCACGACGTTGAAGGCCGACTTCGTGATGGCCAACCCGCCCTTCAACCAGTCGGAGTGGTCGACGCCCGCCATCCTCGAGGACGCCCGCTGGGCGCACGGCGTCCCTCCGGCCGGCAATGCGAACTACGCCTGGATCCAGCACTTCCTCCACCACCTCGCCCCCGACGGCCGGGCGGGCTTCGTGATGGCCAACGGCTCACTTACCACGATGAACGGCGGCGAGCGAAAGATTCGTGAAAGCCTGATCTGCGCCGACGTCGTCGATTGCATCGTCGCGCTGCCGGCGCAGCTCTTCTACACGACTCCGATCCCAGTCTGTCTCTGGTTCCTCGACCGCGACAAGGCGTCGAGCGGTGAGCGCGACCGCCGCGGCAAGATCCTCTTCCTCGACGCCCGGCAGATGGGGCGCAAGATCAGCCGCACCCAAATCGAGCTGGCGGAGGAGGAAATCGCGCGCCTTGCATCCACCTACCACAGCTGGCGCGGCACCGAGGAAGCCGCATACTCGGATGAGCCCGGCTTCAGCAAAAGCGCCACGCTCAAAGATGTTGAAGTAGGGGGCTTCACACTCTCGCCCGGTCCCTACGTCGGTGCTCCTGAGTCCGAGGAGGACGAGATCGCCTACGAAGAGCGGATGGGTACGCTCGTCGACCAGCTTGCGGGTGAGATGGCAAATAACGACCTCCTTCGACGTAGCGTCAAGGAGGCTCTCGCCAAGATCGGCTATGAAGTCTGAGCATCGTCCTGTCGATTGGAGTGACGGAGTCCTCTTCGACCTGGTCCGGTTGCAGCGGGGACACGATCTTCCGGAGCCCTTACGTCGCATTGGGACCGTTCCGGTGATGGGTTCAGCCGGTCTCACGGGCCACCATGACGAAGCGCGAGTTCGTGGACCGGGCCTGGTCATCGGAAGAAGCGGAGCTTCGTTCGGCAAGGTGCATTACTGCCACGAGGATTACTGGCCCCTGAACACGGCGCTCTTCGCGACCGACTTCCTTGGGAATGAGCCGAGATTCGTGTACTACGCCCTCAACACGATCTCATTTGGCGCCTTCAACTCAGGCAGCGCCCAGGCGTCTTTGAACCGCAACCTAATTGCGAACATTCCGGTCGCGATACCTCCGCTGGAGGAGCAGCGTCGAATTGCTGGTGTGCTGGGTGCGCCCGACCATAAGATCGACAGCAATCGCCGGCTGGCACAACTTCTTGAGGAGATCGCCCAAGCGGAGTTCCAGGCGCGGTTCGTGGATTGCATCGGAAGCGAAACCTTCGAAGACAGCGAACTCGGCCCCATCCCGACCGGCTGGCGTGCCGGCGTGCTCGGCGAGATCGGGAGCGTCCACCGGGACCTGATAAAAGGGGCCAGCGACTCGCCCTACGTCGGCCTCGATCTGATGCCCCGCGGGTCGACTGTGCTGACGGAATGGCGTGCGGAGGATGCACCAACCGGCCAGGCCGCCCTATTCGACGTCGGAGACGTTCTCTTCGGCAAGCTCCGGCCGTACTTCCGCAAGGTCGGCGTCGCACCAATCGCCGGGCGTTGCTCAACTGAGATTCTCGTTCTTCGCCCGCGCAAGCCGCAGTACTACGGCGTCCTGCTCGGTCATGTCGCTTCAGAGGCGTTCATCGCCCATTGCGTCGCGGTCTCACGCGGCACGCGAATGCCTCGCGCCGAATGGAAAGACGCGGCGGCGTTCAAGATCGCGATCCCGCCAGAGGAGGTTGCGGCGGCCTTCACCGCTCTCGCTCAGGACCTCTACGCGAAGATCCGAGGGCTGATCCACGAGTCGCGGACGCTCGCCTCGATCCGCGACACCCTTCTCCCCAGGCTCGTCTCCGGCCAGATCCGCGTTCCTGATACCGCCGATCCCGCGGACGTCGTCCAGCCGCTCGTCAACGAGGCGGCCTGATAGTGGTCGCGGCGAGTTCGTTCATCGTTGATAGCGGGGCCGAGGGACAGCTCGTCGAGCTTCCGGCGCTTCAGGCTCTCTGCGGCGAACCCGGCCGCGCCGGAGCGGGCTGGACCTACGTCCGCGCCCCGGAGCTCGCGCCCGACGCGCCGGCGGCGGAGCGAAAGCTCTGGTCGGACGTAGTGCTCCTCGACCGGCTCCGCGCTGCAGTCGCGCGCATCAACCCCAACCTGCCGCCGGACGCGGTGCAGCGAGTGTGCGACGTGGTCTTGACCTCGACCTCGCCGGCCGTGATCGAGGACCACCGGAGCTTCCACGAACTGCTCCTCGCGGGTGTCCCGGTCTGGTACCGCGACGACGCCGGGGAAGAGCGCAACGACCGCGCCCGGCTCATCGACTTCGACGATCTCGAGAGCAACGAGTTCCTCGCGGTCAACCAGTTCACGATCATCGTCGGCGAGAAGAACCGCCGCCCGGACATCCTGCTCTACGTCAACGGCCTGCCGCTCGGCCAGATCGAGTGCAAGGCGCCCGGGATCGATGAGCCCGCCCAGCAGGCCGTGAATCAGGTGGCGCACTACGCGGCGACCATCCCCCAGCTCTACCGCTACGTCGAGATCGTCGGCGTCACCGACCTGATGCGGGCCGTGGTCGGCACTGTGACGACGCCGGCCGAGCACTTCGCCGAGTGGAAGACGATGAGTGACGCGGACGCCGAGCGGGCGCGCCCCCAGCTCGAGCTGATGGTCCACGGCGTGTTCGCCCCGGCCCGTCTCCTCGAGCTCATTCGCGACTTCGTCTTCTTCGAGACCGACGGCGCCCGCACGTGGAAGGTGCTCGCCAAGTACCACCAGGTGCACGCCGTCAATGCTGCCGTCGAGTCCATCGCCCAGGCAATGGAGGGGGACCAACGGGGCGGGCTCGTCTGGCACACCCAGGGAGCCGGCAAGAGCTACACGATGGTGTTCTTCGTGAACAACCTCCGCCGCGACCCGCGGTTCGCGAATCCAACTGTGGTCGCGGTCACCGACCGCACGGACCTCGACAACCAGCTCGCGGACGCCTTCACGTCGACGCATCTCGCTCCCGCCTGCACCCAGGCGGAGGAGATTGTGGGCGGTCCGGAGAGCCTCTACGAGCTGCTTCGTCTTCGGCCTGCCGGCGGGATCGTCTTTAGCACCATCCAGAAGTTCGCTCCGCCGGCCGGGAGCGGGGAGATGCCGGTTCTGTCGGAGCGGCGCAACATCGTCGTGATGGCGGACGAGGCGCACCGGTCGCAGTACGCGAAGTTCGCCGAGAACATCACGATCGCGCTGCCGAACGCGACCCGGATCGGCTTCACCGGGACCCCGGTGGAGACTGCCGACCGCTCCACCCGACTCGTCTTCGGCGACTACATCTCGATCTACCGCATGCGCCAGGCGCAGGAGGACCGCGCAACGGTTCCGATCTACTACGAGTCTCGGCAGATCCCGATCACGATCCAAGAGCCCGACGAGCTCGCCCGGGTCGAGGAGGTCCTCGAGGCCGAGGAAGACGAGGCCGCGGCGAGGCTCGTCACCGCGTGGGCGAAGCTCGAGAAGGTGGTCGGCGCGCCGGATCGACTGAAGGCGCTTGCCGACGACGTCGCAGAGCACTACCGAGCGCGCTCGGAGGCTTTGGCCGGCAAGGCGATGGTCGTCGCCTACTCGCGCCGGGTCGCGGCGGCGCTGACGGACCTCCTCCGTGAACGCCTCGGCGACGTGAGCGTGGACTGCGTGATCTCGGCGCAGGCGACCGACGTGCCCGAGGTGTCGCGCTTCCGCCGCTCGAAGGCCGAGCTAAAAGAACTCGCGAAGCGCTTTCGAGATCCGGACGACCCGCTCCGCGTCGTCGTCGTCAAGGACATGTGGCTGACCGGCTTCGACGCGCCGCCGCTCCATACCCTCTACATCGACAAGCCGATGCGCGACCACGGCCTGCTCCAGGCGATCGCGCGCGTGAACCGCGTTTTCCGCGACAAGCCCGGCGGGCTCGCGGTCGATTACATCGGGATCGGCGAGGACCTGCGAGCCTCGCTTCAGGCATACGACGAGACCGAGATCGACGATCCGGTGATCCCCGCCGCCAAGGCAGTCGCGCGCCTGTACGAGAAGTACGAGGTGATCTGCGCCCTGCTCCACCCGGCCGGCTATCGCCAGGGGGAACTCCACCTCTATGCCGACCCAAGTCGGCTGTTCCTCGACTGCTATGACGGCGTGCTCGAAAGCGAGGAGCGAACGCACGAGTTCCTCGACGCCCAGGCTGCTCTTGCGAGTTGGTTCGCGCTCGCGCGGACTCAGCCCGCCGTGATCGAGCTCCGCGACGAGATCGGCTTCTTCAACCGGCTTGCCGCCGAGGTGCGAAACATTGCTCTCCCCGATGCGCAGGCGAGCACGGAGGCTGAGCAGGCGGTACGTCAGTTCATGTCCGAGGGACTCGCGGCCGGCGAGGTGGTGGACGTCCTCGGCCTCGCGGACAAGGACCGACCTGAGCTTTCGGTGCTCTCCGACGAGTTCCTTGACACGCTGCCCGGCAGGACCGAGCACCGCAACGTTCAGGTCCGTCTGCTCGAGAGGCTGCTGCAAGACGAGATCAAGAGCAGGATGCGCAGCAACCGCATCCAGGCCCAACGCTTCGGCGAGCGAGTCCAAGAGGTGCTGCGCCGCTACGAGCTTAAGCAGCTGACGAGTGCCGAGGTCGTGAAGCGCCTGGTCGAGATCGCGAAGGAGCTTCGCGATGCCCGCTACCGGCACGAGCAGCTCGGTCTGACGGACGAGGAGGCGGCCTTCTACGACGCACTTGCGGGTGGGGTCGAGCACGTCACCGCGGACCCTGACCTGGCCGCAATCGCCCACGAGCTAGTCGAGAGCATCCGCAAGGACTTGACCGTCGACTGGACCGATCGCGAGGCGACGCAAGCGAAAGTGCGGACGAAGATCAAGCGCCTCCTACGCCGCCGCCGGAAGGCGCTAACAAAGGCGGTCGGCACCGGCAGCGCTCCGCCGCACGACCTCGACTACTACACGAACCTGATCCTCGACCAGGCCCGGGACATGTACCGGTACTGGCCCGAGGTCGGGGATCGTCTGTTGGCTTAGAAGGCGCGCGTCCGTTACCCGGAGCACCGAGGCTAGCTCGGTGGGCGCAGCGCCGAGCGTGGCGGCGCCATTACGCCGCCGCCACACCCAAAAGAGCGCCTACGCCGTCTGCCGAGCGAGCTCCGTCGCGAGCTGCCGTGACGCCCGCTTGACCTCCTCGAGCGTGTGCTGCTCCTGCTCTAGGTTCTCCTGGAGGAGGGCGACGATGTCCTGCTCGCCCATCGCCTCGGCCTTCGTGATCAGGCCCTCGTAGACCGAGATCTCGTGGTGCTCCGTGTCGGCGGCGCCGCTCAGGATCACCGCGTCGACCAGGCCGTCCTCGGCCTTCTTGATCAGCGCCTGGCCCTCCTTCTCGATGCCCTCGATGGCCGGGCACGGCTTGTCGTCGACCTCGGCGCCGATCGCCTGGAACGCCTGCTCCAGGTTCCGGATCTGCTGCTCCGTCTCGGTCGCGTGGTGGCGGAGCTGCTCCTTGAGCTGCTCGCGCTGCGCGGCCGTCTCGAGCTGGCCCAGCATGTCGAGCACCGTCTTCTCCATCGTCAGCGCGGCGCCCAGCTGGTACGTGAAGAGCTCTCTCGGGCTCTCGATCGACTCGAACACATCGACCCCCTTTCGTCGTTGTCGGGATACCCGGCGGCTACCCGACCTCGGCGCCGCGAAACCGGCACTGAGTCGGCGCGCTTGCGTCACGAAGCCGCCGCCGCGAACGTGCTGCGATGGGGCTGTGGCGAAGATCACGAAGGAGCAGGCACAAGCGGTCGCGCAGGCGCTGGAGCTCGATCTGGACGAGGTGGACGTCTGCCTTGCGAGCCTCAGCTTCGTCGCCTTCCCGCTCCGGGCGGGAGACGACCGCGAGGTGCGGCGCGCGCTCGCGTCCGTCACTCCGCATCTCTGGGAGGAGGGGCTGGCGCTGCCGGCGGTTGCCGCGCTCGAACGCGCGCGGCGGGCGGGCGTCCCGCACGCCGAGGCTGCGCTTGCCGACATCGACGCGTTGGGGTCGGGCTCGCGCATCGCGCGCGAGACCGTGCTCCGCCTCGCAGCAGAACTCGGGAAGCGGCCGTAGTCCGTACCATCCCGCGGCCATGGCGCGCGTAGCCCTCGTCACCGGCGCGAACAGCGGGATCGGCTACGCGATCGCCGAGCGGCTGCTCCGCGACGGCTTCGCGCTCGGGTACGCGACGCAGGACACCGGGCCGGAGTACGAGGAGCCGAAGCGGCGGCTCGACGAGCTCGGCACCGTCCACTGGGTCTCCGGCGACCTCGCCGACCCGCAGGTGCCCGAGCGGCTCGTCGCCGAGACGATCGACGCGCTCGGCCGGCTCGACGTCCTCGTCAACAACGCGGGCCTGACGGAGGCGAAGCCGGCGCTCGAGCTCGACGCCGCCGACTTCGACCTCCTCTTCTCGGTCGACGTCCGCGGCGCGTTCCTCCTCGCGCGCGCGGCCGCGCGGCACATGCGCGGGCACGGCGGCGGCGCGATCGTGAACATCACCTCCGTCCACGAGCACGTCCCGCGGCCCGGGTTCGCGCTCTACGCCCCGGCGAAGGCCGCGCTCGGGATGCTCACGCGCTCGTTCGCGCTCGAGCTCGCCTCCGACGGGATCCGCGTGAACGCCGTCGCGCCCGGCGCGATCGCGACCGAGCGGAACGTCGAGGCCGACGAGCTCGACACGGAGATCCCACTCGGCCGGCCGGGCGACCCGGAGGAGGTGGCGAACCTCGTCAGCTGGCTCGTCTCGGACGAGGCCCGTTACGTCACAGGGGTGAGCTACCTGATCGACGGCGGCCTGGCCATCCAGGTCGTGTCCCGGCCGGCGCGCTAGGCGCCGAGCTCCTTACGCGCCCGCATCGACTTGATCAGCTCGCGGTAGGTCCCGCGCGCGTCCGGTGGGACGTGCCAGACGTCGCTCGTCCCGAAGAGCGAGAAGACGTGGATCCGGACGAGCGGCGCATCGGGCGCCGGCTCGACCTCCTCGCCGTGCTCGCCGCGGTGGCCGAAGATGGCCAGGCCGCCGAGGTCGACGTCCACTCCCGTCGGCACGTAGAAGTCGGCGTTGCCGAAGAGGATCAGCGCTGTGATGGTGACGACGGGTCCGCCGATCTCCGCCTTGCGCATGTCGATGTCCGCGTCGCCGAAGAGGACGCCGAGCAGGGCGAAGCGTGGGAGCCGCCAGCGCCCCTTGCGCACGATGCTGCCGAAGACGACGCCGGTGAGCCACTTGGCCCGTCGCCGCTTTGGCGGCTGCGCTTCGGCTGGGAGGTCGTGCCTGAGCGCGTCGAGCTCCGGCCGGGTGCGGGCGGCGAAGGCGAGGTCCATGCGATGCGCGAACTCCTCGAGCGTCAGCCGTCCGCTGACCGCATGCCGGCGGAGAAGCGCGACGGTGTGGTCACGCTCCGCGTCGGAGGCACGGAGAGCTGGAGTCTGGTCGCTCAGGACACGGAGGTTGTATCGCAAGGGAGGCGGCGACGCCCCCGAGTCGTCTGCCGCCTCCCGCATCGCCTCCAAACGGGTGCTCGGCCGTGCGCTGAACCGAAGTCGCGCTCCCCGACCTTCAGGCCCCGTGCTCGCAGCTTGGACGGCGAACGGATGGGGATTTAGCCCATCCGCTCGCAAGCTAAACCGTGGCTGCGGCTCCCTCCAGCTCGAGCACCGGCACCTCGTACAGGTCCGCCGACTCGACGGTCAGGCCGACCGATGCGGCGAGTTTCTCGCGCCGCTCGGTGAGCGTCTTCTCCGCCTCCTCCGCGGCGTCCTCGCTCTCCCACAGCAGGACCGCCCGGGCTCGCCGGTTCTGCGCGTCGTAGAGCGCGATGTAGCCGGCGAAGCCGTCGTAGGAGCGCAGCATTGGGATGACGGTGCCGCGAATCGTCTCGATCGCGTTCTCTCGCTTCTCGGGATCGGCACCCGAGAACGAGATGAGCCTGGCGTGCATGTGCGCCCTCCTCTCGGTGGTGTTGGGCGATCCTACGGAGGTGCGCTGTGCACGTCGATGGGGTGAGTAACCCAATAGTCGCGTCGCAGCCGCCGCGAGCCGATCCCCTTCAGGAGCCAGGTCATGCGGCTGTGCTCGGTCTGGAGGCACGGGACGACGACAGCCGGGAGCTGGAGCTGGAACGGCCACTCACGCGGCGCGCCGAGGCTCAGCCTGACGCCGCTCTCGAGGATCGCGCTGCCCTCCTCGGCGTCCTCCGTGTTGCCGTCGGCACGCGGCACGTCCTCGTGGCGGACGAGCTCGACCCGGAACTCGCTCGCCTCGCACGCTTGGAGCGGCGTGGCGACGAGCGCGCCGCGGACGACGTCGCCCGGGCCGAAGTGCTCGCGGTCGAGCCGGAACGCAAGCTCGACGTCGCCGCGCGTCTCGACCTCGGGTGCGTCGAGGGCCGCACCGGCGCGCGAGAGGACGACGAGCGTCGCCTCGCCGTGCACGTCGCGCGCGTGCGGGCGGGCGAGCGTGGCCACGACCTTCCAGCGCACCTTCGTGATCTCGCCCTCGGCGCTCGGCACCGCCGTGGCCGGAACGGTCATCGAGACCGTCGCGTCGTACGGCGTGTCCGCGGCGACGTGCCCCGCCTCGAGGAACCGGCGGCCGTCCGCGACCGCGCGATCGATCGTCGTGGTCGTGGTGGTGTACCGGCCGGAGGTGTGCCGGTACGTGTACTCGTTCTCGCAGACGAGCTCGACGCGGCCTTCCCGGATCTCGAGGTCCTTCCGTCCACCGACGATGCGGATCGCGGCCTCGACGGTGTTGCCGGGGAGCGCAGAGTCACGGTCGAGCGCGACCTGGACGTCGGCCTTCGGCCCGAAGACCACGTCCGCGATCCTATGGTCGCGTCCTGGGCCAGGGCTACACTCGACTCCCCTTGGCAGACGCGCCGTTCGTCCACCTTCACGTCCACTCCGAGTACTCGATCCTCGACGGGGCGTGCCGCATTCCCGCGCTCGCGGCGCGCGCGGCGGAGTTCGGGATGCCTGCCGTCGCGCTCACCGACCACGGCAGCCTCGCCGGCGCGGTCGAGCTCTACCGCGAGGCCGGCAAGCACGGCGTAAAGCCGCTCGTCGGCTGCGAGGTCTACGTCGCCGACGACCGGCGCGCGCAGGCGAAGGGCTACGCGCACCTCACGCTCCTCGCCGAGTCGAACGAGGGCTATGGGAACCTGATCAAGCTCGCCTCGGCCGGCTACCTCGAGGGCTATTACTACAAGCCGCGCGTCGACTGGGAGCTCCTCGGCCGGCACGCGCACGGGATCGTCGCGCTCTCCGGCTGCCTCTCCGGCCGCGTGGCGAAGGCCTTCGAGGAGAACCGGCCCGCCGACGCCGCCGCCGACCTCGACCGGCTTGTCCAGATCTTCGGACGCGACTCGGTCTACGTCGAGCTGCAGAACGCGGGGCTCGAGGTGCAGAAGCGGGTCAACCCGCAGCTCGTCGAACTCGCGCGCGGCACCGGCCTGCCGCTCGTCGCGACGGGCGACGTCCACTACCTGCGCCACGAGGACGCGCTCGCGCACGAGGCGCTCCTCTGCATCCAGTCCGGCGACTCGCTCAAGAACCCGAACCGCTGGCGCTTCGACACCGACCAGTTCTTCTTCAAGTCCCCCGCGGAGATGGCGGCAGACTTCCCCGGCCACGAGGAGGCGCTCCGGCGCACGCTCGAGGTCGCCGAGCGCTGCACCGTGACGATGGAGCTCGGGCGGATCCTGCTCCCGGAGTACCCGACGCCCGAGGGCCGCGACGCCTTCGAGTACCTCGTCGAGCTCTGCGAACAGGGCCTCCACCGCCGCTACGACCGTGTGACGCCCGAGCTCACCGAGCGGCTCCAGTTCGAGCTCAAGACGATCAAGGAGATGGGCTTCGCGGACTACTTCCTGATCGTCTGGGACTTCATCCGCTTCGCAAAGCAGAACGGGATCTCGGTCGGCCCCGGCCGCGGCTCCTCGGCCGGCTCGCTCGCGGCGTACTGCCTCCAGATCACCGACGTCGACCCGATCCGCTACGGCCTGCTCTTCGAGCGCTTCCTGAACCCGGCCCGCAAGGACCTGCCGGACATGGACATCGATTTCTCGGTCGCCGGCCGCGAGCGCGTCATCAACTACGTGGCCGAGAAGTACGGCCGCGACCGCGTCGCGCAGATCATCACCTTCGGGACGATGGCCGCGCGGGCGGCGGTCCGCGACGCGGGGCGCGTGCTCGAGATCCCGTACGGCACCGTCGACCGGATCGCCAAGATGATCCCGGAGGGGCCGGGGCAGAGCCTCGACGCGTGCCTCAAGCCGGGGCAGGAGCTCAAGCAGGCCGTCGAGTCCGACCCGACGGCGAAGGAGATCGTCGAGCTCGCGAAGCCGCTGGAGGGGCTCGTGCGCCAGGACTCGATCCACGCCGCGGGCGTCGTGATCGGCGCGCAACCGCTCACCGAGGTCGTCCCGCTCCAGCAGAAGGGCCCAGACCAGGAAGTCGTGACCCAGTTCGGGATGTGGGACGTGGTCGACCTCGGCCTGCTGAAGATCGACTTCCTCGGCCTGCGCAACCTCGACGTGATCGACGAGACGGTCGCGCTCCTCGGCGGCCTCGACATCACGGCGATCCCGCTCGACGACCGGACGACGTACCAGATGCTCGCCCGCGGCGACGCGACCGGCGTCTTCCAGTTCGAGTCGTCGGGGATGCGCGAGGCGCTCCGCCAGGTGAAGCCGACCGAGTTCGAGGACCTCGTCGCGCTCGTCGCGCTCTACCGGCCGGGGCCGATGTCGTACATCCCGGTCTACGCGCGGCGCAAGAACGGCCAGGAGCCGGTGACGTTCATCGACGAGCGGCTGAAGCCGATCACGGCGCTCACGTACGGGATCTGCATCTACCAGGAGCAGTACATGCAGATCGCCAAGGAGCTTGCCGGCTTCTCGCCCGCCGAGGCCGAGACGCTGCGGAAGGCGATCGGCAAGAAGATCCACTCGCTGATGGCCTCCCTCAAGGACAAGTTCCTGGAGGGGTGCGCCGCGAACGGCGTGGCCGCGGGGGTCGCGCAGCAGCTCTGGAAGGACATGGAGCAGTCGCAGGACTACTCCTTCAACAAGGCGCACGCGGCCTGCTACGCGCTGATCGCCTACCGCACGGCCTGGTTGAAGGCGAACCACAAGTGCGAGTACATGGCCGCGCTGATCTCGTCCGTGATGAACACGAAGGACCGAGTCCCGTACTACGTGAACGCGTGCGACGAGATGGGAATCGAGGTGCTCCCGCCCGACGTGAACGCCTCCGCGTGCGACTTCGCCGTCGTCGAGGGCAAGATCCGGTTCGGCCTGAACGCCGTAAAGAACGTCGGGGACGGGGCTGCGCGCGCGATCATCCGCGCGCGCGACGAGGGTGGGCCCTTCGCGTCGATCTGGGATCTGACCGAGCGGGTCGACTGCCAGATCCTGAACAAGCGCGCGCTCGAGTCGCTCGTCAAGTGCGGCGCACTCGACCGGCTCGACGCCTCGCCGCGCAAGGGCATGCTCGAGCTCCTGGACGCCGCGCTCGCCTGGGGGCAGAAGCAGCAGGCGGACAAGCTCATGGGGCAGGGGTCGATCTTCGACCTCGGCGGCGACGGCGCGGACGGCGCCGGCGGGCCGAAGCACCACCCGCAGATCCCGCCGGGCGAGTTCGAGAAGAGCGAGCTTCTCGGCCTCGAGAAGGAGGCGCTCGGCATCTACGTCTCCGAGCACCCGCTGCATGCAATTCGCGATCAGCTGCGGCGCAAGACGGACTCTTCCCTCTCGGACGTGGAGCGGCGGCGCGACGGCGAGGTCGTCGTCGTCGCGGGGATCGTCGGCGCGGTGAAGCAGCTGACGACGAAGAAGGGCGAGCCGATGGTCTTCCTGCGGCTCGACGACGTCACCGGCTCGACCGAGGTCGTCGTCTTCAACTCCGTCTACGCGGCGGCGCGCGAGCTCTGCGTGGCCGACCGGATCCTCGTCGTGAAGGGGCGCGTCGACCACAAGCAGGAGGGGGAGACGAAGCTGATCGCGCTTGAGGTCTCGCCGTTCGAGGCGGCGGTCGAGCGGCGCGAGGTGCGTCTTCGACTCGACGCACGGCGCGCCCCCGCCGGGCTGATCCGCGAGCTCGCCGCGCTCGTCAAGGACTTTCCCGGCGAGGCGCCGGTCTACGTCGAGGCGATCACCTCGAACGGCCCGAAGCTCCTCCAGCTCGGGCCGAGCTACCGAGTGCAGCCGGTGCCGGACTTCTTCGCCGAGGCGAAGGCGCTGCTCGGCGAAGCCGCCGTCCTTTGAGCCCGGACATCCTCGGCACGATCGGCGGGACGCCGCTCGTCCGCCTGCGGCGCCTGGCACCGGAGAGCGGCGCGGAGCTCTGGGTCAAGCTCGAGTACCTAAACCCGACCGGCTCGATGAAGGACCGGATGGCGCTCTCGATGATCGAGGGCGCGGAGCGTGACGGGCTGATCGGGCCGGAGACGACCGTGGTCGAGTACACGGGCGGGAGCACCGGGCCGGCGCTCGCGCTCGTCTGCCGCGCGAAGGGCTTCCGCCTGAAGATCGTCATCTCCGACTGCTTCACCGAGGAGAGGTTCCAGCTGATGCGAGCGCTCGGCGCCGAGCTCGAGGTGCTCCAGCCTGTCGAGGGCCGCGGCCGCGTGACCGCGGAGGACATCCGGCGCATGGTCGACCGGGCGGGCGAGCTCGCCCAGGAGCCGGGCCACTACGCGACCGACCAGTTCAACAACCCGTACGTGATCCCCGACCACCGCGACATGCTCGGGCGGGAGATCTGGGAGCAGACGGAGGGACGCGTCACCGCCTTCTGCCAGGGCATCGGCACGGCCGGGTCGCTGATGGGCGTGTCCGAGGCGCTCCGGCCGCACGGCGTCTACGTCGTCGGGCTCGAGCCGGCCGGGTCGGCCGCGATCACCGGCGGGCCGCAGGGCTCGTTCGCGATGCAGGGGTGGACGGGGATCGTCCCGCCGCACTGGGACGCGTCCCGCGTGGACGAGATCTGGACGATCGAGGACGACGAGGCGATCGAGATGACGCTCCGCCTGGCGCAGGAGGAGGGCATCTTCGCCGGGATCTCGTCGGGCGCGAACGTCGTCGCCGCGCGCCGGCTCGCCGAGCAGCTCGGCCCCGACGCGGTGGTCGTCACCCTCGCCGTCGACAGCGGCTTCAAGTACATGAGCACCGCGCCGTACGGCGACCTGCAGGCTTAGCCGTCACTTGTGCCGCGGATGCCCGCGGGGGATAATTGCCTCCGGGACAAGAACGAATGGCAACCGCGCAAGGGCTCGATCGGGGGGGCCAGGGGATACCTCCTCCTCGGAGCGCTCGCCCTCATCGGCTTGAACGCCGTCGTCGTTGCGATCGTAGTCGGTCGAAGGGATCATCTCGTCCCCTTTTACTCGGTGAGTGCCGCGGCGGACTTCGCCCTCGGCCTCAGCGTCGTCTTGGGCCTCGGCGACCTCTTCGAGTGGCAGTGGGTCACGGCGTCGTGGAGAGGGTCGCTCGTTACGCAAGCCTTGCTGCTGGTGGTCGGGACCGGCCTCGTTGTCGCCTCTGCGTTCCTCGGCCAACGCAAGGAGACGGGAGCGATCATCGAGATCAGGTCAACGAAGACCGGGGCTGTCGTCCTTCCGACAAAAGGCCCCGGTCAGGAAAACGGCAGCTTCGTCGTGCTTCCATTTGCCGTGCCGATCTTCTTCGAGTCTTCGGTGTCGCTTGCTGGTCACGTCACACTCAAGTTCGGTAAGCGAGGACCTCGAGGCGCTCGCGGCCTCACCGGCCCGACCGGAGCGCGAGGTCCTACCGGCCCGACCGGAGCGCGCGGTCCTACCGGTCCTACCGGCCCCCGCGGACCGACCGGGGAGACCGGCGCGACCGGGCCACGGGGAGCTCGCGGTTTACGCGGTCCCATGGGACCGACGGGGGAGCTGCCGGATACCAAGTGACCGAGTGCCGCGCGGCGCCTGGAACGCCGCCCGCGGCTGCGGTGTAGTACCGGCGGTGGTGGGCCGACCACTCGATGAGACGGAGCTCGTCGAACGGGCGAAGCGCGGAGACGAGCACGCCTACGGAGAACTCGTGCACGCATATCAGGGCATCGCCTTCCGTATCGCCTACCTCGTCGTCGGGAACGCCGCCGAGGCGGAGGACGCTGCCCAGGACGGGTTCGTGAAGGCCTACCGAGCGCTGCACCGGTTCCGCTCAGGTGAGCCCCTGCGGCCGTGGCTGCTGAAGATCGTCGCGAACGAGGCTCGCAATCGCCGCCGCGCGAGCACGCGCCGCGACGCGCTGACGCTGCGGGTCACCGCGGAGAGCTCCTCGGGGGAGGCGGCCCCCTCCCCCGAGGCGGTCGTCATCGACGCCGAGCGGCGCGCGTCCCTCGTCGCCGCCGTCGACACCCTTCCAGAGCCGCAGCGGCTCGTGATCGCCTGCCGTTACTTCCTCGAGCTGTCCGAGGACGAGACGGCCGAGGTGCTCGGCATCCGGCGCGGGACGGTCAAGTCGCGCACGGCGCGCGCGCTCGACCGGCTGAGGGAGACGTATGGCTGAGCTCGAGCGCGACCTCCGCGAGACCGGACGGCTCCTGGCCTGGCCGGCCGAGCCTGATCTCGCCCCGAGCGTGCGCGCGCGGCTCGGCGAGGCGCCGCGGCCGCTGTTGTTCGCGCGCCGCCGGATGCTCGTCCTGGCGCTGGCCGCACTCGTCGTCGCGATCGGCGCCGCTTTCGCCGTTCCGCCGGCGCGGACTGCGATCCTCCGCTTCTTCCACATCGGCGGCGAGACGATCACGCGCGTCGAGACGCTTCCGAACGCCCCGCGCCTCTCGCCGATCGCCGGGCTCGACGGCCCGATGTCGGTCGAGGACGCGAGCGACCGCGCCGGCTTCAACCTGATCCTGCCGCCGAAGCACGGGGGCATCTACGCCGACGACGGCATCGTCGCGACCTACATCGCGCCGCAGGTCGTGCTCACCGAGGCGCGGGGCGAGCTCGGCTTCACGAAGAAGATCGCCGGGCCAAACACCCACATCGAGCCGCTCAGGGTGAACGACCACGACGGCGTCTGGGTCGCGGGTGCACCGCACGTGCTCATGTACTTCGACTCGCAGGGCCTCGGCCGCGAAAAGCGCGTGCGGATCGCCGGGAACACGCTCGTGTGGGCGTACGGCAGCGTGACGCTGCGAATCGAGGGGCCGATCACGCAGGCGCGCGCGCTCGCGCTTGCGGCCACGGTGCGCTGAACACCGCCCTCCGCCTGCTTGACCCTCGATCGTAAATCGGCTATCTAGGGGACTGCATTTCAGGACGGCGGGCGCCCCCGCGTCTGACAAGGCAGGAGAGGAGAGGCATGAGCACACGACGGAAGGTCGTTGTCACGGCTTTCGCTGTGCTCGTCCCTGTGGTCGTTGCGGCCCTGGCGGCTGCCCTGACGCGGGGAGGGCACGAGAGCTTGAAGCAGGAGCGCCTGGCGGAAGCGCGGATGGTCCTGAAGAACGTCGCGTCCCCGGGCCGGTTCGACAAGGCCGGGCCCGGCGAGGAGGCGGAACGCGCCGGCGGCAAGAACCCCTCCGTCGAGGAGTACGAGAATCGCGCGTTTCCGAGCGCCAACATCGCCTTCGCGCAGACGGAGAGCTCGATCAAGGCGGCCCGGCAGATCCTCAAGCACACGGGAACGAAGTTCCCGCGGCCGTGGGAGGCGATCGGCCCCGAGACGCTGAACGTCGACACGCTGGGCACGCAGACCTTCGGCCCGCCGACGCAGTGGTCGGGCCGGGTCACCGCGCTCGCGATCGACCCGAAGTGCGGGGCCGGCGGCTGCAAGCTGTACGTGGCCGCCGCCGGTGGGGGCGTGTGGAAGACGAACGATGCTCTCGGCTCCTCGCAGGATTGGAAGCCGATCTCGGAGGACATCCCCTCCACGGCGATCGGCTCGCTCTACATCGACCCGACCGACCCGACCGGCCGTACGATCTACGCCGGCACGGGAGAGGGGAACGGCTCGAGCGACAGCGAGGCCGGCGTCGGCCTGTACCGCTCGACCGACGGCGGCAACCACTGGTCGCTCGTGCCTGGAAGCTACGCGGTGGCGAAGGATCGTGCGATCGCGGCGATCGCCGTCGATCCTGCCGATTCGCGCCACCTTCTGATCGGCACCGCCGTCGCCCGGCACGGCCTCTCGTCGAAGTCCGGCGGCCGCTACACGCCGCCCGACGCGCCGACGATCGGCCTCTACTCGTCGACGGACGGCGGGGCGAGCTTCTCGCTGATCCTCAACCGACCGCAGGACCCGGTCGACCCGAGCTCGGCCAACGGCGGCGACTTCTTCCGCGGCGGCGTGACGAAGATCCTGTACGACCCGAACGACTCCGACACGTTCTACGCCTCGATGTTCGGCTACGGCCTCTTCCGCACGGCGAACAACGGCGGCTCGTTCGACGTCATCTACGCCGACACGCTGTCGGCCGAAGACCTGCTCTCCGTCCGGTACGAGTTCGCGACCGCGAAGCTCTCGGGCGGCAAGACGCGAATCTATCTCGGCGTGGGCAACCAGAGCGACGCCGCCGGGACCGCGACGGACATCCGCTCCGAGATGTACCGCGTCGACGACGCGCGGGCGGCCGGCCTGACGAACGCAGGCTGGACGAAGCTCTCGGACTCGACGAACGGCACGCCGGGCTTCGGCGCCTACGACTGGTGCCAGACGCAGTGCTCGTACGACGCGTTCGTCACGTCACCCCCGGGCCGTCCGGACACGGTCGTGATCGGCGGCTCGATGCAGTACGGCGAGCTCCCGGTGTACGGCGGTCCCGACCGCTCGAACGGCCGCTCCGTCGTGATGTCGAACGACGCGGGCGTGAACTGGAAGGACATGACCGGCGACGCGCGGCATACGAGCGCCGGGATCCTCTTCCACAACGAGGACATGCATCCCGACCAGCACGCGCTCGTCTACGTGCCGACGAACCCGGACATCTTCTTCGCCGGCTCCGACGGCGGCGTCATCCGCACGAACGGCACGTTCACGGACGACTCGGCGGCCTGCGCCGGCCGCGGGCTCTCCGGAGCCGACCTCGTCGACTGCCAGTCGTGGCTGAGCAAGGTCCCGACGCGCCTCGTCACGATGAACGCCGGCCTGAACACGCTCCAGTTCCAGAGCCTGTTCGCCGACGTGAACAACCCGCTCACGCGGGCGATCGGCGGCACGCAGGACAACGGCTCGCTCATCTACACCGGCAGCCCGACGTGGTTCCTGCCTGTGACCGGTGACGGCGGCGACGCCGGCATCGACGTGAAGAACCCGAGCATCTGGTTCCACACGTACACGAATGACTTCGTGGACGTGAACTTCCACGGGTTCGCTCCGGAGACGTGGGACTGGATCGGCGACCCGATCCTCATCGCCCAGGTCACCGGCGAGGAGCCGGCGGCCTTCTATGCGCCGATGACGCAGGATCCGGTGCGCGGCGGGCAGATCTTCGCCGGGCTCGACCACGTGTGGCGGACGCAGGACTCGGGCGGCGACCCCGCCTTCCTCGACGCCCATTGCAACACGACCGGCGTGTTCGGGACGAGCGACAAGCTCTTCACCGGCGAGTGCGGCGACTGGGTTCCGATCGGCGGCGACGCCGGCAGGCTCGCCACCATCGACGGCACGAAGGGCGGCTCCTACGTCGTCGCGATCGAGCGTGCGCTCGACGAGAACACGATGTGGGTCGGCACGCGGCGCGGGCGGATCTTCGTCTCGAAGAACGCGAGCGCCGCGCCGGCGGACGTGAAGTACAGCCGGGTCGACACGGATGCGCAGCCGCGCCGCTATCCGAGCGGGATCTCGGTCGACCCCACCGATCCGAACCACGCGTTCGTCACGTTCTCGGGCTACAACGCCTACACCCCGACGACGCCGGGGCACGTCTTCGAGGCTCGCTACGACCCGTCGGCCGGCACGGCGACGTGGAAGGACATCTCGTACGACCTCGGTGACCAGCCGATCCTGGACGTCGAGTACGACGCGGCCACGGGCGACGTCTACGTGGCGACGGACTTCGGCGTCAACCGCCTCGCCAAGGGCACCACGACGTGGGTCACGGCCGCGGCCAAGCTGCCGCCGGTCGCGGTGTACGACCTCATGCTCGTGCCGGGCCCGAAGGCGGGCGAGCGGATCCTGTACGCGGGCACGCACGGCCGCGGCGGGTACCGCCTCGACCTGCCGAAGGCGAAGTAGCGGTGAGGTAACTGCAAGTGCGGGGAAGGCCGCCGTGGGCGGCCTTCCCCGTCTACGGCGTCAGGCGCCGGACATTCGACCCGTCGGCGTTCATGACGAAAATCGCACCACCGTCGGCGAATGCGAGCTGCCGCGAATCCGGGGACCAGCTCGCGTGGCGACCCCGGTGGAGAGAAACGACGCGGTTCGTCCGGAGGTCGAGGACTCGGATGCCGTCGAACGCGATCCGTGTCCCGTCGGGCGACCAGTCCGGCGCGACAGCCGCGCGACCGGAAGCGAGATATCTGACCTTGCCGCGAAAACGCGTGATCACTGCGAGGGACGTCTTCGGGCGCGAACTGTTGTCAGGCGCGGCGTCAGCGAAGAATGCGAGCTTCTGACCTCCCGGCGACCACGTCGGTCCCCAGAAGGAGTGTGAACCATCGGGCGACGCGACGACCCTCCGTCTGCTCCCATCAGGGTTCATGACGAGGATCTCCGACTGCGTTTCCGGCCCCGTGGAGAACGCGATCCTTCGCCCGCCGGGTCCCCAGGCGGGGCAGCAGCCGCCCCCGAGGTCGCGGAGGTGGCGTCCGGTGGCCGAGATCACCAGCACGCGGTCCGAGCCGAATGCGATGCGATGTGCCTGCGGCGACCACGTCGGCCAGGCGAGGCGATCGGGCCTGAGGCGCACGAGCACTCTCCTCCGCCCCCCGGTGGCCGGGATCGTCTCGAGTGATCCCGACGATGTCGAGACGTCACCGTCTGTGACGGTGGTGACGGCGACAAACACGATCTTGCCCCCGCGTGGCGCCCAGGCCGGATCGGAGAAGGTGACGGAGGTTGTGGCGATGTGCGCTGGGGTAGCGCTCGCACCCGTGACGGCGACAACCGCTCCGACTGCGGGAGCGAACGCGCGCCAAAGCCTGCTCCCCTGACCGCGGGGCACAGCCTCTAGCGTAGCTGCCTCGATGGCTTGACCTTTCAAGGCCCGAGTGAGACATTGAAGTCGATCTCGCTCTAACCCGCAGTCGTCGCGACCGTTGTCATGGAGGACGGCTTGCGACTCCGGAAATATCTCGCTGGCGCGCTCTCGCTCGCGGCCGCCCTTGCGGTGATGCTCGCCATTGCCGCTCCCGCCGCCGCTGTCGGTTACAGCGCCGCCGTTCTCGTCGATTCGCCCAGCACGTACTGGCGGCTTGGTGAGGGCGATGGAGCTGCCACCGCCGCCGACGCGAGCGGCCATGGCGTGACGTTGAACTACGCCGGCACGGCGCTTCCCGACTTAGACGCCGGAATCGTAAACGAGACAGACACCTCCGCCGCAGGCGACGCCGGGATGATTGCTTCGCTGACGCCGGCGACGAATGTGGCCGCCCCGGGTACCGTCGAGGCGTGGCTCCGGGCAGGTCCGTCCGACGGAGCGAACTTCTATATCTATTACGACGGCATCAGCCGGCAATACAAGGTCTCCGTTGGGTCAGACGGTCTCGCGCACGCGAGCATGATCGACACAATGAACCCGAACATTGGCCTGACGATCCACGGTCCCTCGTCGAAGCCTGTGGCGGATGGGTTCTGGCACTACGTGGTCGCCAACTTCGTGACCAGGTACATCTACGTCGACCTCGTTCAGGGCCCGCTGGGCCAGAACCCAGACCTTAGGGCCGCAGCGAGGATTCTTCTACGCCCGAGTACGACGCAGGTTCTACCGGCGACCGTCAATCTCGGAGCTCCGGGCTTCGACGGCCAGCTCGACGAGGTGGCGGTGTATCCGTCGTCGCTCACGACCACACAGATGACGAACCATGCCAATGCTGGGGGCATCGGCTGGGATGCCGACGTCGCCGGTGGAGAAGAGGCGGCGCCACCGGGATGCTTCGAGCGAGGTCTCTTCTGGAAGGGCGCCGCCAACTCGAGCGGAACGTCGAACTACACGGCATTCGGTTCGCTGAACTTCATCACCACGACCAAGCAGCGGAACCGCTGCGGATCGGCTCCGCCGGCCGGCAGCGGGAAGCGGCCGACCTTCGTGACGGGGCAGACGGTCAGGATCAAGCTCAACGGCGACACGTCGGGTGACTACGTCGAATGGGGCCCCGTGCAGTACTTCTGTAACGCCAGCACCACCTGCTGGGGCCTCTTCTTCAACTTCAAGCTCACGTCAGGAGGCGGGCCGAACGACGTTTGCTTCAAGTCGTTCAAGGCGGGCCAGTTCCTTCAGTTGCGGAGCTGTACGGGTCCCTCAGCCACGGTTGCTACGGCGCTCAGCACCTGCACGCCTACGGGCACGCATGGCTGGAAGCTGCAACACGTGGGCACGACCTGGGTGGGGTACTTTCTTTGCGACACGGCGACGCAGAACTGGCTCCGGGTCTTCTCCCATCCTGACGTTGGGACGTCGTCCGGCTGGCCCGATGTCGAGGGCTTCAACCAGGGCTACAAGTGTGGAACTCGCACGACGACCAACTGCTGGAAACGCGAAGGCTTCATGGGCGAGACGCACTCGAACTTCCAGTGGCTCAATTCGGCGGGCACGTGGAACCCCGTCTCCTTCGGCGTTTGCCGAATCGATCGGTCGCTCAGATGGGACGGCCGCGTCAGCGTCGCCACTCCGCCCATCTCTATTCAGATCTTCCAGAACATCCGCGCAACAGGCTGCTGATCAAGCGAGCGAGTTTGACGTCGCGAGCGTGGGAGCGGCCTGCCGCATGTGCGGCATACTTCCGGCGCCATGCGGCTCGTAACGATCGTCATCGCCTTGCTCCTGCCGCTCGCAGCGCCGGCAGCGGCGGTCGAGAAGCCGAAACTCTCCACGACCTCGTCCGAGGCGAGGATGGTTGTCCGAGGCGCACACTTCGCCGTGAACGAGCGGGTGACGGTGCGCGTGATCGGTCGCACGATCGTGACGAAGCGGACCGTCACGACGGCGCGGGGCTCGTTCCGGGTCTCGCTCCGGCGGCCGGTGCCCCTCGCCTGCAACACCCTCGTCGTGCGCGCGACCGGCGTGCGCGGTGACTGGGCACTGCTCCGGATCGGCTCGCCGGAGTGCAATCCGCCCGGCGTCGGCTGATCGCTCCAGGGCGTCTCAGGGAGAGGTCAGCTCGACCGACTGCGGAAGCTTCCCCTCCGCCTTCAGCTCCGAGACGGCCTGCCTGAAGACGTCTATCTGCTCCTTGCGCGTCGGGTCGTGGCGGCCGAACCAGCCCCGCTCGCCGTAGGTCTCGCAGACGCGATGGAAGATCACGCGAAACTGCTCGCGCGTCAGCTGAAGCTCGTCCTTCAGGGAGCTGCCTTCGTACTCGTCCATCGCTCCGTCCGTGCACTCCGCGACCGCGTGCCCGAGCTGCTCGTGTGTCGCACTCGCGCGGCGTGTCGCGGGGAGGAAGACGGCAGAGACGAACGCGATCACGGCCGCGATCAGGAGAAGCTCGGGAGAGAAGAACTCCAGGCCGCGCTTCCGCCGATGCGCGACATAGACGATCGCCCAGACGACAGTGGCGGCGAGGAGGGCGAACACCAGCGCTCCGACGGCGCGGCCGGCGAGCTCGGCCGACTCGCGGTCGCGCTCACGCGCGACGACGAGGAGCGCCGACGCGACGAGCACGAGCGCGCCGATCGCCCAGAGGATCTTCCGCCGCGCCCGATCGTCATGTCCGTGCGGTCCGTGCTCGCCTGCCGCCGCCTTCTCCTTTCAGATGTGGAACGGCCACGGCGTCGTCCTAGGTGCGGACGCGAGCCGAGACAGCTCTGGACATCAACCAGGAAGATCGTTAAATCTCGGTTAAAGGCTCATTTCCCCCGGTATAGGGACAACCGAGTTGTCCGTTCTACCGAACATGGGGGCAGGTACCTGCGGCGAGAGGAAGGACGGATGACTGCGGCCGAGACCGGCCTTCGCGAGGACACCGAGCTCGAGCGCGTCCAGGCGTGGCGTGCCGAGGAACTCGAGCGGGCAGGGTACTCGCCCGCCGCGGCCGCGCAGCTCGCCGCCCGCCTCGACGTCGACCTGCACCGCGCGATCGACCTCGTGCGTCAGGGCTGTCCTCCTGACGTGGCTCTGAGCATCCTCCTCTAGCGGCGACACCGTTCGGGCGGGCACAATCCCGCAGTTGTCGTCGCTCGCCTACATCCCCTCGCCGCACAGCGGCGTCGTCGATCTCGGCCCCTTCCACCTGCACGCGTACGGGATCACGCTGCTCGTGGCCATCGCCGCGTGCATCTGGCTCACCGGGAGGCGCTGGGTCCGCATGGGCGGCGACTGGGATCTCGTCCTACGCGCCGCGGTGTGGGGCGTCGCGGCCGGAATCGTCGGGGCGCGCGCCTACCACGACGTCACGAGCTGGAACGAGGTCCCGCACACGTGGTGGGGCCCGTTCGCCGTGTGGCAGGGCGGGCTCGGCGTGTGGGGCGGCATCCTGCTCGGCTGCCTCGTCGGGTCGTGGATCGTGCGCCGCTCGGGCGCGAGCGTGAGGCTGATGCTGGACGCGGTGGCGCCCGGTCTCCTCCTCGCGCAGGGCATCGGCCGGATCGGCAACTGGTGGAACCAGGAGCTCTTCGGCAAGCCGACCAAGCTCCCGTGGGGCCTCGAGATCGACCCGGCGCACCGGCCGCTCGGCTACCTCGACGACGCGACCTTCCACCCGACGTTCCTCTACGAGCTGATCTACGACGTGATCGGCGTCGGCCTGCTCCTCGCCGTCGGCAAGCTCTTCCGCATCCGGCCGCCCGCGCTCTTCGCGCTCTACGTCTCGTACTACACGTTCGGCCGCTTCTTCGAGGAGCTCCTGCGCATCGACCCCGCGCACCAGTTCGCGGGGCTGCGGCTGAACGCCTGGGTCTCGATCGTCGTCTTCGTCTGCTCGACGGGCTTCTTCGTCTGGTGGCAGTTCATCCGCAAGGGCGGCGACGAGCCGGGGCGCGCGCGGCAGCGTGAAGTGCCGGCGGGTCCGGCCATGGCCGTGCCGCGCGGGCGCGTCCGCCCGCAGCGTTAGCCTCGCGGGGTGCCCGTCCGCGCCCGCGAGCTCGAGCTCGACCTCGACGCCTTCGAGGGGCCGTTCGACCTCCTCCTGACGCTCGTTCTGAAAGAGGAGCTCACGCCGGCCGAAGTCGACGTCGCCGAGATCGTCGTCGCCTTCTGCGAACGCCTCGAGCCCGTCGACCTCGAGGCCTGCGGCGAGTTCCTCGTCCTCGTCGCCGCGCTCCTCGAGCTGAAGGCGCGGTCACTCTTCCCCGACGAGGCGGCGGAGCTCGCGGAGCTGGAGCCCGAGGAGGCGGCCGAGGAGCTCGCGCGGCGGCTGGCCGAGTACCGGCGTGCGAAGCACGCGGCGGCGCTACTCGCCGAGCGGCTCGAGGCGCAGCGCGACCGGTTCTTCCGGATCGGGCCGGCGCCGCTCGCGCCGCGGCCGGAGCGGCGGCTCGCGCCTCAGGATCCCGAGCAGCTCGTCGGGGCGCTCCGCATGCTCACCGCCGAGCCGCCCGCGCTGTCGCTCGCGCACATGGAGCTTCGCTTTCCGCCGGTGGCGCAGTTCCTGGAGCGGTTCCGCTCCGTGCTGCGGCGACGCAGGCGCTTCGACTTCGACGGCGAAGTGGCGGGCATGTCGCGGGTCGAGCAAGCCGTCGCCTTTCTGGCCCTGCTGGAGCTGCGACGCTCCGGCGAGATCGCCCTGTCGCAAGCGGCGCCGTTTGCGCCGATCCGCGTCGTCCGCGCCGACGAGAGGAGGGACCTGTGGACCGCCCGCTCCGCCTGATCTCCGCCAATCCCGTCGACCAGCTCGCGCGCACGCTCGAGGCGCTGCTCGTGATCGCCTCGGCGCCGCTCTCCGTCGCCGAGCTCGCCGCGGCGGCCGACGACGACCCGGAGCGTGTCGAGACGGCGCTCGGCCTGCTCGCCGACCGCTACCGCGAGGGCCGGAGTGGGATCGTGCTGGAGCGGGTCGCAGGCGGATACGCCTTCCGCGCGGCGCGCGAGGCGGCGGAGGCGTGCGCGCGGCTCGTCGAGCGGCCGGTGCAGCGCGCGCTCTCCCAGGCCGCGCTCGAGACGCTCGCGATCGTCGCGTACCTCGGGCCCGTCACGCGGCCGGAGGTCGCGCGAATCCGCGGCGTCTCGTCCGACTCGGCTGTCGCGGGGCTCGTCGAGCGCGGGCTGGTGACGGAGGCCGGGCGGGAGGACGCGGCGGTGGGCGGGGCGATCCGCTACCGCACGACGCCGCTCTTCGAGCGCGTCTTCGGCCTCGAAAGCCTCTCCGAGCTTCCGCGGCTCGAGGAGCTCGAGGACGAGCAGGACCTCCGCGAGCGCCTCGAGGCGGTCGCGGAGCGGCGGCCGGCCTGAGAGCGCCTCGTCGTTCGCTACCGTCGAGCGCGTGACGATCCAGCGCATGGACCACGTCGGCATCGTGGTCGACGACCTCCCGGCCGCGACCGCGTTCTTCGTCGAGCTCGGACTCGAGCTGCAGGGCTCACGGGTCGCCGGGAGGGCAACCAGCCGGCGATCGTTCTAAGGCGCCGACTCCGCCGCGTTCGCGCGCTCGACCCAGGCCTCGCGCCAGAACGGGTAGATCGCGCGCGGGCAGAACCAGCGGCCGGCGCTCAGGTCGCCGGAGCACACGACGCCCTCGAGGGTCAGGCACTCGTTCTTGAGCTCGATCATCGTGCCGGTGTTCTCGTCGATGAACCGCTCGACGCGGTCCAGCACGCGGTACGTCCGGCCGCAGTGCGGGAGCATCTCCCAGTCGAAGGAGAGGCCGCGGTTGCGCCCGTGCTCGTCGAGCGTGGCGGCGATCTCCCGCCGCGACTTCACCCGCACGAGCTCGCCGGGTTGTAGCCCCAGGGGCTCGGTGGCCGGCGGCTTCGCTTCCGACCAGAGCGCGATCTCCCTGTGCAGGCCGAGCGTGCGGGCCGCCTTCCGCCACACGGCCCGGAAGAGGACGCGCAGGAACCGGCCGACGCCGACGTTCCCGGACTTGACCTCGTGCAGGTACTTCCGGCCGCGGTCGTTCGGCGGAAACGGCTGACTTGCGGCCCCGAGCTCCGTCGCCTGGCAGCGGTACGTGCGCTCGTCGCGCTTCGCGGCGGCCGCTGCGCGGCGGGTGAGCTCGGCGGTCGCGGCCTCGTCGTCGAGCGCAGGCCCGTCGTCGGACACCGGCCTGAGCCATTCCGTCCGCCACAGCAGGCGACAGCCGGCCTGGCACCCGTCGTGACCCGAGCCGTCGCAGCGGAGATCCTCGAGGTAGACGGTGTCGTGGAAGAGCCGGTTGCCGGTCCCGTCGCTCCGCGTGTCGCACAGCTTGCGCGCGTGTGCCGAGACGGTGAAGCGGCGGCCGGCGAACCGGAGCATCTCCGGCATGAACGGGAGCGCGCGCGTCGCGGCGTTGCCGTCGAGCGTCGCGAGGATCTCCGCCGCCGGACGCACCTCCACGACCTGCCCGATGCGCAGGCGCGAACCATTCGCCTCGTGTGACCGCAGACTCATCCCCGCCCTCGCCTGCAGTTTAGGCGCCGAACGCGCGCCGCCGCTCGAGGTCGCGCTCGGGGTCGACGAGGTGGCCGTCCCGCTCGACGTAGCCGTCCTTGCCGCCCACCACGAGGAGGACGAGGTCCTCCTCGTCGGAGGCGTTCGAGACCTTGCGGGGCGTCGCCGCCTCGACGTGCAAGAGCCCGCCCGGGCCGAGCTCGCGCACCTCGTCGCCGACCTCGACCCGGGCGCGGCCGCGGTGGACGAGATAGAGCTCGTCCTGCGTGTCGTGGTAGTGCAGGAAGCCGTCGTAGCTCGGCGGCATGACGATCGCATTCACGCCGAAGGCGGTCACGCTGAGGGCGCGCCGCACGCTGCGGAAGCCGTACCCCTCGCCGAGCTCGTCGATCGAGCTGACCGCCCAGCCTTGCGTCACAGGCGCTTCACGATGTCCTCGGCCTCCTGGCGCGTGAAGGCTCGCAGCGTCTCCGTCTGCTCGGCGCCGTGCCGCTGGAGCTTCATCAGGATCTCGATCGCGACCTCGTCGTCGGGCGCCTCGAAGATCTCGACGACGTCGTAGCGGCCGAGGGTGACGTAGACGCCGATCAGCTTCCCGCCCGCGTCCTCGATCGTCCGCTGACCCTCCTCGACCCGCTCGCGCCAGGCGGGCAGGCCGGCGACGCCCTGGGTCGTCCAGCGCATGAGCGAGATGTAGTGCGGCACGAACCACGATTATGGCTCGCCCTGCCAGCCTGCGAAGAGGGCCCGTGTGAGCGGGCGCGCGTGGGGCCGCCCGCTGTGGTCGAAGACGCAGCAGCGGCGCCCGCGGACGCGCATCCAGACCCGCTCGATCCCGGGCCGGGCGGTCAGCGTGTAGACGACCTGCGCCGTCGCGTAGACGCCGCCCGCGAGCCATGCGCGCCGCGAGCCACCGGCGAGGCCTACGGTCGCCGTTCCCCGCGCGACCCGCAGACGGGCGAGGCGGGTTCCGGCGGGAAGAGCGGACCTGATGCCGCGCGCCCGCTCGGCCGCGGTCGGGCCGTGCAGGAGGGCGAGCAGCGCGGCCCTCGGCGAGCGCGCCTCGGGACGCGGCTCGGCGACGAGGCGGCCTCGCCAGCCGAGGTCGGTCAGGTGGCCCTGGACGAGGTAGACCGGCGTCGGGTGCAGGGCGGAGGCGCAGAGAAGCGCAAGCGCGAGGTGCCTCACGTGTCGAGTATGCGCCTCGGCCGGCGCCGGTTCCGGAGACACTTCGCTCGTGCGGCTGAATGCCTACCTCGCGCGCGCCGGCGTCGCCTCGCGGCGCGGCGCCGACGAGCTGATCAAGGCCGGGCGCGTGCGCGTGAATGGCCAGCTCGGCGCGCTGAACACCTTCGTCGAGGCCGGCGACCGCGTCGAGCTCGACGGGCGCGAGCTGGCGCCGCAGCGGCTCGCTTACGTCCTCCTGCACAAGCCCACCGGCGTCGTGACGACGGCGCGCGACCCACAAGGGCGGCCGACGGTCGTCGACCTCGTCGCCCACGAGGCGCGCGTCGTGCCGGTGGGGAGGCTCGACGCCGACACGACCGGCGCGCTCCTCCTGACGAACGACGGTCCGCTCGCGCACCGGCTCGCGCACCCGCGCTACGAGGTGGAGAAGGTCTACGAGGCGGAGGTCGAGGGCGAGCCCTCCGAGGAGGCGCTCCGCCGCCTCCGCGACGGCGTCGAGCTCGACGACGGCCGCACCGCGCCCGCGCGCGTCCGGCGGCTCGGGCCGTCGAAGCTCGAGCTCGCGATCCACGAGGGCCGCAAGCACCAGGTGAAGCGGATGCTCGAGGCCGTCGGTCACCCGGTGCGGAGGCTGCACCGGAGCCGGTACGCGGGGCTGACCCTCGAGAGCCTCCGGCCCGGCGAATGGCGCGAGCTGCGTCCGGGTGAGCTCGCACGGCTTCGGGCTCTTGACTCAGGTCGGGCATAGGAGGAACATCGGGCTGCTAATGGCGCATCCGGCGGCCGCTGCGGAGCACAAGGCGCCCGAGATCCTGCGGGTGAACCTGCAGGGCGAGCTCGACTCGGTCGATCCCGCGGTCGCGTACTCGGTCATCTCGTGGCAGCTCGAGTTCGCGACGTGCGCCAAGCTGGTGAACTACCCGGATACGCCCGGAAGCGTCGCGCAGGCCCCGCAGCCGGAGATCGCGAACGGCCCGCCAGCCGTCTCGGACGACGGGAAGACGTACACCTTCAAGCTCCACGCGGACTTCCGGTTCTCGTCGCCTGCCAAGGAAGAAGTGACTGCACAGAGCTTCGTGCGCGCGCTGGAGCGCGCGCTGGCCCCGGGGGCAGACTCGCCGGTGATCGCATTCACGCAGGAGATCGTCGGCGCGGCCGAGTTTCGCGCGGGCCACGCGAGCTCGATCTCCGGGTTCGCGGCGACGAAAAAGCACGAGCTGACGATCCGGCTCGAGCGTCCGGCGGCCGACTTGCTCGCGCGCCTCGCGACGCCGTTCTTCTCGCCGGTTCCGTCCGACGCGCCTCCCGTCGGCGCGGACGCCGTCCTGCCCTCGGCCGGGCCGTACGACGTGGAGTCGTTCGATCGAGCGGGGACGACCGTCCTGCGGGTCAATCCCAACTACCACGGAAAGCGGCCACACGTCTTCGACCAGATCGTCTACCAGGCAAACGTCCCGGCGGACGAGACCGAGGCCGCGATCAAGGCTGGAACGGTGGACTACGCCGCGGACGAGCTTGGAGGCGCGGACTACGCAGCGATCAACGCCGCCTACGGCGAAGGCAGCCCCGCGGCGCAGGCCGGGCACCAGCAGTTCTTCGTCAACCCTCAACTCGCGACGAGGTATGTCGTCTTCAACGTCGCCAGGCCGCTCTTCGCGAGCCTCGAGCTCCGGAAGGCGGTGAACTTCGCCCTCGACCGGCCGGCGATGGTACATGCGCTCGGGGCGCTCGGGCACACACCCACGGATCAGATCCTCCCGCCGGGGATGCCCGGCTTCCAGAACGTCCAGCTCTATCCGCTCGGCGGACCGGATCTCGCGACGGCGAGCGCGCTTGCGAACGCGTCGGGACGGGTGCCCGCGACGGCCGTCCTGTATGGGCCGGACTTCCCTCCGGTCCACCTCCTGGCGCAAGTCGTGCACGACAACCTCGCCGCCATCCAGGTCGACGTCCAGCCGCAGTTCTTCCCGGGGCGGGAGTTCTTCGGTCGCATCGCGACCCCCGGCGAGGCGTGGGACCTTGCCATCGTCGGCTGGAGCGCCGACTACGCGGATCCTTGGGACTTCATCGACGTCCTGCTCAACGGCAAGAACCGTCCGGGCGCGGGCGGCTCGGACAACAACTGGGGCAGCTTCGACGACGCAACCTTCAACCAGCGCATGGACGACGCTTCGGCGCTGCAGCCCCCGGCGCGCTACGACGCGTACGCCGCCCTCGATCACGACCTCATGGCCGATGCCGCGCCGTGGGCGCCGTGGGGGAACATCAACGCGCGCGACTTCTTCTCGGAGCGGATCGGCGGGCAGGTCTTCAACCCGCTCTTCGGGATGGACCTCGCGGCCCTCCGCCTCCGCTAGGTAGACGGGAGGAGCCGGGCGCGGTGCGCCCGGCTCCCGTCAGATGTCTACGGCGTCGCCTCGAACTGCTTCGCCTTGAAGACGTTCGCGAGGTCGTTCACGGCCGCGTCGCGTGAGCTCAGCGGGTCGAGGTCGAAGCGCTGCTCGATCGTCGCGAGGATCGACGTCGTGTCGTACTGCGTGTGGTCGACGACGAAGTTCCCGCGCAGGAACGGCGAGAGGACGAGAGCCGGGATGCGCGTTCCGGGGCCCCACTCGTCGTGCGGGCCGGTCGTGCCGTCCTGGCCCGGCGGCGGCACGTGATCCCACTGACCGCCGAACTCGTCGTAGGTGACGACCACCATCGTGTCCTTCGCGCAGCGCGAGCCCTCGATCGCCTGGAGCAGGTCGACGAGGTGGTCGCTCCCGTTCGGCTCGCTCGCGTAACCGGGATGCTCGTTCTCGGTTCCGAACGGCTTCACGAAGCTGACCGGCTTGAGCCCGCACGTCTTGCCGGACGCCTGCGCCGCCTGGATGAACTCCTGCTCGTCCTTCAGGTGCGCCTGCCGGTTGGCGAGACCCTCGGGCGTCGACGGGTCGAACGCCTCGTAGTAGTTGAACGGCTGGTGGTGGTACTGGAAGACGTTGCTCGGGCAGTACGGGAAGACCGCGATGCCCGGCGACGGGTCGACGTTCGGGTCGGAGCAGGTCGGTCCGTTCCCGTTCGTCCAGCCGGGTGCTCCGACGTCGCCGTTTGCGTTCGACCAGCCGCCCGCGTACCAGGCCCAGTCGACTCCGGCGTCGTTCAGCCGGTCACCGATCGTCGGGTTCGTCTGCGGCGGCAGCTTGGCGCCGAAGGCTCCGAAAGGCCGGAACGTCGGCTGCATCGTGTTCACCGCGAAGTCGCCGCAGGCGAGGCCGGCGACGGGCGAGGGGCACGCGACGGTGAGCGCCGCGTCGCGCGTCGGCGTCACGGTCGGCGTGTAGAGCGGCTCGGCGCGCGGCATCCCGTTCGTGTCGATCAGCGAGTGCAGCGTCTCCGCCGCTCCCGGATAGGTCGGGGTCGCGGCCGCGACCAGCCACTGGTGGTTGAGGAACGAGCCGCCGAACGCCGACTGGAAGAAGTCGTCGGCGATCGCGTAGTGCGGATGGTTGCCGCCGTGGAGGTACGCGTAGATCGGGAGCGAGCGCGTGTCGTAGGTGCCCATCGTCAGGCCCATCGCGTCGCTGCCGGTCATGTAGCGGTTCTGGTGCCCGTCGTTCAGCTGGTACTGCTCCTCGTAGAAGCGGTGGACGAGGTCTCGGGTGCAGCCGCCCGGCAGCCCCGTTCCGTTCAGCACCCCGTTCGGGAACGCGAAGGCCAGGAGGATCGGCGGGCAGGTCGTCGCGGAGGGCGGGATGAACGGGTCGATCCTGAACCACGTGTTCTCGAATGCGCTCGAGAAGCCGTGGGCGACGTCGGTGCACGTCACGGGCAGGGGCGGCGAGGTCAGGTTGACGTCGTTCTGCTTCAGGCAGGTGAAGAGCGCGCCCGCCTGGTCGACCTGCTGCGTGTGGGCGGCGTCCGCGTTCGCGAGGCCGTTCACGCCCTCCCAGCCGCCGTACAGGTTGTCGAACGAGTGGTTCTCCTCGTAGATGACGACGATGTGGTTGATCTTCCTCAGCTGATCGTCGCCCCGGCTCGCGCCGGCGCCGGCCGCCGTCGCCAACATGACGAGCAGCGCGGCGACGGCAACGGTGCCGACGCCGAAAAACCGTCGTAACCTCATCGAGTTCCTCCCCTCCCCGGGGTAGTCGTTCGTTGTGGCGGCCCGCACGCTACCGCGCGGGCCGCCACAATGCGTCGCCTAGGGCGCCGCGACGATCCGATTCAACGGAGGCACAGCGATGCCATCAGGCTCCGCGGCGTGGAACGCGGCCACGAAGGCGTCGATGTCCTGCGCGCCGCCGAGGGCGTCCGTCCCCTCGTTGAAGACGGTGAAGCCGTCGCCTCCGGACGCGAGGAAGTTGTTCATCGTGACCCGGAACGAGTCCGTCGGCCCGACCTCGACGCCGTCGACCCACATCCGGCCGATCTTCCCGGCGCAGGTGGCCGCAGTGGGCGCCTGCTCGTACTTGAAGGTGTACGAGATCTGCAGGAACCGTCCTGCCGTCGGAGCCGTCCCGCCGCAGCCCTGGAACTGCTGCTGGAGGAGCCGACGGATCATGTCGCCGGTCATCGTCTTCGTGACGAGGCTGTTCCCGAACGGCTGCACGGTGAAGGCCTCGCCGTAGGTGACCTCGCCGACGGCTTCCCCGCCGGACGAGATGTCCGTCGTCCGGAGGTCGGCGCGGATCCCGCCGGGGTTCATGAAGGCGAGCCGAGCGCCGCCGAGCGACGCCGGTTGCGTCGCGACCAGCTGCGCGTCGGCGATCACGTCACCGAGGGCCGACTCGCCGTACGGGGATGCCGTGCGGGTGAGATCGCCCTGGATGCGTCCGATGACCTGATTGGCGAGCGGCGCGGCGGCGGTGACGTACTGATTCACCACGGCCTGCACCTCCGGGTCCTCCTTCGAGGTGTCGGCCTGCCGGCTGACGCCGGGGCCCGGTGCGTTCAACGCGTTCTCGACGATCACGTTGTTCGCGCTGGCGGAGACGAGCTTCTCGTTGCGGTTGTCGATCGTGAGCGTGATGTCGCTGAGGACCCGTCCGAAGGACGAGGCGCTCGTGATCAGGCGGGTCACTCCGCCCGTGGTGATCGTGCAGCGGTATTCCGCATGGGTGTGGGCCGAGACGATCACCTTGATCGCGGGATCGAGACGGCTCGCGATGTCGGCGATCGCGCTCCCGGCCAGGTTGCCGGCGCACCCGTTGAGCGCCGCCCCGGTGGTCTGGACGCCGCCCTCGTGGATGACGAGGACGGGAATCTTGACGCCGCGGAGGGCAAGCTCCTGCACGGCGCGGTTGGCGGCGTCCGCCTCGTCCTGGAACGTCAGCCCGGCCACGCCGGTCGGCGTGACGATCGTCGGAGTCGACTTGAGCACCTCGCCGATGAACCCAACCTCGAACTTCTTGCCGTCCGTGGAGGTGAAGTGCTTGATCCCGTATGCGGGGAAGAGCGTCTGGCCCGTCGCGTCCCTGACCACGTTCGCGGACAGGTACTTGAAGTTGGCACCCGGGTAGACGTTCGTGCTGCCTCCGCCCGGAAGCGCGTACGGCGCCGCGTTGCACCCGTCGGGGTGACAGCCGCCGTTCTGGATGCGCTGGAGCTCGGCGGCTCCCTTGTCGAACTCGTGGTTCCCGACCGACGCGAAATCGACGTGCATCAGGTTGGAGACGATCTCGATCGGCTCCTCGTGGAACAGCCCGTTCTGAAGCGGGGCCGCCCCGATGTTGTCGCCCGCGAAGACGGTCGCCTGGTAGGGACTGTACTGAGCCTGCCGGTCCTTCACTGCCTTCGCCAGGTAGGCGGCGCCGCCGGCGAACTTGCCGTAGATGTTGAGCGACGCGGCCTCGAGATTGCCGTGCAGGTCGTTGAACGCCAAGAGGTGCACGTTCGTCGTGCCGTCTTTCGACGCTTGGCCGTAGGTGACCTGGACCTGGTCGGAGAGCGTTCGCGCTCCCGAGATGATCGGCCCCGCGGAGGCCCCGTTCGGTGACGCGAGCGGCGCTGCGAGGACGACGCCGACTGCGATTGCGGCGAGCGCCGCAGGCGCAGCCCAGCCCTTGACCCACTTCCTCATACGTTCCCTCCCCTAGATGACCCTTGCCAGCGAGACCGGTCTATCTTGTCACGCTTGCGCTTGGACCACTAGGTTTCGATTCGATGGGGGGAGCCGTCAGGGAGGACATCGCGCTGACCGAAGCCGCGTCGGGCAGGCTGCACGCGCTTCGTCGTGGTCGCTGGACGGAGGGCGGCATCGCCGTGGTCGTCGTGCTGGTCGTGGCCGCGGCCGCCTTGCGGCCCGTCCTCCAGGACCTCCTCGACCGGCCCGCCGTCGCGCACTGGGCCACCATCTTCGTCGCGATCGCGGTGCAGGCAATGCCGTTCCTGGTGCTGGGAATCACCGTCAGCGCCGGAATCGCTGCTCTCGGTCCGTCGGGCTTCCTGCCCCGGCTGCTTCCCGATCGGCCGGTGCTTTCGGTGCCCGTCGCGGCGGTCGCAGGCGCGGCGCTGCCCGGGTGCGAGTGCGGCTCGGTTCCGATCGCCGGTCGGCTCGTGGCGCGTGGGGCCCCGGCCGCCGCGGCCCTCACGTTCTTGCTCTCGGCCCCTGCGATCAATCCCGTCGTGCTCGTCGCGACCGCGGTCGCGTTCCCCGGGCGGCCGGAGGTCGTCGCCGCGCGTGCCCTGGCCAGCCTGATCGCGTCGATTGCCGTCGGTCTCGTGTGGGCGCGGTTCGGCCGCGACGACCTGCTCGCGCGCGCCCGGCGCCGGCACGTCCATCACGGCTCGCCGCTCGCCGTCATGGCGGGCACGGCCCAGCACGACCTGCTCCAGGCGGGCGGGTTCCTGATCGTGGGCGCGGCGACCGCGGCGACGCTTCAGACCGTCGTTCCGCGCTCGATTCTCGACTCCGTGGCCGGATCCGGCGTGGCGGCCGTGCTTGCGCTCGGCGGGCTCGCGGTCTTGATGGCGATCTGCTCCGAGGCGGACGCCTTCGTGGCCGCCAGCCTGACGCAGTTCTCGCTCACCAGCCGCCTGGTCTTCATGGTCGTCGGTCCGATGGTCGACGTGAAGCTGATCGCGCTGCAGGCCGGGACGTTCGGGGGCCGCTTCGCGCTGCGGTTCGCGCCGCTGACGTTCCTCGCCGCGGTTGCCTCGGCCGTGCTCGTCGGGCGGTGGTTGCTCTGAGCGTCGCCGGCGGGACGATCAGCATGCTCGTCGGCGCGGTCCTGCTTCGGCTGACGTTCACCGACACCTACCGCCGCTACGTCCGTCCCGACATGGGCCGTTGGCTGACGGTCGCGGGCATCGCCGTCGTCGTCCTCGGGCTCGTCACCCTGGTGCGCGCGCTTCGGGCCGGGCCTGCGGCGGCCGCACACGACGACGACCATGATCACGACCACGGCATCGGCGTCGGCTGGCTCCTGCTCGCGCCGATCGCCGCGCTCCTGCTCGTGGCGCCGCCGACGCTCGGAAGCTACGGCGTCAACCACGCCGCGCGCGTCCATATCAAGCCCGGCGGCGAGGTGTTCGATCCGCTTCCGCGCCGGGCTGCGCCTCGCCCGATGACGCTGCTCGAGTTCACCCAGCGCACCGTCGACCACGACGGCGCCAGCTTCAACGGCGCCTCGGTCGAGGTGACCGGCTTCGTCGCGGGGGCGGAGACGGGCGGCTTCCGGCTGGCGCGCTACCAGATTGCCTGCTGCGCCGCCGACGCCGCTCCGCTGGTGATACGGATCCGCGGAACGACCGGCGCCTCGGCGCCGCGCGACCAGTGGGTGGTCGTGACCGGCAAGTTCCAGCGGGGAGGCAACCTGCCGGAGCTCGCGGCCACGAGCGTCGCTGAGATCCCGGCGCCCGAGGATCCGTACGAGTGAGCTGCGATCCGGCCGATCACAGACCGCGCGGCCGCGCCGCGCCGAAGAAGCGACCGCTCGAGGGCATGACGAAACCCATGCGCTCGTACATCGTCCGGAGCGTCGGCTCGGAGGCATTTCGGGCCTTCTCGGCGCCGATCGCGAGCAGCCGCTGGAGCTCGCGGTCGTCCGCGCGAAGCTCTCGGTAGCGCTCCTGGATCGGGCCGAGGAGCTCGACTACCGCCTCGGCGACGTCGGTCTTGAACGGCCCGTAGCCTTGGCCGTCGTAGCGGGCCTCGACCTCCTCGACGGATTCCCCCGTGGCGACGGTCATGATCTCGATCAGGTTCGAGATGCCGGGCTTCTCGGCCGGATCGTGCTTCACCTCGCGGCCGGAATCGGTGACCGCCGTCTTGAACTTCTTCCGGATCGCGTCCGGCTCGTCGAGCATCCGGATGACGCCCTGCGCGGCGAGCGGCATGCTCGTCGACATCTTGCTCTCGGGATCCTGCAGGTCCATCACCCGCGCGCCGAGCTCCGGATACTGGGCCTCCGGAATCTTGAACGCCTGGCCGAAGCGCGTGTTGAAGCGCTCGGCGACGTCGCGCGCGAGCTCGAGGTGCTGGCGCTGGTCGTCGCCGATCGGGACGAGGTCGGTCTCGTAGAGCAGGATGTCGCCTGCCATCAGCACGGGGTACGTGAAGAGCCCAGCCGAGAGGAATTCCTGCCGCTCGCTCTTCTCCTTGAATTGCGTCATGCGGCCCAGCTGCCCGTAGCTCGTCACGGCCGAGAGCAGCCAAGCCGCCTCGGCGTGCGCCGTCACGTGGCTCTGCGCGAAGATCGTCGAGCGGTCGGGATCGAGGCCGGTCGCCACGAGCATCGCGTAGAGGTCGAGCGTCGACTCCCGGAGCTCGGCCGGGTCGTACTCGACGGTGATCGAGTGGAGGTCGACGATGCAGAAGAACGCGTCGCCGCGCTCCTGCGTCTCGACGTACTGGCGGAAGCCGCCGGCGTAGTTGCCGAGCGTCTTCGCGCCTGTGGGTTGGATGCCTGAGAAGATGCGCATGGTTCGTCGCTCCGTGGTCGGGTGGACAATACGGCGGGGATCGAGCGGGCGGGCTGTTCTGCGGCTGCGCCGGCGCTCGGGCTCGGCGCTACGCGCGCAGGCTCCCGCCGCGCTCGCTGCGCCAGACCCAGGCGTGGATGCGCGTCGCGGGAGTCACGCGCCAGAGAGTACCCGGCGTGCGGCTTCCGTCAACCTTCGGTCGCTCTTTCGCGCGCACTGCTCGAGCTGAGCCTGCGCCTGATCGTCGCGTTGAGCCGTGTCCCCAAAGTGCCGAACCTCGGCGAACCTGGCGACTCTCCGAACGGGGTCAGACCCCTTTAGGAGAGTCGAGCGTTACCGAAGCTGCGCCGAATCCCGCATCTACACTGGCCCTCATGGCCGTGACCGGGTCTCCGGAGCTTCTGATCGTGATGAGCGCGCACGCGACCGGCGACCAGGTCGACGAGGTCGTCTCGCGCCTCGAGGAGGCCGGCGCGCACGCGCACGTGACGCCGGGCCGCGAGGCGACGGTGATCGGCGCGATCGGCGAGCGGGAGCTGCTCGCCGCGCTGCCGCTCGAGGGCTTCCCCGGCGTCGACCAGGTGCTGCCGATCCTCAAGCCGTACAAGCTCGTCTCGCGCGAGCTGCGGGCCGATCCGACGGTCATCGACGCGCGCGGGCGGCGGATCGGCGACGGCTACTTCGGGCTCATCGCCGGGCCTTGCACCGTCGAGACGCGCGAGCAGACGTTCGAGACGGCGCGCGCGGTCGCCGCGAGCGGCGCGAGCATGCTCCGCGGCGGCGCCTTCAAGCCTCGCACGTCGCCGTACACCTTCCAGGGGCTCGGCGAGGCGGCGCTCGAGATCCTCGCCGAGGCGCGCGAGGAGACCGGACTGCCGCTCGTCACAGAGCTCATGGATCCGCGCCATGTCGAGGCGGTCGTCGAGACGACGGACGTGATCCAGATCGGCGCGCGAAACATGTCCAACTTCGCCCTGCTCGCGGAGGTCGGCCGAGCGCGCAAGCCGGTGCTGCTGAAGCGGGGCCTCTCGGCGACGCTCGAGGAGCTGCTCATGGCCGCGGAGTACGTGGTCAAGGAGGGGAACTCGCGCGTCATCCTCTGCGAGCGCGGGATCAAGACCTTCGAGACGGCGATGCGCTTCACGCTCGACATCGGCGCCGTGCCGGTGCTGAAGCAGGAGACGCACCTGCCCGTGATCGTCGACCCCTCGCACGCCGCCGGCCGGCGCGACCTCGTCCTGCCGCTGGCGCGGGCCGCGGTCGCCGCCGGCGCCGACGGGATCATCGTCGAGGTGCACCCGGCGCCCGAGGAGGCGCTCTGCGACGGGCCGCAGCAGATCCCCGCCGCCGAGTTCGAGGACTTCGCGTCGGAGATCCGCGCGCTCTGCTCGCTCATGGGCCGCGTGATCGGCTAGCGCGTGGCCGAACGGCTGGCGATCGTCGGCACCGGTCTGATCGGCGCCTCTGTAGGACTGGCCGCGAAGCGCGCCGGGATCGACCGCGTCGTCGGCTTCGATCCCGATCCGGGGGCGCTCGAGCTCGCCGTCGACCGAGGCGCGCTCGACGACGCAGCGCAGACTCTCGCCGACGCCGTCGCAGGCGCCGACCTGGCCATCCTCGCCGCGCCGGTCGCCGAGCTTCCCGCGCAGGTAACGCGCGTGCTCGAGGCGGCGCCGGAGCGCTGCACCGTCACGGACGTCGGCTCCACGAAGGGGCCGGTCTGCGCGGCCGCGGCGGGTGCGGCCCGGTTCATCGGCGGCCACCCGGTGTGCGGCTCGGAGGCGCACGGTCCCGAGCACGCGCGAGCGGAGCTCTTCGACGGCGCGACGTGGTTCCTCACGCCGGTGGCCGCGACCGACCCGCAGCGCTACCGCGCGCTGCACGGGTTCGTGTCGTCCCTCGGAGCCGTGCCCGTCGCGGTCGATCCGGCTGCGCACGACCGCCTGCTCGCGCTGACGAGCCACCTCCCGCACGCGCTCGCGAACCTGCTCCTGAACCAGGCCGGCGGGTCGCGGGTAGAGGGACACGAGCCCCTCGCAGCGGCGGGCGGGTCGCTGCGGGACATGACCCGCGTGGCCGGCGCGAACCCGCGGATCTGGATCGACATCTTCCTCGACAACGCCGACGCGCTGCGGGAGGCGCTCGGCGAGCACCGGCGCCGCGTCGACCAGCTCGAGCGTGCGCTCGCGACCGGCGACGCCGGCTTCCTCGCCCGTTGGATCGGCGAAGCGGCGACGAACCGGCGGCGCCTGCTCCGGGGCGCCTATCCCGACGCAGGCCCGATCGAGCGGCTGGTCGTCCGCGTCCCCGACCGGCCGGGCGTGCTGGCCGGGATCACGCAGGCGCTCGGCGCGGAGCGGATCAACATCGAGGACTTCGAGCTCCAGCACCATTCGCCCGAGCGCGGAGGCCTGCTCACGCTGCTCGTCGCAGGGGAGACGGAGGCTCGACGAGCCGCGGAGCTGCTCGGGGCGCAGGGCTACGACGTCGACGTCTCGCCGGCCCTGGGCGACGAGTGAGGGTCGAGCCGGCGGCCGCCCTCGTCGGTGACGTCGCCGTCCCGGGGGTCAAAGGGATCTGCCAGCGGGGCGTCATGCTGGGCGCGGTCGCGGAGGGCGAGAGCGAGCTCCGCGGCTTCGGGCACGCGGCCGACACCGACGCGGCGATCGGCGTCGTCCGCGAGCTCGGCGCCGAGGTCGACGAGCCGGCCGCCGAGGTCGTGCGCGTGCGGGGGGTGGGGCTGCGCGGCCTGCGCGAGCCGAGCGCGCCGCTCGACTGCGGCAATGCGGGCACGGTGATGCGGCTCGTCGCCGGCCTGCTTGCAGGGCAAGAAGGGCGGCGCTTCGAGCTCGTCGGCGACGAGTCACTCTCCCGGCGGCCGCAGGAGCGGATCGCGGTGCCGCTCCGCGAGCTGGGCGCGCGCGTCGAGACGACCGACGGCCACGCGCCGGTCCGCATCGAGGGGGCGGAGCTGCGGCCGATCCGCTACGAGCTGCCGGTCGCGAGCGCGCAGGTCAAGTCCTGCGTGCTGCTGGCGGGGCTCTACGCGCGCGGCGGGGCGACGCGGGTCGTCGAGGCCGTGCCGACGCGGGATCACACCGAGCGGATGCTCGCGTCGCTCGGCGTCCGGGTGCGGCGCCGCGGCAGCGAGATCGCGGTCGAGCCGGTGGAGTCGCTGCCGCCGCTCTCGCTCGACATTCCCGGCGACTTCTCGTCCGCGGCACCGTTCGTCGCCGCGGCGACGCTGCTCTCCGGCTCCGACCTGCGGATCCACGGCGTCAACCTCAATCCGACGCGCACCGGCTTCCTCGACGTCCTCGAGCGCATGGGCGCCCGCGTCGCGGTCTTCAACCGGCGGAGCGCGGGCGGGGAGCCGGTCGCCGACCTCGAGGTGCGGTCGGCCGAGCTCGTCGCGACCGACGTGGACGCGGAGGAGGTGCCGCGGCTCGTCGACGAGCTGCCGCTCTTCGCCCTCGTCGCGGCGTGTGCCCGCGGCTCGAGCACCGTTCGAGGCGCGCGAGAGCTGCGGGTGAAAGAAACAAATCGGATCGAAACCGTGACAAATGCTCTACGCGCCCTTGGCATCCGCATCCGGGCGGGCGAAGATGGCTTCGGGGTGAGAGGGATTCCTTCCCGCCCTAAGGGTGGGGGCCGCGTGGAGGCCGCCGGAGACCATCGGATTGCGATGCTCGGGGCGATCGCCGGGCTCGCCTCGCGCGCGGGGGTCGAGGTCAGGGGGGCCGAGGCGGTCGCTATAAGCTTCCCCGGCTTCTTCGAGCTCCTCGACTCCGTGACCCAGCGATGATCGTCGCCATCGACGGCCCGGCAGGGGCCGGCAAGAGCACCGTGGCGCAGCGGCTCGCGGAGCGGCTCGGCTTCCGCTACCTCGACACCGGCGCCATGTACCGGGCGCTCACCTGGCTCGCGATGCAGCGCGGCGTGCCTCTCGGGGAGGGCGACCGGCTTGCCGAGCTCGCCGCCGAGAACCCCGTCGCCTTCGACGAGCGCGGGCGCGTCTTCATCGACGCCACGGACGTGACCGCGTCGATCCGCGAGTCCCGCATCGACCGGCTCGTCCCGGTCGTCGCGCGGCATCAGCCCGTCCGGAAGGTGATGCGCGTGCGCCAGCGCGAGCTCGGCGAGGGCGGAAACGCGGTCATCGAGGGCCGCGACATCGGCACCGTCGTGCTCCCGAACGCCGACGTGAAGGTCTACCTCGTCGCGGACACGGCAACGCGGGCCCGGCGGCGGATGGCGGAGCGGCCCGGCATCGGCGCCGACGCGCTCGCGACCGACCTCCGGCTCCGCGACGAGAGCGACGCTGCGCAGATGCGACCCGCTCCCGACGCGGAGACGATCGACACGACCGACCTCGAGGTCGAAGACGTCGTGGAGCGGATCGAAGAGCTCGTCCGCGCGCGCCAGCCGGCGTGAGCGGCGTCGCTTGCGATGCCGCCTCCAGGCCGCGCCGGCTCTGCCGGTGCAGCCGTGTGCGCTGCTGGCCTGAGCGGCGTGGATTCGCAGAGGACGCGTGAGCGGCTCCAGGCCCGGCGTCACCGACCTCGTCTGGGCTCTCGGCCGGCCGACGATCGGCGGCTTCACGCGGTTCGTCGCGCCGCTCCGCGTCTACGGGGCCGACCGGGTCCCGCGCGAGGGCGGCGTCGTGCTCGCCCTGAACCACTTCTCCTGGCTCGACCCGCCCGTGTTCGGCGCCGCGTGTCCGCGCACGATCTACTACATGGCGAAGATCGAGGCGCACCGCGTCCCGGGCCTCGGGCAGCTCATCCGCGCCTTCGGCACCTTCTCCGTCCGGCGAGGCGAGTCCGACCGCGAGGCGGTGCGGATGATGCGCCGGATCGTCGCGGAGGGGAAGGCGCTCGGCCTCTTCGTCGAGGGGACGCGGCAGCGGAGCGGCGTGCCCGGCGACGTGAAGCCCGGCGCGGCGATGGTCGCGCTCCAGGAGGAGGTCGCGGTCGTGCCCGCCGCGGTCAGCGGCACGCAGCGCTGGCGGCTCGGGAACTTCCAGCCCGCATTCGTCGCCTGGGGCGAGCCGGTGCGCTTCGACGGCCTGCCGCGGAACGCGAAGGGCTACCGCGAGGTGTCGCACGAGATAGAGCGGCGGATCGGCATGCTCTTCGACTTCCTTGAGGACATCCAGGCCCTCGGCCGGCCCCTCATCGCCGTCCCACCCCGATGAGCGACGCGGCCGCCGAGCCGCCGCTGATCGGGACCGTCGCGATCGTCGGCTTCCCGAACGTCGGCAAGTCGACGCTCGTGAACCGGCTCACCGAGTCGCGCGCCGCCGTCGTCCACGAGACCCCGGGCGTGACGCGCGACCGCAAGGAGCTCGTGTGCGACTGGGCCGGCAAGCGCTTCGTCCTGATCGACACCGGCGGCGTGGACGTCGCCGACCCCTCGCCGATCACGCGCTCGATCGCGGCGCAGGCTCGCGAGGCCGTCGAGGAGGCCGATCTGGTCGTGTTCATGACCGACGCGCGCGCGGGCGTCACGCCGGGGGACGAGGAGATCGCGGCGATCCTGCGCGCCGCGCGCAAGCCGGTTCTCCTCGTCGCGAACAAGATCGACGACCCGGCGCGGGACGACGAGGCGCTCGAGTTCCACCGGCTCGGGCTGGGCGACCCGATCCCCCTCTCGGCCCTGCACGGCCACGGGACGGGTGACCTCCTCGACCGCATCATCGAGCTCCTGCCCGGGACGGCGCCGGAGGTGCCGGGCGAGGAGGCGATTCGGGTCGCCGTTCTCGGGCGTCCGAACGTCGGCAAGTCGAGCCTCCTGAACGCGCTCCTCGGCCGCGAGCGGGTGATCGTCTCGGAGGTGCCGGGCACGACGCGTGACGCGATCGACACCGTCCTGCGCCGCGACGACCGGACGTTCGTCCTCGTCGACACCGCCGGGCTGCGGCGCAAGCGCAGGCACCGGCAGGGGATCGAGTACTACTCCGAGCTGCGCGCGCTCCAGGCGGCGGAGCGGGCGGACGTCGCGCTCGTCCTGATCGACTCGAGCGAGGGCCTCGTCGAAGGCGACCTGTCCGTCGCGGACGTGGCTCGAAAGGCCGGCTGCGCGACCCTCGTCGTCCTGTCCAAGTGGGACATGTCCCAGATCCGGATCGAGGACATCCGTCCCGAGCTCGAGCGCCGCCTGCGCCAGCGGCCGCCGCTGATCGCCGTGTCGGCGCACACCGGCCGCGGCGTGGGGCGGCTCCTCGACGACGTCGAGCGCCTGTTCGAGCGCTACGCGGGGCGCATTCCCACCCCCGAGCTGAACCGCGCGCTGCGCGAGCTGCGCGAGGCACGGCAGCCGCCGTCGCGGAACGGCAAGCGCCTCAACCTGCTCTACGGCGCCCAAGTGCGCACGCGGCCGCCGCGCTTCCGCATCCACGTGAACGACCCGCGGCTCGTGACGCGCGACTACGGCTACTGGATCGAGAACGAGCTGCGCCGCCGCTTCGACCTCCAGGGCGTCCCGGTCTCGATCGACTTCGTCCCGCGCTAAGTCGGGAGACATGTCCCGCGGACATGTCCGTTCTCCGCCACTCTTCCACAACCGCCTCACGGAGCGACCTGCCCGCCCGGCGCAAAGTCGTGGCCACCGCGGCCATGTCAGGGGGTCAGACCCCAGGACGTGGCTCGGTCAGGCACCGAGTGGACGGGTCCGTTACGTGCGCTCCACCGGCTTGAGAAGCTAGGCGTATGCGGATCGTCGTCGTCGGCGGCGGGTCGTGGGGAACGGCCTTCTCGCGGCTGCTCGCCAACCGCGGGCACGACGTCACGCTCGCCTGCCGCGACGCCCAGCAGGCGCGGGAGATCAACGAGACCGGACAGAACCCACGCTACCTCCGGATCGTCGACCTCCGCGGGATCCCGGCCGCGCCGCTTACCGAGGCGCCGGCCGCCGAAGCGGAGCTCGTCGTCGTCGCACTGCCGAGCCGGGCCTTCGCGGCCGTCGTCGACGCGCTTCCGGGCACGGCGCCGATCCTCAGCCTGACGAAGGGCCTCGATCCCGGCACCGGCGAACGCCTCTCGACCCTCGTGCGCGACCGCCCGGTCGCCGTCCTGTCCGGCCCGAACATGGCCGAGGAGGTCGCGGAGGGCCTGCCCACCGCGGCCGCGATCGCGAGCGAGGACTCCGACCTCGCGGAGGAGCTCCAGCACGCGATCAACTCGACCGTCTTCCGCGTCTACGTGAACGACGATCTCGCCGGCGTCGAGCTCTGCGCCGCGGCGAAGAACGTGATCGCGCTCGCGGCCGGCGGCGTCGACGGGCTCGGCCTGGGCGACAACGCGAAGGCCGCCGTCATCACTCGGGGCCTCGCCGAGATGACCCGTCTCGGCCTCGCGAGCGGAGCGCGGCTCGAGACCTTCGCGGGCCTGGCCGGAATGGGCGATCTGGTGGTCACGTGCTGGAGCCGGCACGGCCGCAACCGACATGCCGGCGAGCTCATCGCCCAGGGGGCCACGCCCGCAGAGGCCGCGGCCACGATCGGCCAGGTCATCGAAGGCCTGACCACGGCGCCCGTTCTGCGCGACCTCTCCCGCCGCCTCGGCATCGAGCTCCCGATCACGGAAGGCGTCTGCGACGTCCTCGAGGGGCGCAGTCTGGCCGAGCTCGTCGCAGGCCTGATGGGCAGGAGACCGACGGAGGAGTGAGTACGATGCGATACATGCGAATGCGCCTCGCCGCCGCTCCGCTTGCGGCGCTCGCGCTCCTCGCCGCCGGGTGCGGCGGCGGCTCGGGCTCGAAGGGCAGCGCCTCCGGCTCCGCCGCCGGCGCCACGGTGATGCCCGCGAGCGCGGTCGTCTACCTCTCCCTGAACAGCGACCTCGGCTCCGACCAGTGGAAGAAGGCCGACGCGCTCTCGAAGAAGTTCCCCGGCCGCGCGAAGGCAATCGCCGACTTCGAGAAGGACCTCGCGAAGGACGGCATCGACTTCCAGAAGGACGTGAAGCCGGCGCTCGGGCCGGAGATCGACTTCGCGTGGCTCGACCTCGCCGACGGCGGCCAGAACGTCGTCGCGGTGATGCAGCCGAAGGACGAGACCAAGCTCGCGGCGGTCGTGAAGAAGGGAAATGCGAGCGATCCGAAGGACAAGATCTACACCGAGAAGGTCGGCGACTGGACGGCGTTCGCCCAGTCGCAGGCCCTGCTCGACCGGCTGAAGAGCGCCCAGAACGGCTCGAAGCTCGCGGACGACGACAGCTTCCAGGACGCCGTCGCCGACCTCCCCGACGAGGCGCTCGTGAAGGTGTACGTGAACGGCGGCGCGGTGCGACAAGCCGCCCAGCAGGGGCTCGCGCCGTCCATCGGCCAGAGCGGCTTCTTCGGCAAGGCGATCCCGAACGTCGGCTGGCTCTCCGCGTCCGCCTCGGCGGCCTCGGGCGGCGTCGGCTTCCAGGCCGGCGTGAAGAGCTCGAACTCGAAGGCGAAGAGCTACGAGGCGGAGCTCGTCGACCGGCTTCCGGCCGGCGCCCTCGTCGACCTCTCCTTCAACAACCTCGGGTCGAACCTCCGGCGGGTCCTGGGCCAGGCCGGCTTGAAGGCGCAGGCCGCACAGGTCGAGCAGGCGCTCGGGATCACGGAGAACGACCTGCTGAAGCTCCTCTCGAACGAGGGCGCGCTCGCCGTCTACCCGAGCGCCCGCGGTGAGGAGTACCCCTCCGTCGAGCTCCTCCTCGAGGTGACCGACCAGGCGAAGGCGCGGAAGCTCCTCAACCGGCTCTCGGCGCTCGCGCCGATGGCGGGCGTGACCGTGAAGCCGGTGAGGATCGGCGGCGTGGCCGCGCACCAGCTCGTCGTGAGCGGCGAGATCTCCGTCTACTACGGCCTCTTCGACGGAGTCCTCGGCGTGAGCAACAGCCGGTCGGCGCTCGCCGGGCTCGGCAGCGGGGGCGTCAAGCTGAGCTCCGATCCGGTGTACACCGACGCGCGTTCCGCGGCGAAGGCGCCGGACAGCACGACGGGCTTTGCCTATGTCAACCTGCGTGGCTTGTTCGCGGAGCTCTTCAAGGTCCTCGGCGGGCTGTCGTCCGACTCCGACAGCGCCGAGCTGCGCGCGAACGTCGCGCCGCTTCGATCCTTCTTCGCGTACGGTGCCCGGGAGGACGACGTGACGCATCTGAACGGATTCCTGGTGATCAAGTAGCGGTGGCGCGCGACTTCCTCTTCACCTCCGAGTCGGTCACCGAAGGCCATCCGGACAAGGTCGCCGATCAGATCTCCGACACCGTCCTCGACGCCGTGCTCGCCGACGATCCCGGCGGCCGCGTCGCCTGCGAGACGCTGATCACCACCGGCCTCGTCGTCGTCGCCGGCGAGATCTCGACCGAGATCTACGTCGACATCTCGAAGCTCGTGCGCGAGCGGATCGCCGAGATCGGCTACACGCACTCGGAGTGGGGCTTCGACGCGACGACGTGCGGCGTCGTGGTCGCGATCGACGAGCAGTCGCCGGACATCGCGCAGGGCGTCGACTCCTCGTACGAGGTGCAGCACGACCCCGGCGACGACGACCCGCTCGACCGGGTCGGCGCCGGCGACCAGGGGATGATGTTCGGCTACGCGACGAACGAGACGCCCGAGCTGATGCCGCTTCCGATCATGCTCGCGCACAAGGTCTGCCGGCGCCTCGCCGGCGTGCGGAAGGCCGAGCAGCTCAAGTACCTGCGGCCGGACGGGAAGGCGCAGGTGACCGTCCGCTACGAGGTCGACGACCTCGGCCGCCAGCGGCCGGTCGAGATCGTGCGCGTCCTCGTCTCGACGCAGCACGCCGACGGCGTCGACGCCCAGACGATCAAGGAGGACGTCATCGAGCACGTGCTCCACCCCGTGCTGCCGCGCGAGCTCTACGACGAGCGGCGCTTCGGCGAGCGCGACTTCGTCTACGTCAACCCGACCGGCAAGTTCGTCCTCGGCGGGCCGATGGGCGATACGGGCCTCACGGGCCGGAAGATCATCGTCGACACCTACGGCGGCGCGGCGCGCCACGGCGGCGGCGCGTTCTCGGGCAAGGATCCGACGAAGGTCGACCGCTCGGCGGCGTACGCGGCGCGCTACGTGGCGAAGAACCTCGTCGCCGCAGGGCTCGCCGACCGCTGCGAGGTGAACGTCGCGTACGCGATCGGCGTCGCCCGCCCGGTCTCGGTCGCGGTGGCGACCTTCGGGACGGAGCGGGTCTCCGTGGACCGGATCGAGGGCCTCGTCCGCGAGCACTTCGACCTGCGCCCGGCGGCGATCCTCCGTGACCTCGACCTGCGCCGGCCGATCTTCGCCAAGACGGCCGCGTACGGGCACTTCGGCCGCGACGACCACGACTTCAGCTGGGAGCGCGTCGACCGCGCCGACACGCTACGCAAGGCGGCGGGCCTCGAGCCCCGGGAGGCGGGCGACGCAGACCTCGGCCCCGACGCCGAGGCGCCGCTCGCCGCCTACGACGCGCACGACGCCTAGTCCTCGGCGGTTCGGTAGGCGAGGATCCCGCCGAAGACGACGAGCCCGAGCCCGCTCGCCACGTCGACTGCTCGCACGAGGCCCTCGCCGGCGCGTCTTCGCGCCAGCGCGACCGCGGTCGAGAAGCCGGAGTACCAGGTGAGCGTCCCGAGGGTGACGCCGAGGAGCAGCGCGGCGGCGTGGTCTATCGATCCATGGGCCGAGCCTGGGGCGGCGGCCGGGAACGACACCGTCCAGAGCGCGATCGTCAGCGGGTTCAGCGCTGTCGCGGCGAGGGCTGTGACGAAGGCTCGCCTCGGAGCGACGACGTCGTCCGCGTCCTCGAGGCCGAGGCGTGCCCGGAATCCCATCCAGACCGTCCGGACGCCGATCGCGACGAGGATCGCGGCGCTGACGAGGCCGAGCGCGAGGCGAAGGACGCCGCCGTCCAGCAGCCGGCCCACGCCGGCGAGGCCGAGCGTGCCGTAGAGCAAGTCGACGAGCGCGACGGCGCCGGCCATCGCGAGCCCGACCGCGACGGCGCGCCCTCCGCGCAGGACGGAGCGCACGATCAACAACGTCACCGGGCCGACCTGCGCCGCCAGGACGAGACCGAGCGCGAAGCCGCTGAGGAGGAGCGCGCTCAGGCGGCGCGCCGCACGAAGAGGCCCGCGGCCGCCTTCTCGCCGACGGCACGCGTCGAGCCGTTCAGCCGCACCGTGAACTGGCCGGCCGCGGGCTCCGCGGACTCGAGCTGGATCTCCGCGCCGGGTGCGAGGCCCTGGTCGTAGAACCAGTGCAGGAGGTCGCCGTCGTGCTCGGCGAGCCGGACGATCGTCGCACGCGCGCCGGGCTCGAGCTCCGAGAGCGGGGACAGCTCGGGATTCTCGGCCTGCTCGACCGCGGGGTCGACCGGCCAGCCGTGCGGGCACCGCTCGGGCTCGCCGAGCCGGTGGTCGATCCGCTCGATCATCTCGTCGGTGAAGGTGTCGCCGAGCTCGTCGGCGTGGATGTGCGCCTCGGCGGCCGTGTAGCCCATGAAGTCGGTGAGCAGCCGCTCGATGATCCGATGGCGCCGCACGACGCGCTCGGCCCGCTCGCGCCCGGTCGGAGTCAGAAGAGCCTCCTTGCGCTCGCCGCGCTCGATGAGCCCCTCGGCCTCGAGCCGCTTCAGCATCTCGCCGGCCGACGCGCGCGAGACACCGAGCATCTCCGCGACGCGTGAGGCGAGCGGGAGACCGCCCCCGGCCGTCGGCGTGTACTCCCCGATCGGGAACGCGAGGAAGTAGATCGTCTCGAGGTATTCGTCGATCGAATGACCCTGCGCCACAGCCGAACCTCCACGCGCCATCATAGTTTTCGCCTCGTGTAAGGTGACCCTTACACATGTCGACCGCCCAGATCCTCGCCCTCGGCGCCATCGCCGGCCTGACCATCTTCATCGGCCTGCCGATCGGTCGCATGCACGGCCTCGACGCGCGGATCAAGTGCTTCCTCAGCTCGGCCGCCACCGGCATCCTGCTCTTCTTGCTCTGGGACGTACTGAGCGGGGCGGTCGAGCCGGTCGAAGACGCGCTGACCGCCGGGCGCGACGGCCGCTTCGCATGGCTCGCCACACTCCTCACGGCCGGCTTCGCGATCGGTCTGCTCTCTCTGGTCGCGTACGACGGCTGGATGAAGCGCCGGCGCCGGAAGGCGTTCGTGAGCGCGGGGGCTGCCGCGGCGACCGACTACGAGCACCACTTCGCCGGGCTGTCGCCGGCGCGCTGGCTCGCGATCTTCATCGCCACCGGCATCGGCCTCCACAACTTCTCGGAAGGCCTCGCCATCGGCCAGTCCGCCGCGAGCGACGAGCTCAGCCTGGCGCTCGTCCTGGCGATCGGCTTCGGCCTCCACAACGCGACCGAGGGCTTCGGGATCGTCGCGCCGCTCGCCACGGAGCCGGAGGTGCCGAGCTGGGGCTTCCTTGCTCTACTCGGCGTCGTCGGCGGAGGCCCCACGTTCTTCGGGACGCTCCTCGGTCAGGCGTGGGTCAACGAGAGCGTGTCGGTCGCGTTCCTCGCACTGGCCGGAGGCTCGATCCTCTACGTCGTGCTGGAGCTGCTGAACGTCAGCCGCGCCTTCGGCTCGAAGACGGCGACGACGCTCGGAATCCTGCTCGGGCTCGTGCTGGGCTTCGGGACGGACTTCGTGCTCGTCGCCGCGGGCGCCTAAGGCTCCGGCCGCGTCTCGATCGCCTTAGACGGTTCGACCGGTCATTTCAGACGGAGGCACGGGCAGAGCCCGCACCTCCTGAAGGCGGCATCGCAAGCGATGCCTCGATTACCGCTAGGTCACGCCGGGCCCAAGCCACCCGGGGCTCGAGACCTGCCTCTTCGAGCCACTCGAGCTGATCGGCCACCGGATCGGGAAGGTCGAAGCCCGGCGTGCAGGGGATCACCGCGTCCTCCGGGCGCTCCGGGACGACGACGTCCGCGAGGACGAAGCGGCCGCCGGGCGTGAGCGCCGCCGCCACGCGGCGGAACAGCTGGGCCTTTCCGGCCGCGTCCAGGTGGTGCACGGCGAGCGTGGAGACGACGAGGTCGAACGGGCCCTCGGGCAGCGGATCCTCCAAGCGGGCGACGCGGAGGTCGGCCTCGGGGAGGTGCCGCCGCGCCTCCTCCAGCATCTCGGGGCTCAGGTCGATGCCGGTCAATCGCGCGTCCGGGTGATGCTGGAGCACGCGGCGCGCGGTCTCGCCGGTGCCGATCCCGAGCTCGAGGATCCGACCGGCCTGGACGCCCTCCGTTGCGCGCGCCGTCTCCTCCTGGAGCACCTCGTAGCCCGGGATCTCCTCGAGCATCGACTCGAGGTAGCCCTCCGGGACGAAGCGGTAGTCCGCCACGTGCCGACGATAGCCTGGCTCGGCCGTGCCGCTCGCCTCCGTCTACCCGCTCGTCACCGCTCGCGCGCTCGCGCGGCCGTTCACGTACGAGGTCGGCGACGACGTGGAGCCGGGAAGCGTGGTCGAGGTCGCGCTGCACGGGGCGCGCCGGCGCGGCGTCGTCGTCTCGCTCGACGAGGAGGCGCCGCCGGGAGTCGAGCCCGCGCGCGCGGGGCCCGTCGTCGACCGCCTGCCGGCGCCGCTCGTCGAGCTCGCGCTCTGGCTGGCCGAGTACTACGGGTCGACACCGGCGCGCGCGCTCCAGCTCGTCGCGCCGGTGCAGCGGCGGCGCCGTGGCGAGCGCTCGGAGCCGGCGGTGCGGGAGGCGCTCGCGGGCGAGGCGGAGCCGGAGCGGCTCAGCGACGCGCAGGTGGCCGCGCTCGAACGGATCACGGCGCTCCTCGACGGCGGCGAAGGCGGGAACGTCCTGCTGTATGGGGCGACCGGGAGCGGGAAGACGGAGGTGTATCTCCAGGCGTGCGCGGCGGCGCTCGCGCGCGGGCTCGGCGCGATCGTGCTCGTGCCGGAGATCGCGCTCGCGCCGCAGACGCTGGGCCGGTTCCGCGCCCGCTTCGGCGACCGGGTCGCGCTTCTCCACTCGGCCCTGACCGACGCGGAGCGGCGCGACGAGCGGGAGCGGATCGCGGCCGGCGAGGCGCCGGTCGTCGTCGGCGCGCGCTCGGCGGTCTTCGCGCCGGTTCCGCGGCTCGGCCTGATCTGCGTCGACGAGGAACACGACGCGTCGTACAAGCAGGACTCAGACCCGCGCTACGACGCGCGCACCGTCGCCGCGAAGCGGGCGGCACTCGAGGACGCGGTCGCGGTCTACGGCAGCGCGACGCCTCGGCCGGAGAGCTGGGAGCGGCTGGAGCGGCTCGAGCTCGGCGGGCGGCTCGGCGCGGGGCTGCCGCCGGTGCGGGTCGTCGACCTGCGCCGCGAGGCGGGCTACCCGCTCTCGGCGCCGCTGCTGGCGGAGCTCGACGCGGTCGCGGCCGCCGGCGGGAAGGCGATCCTGCTCCTGAACCGGCGCGGCGTCGCACCCGCGCTCCACTGCCGCGCCTGCGGGCTGACGCCGCGCTGCGGCTTCTGCGACGTGGCGCTCGTCCTGCACGGCGACGGGCGGCTGCGCTGCCACCACTGCGGGTGGTCGGAGCCCGCCCCGGAGGTCTGCCCGTCGTGCGGATCGGCGGAGGTCGCGCGGCTCGGCGCGGGGACGCAGCGACTGGAGCGCGAGCTGGAGCGCCGCGTGCCGGAGCTCGAGCGGATCAGGCTCGACGCCGACGCGGTCGCGCGGCCAGGCGCTCTGGCGGACGCGCTGGGGCGGTTCGCGCACGCCCGGGGCGCCGTGCTGCTCGGGACGCAGATGGTCGCGAAGGGGCACCACTTCGCCGGAGTGGACCTGGCCGCGGTGGTCGACGCCGACACCGGCCTTGGCCTCCCGGACTTCCGGGCCGAGGAGCGGACCTTCCAGCTCCTCACGCAGCTCGCCGGGCGCAGTGGACGTGACGCGCCTGGACGTGTCCTCGTGCAGACCTTCCAGCCCGACGCGCGGCCGGTCGCGCTGGCCGCGCGCCACGACGTCGCGCGGTTCCTAGCGGGCGAGCTCGAGCGGCGCCGCGCGCTCGGCTATCCGCCGTTCCGGCACCTGGTGCGGATCGTCGTCGCGGGGCCGGAGCCCGAGGCGCCGGCGCGGGCGCTCGAGGAGTTGCGGGCGGGCCTCCCCTCGGCGGCGGAGGTGCTCGGGCCGGCGCCGCTGCTCCGGCTCCGCGGTCGCTTTCGCGCCCAGCTCGTCGCGAAGACGGAGCGCCCGAGGATCGTCGCCGCGCGCGCGGGCCGGCTCCTCGCCGCCGCCGCGCCGGCGATGCGCCGCGCCGGCCTGACGGCCGTCGTGGACGTGGATCCGCAGAGCCTCTAAGAAGCGGTTCGAAACGACTCTCAGCGTGTGATGGCGGCGTCGCAAGCGACGCCTTGAAAGCGGCCGTGTCAGCGCCGGCCGTGTCCGCGTGAGCCTCTCGTCACATTCGCGCGACCGGAGAACCCGCTCCCCGAGCCGCCACTTATCTCCCACGGCCACGGCCAGGGGTCTGACCCCTGAACTGGCCCGGCGGGACGGTTCCGGGACACGGCCGCGGCGGAGCGGAGGGACTAGGCTGCGCGCTCGTCTTCGACGGCCGGGAAGCGGGCGAGGATCCACTCGGCGTCGAGGGGTTCGCGGCGGTACGGCTTGCCGTTCACGAGGACGAAGTCGCCCGTGCGCGGGTCCATCGGGAGCCGCGCCTCGGCCGGGTAGTTGCGGTTGTGGCGCTCGATGAGCGCGTTCGTCTCGTCGAAGCGCCACCTACGCGCGAGGTCGAGCCACCGGCGCGCGAGCTCCTCCGGCCGATCTCCGGCCGCCGCCTTGAGCTCCTCCCACGCCTCCGCCAGCCGCCGCTCGTGCTCGGCGACCGCGCGGTCGATCTCGCGCAGCCGCACCATCCACGGCAGCGGCCCGCCGAGCGCCGAGAAGTACGAGTGCGGGTCGGGCCGGAAGTTCCGCAAGCGCCGCCGCAGCGGCCGCCCTACCACCGGGCTTCCCGGCAACTCGGTCTCCAAGACCCGTCGTACCGCGCGGTCGCGCGGCGTCTCCGGCCGCGTCGCGCCCTGGTCCCAGGATCGCCTGTCGCTCTCGCCGATCCACGGGACAAGTCTGCCCGTTCCTAGACTGTGACCGTGGCCGAGACCGAGGACGTCACCACCGAGGAGGAAGAGCAGCAGCGCGACCCCGAGCAGGAGGCACGCCGCCGGCTCGCGCTCGCGCAGATCCGCCAGTACCCGGACCCGGTGCTCCGCATGAAGGCGCGCGAGGTCGAGAGCTTCGACGACGAGCTCGTCCGCCTCGTGCAGCGGATGGGCCGCCTCATGCACGACGCGTTCGGCGTCGGACTCGCCGCGACGCAGGTCGGCATCCTCCGCCGCGTCTTCGTCTTCCAGCGGCAGCCCGAGGACGAGGAGGCCGAGCCGGAGACGCTGGCCGTCGTGAACCCGGCGATCGTGGAGCGGAGCGACGAGATCGAGGTCGACGACGAGGGCTGCCTGTCGCTCCAGGGCGTGCACGTTCCGGTCGAGCGCTCGACGGCCGTCACCCTCGAGGGCGTCGACGAGCACGGCCGGGCCGTGCGCTATGAGCTCGACGACCTCTCCGCCCGCGTCGTCCAGCACGAGCTCGACCACCTCGACGGCACGCTGATCCTCGACCGGACGACCGACGAAGCGCGGCGCGAGGCGCTCGGCACGCTGCGGCCGCGGCTCGGCTGAGTTGGCGCGGATCGCGGTCGCCGCGACGGCCCCGTTCGGCGCCGACGTCCTCGAGCACCTTGCCGCCCGCCACGACGTCGCGGCCCTGATCACGCGTCCGGATCGCCCGCAGGGCCGCGGCCGCCGCCCGGGCCCGCCGCCCGCGAAGCAGACGGCGGAGCGCCTCGGGATCCCGGTGCTCCAGCCGGAGCGCCTCGACGCCTCGCTCGAGCTCCCCGCCGACACGATCGTCGTCGTCGCCTACGGCGCGCTGATCCCGTCCGTCCTCCTCGACCGCGCGGTCTGGCTCAACGTGCACCCGTCGCTCCTGCCGCGCTGGCGTGGGGCGGCGCCGGTGGAGCGCGCGATCATGGCCGGCGACGAGGAGACGGGCGTCACCGTCCACCGCACCGTGGAGGAGCTGGACGCCGGACCCTGGGCGGCGAAGGAGGAGCTCTGGATCGGACCGGAGGACACCGCGGGAGACATCTACGCGCGCGCTGCCCCGATCGCGGCCGCTCTCGTCGAGGAGGCGGTCGAGAACCAGGACTTCTTGCCGCAGTCGGAGGTGGGCATCACGTACGCGGAGAAGATCCGGCCGCCCGACCGCGAGCTCGACTGGAGCCGCCCCGCCAAGGAGTTGCACGACCGGATCCGTGCGCTCTCGCCGCACATCGGCGCCCGCGGAGAGCTGCACGGCCGCCAGGTGATCGTCTGGCGCTCCCGCCTCGCCGACGGCGAGCTCGAGATTCTCGAGGTGCAGCCGGAGGGGCGGCGCCGCATGGGCTACGACGAGTTTCTGCGCGGCTTGCGGTGATCGCGTCGGCGCGGCGCGCCGCGTACGAGGTCGTGCAGCGCGTCTTCGAGGACGACGCCTACGCCGACCGCGCGCTGGCGACCGCCGCGGCCGGCCTCGACCCGCGCGACCGCGCGCTTGCGCAGCGGATCGCCTACGGCACCGTCCAGCGGGTGCGGACGCTCGACCACGCGATCGACACCCTCGGCCGGAGACCGGTGCGCAAGCTCGATCCGCCGGTGCGGACGGCGCTTCGCCTCGGCGCCTACCAGCTCGGCTACCTGGAGGGCGTGCCCGCGCACGCGGCCGCGAACGAGTCGGTGGAGCTCGTCCGCGCCGCCGGGCTCGAGCGCGCCGTCGCCTTCACGAACGCGGTTATGCGGCGGCTCGCCGAGGGGATCGGACCGCTCCTCGACTCGCTTCCCGAGGGGCCGCTCCGCCACTCGTACCCGGACTGGGTCGCGGAGGTGTGGGAGCGCGACCTCGGCCGCGAGGAGGCGCTCGCGCTCATGCGGGCGCAGAACGAGCCGCCGGAGACGGTCGTCCGCTTCGTGCGCGGCGAGGTGGACGGGGAGCCGACCGACGTGCCGGGCGCGCTGCGCGTGGCGCGGGTCGACGAGCGGGCGCTCGAGGAGGGGCGGATCTGGCCGCAGAGCCGCGGCTCGCAGGTCGCCGGGCACGCGGTCGGCGCGCGCGAGCGCGAGCGGATCCTCGACCTGTGCGCCGCGCCGGGTGGGAAGGCGACGATGCTCCGCGGCGAGGTCGTCGCCGTCGAGCTCCACGAGGGCCGCGCCCGCGAGCTGGACGAGAACGTGCGCCGGCTCGGTGCGACGAACGTGCGCGTCGTCCACGCCGACGCGCTCGACCTGCCGCCGGAGCTGACCGGCTTCGACCGCGCGCTCGTGGACGCGCCGTGCTCGGGCCTCGGCGTCCTGGCGGCGCGGCCCGACCTGCGCTGGCGTGCGCAGCCGCTGCCGGACCTCCAGCTCTCCCTGCTGCGAGCCGCGACCGAGCGGGTGCGCCCGGGCGGGACGATCGTCTACGCGGTGTGCACGATCAACGCGGACGAGAACGAGGCCGTCGTCGACGCTTCGGGTCTCGCGGTGGACGCCTCGCTCGCGCACGAGTGGCCGGCCTTCCGGCACCCGCGGCGGCCGGAGTTCCTTCTCACGCTGCCGCACCGACACGGCACGTCGGGCTTCTTCGTCGCGCGTCTACGCGTCTAGGCGCCGGCGCACCTGCGCCCGAACGCCAGCCGCGTCCGCCACACGCGCTTGGTCGCTCGGTTCGTGATCCTCAGCCTCACGCACTCCGCCACCGGCACCTCGAAGGTGCCGGTGAAGACCGTTCCCGAGCCCACGATGCCGGGACGGCTTCGCGCCGGCGTGCTCGCGGCGCAGCTCTTCACGAGCAGCGTCTCTCCGGGCTCGCCCGCCCCATACCCGAGCCGCACCGGCCTCGGATCGGTGCCCCGCACGGTCAACTCGAGCGAGCGCCGGGCCTGCACCACCAACGCGACCTTCGCCGAGTAGTAGCCGTCGCGTTTGCCGAGTCCGACGAAGATCCGGTGTGACGCATACGTGCGGACGCCGCGCAGCTCGACGGGCCCGACCACGACCCGGAACCGCCGCCCCTTGAAACGTGGGTCGTCGAACGCGGTCGGCGGCGACGTCTCGGCTCTCTGTGCACACCCGACCTGGTTCGCGGCCTTACCGCCCAACGCCTCCGTGCCGAGAGCGCAGGCGACGAGCGGCACGAGGCCGAGAAGGGCGACGCGCCTCATGGCCGCAGCGTACGCCGAAACTAGACTCAGCGGCCATGCCCTGGAAGGACTGGATCCGGACGGTCGAAATCGAGCCGTCGCTGTATGCGGCCGACCTCTCGCAGCTCGGGGAGCAGTGCGAGGTGCTCCTCCGCACCGGCGCGCGGATCCTCCACTTCGACGTCGGCGACGGGCACTTCGTCCCGCCGATCACGATGGGGCCGATCGTGCTCGCCTCGATCGCGCCGCTCGTCCATCGGCTCGGCGGCGTGCTCGACTGCCACCTGATGGTCGAGGAGCCGCAGCGGCACTTCGAGGCGATCGCCGAGGCAGGCGGGGACAGCGTGACGGTGCACTACGAGGCGTGTCCCGATCTGCCGGCGGTGGCGCGCGCCGCGCGCGAGCAGGAGCTCCAGGTCGGCCTCGCGTTCAAGCCGGAGACGAGCCCGGAGGCCGCGGTCGCGGCGTCGCAGCCGTTCGACTTCGTCCTCTGCATGTCGATCGAGCCCGGCTACTCGGGGCAGCCGTTCATGCCCGAGGCGCTCCCGCGCATCAGGCGGCTGCGCGAGCTCCTCGGCGACGTCGTCCCGATCCAGGTGGACGGGGGGATCGACCAGGAGAACGTGCGCGGGGTGTACGAGGCCGGGGCGACGCTGCTCGTCGCCGGCACCGCGATCTTCGAACGCGAGGACCTGCCGCGCGCCTACCGGCGGCTCGTGCGGCAGCTCGCGTGAATGAATTCGTCGAGGCCGCTTGAGCCTGCGGGGCGCGCTCGTCCTGATCCTGCCCGACCCGCGGCTCGAGGAGCTCCGCGCCCGCTTCGACGCCAGGGCGGTGGCGGCCGGGATCCCGCTCCACGTCACGCTGCTCTTCCCGTTCGGCCTCGGCGAGAGCGGGCTCGAGGAGCTCTTCGCACACTGGAGCCCGCTGCGGTTCTCGCTCCCCCGCGTCGAGACGTTTCCGGAGGTCGTGTGGCTCGCGCCGGAGCCGGACGACGAGCTCCGCGCGCGGATCCTCGAGCTCTACGCGCGCTACCCGCAGTACCCGCCGTACGGCGGCGAGTTTACGGAGCCCGTGCCGCACGCGACCGTGGGCCAAGGGGCCGTGGAGGACGCGGTGCGCGCGGCGGCGGAGCCGCTCCTTCCGATCGAGTTCGAGGTCGGCGCCGCGACGCTGATGGAGGAGGTCTCGCCGGACCGCTGGCGCGCCGGGCCGAGCTTCCCCTTCGAGGGCCCCGCGTGAGCCTCGAGCGGGCGCTCGAGCTCGCGGAGCGTGGGCGCGGCACGACGCACCCGAACCCGGTCGTCGGCGCGGTCGTCGTCCGCGACGGCGAGGTCGTGGGCGAGGGATGGCACGAGCGGGCCGGCGGGCCGCACGCGGAGGTGATGGCGCTCGAGAGTGCCGGCGAGCGCGCCCGTGGCGCAGCGTTGTACGTGACGCTCGAGCCGTGCACGCACCACGGCCGCACGCCGCCGTGCGTCGACCGCGTCGTCGAGGCGGGGGTCGCGCGCGTCGTCGTCGGCTCGCTCGACCCGAACCCGAAGGCACGCGGGGGCGTCGAGCGGCTGCGCGCGGCCGGGGTCGAGATCGAAATGGAGGATTCCTTCGAGGCGCGGCGCCAGAACGAGGCCTGGCGGATCTGGGCCGCGCTCGGGCGGCCGTTCGTCACCTACAAAGTGGCGGTCACGCTCGACGGGCGCGTCGCGGTGCCGGGATCGCGCTGGGTGTCGGGCGAGGAGTCGCGGCGGCTCGTCCACGAGCTGCGCGCCGCCTCCGACGCGGTCGCCGTCGGCATGGGGACGGTGCGGGCGGACGCGCCCTCGCTCACCGCCCGTGGCGTGGATGCGGTGCGGCAGCCGCGCCGGCTCGCGTTCGGGCACGGCCCGCTGCCGGAAGGGTCGGAGCTCGAGCTGCGGCCCGGCGCGCTCGCCGACGAGCTCGCGGCGCTCGGGGCGGAGGGCGTCCAGTCGCTCCTGTTGGAGGGCGGGCCCACGCTGGCCACGGCCTTCCTGGACGCGGATCTCGTGGACAAGCTGCTCGTCTTCGTGGCGCCGATGATCGGCGGCTCCGGCCCGCGACTCGTCGGCGACCTGCGCGAATCGCGCCGGCTCTCCCGTTTCGAGGCGAGCCGCGTCGGTGATGACGTTCACCTGAGCGCCTATGTCCACGAGCCCTAAGACAGGCCACCGCACGGACGACCAGATCGTCACCGCGCTGTCGCAGTGGCTCGCGCGGCACGTGAGCGACGAGGAGCTCCGCCGCCGCGTCGAGTCAATCGGCACGGACGAGCTGTCGCCGCCGCAGGCCGAGGCGGTCGAGGAGCTGCTCGGCGAGCTCGGCCCCGATCGCGGCCAGAACGAGATGCTCGTCCGCGAGACGCTCGAGGCGCTCGCGCTCGGCTGAGTAGCCTTCGAGGCGTGTTCACCGGGATCGTGCGGGAGCGAGGCCGGCTCGTCGGCCGCAACGGCGGCCCCGACGGGGTGGAGCTCGTGGTCGAGGCGCCGGAGACGGCGGCCGGGGCGAGCGTCGGCGACTCCGTCGCGCTCGACGGCGTCTGCCTGACCGTGACGGACGTGTCCGACGGGCGCATCACCTTCCACGCCGTGCCCGAGACCCTCGACCGCTCCACGTTCGCCGCGCTCGAGCCGGGCGTCGAGGTGAACGTCGAGCCGGCGCTCCGGGCGGGCGAGCCGCTCGGCGGCCACTACGTCCAGGGCCACGTCGACGGCGTCGGCCGCGTCACCGACGCTCGCCCCGAAGGCGACGGCCTGCGCCTCCGCCTCGACATCCCGCCCGAGCTCCTCCGCTACTGCGTCCCCAAGGGCTCGCTTGCCGTCCAGGGCGTCTCGCTGACGATCGCCGCGCTCGACGACCGAGGCGTCGAGATCGCGCTCGTCCCGCACACGCTCGCCGCGACGACGCTCGCCGCGCTCCGCCCGGGCGCCGAGGTCAACCTCGAAGTGGACGTGCTGGCGAAGTACGTCGAGCGGCTCGTCGCCAGGTGACCGGGCTACGATTGCCCGCATGAGCGTCCTCCGCGAGGTCACGCCCTTCGCGACCGTCGAGGATGCGATCGAGGACATCCGGCAGGGGCGCTTCGTCGTCGTCGTCGACGCACCGGACCGCGAGAACGAGGGCGACCTGGTCGTCGCGGCGCAGTTCGCGACCCCGGAGGCGATCAACTTCATGGCCACGCACGGCCGCGGCCTCATCTGCCTGTGTCTCACGCCCGAGCGCTGCGAGGAGCTCGGCCTCCGGCCGGCAGCGACGCGCAACGAGAGTCGCTACGGCACGGCCTTCATGGACCCGATCGAGGCGCGCGAGGGTGTCTCGACCGGGATCTCGGCCCACGACCGGTCGCACACGATCCAGGTCGCGATCGACCCGAGCCGCGGCCCGGGCGACCTCGTCCATCCCGGCCACGTCTTCCCGCTCGAGGCGCGCCCGGGCGGTGTCCTCCGGCGCGCCGGCCAGACCGAGGCCGCCGTCGACCTCGCCATGCTCGCCGGCCTCAATCCCGCCGGCGTCGTCTGCGAGGTGATGAACGACGACGGGACGATGGCGCGCGTCCCGGACCTCGTCGAGTACTGCCGCGAGCACGGCCTGCGGATGATCACCGTCGCCGACCTGATCGAGTACCGGCGCCGGCGCGAGAAGCTCGTCGAGCGCATGACGTCGGTGCGCCTGCCGACGGCGCACGGCGAGTTCGTCGCGATCGCCTTTCGCGAGAAGCTGAGCGGGAAGCACCACATCGCGCTCGTGAAGGGCGACGTCGCGGGCGCCGAGAACGTGCTCGTGCGCGTCCACTCGGAGTGCCTGACCGGCGACGTCTTCCATTCCCTCCGCTGCGACTGCGGCGAGCAGCTCGAGCAGGCGCTCGCGCGCATCGAGGCGGAGGGCCGCGGCGTGCTGCTCTACATGGCGCAGGAGGGCCGCGGCATCGGCCTGCTCAACAAGCTCAAGGCCTACGAGCTCCAGGAGGACGGCTTCGACACCGTCGAGGCGAACGTCGAGCTCGGCCTGCCGATCGACGCGCGCGAGTACGGGATCGGGAACCAGATCCTCGCCGACCTCGGTCTCTCGACGATCCGCATCCTCACAAACAACCCGCGTAAGGTGACCGGGATCGAGGGCTTCGGCCTCCGCGTCGTCGAGCAGCTGCCGATCGAGACGGAGCCGAATCACGAGAACGCTCGCTACCTGGCGACGAAGCGTGAGAAGCTTGGCCACAAGCTGCACCACCAGGATGTGCGCTTCGACCCCGACCCGGAGGCCGCGTGACTGCGGCGTCGCTTGCGATGCCGCTTTCAGGCCGTGTCGGCTTCGCCGGCGCGGCCGTCTGCGCCGCTGGACTGAACCGCGTGAAATGCGAGGTGAGCACGTGACCGAGAACGCCGAGAAGGTCGAAGAGCAGGAGCAGGGCTACCCGTTCGGCGCCGAGCTGCCGGTGGTTGCGCAGGACGGGGAGGGCGACACGGAGCTCGCGCCGCCCGTCCAGCACGCACCCGGCGAGCTCGTCATCCCCGACGACTACGGCGTGCTCGAGGGCTCGCCGAACGGCGCGCGGCGAGGCGTCGCGGTCGTGGTCGCCCGCTTCAACGGCGAGGTCACGACGCGGCTCCTCGACTCGGCGCTCGCCGAGCTCGACCGGGCGGGCGTCGCCAGGGACGCGATCACCGTCGTCCCGGTTCCCGGCGCGTTCGAGCTCCCGCTCGCCGCGATGGCGTTCGCGAAGACCCGCCGCTACGGCTGCGTCGTCGCCCTCGGCTGCGTCATCCGCGGCGAGACGCCGCACTTCGACTACGTCGCCGGCGAGGCCGCGAGCGGCCTCCAGCTGGCCGCGCTCGAGACGGGGGTCCCGGTTGCGTTCGGGGTGCTGACCCTCGACACGTCCGAGCAGGCCGAGGCCCGTGTGGACAAGGGCGCGGAGGCCGTGCGAACCGCGCTCGAGATGGCCGACCTCTTCGCGCAGCTCCGCGCTTCGCACGCGGCCGCGACCGCGAAGTAGCCGCGCATAACCCTCGGCCGGGCGGGTACGCCTCGCCCATGACCGAGATCTCAGAACAGCTCACGAAGTACCTGACCGATGCGCACTCGATCGAGGAGCAGGCGCTCGCGCAGCTCCGCACCGCGCCGAAGATCGCCGGCGACCCCGAGCTCGCGGCGGCCTACCGTGAGCACCTGCGCGAGACCGAGGGCCACGAGCGGCTCGTCCGCGACCTTCTCGAGGCCCGCGACGCGAAGCCGTCGCTGACGAAGGACGTCGTCATGAAGGTGGGCGGCAAGGGCTTTCTGCTCTTCGCGCGGCTCAACCCGGACACGCCGGGCAAGCTCCACTCGCACGCGCTCTCCTACGAGGCGCTCGAGCTCTCGTCGTACGAGCTCCTGCGCGGCGTGGCCGAGCGGGCCGACGAGGCCGAGGTCGTCGAGACGGCAAACCGGATCGCCGACGAGGAGCGCACGATGATGCAGCGGCTCGAGAGCACCTTCGACCGCGCCGTCGAGGCGTCGCTCCGCGAGGTCGGCCGCGACGACCTCACCGAGCAGCTGCGGAAGTACCTCGCCGACGCGCACGCGATCGAGGAGCAGGCGATCGCGCTGCTCGAGCGCGGGCCGAAGCTCGCCGGCAGCCCGACGCTCGCGCGCATCTACGGCGAGCACCTGGACGAGACCCGCGACCACGCGGAGGCGGTCGAGGCGCGGCTGAACGCCCTGGGCGGCGACCCGTCGACGCTGAAGGACGCGGCGCTCCGGCTCGGCGCCCTCAACTGGGGCGCGTTCTTCCAGGCCCATCCGGACACGCCCGGGAAGCTCGCCGCGTTCGCCCGCGCGTTCGAGTACCTGGAGATCGGCGGCTACGAGCAGCTACGCCGCGTGGCCGAGCGGGCGGGCGACGAGGAGACGACCGCGCTCGTCGGGCGCATCCTGGCGGAGGAGCGCGAGGCGGCGGACCGCATCGCCGGCGCGTTCGACGAGGCGGTGACGGCAGCGCTGGAGGCTCAAGAAGTCACGAGCTAACGTCCCGGCGGATGAGCCAAGTCGCCGCGACGAGCGCCGCTACGAGCATCAAGTCGTGGAGAAGCGAGACGCGGCGCGCGCCAAAGGTCACCGCTAGGACGCTAGGCGTGGACTGGGGCGATCCACGCTCCTTGACACCTTACCGGCCGAGAGTCACCTTCGATTGAGGCCGGGCACGCGAGGCCCGGTGCAGCAGATACGGCCTCCTCCAGGAGGGTAGGCGTTGAAGAAGATGCGTCCGCCGATTTTGCCCCGACGGCTTGGACGATGGACGGCCTCGTTCGGCGCCGTCGTCGCCCTCGTCGCCGGAGCAGGGAACGCCGGCGCGGCTCGTTCGCCGTGTGGCGCGACCTCCAACTACTTCGACGGCGCGTGGGCGCTGAACACCGACCAGTACGGCGCGTCAGCGAACATCCAGCCGTTCAAACCCGCTATCTGCGGCTCCTCGAGCTTCGGTGCCGCCTGGTCGATGGAATCGGGCAAGGCTGCGGCAGACGGCTGGGCGCAGGTGGGTTACGGGAACTTCCAGGGTTCGTACCTGGTCTTCTCACAGTGGACCCAGTCGTATTTCGGGCCATACCACACGAAGTACTTTGCGGCGCCGTCGGGCACCGCTCAGTACTGGGTGAACTACAACTTCAGCAACGGCCATCTCTACATGAACAAGGGCCTGACGACGCTCGACCAGACGACCTTCGACCCGGCGGTGTCGTGGACGGGGCCGTGGATCCCCGAGTTTCTGGGGGAGACGAACCACTGCGAGAGCGACGTGCCCGGCGTGGCGGGCAACCGGGTCGCGTACACGTCGGTCAAGAAAATGGCCCGGGACGGGACATGGAGCAGCATCTCGTCGCTGTCGCTTCCGACGCCCGACTGCACGAACTCCCGCTACCACCGGAACTGGAGCGTCCAGCCGACCTCGTTCCAGATCTACACCGACCCGCTTTAGACGATGGAAGCGAGCATGCCCGGTCACCTTCTGTCTCGTCGCCGAGTCGTGCTGCTCGCACTCGCTGCCGGCGCAGTCGGCGTCTCTCTCGCGATCATGGCGTTCAGGTCCCATACGGCACAGGCGACGCTTCCGCCGCCGTTTCAGGCCGCGCAGGGCGCCCTGAGCAGCACCTACGGCATAGAGATTGCCGCAGCCGCCTCGACGCGAGACGTAACGGTCACGCAACAGCAAGCCCTGAAGAGCGCGCTGGCCCAGATGAGCCGTCCGCTGAATGCACTCGCGGAAGCGACGCTCGTGACGGTCACCGACACGCACTACGTGAATCACGCCCAGCCGGGCGGCGCGCCCGGCGCTCCGGTTTTGGCGAATCGGCTGGCGTGGCTCGTCCTGATCCCGAACTCCAGCGTGCCGATCGTGCGGCCGTACAAGCCCGGCGCCCCGGCCGGACCGGGGTCGTACACCGCGACGCTCGCGGTCTTCATCGATGCCCACACGGGCGAGTTCCTCGAAGCGGTAAGCCTCTCCAGCTGACGCTCCTTCGCGTAGCGCGACGTGTGCGAGGGCGAATAGTTAGGCGTTGGCTACACTGCGCGGCCATGTCCAAGGTCTGCGCGGTCTGCGGGAAGAAGCCCTCGTTCGGGCACAACCGGAGCCACTCGATGGTGGCGACGAAGCGACGATTTGAACCGAACCTCCAGCGCGTCCGCGTCCTCCTCGGCGGCAAGCGCCAGCGCGCCTACGTCTGCACCCGCTGCCTCAAGGGCGGCAAGGTGCAGAAGGCGCTCTAGCCCCCGCAGCGACGTCTAAACGGCTCGACCGGCCGTTTCAGACGGACGCGCGGGCAAAGCCCGCACGTCCTGACCGCGGCGCCGCAAGCGGCGCCGCAGCAACCAGGCGGCAACACCTCGGGTCTAAACGGGGCGTGGAGGCAAGCCATGCCGTTTCGTCGTCGCTCGGGCGCATCGCGATCTCGAGTGACGCGATCGCGCAGATCGTCGGGCACACCGCGCCCGAGTGCTACGGCGTCGTCGGGATGGCGGCCAAGGGACGGGTCGGCCGGCTCCTCCCGCTCGACCGGCTGAGGCAGGGCATCACCGTCGGCGGCGGGTCGGAAGGGCTGCGCATCGACCTCTACGTCGTCGTCGAGTACGGGCTCAACCTCGCCGAGGTGGCGGCGGCGATCCGGTCGCGCGTGGCGTACGAGGTCGAGCGCCTGACCGGACTGACCGTCGCGTTGGTCGAGGTGCACATCCAGGACGTTCGGGGCGCCAAGTGAGCGACCTGGAGCAGGCGCGGGCGCTCGCGCACGGCGCGCTCACCAGCCTCGAGCGAAGCCGGCAGCGGATCGACGACCTCAACGTCTACCCGGTGCCCGACGGCGACACGGGCACGAACCTCCTGCTCACCGTCCGCGCCGTCGTCGAGGCACTCGACGGCTCGCGCGCGACAGACCGCGCCGCGCTCGTCCGCGAGGTGAGCCGCGCGGCGCTCATGGGCGCGCGGGGGAACTCGGGCGTCATCCTGTCGCAGATCGTCCGCGGCGCCGCCGAGGAGCTCGGCGCCGCCGAGGAGGTCGACGCCGCGACGATCGCGCGCGCCTTGCGCGCGGCGAGCGACGCCGCCTACCGCGCCGTGCGGCGGCCCGTCGAGGGGACGATGCTCACCGTCGTCCGCGCCCTCGCGGAGGCGGCCGAGCAACACGGCTCGTCGCTGCCCGAGCTCGTCCGCCAGGGCGAGGAAGCGGTCGCGCGGACGCAGGAGCAGCTCGACGTCCTCCGCGAGGCAGGTGTCGTGGACGCGGGCGGCGCTGGCCTCCTCGAGATCCTCCGCGGGATCGCCGCCGCGCTGACGGGCGAGAAGCTGCCCGAGGCCCCGGCGCACCCGGAGACGCTCGGGGTCGAGGCGATCCACCAGGAGCGCTCGCGCTACCGCTACTGCACCGTCTTCGTGCTCGAGGGCGACGGCCTCGACGCGCAGGCGCTCGAGGCCGAGCTCGAGCCGCTCGGCGACTCGCTCCTCGTCGTCGGCGACCGGAGCGCGCTCAAGGTGCACGTCCACACCGACGATCCCGGGGCGGCGCTCAGCGCCGGTGCGGCGCGCGGGGTGCTCGAGGGCGTCGAGATCGCGAACATGCACCGCCAGACGGAGCGGCGCGAGGAGCGCCTCCTGCACGGCACGGACAACGCGACCGACGTCGTCGCCGTCGTCGCCGGGGCCGGGAACCGCGCGATCTTCGAGAGCCTCGGCGCGGCACGGATCGTCGAGGGCGGGCAGAGCATGAACCCCTCGACGGCCGAGCTCGTGGCCGCCCTCGAGTCGCTCCCCGCGCCGGAGGCGATCCTGCTGCCGAACAACTCGAACGTGGTCCTCGCCGCCGAGCAGGCGGCGCGCGCCACGGAGAAGCCGGTCGAGGTCGTCCACACAGACTCGATCCCGGCGGGCCTCGCCGCGATGGTCGTCTTCGACGGCGCCCGGCCCGCCGCCGAGAACGCGGCCGCGATGCGGGAGGCGATCGAGTCCGTCGCCACGGGCGAGGTCACGATCGCCTCGCGCGACGCCGTCCTCAACGGGCTCGCCGTGCGCAAGGGGAACTACTTCGGCCTCGCGGGCGGCGATCCCGTCGCCGAGGGGAAGAGCTTCGAGGAGGTCGCGCGCGCCGTCGTCGAGCGGCTCCTCGTCGAGCCGCGCGAGGTGCTGACGCTCCTCCGCGGCGCCGATGCGCCCGAGCTCGGCCCGCTCGTCGCCGAGCTCACGGAGCGCCACCCGGAGCTCGAGGTCGACGTGCAGGACGGCGGCCAGCCGCACTACCCGCTGCTCGTGTCGGCCGAATAGCCGCTTAGGCTTGTCCCCTTGGCGGCGCCGATCCGCATCCTCCTCGTGGAGGACAACGAGGTCTTCCGCGAGGCGCTCGAGCTCTTGCTCGGGCTCCGGTCGGACATCGAGGTCGTCGCTTCGGTCGCCGACGGCACGGAGGCGGTGCCGGCCTGCCGCGAGCACGACCCGGACGTCGTGGTGATGGATTTCCGCCTGCCGGGGCTCGACGGCGTCCAGGCGACGGGGGCCGTGCGCCGGGCGTGCCCCGGCGCGAAAGTGGTCTGTCTCACCGGCGCGGCCGACGAGCGCGAGATCGAGGCGCTCTACGAGGCCGGCGCCGTGGCCTGCCTGCGCAAGGACCAGGAGCTCGAGGAGATCGTGGCCGCGATCCAGCGCGCCGCCGGCCGGCTCGCGGCGTGAGCCCATGGAGCTGACGGCGGCTAACACCGCGGTCGTCGTCGACTCGACGGCCGACTTCCCCGAGGCGCCGCAGCGCTTCCCGAACTGGCGCGTCGTCCCGCTGTACGTCCGCTTCGGCGACGAGAGCTACCGCGACTACGTCGAGCTCGGGGCGGACGAGTTCTACGCGCGCCTGCGCGCGGCGGCGGAGCTGCCGACGACCTCGCAGCCGACCCCGCAGGACTTCTTCGCGGCTTACCGGGAGCTCGGCGCGTACGAGCGCGTCTACTCGCTCCACATCGCGAGCCGGCTCTCGGGCACGTTCGGCAGCGCGCGCATCGCCGCCGAGGAGATCGGCGGCGGCCGCGTGCGGATGGTGGACACGGAGACCGCCTCGGCGGCGATCACGATGCTCGGCCTCGCGATCCAGCGCCGGCTCGAGGCCGGCACGAGCGACGACGAGCTCGACGAGCTGATCGACCGCTACAAGCAGGAGCACGGCCTCCTCTTCACCGTCGACACGCTCGAGTTTCTCGCCCGCGGCGGCCGCATCGGCCGGGCGCGCGCGATGGCGGGCCAGCTCCTGAACATCAAGCCGATCCTCACGATCACCGAGGGCGAGGTCGTGCCCGTGAAACGCGTGCGCGGCAACCGGAAGGCGATGGAGGAGTTCGTGCGCGAGTTCACCGCGGCGACGACCGACGGCCCCGAGCTGAAGGTGGGGATCGCCCATGCCGACGCGCCCGAGCGGGCGGAGGCGCTGCGGAAGATGGTGCGGCACGAGCGACCGCAGGCGGAGATCGAGGTCGTGACGGTCCTCGGGCCGGTCGTCGGCACGCACGCCGGGCCGGGCACCGTCGGCTTCTTCTGGTTCGCCGACTCCTAGCTCTCGGCGATCGGGCGGCCGACGGTCAGGACGTCACGCAGCTCCGGTTCGAGCTCGCCGAAGACCGGATCGGCTAGGACGCCGAGGGCGTCGAGCGTCTTGCTGTAGAAGCACCGTGCGGCGGCGGCTAGGACGACGTCGAAGATCTCGGCGTCCGAGAGGCCGAGATCGCGGAGGCGCTGGACGTCGGCTTCGGTGACCGAGGTGGCGTCGCCGGCCACTTTCTCGGCGAGGTCCATGACGGCCACGTCCACCTTGTCGAGGCCGGCGTTCCGGTGGTCGAGGACGACGTCGCGCACCTGCGCCGGCTCGAGGAATCGGTCGGCGAGCACCTTGCCGTGCGCGAGCGTGCAGTAGCTGGAGCGGAGATTGCGCGCCGCCGCCACCGTCGCGAGCTCGTACCGGCGCGTGTCCATCGCGCCGGAGATCGCGTCCCTCAGCTGGAGCCACGCCTCGTACACGGCGGGGCGGTGGGCGAAGAGCCGGGTGTAGTTCGGCACGTAGCCGAGAGCGGCCCGGTCGCGCTCGAAGATCTCGCTGTCGTCGACTAGCTCGATGAAAGCCATGGAACCCTCCTTTGGTGCATCCAAGCTGCTTCCTATACTCGATCGGGTCTGGGCGTTGCCGCGACATCGATCGATCCCCGCGTCGGGTTCGCGGGGACGAAGCCGCCGTCCGAGTGGCCCCCGCCGCGCGGGAGGCCGCGGCCGGAGGCGCTCGCGCGGGCGCTCGACGTCCTCCCGGGCGTCGGGCCGGCGCTCCGGCGGAAGCTCACGCGGCTCGGGCTCGAGACGATCCGCGACCTCCTCGAGCACCGTCCGCGCCGGTACGAGAGCGCCGTCCCGGAGCGGCACATCGCCGAGCTGCGGCCCGACGAGGAGGTGACGATCGAGGGCGAGGTGCTGAGCGTCAGCGAGCGTCGGCGCGGTCGGCTGAAGATCCTGACCGCCCGCATCGCCGACGAGAGCGGGACGACGACCGCGACCTGGTTCAATCAGCCGTGGCTCAAGGGGCGGCTCGTACCCGGCACGCGGGTGCGGCTGCGCGGGAAGAGCGGGCGCTACGGCTTCGACGTGCGCTCGTACGACCTCGGCGAGGCCTCGGCGACGGCCGATTTCGCACCGGTCTACGCGGCGACCGAGGACATCCCGCCGGGGCGCCTCCGCGGCCTCGTCGAGGCGGCGCTGCCGCACGCGACCGACTTTCCCGACGCGCTTCCGGCCGAGACGCGCGGCCGGCTCGAGCTGCCGCTCCTCCCGGACGCGCTCACCGCCCTCCACCGGCCGCGCGACCACGGCGAGGCGGAGCTCGCGCGGCGCCGGCTCGCCTTCGACGAGCTGCTCGTGCTCCAGCTCGGGCTCGCGCAGCGCGCCCGCGAGCGCGAGGCGGAGCGGGCTCCGGCGCTCGGTGCGCCCGGCGAGCTCGTGGCGCGCTATGTGGCCGCGCTGCCCTTCGAGCTGACGCCGCACCAGCGGAACGCGATCGCGGAGATCGACGCCGACCTCGCCGGCTCGACGCCGATGCAGCGGCTCCTCCAGGGCGACGTCGGCTCGGGCAAGACCGTCGTCGCGCTCTACGCGCTCCTCCGCGCGGTCGAGAACGACCTTCGGGGCGCGCTGATGGCACCGACCGAGACGCTCGCCGAGCAGCACTTCCTCACCGTCGAGCCGATCTGCGCCGAGCTCGGCGTGCGGGTCGGGCTCCTCACCGGCTCGGTGAAAGGCCGCGGGGAGGACGCGCAGATCGTCGTCGGCACGCACGCGCTGATCCAGGAGGGCGTCGACCTCGGCGAGCTGGCCGTCGCGGTCGTGGACGAGCAGCACCGCTTCGGGGTCGAGCAGCGCAAGGCGCTCGTCGAGGGCCGCTCACCGCACGTCCTGCATATGACGGCGACGCCGATCCCGCGCACGCTGGCCCTCACGGTCTACGGCGACCTCGCCGTGTCCGAGATCGCCAAGCCGCCGGCGGCGCGGAAGCCGATCGTCACGCGCTGGATCCCGGAGGAGCGGGCGGCGGAGGCGTACCGGCGGCTGCGGCGGCTCCTCGAGGACGGGCGGCAGGCCTACGTCGTGTGCCCGCTCGTCGAGGAGTCGGAGATCTCGCGTGCGCGGGCGGCCGAGCAGGAGGCGGAGCGACTGGCGCGCGCCGAGCTGCGCGGCTTCCGCGTCGGCTGCATGCACGGACGGCTGCGGCCGGCGGAGCGGCGCGAGCTGATGCGCCGCTTCAAGGAGCGGGAGCTCGAGGTGCTCGTCGCGACGACGGTGATCGAGGTCGGCGTCGACGTCCCGAACGCGACGGTGATGATCGTCCAGGAGGCCGACCGCTTCGGGCTCGCGCAGCTCCACCAGCTCCGCGGGCGCGTCGGGCGCGGGGGGGAGCAGTCGTACTGCCTGCTCGTCTCGCGCGCGAAGGAGGAGCTGACGGAGGGCGCGCGCGAGCGGCTGGAGGCTCTGGTCGCGACGACGGACGGGTTCGAGCTCGCCGAGCGCGACCTGGAGATCCGCGGCGAAGGGCAGCTGTTGGGGACGCGCCAGTCCGGCTTGTCGGATCTGAAGTTCACGCGCCTGCGCGCCGACCGGCCGCTGCTCGAGCTGGCGCGCCGCGAGGCGGCCGCTTTGGTCGACCGACCGGGCCCGCTCGCGGACGAGGTCGCGGCGCGCTTCGCCGCCGGCGAGCCGGGCGCGTGATCCTCGCTTCCGCTGCGCCGCCCGGGGCGACGATCGGCGTCGCGACGCCGGCCACGCCGCCCCCGCGCCACTCGGAGGTCCTGCGCGGGATCGAATGGTGGGAGGCGCACGGTTACCGCGTCAAGCTCGCGCGCCACGCCCTCGAGCGCTGGCGCGACTTCGCCGGCACGCCGGAGCAGCGGGCCCAGGATCTTCAGGAGCTCTTCGCCGACCCGGAAGTCGACGTGATCCAGACGATGCGCGGCGGCTACGGCTCGGCCGAGGTCGTGCCGCTGCTCGACTACGAAGCGATCGCCGCGAGCCCAAAGCCGTTCCTCGGCTTCTCGGACATCACGGCGCTCCACTGCGCGCTCGCGCGCTTCGCCGGTCTCGTCACGTTCTACGCGCCGTCCCTGACCCGGCTCGCGGCTCGGCCCGTGCCGCGGCTCACCGGCGATCGCCTCCTGGGCGTGCTGCGCGGCGAGACGGCGGGGCCGGTTCCGTGGGATCCGGATGGCCCCTCGGTGCGGACGATCGCGGGCGGCCAGGCGAGCGGGCCAGTCGTCGGCGGCTGCCTGCCGGATCTGGTGCACACGTTCCTGACGCCGTGGGAGGTCGAGACCGAGGGCGCGATCCTCTTCTTCGAGGTCGCGTCGTACGGGCCGACCTTCGTCGACCGCCACCTCGTCCACCTGCGGCAGACGGGCAAGCTCGAAGGCGTGGCGGGAATCGTCGTCGGCGAGCTGCCGGAGGGCGAGTGGGGCGAGGGGCTCGGGCCGGACTGGCCGCGCGCGAGCACGCTCGAGGACGTGCTCGAGCAGCGTCTCGGCGACCTCGGCGTGCCGGTGCTGTACGGCCTTCCGATCGGGCACGGTGAGACGCTCTCGACGCTTCCGCTCGGCGTTCGCGCAACGCTTGACGCCGACACGCGGACGCTGACGATCGACGAGCCCGCCCTAACCCCGTGAGGAACTCGACATGTCCGAGCGAGCCGTAACGGCCATGTCCGCACCCCCTGTCCGCCCGGGCCATGCCCGCCCGAAGGAACGCCGCCGGCGAAGCCATTCCCTGTCCCCACCAGCCGTGGCCGCAGGCGCGAGTCCGGGGTCAGACCCCTGCCTGGCCCGTGCGGCCACGTCTGCGGCGCGGGGTAAGGACTAGGTGTTGAGGATCATCGCCGGCTCACGGAAGGGCCACTCGATCGCCGCGCCGAAGGGGCTCGATACGCGGCCGACCTCCGATCGCGTGCGCGAGGCCGTCTTCAACATCGTCGCGCCCTTCGTCGAGGACGCGGACGTGCTCGACCTCTTCGCCGGCTCGGGCGCGATGGGGCTCGAGGCGCTCTCGCGCGGCGCGGCGCACGCCGTCTTCGTCGAAGCCGACCCGGCCGCCTGCCGCACGATCGAGCGCAACCTCGACAAGCTCGGTCTGCGCGGCGAGGTCCGCTGCGCGGGCGTCCTCGCGGCGATCGCGAACGAGCGTCGGCGCTTCGACCTCGTCTTCTGCGACCCGCCGTACGCGGAGCGCGACCACGAGACGCTCGCGCGCTACCTGCCGCGGCTGCTCTCCGACGACGGCCTGCTCGTCTTCGAGACGGCGGCGAAGATAGAGCCGGACCTCCCGCTCACCAAGCGCACGTCGAGGCGCTACGGCGCCGCCCGCATTACGCTCTTCGAGCCGTGATCACCGCCATCTACCCCGGCACGTACGACCCGGTCACGAACGGCCATGTCGACGTGATCGGCCGGGCGGCCGGCATCTTCGACCGCGTCGTCGTCGGCGTCGTCGGCGCCCCGCAGCACAAGCAGCCGATGTTCACCCTCGACGAGCGGGTCGCGTTCCTGCAGGAGGCGCTCGCCGGTTACGACAACGTCGAGGTCGACCGCTTCTCGGAGCTCGTCGTCGACTTCGCGCGCAAGTGGGACGCGAAGGTGATCGTCAAGGGCCTGCGGGTCATCTCGGACTTCGAGTGGGAGTTCCAGATGAACCAGCTGAACCGCCAGCTCGCGCCCGACATCGAGACGGTGTACGTGATGGCGAGCCCGCAGGTGAGCTTCGTCTCGTCGAGCGGGGTGAAGGAGATCGCGGCGTTCGGCGGCGACGTCTCCGAGCTCGTGCCGGCGGCCGTTGCGGAGCGCTTCAAGGTGCTCTTCCCGGACGGCCGGCCCGGGACGCCGGAGAACCCGGCCGAGTAAGGCACGGCTTCCTCGTCGGCCCGCAGGAGTAAGATCCGGCGAGACATGGACGTCCTCGTCCTCATCGACAAGCTCGACGACCTCGTCCACAACGCGAAGGCCGTGCCGCTGACCGACCAGGTGCGGATCGACCGCGAGGAGATCTACGACATCCTCGACCAGATGCGAGCCACCATCCCCGAGGAGATCAAGCAGGCGCGCTGGATCGTGAAGGAGCGGCAGGAGATGCTCGCCGAGGCCAAGCGCGAGTGCGACCGCATCCTCGGCGAGGCGCGTGAGCAGGCGGTGCGCGAGGCCTCGCAGACGGAGATCGTCAAGCTCGCCGAGCGGCAGGCGCAGGACATCGTCGACGACGCGCGGCGCTCGGCCCGCGAGACGCGCCTCGAGATGGAGGACTGGGCCGACGGCATCCTCTCGACGCTCGAGGTCAACCTGGACAAGTTCCTGACCGCCGTGAAGCGCGGCCGGGAGCGGCTCCACGAGCGCTCGCAGGAGACGGTCGTCGCGGGCGTTGCAGGCGGCTCGTCGAACGACGAGCAGCCGTACTAACGAGTCCCGCGCACGGCGAACGCTCGAGCGCCCAACGAGAACGCGCCTGCCGGTGCGCCGAGCCGGCTGAAGCAGCCTTCGCGGAGAGCCTCGCGCGCCGCCTCGTCGCGTGACGCGTAGTACGCGCCGGCGGGACCGACGCCGAGCGTGAACGGCTCCCAGAACTCGTCGAAGCTGTCGTAGGCGACCTCGACCTCGAGCGGGCCGGTCTCGATGTCGCCCAGGCCTCCGCGTTCCCAGAGCGACGCGAGCTCTTCCTCGGTGCGGTAGCGCATGTTCGATTCCGCGGGAGCCGTCGGGTCGAGCTCGGTCGCGGCGTCCCAGAACGTGCGCAGCATGCGCATGCCGCCCGCGTAGTCCCACGTGCACGAGGCGAGGATCCCGCCCGGCGCAGCGACACGGCCCATCTCCGCGACGGCCGCGTCCGCGTCGGCGACGAAGTTCAGGACGAGCTGCGAGAGCACGACGTCGAACGACGCATCCGGCCACGGCAGCTCCTCGGCCGGCGCCCGCCGCACGTCCGCGCCCGGGACGCGGGCGGCGCAGGCGTCGAGCAGCGACTCCGAAGGATCGGCGGCGGCGACGTTCGCCGCCCCCAGGCGCTCGGCGAGCGTCGAGGTCAGCAAGCCGGAGCCGCAGCCGACGTCGAGCGCGCGCATCCCGTCGGCGACTCCGGCGAAGGCGACGAGGCGTGGAGCGAGCTCGCGCGAGTAGCGGCCCATGAAGCGGTCGTACGCGTCGCCGGAGGCGGTGAAGCTAGGCAGCGACCGGCTCCGGCTGAAGCTCGGCGCAGACCTCGAGCGCCGTGTCGACGAAGGCCTGCGCCGCCGGGGTGCGGTAGCGGTCGCGGTGCCACGCGAGCGCGATCAGGCGCGGGGGCACCTTCGGGCCGAGGTCGATCTCGACGATCGTCTCGTCGTGCGGCTCGAGGGTAAGCCGGGGCACGAGCGCTGCGCCCACACCGGCGCCCACGAGCCCCTGCACGGTGCCGTTGTGGTCGGAGCGGAAGACGAAGCTCAGGCGCTCCCGGAGGACGCTCTCGATCCGCTGGGTGCTGCGGCACGACCGGTAGCCGATGAGGTCGAGCGCGGCGATGTCGCGGCCGGTGGGTGGCGTCGCCCGGTCGGCGAGCGGCGAGTCGGCGGGCACGATCAGGACGTACGGGTCGCGGAGGAGCTCGACGGCCTCGAAGGGTCCCTCGGTGAGTGGCAGATCCGCGAAGGTCATGTCCAGCTCACCGCGCTCGACGAGCGTGAGCAGCTCCGCATCCGACGCCGACTCGGTCAGCGCGATCTCCACCCGCTGCCACGCCGCAGCGTAGCGGCGCATCAGCTCGGGCAGGATGCGCTGGCCGACGCTTTGGTAGATGCCGACCCGCAGGACGCCGCCCTCGCCTTCCGCGAGCGCGCCGAGGTCGGCCTGGGCCGCCGCGAGCCGGGCGACGATCGCCTCGGCGTGGCGGAGCAGGAGCTCTCCCGCCTCGGTGAGCGAGACCGGCCGCGGCCCGCCCGGGCGGTCGACGAGCCGCGCCCCGACGATGCGCTCGAGGGCCGCGATCTGCTGGCTCACGGCGGACTGGGTGTACCCGAGGCTCTTCGCGGCCCGGCCGAACGAGCCCTCGCGCGCGACCGCCTCGAGAGCCGTCAGATGCCGCAGTTCGATGCCGAGCCAGCGATCAGGTTCCATAATGGACACCAATCATAGCTTGATTTGCGCTAATGGCTCTGCGGACGGCATGCTGAGGTTGTGGGAATCGCAATCGTCATCCTTCTTCTCGTCCTGATCGGACCCGTCGCGCTGCGCTACGGCGCCGACTCGCGGCGGATCGACGATCGCGGCTGGATCGGTCGCAGGTAACGCGGGGTGACCCCGCGCGCCTGGGGCGCCCTGGCCACGTTGTACGTGGTCTGGGGCTCGACGTACCTCGGAATCATGCTCGCGATCCGGACGATGCCGCCGTTCCTCATGTCGTCGGCGCGGTTCCTCGTCGCGGGCGCGTTCCTCTTCGCGCTCTCGCCTAGAGCGAGGTTGAGCCTGCGCGCGTGGGCGGCTGCGCTCGTCGCGGGTGGCGCGCTGCTCACGATCGGGAACGGCGGGATCACGTGGGCCGAGCAACGGGTCGACTCGGGCACCGCGGCCCTGCTCGTCGCAACGATGCCGCTCTGGCTCGCGCTCTTCGACCGGGTCGTCTTCGGCCGCCGGCTGTCGGCCGCGGGCTGGGTCGGCCTCGTCATCGGTCTCGGCGGCGTGGCGCTCCTCGTCTCGCCTGGCGGCGGCGGGACGGATCTCCTCGGCGGCCTCGCCTGCGTCGGGTGCGCCGTGGCGTGGGCGGCGGGGACGCTCTATGTGCGGCGCGCGCCGCTGCCGTCGCAGCCCGGCCTCGCCTCCGGGATGCAGATGCTCGCCGGCGGCGTCCTGCTCGCCGTTGCGGGGCTCGCGGCCGGGGAAGCCGGCGACGTCCATCTCTCGCAGGTCTCCGCGGAGTCGCTGCTCGCGCTCGTCTACCTCGTCGTCGTCGGCTCGATCGTCGCGTTCAGCTGCTTCCAGTGGCTGCTCCACAACGCGCCCATCTCGATCGTCTCCACGTACGCGTACGTGAACCCGGTCGTGGCCGTGCTGCTCGGCGCCGCTTTCCTCGGCGAGCCGCTGACGCTGCGGACGCTCGTCGCAGCCGCCGCGATCGTCGCCTCGGTCGTGCTGATCGTCGGCGGCGGCCGGGTGCGCCTGCCGCGGCTCCGGGCCGCGCTGCCGGCGCGCGGCACGGCCTGAGCTACCCTGGCCCGCGTGAAGACGTTCAACTTGCGGACGCTCAAGCTGCGTCCGGGCGAGGAATATCGCGACGAGATCGAGGTCGAGCTCGAGCCGTTCGAGCTCGGCGGCCAGCGCTACCTGCCCGTCCCCGAGAAGGTGCCGGCCGAGCTCGCGATCAGTCGCGCGAGCACCGGGACCCTGTTCGAGCTGCGGTTTGGGATCCGGCTCCACGGCCCGTGCTACCGCTGCCTCGACGACGCTGTGCTCGACCTGCCGATCTCGGCGCGCGAGTACCAGGCGACGAACCCCGGCGACGCGGAGGAGCTCACGACGCAGTACGTCGTCGACGACCGGCTCGACCTGGCGGCCTGGGCGCGCGACGCGACCGGGCTCGCACTTCCGGACAAGATCCTCTGCCGCCCCGACTGCGCCGGCCTCTGTCCCGTCTGCGGCCGGAACCTGAACGAGGAGCCACACGAGCACGACGAGGAGCTCGCCGACCCGCGCTGGAGCGGGCTGGCCGAGCTTCGCGACCGGCTCTAGAATCGCACGCGGCGCTCTGCGCCGCTCTATGCGGGATCGCTGACGAACTTCGTTTCGGCCGGCTCCTTCGTCAGGAGGTCCCTCCTTGCACGCCATCACGCTGAAGGACGTCTCGAAATCACACGGCGCGCGCCTGCTGCTCGACCGGGTATCGCTCGTGGTCGGCGCGGAGAGCCGCGTCGGCCTCGTCGGGCCGAACGGCGTCGGGAAGACGACGCTTCTCCGGCTTCTCGCCGGGCTCGACGCGCCCGACTCCGGCTCGGTCCTGCGCTCGCCGCCGGGCCTCGCGGTCGGCTACCTCCCGCAGGAGCTCGACGCGCGCGCCGGCGAGACCCTCCTCGCGTACCTCGAGCGGCGAACCGGTGTCGCGCGCGCGGCGGCGGAGATGGACAAGCTGGCGGCGCGGCTCCCCGAGGCAGTCGCGGCGTACACCGACGCGCTCGAGCGGTTCCTCGCGCTCGGCGGCGCCGACCTCGCGGCGCGCGCCGCGGCGGCGTGCGCGGAGGTCGGCCTTACGGGCCGGCTCGACGAGCCGCTCGGCGCGCTCTCCGGCGGCGAGGCGGCCCGCGCCCGCTTGGGGGCGTTCCTCCTCGCGCGCTTCGATGTCTTCTGCCTCGACGAGCCGACGAACGACCTCGACTTCGCTGGGCTGGAGCTCCTGGAGCGGTTCGTCGCGGGGTTGCGCGGCAGCCTCGTGGTCGTCTCGCACGACCGCGCGTTCCTCGACCGGACGGTGACGCGGATCGTCGAGATCGAGGAGGGAAGCGCAAAGCTGCGCGAGTGGTCCGGCGGCTGGAGCGACTACGAGGCGGCGCGCGGGCGCGCCCGCGAGGCGCAGTACCGGCGCTTCACCGAGACCGAGGACCGCCGGCGCGAGCTCGAGTCGCTGCTTCGCGAGCGGCGCGGGCAGGCGCGGACGGGCGCGACGCTGGCGAAGCGGACCGGCGGCGCCGACCGGCGCGGCACGCACGCGCTCCAGACGAAGGTGCGCCAGGCCGAGCGCGCGCTCGAACGGCTCGAGCGGGCGGAGAAGCCGTTCGAGCCGTGGCGGCTCCAGCTCTCGATCGCGCCGCGGAGCCGGAGCGGCGACGTCGTCGTGCGGCTCGAGCGCGTCGTCGTCGAGCGCGGCTCGTTCCGGCTCGGGCCGCTCGACCTCGAGCTCCGCTACGGCGACCGGCTCAACGTCACCGGGCCGAACGGCTCCGGCAAGACGACGCTCCTGCACGCGCTGCTCGGCGAGGTGCCGCTCGGCTCCGGTCGGCGCACGCTCGGTCGGAGCGTTGTCGTGGGCACGATCGACCAGCGCCGCGGGCGCTTCGCCGGCACCCGCCCCGTCCTCGAAGAGTTCGCGGCCGAGTCGGGCTGGAGGTCCGGTGACGCGCGCACCTTCCTCGCGAAGTTCGGCCTCGGCGCCGACGACGTCCTCCGGCCGAGCCGCAGCCTCTCGCCGGGCGAGCGGACGCGCGCCGCGCTCGCCCTCGCGGCGGCGCGCGGCGTGAACTGCCTCGTCCTCGACGAGCCGACGAACCACCTCGACCTGCCGGCGATCGAGGAGCTCGAGGCCGCGCTCGAGACCTTCGCAGGCACGGTCGTCCTCGTCACGCACGACCGGCGCCTGCTGGAGCGGTTCGCGCCGACGCGCGAGCTTCCGCTGGGAGTTGGCTAGACTGCGCAGCCGCTCATGGCCGTCCCGAAGAAGAAGACGTCGAAGTCGCGCCGCGACAAGCGCCGCGCGCAGCACCGCATCGACGCGCCGCGCGTGAACCTCTGCCCGAACTGCGGCGCGCCGACCCGGCCGCACCACGTGTGCCCCAACTGCAAGACGTACCGCGGCCGCGACGTCGAGCCACTCCGCACTCCGGCGCCCTAGCGCGGGCGTTGTCGAGCCCCAGGCCGCCCGACCGGTCATTTCAGACGGACGTGCGGGCAAAGCCCGCACGTCCTGATACCGGCACCGCAAGCGGTACCTCGGTGGCTGTCCGCGTCGCCGTCGACGCGCTCGGGGGCGATCGCGCGCCCGACGAGGTGGTCGCCGGGGCGCTCGAGGCGGCCGGCCCGGACATCGTCCCGATCCTCCACGGCCCTGAAGGCCTCGACACCGGTGGGCTCGAGCTCGTGGTCGCGCCGGACCGGATCGAGATGGACGAGAAGCCGGCCGAGGCGGTGCGGGCGAAGCCGCAGAGCTCGCTCGTCGCCGCCTGCCGGAGCGTGGGGGAGGGTCGGGCCGACGCGGCCGTCTCCGCGGGGAACACCGGGGCGATGCTCGCCGCCGCGCTGCGCGAGCTCCGCCGCCTGCCAGGGGTCTACCGGCCCGCGATCGCGGTCACGATCCCCGCGCGGAGCGGCCCGTCGCTCCTCGTCGACGCGGGCGCGAACGCCGACGCCCGGCCCGAGCACCTGCTCCAGTTCGCGCACATGGGCTCGGTCTTCGTCGAGGAGATCCTTGGGGTCCGCGAGCCGGACGTACGGCTGCTCTCGATCGGCGAGGAGGACGAGAAGGGAAACCAGCTCACACTCGAGGCGCACGCGCTCCTCGCGGCGAGCGACCTGCGCTTTGGCGGCAACGTCGAGAGCCGCGAGCTCCTCGAAGGCGCCGCCGACGTCGTCGTCACCGACGGCTTCACCGGCAACGTCTGCCTGAAGCTTCTCGAGGGGACGATCAAGACGCTCCTGGACGCTCTCCGGGAGGAGATCACCGCCACGCCGCGGGGCAAGATGGGCGGTCTGCTGATCCGGCCGGCGGCGAATCGGCTCCGCCGGCGGCTCGATCCGGACACCTACGGCGGCGCCTATCTGCTCGGCCTCCGCGGCCTCGTCGTGATCGCGCACGGCAACTCGTCGCGGCGCGCGATCGCGAACGCGATTCGCCTCGCGGCGCGCGGGGTGGAGCACGATGTCGTGGAACGGCTTGCGGAGCGCGTTTCCCGGCCGGTAGAGTCGGCGCGCTCGTCAACCGGAACTGTGAGGTGACATGGCCGCGTCGCGGGAGGAAGTCTTCGAGCGGGTCAAGGACGTCTTGACCGAGCAGCTCGGAATCGAGGAGAGCGAGATCACCGAGGAGGCTTCCTTCCAGGAGGATCTCGACGCCGACTCGCTCGACCTGGTCGAGCTGATCATGGAGCTGGAGGATCAGTTCGGGATCAAGATCTCGGACGAGGACGCGCAGAAGATCCAGACCGTTGGCCAGGCGGTCGACTACGTCGCCACGCATCAGTAACGGAGACGAGCCGCAGGTCGAGCTGGAGCGCCTGCTCGAGGCGCTGCCGGTCGAGCGGCTCGAGCCGGTCTTCACGCACTCCTCGTGGGCGCCCGACCGCGCGTCGTCATACGAGCGCCTCGAGTTCCTCGGCGACAGCGTGCTCGAGCTCGCGGTCGCCCAGGCGTTGTACGACCGCTTTCCCGACTTCTCCGAGGGGCGCCTCGCCAAGATCCGCTCCCACGTCGTCTCGCGGGCGAGCTGCGCCGTCGTCGGGGCCGAGCTCGGGCTCGGGCGGCGGCTGATCGATCGCGCGAGCGGCATCCCCGCCGACGAGCTGGAGCGCCTGTCGCAGAACCGAAACGTGCTGGCGGCGCTCCTGGAGGCGGCGCTCGCGGCGCTCTTCCTGGAGCACGGGTTCGACCACATCCAGGAGGCGATCGTCGAGGCCTTCGAGGATCGGATCGAGTACGCGGCCACCGGACACGTCGACTACAAGACGGAGCTCCAGGAGGCCCTCGCGCGGCGCGGCCAGCAGGTCTCGTACAGCGTCGTCGAGGTCGAGGGCCCGCCGCACGACCGGCGCTTCACCTGCGCCGCGACGATCGACGGCGGCCAGGTCGGCCTCGGCACCGGGCAGTCGAAGAAGGCCGCCGAGCAGGAGGCCGCCCGCCAGGCGCTCGAGGGCCTCGGCGTCGACGCCGAGACCGAGGCTTTCTCACCGAGCTAAGACACCGCGAACTCGGCCTCTGCCCGTCGAGCAGACCTGCCAGAGAAGCTCACCCGAGCACGTGTCCTGTCAGCTGTTGAAGACGAGCTGCGAAGGATCTAGTGGGTGGCCCGCCGTGAGGCGCTGGCGCGCAATTCGGCTGCACTCTCGTAGCTGACGAGCCGTCTGACGAGCGCGTTGTACCGCGAGTGCGCGGAGTCGGAGTCCTCGGCGCTCAGCAACTCGTACAGCCGGTGCTCGGGTGACGGAAAGGCGTTCTCGACGGGCAGCCCGAGCGCCGCGAGTCTCGGCGCGCCGATCGAGACAAGGAGCGATTCGACCGACTCGACGCCGGCCGCGAGGTCTTCGAGGCCGCGCTGAACAAGATCCTCTCCGGGGAGCTCCGCCACTAGAAGACGATAGCCCTGCGCCCGCGTCCGGCCCGACGGGCAGACTCCGCGCGTGCACCTCGCACGCTTGGGCCTGCGCGGCTTCAAGAGCTTCCCCGATCCGGTCGAGCTCCGGTTCGAGCCGGGCGTCGCCATCCTCGTCGGGCCGAACGGCTCCGGGAAGTCGAACGTGGCGGACGCGATCGTCTGGGCGTCCGGGAGCCTGAGCCCGACCGAGCTCCGCGCCGAGAAGCCCGACGACGTCCTCTTCGGCGGCGCGGGCGAGCGCGCTCCGGCGGGGTTCTGCGAGGTCGAGCTCCAGTTCGAGGGCGCGGACGGCGTCGGCGGGCTCGACTTCTCGACGCTCGCGGTTGCGCGCCGGCTGCACCGCGGCGGCGAGGGGCAGTACCTCGTGAACGGCGCGTCGGTGCGGCGAACGGACGTCGTGGAGCTGCTCGCCGAGCTCGGGCTCGGCCGCTCGATCGTCGGCCAGGGCCGCGTCGAGGAGATCCTCTCCAGCCGGCCCGCCGAGCTGCGCGCGCTCGTGGAGGACGCGGCCGGCCTCGGCGTGTTCAAGCGCCGGCGGCACCGCGCCGAGCTGAAGCTCGCACGGGTCGCGGCGCAGGTCGAGCGGGCGCAAGACGTGGAGAAGGAGGTGCGGGCGCGAATCCGGCCGCTCGCCCTCCAGGCGACCGCGGCCGAGCGGGCGGAGAAGCTGTCGGGCGAGGTGGCGGCGCTCGAGTCGCGGCTCGCGGCGCTCGATGCCGCACGCCTCGAGGAGCGGCTCACCGAGCTCGAGGAGCGGCGCACGGCGGCCGGGCTCGCGCGGCGGCGGAGCGACGAGCGGCTCGAGGCGCTGCTCGTCGAGCGGCGGGCCGCGGAGGACGAGCTCGAGGACGCGGCAGGCCGGCGCGAGGCGGCGACCGCCGCGCTCTATCGCGTGCGAAGCGGCGCCGAGCGCCTGGCGGTGCGGAGCGAGGGAATCGGCCGCCTCGTCGATCCGCTGCGGCGCGACGCGGACGAGTCGGAGCGGGCCGCGGCCGAGGACCCCGCAGGGCCGTCGCGGGCGCAGCTCGAAGCCGCCGCGGCGGCCGCGCGAGGGGAGGAAGCCGCGGCGGCAGGCGCCGAGCGCGTCGCGCGGGACCGGGTCGCGGCACTCGAGCGCGTCCTCGAGGAGCGTGAGGGACTGCCGCCCGCGGCGCGCGCGCTCGCGGAGCGGGGCGAACGGCTGGCCCTTTCGGAGCTCGAGGTCGCGGCCGGCGACGAGCGCGCGGTCACGGCCGCGCTCGGCGCGCGCGCGTCGGCACTGGTCGCCTCCGACCCGCAGGCCGCACTCCGTCTGCTCGACCAGGCGCGCGAGGAGGGGCTCGGCGGCCTCACCGTCGTGCTCGAGCGCGCTCTGCGCGAGGACGTGCGGATCGTCGAGCGGGACGAGCTCCTGGACGTCGAATCCGGCCTCGCCGCGACGCGCGACGGCTACGCCTACGACCCCACGCGTGGCGAGCTTCGCTTCGCGGGCGAGCCGGCCGAGGCGCTCGTGCTCGAGCTCGAGGCGCGCCGGAAGACGCTCTCGGAGGAGGTGGACGCCGCGGCGAAGCGGACCGTGGCCGCCGCGGCCGCCGCCGGCGAGGCGGAGCAGGCGGCGCGTGACGCCTCGGCTCGACCGGCTCCGCGACGGCTCGGCGATCCCCGGCTCCTGCGCGCGCTGGCCGCGCTCGCCGAACGGACTGACGCAGAGCTCGCCGCCTCGGCGGGCCTCGCGGCGCGGCTCGAGGCGCCGCTTCGCGCGCGGGTGGACGCGGGTGCCGTGCGGGCGGGGGAGATCGGCGCGGAGCTCCGCCGGCTCGGAGCCGCCGAGGCCGACCTGCGGCGGGAGGCCGCCGAAGCCGGCGAGCGCGCGGCGGCGCTCGAGGTCGAGCTGGCCCAGCTCACGCGTGAGCTCGCGGGTCTGCGCGAGCGCGCCGGGGAGGCTGCGCCGGACGACGACGAGAATCGCGACGACGTCGCCGCGCGGCTCGAGCGGACGCGCCGTCGCCTCGAGGGCATCGGCCCGGTCAACCCGCTGGCAAAGCAGGAGGTGGAGCAGGAGCGGGAGCGGCTCGCCGAGCTCGTCGCGCAGCGCGAGGACCTCGAGCGGAGCCTGGAGGAGCTCGAAGGCCTGCGCGCCGAGCTTACGGAGACGGTCGAGCGCCGCTTCGAGGAGACGTTCGCGGCCGTGCGCGAAGGCTTCGCCGACGTGGCCGCCACGCTCTTCCCCGGCGGCGAGGGGCGCCTGCGGCTCAGCGAATCCGAGGACGAGGGCGAGGAGCAGGCGGAGACGCCCGGCGTCGAGATCGAGCTGCGGCCGGCGGGGAAGAAGGTGACGCGCCTGTCGCTCCTCTCCGGCGGTGAGCGGTCGCTGGGCGCGATCGCGTTCCTCTTCGCGCTCTTCCTCGCGCGGCCGTGTCCGTTCTACCTCCTGGACGAGGTCGACGCCGCGCTCGACGACGCGAACATCGGCCGCTTCGTCGAGCTCCTGCGCCGCTACGCCGACCGCGCGCAGTTCGTGGTCGTCACGCACCAGAAGCGAACGATGGACGCGGCCGACGTGCTCTACGGGGTCACGATGGGCCCGGACGGGGTCTCACAGGTTGTGTCGCGCCGCCAGCCGCGCGACGAAGTCGCGCTTGCTTCGTGACAAACACGTCTGTCCTCGACTGCCACGATCGGAGCTGTGCAGCTTCCGATTCCGGTGGATCACGGGTTACCGGACGACGCGACGATCGTCGTGCCCGTGCCAGTTCCCACATTGACGCTCTACCGCCTGCTCGAGCACGAGCATGCCCGTGAAGGCGACTTCGAGCCGAGTCTGAGCCGGAACCAGGCGAAGCGTCGCGGCATCCCCGAGCTCTTTCGCGGCAGCGTCAGTTTCTGGCTCGAGGAAGGCCAGGCCGTCGCTGCGAGCGCGCGGCCGACGTCCTTCGTCGCGAGGCTTGTTCTCACTGACACCGGTCTCGTTCATGTGGCCTCTACGGAGCAGCGGGCGAGAGGTCACGTCGACGTGTGGGCGCATCCGCAGGAGCTGCTCCAAGCCGTCGTGGACGTCGTCCGACGGCGCGTACACTGAGGCTGTGACGTTCATCGTCCAAGAGGCGATCCACGCCGACTACGTCTCGACGCACGAGACACGGGAGGAGGCCGTCGAGGCGATCGAAGACCTGATCCAGGCAGGCTTGGCCGCCCCGGGCGACTTCAACATCCGCGAGCTCGACGGCGGAGGACGCATCGTCCGTGTGATCGACATCGACCCGCAGCCGCTGACCACATAGCTCCCGGCTAACGTTCCCCCGTGGCGCGGAGCTGGGCGGAGTTCCTGGGCGAGGACGGCGCGGCTCCGGAGAGCGAGGAGGAGCGGCGCGGGCTCTTCGGGCGGCTGCGCGACTCGCTCGGCAAGAGCCGCCGCGCGCTCACCGAGCAGCTCGCCGCGGCGGCCTTCGACCCGAGCGACGAGGCGGCCTGGGAGCGGCTCGAGGAGGCGCTGATCGCGGCCGACGTCGGGGTTCGCGCCACGGCGGAGCTCGTGCAGCGGCTCGAGGCGCGCGGCGACGTCTCCGACCTCAACCAGGCGCTCGCGGACGAGATCGCGCGCCTCTTCGGCGAGCCGGGGCGGCTTGAGGTGGGCGCACGGCCCGCCGTCCTGCTCGTCGTCGGCGTGAACGGCACGGGCAAGACGACGACGATCGGGAAGCTCGCGTACCGGCTCGCCGAGCACGGCCGCTCCGTCGTCGTCGGCGCGGCCGACACCTTTCGCGCCGCCGCCGAGGAGCAGCTCGAGATCTGGGCCGACCGCGCCGGCGCCGACTTCGTCGGCTCGGAGCGCGGCGCCGATCCCGCCTCCGTCGCCTACGACGCGATCGACACCGCGCAGGCGAACGGCCGCGACGTCGTGATCGTCGACACGGCCGGCCGCCTGCACACGCAGACGAACCTCATGGACGAGCTCGCGAAGGTGCGGCGCGTGATCGCCGCCCGGCTCGACGGCGCGCCGCACGAGACGCTGCTCGTGATCGACGCGACGACGGGCCAGAACGGCCTCCAGCAGGCGCGCCTCTTTGGCGAGGCGGTCGGCGTGACCGGGGTCGCCCTGACGAAGCTCGACGGCTCCGCGAAGGGCGGCGTCGCCGTGCCGATCGCCTACGAGCTCGGCCTGCCGGTCAAGCTGATCGGCGTCGGCGAGCGGCTCGAGGACCTCCGACCGTTCGATCCGCACGACTTCGCGCGCGCGCTGGTCAGCGCTGAGACGGGCTAGGAAGGCACTGCGGTGGAGGCCCGTGTGAACTTCCCTTTTGAGCATGCTTGCGTACCCGAACGGTCTTATCCGCTACAACGATCTTGAAGAATTAGAAGAGGTAACTAAGATCGGCCGCTGATTCCTGAGCGTTATTGCGCACGGAAATAGGTGAGCGGTTTCTAAAGGAGAGCATGACCTTTCGCATTGGCTTGTCGCCGAGCTTTAGCGTGCTCGGAGAGAAAAATTTTCGCCCGTTGCTCCTAGGGGCTGCTATCTCGTCTCTCGGAGACAAGCTCGTTCCGGTGGCGTTGGCCTTCGCGGTCCTCCAGCTCAACGCATCGCCGGCTGCTTTGGGATTTGTGCTCGCGTCGGCGCTGGTCCCCATGGTTGCGCTCCTCGTAGTCGGCGGCGTCTGGGGAGATCGACTTCCGCGCCGACGCGTGATGATCGTTTGTGATCTCACCCGTGCGGCGGCACAGGCGCTCAGCGCCCTCCTGTTAGTGGCCGGTGTGGCGCAGGTGTGGGAGCTTGCGGCTCTTCAGGCGGTCTACGGAGCTGCGACCGCGTTTTTCACGCCGGCCTCGCAGGCGCTCGTCCAAGAGGCGGTTTCGGAGTCCTTTCTGCAACAGGCGAATGCCTTCCTCGGGATCTCGCGCAACGTCGCCGGGGTTGCAGGCCCTGCGCTCGCGGCGGCCGTCGTCGCGTCGATCGGCGCTGGCTGGGCGCTGGCGGCCGATGCGGTGACCTTCCTGGCGAGTGCTGCGTTCCTCTTCAGAATGCCGACCGCGGGACGACGCGCACGGACGGCTGCGACGCCGTTTCTGACCGACCTACGGGCGGGGTGGTTGGAGTTCCGGACGCGTAGCTGGGTCTGGACGAGCGTGTGCCACTTCGGGTTGTTTCATTTCCTCGTCTGGGCTCCGCTCCTAGTACTCGGGCCCGTTGTCGCGAAGGCGTCTCTCGGAGGCGCGTCGGCGTGGGCGACGATCCTTGCCGCTGGTTCGGCGGGAGCAATCGCCGGCGGTGTCGTTGCCGTTCGCCTGAAGCCTGGACGTCCGCTTGTCGCGGTCTTCGTATTGATGCTCCTCTTCGCGCCGCAGCTCGTCCTGCTCGCGCTCGCGGCGCCCACGTTGCTCATCGCCGGCGCCGCGCTCCTCGGCCAGGCGGGCATGAGCGCGTTGAACATCACCTGGTTCGCAACCCTCCAAGCGCGCGTGCCCGCCGACGCTCTCGCGCGAGTCACGTCGTACGATTGGTTCGGATCGGCGCTGCTTCTGCCGCTCGGACTCCTGCTCGTAGGCCCGCTCGCCGCAACGTTCGGCATGCAGGAGATTCTCGTTGGTGCCGCCGTCTGGGCCGTCGCGTCGTCCGCCTTCATGCTCGTTCTTCCGGCGATCCACGAGTTCCGAAGCAGCGCTCCACGCGCAGATGTGCCCGCGGGAGCCGAGGCGTTTGCAACGGGGTGACAGCTAACGAAAGAGCGAAAGGAGGCTCGCGATGCCGGGGCAGATCAACAGGCCGCGTAAGGGAAAGGCGTAGATCCAGGGCAATGACCTAGAGGAGGTTCGTGATGCCGGGCGCAATCAACAGGCCGCGCAAGACCAAGGGATAGCTCCGCATGCCGAGGGAGTGTCGTGACCCGCTCGCGTCACTCCTTCGGTCGCTCGACCTAGGTATCCGACGGCGGACCCGCACAGCCTTGCGGCACCGTCAGGCGGCGCCGAACGATCCATATTCGGCGCGCGCGTCCGTCGCCGTCTGCGTCGAGCTCCTGCTAGTCCGTCAACTCGATGACTGCGACGAACTTGTTGATAGTGCCAGGATTGGCGCTGATCTCGCCGCCTAGCTCCTTCACCTTGAACGTCGCCTTCTTGTCGACCCCCTTCGCGGCCGCTTTCAATGCATCGTCCAAGCTGTGACTCGATTCACCTCTATGCTCAGCCACGCCGCAGCCTCCTCGTCGCGTTTGGTGTTGAACCCTAACGCGGTCGCCGAGATAAGCACAGCCTGCGCGTCACGGCGTCGGTGCTCGCTCCGCGAGAGCGGCGAGCGCCCCAGCCGTGCGGCGCGCTGCGACGGCGTTTCCCTTTCGTGAGTAGAGCTCCATCGCACGCTCGAGTGCGTCGTGCGCCTCGCGGAGCCGCTCGGCGCGGGCGAGCAGGCTCCCCAACAGGGCGAGTGCGTCGGCGTGCAGTACGAGGGCGTCGGTTCGAGCGGCGCGATCGACCGCTTCGCGGGCTTCGGCCTCAGCCAGGTCGAGAGCGCCGTCGAGGGCATACAGACGAGCATCGACGGTGCAGGCCAGTACGTCGTCCATCGTGTCGTCGCGGGAGACAGCCGCCTTTCCGATCTCCGCAAAGCGGCGGGCCTCGTCGTTCTGGTCTTGAAGGAGAAGCGCCTCGACGAGCATCAGCGCGGGCGACCCGAGGAGGGCAGTATCACCGCTTCCGGAAAGGATCTCGAACGCATGCCGCAGCTCTCGTTCGGCCGCCTCAGGCTGACCCGCCAGGAGCTCGATCGGTCCTGCCACCTCACAAAGACCGGCCCGGAAAAGGCGATGTCCGAGCTCGTCGTAGATCGTGCCGGCACGTTCAATCAGCGACCGCGCCACATCGAAGTTGCCGAGCATCGCCTCGAGACCTGCCCGCGAGCTGGCTGCGTTCGCCTCCAGGAGCAGACTGCCGCTTGTGCCGACCGCGAGCTCGGCACAACGATCCGAAGCGGCTTTCGCATCCGAAGGGCCATAGAGGAGCGCGGTGCAGAGAAGATCGACAATGCCTGCGGCCTCGTTCGCGTTGCCCGCCGCACTGGCGTGCGCGAGCGCTCGCTCCGCTGCCTCCTCGGCGGTAGCGAAGCTGCACCGCCCACACGCGACTCGTGCGAGCCCTCGCCACGCGCGTGCTAGGCCTTCATCGTCACCCAGCTGCTCGAAAACCTCGACCGCCTCGCGGGCGACTCGGTCGAGGTCATGTTCCTCGCCGGCCGCAACGAGCCTCTGGCGGGCACTTTGATCGAGCCGTGCATACCACTCGAGGCGAAGGTCGCTCGCCGCGATCGCCGCCGACATCGCCTCAGACAGGGCGAGCTCGGCGCGTTCGAGCTCGCCCGCAGCCCACAGAGCGGCGCTGAGCTGCCACAAGAGCAGCGGACGCGTCGAGCGGTCGTCCCGTCCCACATCCAGCGCGCGGCTGAGCAAGCGGATCGCCGCTGGTATGTCCTCACGGGCGAATGCCCGGCGGCCCGCCGATCCCAGGAGATCGGCGGCACGTGTGGCGAGCGCGTACTCTCGCTCGCCGACCGGCCCGAGCTCTGCCCGCAGGCGGTAGGCCTGCTCCAGGTGATACCCCGTGATCTCCTCGCGCTCGGTCACCCGGTCGGGGACATTGTCGGCGATCCACTCTGCGAAGCGCTCGTGCAGCTCCGCGCGGCGTTCCTTCGGCGTGCCCTCGTACGCCGCGTCGCGGATCAGCACGTGCCGGAAGCGGAAGGCGTCCTCGTGCGCGAGCGTCGAGGCCTCGGGCTCGACGAGGTCCTTGCGGACGAGCGCCATCAGGTGCGCCCCGACCGCGTTCCGGAGCCCCGGCGGCGCGAGGTCGCGCACCGCGCCGCGCCAGAACCCGCGCCCGACCACCGCGGCCGTCTCGAGCATCGACCGCTCCTCGAACGTCAGACGGTCGAGCCGGGCGGCGAGGAGCGCCTGGATCGACGGCGGAATCGGGATCGTCTCGCCCGACTCGCCCTCCTCGGCGAGGAGCGCCACCATCTGCTCGACGAAGAGAGGATTTCCCTCCGCCGCGTCGGCGATGCGGGCCCGGACGGCCGCCCCGAGGTCGCTGTCCGCGAGGAGGCGATCCGTCTCGGCGGGCGAGAGCGGCGTGAGCGGGATCGCGCTCGTGTTGGCGCGCGGGGTGAGCCAGCTCGGCTGCCGCTCGACCACGTCGGGACGGGCCAGGCAGAGGATGAGAACCGGCGCATCGCGAATCCAGCCCGCGAAGTACTCGATGAGGTCGAGGAGCGTCGGCTCGCCCCAGTGGATGTCCTCGAAGACGAGCACGAGCGGCCATGGCGTGGCGAGCGCCTCGAACAGCCTCCGCAGCGCCCACGAGGTCTCCTCGCCGCCGCCGGCCTCGCCCGCGGCCCCGGTCACTCCGAGGACGCGGTCGACGATCAGGTCGGCATCGCTCCGGCCCTCGAGGGCCTCGCGGATCGCCGGCTCGCCGCCGACCTCGCGCACCATCTGGGCGAGCGGCCAATAGGTGATGCCGTCGCCGTAGGGCAGACACTGCCCGCGGAGCGTCGTCGAGCGGTCGCGGATCCGGTCGAGGAACTCGTCCGCGAGCCGCGACTTCCCGAGTCCGGCCGTGCCGAGGACCGTGACGAGACGGGACGACCGCTCTGCGGCGACCCGCTCGAACTCCGCCATGAGCACGTCGAGCTCGACCTCGCGGCCGACGAGCGGGCTCGGGCGCTTGGACGTCGCGGCCGCCGGCGCGACCACACTCTCGAGCCGCCATGTCGCGACCGTGTCGGTCTTGCCCTTGACGGTGCGCGATTCGAGCGGAGCCGCGTGGACGCAGTCGCGGACGAGCCGATAGGTCTCGGCGCCGATCAAGATCTCGCCCGAGCCCGCCGCTTGCTCGAGGCGCTTCGCGAGGTTCACCGCGTCGCCGGTGGCGAGCGTCGGCCCGCCCGCTGAGCCGGCCACGACCGGGCCCGTGTTGATGCCGACCCGCATCTGGAGCTCCACGCCGTACGCGCTCCGGAGGTCCTCGTTCAGCCGCGCCAGGCGGTCGCGCATCTCGCTCGCGGCCCGAACGGCGCGCAGCGCGTCGTCCTCGTGCAGCGTGGGCACGCCGAAGACGGCCATGACCGCGTCGCCGATGAACTTCTCGACGGTGCCGCCGTGCGCCTCGAGCGCGGTCCGCATCTCGCCGAAGTAACGCGACATCACGCGGCGCAGCGACTCGGGGTCGAGCCGCTCGCCGAGCGGCGTCGAGTCGACGATGTCGGAGAAGACGACCGTGACGGTCTTCCGCACCTCGTGCGCCGCGGCGGGCGCCGCGACGAGTGGCGCCGCGCAGGCCTGGCAGAAGCGGGCGCCGGCCGGATTCTCCTGTCCGCAAATCGGGCACGCGGCCATTTCGTCCGAGTCTAGGACGGCCGCGTCTTCAGTGGAAGAAAGCGCTGTCGCGCCTGGAGTCAGCGCGCGCTCAGCGCTCGACGGCGAACGCGATGTTCACCGTGGTGCGGTACTCGGTGATGCGGTCGTTCTCGACGACGGCGCTCATCGAGACCACGTCTGCGCCGGTGATCCCGCGCAGTGTCTTGCCCGCCTCGGCCACAGCCGCAGCGGCCGCCTCTGCAAAGCCCTCGGACGACGAGCCGATGATTGTCACGACTTTCGCGACGTCTGCCATGTCCGCTCCTTTCGCGTGGGGATGCCGAGGCAGATACCCCTGAAAGGGCCGTCAGTACACTTCGCCGCCGATGTTCGACACGCTCTCCGACAAGCTTCAGGCGGCGCTCGGCGACCTGCGCGGTCGTGGACGCCTCGACGAGGAGGCGATCTCGCGCGCCATGCGGGAGATCCGCCTCGCGCTGCTCGAGGCGGATGTCAACTTCAACGTCGTCAAGGACTTCGTCGCGAAGGTGCGCGAGCGCGCGCTCGGCGCCGACGTGACGAAGAGCCTCACGCCCGGCCAGCAGGTCGTGAAGATCGTCCACGAGGAGCTGACGACGCTCATGGGCTCCGGCAGCTCGCAGCTCGCCTTCGGCGGGCGGCCGCCGACGGTGATCCTGCTCGCCGGCCTCCAGGGCTCGGGGAAGACGACCGCCGCCGCCAAGCTCGCGCTCCTCCTGCGCAAGGAGAAGCGCAAGCCGGGTCTCGTCGCCGCCGACCTCCAGCGCCCGGCCGCGATCGACCAGCTCGAGCAGCTCGGCCGGCAGATCCAGGTCCCGGTCTACCGCGAGGACACGTCCGATCCCGTCAAGGCCACGCGCCGGGGCATCGAGCGGGCCCGCGAGGACGCGCTCGACGTCGTGATCGTCGACACCGCCGGCCGCCTGCACGTCGACGAGGAGCTGATGGACGAGCTCGTCGCCGTCCGCAACGAGGCGAAGCCGACGAACGTGCTGCTCGTCCTGGATGCGATGACCGGCCAGGAGGCGGTCTCGGTGGCCGAGGCGTTCCTCGAGCGGGTCGCCTTCGACGGTGTCGTGATGACGAAGCTCGACGGCGACGCGCGCGGCGGCGCGGCCCTTTCGGTCAAGGCCGTCACGGGCAAGCCGATCAAGCTCGCGTCCGTCGGGGAGAAGCTCGACCAGCTCGAGTACTTCCACCCCGACCGGATGGCCTCCCGCATCCTCGGCATGGGCGACGTGCTGTCGCTGATCGAGCGCGCGGAGCAGGCGGTCGAGGAGGACGAGCGCCAGGAGCTCGAGGCCCGGATGATGAAGGGCCAGTTCACCTTCGACGACTTCCTGAAGAGCTACAAGATGCTGCGGCGGATGGGCCCGCTCCAGGGCGTCCTGAAGCTGATCCCGGGCCTCGGCAAGCAGCTCGAGGGGCTCGACCAGGTGGACGACAAGCAGCTCGCGCGGGTCGAGGCGATCGTCCTCTCGATGACGCCGCAGGAGCGGCAGCTGCCGCGCATGATCGACGGCCGCCGCCGCCTGCGGATCGCCCGCGGGAGCGGCACGACCGTCCAGCAGGTGAACCAGCTGCTCGAGGCCCGCAAGCAGATGGAGAAGATGATGAAGGGGATGAGCAAGGGGAAGATGCCCGCGCTCCCGGGGATGGAGGGCGCCGGCGCCGCGGCGAACGGCCCGGGGCTGACGGCCCGTCCCGGCAGCTCGTCCCGGAAGAAGAAGCGGAAGAAGTCACGCTCTCGGAGGTGAGATGGCAGTACGAATGAGATTGACGCGCGTCGGGTCGAAGAAGAACCCGATCTACCGCGTCGTGGTGGCCGACTCGCGCTCGCCGCGGGACGGCAAGTTCATCGAAATCGTGGGGCGCTACAACCCGCAGACCGACCCCTCGACGATCGACTTCGACGAGGACAAGGTGCGCGACTGGCTCTCGAAGGGGGCGCAGCCTTCAGACACGGTCTCGCGGCTGCTCAAGGTGAAGAACCTGGGGTGAGGGAGCTCCTCGACTACCTGGCGCGGAGGCTCGTCGACGAGCCCGACGTGGTGCGCGTCGAGGAGGCCGACGAGGACGGCGCGCTCGTGCTCCGGCTGCACGTCGCCCCCGACGACGTCGGCAAGGTGATCGGCCGCCAGGGCCGGATCGCCCGCGCGCTGCGTACGCTCGTCCGCGCCGGCGGCGCCCACGAAGGGCGGCGCATCGTGCTCGAGATCGTCGACTGACGGCACGCGCCGTGCGCGTCGCCGCGCTCTACGACATCCACGGGATGCTCGACGCGCTCGACGCTGTCCTCGTGGACGTGCGCGGCGAGAACGTCGATGTCGTGCTCGTGGGAGGCGACGCCGTCGGCGGGCCCCAACCCGCCGAGACATTGGAGCGGCTGCGGGAGCTCGGCAGCTGGGTTCGCTGGATCCGCGGTAATGCGGATCGCGCGCTCCTCGAGGGCCCGGGTCCCTACGACGCCGGACAGGAGGACGTCCTCGCCTGGACGGCCGAGCGCCTGACGGAAGCCGACCGGACGTTCCTCGGGACCCTGCCCGAGCGTGACCTACTCGACGTCGACGGGCTCGGCCGTGTCCTCTTCTGCCACGCCACGCCGGCGAGTGACCTCTCGCTCGTCACCGCCGGCACCTCGGACGAGCGCATGGGCGAGATCGTCGCCGGCATCGACGCCGACGTGGTCGTCGCCGGGCATACGCACATGCAGCTCGACCGGGTCGTCGACGGCGTCCGGTGGGTGAACGCGGGCTCGGTGGGGATGCCGTACGAGGGCGAGGTGGCGGCGTTCTGGGCGCTGCTCGGGCCTGAGGTGTCGCTGCGGAAGAGCTTCTTCGACGTCGAGGCCGCGGCCGCGGCCATCCTCGCGAGCGGCTGGCCGGAGGCGGAGGAATTCGTCGCCGAGAACCTGACCCAGCCGGTGCCGCGCGACGAGACGATCGCCTACTACGAGCGCATCGCCGCCGAGCGAGGCGAGCGCTGAGCCGGATGGAGCCCGTTCCGGACGGCGAGCGCGTCGCGATCGGCCGCGTCGGGCGGTCGCACGGCCGCGACGGCGCCTTCGTCGTCGAGGACGCGAGCGAGGCGCCCGAGCGGCTCGCGGCCGGCGCGGAGCTGCTCCTCGACGGCGAGCCGGCGCGCGTTCTCGAGTCGAAGCGCGCCGGCGGCCGGCCCGTCGTCCGCCTCGACCGCGACGCGCCGCGCGGCGCTCGGCTCGAGATCCCGAAGGCCAAGCTCCCCAGGCTCGGCGACGACACGTACTACGTCTTCGAGCTCCAGGGGCTCGAGGTCGTCGAGGAGGGCGGCGAGCGGCTCGGACGCGTGCGGGACGTCGTTCCCTACCCCGCGAACGACGTGCTCGAGCTCGACACGGGGCTCGACCTGCCGCTCGTCGAGGCATGCGTTCGTGCGGTCGACCTCGAGACGGGGCGCATCCTGGTCGCGCGCGGGTTCGCGGCGCCCGGGTAACCTCCGCCAGCCTCTCCTTTGCAGCTCGACGTCTTCACCCAGGTCCCGAGCGCGTTCGCCTGGTTGTGCGAACAGCGGCCGCTTGCCACGGTGCTCGGCTCGGAGCTCGACCTGCGCCTCGTCAACTACCGCGAGTTCACGCCGCTCCGCGCGGGCGAGGTCGACGACGAGCCCTACGGCGGCGGCGCGGGCCTCGTGCTGCGTGTGGACGTGGTCGGAGCGGCGTTCGACGCCGTCTACGGCAGCGTGCCCGACCACCGCGTCGTAGCGCTCACCCCGCAGGGGCGGCAGCTCACGCAGGAGGTTGTCGAGGAGCTCGCTGCCGAGCCGGCGCTGACGCTTCTCTCCTCGCGCTCCGAAGGCTTCGACGAGCGGATCGTCGCGCACTTCGCCTCGGACGCGATCTCGATCGGGCCCTACGTCCTCTCCGGCGGCGAGCTGCCGGCGATGGTGCTGCTGGACGCCGTCGCGCGCCGCCTGCCGGGCGCGATCCGCGCCGAGTCGGGCGCCTTCGAGAGCTTCTCCGGTGAGCTCGAGGGCGGGCTCGAGTACCCGCAGTACACGCGGCCGGCCGAGTTCCGCGGCTGGCGCGTCCCCGAGGTGCTCCTCTCCGGCGACCACGCTCGGATCGCCGCGTGGCGGGCCGAGCAGAGCCGAGCCCGAAGCGCCCGATGAGAGGCCCGTTCGACCGCCTCGGCCTCTCGCGCCGGACGAGGATCGCGCTCGACTGGATCCTCACCATCGCCGGCGCAGTGGGGATCGTCTTCGCGGTGAAGTTCTACGTCGTCAACCCCTACCGGATCCCGTCGTCGTCGATGGAGCCGACGCTGCACTGCGCGCGGCCCGGGATGGGGTGCGAGGCCCGCTTCTCGGACCGGGTGCTCGCCGACCGGCTCATCTACCACTTCCGCGACCCGAAGCGGGGCGAGATCGTCGTCTTCAACACGCCGGAGGCGGCCAAGCAGCGCTGCGGCGCGGGAGGCGTCTTCGTGAAGCGGATCGTCGGCCTCCCCGGCGACCTCTGGGAGGAGCGGAGCGGGGACGTCTACATCAACGGGAAGCTCCTGAAGGAGCCGTACATCAAGCCCAACCGCCGCGACCACGAGTCGAAGGGCCCGATCAAGATCGGCCCCGGCCGGTACTTCATGATGGGCGACAACCGTGCGGCGTCGTGCGACTCCCGCGTCTGGGGAACGGTCCCGAGGAAGCTGTTGATCGGAGAAGTGTTCTTTACCTACTGGCCGCCTAACCGAATTTCCATCCACTGATGCTCAGGGCGCTGCTCGCGCTCGCTGTGCTCGTCTTCGCGGCTCTCGTCGTCTTCTTCGTCGGCTACGCCAAGCTGTACCGGATCCCGTCCTCCGCGATGGAGCCGACGCTGCGCTGTTCCGCGCCGGGGATCGGCTGCTCCGGAAAGACCTCGGATCGCGTGCTCGCCGTTCGCCTCCGCTGGCCGTTCAGGGGCCTGAGCCGGGGCGACATCGTCACCTTCCGCGCGCCGCCGAGGGCGGTCCGGGCCTGCGGCGCGGCCGGGATCTACGTCAAGCGTGTGATCGGCCTTCCCGGCGAGACCTTCGCGGAGCGAAAGGGCGTTGTCTACGTGAACGGCAGGCGGCTCAGGGAGGCCTATGTGAAGCTGCCCGACCAGCAGACCCTTCCGAGGCGGCGCGTGCCGAGCAGCTCGTACTTTCTGCTCGGCGACGCGCGCTCTCAGTCGTGCGACTCTCGAATCTACGGCGCCGTGCCGAAGGAGGATCTCGTCGCTCGCGTCGTAGCCACCTATTGGCCGCCTACCCGAATCGTCGTGCGCTAGCATTGCCGCGGCCCGCGAGGCCACCTCTCCAATGTCCGACGTCATCGAGACACTCGAGCGCGCCCAGCTGCGCGACGGCCTCCCGAAGTTCAAGGCGGGGGATACCGTTCGCGTCCACTTCCGCGTCATCGAGGGCCAGCGCAGCCGCATCCAGGTCTTCGAGGGCATCGTCCTCAAGCGACAGGGCTCGGGCGCGCGCGAGACGTTCACGGTGCGGAAGCAGTCGTTCGGCGTCGGCGTCGAGCGGACGTTCCCGCTCCACTCGCCGAAGATCGACAAGATCGAGGTGGTCGCGATCGGCGACGTGAGCCGCGCGAAGCTCTACTACCTGCGCGGCAAGGTCGGCAAGAAGGCGCGCGTGCGTGAGAAGCGCTACGGCGCGGGCGCGGCGGCCGCGAACGCCGCCGCGGCGGCGGCGAAGAGCGAGCCCGCCACCGAGGAAGCTCCCGCTGCGGCGGAGCCCGAGGACGCACCCGAGCCGGTGGCCGAGCCGGCCGAGACTGCTTAGGCCCGAAGTCGTTCCATCTGCGTGACGGATCCGGCCGCGGGCGGCGCTATTCTCGCGTCCAGTGCGGAGGACCGGCCCGAAGCTCCTGCGATTCGACCGGAAGCTCGGTGCGCGGCTGGTCGCGGGCGCGGACGAGGCGGGCCGCGGGCCGCTCGCCGGGCCGCTCGTCGTCGCCGGCGTCCTCCTCGACTACGGCTGCCTGCGCGACCACCGCGTCCGGCCGCTTGCGTTCCTCAACGACTCGAAGCAGTGCACCGAGGCGCAGCGCGAGGAGCTCTTCCGCGCGGTCGTTGGCTGCGCCGAGCGGATCGCCGTCCGGGTGATCTCGCCACGCGAGATCGACGCGAACGGCCTGCACCGCTCGAACCTGGCGGGCCTACGGGCGATGCTGCACGCGCTCTCCCCGCCGGCGGAGGCGTGTCTCGTGGACGGCTTCCGGCTCGGCCCGAGCGCGCCGCCGCACCGGGCGGTCGTGGACGGCGACGAGAAGAGCGCCGCGATCGCGGCCGCATCCATCGTGGCCAAGGTCGTCCGGGACAGGTACATGCGCCGCGCGGCCGCGCTCTATCCCGCGTACGGCTTCCACTCGCACGTGGGTTACATCACGCCTGGCCACTCGGCCGTCGTCCGCGAGCGCGGCCCGTCGGAGATCCACCGGCGCTCGTTCCAGGCGCTCTGCTACGAAGGCGTGGCGTGAACGTCTTCAACCTGAACGGCGAGCAGGCGTGGGACGCGGAGAACGACCGCGACGGCTATCGGCACCGCCGCGTCGCGATCGGGCCGCAGCTCGACGCGTCGCTTCTCGGCGGCACGCTCTACGAGTTGCCGCCGGGGGAGAAGACATGGCCATACCACTACGAGCAGGGCTGCGAAGAGTGGCTGATCTGCGTTTCCGGGCGGCCGACGCTGCGCGGCCCCGACGGGGAGCGCGAGCTCGAGCCGGGCGACGTGGCCGTCTTTCCGGAAGGGCCGGAGGGCGCCCATCAGGTGCTGAACCGCGGCGAGGAGCCGTGCCGGGTGCTGCTCCTCTCGTCGAAGTCGCCGCTCGCGATCGTCCACTACCCGGACAGCGGCAAGGTCGGGCTGTGGACGCTCGGCGAGGGATACCAGGCGATGCTTTCGACCGAGCCGACCCTGGACTACTGGGCCGGCGAGGACTGAGCACCCGCGCCGCGGGCGCGGCGGTCGAGCGGCGGGCGCGGCGGCACTACCTCGTGCGCGGGTATCGCCTGCTCGCGGCGAACGCGTGGGCGGGCGGCTACGAGCTCGACCTGGTCGTGCGCCGCGGCCGCGAGCTCGTCTTCGTCGAGGTCAAGGCCAAGACGGACGCGACCTTCGTCGACCCGGTCGAGATGGTCGGGCCCGAAAAGCAACGGCGTCTCCGCCAGGCCGCGGAGTCCTGGCTGGCGGCGCACCCGGAGCTCGACGGGCTCGAGATCACGTTCGACGTAGTCGCGGAGCGCGGCGGCCGGCTCGAGCGGCTCGCGAATGCGTTCTGATGTGGTACCCGGTCGAGGTCTACGAGGAGCACTACCTCGTGAGCGACGATCCGCGGCGACAGTCGGGCTTCGGCGGCGACGAGGAGCGGTGGGAGGCGGCGCGCCGGCCGATCGTCCAGGCGATCGACCGGCCCGGCAGCTTCCTCGACGTCGGCTGCGCGAACGGCTACCTGCTCGAGTCGCTCGTCCGCTGGTCGCCGCATCCGATCGAGCCGTACGGCCTCGACTTCTCGGCCCGCCTCGTCGAGCTCGCGCGCGGGCGCCTGCCGCAATGGGAGGATTGTTTCTTCGTCGGCAACGCGCTCGAGTGGGAGCCGCCGCACCGCTTGGACTTCGTCCGGACGGAGCTCGTCTACGCACCGGAAAAGCGGCGGCGCGAGCTAGTCGAACATCTCCTCGCGCGGGTCGTCGCGCCGGGTGGACGGCTGATCGTGTGCGGCTACGGGAGCCCGCGGAGCGGCATCCCGACGGATCCGGTGCGGCGCATCGTGCGCGAGTGGGGCTACGAGCCGGAGCTCGAGCTCACCGAGGAAGCGCCGGAAGGCGGCGGGCCGATCGTCGAGCTCGCGGTGCTGCGAGCCGGCGTCGCGCGCGCCTGTTAGCGCTTCGCCTGAGCCTTCGAGTGGAGCAGGCGAAGGTCTGCGAAGCTCGCGCTCGGCTCCAGTTGGACATCGACGGAGCTCTGGCTCCCGTCGCGCCGCTCGATGGTGATACGCGCGACCTTGCCGGCCCGCGGGTACTCCGCGAAGACGACGTTGTTCTGGAGGGAGGTGCGCACGTCCGTGCCGTCGATCGCGAGGTCGACCTTCTTCACGTCGTCCGAGGCGATCCCGACGAGACTGCCGGGAACGTCGAGGTAGCCGCCGCCGATCGTCCACTGCAGGCCGGGGCTCCCGTCGGACGCGCTCGCCGGGCAGACGCCCACCTGGCCGACGAGGACGAAGCAGGCGGCGCCCGTGTCCGACCGGAATGCGTAGAGGTCGGCATGGGTCTTGCCGAGGTCGGAGCGCAGCTTGCGGACCTGAGTCTTCGCCCGCGTGGGATCCATGCCGCGGGCCTGAGCGGCCACGTCGACGAAGTGCGCGACACGCGGCGGAAGAGTCGACACCGCAGGAAGGCGCTCGAGCGAGGAAACTCCCGCGGAGACCCCCGGCGGTGGATGGGCGTTCGACCGGACGGCCGCCACCACGCCGGCCGCCGTGCTCGCCGCCGCGACGACGAAGGCGGCCGCGAGCAGGAGCTTCCGGTTCCGCGTCAGCCGCACCGCGCTCACCCGTTCCCGGTGGCGCAGTAGTTCACGTACACCTGGTAGTGGTTCCCGAGGTTCGACTTACAGGCCGCGTAGCCATAGGAGATGCCGCGCTCGTCGGTGATGAGCCCGGTGTTCGACCACCGCCAGTCGTAGCAGCTCCCGCTCGTGTTGCAGAGCGTCGTGCCCATCTGCGGCAAACCGCCGAACGGGTGCGAGAAGGACACGTAGTTGTACGTGATCGAGTTGGTGTACGAGATCTTCGAAGAACCGGGACCCCAGACGACGTTCTGCTCATACGTCTGCGACCACGCATATGCGCCGGGTACGACGACAACGGCGGCTGCGCAGACAGCGACGAAAGAGAGCTTCAGGCGAGACATTCGGTCACCAACGTGGTCAGCCAAGGGTAGGACGATCGGCTTTGAGTGTCAACGCCAGGGATTCCGCCGTCCCCGTAGAAACCCTCGGGGCCTTGGCCCGCACTCAGGACGCGCTCTACCGCGACATCGACCTCGAGCTCTCGTGGTCGGAGCGCGACCTTCCCGAGCGGGAGCGGACGAAGCACGTCCACCGGCTCCACCCGTACCTGGGGAAGTTCATCCCGCAGCTCGTCGGGGCGCTGCTCGGACGGTACTTCTGCGGCGGCGGCCGGATCCTCGATCCCTTCGCGGGCTCGGGAACGACCCTCGTCCAGGCGCTCGAGAGCGGGTTCGACGCTGGCGGCGTCGACGTCGCGGCCTTCAACGCGCTCCTCGTGCGGGTCAAGACGGAGCGCTACAACCTCTTCGTGCTCGAGCGTGAGCTGCGCGACGTCGTCGGGCGGCTCGAGGCGCTCGAGCTCTCCGCGGACACCCCGAGCGACTACGTGCGGAGGTGGTTCGCGCCGCAGGCGGCGCGCGAGCTGCTCGCGTTCCGAGAGCTGATCCCGCAGTACGAGCACGGCGACGTCCTCCGCGTCGTGCTCGCCCGCGCGGCCCGCTCGGCCCGGCGGACGACGCACTTCGACCTCGACTTCCCGCGCGCGCCGCAGCGTGAGCCGTACTGGTGCCACAAGCACCGCCGCACCTGCCGTCCTGTGGAGACCGCGGCGCACTTCCTGCGCAGGTACACGCTGGACACGCTGGAGCGGATCAAGGCGTTCTCGCGCGTACGTGCGCCGCGGCGTGCCGCCGAGATCGTGCACGGGGACGCGCGGACGCTCGCGCTCCGCGGCCCCTACGACGGCGTCGTCACCTCGCCGCCCTACCCGGGCCTCATCGACTACCACGAGCAGCACCGCTACGCCTACGAGCTGCTCGGGCTCGACGACCGGCGCGAGCTCGAGCTGGGCGCCGCCGCGGGCGGGACGAGCCGGACGGCGCTCGCGGCGTACGCGGACGGGATCGTGGCGGTGCTCGCGAACGTGCGGACGGCGCTCCGTCCGGGTGCTCCGGTCGTCATCGTGGTGAACGACCGGCGCGCGCTCTACCCGGAGATCCTCGACCGAGCCGGTCTGCGCCTCGACGAGCGGCTGCGCCGGCACGTCAACCGCCGCACCGGGCGCCGCGCCGGCGAGTTCTTCGAGGACATCCTCGTCGCGCGGTTCGAGGCCTAGGAGAGGCGCTTGCGCAGGAGGACGCGGGCTTCGCCGGCGCCGTCGTAGTCGTCCACCTCGGCCTCGATCTCGAAGCCGAGCCGGCGATGGAAGGCGATCGAGCTCTCGTTGCGCGGCGAGGTCACGCAGCGGACGACGTCGCGGCCGGCGGCGCGCGCGGCGGCGAAGAACCGCTCGTAGAGCTCGCGCCCCAGGCCGCCGCCGCGCTGCTCGGGCCGGACACCGACGAAGTGCACGTACGCCTGGTTGGGATAGGTCTGCGAGAGGAAGCCGCAGAGGAAGCCGACGACCTCGCCGTCCTCCTCGGCGACGAAGCTCGTGTCCCGGAAGTGCTCGAAGAAGAGGCGCGGGAGCATGGCCCGCATCGGCCGCCCGCCCCACCACTCGTCGAGCTGTGGCGAGACGCGCGCGTGGTCGCCGGGCTCGGCATGTCTGATCGTGGCCACCGGGATCGACTGTCCCACATCCGGCACGGTTTCGTGACAGACACGTGCGCCGAGCCCGCGTACCGTGGCTTGCGTGCTGGCACATGCGGTGACGTACGCGTTGATCGGGCTCGAGCCGCGCCGTGTGGAGGTCGAGGCGCACCTGCAATCGGCGATCCCGAGCTTCGCCATCGTCGGCCTCGCCGACCGCGCCTGCCAGGAGGCGAAGGAGCGAGTTCGGTCAGGGGTCGCCTCGGCCGAGCTGGAGTGGCCGCGGCGGCGGATCACGGTCAACCTCGCGCCTGCCGAGCTCCGCAAGGTCGGATCCGGGTTCGACCTGCCGATCGCGCTTGCGATACTCGGCGCCTCGGGGCAGATCCCGCGCGAGCGCGTGGTCGAGCACGCGGCGTTCGGCGAGCTGGCGCTGGATGGACGGATCCGGCCGGTCGGAGGCGTGCTCGCGGTGGCGGAGGGCGCGCGGGCCGAAGGGCTCGAGCGGCTCGTCTGCGCGGCCGAGTCGACGCCGGAGGCCGAGCTCGCCGCGGTCGAGGTCGTCCCGGTGACTCACCTCGCGGAGGCGATCGCGTACTTTCGCGGCGAGCGCGATCCGCCTCCGTACGGCGGCCGCAACGGCCTGGCGCCGGAGCCTGCCCTGCCGGATCTGGCCGACGTTCTCGGCCAGCAGCGTGCCCGGCGGGCGCTTGAGCTCGCCGCGGCCGGCGGTCACAACCTGCTCTTCGCGGGGCCGCCCGGGACGGGGAAGACGATGCTCGGCCGGCGGCTGCCGAGCATCCTGCCGCCGCTTCGCCGTGAGGAGGTGATCGAGGTCACGCGCATCCACTCGGTCGCCGGGTTGCTGCACCCGCAGCGGCCCCTTGTGTCTACTGCGCCCTTTCGCGCGCCGCACCACAGCGCCTCGGTGGCGGCGATCGTGGGCGGCGGGCCGGGTCCTCGGCCCGGCGAGGCAAGCCTCGCGCACCGCGGCGTCCTGCTCCTCGACGAGCTGCCGGAGTTCGCGCGGCCGGCACTCGAGGCGCTCCGGCAGCCGCTCGAGGACGGGACGATCAGCATCGCCCGGGCCGGCGGACGAGCGGTCTTCCCGGCGCGGTTCCAACTGATAGGCACCATGAACTTGTGCCCTTGCGGCGGCCGCGGCGACCCGGCGGCCGAGTGCTCATGCTCGCCGCAGCGGCTGGCGGCTTTTCGGGACAAGCTCTCGCGCGCGCTTGTCGATCGCTTCGACCTGGTCGTCACGGTTCCGCGCCCGCGCGCGCACGAGCTCGAGCTGGAGCGCGGGGAGTCCTCGGCCGAGGTCCTGCCACGCGTGCTCGCGGCGCGCGACCGGCTTGCCCACGCGCCGCCCGCGCGGACGAGCGCGGCCGACGAGCTCCTGGCGCGGGCGGTGGAGCGGGTGCCGCTGTCGGCACGAGGCCGCGCGCGCGTCGCACGAGTGGCTGCGACGGCGGCCGCGCTCGGCCGGAGCGAGCGAGTCGAGGTCGAGCACGTAGCCGAGGCGCTTGCGTACCGAACACCGCGGGAGGTCGGGTCATGACCGAGCTCGCGCTGGCCGCGTTCGCCGCCGAGACCGACGCGCACGTGGTCTCGAGGCCGCGAAGCGCGCGATTCGCCCGCTTCGCGACTGCGTTCGACGAGGGCGAGTACCGGCGCGAGCTGGACCGCCGCGGACTGCGCTTCCTCGCGCGGTCGGACGCGCGGTTCCCCGCGCTTCTGGCGGCGATCCACGATCCGCCGGCCGGCCTCTTCGTCCGCGGCGGCGCGGACCCGGAGCTGCTCTCGCGCGCGGCGGTTGCGATCGTCGGCGCGCGCGCGTGCTCGTCCTACGGCGCAGGCGTGGCGCGGCTGCTCGGTCGCGAGCTCGCGTCGGCCGGGCTGGTGGTCGTCAGCGGCCTCGCCCGCGGCGTCGACGGCGAGGCGCACCGCGGTGCTCTCGAGGCGGGGGTGGGCGGCGGGGCGACGGTCGCCGTGCTCGGGTGCGGCATCGACCGGATCTACCCGGCGGCGCACGTTCGGCTGGGCGGCGAGATCGCGGAGCGCGGCCTGATCATCTCTGAGTATGCCCCCGGCGTGCCGCCCAGCCGAACGTGCGCCGCCGGGT